>JACDJB010000007.1_pt1 | contig 476363 bp, 360 predicted proteins | sample 7454121 | NCBI WGS metagenome assembly JACDJB01 (sample SAMN14253290, study PRJNA609438) | sludge metagenome | isolation source: sludge after 25d culture with pyrite | collected 2018-12-20
GGACGCCACCGGCGCTCCAGCGCCGCGCCCGGATGTCAGGTCGGGGAACGCCACCGGCGCTCCAGCGCCGCGCCCGGATGTCAGGTCGGGGGACGCCACCGGCGCTCCAGCGCCGCGCCCGGGTACGAAGGCCACTTCCGATTCCGTCGCTGCAGCCGCGAAGGCGAGATCCACGTCGGCCAAGGGGGAAAGGAAGGCCGAGGCTGATTCGGACTCACCGTACAGAGACGCGTGACGGAACTTGCTCAGAAGCCCAGATACGCCCGGACCCGTGGCTCGATGCGTTCCGGAGTCCAGTAGGGACTCCAGACGAGATTGATCGTCACGTCGCTCACTTCGGGAATTGCCCTGATCGCCTGCTCGGCGTCCCCGGTAATCTCGGCGCCGGAGGGGCAGCCGGGTGAGGTGAGACTCATATCCACAGCCACCACGTCGCCGTGAACGCGCACATCGTAGACCAGGCCGAGGTCCACGATATTCAGGTTGAGCTCGGGATCCTTGACCCGTCTCAGGGCCAGTGTGACCTTCTCCACGCTGACGCTGGATTGTGCGGGGGCATCACCTGAAGGCGCGGCCCCCGTCGCGGCGGGCTCGGCGGAAACCGCGTTGGCTATGGGCTGGCCGTCAGCAGACGGCTCTGAAAGATCGTGGTCCGACATCATGTCTCCTCTGTGACGGATTGCTGTCCAGCGGCGCCCGGCGGATGGGGCGCCCGGCTCAGTATCCGTTCCAAGATCGTGGTCGGTGCCGGGAAAGAGCAAGGGCGTCCCATGCAGGAACGCCCCTGAAATCGTCTGGCCGACGGCGGGGTCAACTCCCCTTCGTCTTTCCCTTGCCGCCAGCGCCAGCGGTAGTTGTCGAAGCCTTCGCCTTGGAAGCTGTGGTAGCCTTTGCCTTGGAAGCTGCGGCAGCCTTCGCCTTCTTCGCGCGTGCCTGTGCCGCGGCCTTGCTGCGAGCCGACTGCGCGGCGGTGGTCTTTCTCACCGCTACCGGCTCATTCCAGCCCACGGCGCGGTCGGCGCGGAAGTCCACCGCCGTCGCCATGTAGTAGCTGGGGAGGTCGACGACAGCGAAGGCGGCAGCGTCGGCGAGGTCGGCCCGGACATCGGCGATCACCTTGGCCGGGCGTCGCGCGCGGGCTGCATGGACCCGGTTCGTCAGGAGAATGACGAACATTTCCCGGTCAGGGTCGATCCACATCGAGGTGCCTGTGTACCCCGTGTGGCCGAAGGCCCGATCAGACAGGTAGCGGCCAGCGCCCACCCCTCCTTCGGCGGTATCCCAGCCAAGCGCTCGACTGCCGGCGCTACGAGTGGAGAACAGGCGAACGGTCTCCTCGTTCAGCACCCGCACACCGTTGTAGACGCCACCGTTGAGCATCATCTGGGCGAAGACGGACAGGTCGGCGGCAGTGCTGAACAGGCCGGCATGGCCAGCGATTCCACCCAGCGCGTAGGCGTTCTCATCGTGGACCTCACCCCGGATCGGATAACCACGCGGGGGAGCAACCTCGGTGGGAGCGCTGCGGTAACGCACGGAGTCGGCCGGCCGGAACTCGGTGTTGTCCATTCCCAGGGGGCCGAACATGCGCTTCTCGAGGAATGCATCCAGCCGCTGACCGCTGATGGCTTCCACGACGAAGCCGAGCATGTCGGCGCCCAGGTCCGAATACTCGTAATGGACGCCAGGCTTGTAGTTGAGCTTGGTGTCTATGACGGCCTGGCGAGCCTGATCCGGGGTTCGGGCAATCCGCCAGAGATCGCGTCCGGCGGGGAGCCCCGAGCGATGGGTGAGAAGTTGGCGGACCGTGACCTGATCCTTCAGGCCACCGCTGAAGCCGGGTACGTAACGCTTCACGGGTGCGTCCAGTTCCAGCTTGCCGTCGTCGTAGAGGATCATCACCGCCGCAGTCGTACCCACCACCTTGGTGAGCGAGGCGAGGTCGTAGAGCGAACTGGAGGGAATGACCGGTGCCTTGCCCGACCAGTCGAGCGTGCCGTAGCCCTTCTCGACCACTGCCGCACCCTTCCGGCCGACGACAACCGCTGCTCCGGGGTAGCCTCCCTCGCGGATCCCGCGCAGCACTACCCGGTCGATCGCTTCCAGGCGCGAGGCTGACATTCCGACGTCGGCCGGACTTCGTATCGGCAGGCCGTCATCGAGTACGGTCAGGGCAGCGGCAAGAGCGAATACGAGCACGGGTACCTCCGGAGCAACAGATGCGACAGGAGCAGCCACGACGGGCGCCAGGCGCCCATTCACATGACCACGGCTTTACCACCTACCGCCAGCGAGGCGATAGACATGACTGGCTCCCCAGTCAACCTACCCTGTGATCGGCGCAGGGTTCCTGAGGTGAGCTATCTCACTGGGGTACGCGAGCCTGCTGGCTCGGCGCACCTGTCCCAGCCAATAAGGACGTGGTGCGTGTCATCGTCAAGACGAGAGTTCGGGCAGGAGGTCACGCAATTGTCACTGTCAGGGGCAACCTTCCCGACATTCCGCGTGACATATTTCATGGACCATGGACGCCGACACGCAGATCATCCGACTCGCCTGTGCGGGGGACGAACGGGCCATGCGGACACTCTGGACGCAGTACGGTCCGGTGGTGGACGCCGTGGTGCGTCGGATGGTGGCCGATCCGGATCAGGCAGCGGATGCCGCGCAGGACGTCTGGATCCAGATCTTCCGCGCCCTGCCCAGCTATCGCGCCGAGGCCCAGTTCTCCACCTGGGTGCATCGTATCGCTGTCAACCGGACACTCAATGCGTTGCGTCGATCGCGCCGTCTGGATCGCATCGAGACGGAGATCACCGAGGACAGCGCCTCGGTGGAGCCGGAGGGAGACCGGGCGCTCCTCGCTGCCAGCATCGACGAAGCGGTCGCCCAGCTTCCCACCGGAGCGCGGACCGTCTTCCTTCTCCATGACGTGGAGGGTTACACGCACGAGGAGATCGCCGCCGAGCTCGGCATCACCGCTGGCGGCTCGAAATCACAACTCTTCAAGGCTCGCGTTCGCCTCCGCAAGTTGCTCGCTCACCATCGCCAGCCCGACCCCGATCCGGGCGACGTTGCCACCACCTCTTCCGAATACAACCTGCGATTCTCGCTGCCGAACCATGCTTCCTCCATCTGCTGACCCGGGCGCCCCGCTGGCCGACTTCCACCTCCCCGATGAGAGGTTGGCCGAGCTTGCCGACGGTTTGATCCCGCGGCAGCCCGAGGGCGCGCACCTGGCCGATTGTCCACGCTGTCGAGGCGAGCTCAGAGCCTATCGCTCGCTCATCGCGGCGGCCGCGGAGGGCCGCGCGATGGCGACGTCCGGTGCTCCGCTCACTGACTGGGCCACGCTTGGCGTCGCCCTGGAGCGGGAAGGCTTGATGGGGAAGGCCACCGCGGTCGACGGTGTGCGGTCGCTCGATGACCGTCGGCGCGGCCGGCGCCCGCGCACTACGCCGGCCAGGTGGGCCTGGCGCGCTGCCGCGGCCACGCTGCTCATGGCGGGGGGAGTTGCGGGCGGGCGGTTGAGCGCTGGGGCCTCGCTCCTTCCAGGTCTGGCCGGCGGTGACGCCGACGCGACCCGCCGGGTCGCCGCCATCCTGGCCGACAGTGCTCCGCAGCCTGCCTCCAGCAGTGAGGCAATGGCCATCCTCAGCCGTGCCGAACGCGACTACCGGATGGCAACTGCCTTCCTGGCCTCGTCGGCCTCTTCCGAACTGGGAGTGGATCCGCCGGAAGTCTACGAGCGGCGGCTGGCTGTCATGGATGAGGTAGCGGCGCTGACCAGGGCAGCATTGATGGAGAGTCCGCACGATCAGGTGCTGAACCAGTACTACCTGGCATCGCTCGGCGCGCGCGAGGCCACCCTGCGGTCGCTTGCCATGGCCCTTCCCAGCGACGTCCAGTTGAGCCGGTTCTAGAGAATGACAGCCCAGTCGAGAATGTCCGATCCCATCCCGCACGGGCGACTTCCACAGCGGGCTCTGTTCGCCCTTCTTGCCGTCGGCGCCATGGCAGCCACGAGCGCCGTGCCGACGGCCGCCCAGGCTACTCGTTCGGGAGTGAGAACGCCAGCTACGCAGACCCAGTCCGAGGAGCTTGAAACAGTGCTTCGGCAGGCCGGGGAAGCGCGGTCGAGGCTGGAGCGCTTCCTGGCCTCGCTGGCCGACCGACCAGCGAGCGTACCGGTTCTGGACTCGCTGGCCATGATGCAGCGATCGACGGCACTCCTGGAGCAGCGGCTGAGGTTGCTCCAGGAAGGTGTCGACTTCCGCAAGGTCGAAGGGCGGCTCGAGCGCAGCTCCGCTGCTCCACAGGGCTGGTTTGGCGTGAACGTTCAGACGTTGGGCACGTCAACGGAACGGGGCGACGGCCGCGTCCTCATTTCCGCCGATTATCCGCGAGTGGTCTCGGTGGAGCCGGGAAGTCCGGCGGCCCGCGCCGGGCTGATCGCTGGTGACCGCCTGATCTCCATCAGCGGCACCGATCTGCGTGGTCAGGCGCTGGATCTGCGCAGCGTGCTGCGGCCTGGCACGAGAGTGCCTGTACGCGTTGAGCGCGATGGCGTTCGCCGTGATTTGACCGTCGCCATCACCGTCCGCCCAGTCAGCTTCTCGCCGGGCACTCGGGTACGGTTGTACGCGGTGTCGCCCGACGCTCCGGTCACAGCGAGCGTCCATTCCTCCGCTGCTGCCGAGGCGGCCGCGCTGGCGGCAGTCTCGCGCGCCGCGCGGGTCGACGAAGGCCAGTCGCTGGCCACGTCGCGCGTCTGGCGGGGCGAGTCGGCCGCGCCCAGCCCCATCAGCTACCTCTTCCGTCGCAGCCCCAGCGTGCTCGCCGTGGCCGGTGCTGAACTCATGCGCATCACGGCGGCGCTCGGGGAGTCGCTCGGCGTGAGTGGCGGACTCTATGTTCTGTCGGTCGCGCCGCGCACGCCGGCGGAATGGGCCGGCCTGCGCGAGGGCGACGTCATCCAGCGCGCCGACGGCGTGGAACTGGACGCGCCGGTGGACTTCTTCAGGATATTGCAGGCCCAGACCGACGGCCTGCTGAAGATCGAGCTGGTCCGCTCGGGGCGGCCGGTGTCTGCCGAGATGAGATGGTGACGGAGGGTGCGCCGCCGGCCCCGATGCGGCAGGTGGCACCGAACTCGGGGTGCCAGGGTGGTGCCTCCCGGCGGCGCCGACATAGGCTTCAATCCCTCACTGCGGATCGTCCCAGAGGCCCACTCGGCAGCGCATAGAGCAGGCGGGCCGTTGCCACGTCGGCGCGGCTCAGGCCGACGGCCTGACCGTCGTATCGGGCCACCATGACGTCGCGCTGGTCGGGGGAGTGCTCCAGGCCGAGCACATGACCCACTTCGTGAAGCGCGGCTATGCGGGCGGTCTGTGCCGGCAGCGGACGGTCATCGCGGCCGAGGACGGAGAGCGCTATGTGGGCGTGAAGGATACGGCCGGCAGCGTCGTAGCTGCGCGAGCTGTTGCCGACCTGTTGCTCACCGCCAAGGCGTGACACCCAGCTCACGCTTACTTGCGCATCGGCCGAGTCCTCGACGAACGTGAACTGGACGGGAAGCTCGTGCTCCCAGGCACGGAATGCCCCTCGCACGGCGTCCGGTTGCTCGGCGCTCCAGCCCATGATCGATGATGAGGTGGGCACCCAGACACGCAGTGGCTTCCGGTCGTCCAGGGGCCAGCGGCGGAGCATGGAATCGACCGCCACGATGGCGTCGATGTAGGTGCCGGGTCCATCGGCGAGGAGGCGGGCCAGCACGTAGCTCCGGTCGGCAGAGTCGGGCGGAACATCGGACCTGTCGGCAGGGCGCTCATCACTCTCGACGAGGGTGGCGGCCGCGTCCGCACGCGAAGCGCGGGCGCCAGCCACCTGTACCCCTACGAAGGTGGCAAGTAGCGCGAGCAGGGCGATGGGGACGAGATCGCCCCGGCGACTCACCGACGGAGCCCGGGTGGCAGACGGTAGAGCAGGCGCGCGGTGGCCCTGTCGGCGTCGGACAGGTCGCGCACCCGAACGCGTGGCGCCATGACGTTGGCGGCATCGGAGGTGTGGTCCAGGCCCAGCGAGTGCCCGACCTCGTGTAGCGCGATCGCGTGCAATGCCTCCCCGCTCAACGGTTCGCCGGTGTAGCGGTGCAGGGCGATAGTCACGCGGGCACCACGAATCCAGCCGCGGCGGTCGTGAATCCACCTCGTCTTGCCACTTATGGGTTCGCTGAAGCGCGGCGTCCAGACCACGTGGATGTCGGCCCGGGCAGAATCGGCGATGGCGGAGAAGTGGAGCGGGATGCCGGTCCGGCCCCAGGCGGCGAACGCTTCGTCCACACGCCTGCGGTTGTCCGGCACATATCCCTCGAGACCGGCGCCGGGCTGGATCCAGTACGTGACCGGTACGTCGCCCCGGGCGGGCCAGCGCGTGAGAGGGGCGCCGTCCACGCGCAGCAATTCGTCTATGTAAGTGCCCGGCCCCTCTTCCTCGAGAAGCCTTGCGGTCGCCGCGTCGCCCACCGCGAAGGCGGGAGTGGTGCCGATGGCGATCGCAGCGGAGTCAGATGCCATGGAGACGCTGACCGTCGGAGGGCCGCCGCGGCTCACCGCCACGCCGGTGCCGATCGCAGTCGCCCCGATTGCCCGTAGCCCGTCCAGCACCGTGCGCATCATGGTGGGCGGGTCGTCGGCCATTGTCGCCGCGGCGCTGCTCGCCCGGAGCGTCTCATCCCGAGAGACGGCTGGGGCGTGGAGCACTGTTGGCAGCACGGTAGCACCCGCAACCAGCGCGATGACGCAGAGTGCGAAGTTGGTTGACGAAGGGCGACGCATTCGCGGATCGCGTGGAGGTGACGGTCGCGCGCCACCGCCGGAGGTCGGCGGTGGACGGTACTGCGTGTCTGTGCGTTCTGTTCTAGCCGCCCTGCCCGGTCGGACCTGGTTCGTCGAGGAACGACTCAACGATCGGAAAGAACAGCTCCGGACGCTCCCGATAGGGCATGTGGCCCGCTTCCGGAATGGTCCGCAGCGTCGCCTGCGGGAGCAGGGCGACAAGTTCCTCCGCGGTCTGACGGGGTAGTGCGTCACGTTCGCCGTATATGACGAGCGTGGGGCGGTCCAGGGCACGAACCTGGTCGCGCCAGTCGTAGCCATCGCGCCTGAGGCGGGCAGCCACGTGCACTCCGGTGACTTCCTCGACCACGGGAGGAAGGAACTGCGGCGCCAGCGAACTGTCGGCGAACCAGGCCGGCACGAATGCGCGCGCATAGGTGCTGTGCACCGCCGGATCGGGCTGGGCGAGCGCATGTGGATCGAGCGCGGCAAGCGCCTCGCGGTCTGAACCACTGAGGCGGTTGAGGGCGATGTCGTGCATGAGCGGAAGCCACCAGCTCGTTGGCGCGACCGAGTCGACGAGTACCACGCGCCTGGTGCCGACCAGGTCCTGGGAAGCGCCGAGGATTGCGATGCCGCCTCCCCACGAATGGCCCAGGACGTCCCACCGCTCGATCCCCAGTGCCTCGCGTAGCGCCTTCACGTCGGCACCATCGTGCTCCACTCGCGCGGCGCGTGCGCCCGGTGGCGGCTGACTCCTGCCGCGCCCCCGCTGATCGAAGAAGACGAGCTGGCGGCCGGTTGCCAGCGGTGCGAGGCTGGGCCAGAGGGAGGCGTGGTCGAAGATCAGGCCACCATTGATTGAGACCAGTGGCACCGTCCCTTCCACGTGGGGCGTGGTCCACACGGCGAAGTCGAGGCCTCGTGCGCGTACGATGCGCGATCTGCGTCGAGGAAGGCGGCCTCGAGTACGTCGAAAGGCTGCCAGGCGGTCGGAGGAGGATGACATGGATGCGGGGCGCTGACTGGTCGGGAAAGTCGCGAGTGGTCCGAGCGCAGGTTGGCAGAAAATGTGGCCATTCGGGGAGACGGAACTGACAGTGACCTCTCTCCCCTTACAGCATGCTCGGGTTCGCTTGATACTCTGCGAACCAACTGTAAAACAATGTAAGCCGGACTCCTTGTGGAGCGGCGTTTCACGTGCCATCATCGGCGATTCGACTGCCGCCACTCTCACGTGAGTGGCGACACGATGGCCGTGCCGGCTCCTCCGGTCCGGAGTCAAGCGTACGTGGTTGCCCACCACGTTCATCCCCTGCACGCGGAAGGTGCGAAGATGAAGTACTTGGTGAGATCTGGCTTGTCGCCAGACAGGGTGAAGATCACCGGAGCTCGCGCTCGGTGGTGGCAAGGTACGGTTGGGCTCTCACTCGCCCTCTGCATGGGTGGAGCAACGGAGTTGCGGGCCCAGGCTACGGGAACGGTGCGTGGGACCGTCGTGGAGACGGCCTCCCGCAGACCGCTCCCTGGCGCCGAGGTGTTCATCCAGACGCCGCGCCTGGGCACCATGACCAACTCTTCCGGCGCCTATGTACTACCCAACGTGCCGGTGGGGCAGGTCGAGGTGCGGGTACGCACTCTCGGCTACAGCAGCCCCACGCGTACCGTTACGGTTACCGCCGGCGACACGGTGACGCTGAACTTCGAGATGACCACGGCGGCCATGTCGCTCGATGCGGTGGTTGTGACGGGTGCCGGGCAGGCGACGCAGATCAAGAAGCTCGGCAACACCGTGGCGAGCATCAGCGTCGAGGCCCTGGCTGATGCGCCGATCTCGAACCTGTCCGAGGCGCTACAGGGCCGGGAGCCGGGAGTATCCGCGATCCCTACCGGTGGCGTCGCCGGCGAGGGGACCAAGCTCCGTATCCGTGGTGGCTCCAGCCTGACGCAGAGCCAGGAGCCGATCATCTACGTCGACGGAATCCGGATCGACAACGGTGGTGGAATGGGCGGCCTGGGTCAGGGTGGAGGCAGCCCGTCGCGTCTCGATGACATCGATCCGGCCACGATCGATCGCATCGAGGTGCTGAAGGGATCGGCCGCCGCCACCCTCTACGGCACACAGGCCGCCAATGGCGTCATCCAGATCTTCACCAAGAAGGGTTCCGCGGGTGCGCCGCGCTGGACACTCAAGGCCGAGCAGAGCTTCTCGAACTATCCCGAAGATCGCTACAAGCATCATGCCGGGTTCGCCCGCACGCAGGCGGAGGCTGATCGGCTGGCGACGTTCTGGAACAAGCCGGGGCTGCAGCCGTTCCAGGTCTTCGAGGTCGACATGTTCCCGCGGCTGTTCGAGACCGGCCAGACAGGAGACTACTCTCTCTCCGTCAACGGCGGCAACGAGAAGGTCACCTATTTCGTCTCCGGCCGTTACCTCGGCGAGGACGGCCCGTTCCAGAACAATGGCTTCGGTGGCGCCGCGCCGGGACTGACGCAGGTGCAGGATGTCAACAAGAAGCGTCAGGGAGCCGCCAATCTGTCGTTCGCACCCGGCGACAAGGTCCAGGTGCGAGTGAACACGATGTACATCGACAGCTATCTGGAAGTACCGGACAACAACAACAACATCGCCGGCACCATCTCCAACCTGATCAACAGCAAGCCGGAGCGCGCCAACGAATCCAATCCGTCGGGTGCGGTACCGTCGTTCGGCTCCATGCGTGAGATGATGAACCGGCATACCGAGCAGAACACGCAGCACTTTGCCGGCAGCATCGGCACCCAGTACGCGCCGATGGAGACCGTGAACCTGGAAGTGACGTTGGGTGTGGACCAGGTGAACGAACAGAACGTGCGTTTCATTCCGTATGGCTGGAACGTGGACGGCCTGGCTTCCGGCACGCCCGAAGGCACGCGTACGGTGCGTAACCGCACCCAGCGCCAGCTCACCTTCGACACCAAGGCGAGCTGGAATGACGATCTTACAGAGCGTATCAGCTCGGCGTTCGTGCTCGGCGCCCAGGCCTTCCTGACGCAGACGAATCGGGCCGGAGGTACGGGCGCCCGCTTTGCCGGACCCGGACTGGAGGTGATCAGCGCGGGCGCCGATCCGACCGTGTTCGAGCAGCGCGAGAACCAGGTGGCCGGTGGCGTGTTCGCGCAGGAGCAATTGGGTTGGGACAACTACCTCTTCGTCACCCTTGGCGGACGTTACGACAAGCACAGCGCGTTCGGTGAGAGCGCCGGTGGTGCCTTCTACCCGAAAGTCAGCGTCTCGCTCGTCCCGAGTGACATGTCATTCTGGAGCAGCACGGCGCTGTCACAGTTGCGTCTGCGTGCGGCAATCGGAAAGTCGGGGCTGCAGCCAGGCGCGTTCGCCAAGTTCACCACCTTCAGGCCGCTGACCTCGCCGACCGGCGCCGGTGTGCAGCCGAGCAACCTCGGCAACCCGGACCTGAAGCCCGAAGTCTCGACTGAGTTCGAGACCGGCTTCGACATGGGCTTCCTGGAGAACAGGTTTGCCCTGGCGGTGACGTACTGGAGGCGCGATGTGAAGGACCTGCTCATCAACCAGCAGTTCGTGAGTTCCGGCGGCTTCCAGAACCCGCAGCTCGTGAACGCTGGCGAGATGACGTCGAACGGCCTGGAGGTCGGGCTCACCGGATCCATCTTCTCCACCGAGCGCGCTTCCATGGACTTCTTCGCCAACACGGCATATCTGAAGCAGAACGTCAAGAGCCTGGGTGGCGCGCCGCCAATCAAGCCGGGCTACTTCCGCTACGGCAACTGGATCCGGGAAGGTTACGCTCCCGGTGCCTTCTTCGGACCGCTCCTGGTGGCCGGCGAATACCCGATTGACACCGATGGCGACGGCAAGTCCGACAGCCGCGACCAGTTGCTGGCCTTCTTCAGCCAGCCACGCTCCGTCGAGACGATCCGTACGGTGCTCCAGCCTGGCATAGATGGAGATCCGCTGGTGAACTATCTGGGCAAGCCGTTGCCAGACTGGGCTGGTGCATTCGGCGGAACATTCTCCTTCCTCGGCAACTTCCGCCTCTCCACGACGTTCGAGTACAAGACCGGGCTCCAGGTTCACAACCTGACCGACGAGTTCCGGCGCTCGCATGCCACCATCGGGCGCAACATTCGTGAGGCGGCAGAGCTGGAGAGCACGATCATGAACCCGGCCAGCACGGCCGAGCAGCGAGTTGACGCTGCTCGCCTGTGGGGAACGGAGATGTCGGCGCTGTCTCCACAGGACCGGCTGAATGCCATCGAGGACGCCGATTTCGTTCGCTGGCGTGAGCTCAGCCTTTCCTACCAGGTACCGAACAGCGTGATCGACCGCTTCGGATTGGGCAACCTCACGCTTACCCTGGCTGGCCGGAACATCGCGCTCTGGACCAAGTACAGCGGCATCGATCCCGAGATCAACGTCATTGGCGGCCGCGATCCGGGTTCTGATCAGGAGGCGAACAACTTCCTCGCCGGCATCGACGGATGGGGCTTCGCAATCCCGCGCCGCATCACCCTCTCCGCAACCTTCGGATTCTAGGCATGAGACACTCTCCAATGACCAGACCAACCATGCCAGCGTCGACCCACCGGATGTCGCGCTCCCGAACGGTGCTCGGAACGGGCGCGGTGGCCATCTCGCTCGCCTTCGGTGTTGCCGGCTGCAGCAATGTCTTCGACGTCAAGAACCCGAACGACCTGTCGCAGGAAGCACTCGATGTGCCCACTGGCGCGGTGGCGGCAGTGAACGGCGCTGAGGCGACGGTGTCGCGCGGATACGCGGACATGCTTCTCGCCGCGGCCATTCCGAGCGATGAACTCACCTGGATCGGGACCTACGATGCCGGCAACGAACTCGATCACGGTTTCGTTTCCAACCCGGCCAATGAGTTCACCGACAACGAGGGCGTGCCATCGTTCAACGAGGGCCGCTTCATGGCCGACGAGGCCATCAGGTTGCTGGAAGGCCACGATGCAGCCGGTGAGCTGAGGAATCGCAACCTCCTCACTCGCAGCTACCTGTACGGCGGACTGGTCTACAGCGTGATCCCCGACTGGTTCAATGACTTCGTCATATCCGATCGCAGGACGGCAGCCCCGCCGATCGGGCCGGCCAACATGGGCAAGCTGTATGACACGGCGATCGAGTACTTCACCAAGGGTATCGCGATCGCCAGGGCCACCGGCAACAAGGATATGGAGGCGACACTGCTGGCCGGCCGGGCGCGTGCTCATCATGCACGAGCCGTCTGGACATCGCTGGATCCGATCGGCACCGTTCCAGCGAACCCGCTGGTCACGAGCGCGGCGGCGGTGGCCGACGCGAGCGCCGCCCTGGCCATGGTGAGCCCGGACTGGAAGTACCGGTTCACCTATTCCGCGTCCACCATCAGCAACCAGATCGGTTCGTGGATCAACTCGCGGCAGGAGTTCCGGGTGGATACCACCTACGGCGTGCCCAACACGCCGAAGACTCGCGTGACCGCCGTGGCGCTGAAGGATCCTATCGACAATACTGCGGATGCTACCCTGCTGGCGCAGTTGACCAGCCTCGGGATGCTCGCCTCATCGACCGAGCTCTATCCGCCGCTGACAATCCTCTCGGCGCGTGAACTCCATCTGATCCTGGCTGAAGCGGCACTCGCCGCGAGTGACATGGTGGGTTTCAAGTCGGAGATCAACGCGGTGCGTGAGCTGAGTGGGAAGGCTCCGTTCGCTGATCAGGTGCCGGCGCGCGACATCCTCATTCATGAGCGTCGGGTGAACCTCTTCCTGCAGGGCCGTCGCCTGCTCGACATGTATCGCTTCAAGATCAGGGATCCGCGGTGGCTGGACACCTCTGACGCCGTCCTCGCCCCCGGAACGCTCTTCCCGATCACGGACCGGGAGATCCGGGCCAACTGCCATATCATCGGCTCCTGCTGAGGGCGCAGTCAGCAGACAGCACGACGTGAACAAGGGGGCCGGGAAGATCTTCTTCCCGGCCCCGATCGCTACCTGTCGTTCCTTCGCGCAGCCACGTCCCTGCCAGGGGAGGTGATCGCACCCGCGCATACGTAATGCGACCGTGACTGCCACCATGGCGGAAGGTGGCGGCTCGCCTGGCCACGCCGGAACGCTACCTCCGGTGTGGCACGGATCGGGCGGCGAATGGCTTACCTCACGATCCCGAGATCGGGCGGGTTCCCACCACTGCCACCATTGCCCGGCGTGCCGCTGCCACTGCCGCTGATGTCGATGAAATGGATGAGGGCGGCGGTGAGGATGGCTGTCCCCACCATGCCTCCCACGAATGCCGACTTGCGTCGGTTGGCGCGCATCCGGGTCTCGTATCCCTCCCGGAAGCCCTTGCTGAACACGGCGTCCGCCGGAGCTGGTGGCGGTGGCGCATCGATGCTGCTCCGGCCGGCGTAGTGGACGGCGACACCGAGGCCGATCGGTCCCGCCAGGGTGCCCCCCAGGAGCCCGCGCAGCCCCCAGCCAGCGTTCAACTTGCCGGCCGCCGCGATGCCCGCGGTGCGTCCCTTCTGGAGGGCGGCGTTCACTGCCTCGCCGCCGCTGGCGCTATCGGGCCTCGCCACTCCGGCTGCTCTCCGCTCAGGGTCGGAGCCGGTGGCACCGCTGTCACCACGCAACCTTATCGTCCACGCTCCGGTCGCGCTCACATCCAGCAGGTATCGTCCGTTGCGATCGATGCGTATTGCCCGCGAGCCGCTGGAAGGGCCACTGGCGCGGGCCACCTCACCGACCATTTTCCCATCGGTGTCCAACAATTGCACGACGAACGGCGCCTCGCCCGCGTAGGTGAACTCGAAGACGGCCAGACCTGCGGCAAGGGGGAACAGTTCAGTGGCCTGCTGCCCCGTACCGCTGAAGCTCTGGGCAGGCGCGGTAGCTGGAAGCGTGACCAGGACGAGAAGGACGACAGCCGACCAGAAAGCGGTGGCCGACTTCGGAGTGCATCTCATGTGAGCTCGACGGTTCTGGTCGGATACGGATGACATGGCGGGACTTCGCGCTTCATGATTATGGCGCGAGGGAGAGCATTGGCAAGCGCGTCACCCCTCACCCCAACGGCAGCCTCATGCCCGGTACGCCGCTGCAACTGATCCCGCTGGCGCTGTTCGCCTTTCAGGGTGGACACGTCGGGCCCGCGTCCACCACCGATCCGCTGTCGCAGGCGACCGTCGGCCTGATCATCGTCGCCGTCTTCGTGCTGCTCGCGCTGGAGAGAGTCCACAGGCTGCTCGTCGTCATCGGTGCAGTCGCCATCATCTGGGGAATAACCTACCTCACGCCGCTCCGCCTGATCGGCTTCAGTGAATCCACACAGGCGCTCGATTTCAACGTCCTGTTCCTGCTTGCCGCGATGATGGCCATCGTTGGTGTCCTCAAACAGACGGGAGTCTTCGCCTGGGCGGTAGCCCGTATCCTCGCCGTGGCCGGCGGCGATGCGCGTCTCCTGCTCGTCATGCTCATTGGCGCGACCGCACTTCTCTCGGCGTTCGCCGACAACGTCACCACTGTGATCTTCATCGCGCCGATGGCGCTGCAGATGGCGCGCAGCATTGGCGTCGCTCCGGTCGCCTACCTGTTGCCGGTTGTCATCGCCTCCAACATCGGCGGCACCGCCACGCTCATCGGCGACCCGCCCAACATCATGATCGGGTCGGGTGCAAACCTCACCTTTGTGGAGTTCCTGGCAAACCTGGCGCCGCCGGTGATGCTGATGGCGCTGATGCTGCCGGCCCTTTCGGTGCGTTACTTCAGCCACGACTTCGCGGCTGCCCGGGCCGCGACCGGCTCCGCTGGCGACAAGGTGCCGGCGCCGCCGATCACCGACCCGCTACTCCTGCGCTGGGGGCTCTGGATCAGTGCGTTCGTCTTCCTCGGATTCTTCACCCACGGGTTGACCGGCATGCCGACGTCGGTCCCGGCCACGATCGGCGCCGGGGCGATGCTGGTGGTGCAGGATGTTCTCTACCTGCGGCGACGCCTCCCGAACGACGAGGAGCGACGGCACGGTGTGCTGGAAGTCATCGAGCATGAGATAGAATGGCCGACTCTCTCCTTCTTCGGCTTCCTGTTCATAGCTGTTGGCGCGGCGGTGCAGACAGGGCTCATCGATACCCTGGCGGTCGGGCTCGGCAGGGTGGTGAGCGAGGGCAGTGCCTGGCTGGGACTCGGCTCCCTGGCCACACTCCTCTTCGCCGCCCTCCTCATCGCCTGGGTGAGCGCCTGTGCATCGGCTATCGTTGACAACATTCCATTCGTGGCGGTGATGATACCGATCGTCCACCGGCTCACTGCCCAGTTGCCTGGAGACGCCTCTGTCCTCTGGTGGGCTCTGGCCCTGGGCGCCTGCCTGGGCGGCAACGGCACAGCCGTAGGTGCATCGGCCAATGTCACGGCACTCGGGATTGCCGAACGCGCCGGTGTCCACGTCAGCTTTCGGGAGTTCACCCGATATGGCTCACTGGTGGCAGCGATGACGCTCGTCGTCTCCTCGCTCTATCTCACCACCCATGTGTTCCTGGGGGCTCACCTGGCGCCGCTGCTGTGGGCGGGTGTCGTCCTGGCAGTGCTGATGACACGGGGCATCTGGAAACTGGCTCGACGTCGGCAGGCGCGACGGGCGCTGGGTGTTTAGCGTTGGACGTCGAGGACGACAGGCCCCGTGATCGTCATCCTCGATTCGCCAACTCCACTCACCCTGATCTGCCGCTTCCGCCAACCTCCGATGCTTCCACTGTTACGTCGCCTGCTGCTGCCCGCCCTTGTCCACACGATCCCTCTCACCCTGGCGGCCCAGGTTCCGGTGGCGCAGAGGCTGGACACGGCGCACGTGAGCGTCGCATCGCGGGTCGACACATCGGCGAAGGCGCTGCGCAGCATGACGGTGATGGATCGCCGTGAGATCGATGGCCGGGCGGCGAGGTCGGTGGCCGATGTGGTGGGTTGGGGGCTTGGCGTGGACCTCATGCCAAGGTCGGCCGCACAGGCCGACCTCGCAATTCGGGGCTCGAGCTTCGAGCAGGTGGTCGTACTCGTGGACGGTGTGCGCGTCAGTGACGATCAGACCGGGCACTTCGATCTCGATCTCGCTGTCCCGCTGGCCCTCGTGGAGCGGGTGGAAGTTCTGCGCGGCTCCGGCTCGGCCATCTACGGACCCGACGCTGTTGGTGGCGTGGTGAACATCGTTACGCGCGGCGGTGCCACCGCCCGGGCCGGGCTGGCTGGAACGACCTCCGGACGCGGCGGAAGCTTCGGCACAGCCGGCCTCGCCGGCACCCTCACTCGGGGTTCGCCGGGCTCGGGGCTGACGCTCGGTGTGGAGCACGAACGCTCCGACGGGCATCGGGCGGACACCGATTATCGGGTGACCCAGGCGCGGGCGAGCGCCGCGCGGGCTGTGGGCACAGGAACGCTATCGCTGGACCTGGGGGTGGGAGTGCGTGACTTTGGCGCTGCCGATTTCTACGCCCCACAGCCGTCGCATGAGCGCACCAGGTCGGGCACGGCGGCACTACGCTGGAAAGCGCCGCTCGCCGACGGCTGGTCCCTGTCGGCGACGACCAGCGGGCGCCGGCATGACGACCGCTTCACGCTCAGGCGCGATGATCCGGGCTTCTACCAGAACGAGCATACCCTGCTGCAGGCAGGCACCGAGCTGGTGGCTCGTGGGCCGGCTGCTGGTGGGGTGACGCTGGCTGTCGGAGGTGAAGGGTCGGGTTCCTGGCTGCGCAGCCAGAGGCTGGGCGATCGGGAGGCCGGTCGGGGCGCGCTGTTCGCCGAGGCCAGCAAGGGCGTCAGCAGGGCGACGGTGAACGCGGGCCTGCGCGCCGACTGGTCGTCGCGGGACGGTACGGTGGTATCACCGTCGTTGGCCGCTGGTGTCGGAGTTGGCGAGAGACTGCGGCTGCGGGGAAGCGTCTCGCGTGGATTCCGGGCCCCGACCTGGACGGAGCGGTACTACGAGGATCCGGTGAGCATTGGCGACCCTGAACTGCTGCCGGAGACCTTCTGGGTGGGCGAGTTGGGCGCGCGGCTGGAGTTCGGTGCCGGTGTCTACCTGGACATGGCAGGCTGGGCCCGGCGTGCCCACGACCTCATCGATTGGGCTCGTCCGGTGGGCGCGCCAGGCGACGAGCCATGGCGCACACGGAATGTGGCCGCCGCCACCTTCCGTGGAATCGAGGGCGAGCTGCGGTTGCCGGAATGGCGCGGCGCCAGTTGGTCCGTGCGGGCGGCGACGACGTCCGTGGACGCTGCGGCGGCTACCGGCTGGACCGGTCGCTACGCCCTGCGCCCCCTCACCCGCTCCGTCAGCGCGCATGCGCGGGTTCCGTTTGGCGGCGGCTTCCTCCTCGCCGTGGATGCGGGGGTAGCCGGGCACGCCGGTGAGCGACGTTACGGACGCGCCGACGCGCGCCTCTCGTACAACTTCCAGGATGCGCGTTTCAATCTCGACCTGGTGAACCTCGGAGACGCCAGCTACCTGGACGCATCGGCCAGGCCGGTCGCTGGACGAGCCCTGTACGCCGGCATGGAGTGGCGCTGGTGAGAATCGCCGCGCTGGCCCACCGCGAATTGGCATGAAAGGGGAGCGGATCAGACCAGGCAATCCGTTGCCCGTCAGGCCGGGTTGCGGCTCGGGGGAACGCTAGGCCGATTCCGACAGCTCGAAACAGCATTGTGGGCGGTCGCTGCGGTCGCAGCGCTCTTCCACCTTTGCGCCGGTGAGGTCGGCGAGGAGTACCTGGAGCGCCCGGCAGACTTCAGGCCGTTCGGCTACCGCGGCGGACACCGGGCAGCTACAGCCGCGAATGGTGATGGTGTCGCCCGTCTGCTCCACCGTGGCTTCGGCACCCAGTTCCGCCAGTACCTCGGCCGCCATCCGGACGCGCGTCGGGAAGTCCTCGGCGACGAGCGGGTGATGAGCGGCGGCCAGGCGATGCCCCACATCGCCCATCACCGCGCGTAGCTGCTCCGGTGGCAGGCTGGCGCCGAGTGAGCCCAGCACGGCGTTCAGCAGGGGAACGTAGGCGCGCGAGAGCAGTGGCTCCACTCGAGGGTCGATCTCGTAGACAGTCGCCGGCTTGCCTGCTCCTGGGAGACGCCGGACTCCGTCTGTTCGCACCATGCCATCGCGTTCCAGGCTGGCCAGGTGCGCCCGCACGGCGTTGTTGGTAAGACCGAGCTCGGTTGCCAGTTCGTCGACCGTGTGGCGGGCGCGACGCAGCAGGCGGACAATCTGACCCCGGGTGCTCTCGAAGAAGCGGTTGTCCAGTCGGAAGGTCGACACGGTTCCTCCTGTGTTTCCTGAGCGATTGCGGCGTTGATCCCGGTCGCCGTCAGATGGTGCACGCCCGCTCGCTGGTACATCCCGGAAGGCGACATCCATCGATGTAAATATGCTTGAACAGGGGGCCTCATGTCAAATAACTCCATTTACTCATTGACATAATATTTCATCGGTGCTATCGTCGGGAACCTCGATGTTCGCCGTGGATGGTAGCCGCTCGGTTGAAGCCAGGAACCGGGACCGGGCCCGCCACGAACCGTCAACCAACTGGAGATACTCCGATGCTCAATCATTCCCTGCCGGCGCTCCGTGCGACCACTGCCGCGACCTTCTTCCTTGCCGCGCTCACTCTCACTCCAGGCAGCGCTACCGCTCAGGCACCGGCAAAGGCACTCGATGACGCCACAATCGTCGCCATCTTCGACGCCGCCAACAGTGTCGACATCGAGACTGGCCAGTTGGCAGTGGATCGTGGGCAGTCGAAGGAGGTCCGTGATTTCGGCGCGATGATGGTTCGCGATCACAAGATGGTCCGCCAGCTCGGCCGCGACCTGGCCACGAAGCTCAAGGTGACCCCGACACCGCCGAAGCCCGATCAGGCGGCTGTTGACCACGCGGCCGCCATGAAGCGGCTCAGCGCCCTCTCTGGCGCCGCCTTCGACCGCGCCTACCTGGAGCATGAGATCGCCTTCCACAAGGCGGTCATCGACGCCGTGAACAGCACGCTGCTGCCAGCGATCCGGAACGCCGAGTTGAAGGAGCTGGTGGTGAAGGTCGCGCCCGCCTTCCAGGGACACATGATGGGCGCCCAGACCATTCTCGATCGCATGTCCAGGTGACGGACTTCCAGTGACGAATCCGGTCGGCGCCGGGAATTCTCCCGGCGTCGGCCGCAAACCACCTTCCGGAGCCAGGGACATGAAATCCAACCCGTCGCGCGCGGGGATGCGCGCCTTCGCCGCACTCATGCTTTCAGGCGGCCTGCTCGCTGGCTGCAGTGATGACAGCCCGACAGTGCCGCAACTCGACCCGGTGCTCGTGGATGCGGGCCGCGAGATCTTCCGCTACGACACATTCGGCGACGAGAAATACTGGACCGACACGTTGCGCCTGCACGAGATCATCCAGGCCGCGGTGAGTCCGGCCACGGCGCTCGCGGTCGGTCTCAAGGTAGATGTGGACGCATTGCCGGAGGCCGTCAAGCAGGCCATCCTGGCCGGCCAGGTGAACCTCGATGATCCGGCCGTCACGGTTGCCCTGCTCAAGATGAACGCCGTGGTGGGCGTCCAGGGACAGGTCGAGACCATCAACGGTCGTGATTCCCTGGTTCGGGTCGGGGTCACCTGCGCGCTCTGTCACTCGACCGTTGACAACTCCTTCCTCCCGGGCATTGGCAACCGGCTCGACGGCTGGGCCAACACGACCCTCCAGCCGGGTACGATCGTGGCGCTGTCGCCAGCCGTGGATGCGGCAACGAAGGCCATCCTGCGGTCGTGGGGCCCCGGCCGCTACGACCCACGCATCAATATCGATGGCCGGAACACCCCCATTGTCATTCCACCAGCCTACGGCCTGCGCGGCGTGAAGCTGGAGACCTTCACTGGCGAAGGGCCGGTTTCGTACTGGAATGCCTACGTGGCCGTTACCCAGATGCATGGCCAGGGCAACTTCTCCGATCCCCGGCTGGGAATTCGCGTCGACCAGTCGCCCGACCTGGTGACTCCAAAGCTGGCCGCGCTTCGCGACTATCAACTGAGCCTTGCCAGTCCACGCCCCGATCCGGATTCGTACGACGCAGCCGCGGCTGCCCGTGGTCGGGTGGTCTTCATGTCGCAGGGCAGGTGCAGTACCTGTCACACGGGCGCCCTCCTCACCGACGTCAACAGTGGTCGGTTGCACCAGCCTGCCGAGACCGGGATGGACGGAGCGTATGCCGCGCGCACAGCCACCCGCGCCTATCGCACCACTCCGTTGCGCGGGCTCTTCCAGCACGCGCCCTACTTCCACGACGGCAGCGCGGCGACGCTCGCCGACGTCGTGACCCACTACGACCGCACGCTGGAGTTGCGGCTGACCGCGGAGCAGAAGCGTGATCTCATCGAATATCTCAAGTCGCTCTGACGTGCTCGTACCCAGGCTGATGGTGGTCGACGACGGATTCCGGGAGGAGCCGGAGGACCGACTCGACGACGCCGATGAGATCCAGCGGCAGCTCGCCACCGTGATTCGCCTCCAGTTGCAGTTGCTGGGCGAGGATACCACGCGGCCCGGTCTGCTGCGCACTCCGGAACGCGCCGCGTCGGCTCTCGCATTCCTCACCCGGGGTTACGAGCAGACGGCGGCGAGCGTGATTGGCGAGGGCGTCTTCGAGGAGTCGCACGACGGCATGGTGATGGTACGTGACATCGAGTTCTACTCGCTCTGCGAGCATCACATGCTCCCCTTCTACGGGAAGGCTCACGTGGCCTACATCCCCGACGGACGCATCCTCGGCCTGTCCAAGCTGGCGCGGATAGTGGATGTGTTCGCCCGCCGCTTCCAGGTGCAGGAACGGCTAACCGACCAGGTGGCCGATGCGATCCAGGACGTGCTGTCGCCACTCGGTGTGGGTGTACTGGTGGAGGCCGAGCACATGTGCATGATGATGCGCGGCGTGGAGAAGCAGAACTCGAGTACGGTGACATCGGCCGTTCGAGGCTGCTTCCTGGACGATGCCCGTACGCGCGATGAGTTCCTGCGCATGGCTCATGGCTAGGCCGATCATGGCCGGGGGCTCGCCCCGTCAGGGCCTGTCGCGCCGCCCCACCGGCAGCGGGCGAGCTCTCGTGTCAAGGCGATGTTGCGAATCGTTGGCAGGAGCGTTATGTCATCGTCAGACAGGAGCGCGCACGGGGCGCCTGGCGGTATCACGATCCATGACTGGAGACCCTGCTGCACCGTCGCATCCTCGCTCTCCTCCTCCTGGCCGGCACGGCCGGCCAGTTGGCGGCCCAGCAACCGCAGGATCCCGCAGTCCGCGCCGACTCAGCTTCCGTCCCCGTGGCGGGCTTGCCGCCGGAGCTGCTCTCTCCACCGGGTTCCATCTGGCGTCTGGGAATGCTTGGCGTCGGCGGAGCCGCTGTCGCCACGATGGCTGCGTTCCCGCTCGATGTCCGCGTCGCCCGGGCATTCCGTAGCGAGGGGCCGCAGAACTCCCGGTTGCTCCACAACGGCGCGGCCACATTCAACAGCGTCGGCCAGCCCGGAGTCCTCCTGGCATCAGTGGCCATGTACGGGGTGGGTCGGGTGGCCGGACAGCCGCGCCTGACGTCGATCGGAGCGCACGCCACCCAGGCGATCATCCTGAGCGGCACGACGACGATGCTGCTGAAGATCGTCGCCGGACGTCAACGGCCCCACGTCGAGGTGGGCGCGAACACCGAATTCGATCTTGGCGGGGGAAGGGGAGTCGGGCGGACCTCCTTCCCGTCGGGTCATACCACGGCGGCCTTCGCCTTCGCCTCGGTGGTGGCGACGGACCTCCAGTACTGGCGCCCGGACGTCGCGCGAATAGCCTCCCCGCTTCTCTATGGTGGGGCAGCAGCCGTCGGGGCCGCCCGCATCTACGACGATCGCCACTGGCTCAGCGATGTCGTCCTCGGGGCAGCCATCGGCACGATTGTCGGCCGCATGGTCAGCATGAACGCCCAGGCCAACCCAGACAACTGGATGGACCGGCATCTGAAGGCGGTCACTATCGCGCCCAGCGATCAGGGCCTGGCGGTGGGCGTCAGTCACGCCTTTCGCTGAACTGCCGGCCTGGCTGACGGCAGCCGCGACGTGGGACCGAACTCCGATTCCTGTTCCGCCCCTGTTCGCCCGATCCTGCCGGGGAGATGAGACTGTCTGTTAGGATTGTGGCATGACACCAACATCCCTTCCAGTCAGGCATCGGGCACACCGATGAGGCGCGTCGTGGTGATCGGCGCCGGTGCTGCAGGTACCATGGCGGCGATATTCGCCGCCCGCGCAGGCGCCGAGACCGTGCTGGTCGAACGCACGCGCGACGGCGGCAGGAAGATCCTCATCAGTGGGGGTGGACGCTGCAACGTACTCCCGGCACTGCTCGACGAGACCCGTTTCGTCACGGATTCCTCGCCGAATACGCTCCGGAAGATCGTTCGTAGCTGGCCGCTGGCCGAGCAGCGAGAATTCTTCGAGCAGGAGTTGGCTATCCCGCTTTCCGAGGAGCAGGAGTCGGCAAAGCTGTTCCCGCGGTCCAACCGGGCCCGCGACGTGCGCGACGGATTGCTCGAGCATGCACGGTCGCTCGGTGCCCGCCTGTTGATGGACACACGGGTCGTCGATGTGGCGCCCGATGGTGCAGGTTGGCGGGTGTCGTGCGAGGATGCTCCGCCGCTGGACTGCGACGCCGTGATCATGGCGACTGGCGGCCTCTCGGTGCCCAACACCGGCAGCGACGGCACCGGTCTCCGCCTGCTCGAGCGACTGGGGCACGTGATGCACCCCACCTACGCCGCCCTCACGCCCCTCATCGCCGAGCCGGCTCCGTACGCATCACTGGCCGGCGTATCCTTGCCCGTCAACCTGACCGCCCGGGGAGGTGGTCGGAATGCGGTAGCCAGCGGAGGGTTCCTCTTCACGCATCGTGGCTACAGTGGTCCGTCGGTACTGGACGTGTCACACGTACTGGTGAGGTCGCGCGCGGAGGGAACGACGCCGCCGGCCGAACTCTCGGTGCGCTGGACCGAGCATGACGCCTCGGCATGGGAAGCCCTGCTGCATCCCAGGGGTGGTCGCACAGTCTGGGCGGTGGTCCGCGCCGAGTTGCCGGACCGACTTGCTGCGGCGCTCCTGGAGGATGCGCGAGTGGAGCAGGTCAGGCTGCTGGGTGACCTTACCCGTGAAGAGCGAAGACGGTTGCTGGCCGTGCTGGTGAGCGGTCACCTGCCATGGACGGGTGACGAAGGCTACCGCAAGGCCGAGGTGACTGGGGGTGGCGTGTCGCTGGCCGAGATCGACCCGCGCACGATGGAGAGCCGACGCCAGCCCGGCCTCTTTCTCTGCGGTGAACTCCTGGATGCCTTCGGTCCCATTGGAGGCTACAACTTCTTCTGGGGCTGGGCTACCGGTCGGGCCGCCGGCAAGGGTGCGGGACGCAGGGACTAGCGTCAATCCCTGCCGTTTGTGCGGGGTCGTGAGGTCACTCTCGGGTTGGTAGTCGGTAGCCGGAACAGCGGATGACGTGTCACGATAGTGAGGCAGGGCCATCCCGGCGACGTCGCACTACTGGACGCATGGAAGCACTGCACGCACATTCGGCCATCCCTCAACGTGGACCGGCCATGTCGCACCGCAAAGCCTCCCCCGCCAGCATCGTCGGCGCCGGACTGGCGCTCCCCACCCTTCGCGCGCGCGCGTTCAGCGAACTCCAACGAGCCAGCGAGATGGCTGGCTGGCAGCCACCGCTCGAACTGGCCGACGACGGGAGCTACCGGGGCCAGATCCAGCGCGCTCTCGATCTGGACCAGACGATGATCAATCTCACCAACGGCGGTTGCCGACAGGGTCTCACCGGAGTACGTAATGGCCTCTCGTAGCCGGATCTCACCAGCCACAATCGCGCTCTCCGTCGCTGTCGCGGCTGCCGCCGCCTTCACCGCGGGCTTCGCCATCGTCGGCGCGCCGGTGGCAGCGGCAGCCACCGCGCTGCCGACGGCCGACACACTCCGCATCGGCGGCCTCCAGCAGCCGGTGGAAGTTCTGCGTGACGCCTGGGGAATCGCGCACATCTATGCGCGGAACGAGCACGACCTCTTCTTCGCCCAGGGCTACACGGCTGCCCGCGACCGCGCCTTCCAGTTCGAGATGTGGCGACGTCAGGCCACCGGCACGGTGGCCGAACTGCTGGGCCCACGCGAGGTGGAGCGTGACATCGGGGCACGTCTGTTCCGCTATCGTGGCAGCCTGGACGACGACCTGGCGCGGTACCATCCACGGGGGGCGGAGATCGTGGGCGCGTTCGTGGATGGGATCAACGCCTACGTGGACGAGGCGGCTCGTGACAGCACGCTGGTCCCGGAGGAGTTGCGGCTGTTGGGAATCCGGCCGGGCCGCTGGACGCCGGACGTCGTCATCTCACGACACCAGGGCCTGCTCGGCAACATCGGGGCGGAACTCGCCAACGGGCGCGTGGTGGCCAGCTACGGAGCCGACCTGCTGAAGAAGTGGGAGTGGTTCCATCCGGGACCCGGCGAGCCGGTGGTCGATCTGGATCCGGCCATCGACGCGTCGGGATTGCATGATCCCATCCTGGCGCTGTACGAGGCATTCCGGGCGCCGCTTCGCTTCCGTCCCGAGGACATCGCAGTCGGTTACCGCAACGACAGCTTGTCGGCGCGTCGGCTGGCTGCCGCGGCGGAAGAGGCCACAGCGTCGCTGCAGCGCAACGAGTCCCGCGACATCGGCAGCAACAACTGGGTGGTGAGTGGTAGCCGTACACTCAGCGGACGGGCACTCATGGCCAACGATCCGCACCGCGCCCAGTCGGCGCCGTCGCTCCGCTACTTCGTCCACCTCGTGGCACCCGGCTGGAACGTGATCGGTGGCGGCGAGCCCGTCATACCCGGCGTCTCCATCGGCCACAATGAGTACGGGGCGTGGGGGCTGACGATCTTCAGCACCGACGGTGAGGACCTCTACGTCTACCAGACGAACCCGGCCGATCCTACCCAGTATCGCTATCGCGGTGACTGGGAGCGGATGCGCGCCGTCGTGGAGACCATCACCGTTAAGGGAGCCGCCCCGCGCGTGGCCACGATGCACTACACGCGTCACGGTCCGGTGGTCTACTCGGACAGCGTCCGCCATGTTGCCTACGCGGTACGGCCGGCATGGCTGGAGCCCGGCGGAGCGCCCTACCTGGCGTCGCTGCGCATGGACCAGGCGCGCAACTGGGAAGAGTTCCGGCTCGCCTGCAGCTTCAGCCACATTCCAGGCGAGAACATGGTCTGGGCCGATGTGGATGGCAACATTGGCTGGCAGTCAGTTGGGATTGCACCTGTCCGTCGTAACTGGAGCGGACTCGTACCCGTCCCCGGCGACGGGCGCTATGAGTGGGACGGTTACCTCCCGATCATGGAGAAGCCGCACGCCTACAACCCGGCCAGCGGCTTCATCGCCACCGCCAACAGCAACCTCACGCCCGAGTCGTATCTCCATCGCGATGCCATAGGCTGGTCGTGGGCCGATCCGTTCCGCTTCGCTCGTATCTCCGAGGTGCTGGGCTCGGGTAGGCTGTTCACCATGGCCGACATGACCGCACTCCAGACTGACTACACATCCATTCCGGCCCGTTCCCTGGTCCCTCTGCTGGCCGGTTTGAAATCGCCCGATGCCGCCACCGAGCGCGCCCGCCGGATGCTCATTGATTGGGACCGGGTGCTCGGAAGCCAGTCTGTGCCAGCCGGGATCTATGAGGCATGGTATCGCCAGCTTGCTGCCGGCAGCGCAGCCATCATGGCACCGGCTGATGCGCGCGCCATGCTCGGCGCGCCGTCCGCCACGCGCATCATCCAGTGGCTCACCGCACCCGGCGGCGAGTTCGGTGCGGCACCGGTGGCTGGTCGTGATTCGCTCCTCCTCGCCAGCCTGAGGGCCGCCGTGGCTGATCTTGCTGAACGTTTCGGCGCCGACATGAGCGGTTGGCAATGGGGCAACTATCATCAGGCCACGATACGTCATCCCATGAGCCCTGCACTGAACGCCGAGCAACGTAAACGTTTCGAGGTGGGACCGTGGCCGCGAGGTGGCGACAGCTACACTCCCGGTGCCACCGGCAACGGTCCGAACCAGACCTCCGGCGCATCTTTCAGGCTAATCGTCGAGGCTGGAGACTGGGACGGCGCGCTTGGCACGAACACGCCGGGTCAGTCCGGTGATGTCTCCAGCCCGCACTATCGCGACCTGTTCGAACTCTGGAAGGTGGATCGATATTTCCCGATCAAGTACAGCCGGCCAGCGGTGGAGGGCGTCACGCGCAGCCGGACCATGATGACACCATGACCCACCGTATGGCGATCGCGCGCACGGCTCGTCGACCTGCGCGTCGCACTCCCACTCATTCCTCGTCCATTCCAATGTCTCATGCCACGCAGTCGCAGAACTGGCTGGCGCGCGCTACGCTCGTTGTCGCCGCGACCATGGCGGTCGGCTGCTCCAGCAGCGCGGTCGGTACCGGGGCTGCGTCCCGCCCGGCACCGGAACGAACTCGCTCCTCGACACTGACTGCCGCCCTGCCGTGCTGCCTGGAGGCTGGTAGGGAGGTGGCCGAGCGCTATCGCGCGACGGGGATCACCAGGCGACGATTCACACACGACGAGCTCTGGGCGACGCTCGACCCCATCGTCGCCGCTCCCTCCCTGCGCGTGGCTGAAATCGGGCGATCCATTCAGGGGCGTTCCATCAAGGCCGCCACGTTCGGCAGTGGACCGACCCGGGTGTTGCTCTGGTCACAGATGCACGGCGACGAATCCACCGCGACGATGTCGTTGGCCGACCTGCTGGGCTGGTTCGCCGATCCCGCCGGAGCACAGCGCGAGATGCGCGACCAGATTTCGCGGCAACTGACGGTGGTGATGGTGCCGATGCTGAATCCTGATGGCGCCGAGCTGTTCCAGCGGCAGAACGCCGTGGGCGTGGACGTGAACAGGGATGCTGCGTCGCTTGCCACGCCCGAAGGGCGGGCATTGAAGGCACTCCGTGACTCGCTGCGTCCCCAGTTCGGCTTCAACCTTCATGACCAGAACGCCCGTACGCTGGCTGGCAATGGCGGGAAGCAGGCGGCGATCGCCCTTCTCGCTCCGGCCCTGAATGCGCAGCGAACCTTCGAGGGGGCGCGCATCAACGCCAGGCTCGTGGCCGCAGGAATGGCTGCTGTGCTCGACCGGGAGATCCCGGGCCGGGTGGCGCGCTACGACGACAGCTTCAACCCCCGCGCATTCGGCGACCTCATGCAGACGTGGGGGACCAGTACGGTACTCGTGGAGAGCGGCGCGATGCCCGGTGACCCGGAGAAGCAGCGCCTGCGCGCCCTGAACGTCGTCGCCTTGGTATCGGCGCTGGATGCCATAGCTACTGGCCGCTATGCGAGTACGTCGCCCGCAGCTTATGACGCGCTACCCATGAACGCGCGGCAGGCAATGGATGTGATCATAGTCGGGGCCAGCGTGGTGATGCCTGGTCACGCCGATCCATTCCGTGTCGACCTTTCCCTGAACTACGACGAGCCGGTGGCGAGGCTGCACCCTCGCGTGAGAGAGGTGGGCGACCTGCGTGGTGTGGTCGCGCTGGACACGATTTCTGCCGCGGGGCTCTTTCTGCACCCGCAGCCGTCGATGCTCACCGAGCAGGGCGGCTACTACTGGCTACGCATCGACGCACCGGCCGCCTTCACTCTGCGTCGCGGAGCGGACGCGCGCAGCGAGGTGGTGCGCAGTTTCCCTGCAGAGTCACGAGGCCGGCGCGAGCGTTGAGTCCTGGAGAACGACGGTGATGGTGGAGCGATGAAGCCAGGGTTGTCAGTGCCTTCCGTAGCCGTGGTCGCCGTACTCGCTGGCGCTCTCGTGGTCGGTCTCACTGCCTGTGCCCCGGCGTCATCGGTGGGAGTCGAGACAGGCGTCGCTGGCACTGGAAGTAGCCACCTGTTGCCGGCGAGGGCGCCGTCGGATCGCGCCGTGATGCGGGCGCTGGCGGTTGCCGACTCGCTCATCGCAGCCGCGGTGGAGGTGGAGATCCCCGGAGCGGTGCTTGTCGTGACGCACGACGGCGCGATGATCCACGAGCGGGCGTTCGGCTACGCAGCGCTCAACGATTTTCGCGGACAGCGACTGGCTGCGCCGCTGCCCATGCGCCCATCGACGCAGTTCGACCTGGCGTCGGTGACGAAGGTGGCGGCGACCACGCTGGCCGTCATGCTCCTCAGTGATCGTGGCATGCTCGACGTGAACGAGCCGGTCAATCGATACCTGCCGGACTTTCGTGGGCCGCATCTGGACAGCATCACCGTGCGTCACCTGCTCAGCCACTCAGCCGGACTGGTGCAGTGGCAGCCGCTCTACTACCAGGCTTCCAGTGCCGCGGAAGCGTACGCCGCGATCCGCGGAATGCCGTTGCAATGGGGGGTGGGCGAGGGCCGGCATTACAGCGACCTGGGCTTCATGCTGCTCGGTCACATCGTGGAGCGGGTGAGCGGCACGACGCTGGACGGCTTCCTGCAGCGGGAGCTGTACGGGCCACTGGAGCTGCGCAGGACGCTCTTCCGCCCACGCGCACACGGCTTCACGGACTTCGCCGCCACCGAACAGGGGAATGTGTACGAGCGTCACATGGTGTACGACTCCACATTCGGATACCGCTACACCGGCGATCCGACGGCGTGGAACGGTTGGCGCCAGTACGTGCTCGACGGCGAGGTGGATGACGGTAACGCATGGTACGCGCATGGTGGCGTTGCCGGGCACGCGGGCCTCTTCTCCACCGCCGGCGAACTGGCCGTCCTGGTCGAGATGCTGAATGCCGGTGGCAGCGTGGGCGGTCGTCGTTACCTGCGTCCGGAGACGATCTCCCTGTTCCTCACGCGCGATCGATACGACAACTACCTGGGTTTCATGCGCCCGGCCGGTCTGCCGGAGGGAAGCTTCTCACACAATGGTTTCACGGGCACGTACGTTCTGGGCGTGCCTCATTACGGGATCGGCATCGTGCTGCTCACCAACAGGCAGAACATGGGCACGGATGCGCGTGGCTATTTCCCGAATATCGGGCCGCTGCAGAACAGCGTGGTCCGCGCGATTCTGGCCGGATTCGAGGATGGCAACGACACGCCATGATATCCGGCGTGCGTCACGTGCACTCCGCACGGACTGTCGGCGGTCCCCACCGGATCAAGCGGTCGTCCCCGTTGAGTGTCAAGCCGCGGCCGCTGCGGGGTCTGACGTGGCCCGGGCAAGCCCCAGGCTCAGCTCTTCACCAGTCGCCTCACGACCTCCACCAGCACGCCGGGCAGCGTGGACGCATGTCGTAGCACGGCGTACGCCCCGGGACCGAAGATACGCGAGATGTACAATGGGGCCTGACGGTCTACAGTAAGGCAGAAGGGGTGCAACCCCTGCAGGCGCGCCTCGACCACTGCCTGCCTCGTGTCCTCGATCCCGTACCGCCCTTCGTACAGGTCCACGTCGTTCGGCTTGCCATCGGACAGGATGAGGAGCAGTCGGTGTCGCGCGCTCTCGCGCAGGAGGCTCGCGGTGGCATGGCGAATGGCCGCACCGGTGCGCGTGTACCGATCGGGCTCCAGTGCGGCAACCCGACGTCGTATCATGATCCCGTTGTGCTCGCCAAACGCCTTCACCGGATAGACAGCGACCGCCTCGGGTCCCTCTCCCGAGAAGGCCATCACTGAATATCGATCGCCGAGGGCGTCGAGCGCCTCGCAGACCACCAGCAGCGCCTCCTTCTCGACATCCACTATTCGCCGCTCGTCGCCGACCCAACTGTCGGTGGAGCCGCTGATGTCCACCAGTAGTGATATGGCAATGTCGCGACGCATCGGCCGTACGGACTCGTAGAGACGGTCGTCGGGCGCGCACCCCGCGCGAATGTCGGCGTAGTCACTCACGTACGCCTCGAGGTCCAGGTCCGGACCATCGGGTTGTCGTCCCTGACGCACGCGGTGTGGTCGCAGTCGTTCGAACCGACGCCGCACCTGCTGTACCTCCTGGCTGTGACGCCGGAGTATGGAGTCGGCCCACGCAGCCTCGCCGAGTGCGGGCGAGAGTTCGCGAACGATGGCGCGGGCTTCATGGTAAGCCCCGATCCGATAGTCCCATTCCGGGTAGGCCACGCCGGTGGTGCGAGCCTTTGGCTCCTGGATCATGGCGCGTCGGTCTGGCGGGTCGTCGCTGACCAACACCTCGGCGGGGGAACCCGGGGATGCCACCAGGCGCGCCTCGGGCAGTTCGGAGAGCGAGTCGGCGAGGTCACCGGGGTCGGCATCCTCGTCGCGGTCGGTGGGTCGCTGAAGGCCCATTGGGTCCTCGGCGTGCTCCTGAGGGTCGTCCATCTGGAGCATCCACATGCCCATGTGGCCGTCGTCCTCGTCATCCGGCGCCATCCGCGTCTTCGGGCGTCGCACAAGGTTGCGGACCCGCTCCGGTGCCACGCGACCCGTCTCGTCGTTCGGGTCTCGTCGGCCAGGCTCGAGGGCAGAAGGCGTGGCCTCCACCCGACCCCACACCGGTACGGCGAGCACACCCCGGTAGCGTCCGGGAATGTGGGCCATCGATCGGGCAGTCTGCAGCGCCCAGTCCAGCGATACGCGGGGGGTGGCGCAGAGCGGAACGTCGGTGGACACGGCTCCCGGTGCGGTGGCAAGGGCAGCCCGGAGCCGTCGCTCCACTTCCACTTCCCGCGCGGTGAGCAACTTGGGCGACGGCCGCTCCGCAAGTGCCGCGGCGCGGGCTGCCACGAGGTCACGCACCATGCCCGGCAGGTTCGTGCTCAACTCATGGTCGATCGCTACCGCCTCGGCCAGCAGGTAAAGGTCGCGCACCAGTGGATCCAGGTCGGGTTGCAGCAAACGAGGCGTGCCGCGTCCGGTGCGGGCCGCCTGCTGTACAGCCAGCAGGCGGAAACTGGCGAAGGCCGCCTCGTCGCTGCTCTCGGCCGGTAGCGCGCGTGGCAGGCGGAGGCGCGTGCCGTCGGTGCCTGCAAGTTCGCGCACGTCCACCAGATGGCGCGGGATCCGGAGCGCCAACCGGCCCACGAACGACGGACGCGCCGGCGCATCTGCCACGACTATGGGCGGTGCATTGCCGTGCAGTGCGCCCACCAGCAGCTCGAGGCGTCGGCGCACGTCCACCAGTTCCAACTGTCGCGGCCCAGCCCGGTTCCGGCGCCAGAGCCGGCTGACGAACGTGGTAGCTGCGTGTGCACCTTCAAGGAGTACTTCTTCCGGCTCCGACACTTCTCTCTCCCGTCAGCCCAGCACCGCGTTCACCAGGTCGTGCATCGCGGCAAGCAGTTCCGGGTCGTCGGTCAGTGGCGCCATCATGCCCGAACGACAGGCGTCGACGGGCGGAATCCCGCTGGAGATGAGACGTGCCGTAGCCACCAGGAGCCGGCTGCTCGGCACCTCGGCCAGGCCGCGGTCGCGCAGGTTGCGCACGCGAAGCGAGAGCGAGACGAGGGCGCGCGCCGTTGGCTCGTCCACGCCACCCTCATGGGCGACGATGCGCGTCTCCAGTTCGGGTGGCGGGAAGGTGAAATCGAGTGCGACGAAGCGCTGGCGCGTGCTCGGCTTGAGATCCTTGAGGACGTGCTGGTAACCCGGGTTGTACGAGACCACCAACTGGAACCCCGGTGCCGCCTCCACCAGTTCGCCTGCCTTGTCCAGCGGAAGGATGCGCCGGTCGTCAGTGAGGGGATGGATCACCACCACGGTGTCCTGCCGCGCTTCCACGATCTCATCCAGGTAACAGATGGCTCCGTGCCTGGCCGCCATGGTGAGCGGACCGTCCTGCCAGACGGTCTCGCCACCTCTTACGAGATAGCGACCGGTGAGATCGCTGGCAGAAAGGTCGTCGTGACAGGCGACCGTCACCAGCGGACGCCCCAGCCGCCATGCCATGTGCTCCACGAAGCGTGTCTTGCCACAGCCCGTGGGGCCCTTGAGCATCACCGCCAACCCACGTTCATGGCAGGTCCCGAAGATGGAGACCTCGTCGCCGACCGGAACGTAGTACGGCTCCGCCGCCAGGCGGCGGAGATTCTGGTGGTCTGACGACGTGGTAATGGGCTGCGGCACGGGTTGGTGCTGAGTACTGACTGCAATCATATCTTCAGGCCACGCTCGAGACAGGCACGCTGGCGTCGCCCGACGTGTTGTCGAGGAATGCCGTTCTTATCGGTACCGCGCGGAAGAAGTCCCAGATGAACAGTGCCACTCCGGCGGTGAAGATGATCGCCGCACCGATGAGCATCAGGAAGTGCACCTGAAGCTTGAGCTGGGTATCCAGATAGCCCACTCCCATGATGCGCTCCATGTATACCTGGGCGATGCCAGCGGTGGCGAAGGCGAGCGTCATGCCGAACATGCCGCTGAGCTGCAACCAGAACGCCCAGTATCCCATGGGGCTCTCCCGGGAACTGTCCTCGCGACCGGCGAAGTGCGGCATCGCGTACGTGATCACGGCGAGCACGATCATCACGTATGCACCGAAGAAAGCAGAGTGTCCGTGCATGGGCGTGATAAGGGTACCGTGCGTCCACTTGTTCACGGCTGGCCAGGTGTGAGCCAGGCCCAGCAGTCCAGCGCCGAAGGCGGTGTATACGGCGCTTCCCACGGTCCAGTGGATGGCCAGCTTGTTGGGATGGGCAAAGCCGGAGCGGCGCATGGCGAAATACGCGTACATCGCCATGCCGAAGAGCGCCAGCGGCTCCAGTGCACTGAAGAAACCACCGATCGGGAGCCAGTACTGCGGCACTCCAACCCAGTAGTAGTGATGCGCGGTACCTATGATGCCGGCGATGAATACCAGGCCTACGATGACGTAGAGCCATTTCTCCATCATCTCGCGGTCAGCTCCGGAGAGCCGGATCAGGAGGTAGGCGAGCAATCCGGCCTGTACCATCTCCCACACACCTTCCACCCAGAGGTGCACCGTCCACCAGCGATAGAAGATGCTGACGGTGTAGTTATGGAATTGCAGCAACGCCGGGAGATACAGAAGAGCCGCCAGGGCGAGGCCCGATACCAGGACGCCCTCGGTGGTGGTCCAGCGTCCCGACTTCCGGATCGTCATGAAGATGTTGTAGAGGAACATCAGCATGCAGACGACGATCGTGAGCTTCACCGGCACCGGCTGTTCGAGCAGCTTGTTGCCCTCCGTCCAGCCGAACAGGTATCCGACTACGGCCACCACGCCGTTCACCGTCCAGATGCCCAGTTGCCAGTAGGCCAGCTTGACGCTGTAGATCTCGGTGCGTGACTCCTCCGGCACCACGTAATAGGTGGCGCCCATGAAGCCGGTGAGCACCCAGACGATGAGCAGGTTGGTGTGGATCTCCTTGGTGACGTCGAACGCCATCAGGTTGATCAGCGGGTCGGGTCCCAGGTACTTGGCGGCGCTGAGCAGCCCGAAGACCATCTGCAGGCCGTAAAGCAGGAGCGCGACGACGAAGTAGGGATAGGCAACCCATTGGGAACGGTAGCGCATGGAGGCTCTCCCTACCTGAGCGTCATGAGATAGGCGACGAGATTCTCTACCTGGACCGGCTCGAGTATCTCGCGATAGTTGTCGGGCATGAAGGAGCGACCAGCCGCCGAGTACATGGCGCCCGGTACGAGGTAGACGCTGGGCTCGACGATGGATTCACGGATGAACTCTTCCGGTGTCGTCGCGTTACCCTGATACTCCGGACTGGCAATGATCCTCGCTGCCTCGGAGGCCAGCCCGGCGAGCGACGGCCCCGCCAGGTTCACGCCCGCTACCAGGGAGTGACATGACGCGCACCCCGGAGGCGTGCTGCGGAACAGCTCCTGACCCAGCGCAACCGGGGAATCGGATGCGGCCACTCCCGCCGCTGACCCTTCTGCCTCGCCGGTTCCCGGGAACGTCCCCCCGCTCACGAGGATCGGGCGTGGTGGCCAGCCCTGGTTGTCTATCTTGGCCACCCAGCCCAGGAAGGCGATCACCTGCGCGATCTCCTCCTCGCTGAGCTTCGGGTTGGGCATCAGCCGCCGGTGTTGCTTCTCGGAATAGAACTGCGACGGATCCTTGAGGAATGCCGTGAGGTACGGCTCGCCGCGCTGATCGGTGATCTTCGTCAGGTCGGGCGCATAGTACGCCCCCTCTCCCAGCAACGTGTGGCAGTTGATGCAATTCCCCTTGTGCCAGACGTCCTTTCCGGCGCTCACTGCGGGAGTGATCTGATCGGCGTTGGTCAACGTGGCGAACTGGCGATGACTGTCTATCGTCATCCCCAGGAAGATGGCGGCGAACAGCAGGGTGCCGCCCACGAAGAACATCCGCGTATGTCGTTTGGTCATCGGCAGCCTCACGAGCGGAGATTGGATGGAACACAGAACTGGGAGCGAGCGGGTCCGGCAGCAGCAACACCTGCTTCAGACGCCGATAGTGCCCCAGTTGAGGATGGCGATCGCTGCCGCGTACAACGACGCGGCCGCCATCAGGGCTACTATGAGCCAGCTCACCATGCGCCCGATGCTGAAGACGGACGCAGTCACACTCTCGGCCATTCCGGGCCTCCTGGGCAGTGAAGCGGTTGTTCGAGTAACCGATCAGTCAGGTCTTGTGCCGACGATGACCTACGGGGACGACTGGCGATTCAGGCCGGTGATTCAGAGTTGTCGGAGTCGACGACGGCTATCATGTGCCGTGCAACCATCATGCGCAAGCTGTTGCGGCATCCGCAACCATGCGCCGTCGCTAATCGTGACGGACGTACTTCTCTAGGAACAATCGTCCGGCCGCAGTGGTGCCTATCAGGATGAGCTCGGCGCCGGCCTGTATCCGCGTCGCCGGCGGTGGGCTGGGCAACATCTCCCCGTTCACCTGGATTGCCAACACCAGGCAACCAGTGTCCTCCCGGATTCGACTGTCCGCGATGGTGCGATCCACCAGTGAGGCGGGCGCGGCGTAACGGAAAACGTCGAGTCCTTCCGCTACCATGAAGACATCGTTCTGCTCCAGTACGTTGAAGATCGCATCCGCTCCCATGGACGGGTACGACATCACGAGATCGGCTCCCGCCCTGTGCAACATCGCGATGTTCCGTTCCAGGTTGGATCGGGATATGATCTGCATGTCGGGACGCAGCCGTCGGCAGTAGATCGTCAGGTAGACGTTCGTCGCATCGTGGTTGGTTGTCACGATCGTCGTCGGGGCAGCCCTTATCCCAGCGCGTTCCAGGACCGCGAGGTCGGCCGCCGAGCCCTCGACATAGGTCTCGCGGTCCCGGATCATCACGCTGTTCTTCTCGACTATCCGGTAGGGTACACCGCGCTCAGCGAGCCCCTTGGCGGCCGCCCTGCCCACTCGCCCCCCGCCCAGGATGAGCACCGGATCGTCGGGAGCGTTGTAGATGACCACCAGGTCGTCGAACGCCTGCAACTGTTCCTCGGTACCCGCCAGCACGAGCACACTGGACGCCTCGATGCGCGATTGCGGGCCCGCTGGCGTGAACCTTCCCCTCTCCCACAATCCTACCACGCTGAGCCCGGTTGCCTCGCGCAATCCGCTGTCCACCAGCCTGCGCCCCACCAATGGCGTCCCCATCACTGGTGCCTCGGCGATCACCAACGAGTCGAACCGGCCGACGACATTGGCCCGCGTCTCGCCGCCCAGTGCGCGACGGGCGAGCGACCGACCGAGCATCTCCGCCAGCTCCAGCACCTGGGTCGCGCCAGCGAGTTCGAGGATGTCCACCGAGTCATGATCACGCGCGAGTGCGACGATCGGAATGTGCTCGGAGAGACCGCGAACCAGAAAGCTGACGTTCGTGTTCACGAAGTCGTCCACGCCGGCCACGACCAGCGCGGCATTCTCCACGCGCAAGCCGCGGTAGCTCGCCTCGTCGTCCAGGTCGCCCACCACGACATTCACTCCCAGTTCGTGCAGCTCCAGCGCCCGGTTGAGCTCCGGTTCCAGCACGACGTATGGCCGGCCGTAGAGGCCCAGCCGCTCGATCAACGACATGGCCAGTGGGTCGTACTGGGTGAGGATCACATGGCCATGTGTCGCTGGCGGCAACTCGCGTGGCGCGCGACGCTGCCGCTGCGCCTCCATCCAGGGTGCGTAGAAGAACTGGATGAAGGTGAACGGAAGGAGTACGAGCAGGAAGACGACGCCGGACAACAGGACGAAGACAGAGAAGAATCGGCCGGCGTCGCTCTGGAAGGTGATGTCGCCGAAGCCCAGCGTCGACATCACCGTGAGCGTCCAGTAGAAGCCGGTGAGCCAGGAATGCTCCTGACCCTCCCGAGCCATCAGGACATGAAACAGGATGCTGTAGGCGATGACCATCATCGCCATGATGCCGACCAGCTTTACCAGCGCACCGGCGTTCGAGCGGGCACGCTGGCTCTGGGTGAGGAAGGCGAGCTGGGCGGGGAGCGATTTCATGGCACAATCATACTCACCTCACCCGCGCCTCGCTCACCTGCTACCACCCTCCGCGGTAGTCGCCGTTCCGGCGTTCTTCACGTACCGGTCGAACCAGTCGATCCAGCGAGCCCAGAGGTCGAGGTTGTTCTCGATTGCCCGTGGGGTGTGCGATTCATACGGGTAGACATAGAGCGCGGCGTTCTTGCCCATGCTGGTCAGAGCCTCGATCATCCGTTCCGACTGGATGGGCCAGGTACCGGTGTTGTTGTCGTCGGCGCCATGGTACATGAGCATCGGCGCGTTGATCTGGTCCACCTTGAAGAAGGGAGACATTTCCAGGTACGTGTTCGGGGCAGCCCAGATGGTGCGCGGCTCGGCCTGGAAGCCGGTCGGAGTGAGCGAACGGTTATATGCGCCGTCGCCCGCGATCCCGGCCCGGAAGAAGGGCGTGTGGGCCAGCAGATTGGCCGTCGCGAAGGCGCCGTAGCTGTGCCCACCGTGGCCGATGCGATCCATGTCCACCACGTTCAGCCTGTCCACCGCTCGCATGGCGCCATACATCGCATCCACCATGCTCGAGATGTAGGTGTCGTTGTAGTTCTCGCCGATTATCGGGATGTCGGGATAGACGAGCGCGTAGCCCTGTGTGAGCCACAGCTCCGACCAGCGCAGCCAGGTCAGGTTCGTGAAGGCGTTATGGTTGCGCGCACGCACGGCGGCGCGGCTGTAGCCCTCGGGCGTGGTGAACTCGCGCGGATAGGTCCAGAAGATGGCCGGTACCTTCTGTCCTTCACGATAGCTGAGGGGCAGGGATATCCGTCCCTGGACTTCCAGGCCGTCCTGACGCTTGAAGGAGAAGTCGATCCGCTTCGCTGCCGCCAGTTCCGGGAACGGATTCCGGTTGCCGGTAAGGTTGACGAGAGCCGCGCCAGGGGTCCACAGGTAGCTGTCCGGGAACAACTCCTTCCCCTCGCGGCTCACGATCATCTGGCCGAGGTCCGGATCGAGCGCGACCAGCGGGCGATCCCACGTGGTCCTGGCGCCCTCGAACAGACGGGTACGGGACGTGTCGGCGAGCGATACCCGATCCACGAACGGCTGCGGCTTGAAGTCCGGGGTGAGCCCGTCGCCGCGCAGGTAGACGGCATCGTTGGCCGATGAGACGAGCGCGTACTCGATGCCGTTTGGCGTGCGCTCGGTCCACAGCTCACCCGGCGCGGTGAAGAGGCTGTCCGGATGAGCGAAACGGACGATCTGCCGGCGCTCCGGGTTGGGCTGGCCGAGTTCCCACTGCACGACGCCTGCGAGGCCCCCCTTGGTGACGGTCGCGAACGCCCGCCGTCCGTCACGGCTGTAAGCGATGCTGCGGATCGGATCCGGACTGGTCGCGACGACGGTCGCTGCCGTCGTGTCGAAGGGGGCGACGAGCAGCATCACCTGATCCCCGGCGGCGCCGGCGCGACGAAGGAAGCTCAATCCGCCCACGTCTGGACGCCAGGCGACGGAGCGCATCCCGCTGCCGCCCTGCCGGAAGCCGCCGCCGCCTTCACGCAACGGGCGTACGTCGATCGTGGAGACGAGTGTCCCGCTCCGGTCCACGATCACGGTGCGGCCGGGGAATCCGCGATAGCTCGTGATGAAGGAGAAGGGGCGCTCGTAATAACTCGCCATGATGTGCCTGCCGTCGCTGCTGAGGGCGATCGACTCATACATCTGTGGCGTGCCGAGCGCGCGCGGGGCCCGTCCCTCGGTCAACTCCACCAACTGCGAGCGGGTGTAGAACTCGAACAGGTCGGAGTCGTGGTTGTCCTGCAGCAGGTTGGGGAATGTGCGCCGCGGCACCGCCTGGGGGCGTGTGACCCGGAGCTTGGGACCTTCCGGCACGGCCGATCGTGCCGGCTCGGCACCCCTGCCCGAGGGAACGATGAGCGTCAGGAGGGTACCCTCCGGTGTCCACTGGAGCATCCTCGACGGCCCCATCCTGATGTCCGGCGAGATGTCCACCGCCGCCGAGGTACCGATGGTGGCCAGCACCCGGGCATCGCTGAATCGGCGGGCACGCCCCGTCGCCGCATCGGCCGTCCAGACTTCCGAGCCCCTGGGCAGGTGGGCCAGGAAGGCGATCCGCTTGCCGTCGGGCGACCAGACGATGTCGCTGGCGAAGGTGTTCGCAGGCAGCGCGACGTCACGGAAACTCCGCTCCTTCATGTCATAGAAGCGCAGCCGATTGATGCCGTAGGTGTCGAGATGCCAGAGCCGATCGGTGGCCGGCCTGATCTCGAGCTCGGCCAGCCGGTAGGTCGGCCGCGACATGAGTTCCAGGTTGGAGAGCTGCGTGGCCGACGGAACGATGAAGTAGCGACCGTCCGGGGACGGCGTATCGAGCACGGCGAAGTTAGGGTCGCGCTTGAAGAAGTCAGCTATGGGCGCCGGTGGCTGGATGTAGCGCGCATCTGCCTCCAGGCGTGCCGACAGGTCCGGCGCCGCCTCTCCAGCCGGCGTGACGGCTGGCCGCTGAGCCACCGCAGGCGCTGTGACGAGCGCGAGGAGGAGTGCAGCCAGGGTCGGAACGCGTCGTACATGGAGGCCGAGAATGGTCATCAGATGATCTCCGGTGCTGGGCGAATGCGGCACGCCAGGGAATCGCCGCGGCGCTCGCTGCCTGGATGACGCACGATGGGTCAATGCGCGGATGGTGCCGGGCCTCTACACCGGGCCGGGCCGGGATGCGTCTGTATAACGTAGCCGAGCCCGGCGGCGTTGGGGCCGGAGCAGCACGTACATTATCTCGAGGCGCCGGTCGTCGAGTCCTGTCTGAGCACTCAAACGAGGTGGACGTGAACGAGAACGAGATGCAGTTCGTGGAACGCATGGGCCTGCTGGTGGAAGAGGATGGCTGGCCGCGAATCGCAGGCCGGATCCTGGGCTACCTGACGCTGACGGTCGAGTCGCGCTCGTTGGACGAGATCGCCTCGGCCCTTGGGGTGAGCCGGGCGAGCGTGAGTACGGACGCCCGGCGACTGATGCAATCCGGGCTGCTGGAGAGGCGGAGCCGACCGGGGGACCGGCGGGACTACTACAGACTGGCGGCTGACGGCGTCCGATCGTCGCTCCGTGACCGGATCGATCGTCTGCGGCGGTATCATGAGTTGATCGATGGCGCGGCCAGTGATGGCCTGGGCGGACCCGAAGCAGCTTCACGTCTGACGCAGTGGTCGGAGGCGCACGCCCTGGTCCTTCGGGCGATGGAAGGTGCGCTGGCGGACCTGGACAGTCGTTCGATCACCAGTGGCCCCGACGAGGCCCCGGAGTAGCAAGCGCCGGATGTCTGGATCTTGTATTGCCAGTACGTTCAGGCTTGACTGAACATACTGGCGCGAGTATTCTCCGGCGATGACCGATCGCCTACTTTCGCCGGACGACGCACAGTATGTGGAACGCATGGGACTCCTCTGGGAATCCGAAGGGCTTCCGCGTATCGCTGGCCGCATTCTCGGCTACCTGATCCTCACGCCCGACGCCGGCACGAGCGACGACATGGCAGCGGCCCTGGGCGTCAGCCGGGCCAGCGTCAATGCCGACGCGCGTCGACTCGAACGTCTGGGCTACGTCGAACGCCTGAGCAGGCCGGGCGATCGTCGTGACTACTACACCATCGCGCCTGATCTCGTGGAGCGAATGCTCGACAGCAGACTCGCCAGGCTGCGCAACCTCCAGAGCGCGCTCGACGACGCCCGCCACCTTCCCGAGAGCCCTCCGGCAGTCCAGGAGCGCGTCTGTGCGTTCCGGTCCCTGCACCTACGCATCATAAATGCGTTGGAGAGCGTGCTGAGCGACTTCCGGTCGTGCTCGCACAACTGCACGCCCGCCGCGCCCGGACAGGCCTCGCCAGTCAACCACAAGTGAACATCCAGACTCCCCACCAGTCGGCCGTGAGTGTAGCGGTCGACAGCCGATCGCGCGTTGCCGCGCTCAGCGTCCTCGCCGCGGTCATCATCGCCGTCGCGGTGCCATCATCCACGACGTTCGCCCAGGACCCTCGGCCCTGCCCGCAACCGCCGTGCATGGCAGCCCCTGCCGCCGCCGCTGGCGACACCATCCCCCTCTCCCTCGAGACCGCGCTCTCGCGGGCGACCGGGGAGAGTCAGGAGGTACGCCTGGCGCGCTCCAACATCGCGCTGGCCGATGCCCAGGTGACGGCGGCGCGCTCCGCCGCGCTGCCGCAAGTCAACGGCACGATCAACTACACGCGCACATTCGACTCTCCGTTCAACACTGGCGACAGCGGACCGACCCCTGACTCGCTCCGCTTCGAGCCGGACACGACGGCATCGCTGGCCGAACGGGTGCGCTACCTGGAGAAGAATGCGCCGCTGGCCGGCATTGGCGGCATCGGGTCGTTGTTCGGAAATCTTCCCTTCGGGCGAGCCAATTCCTATGTCGCGGCACTTTCCGGCTCCCAGCCACTGTACTCCGGCGGTCGGGTGGGTGCGGCGCTGAAGATTGCCGGCGAGTACCGGGAAGCGGCGGAGCTGGGACTTGACGAACAGATGGCCGAGATCGTCTTGCAGACGCGCAGTGCCTATCTGCGTGCCCTCCTTGCCCAGGAGCTGGAACGGATAGCCGAGGCCGCGTTGGAGCAGGCAGAATCATTCCTGGCGCAGGAGAAGCTGCGGTTGGAGACTGGCACCACATCCGAACTCGCGGTGCTACGCGCCGAAGTGTCGCTCGCGAACCTGCGACCCAACCTGGTTCAGGCCCGCAACGCTGCCTCCCTTGCCACGCTCGATCTCAAGCGCCTCGTCGATATCCCGCTGGCGCAGCCGGTGGAGTTGACCACTCCACTTCAGCAGCCATCGGGGCAGGAGCTGGCGGAGGCGCGAATCGCGCCGGAATTGCTCCTCTCCAGCCGCGCTGCCGTACTGGCCTCCGACCATCAGATCGCCATCAAGGAGCAACAGGTGCGCATAGCCCGTGGCGCCTACCTGCCCTCGGTGGATCTACGTGTGAATTACGGTCGTCAGCTCTTCCCCGATCAGGTCTTCGAATTCACCGGCCAGAGCTGGCGCACGGATTTCACGGCCGTCGTGGGCGTCAGCGTCCCCATCTTCTCGGGGTTCCGCGTGCAGGCCGACGTGCAGCAGGCGCGCGTTGAACTCGACCAGGAGCGGCTCAAGGCAGCCCAGCTTCGCGAGAACGTGCAGCTCCAGTACGAGCAGGCGCTTGGCGAGAAGCAGCGGGCCGCTGCCGACCTGTCGGCACGGCAGTTGACGGTGGACCAGGCACAGCGGGTCCACGACCTGACCGTGCTGCGCTACGAGCAGGGGTTGGCGACACAGCTCGAGGTTTCTGATGCGCGGCTGTCGCTGCTCCAGTCGCGGACGAATTTCGCCCAGGCCATCGCCGACTTCTACCTGGCCGATGCAGGCGTCCTGAGAGCAATGGGCAGCGACGATCAGGGAATCGGAGCCAGGCGACTCACCACTCCTCCAGTTCCAACCCCGCCAGTGACCACACCGCCAGTGACCACGCCGCCGCCGTCGAGCGAGCTGGACGCGGCGCTCCGGAGTGTCTCCACCGCGCCGCTGCGCCTCCCGTAACAGAGTCCATTCCATGTCCTCACCACTCCCGCTTTTCCATCACGGGTCGCGCTACATGACAACCGTCTTCCCGCGTAGGGCACTGCTCTCGTTGGCCACTCTCGGTGCATTCACCCTGGCCGGCTGCGGCCAGTCGGGCGAACTCAGTGCCGCCGATTCCACTGTCGCCGCGAAGCAGGCATCCACTTCCATAGTGCTCGCCCCCGAGGATGTCGCCACCGCGACGACCGAGGACGTGACCACCGGCGTCACCCTGACCGGCTCCCTGGAGCCGGCTGAGAAGGTGACCGTCACGGCCCAGGTGGGCGGAACGCTGGGGCCCATCCGGGTGGATCGCGGCAGTGCGGTCACGCGTGGCCAGCAATTGACGACGATCCGGGCGCTCGGCGTGCAGAGCCAGGTCGCCGGTGCCCAGGCCAATGTGGCCGCGGCAGAGGCGAACCTGGCGGTGGCGCTGACCCAGCGCGACGCCGCGAAGCGTCTCTATGAGGCCGGTGCGACGTCGCTGGTGGACTACCAGAACGTGCAGGCGTCCTACGCTGCCGCGGAAGCCCAGTTGGCCGCAGCACGCGCGCAGGCTGCTTCTGCCGGCGAGGCCGCGGGCTACACCAGCGTGGTCGCACCCATCAGTGGAACCATCAGTGCGCGGCAGGTCGAGCCAGGCCAGGCTGTATCTCCCGGCGATGCGATCGTCAGCATCGTCAACACTTCCATCCTGGAGCTTGCCGGGCGTGTTCCGGTAGACGAGGCGGGCTCGATCCGCGTCGGGCAGCCGGTGATCTTCACCCTGGATGCGTTCCCATCCCGCGAGTTCCGCGGCACGGTGGCGCGCAAGGATCCGACGGCCGACCCGAGCACGCGCCAGGTAGGTGTCTTCGTACGTCTGCCCAATCCCAACCGGGAGATCACGGCCGGTCAGTTCGCCCGCGGCCAGGTGAGCGGACGGCGTATAGCGGATGCCGTCACGGTCCCGCAGACGGCGGTACAGGGTAGCGGGGACGATGCGGCTGTATTTGTCATTGCCGGCAACGTACTCTCTCGCCGCAAGGTGTCGCTTGGCGCGCGCGACGACCGCAGCGGACGCGTGATAATCGAGTCAGGGGTAACGGCCGGTGAGAGAGTTCTTGCTCGGCCCACAGCGACCATGGCCGACGGCCAGCCAGTGACCGTGGCCGCTGACGAGGGCCAGAAGGCCTCGTCGGTACGGCGGGCCTCGCCAGCAGACCCGGGCGCGGCGGCAGACACCACCCGGGAGTCGTGAGATGCCAGACACGAATCGCGAGATGATGGAAACGACGACGCCCGGTACCGAGAAGCAGGGAAGTGGCCTGAGCGGTGTCGCCATCAGGCGACCCATCTTCACGACGATGCTCATGCTCGGGCTGGTGGTGCTCGGGATCTTCAGCTTCCGCAAGCTGAGCATCGATCAGTTCCCTGATGTCGACATTCCGGTCGTTTCGGTGCAGACCACCTATCCGGGAGCGAGCGCCGAGACGATCGAGCGCGAAGTGACGGAGCGGATGGAGCAGGCCTTCAATCCCATTGAAGGAGTGGACAGGATCACCTCGATCTCCCTGGAAGGCGTATCCCAGGTGATCGTCGAGTTCGACCTGTCGCGCAGTTCCGATCTCGGCGCTCAGGACCTCCGGGCCAAGATCGAGGCCATCCGCCGCGAGCTGCCGACGGACATCGATCCGCCCATCGTGCAGAAGTTCGACCCGTCGGCCCTGCCCATAATCTCGCTCGCCCTTTCCAGCGACCAGACACCGCTGGTGCAGCTCACGTCGCTCGCCGACGAGGACATCCGTCGCGCGCTGGAAACTGTACGTGGGGTGGGTGAGGTTCGTCTCGCCGGTGGCCTCGAGCTCGAGATCCGTGTCCACCTGCTGCCAGAGCGGCTGCAGGCGCTCGGGGTGTCAGTGGCCGAGGTCTCGGCCGCGCTACGCTCCCAGAATCTGGAGGCGCCGGCAGGCCGCCTGGAACGTGGCGGTACCGAGACGCTGGTTCGCGTCACCGGCCGCATAACCGATCCCGAGCAGTTCAACGACATCATCGTCGCCAACCGGGCGGGAGTGCCCATCCGGCTGCGTGACGTTGCGCGCGTGGAGCAGGGCACGGAGGAGGAGCGTTCGCTGGCCCTCGTCAACGGCCGTCGTGCGGTGTCACTGGACGTGCTCAAGGTGTCCGGCTCCAACACCGTGGAGGTGGCCGACGGCGTCAACGCCGTGCTCGCCGACATCCGGGAGACGCTCCCCGCAGGTGCCGAGTTGCAGGTGGTGCGTGACAACTCGGTAACCATCAGGCAGTCGGTGGATGACGTCATTCACGAGCTGATAATCGGGGCGATGCTGGCGGTCATCATCGTCATGCTCTTCCTGAACGACTGGAAGGCAACGCTCATCACGTCGTTCGCCCTGCCGGTCTCGGTGATCTCGTCATTCATCCTCATGGGAGTACTGGGCTTCACGCTCAACGTGCTCACCCTGATGGCGCTCTCCCTGTCCATCGGCATCCTCATAGACGACGCGATCGTCGTGATCGAGAACGTCGTGCGCCATCGATCCATGGGCAAGAGTGCGTTGAAGGCGGCCTTCGAGGGTACCAGTGAGATCCAGCTCGCCGTGCTCGCCACCACCCTCTCCATCGTCGCCGTGTTCGTGCCGGTGGCGTTCATGGGCGGCATCGTGGGTCGGTTCTTCTTCCAGTTCGGCCTCACCGTAGCATGGGCCGTGCTGGTCTCCATGCTGGTTTCCCTCACCCTCACGCCAATGCTCGCCGCGGCATGGGGGGTGCGCGGTCATGACGATGAGGATCATGTACCGTCCAACAATCTGCTCACGCGTGGCCTGACGGCATTCAACAACGGCTTTGACCGCATGGCCGAGCGCTATCGCGGAGTGATCACCTGGGCGCTCGACCACCGGAAGATGACGGTCGGTGTGGCATTCGGTGCGCTCATCGGCGCTTTCATGCTCTTCCCATTCATTGGTGGCAGCTTCATGCCGGAGTCCGACAACTCCGAGTTCGCCGTCCAGTTCGAGACGCCGGAGGGCTCCAGCCTGTCCTATACTCGCCAGAAGGCGATGGCGCTGGAAACGACGCTGCGAGACATGGGAGACGTGGATTACACGTACACCACCATAGGATCGGGAGCCACGGGGACGGTCACGAAGGGTGACATATACGTCAAGCTGATCCCGTCCAGGCAGCGCAGGCTTTCACAGCAGCAAGTGATGGCCAGGGCTCGTGCGGCCCTTGCCAACAACTACGGCGTGGAGCTGGCAGTGCTCGAAGCGGGCGGGATCGGAGGCGCCCAGGCTCCACTATCGGTGGAGTTGCGCGGGCCCGAGGTGGAGGAGTTGCAGCGCTTGTCGGCGCAGGTCGCCGCGGGAATGAAGGAGATTCCCGGTGTGGTGGATGTGCAGTCGTCGCTCGGTGAACCGCGTCCGGAGTTGCGTGTGAACGTGCGCCGAGACGTTGCCAACGAAGTGGGGCTGGACATAGGCCAGATAGCGGCGACGGTACGTCCCTTCCTCGCCGGCGAGACGGTGACGCGCTGGGAGGATCCCACTGGAGAGGAACGCGACGTCGTGATCCAGATGCCTGCCGGCCAGCGCGTGTCGGCGCAGGATCTCGCCGGCCTTCCGGTAGCTACGGGACAGCGCACTGCCAGCGGCTCGGTGATAACCGTGCCGCTGGGCGACGTGGCAACCGTGGAAGAGGGAACGGCCCCGGCGCAGATAGACCGCCAGGCATTGCAGCGAGTGGCGCGCGTAACCGCAGGTACCGAGGGCGACATGTCCATCGCTGAGGCATCCACGGCCATCCGCGCCGAACTGGACCAGCTCAACCTCCCGCCGGGATACGCTGTACAGCTCGGCGGCGAGACGGAGCAGTTGGAGGAGACGGCGGGCTACGTCGTGGAGGCGATCATCCTCGCCATCGTCCTCATCTTCCTCGTGCTGGCCTCCCAGTTCGAATCCATTCTGCAGCCGTTCGCCATCATGCTCTCGCTGCCGTTGTCGCTGATCGGCGTGATGCTGGCGCTACTCATCACGAACGACACGCTCAACATGATGTCGATGATCGGCGTGATCCTCCTGTTCGGCCTCGTGACGAAGAACGCGATCCTCCTGGTGGACAATGCCAACGACCGGAGGTTGCACGGTGTCGACAAGACGAGCGCGCTCATCGAGGCTGGCGTTGTGCGACTGCGGCCGATCATGATGACCACCCTGGCCATGATCGCCGGCATGGTGCCGAGCGCACTCGCTCTCGGTGAGGGTGGTGGATTCCGCGCCCCGATGGCCCGCGCCGTGATTGGCGGATTGATCACCTCCACGCTACTCACGCTGATAGTGGTGCCGGTGGCGTACAGCTACTTTGACGACTTCGGCGGCTGGGTATCCAGCCGGGCTCGGGCGATCTTCGTGAAGCGCCCCGCCAGGCGACGGGGAACGGCACCCGTGCCCCAGCCGGAGCCGGTGGCTGGAGACTGACCTGCTGCCTCGTTCTGCAAGGCCACCCACGACAGCACGGATTCGGGTCGATCGGGATGGGTAGGGTCGGGGGCGCGGCAACTGCCGCGCCCTCGTCCGTATCAACCGCCCACAACCATCGCGTGCAAGGCGCCCTCGTCATTCCGCTCCAGCGCGGCCGCCGCTTCGAGGTTCTGCAGGTCGCGCTTAACGCTCGCCACGGCCAGGGTCCTGCCCCCCTTGCGGAAGGCGACAGAGCAATCGCGAGCAGCCACATCGCCGCTCACGGCTACCTCGTCCCACTTCTCGGCGTGACCCGCATACCGTACCGCCACGTCGTAGTGCATGCTCCAGAAGAACGGTACGGCGTCGAACTTCTCGCGCGCTCCCAGAATGTTGCGGGCGGCTGTCTGACCCTGACGCTGGGCAACCACCCAGTGTTCCACGCGGATTGCCGCGCCGCTATGCGGATCGGGCCAGCGTGCGATGTCGCCGGCGGCATAGATCCCCGGTACGCTCGATTCCAGATACTCGTTGACCAGAACCCCGTGGTCCACTGACAGCCCGGCGGCCTCGGCCAGCTCCAGGCGCGGGATCACGCCGATGCCCACGACGACCATGTCGGCTGGTAGGCGCTCACCATTCTTCAGCACGACCGCGTCCTTCTCGATACTCGTGGCCGTCTGCTCCAGGTGGAACTGCACGCCATGCTCCTCATGGATGGTCCGCACCATGCTCCCGAGTTCGGCCCCGAGCACACGGGCGAGCGGATGCGATTCGGGGGCGACGACGTGCACTTCCAGGCCACGCTTGCGCAGCGAGGCGGCCACCTCCAGGCCAATGAAGCTGGCGCCCATGACCACCGCGCGCGCTGACCTCCCGGCTAGTGCGATGAGCCGGTTGCTGTCGTCCAGCGATCGCAGCAGGTGGACGTGCGGAAGGTCGTGGCCTGGAATGTCCAGCGCACGCGGCGCGGCGCCGGTGGCCAGGAGGAGGACGCCATACGGGTGTGAGGAGCCGTCCTCCAGTCGCACCGTGCGTCCTTCGGTGTTGATGGACTCCACTTTCCCACGCACGATATGGATGTCGTTCTCCTCATAGAAGCCGTCCGGCCGGAGTGGAATCCACTCGGCCTCTGCCTCGCCCGCGAGGTAATCCTTGCTGAGGTTGGGGCGGTCGTACGGCGAGTCATCCTCAGCGTCGACCATCGTCACCGGGCCGCCGTAACCGAGCCGACGGAGCATCTCTGCAGCCGCGCTGCCAGCGGCTCCCGCACCCACGATCACCACTGAGGACGGATGGTCGCCACGCACCGTGGCCAGATCGTCGGCGGTTGGTGTGAGTGGATCCCGCTCCCGCTTCGAGCCCACATGCAGCCGGTCACCGCGGCGCACCGTGCTCCAACAGGCGAGCGGATTGAGCGCCGGGGCACGAACTGCCTCGCCTGTGCGCAGGTTGAACGCCGCGTGGTGCCACGGACAGCGGACAGTCTCGCCGACCACCAGGCCTTCGGCGAGCGGTCCGCCGTAATGCGTGCAGCTCGCCGCCACGGCGAAGATCTCGTCACCCTGTCTCACCACCAGCACGGGTTCGCCGTCGGCGTGGCCGAGAAGTCTCGCGCCGTCGGCGACGTCGGAGAGGGAGACGCCGTCCTTCACGAGGTCGGGACCGGCGAGTTGCTCGGACTGTGATGACAAGTTGACAGCCTCCAGGAACGAGGAAGAACGAAAGGGCTGGATGGGCAGCCTCGGACGGATGATCGCGTCCAGTCGACCGGGATGGTCGGCATTCAGGTGATATTCCAAGCATACTGCCGGACCCGTGGTACGGCGAGTGCATGTGCTGCCAGCCGACGGGACGTGCAGCGGGTGGAAATTGCGAAGGCGACAGTGATCGCCGGCTCTCGTGCTGCCAGAAGCGTCCGAACCATCATCGAGGAGGAACGGCCGATGTCCGATAAGTGCACCCATCTGGATCAGGTACGGGACGTGGAGCCGCGAACGCCGGATGGCTGCGAGGAGTGCCTCAGGATGGGGAGCAGGTGGGTGCACCTGCGACTCTGCCTGACATGCGGGCACGTGGGCTGTTGCGACAGTTCACCGCACAAGCACGCCACCAGGCACTTTCACGACAGCCAGCATCCCGTGATCCGGAGCTTTGAACCTGGCGAGGACTGGGGTTGGTGCTACGTCGATGAGGTGGTCATGGAGCCGGCTCCTGTCGCCAGCTCGGCCTGACGGCACGATCATCATGACCACACCAGGCCCAGACACTCAGGCCAGGCCCAACCCATGGCCGGCGTTGCCACTCGATGGATGGAAGGAAACGTACGCGACACTGCACATGTGGACGCAGGTCGTGGGAAAGACGCGGCTCGCCCTCGCGCCCATGCAGAACCACTGGTGGCAGGTCACCTTCTACGTGACCGAGCGTGGACTCACCACATCGGCAATGCCGGCGGGCAACCGATCGGTCGCCGTCGAGTTCGACTTCATTGATCACCAGTTGTACGTGCGCACGAGCGACGACCTGCGGGCCTCCGTCCCCTTGCGCCCGCAGTCCGTGGCTGATTTCTACCGCGCCTACATGAAGGCACTCCGCGCGGTCGAGGTCGACGTGCGGATATGGCCCGTGCCGGTGGAGGTCGAGACGGCCATACCGTTTGCCGAGGACACCCGGCACGCGTCGTATGACTGCGACGCGGCGCGACGATGCTGGCAGGTGATGACCCAGGTGCATCGTGTCCTGGAACGTTTTCGCGGACAGTTCCTCGGGAAGGCCAGTCCGGTGCACTTCTTCTGGGGCGCGTTCGATCTCTGCGCGACGCGCTTCTCCGGCCGCCGCGCACCGCTCCACGCGGGAGGCGTACCCAACACTCCCGATTACGTGATGCACGAAGGCTACTCGCACGAGTGCAGCAGTTGCGGCTTCTGGCCCGGCGGTGGGCTGGTGGACGAGCCGGCGTTCTATGCCTACGCCTACCCGGAGCCCGGGGGCTACAGTACGTCTGACGTTCTGCCGGAAGCAGCGTACTATCACGATGGACTGAAGGAGTTCATTCTCCCGTACGACGCCGTCCGCAATGCCGCCGCGCCTGACGATGCCCTCATGCAGTTCCTCGACAGCACCTACGTAGTTGCCGCCGAGCTCGGCAACTGGGACAGGAAGTCACTCGAACGAGCGTCGTCGTCGCGCTTCTGAACGTCGGGCGGCCCACCGGGAAGCCGGCTATCTTTCATGGATGACACAGAAGATTGCGTTTCTCGGAACGGGGCTGCTCGGTAGCGCGTTCGTGGAGGCCGCGGCAGGACGCGGCGAGAACATATCGGTCTGGAACCGCACCGCCGACAAGGCGCGCGCCCTGGAGACGTTCGGCGTGCGAGTGGCTGCCACGCCAGCCGACGCCGTGCAGGGAGCGTCATTCGTCCATCTGGTCCTCAAGGACGACGCGGTGGTGGAGGAGGTGGTGGTCGCACTGCGGCCAGGGCTCGAACGTGACTCGATCATTCTGGATCACACGACTACCCAGCCCACGCTCACCGCGGCGCGGTCCCGACGGTTGAATGCTGAGGGCGTGCGCTATCTGCACTGTCCAGTATTCATCGGGCCGGAAGCAGCCCGAAAGGCCAGGGGCACCATCCTCGCGGCGGGCCCGGAGTCGCTATTCGAGGCGGCTGGCCCGCACCTCTCACGAATGGCGAGCCGGGTTCAGTACTTTGGCGAGCGACCCGACCTGGCGGCTGTCTACAAGCTGTGCGGCAATGCGTTCATCATCGGCATGAGCGCGCTCGTTGCTGACGTCCTGGCTGTCGCCGCCGGATCGGACGTGGATCTTGTCGAGGCCATGAAGGTGATCAGTTATTTCGATCCCGCTGCCGTCATCACCGGTCGCGGGAGGAAGATACTCAGCGCTGATTTTGCGCCCAGCTTCGAACTGGCCATGGCGCGCAAGGACGTGCGGCTGATGATGGAGGCAGCGGGCGCCCAGTCGCTCGCCACCCTGCCGTCCATTGCCGCGCGCATGGACGAACTGATTGCCGAAGGGTATGGCGCGGACGATATTGCGGTGATCGGCCGGGGCACCGTCCGCTGACCCAGCGAGCCGGCTCGGGCCGGGCGTCGGGGTAGGCGGGAATCAGCGGTGCACTGGTCACCGTCGGCTGGGCGTGCGCGCGCTGGTCGCGTCCATGACGGCGTTGATCGACGTTGGGCGTCGGCCGCCTAGCCCCGATCGGAGTCCGACGCTGCCGCGCGGATCGCGCGCAGGAAATCGCCCTCGTCTGCCCACGGTCCATCGTGACGCCGTCCGTTGATGAAGAATGTCGGAGTGCCGTTCACTCCGCTCCGGACGCCACTGCGGAAGCTGGCGCTCACTCTCGCCGCGTACTTCTCCTGCTCGACCTCCTGCCTCATGAGCTCGGCGTCCAGGTCGAGGTCGCTCGCGTAGCGCCACAGGTCGGTGTCGGTGAGGCGGTCCTGGTTCTCGAATAGCGTGTCGTGCATGGGCCAGAACTTTCCCTGCGCCGCTGCTGCTTCGGCGGCCTGGGCGGCGTGGGCGGCATGCGGGTGTGATTGACTGAGTGGAAAGGGGCGGAAGACGAAGCGCATCTGGTTGCCCAGGCGGCGCTGGATGGACTTGAGAATGGGGTAGGCCATGCCGCACGAAGGGCATTCGAAGTCCCCGTACTCCACCACCGTCACCGGGGCATCGTCGGGGCCGATCGTGTGATCCTCGGCGCTGACCTCCGGCGTCAGCCGTCCACCGCTCATGACCTCGCCTCCGACGCGCCCGATCCACTCAGCGACTCCAGCGCCGCGAGGATGCCGTCCGCACCAGGGTTCACTCCCACCGGTGAGCAGTAGCTCCACTGGATAACGCCCTCGTCGTCGATCAGGAAGAGCGCGCGCTCGGAGTAGCCGTCCTGCTCCCGGTAGGCGCCATAGGCACGTGAGACCGCCCCCTTCGGCTCGAAGTCGGAGAGAAGGGGCATATGCAGCCCTCGATCGCTGGCAAAGGCTGCATGGCACCAGACGCCGTCAACCGAGATCGCCAGAAGTTCGGCACCCAGGTGATGGAAATCAGGAAGCAGCTCATTGAAGATCGCGAGTTCGTCACCGCAGACCGGGCTCCAGTCTGCCGGATAGAAGAGCAGGATCACCGGCCGCCCGCGCAATTCGCTCAACGAGACTGCCTGGTCCGGAGTGGACTTGAGGGTGAAATCAGGGGCGATCGTGCCAGGCTGCAGGATCGTCGTTTCCCGCGCGTGATGTGAATGGTTCGTGGTCATGCAAGCTCCTTTGAAAGGGTCCTGGGCGCCACCCTGAACGCAAGAAGCCTGCGAGTCTCGACCTCTCGCGGAAGCATTGGGTGCATTACTTGCCGGAGACAGTCTCCGGACTATAGTGCTCCGTGACCTCCGTTATCCCGACCATCCTGAACAGGGACGGCCCATGCGCGCATCCATTCTGACATCGTCATCCATCCTGGTCCTGGCAGTCGCCGCGACCGCCTGCAGCGGCGGTGCCGCGGCAACCGCCGACAGCGCGGGAACGCTGACGCCGACCGACACCACCACCGTCGCCGCCATCAGTTGTGACACGCCGCTGGAGACCCGTGCGGCCAATGCCCCGGATCAGCAGCCAGCCTTCGTCGGCCAGACGCGGGCCTGCGGCGTGACTTCCAGCTCGGCTTTCGAAGTGACCGTGCTTACCAACGCCCTGGAGTTCCCGTGGGCGGTGGAGCCCTTGGCCAATGGTGACCTGCTGGTGACCGAGAAGCCCGGCCGCCTGCGCATCGTCTCCGCCAACGGCACGGTCGGCGAGCCCATCACAGGGGTGCCAGCCGTGGCCGCGAAGGGCCAGGGTGGCCTGCTCGATGTCGCCCTCAGCCCCACCTTCGACTCCGATCGAACCATCTATCTCAGCTTCTCCGAGCCGCGAGAGGGCGGAAATGGCACCAGCGTGGCCAGTGCCGTCCTGTCCGCTGATCGCCGGAGCCTGAGTGATGTCAGGGTGATCTTGAGGACCCTGCCGACCTACGATGGTGACAAGCACTTCGGGTCCCGACTAGCGTTCGGACCTGACGGCAAGCTCTACATAACCGTGGGTGAGCGATCCGACACTCCTATGCGTCGGTACGTGCAACGGCTCGACAGCCACCTCGGCAAGATCATGCGCATCAATCCGGACGGCACCGTTCCCGACGATAATCCGTTCGTTGGCCAGGAGGGCGCGCTACCGGAGATCTGGACGTTGGGTCACCGGAACGTGCAGAGCGCGGGTTTCGATGATCGGGACAGACTCTGGGAGGTGGAACACGGACCGCGCGGTGGCGACGAGCTGAACCTGGTGGAGCGCGGGAAGAACTATGGTTGGCCTGAAGTTACATACGGCATAGAGTACAGCGGCCGGCCGGTTCCGAACGCGGTCACCGCGCGCGACGGCATCGAACAACCCGTCTACTACTGGGATCCGGTGATCGCGCCGTCCGGTTTCCAGTTCTATACCGGTGATGCCTTCCCGGAGTGGAAGGGGAACATCTTCGTGGGCGGCATGAAGGACAAGTTCCTCGTCCGTCTCGTGATGCAGAACGATCGCGTGGTCGGTGAGGAGCACCTCCTGGCCGACCGCGGTCAGCGTGTGCGTGACGTTCGTCAGGGCCCCGATGGCGCCCTCTACGTCGTCACCGACCAGGCGAAGGGCGAACTCTGGAAGATCGCACCCCGTCCGTGAACAGGAGGCCTGTCTCGTAGCTGCCGTTGGGGCGCGAATGAGACCGGCCACGACCAGGAACCTACTGGTTGCGGCCGGTCTCATTCGGGCCCCGAATATGAATCATCGCCGGCAATCGGACTGGCGAAGTCTCGGGAAGCAATGGAGAGAGATGACCACCAAGAACACCGTGCAAATTGCCGTCTATTCGGATATCGCCTGCCCCTGGTGCTTCATCGGGATGCGTCGCCTCCAATCGGTGATCGACGACTGGAGCGACGATGTGGAATTCCAGGTGGAGCACCACGCCTACATGCTGAATCCGGACCTGCCGGCCGGCGGCATCGATTCCCACGCCGAGATATCGCGCAAGTACGGTATTTCAGATCTCCGACCCATGTTCGCGCGCGTGGAGGCCGCCGCTCGGGACACCGGTATGGATCTGGACCTGTTCAGGCAGAAGCGAGGTTATTCCACGGTTGGTGCGCACACACTTCTGCGTCACGCCGCAGCCAGGGGGACTCAGGGTGCACTCGCCGATGCCCTCTTCGTGGCCTACTTCATGGATGCCCTGGACGTATCCGACAGGGCCGTGCTCACCGAGCTCGCCACCAGGCATGGCTTCTCGGCCGATGAAGTCGCGCGCATCCTCGGTGACGAGGGGGAGCTATCCATCACGCGGGATGAGGCTCGTCAGGCGAGCGCCGGCGGTATCACGGGCGTGCCCTTCTTCATCATCGACGAGCGTTACTCCATCTCCGGCGCCCAGCCGGCGGAGATCTTTCGTGAGGCCATCACGCTGTCGTTGCAGGCGGCCGGGAGTGATGGGACAGCGAGTGCGGCGCGCTGACGCGCCCGCGTACGCGCGCCCGATGACGGCTCCCGGACGGTAGCTCATGGAACTGGGCATCTACTCGTTCGTGGAGCGAACGCCGGACGCGCACACCGGTCGCATCGTGAGCGCCGACGAGCGATTGCGCGACCTGATGGAGGAGATCGAGCTCGCCGACCAGGTGGGGCTCGATGTCTTCGGCATCGGCGAGCATCATCGCGATGACTACGTGGTCTCGTCACCGGCCGTGGTGCTGGGCGCTTCGGCCATGCGCACGAAGCGTATCCGGCTCACGAGCGCGGTCACGATATTGAGTTCCGACGACCCGGTTCGTGTCTTCCAGGACTTCGCCACCCTCGACCTGCTCTCCGGCGGTCGTGCCGAGATCATGGCCGGTCGTGGATCATTCATCGAGTCGTTCCCGCTGTTCGGATACGACCTGGATGACTACGACGAGCTGTTCTCCGAGAAGCTCGAGCTCCTGCTGGCGTTGCGCGCGAGCGAGCGTGTGAACTGGAGCGGCAGGCATCGCGCTCCGATCCGTGGCCTGGCCGTCCATCCGCGACCGCTGCAGGAGCCATTGCCGGTCTGGATAGCGGTTGGCGGAACACCGCAGTCGGTGGTGCGCGCGGCGACGCTCGGGCTTCCTCTGGCACTGGGAATCATTGGTGGGACGCCGGAGCCGTTCGTGCCGCTGGTGGAGCTGTATCGGCGGACCGCGCGGGAAGCGGGACACGATCCCGCAGCCCTCCCGGTGGGCATCAACTCGCACGGCTTCATAGCCGACACTGCCCGCGCCGCCGCCGACCAGGCCTTCCCGCCGTACGCGACGACGATGGGGCGGATCGGTCGCGAGCGTGGCTGGCCACCACCCACACGTGCCCGCTTCGAGGCGGAGATCTCACCGCGCGGCGCGCTATTCGTGGGCGACCCACAACAGGTCACGGACAAGATCCTGCGCGAACACGAACTGTTCGGGCACCAGCGATTTCTCATGCAGATGAGCGTCGGGACAATGCCTCACTCACAGATCATGCGCTCCATCGAACTGTACGGGACGGTGGTGGCACCGGCGGTGCGACGCGCCCTCGGTGCCACCGCGCAACGATCGCCGGCCGCGGTCTCGGGGGCATCATCATGACGTCGCCGTCGCCGTCATCCAGCGGTGATCCGCATGCCGGTCAGCGGGTCGTGGCGGCCGGTGCGCCGCTCGCCACCGCCCGCGCCGCGGTGGTGATGCTCCACGGCCGCGGTGCGACAGCGGAGAGCATCCTCGCCCTCGGCGCCGAGCTGGACGTTCCCGATGTCGCCTTCCTGGCGCCGCAGGCTGGCGGCGGCGCCTGGTACCCTTACGGCTTCATGGAACCGATGGAGAGGAACGAGCCGGGCATCACGTCCGGCCTCCGCGCCATCGCTCGGGTGCTCGCCCACATCGAGGCGGCCGGGATCCCGCCCGAGCGTGCGATGCTGCTCGGCTTCTCCCAGGGCGCCTGCCTGGCGCTGGAATACTGTGCCCGCCACGCGCGCCGCTACCTTGGCGTAGCCGGCCTGAGCGGCGGGCTCATCGGGCCCGATGACACTCCGCGGGACTACCCCGGTTCACTGGACGGCACACCGGTCTTCCTGGGCTGCAGCGACATCGACGGCCACATCCCGGCCGCCCGGGTGCGGCAGAGCGCCGACGTGCTCAGCCGGCTGGGCGGCGAGGTCACGATGCGACTCTATCCCGGCATGGGTCACACCGTGAACGCCGACGAGATGGATACCGTGCGGGCGATGCTTGCCGTGTGACACGGGTGGGCCGGCGCGCGCGACCCGCAGGACGACAGGAATCCGGGTCGCGCCGACTACCCCCTCAGGCCAGGAAGGCCACGAGTTCCTCGTTGACCTCGGCCGCGTGCGTCAGGAGCAGACCATGCGGCGCGCCCTCGATCACCACCAGCCGCGACCCATCGATCATCTTCGAGAGAGGAATGGCAGTCGCGTCGATCGGGAGGATGCGGTCTTCACTCCCGTGGATGATGAGCGTGGGGACGTCCACCCGTGCCACGGCGGTACGGAAGTCGGTGAGCCAGGCCTGGACGCAATCCAGTGTGCCCTTCGCCGACGCCATCATCGCCACGTTCCAGCTCGCCCACAAGGCCTCCTTGCTGACCCTCATGCCTCGCAGCACGTCCAGGTTGTAGAAATTCGCCAGGAATTCCTTGAAGAAGGCCGGTCGGTCGTCCATGATGCCCTGCCTGATACCCTCGAAGACGGATGGATCGACACCACCGGGGTTGTCGTCCGTGCGAAGGAGGAAGGGCGGGAGAACTCCGATGAAGACGGCGTGACTGAGTCTCTCGGTGCCATACTTCCCTATGTAGCCGGCCACCTCGGCGGAGCCCATGGAGAAACCCACGAGGGCGAAGTCGCGCAGGTCGAGTTCCGTGACCAGCGTGTGCAGGTCGTCGGCAAAGCTGTCGTAGTCGTAGCCGGTTGATGGCTGACTGGACTTCCCGAAGCCGCGTCTGTCGTAGGTGATCACGCGATGACCAGCGTCCAGCAGTGCCGCCGTCTGCTTCTCCCACGAGGCGCCGTTCAGCGGCCAGCCGTGGCTGAGGACGACCACCGGACCGGAGCCATGGTCCTCATAGTAGATGTCGATCGGTGTTGAGTTCTCCTGACCGACGGTGATGATGCCCATTCCTCTGCTCCTTGTTGGATGTGAGCCCCTGGTGCATACCCGGCTCGAGCGCGGCGTGCACCGAGCCCGGGTGCTGGTTGCATGTGTCGTCGGACGCGCGCCGGCATGAGGCCGACGCGTGGATGCCGAACTGATCGTGACGGCTTCTTTCGCCTTATCTTCAAGCCACTCCCGGCACGGCGCGAGGAATTCACGGCGACGAGGCCGCGCATCACGATGAATAATACTGGAATCAATCCCGAACCCGGGTTTCTGACTATGAGTAGAGAGGAGATGGATTCGAGGACGGGGATGGAACTGCCGAGTGTGAGGCAGGCGCTCCGCCTCTTCGGTCGGGCGGCGATCCTTCGTTGTCCCAACTGCGGCGGCGGTCCCGTGCTCAAACACTGGCTGAAGCTGCGGGTGCGCTGCGGCAATTGCGGCCTGCGACTGGAACGGGGCGAGCACGATTATTTCGTCGGGTCGCTGATGCTCAACTACGTGATTACCGGCACTCTTGTACTGGTGACGATGGCCGTCCTGCTGGTGACGATGTGGCCGGAGGTGCCGTGGGGCCTGTTCCAGTACGCTGGGCCGGCGGCCATGCTCGTGCTTCCCTTCGTGTTCTTCCCGTTCACGAAGCTCATCTGGCTTGCCTTCGACCTCATGCTGCGGCCCATGAACGAGGAAGAGTTGGAGTGGCACCGGACGGCCGACAGCGAGTGGTCCACGGAGCGTACTGCGTCGTAATTGGCGACCAACGGAGAGTCGCGCCATCGTTGACGATGTCGGGCACGGCGGCAGTGATCCCGCGACGCCTCTTGCTGGAGTCCAGTATTCCGGGTGTATTTGCAGTCGGAGATGTATGCGGCGGTTCGGTGAAGCGCGTCGATGGTTGGCGAGGCCGCGATCGCCGTGAGCGTGGTTCACAGCCACATCGGTTCGTCAACCTGAAGCTCATCCCTCACGACCTTTCAATGCGGCTCGTAAGCACTATCCGTACGATGGCTTTCTCCACTCTCGCCCCTGTCGTGATAGGCTTGGCGGTGAGACCAGCGGTTGCCCAGACACCCACGGTGTCCGAGTTGATCCGGGCTGAGGACGGGCGCGTCCGGACCGACTCCGACCTCGCCATCATGCGTGCCGGCCTTGCCTCGAGCGATCCCGTCACCCGCCAGATGGCCGTGCGTGGCATGGGTCGGGCGGAGCGTGCCGAGCTACTTGAAGATATCGTCGGCCTGTTGGATGACAGCAACGAACTGGTGCGGCAGGCGGCAGCGAACGCGGTCGCCCAGGCGGTTGTGCGCGGCGACGGTGTGGAGCGCGCACGTCGCGCCCTCACGGCGCGACTCTCGACGGAGGTCAATCCCGATGTGCGCGGGCAGATTGCCGAGAGCATGGGGCGGATGAAGGCGGACAGCGCATCAGTCGGCGCGATCGCGCAGGCCATCGCTGCCGAGCTACCTCTGCGCGGCGCCGTCCGCGGCCTCTTCTTTCTCACCCGTCAGCGGAGCGCGCGCGGTGCAGTCCCACCAGCCGTAGCGCAGCGTCTGCAGTCAGTGGCCACGTCACTCGACAACGCCGAGGACGTGCGCGCCACGGCAGCCGCCGCGCGCATCGCCGCCGGCGGCGCCAGCGAGTCGGAGTTGCGGGCGATAAGGCGTGATCCCAGCGGCTACGTGCGGGTGACAGCCGCCACCACGGCATCGATAACCGATCCGGCGCCGGTAGTGCGTTATCGCGCCGTTGCGCTGGCCGCCTGCCCGGCGCTCGTGATCGCCGCTCGTGATTCCAATGAGCATGTGGCCCTGGCGGCAATCGATGCGCTGGGCGCCGTGTTGACCGGTACGTCGCGAGCGCGATGTGCCGGTGACGCGGCCGTGATTGCCGCGCTGGAATCATCCCGATCGCCGCGCGCGGTGATCGCGCTGGCCGCGATCTCGCCCGAACGCGCGCGGGAGCGGCTCCCCGCGCTGGTGAGCGACGCCGACCCATTCGTCCGCGTCCACGCGGCGCGCGCCGCCCGGCGCCTGGGCGACACAGTCAGCCTTCGCACGCTTGCCGTCGACCCCGACGCGAACGTCGCCAGCGCCGCCATCGACGCTCTATCGCAGCTCGTCGGTCATGCCGACGACGCCATCTATATGAGCTCGCTCCGCTCCGATGCGAGCCAGTTGTTGATGTCAGCGGCGCGGGCACTCGGAGCTACCGGTGGACCGGCGTCCGCAGGTGCGCCACTCCTCGCTGCGCTGGACCGGGTGACAGAGCTGAGGCGGGAGACGTCACGCGATGCCCGCCTTGCCCTCATTGACGCGATGGATTCCCTGGGCGCACCGTTGCCCGAGCGATACGTCCGTGATTTCGACGAGGTCGTCGCGGTCAGGGCGGCGGAGCTCACCGGTGGCACGGCGGCGCCGCAGCCGCTCCCCGTCGTACCGACACCCACGGGGGCAGATATCATTCTGTTACCCAGGGTGACGATCGAGATGGTCGGTGGCGGCCGGATAGTGCTGGACCTGTTCCCGTACGACGCCCCGACGAATGTCTGGCGCTTCGTGCGCCTCGCGCGCGCGGGGTACTATGACGGACTCACCTTCCACCGCATCGTGCCTTTCTTCGTGGTCCAGGGTGGCAGTCCGCTCGCCAACGAGTACGTGGGCGACGGTCCCTTCACGCGGGATGAGGTGGGACTCGAGAACCGACGTGGCACGGTGGGAGTTTCCACCCGTGGCCGGGACACCGGCGACGGCCAGCTCTACTTCAATACGGTGGACAACGTGCGCCTCGATCACGATTACACCGTCTTCGCCCGCGTCGTGAGTGGGATGGACGTCGTGGACCGGATGCAGGAAGGAGCCCGCATCCGACGTGTCGTGCTTTCTGCGCCCCGTGAGTGACGACGACGCGACGTCGACCGGATCCTTGCGCACAACTCCACCAGCTCACGGGATCCATGGTCCGGAGATGCCCGAGCAGGTTGGGCCGGTCCCTCGCCGGGCTGGAGTCGGGCCGGCAAGTAGCTGTCCGGATATGGCCAGTAGGCGGGTGCGCGAATAGCTATCATGAGGTATGACCGACGACCACGCCGCGCTTCATAACGCCCTCTCCGCCCGCGATCCGCGGTTCGATGGGGTGTTCTATGTCGGCGTGACGTCCACCGGCATCTACTGCCGGCCGATCTGCCCGGCCCGGACGCCCAAGGCCTCCAACTGCCGCTTCTTCTCCAGCGCCGAGGCGGCCGAGAAATCCGGTTTCAGGCCGTGCTTGCGCTGCCGACCCGAACTCGCGCCGGGAAACGCGCCAGTGGATGATGCCCAGCGCATCGCCAGCCTGATCGTTCAGCGGATAGACGAGGGAATGCTCGACGTGGTTGAAGTGCCCAGCAACGGTGAACGAACTGCCGTGGGCCTGGAGAGAGTGGCCGAGCGCTTCGGATGGAGTTCGCGCCAGATCCGTCGAATAGTCAACCGCGAGCTGGGCGTCTCACCAATGGAACTCGTGCTCACGCGTCGCCTCCTGCTCGCCAAGCAGTTGCTGACGGAGACGAACCTCCCCATCACCCAGGTGGCCAGCGCGAGCGGTTTCGCCAGCCTGCGTCGCTTCAACGACGCCTTTCTTGGCAGGTACGGCATGCCGCCGACCCGCTTCCGGACGGCCGCCGACGGCGACGCGGTGGCACCGGGTGAGGCCGCGAGTTTCACCCTCCAAATCAGCTATCGACCGCCGTTCGACTGGCAGCGCATGCTGGCCTTTCTTGGCGCCCGGGCAATGAAGGGCGTGGAGAGTGTTACCGGGCAGGAGTATGCGCGCACGGTTCGCATGGCCAACCATCGCGGCTGGGTGGTCGTACGCCACCAACCGGCGCGTCGGTCGTTGCTCGTCGAACTGCCGCACGCTCTCACGCCTGCCCTCCCCGCGGTTCTGGGCCGCCTGCGCAACCTGTTCGACCTGAGTGCCCGCCCCGACGTCATCGCCCGTCACCTCGCTTCGGATCCGCTGCTGGCCGGCGCGCTGGCCGCCCGTCCGGGCCTGCGCGTGCCCGGCGCCTTTGATGGCTTCGAACTCGCCGTGCGGGCAGTTCTGGGCCAGCAGGTATCCGTGAAGGGGGCGACCACCCTGGCCGGCCGTTTCTCGGCGGCGTTCGGGGAACCCATCGCCACTCCGTACGAGGGGCTCACCAGTCTCTCGCCGACCGCCGAGCGCGTCGCCGCCGCGCGGGAGGAGGAGATCAGATCGCTCGGCGTTGTCGGCATGCGGGCCCGCTGCATCCTCGCGCTGGCGACCGAGGTAGCGGCCGGAAGACTCGTGCTCGAGGCCGGTGGCGACCCTGGGCGAACCATGGAGCAGCTCGTACGCCTGCCCGGGATCGGCCCCTGGACCGCACATTACATCTGCATGCGCGCCCTGCGCTGGCCGGACGCCTTCCCGAAGGAGGACATGGTACTGCGAAAGGTGCTGGGTGGGGTGACGGCGTCGCGCGCCGAGCAACTGTCCCAGCCGTGGCGGCCGTGGCGCAGCTACGCCACGCTGCAGCTCTGGGCGTCCACCGAGAAGGACGACGGCAACGGTTAGCCAGTCACCGGTGGCCGCTCGACGGTAGCCAGTCACGGGAGTCGCTGCTGCATAGATTGACGGATGATCAGCGACGCCGCTCTCGTCTACGTGATCCTGTCGATCACGATCCTCCTCTTCGTCAGCGACAAACTACGCCTGGATCTCGTGGCGCTGCTCGCGCTCCTGGCGCTCTCGCTGACCGGGATCCTCACGCTCTCCGAATCACTGGCCGGATTCTCCGATCCCCTGGTGGTCATGATAGCCGGCCTGTTCGTGGTGGCCGGGGCGATCTTCCGCACAGGGCTGGCCGAGCGATTCGGGCTGGTGCTGGGTCGTATCGCAGGCAGCCGGCGATCCCGCATGACGGCCGTCGTGATGCTCGGGACGGGGCTGCTCTCGGCCTTCGTGAGCACCACCGGGACGGTTGCCCTCATGCTGCCGGTCACGGCCTCACTGGCGAGAAAGGCTCGCCTCAGTCCATCGCTGCTCCTCCTCCCGATGGCGATAGGTGCGCTGCTGGGTGGGATGCTGACCCTCATTGCCACGCCGCCCAACCTGATCGTCTCCAACCAGCTCGCCGCGGCCGGCTACGAGCCATTCGCCTTCTTCGACTTCACGCCGGCCGGCCTGCTCATCCTGACGGCTGGAACGGCCGTGATGGTGCTCATCGGGGGGCGGCTGATACCTGCGCGCGCGCCAGTCGAACTGGCCGTCGGGACGGACAGCGTGTCCAGACGCGACATCGTGAGCGGCCATTCGGTGGGGCGGATCGTGAGGCTGCGCGTATCGGCGGGGTCGCCTCTGGTAGGTATGTCACCGGCCGCCGCCAGCCTTGGTGAAAAGTACGGCGTGAATGTGATAGGCATCCGCCGTCCTCGCGGGCGTACAGGCCGGATGCACCGACTCTCGCAGACCGCCGAGGAGCCTCTCTGCGCCGGCGACGAACTGGACGTCCATGAAGGAGGCGGAGACGTTGACCGACTCTGCGCCACGCAGTCGTTGCAGTTCGTGGCTGAGCGCGGTGAGTCTGACGCGGTGCTTGCCGAGGTGCTGCTGACGCCCCGGTCACGCCTCATCGGGCAGACCCTGGAGGAATCCCGCTTCCGTTCCCGCTATGGTGTGAACGTGCTGTCCATCAGGCGTCTGGGAGAGGCGGTGGAGTCGGCCCTGGCGACCACGCCGCTCCGCTTCGCCGACACATTGCTGGTCGCCGGATCCCCCAGGAAGATCGACCTCCTGCGTGGCGAGGCAGGTGACTTCGTGGTGGTGTCACGAACGAGAGAGGCCACGAAGCAGGGGCCGCTCTCCCGTCGAGAACTGCTGACCCTGGCGATCATGCTCGGCATGCTCGCCCTGCTCACGTGGGAGATAGTGCCGCCGGCGATTGCCGTGCTGCTGGCGGCGGTGAGCATCGTGCTCACCCGCTGCCTGGACATGACCGCAGCATATCGTGAGATCAACTGGGAGAGCGTCATCCTCATAGCGGCCATCCTTCCCATGGCGACGGCGCTCCAGAAGACCGGCGGGATAGACATGATAGTCAACCTCCTCGAGCCCATCGGCGATGCCGGGCCGGTGGCCATGCTCGCCGCGCTCTTCCTGCTGACGGGTGTGATGAGCCAGTTCATCTCGAATACTGCCACCGCAGCGCTGGTGGCGCCCATAGCGCTGAGTTCGGCGCTCCAGATGGGTGTCTCGCCCTACCCGTTCATGATGACCGTCGCCGCGGCCGCCTCGACGTCGTTCGCGACACCCATCTCCACGCCCGCCACCATGCTCGTGCTCGGTCCCGGTTCCTACAGATTCAGCGATTACGCCCGTGTCGGCGTACCGCTGCAGTTCATCTGTGGAGTGTTGACGGTGTTCCTTGTCCCACTCCTCTTCCCGTTCTGAATCAGGCCTGCTTGATGGAGTCGGTTGCTTCCTGCGGACGGACGAACTGGAGGGCCACAGGCACCAGCGAGAGGGCGATGATGACGATGACGACTATGCCGAAGTTGTCTCTCACTATCGGGATGTTGCCGAACAGATAGCCACCGAACAGCATGGAGCCGATCCAGAGCAGTGCGCCCAGCACGTTGTAGAGGGCAAAGCGGGCGTAGGTCATGCTGCCGCAGCCGGCAACGAAAGGTGCGACAGTGCGCACGATCGGCACGAAGCGCGCGATGACGATGGCCTTGCCGCCATATTTCTCATAGAACTCGTGCGTGCGGTCCAGGTGGGCCTGTTTCAGATATGGAATCCGTCCGTCGAACAGCTTTGTCCCGAGACGTGCGCCAGCCCAGTAGTTCACCGCGTCCCCAAGTATGGCGGCACCGGTGAGGAGCAGGAAGAGCAGCCCGACGTCCAGGATGCCGGTGGCTGCCAGGGCGCCGGTTGCGAAGAGCAGCGAATCACCGGGCAGGAACGGCATGACCACCAGGCCGGTCTCGCAGAAGATGATGGCGGTTATCACGCCATACGTCCACACTCCATACTGCGCGACGATGATCGCCAGGTGAACGTCGATGTGAAGGATGAAATCTATGAGGGCGGCGATGGCGTCCATGTTTCCGTGGGGCTGTTGACGTGCTTGCCTGCCGGCTGGGAGGTGTGCTCCAGGGCGAAGCGACCGACCCGGCCGATGCCGGAATCGGCCGCAGGGAATCTAGCTGGCTCGCTCCTGGTCTGGCGGATGATCCCCTTGCCGGGTCGCGGCCAACCATCGCGGACCCGGAAGGTTTCATGACCTGCGGAACCCTGTCCGGAAATGGCCAGCGGGGAGGAGTGGAGAAGGTACCTTACGTAATGCCCGGCGGGTTCCCGTGGTCAGAACAGGAAGCATGGGACCGCGAGCTGGCCACTCAATGAAGGCTGGAGGAAGGATGAACGTCACGCACACGATCCTCGACTCGCCACTGGGCGAACTGGCGCTGGTGGGCATCGACGGCGCCCTGACGGGCGTATACTTCCCGGACCACAGACGAGGTCCCGATACGGCCGCCTTCGGCCCACGCAGCAAGGGTGGCTTCGATGCCGCGATCAGCCAGTTGGATGAGTACTTCCGCGGCGTCCGTCAGACGTTCGAACTGAACCTGGCGCCGCGTGGCGACGCGTTCCAGCTCCGGGTCTGGCAGTTGTTGCGACAGATCCCGTTCGGTGAGACGAGGTCGTACGGTCAGTTGGCGGCCGAGCTCGGCAAGCCAGGCCTGGCCCGGGCCGTGGGAGCCGCAAACGGACGCAACCCGCTCAGCATCATCGTGCCATGCCATCGGGTGGTGGGTGCTGACGGCAGCCTCGTCGGCTACGCCGGCGGCCTGGAACGCAAGCGCTTCCTGCTCACCCTGGAAGGCGCGCTCTCCGGCGGGCAACTCTCCATCTCCCTGCCAGCCGCGGTGTCTGCTGGCAGTTGACCGCGGGAAGCCACGACATTCATGACCCGGCGCGTGCGCACCGTCAGGCCACCCGGTAAGCTCCCTGGATCAGTCAGGGATCGCGTTCGGATCCCTCCAGAATTCTTCCCGGCGGTGCCCGTCCGGGTCGTGGAAGCTCCATCCGTACATGAAGGCGAGGTCAGTCGCCTCGAGCGCCGGCAGAAGCCGGACGTTCCGGGGCGCGCCGGGAGCTGCTGCCTCACCGGCTCAGCGCGTGCCGTTGGTTCGTGAGCTGGAGCGGTAGTCCGAACCGCGGGAAGAGCGTCTCCACGTCCAGGTACGAGGTCATGCTCGTGATCCGGTCGCCATCGAGCTCGAGCATCAGCAGCGCCCACGCCCTGGCCCCGCCCTGCCGGTAGTGGGCGAATGCGGGCGTGCCGCCACATGCTTCGACCGGTACGAGCCGGGACCCGTTGCAGCCGATGCCCGGACCGAGCAGCCAGCGAGCGATGGAGTCGTGACCCTGCAGCCACAGGTCATACGGCGGCATGGAGAGCGTCGCCTCGTCGTGGAGGAGCCGCGTCAGCGCCGCCACATCATATTTCTCGAATGCTTCCACGTAGCGTGCCACAAGCTGCTTCTGGTCCTCGGAAAGCTCGCGCGGCAGTGTGGCAGGATTCCGTGTGGCGAGCGTCATCCGGGCGCGCTGGAGGGCGCTGTTGACCGCTGCCACGCTCATCTCCAGGCCTTCCGCCACCTCGGCCGCCGACCAATTGAGAACCTGGGTGAGGAGCAGCACGGCGCGCTGGCGCGGAGGCAGGTACTGCAGCGCGGCGACAAAGGCGAGGCGGATGCTCTCACGCATTATCGCCTGCTCCTCGGGATCGGTGTCGGCGGCCGGCAGGGCCATCGCATCGGGAATCGGCTCCACCCAGTACTCGCGCGGCCGCTGCTCGAGCACCAGGTCGTCGTCCACCACCGCCGGCGTCGCGGAGAGCTCCACCGGGCGTACCCGGCGTCGAGCGGTGGCCGAGAGGGTGTCGAGGCAGACATTGGTGGCAATGCGATACAGCCACGTCCTGAGCGACGACTGCCCCTGGAACCGGTCGATGGACTTCCATGCGCGGAGCATCGACTCCTGCACCGCATCCTCGGCGTCGACGACGGAGCCGAGCATGCGGTAGCAATGGCCTGTGAGGGCCGATCGGTGCTGCTCGAGCAGGGCTTCTGTGGACATGGGAGCTGGTCGGTGGTGGTCGGGTGGAACGCCGGGGAGTGGGGAACGATGCCGGATTGGCGGGAGACGAATCTTGCGTTGGACGGCCGCGAGGACAAGCTGGACCGTTGGCAAGCATGCCCTGGCGGCGCAAGGCCGGGTGCGTCATCATGCTGGAGATGGCCCCGAAGTGACGCTGCAACGCCTGCCGGCACGCCGCGAATTTCCACGTTCCTTCCAGACGGGAGGCGAGATGAAACGCGTGACGGGAATCGGTGGAATCTTCTTCAAGTCCAATGACCCCGCCGCCCTCGGCGCCTGGTACAGGACTCACCTTGGATTGGAGGTGGAGAACTGGGGAGGCGCCATCTTCAACTGGGGCGGCCCCGGAAGTGAGAAGGGGATGACCATCTGGAGCGCATTCAGGAGCGATACGACCTACATGCAGCCTGGAACGGCTAATTTCATGATCAACTTCCGGGTCGCTGACCTCGACGCCCTTCTGGCTGAACTCAGGGCCGAGGGTTGTAACGTGGAAGAGCGCCTCGAGGAATCGGAACAGGGCAGGTTCGGCTGGGTCATCGATCCCGAGGGGAACAAGGTCGAGCTCTGGGAACCGCCTGTCGAAGAGTGACCTGCGGTCCGCAGGTCCGGTCAACCTGGTCGGTCCAGCCGGCGCGCTTGCACGGCACGGTCGGCCCGGAGCGGTGGCAGCGGTGAAGTGGCATCATGGACGTGGCATCACTCGCCTTCTCCGATCAGTTCAGGGTCCTCAACGCTCGGGAGTGCAATGAGAGTCGTATCGATCGCCGTCGTGACGCTGTTCACTGCCTGCCTGCCATCCGCCGCACCCGCGGCGGCATCCCAGGTCGCGGCGGGAGCGTCAGCGAATGTCAGCTCGTCCGACAGCGTCGCTCCGGTACGGCCGGGAATCGAGGTCTTCCTGGCCGACGTGCCGGCGCGGTTGCGTGGGAAGCGGGTAGGGCTCATCACCAATCACACCGGTATCGATCGGCATCGCACGTCCGACATCGACCTCATTGCAGGTCACCCGGACCTGCAACTGGTGGCGTTGCTGGCTCCCGAGCACGGTATCCGGGGCGACGTCATGGACGGTGTGAAGATCGCCGACGAGGTGGATGCGCGCACGGGCATTCCCATTCACTCGCTCTACATGTCCGAGGATCGTGGCCCCACACCGCAGATGCTGAAGGACGTGGATGTCCTTGTCTACGACCTGCAGGAGGTGGGAGGCCGTACCTGGACCTACGTCTCCACCATGGCGCTCTCGATGCAGGCGGCTGTGAGGAAGGGCATTCCGTTCGTCGTCCTCGACCGCCCGAACCCGATTGGCGGAGAGATCGTGGAAGGCGCGCTCCTGGACCCGCGATTCAGTTCATTCGTCGGCATGTACCCCATCCCGGCTCGACACGGGATGACGGTGGGTGAACTGGCTACCCTGTTCAACGAGAAATACGGCATAGGCGCGGACCTGATAGTCGTACGCGCGGCGAACTGGCGGCGCTCCGAATGGTTCGACGAGACGGGTCTCCCGTGGGTCAATCCATCGCCCAATCTCAGGTCGTTGGCCGCCGTGACCAGTTATCCAGGCGCGGTCTATTTCGAGGGCACGACGCTGAGCGAGGGGCGGGGTACCGATCGCCCGTTCGAGCAGATCGGCGCGCCCTGGCTGAAGGCGGCGGATGTGGTGCGGGTGATGAATGAACGTGGCCTGCCCGGCATCCGCTTCGAGGCGATCACCATGTCGGTGCTGCCGACCGCCGCCAAGTTCCCGGGCCGGACGATCCCGGCCATTCGTTTCGACATAACCGATCGGCAGGCGTACAGGCCTGTGCGGACGATGTTGCTGCTGATCGATGAGATCCACCGCCAGCATCCGCGCGATTTCGCCTGGACGGGAACGATCGACAGGCTCACCGGCTCCGACAGGGTGCGACTGGCGATCGACAACGACAGGCTGCCAGCGCTACTGGTGGAGTGGGAGCGCGAGGCTGCGGCGTTCAGGGAGAGCCGCAAGCCGTACTTGCTGTACCACTGAGGGGTCCCCGCTTTCGCGGGGATGACGGAGGTCGGCGCGGGGATGACGGAGGTCGGCGCGGGGATGACGGCCGTCGGCGCGGGAATGACGGCGGTCGGCGCGGCGGTGGTGGGTGCGGGCTGGACATGGGTCCCCGCTTTCGCGGGAATGGCGGCGGTCGGTCGTCATTCCCGCGAAAGCGGGAATCCATGTACCGCGGGCCGGGAGCCAGTCGGATTGCCGGGGTGGTTCACCGGCGAGCGTGCGGCGGTGCCCTGAACCGGCTCGACCGACGTTCGTAGGCGTGGGCCAGCGCCAGCAAATGCGCGTCGGTGCCCGGCAACCCGACCAGTGACAGGTTGAGTGCCGGCATTCCGTCCGGCCCGTAACCCGCCGGTACCGAGACCTCGGGCAGGCCGAGCCAGTTGCCGTAGCCGAGTGCCGTGCGAACGTCGGGCCAACTGTCATCGGCGCGCGGAGCGTTGAAAGGCATGGTCGGATAGGCCATCACCGCGATGTTCGCCGCACGCAGCGAGGCGGCGAGGTCCGCTACGACATGCTGGCGCGAGCGAGCGAACGACCGTCCGGCTGCATCGTCCAGCATTGGCCGTTCGAGGAGAGGCTCGCACTCCTCGAAGGTGGCCGGCAGGACGTCGTAGAAAGCGCGGTAGGCCGCGTAGCCACGGCGCACAGCCGCGCGCGGATTGTCCGTACGACCGGCGAAGTAGGTGAAAAGAGCACTGGCCGTTGGCGCGGGCGATCGCGCATCCACGGCCACGTCACCGCGCGCCGTTGCCGCGGCTGCGAAGGCAGGCTGGTAGTCGGCACGCGTCATTGCCGGAGCGAACGACTCCACCGTCGCACCAGCACTGCGCAGGTCGTCGACGGCCCGGTCCCAGACAGCGAGTGCGTTGGCCGTCATCTGCTCGCGCGGGATGTGCGCGTCGACCAACCCCACTCGAACTCCAGCCAGGGCATCGTCGCGAAGAGCGATCGTGGGCGCCGCAGCGTCGGCCAGCGCCAGAGGGTCGCTTGAATCAGCGCCGGCAATGGCCGCCAGCATCAGCGCCGCGTCGGCTACCGTGCGCGCCAGCGGACCGTGCGTATCCAGATACGGCCAGGTAGGAATCACGCCGCTACGGGGGACCAGTCCGAAGGTTGGCTTCATGCCGACCACGCCGGTGAACTGGGCTGGAATACGATTGGATCCGCCATCGTCGGTACCCAGTGCGGCGAAAGCCATCCCCCCGGCGACGGCGACCGCCGAGCCGGCGCTCGACCCGCCAGGTGTGCGCGTGCCGGTGGGGTCGTGAGGATTGAGGACCTGTCCGGTGTGACTGCTGGTGCCATTGCCTCGATAAGCGAAATCGTCGGCCGCCGTCTTGCCGAGAATGATCGCACCGGCAGCGCGCAGTCGTGCCACCTCCACCGCATCCCGCGTCACCGGCTCCGGGAAGAGACGCGCCCACTCGGCGCTCGACCCGGTGGTGGGGAGTCCGACCATGTCGTGGATGGCCTTTGCGAACACAGGAACGCCGTCCAACGGTCCTCTGGAGCGTCCGGCGCGATGACGGGCGTCCGCCGCGATTGCTTCAGCATGAGCGCTGTCGGCGAGCACGTCCAGGGCCCGCCATCTGCGCCCGTCGCCCTGGCAGCGATCCAGCGCGCGGCCGGTCACCTCGACGGCCGTCCAGTCGCCACGTCGGCGGCCGGCCTGGTAGTCGGCGATCGTGCCGTCCAGCGGGTCATCCGGTCGGGACGGCCAGCGCGGTACGGGGAGAAGGGCGAGCAGCGCCAGTTGAGCCAGGACTTCACGACGGGTGGGCGACATCGAATTCGGTGCGATTGTGGCAGCCAGGTGAGCAGGCAGGACCCGATCCGCGGTCGGCGCGTGCCGTCGGACGATGGCGCTGCGCGGGACTCCAGTCAATGCTGCTTCAACTCACCGTTGGGCTGACATCGCTCCAGCTTTCCTGACAGCGGCCGATACCTTCTGCATGGAGTACGGTCGGTCGTCGGCCGTGCATTGAACGTGATGACACATCCACGGCTGCCCCGGAGCGCGCAGCACATGAGTAGCGACAACCGCCCAAGGACTACCATCGGTATCCGGAAATCGAGCCTCCGCACCAGGATGTACGGCGCTTTCGGGCTGACAATCGCGCTCCTCGTCAGCGTGATAGTCATCGCCCTGAATGCGCATGCGTCGCTCCAGCAGCGCCTGGTCGTGCTGGATTCCGAGAGGTCCGGCGTGAGCGCGAACCTGGGCGAGGCGCAGTCTGCGATGTGGGAAATCAGCAACTCGGCGGCAGAGTTCATGGCCGCGCTCACGCCCCAGGAGCAGCGAGCCACCCAGGTCGCCGTAACGGCTGCAAGGCAGCGACTCGAGGACGCCGTCGGGGCCTACAGGACGGTCGCGACCGACGGTGATGCCCGCGCTCTCATCACCCGCTTCGATTCCAGTCATGCCGCCTCGGAACGGTCGCTCCGGGATTGGTACGAACTCAACCGGGTCGGGGAGAACGACCAGGCGGCAGCCTTGTACAGGTCCGTGGTGGCGCCAGACGTTCGGCGTAGCGCCGTCTCGCTGGCGGCGATCGTGGCTGCGTGGAATGAGACTGCGCGGGTGGAGCAGGCAGCCGCGATTGCCGACGCGCAGGCCTCGCGCCGCACCGTTCTGAGCCTCGCCGCGTTCGCCGTCGTTCTCTCGATCGCGCTCTGCATGCTGGCCGTGCGCCTGGTCACGCGTCCCATGATCACGTTGGCCGATCACGTCGAGCTGATGCGCTCGAACTACATCGCCGACCTGCGCGACGCCATCGAGCGGATGGCGCACGGGGACTTGCGCGCCACTCCAACCAGGGACGTGCCGGAGCTGCACATCGACTCGGCAGACGAGATTGGCGCGTTGGCCTGCAGCGTCAATGAGATCGCCGCGCAGACGATGGAGACGATGCGCTCATTCGTGACGACACGCGGAACCGTGCAGCGGCTGGTGGAGGAGACGCGCCGGGTGGTAGTGGCGGCTGAGGCCGGCCGCCTGGGCGAACGTGGTGATTCGACGGCGTTCGAGGGCGTCTACGGCGACCTTGTAGGTGGCCTCAACGGGACGCTGGACGCCGTGGTGAGCCCGATCACCGAGGCCGCGGCGGTGCTGGCGAGGGTTGCCGATCGGGACCTGTCGGCACGCATGAATGGTGAATATCAGGGCGACTTCGCGGCCATGAAGAGCTCCATCAACACCGCCGTTGAGAAATTGGAGTCGACACTGGGCGAGGCCACTAGTTCGAGCGAGGACGTGGCGGATGCGGCGAGCCAGATCGACAGTGGCACCCAGGCGCTCGCCCAGGGTGCCTCGGAGCAGGCGAGCACGCTCGAGGAGGTCAGCTCGAGCATGCAGGAACTCTCCGCGATGGTGAGCACGACAGCCGAGCATGCAGCCGAGATGAAGCTCCTCATGGGCGACGTCGGGCAACAGATGGGAGCCAGCATGCAGAGCATGGAGCGCCTGACGACGGCAATGCACGAGATCAGCGGCAGCGCTGGTGCCACGGCGAAGATCGTGAGATCGATTGACGAGATTGCCTTCCAGACCAATCTGTTGGCTCTGAATGCGGCGGTGGAGGCAGCCCGCGCCGGGGAGGCGGGGCGGGGCTTTGCGGTGGTGGCCGAGGAGGTGCGTGCGCTGGCCATCCGGTCGGCTGACGCCGCCCGACAGACTGCGGCGTTGATCGAGGCCTCGGTGGCGACTGCGGAGCAGGGAAGACTGTTGAACGAGGAGGCAGTGGCCGGGATCACGCGTGTTGGAACGCTGGCCGAACGGCACGTGGTACTGGCCGACGAGATCGCCGTCGCCACCCATCAGCAGGCCGAAGGAATTCGCCAGGTTACCGTGGCCACCGAGCAGATGAATGGAGTCACGCAGCAGGTAGCGACGAACGCCGAGCAGATGGCGCGCTCGGCCCAGGAACTGGCGCGGCAGGCCGAGATGATGAGATGGGTCGTCGGGCAGTTCCAGTTGGGCGAGGCCGTGGTGTCAGCTTCTGGGCCAACGGTCCGCCGCAGTCGTGAGTCGGAATCGGACCACGATGTGGTTGCTGAAGCAGCGCCAGTCAGGCGCCGCGTGCACGCCCATCGCTAGAGCGATGCCAGGGTAAGACACCGCCGACCTCGACGCATCCGGATGCGGACAGGAATCATCCGCTTCCGGATACGTCGAGGCCGTAAATGATGAAGTTCAGGTTGATGAGTTCACAGAACCAGCGTTCGTTCAACCTCGTATCGCAAGCAACTCATCTGATGATCGGACTGGCGACGCTGCCGCCAGCCCCGCGCTCGTCGCCACGGCTCGGCACCACGACTGGCGGTGGTACGCGTCCGCCAGCCAGGGCCCGTCCAACCGACTTCGGTGGGAGTGAGCCTCGCCTCGCCGACGCAGCAGCCCTTGTCGGACCCATGCGGGAACCACTTGCCGGCGCTGTGCCACCGAACTCAAAGGCACCGATGTCGCACGCATCCTTTCGCGTGAACCCACGCTGATCGGTGGCTGAACATGCCGACGCCACCGCTGCATTGATGGCCGCACTTCCTTCGAGCAGTGCCAGCGTGAAGGTGGGACCGCCGTTGTTCGCCAGCGTGGTGCTCACGCCAGCGGCCGTCCTGGTCATGTCACTGCCGTCGGTGAACATGGTACATGCAGCATCGTCACTCAGGTTGCCACCGCTCGACGTGATCGCCCCGCCATTGCCTGTACCGCAGTTCTGCGGTGCATCAGCGACCAGGTTGCCGGACAGGAGCACGTTGGTAGCCTTGAGCTTCCCTGCGTTCTGACTGCCCGAGCCACCGCCAAAGCCGGTGGCGGTGTTCGCTACGATCGTGGCGTTCAGCATCGTCGCCACCCCCGTGGCTCCAATGCCACCACCAACCAGGGCGCTATTACCCGACAGCGTAACGTTGCGGAATGTGCCGATGGCGGTGCTTGCCGAGAATATGCCACCACCAACGCCCTTAGAACTGTTGCCCGAGATCGTACTGTTCTCAACGAGGGCTGAGGCGCCGCCAAACGTCATACCACCACCGCCGCTCGTCACAGCCGTGTTTCCATTCACGGTCACATTGCGCAATGTGCTGGTGCCGGACCCAGTGATCTGAAGTCCGCCACCCTGTGCTTGTGCGGTGTTGTCGGTGAACCGCGTACCGGCAATGATCAGCTCGCCCGAACTGGTGCGCCCGAGGCCACCACCAGTGCCTTCCAGGACGCGATTGCTGTCCACAACCCCGCCGTTCATGGTGAGTACGCTCGCGTCAAAGCTTCCAATGCCGCCGCCATCAAGCCGGACCTCGTTGCCCGTAATGGTGACATTGTCAAGTGTGACGTTGGAGGTCTGGATGAGCTGAATCCCGCCGCCGCGAATGTCGGCGACGTTGCCGGAGACCTCAACGTCTGACAGTGTGCCGGTCGAATTCGAGGCAAATATCACACCGCCGCCGGCACCGATCACGGACTTGTTGTCCTTCACGGCACCACCGGAAATGGTCACGTCCGACGCCCCGACTATTGCATAGGCGCCACCCGCGCCACCAGCGCGATTGTCATGCGCCATCACATCGGTGAGATCGATCGTACTGGCGATGCTGTAGACAGCCGCACCCCAACCGGTCCACGTCACATTGCGTGTGAACGATCCACCGGTCACTTCAATGTGGGTGCCTGGTCCTGCCCACAGGCCACCGCCGCCCTGGACCTCGCTTGGCGGACCCATGGCCTCATTGGAGTCGACCACTGTCTCCGTCAGGCGCGCTATTGCCTGGTCCTGCACATACATGCCGCCGCCGCCGGTGGAGTCCGCCCTGTTGCCGCGAATGATACCGTTGTCAATATCGATTGTACTGTTCCCCCACACGAACAGTCCGCCACCTCGCGTTGTGGCAACGTTGTCGCTGACGGTGGTACCGGTCATCCTGGCATCGGGCGCATTCCCGATCACAATACCGCCGCCGAGCGAGCCGGTATTGCCAGTGATGGTGGAATTGGTGATCTCCGCTCTAATGCCGGAGCCCAGAGACAACCCACCCCCGGAGGCCAATACCCTGTTCTCCCTCACGGTGGTACCGCGCAGGGTGATTGACGAAGTCGCTCCTTCGCCCTGAATACCCCCTCCCTGTCCGTTGCCGTCCAGCACGCGATTACCACGAACGACCACCGAATCCAGTGTAAGCGAAGCGGAGAGGACCCGGATGCCACCAGCCCATCCGTCGCTCACGGTATTGTTGCTTACCGAACCACCCGACATGGTGACCACTGCAGCATTCGTCACCTCCATGCCGCCGCCAGGCTGCTGCGTAGCCGATGCGCGATTGGAATCGACCACCACACGTAGCAATGTCGCCTGACTGTTGGTGACCACCCGCACACCGCCACCAGCGCCGCCCCGCGTCTCATTGTCTACCACGCGCACATCGGTAAGGGCGACCCTGGCACGGTCTTCGATATTGATGCCACCACCGCCTTCCAGGGTGACGCCACCACGAACGGTCATGCCGCTCAGCGAACCCGCGAGATCGCCGACGAATGTCAGCCCGCGACGCGGGGACGCCGCACTCCCGTTCGCGTTCAACGTGAGCAGCGCGACCCCCGGCCCGACGATGTGGACAGGCTTGCTGATCACGGGCAGGGCGCTTGACAGCGTGATCGTGGATGCCGCCGAGTTCACGACATTGATCGTATCAACGTTCGCGTTGGCGTTGGCGGCAGTGATTGCTTCGCGTAGCGAGCAGTGCGACCAGGTGCATGCTCCGTCGTCGTTGTCGTCCATGGCCGCCACCCGCCACGCCGGCCGAACGGAAACCGACGCAACGGCCGTTCGTGCGTTGTCAGCGGTACTCCGCGCCGTGATCGCGCACGCGCCGACGGTGTCGGGCGCAGTGTACGTGACTTTCTGACCGGTGCCCGTGAGCGTACCGCAGGTCGTGGTCCACGTCAATGCGTTGGCATCAGATCCGGAGAACGCAGCGGTGAGTGTGACGGTTTCACCACGATAGACCGTTTGCGCCGCCGGTGTCACGGTAGACGTTGGCTGGGGCACCGTCACGGTGGCATTCGCCTTCCTGGTTGGATCGGCAGCGCTCGTTGCGGTCACGGTATAGGTGCCGCCCGCCGCTGGTGCGGTCCACGTGGCCGACGCGCCCGACACGGACACCGTTCCACCAGTTGCCGACCACGTCACGGCCGTGTTCGTGGAGTTGGTGACGGTGGCCGTGAACACCTGCGTCGCCCCCGCGTTCACGGTGGCCGATGTCGGCGTGATCGAGACGGATACAGTCTTCGGCGCGACCGGGTCGCCACCACCGCCACAGGCAGAAACAACCAGCGTCACAGACGCGGCCAGTACCGCAGTGGTGAATGCTGCAGCGGCTCGCCTGATTTCGTGGGCCGGACGGTGGAAAACCGTAAATCGAAACATGGATAGCTCCGCGTCATGGGAGATTGTGTGGCCGTGTGGCAGCCGCCTACCTAGTTCATGCGTCCTTTCGGGGTCGCGAGGCTCATGGGCCTGCAGGTCGGCCAGCAGGCCTTCGTCCCATCCGCGCAGCAAGCGGGTCGATCGATGCGGCGCCGCCGGGCAGGGTTTTCACAACGCAGCCATTGACAGACCAAGATTTCTTGATGTATTATGACGATGTGACTACCGCCAACTTCATTACCCGCGACCTGGATCGCGCCGTGGCGCTCTTCCACGCGCTCTCCGACCCGACTCGCCTGGCTGTCCTCGAACTGCTGCGCGGCGGCGAGTTGTGCGTCTGCGACCTGCAGACCGAACTCGCCGCCGCTCAATCCCGGCTCTCCTTCCACCTCAGGGTGCTCAGGGAAGCCGGGTTGGTAACGGACCGGCGCGAGGGTCGCTGGTCGTACTACAGTGTCGTCCCGGAGACGCTGGACGAGGTGCGCGACCTTGCGATCGGTCTCCGCCCCGGGGGCAACCTGTTGCCGGTGCACCGCAGTGGCACGTGCTGCGTTTGAACCTCATTTTTCGTATCAAACCCATCAATATTTCTTGATCCCGAGAGGGGAACATGACCACCGACGATCGTTTCAACCCGGCCAGCGCACCCAGCACACTCGACGAGATCCGCGCCACCGTGAAGGCACGCTACGGCGCCACCGCCAGGCGCGTCGCCGATAGCGCAGCCACTGCCTCCTGTTGTGGTCCTGCTGAGGGATCCAGCGGTTGCTGTGGTGGAACGAGCGAATCGTGGGATCCGATCACCGCCGACCTCTACGACGCCGGCGAGATGGCGGGGATCCCCGCCGAGGCGCTCCTGGCATCGCTGGGCTGCGGCAGCCCGACGGCGCTGGCCGAACTGCGCGAGGGGGAGACGGTCCTCGACCTGGGCTCGGGGGGCGGAATCGACGTGCTGCTCTCGGCCCGGCGCGTGGGACCGACGGGCAAGGCCTACGGTCTGGACATGACCGATGAGATGCTCGCGCTCGCACTGGACAACAAGGCCAGGGCCGGCGCCACGAACGTGGAATTCCTCAAGGGGCACATAGAGGCAATTCCGCTGCCTTCCAATACGGTGGATGTCATCATCTCGAACTGTGTCATCAACCTGTCCGGCGACAAGCGGCAGGTGATGAGGGAGGCATTCCGCGTGCTCGCTCCGGGCGGTCGGTTCGCGGTCAGTGACGTCATTGTCCGCGAGGGACTACCCGATGTCATCAAGGAGAACATGTCCCTCTGGACCGGTTGCGTGTCCGGCGCGCTCGAGGAGTCGGAGTTCCTGGCTCTCCTGACTGAAGCTGGCTTCGAGAATCCGAGTATCGAGCCGACCCGTATCTACGATCGCGCCGACGCGTCCGCGTTGCTCAAGGGTACGGGGCTGGACGACTCGCTGGCCGACGAGATTGCCGGACGGGTCATGAGTGGCTTCGTACGGGCCACCAAGCCTGGAGGCACCGTGCGTCCGACGACACCCCCGTCTGCCCGTGAACTGGTCGCCCTCGGTGCGACCGAGGGTGCTCGGAGTTCCTGCGGCTGTGACGACGACTGCTGCCGCTGACGGGTGTCCGACCATGACTCAACTCATACCCAGGGCAGCGAGCGAGCCGCGGCTACGCGCTGCCGTTCCCGCCGATCTCGGCGCGATCGAGATTCTGTTGACGCATGGCAATCTGCCGCTGGATGGCGTCAGCCAGATTCTTCCCGGCTTCATCGTGGCCGAGGATGGCGACGAGATCGTGGGAGTGGCAGGGGTGGAAGCGTACGGTGACGCGGCATTGCTCAGGTCGGTGACAGTCGTTTCCCGATGGCGCTCGCGGGGGCTCGGGCGGGCCCTCCTGGCTCGTCTCATGGGTGATGTCGAAGCGCGTGGTGTTCGCGACCTCTACCTGCTCACCACCACGGCGGCCAGCTATTTTTCAGGCTTCGGCTTCCGACCGGTAACTCGGGCAGAGGTGCCGTCAGCCCTTCTGCAGTCGGTCGAATTCCAGGGAGTCTGTCCGGCCTCGGCGACGGTGATGCATCGTTGCCTGGAAACAGCTCAGGGCGCGCTGAGCCAACCTGCACACTCCACGGATTCTCCTCGCCACGTGATCCGCGGCACTCGACGACGCCTCCTCGTGCGCGCTGTATATTCGCTGGGACGCGAATCTCTCGCCGGCAGGCTTCAGCCTGCTGGCGTGAAGATGGCGGAGTGAGCGTTGGCCGCCGATCAGGATGCTGCGCGATCTGACCAACCACCAACGTATCGCCATGAAGATGAACCGCTTTCCTTCCCGGCTGGCCTCGGCATTGTGCGTTCTGCTGCTGGGGGGCTGCGCCACGGCGAAGCCTGCCCAACCCGTCGCGGCTGCAACGCCAGCCACACCGGCCACACCATCCCCCTCCGCGGCGGCCCCGGCAATGGGAGAGATGGGTGGCATGAGTCATCATGGGCACGGTGCCGGTGATATCGTGATTCCAGCCGGCGCGCTGTATACCGCGGCCGACGTCTCGTTCATGCAGGGCATGATCGCGCACCACGCCCAGGCCATCCACATGTCGCGCATGGTTCCATCCCGGAGCGAGAATTCACGTCTGGCCTGGCTGGCCCACAAGATCGACCTCTCCCAGGAAGGGGAGATCGCGCTCATGCAGGACTGGTTGCGGGCGAACGGTCAGGCAGTGCCGGACACATCATCCTGGCGCACCATGATGATGCAGGGAATGCTGACCGCCGAGCAGCTAGGCCAGTTGGCGGCGGCGCGCGGTCCGGCCTTCGACCGGTTGTTCCTGGAAGGCATGATCTACCACCACGAGGGTGCACTGACGATGGTCGAGGAACTGTACGCCTCTCCACGCGCTGCGCAGGACGTGGATGTCTCGGTCCTCGCGAATGACATAGAGACGACGCAGCGGGCCGAGATCGGCCTCATGCGCCGGATGCTGCTCGACATGTGAACCCCAATCCTGGAGCCTGCCTGATGAGTCTCGCCCGCTGGACGCGCGTCGTAGCGCCTACGTTCGCCCTCGCCATCGCCTGTGCATCCGTGTTGCAGGCACAGACGTACCCGCCCGGGAATGACCCCCGCGACGGACTGAAGCCCGGCCTGCGTGACGCCGGTACGGCGCTGAAGGGGATGCGGCTCGTGTCGCACACCCCCAAGCCTGCCCAGTTCGACACCGCGCGCGGTCTCACCTTCGTGAACTCCGACCTGGCGTTCCGTGGCAATCTCGTCTATCAGGGCAACTTCGCTGGTTTCTCCATCTGGGATGTGAGCAACCCGGCGAGCCCGAAGATGGTCTCGGTCGTACAGTGCATCACGTCGCAGGGCGATCCATCCATCGTCGGCAACCTGCTGTTCATCTCGGCCGAGGGCGCGGGTAACCGCAAGGACTGCGCGAGCGGTGGCGTCACCAATCCCGACGATCACACGGCCGGGGTTCGTATCTATGACGTCTCCAACCCGAGCGCTCCGCGCCTCATCAAGAACGTCGAGACGTGCAAGGGTTCGCACACCCACACGGTGATTCCCAGCCCGACTGACAAGGGAATCGTCTACATCTACGTGTCGGGCAACCAGGGTGCGCGTCCGGCCACGGAGCTCGCCGGTTGTCACAATGGCAGCGACCCGGCAGACGAGTCCAACTCGCTCTACATGCTGGACATCATCAAGGTGCCACTGGCGAAGCCCGAGGACGCCGCGGTCATCCCCGGTGCGCGGATCTTCACCGGCCTCACGGCCGCTCCGGCGCGCGGCGGCGGATCACGTCCGGCGCGCGCCCTGACCGGTGCGGACAGCGCGATGATGGCAGCGATGGCTGCCGCCGGTCCGCGCAACTGCCACGACGTCACGGCGTATCCGGAGATGGGGCTGCTCGCCGGCGCCTGCGCCAGCCACGGCCTGCTGGTGGACATCTCGAACCCCGAGAAGCCGATCCGCCTGGATGCGGTGTCGGACACGAACTTCTCGCTCTGGCACACGGCGGTGTTCAGCAACGATGGATCCAAGGTCGTCTTCACCGACGAGTGGGGCGGTGGCACGTCCCCCAACTGCCAGGCGCAGCACCCACTGGAGATGGGCGGCAACACGACGCTGACGATCGGCAAGGACAGGAAGTTCACGCAGCGCGCGTACTTCAAGCTCCCCTCGTCGCAGACCGCCGAGGAGAACTGTGTGTCGCATAACGGCTCGCTGATTCCCGTTCCTGGTCGCGACATCATGGTGCAGGGGTGGTATCAGGGTGGCGTCGACGTGATCGACTTCACCGATCCGGATGCACCGTTCGAGATGGGCTTCTTTGACCGTGGCCCGATCGACGCCCCGGATCCGGCCGGCGGCGCCGTGAGCCGTCAGCGTGGCACGATCGGCGGCTCATGGGGAGCGTACTGGTACGACGGGCACATCTACTCGTCGGAGATGGCGCGTGGGCTCGACATCCTTGACCTGGTGCCGTCCGAGCATCTGTCGGCCAATGAGATTGCCGCCGCGAAGCTGATCAGGCTGGACGAGTTCAATCCGCAGAGCCAGCCGCACATCGTCTGGCCGGCCGCTTTCCCGGTGGTGCGGTCGTATCTGGACCAACTGGTGCGTGGCAACGGACTCGCCGCGGCGCGCACGACGGCCATCGGCCGGGCACTGGACGCCGCCGAGGGTCAGACGGGCGCTGCACGGCGCACGGCGCTGATGAGCCTGGCGACGCAGGTGGATGGCGACGTCGCGGGAGCCAGGGATGCTGCCCGCGTGCGAGAGATGGCCAGAGCCATCCGCGACCTGGCGGGTGCGACGAGGTAGCTCTGTAGCTGACAGGACGATCAGGAGAGGGCACTGCAGGCTGGGCATCCCAGCGGTGGTGCCCTCTCTGCCATCCCTACCATGGATCTGCCGCATTCCCGTCGGTCGCGGGCCGGATGGCAGGGCGCCTCCGGTCGTGGCCCTCAACGTGCGGGAATCGGTCACGGCGCGCGGCCGGCGATCGTCGAGGGGCGCGTCGTGACGATCAATGCGGAGTGTACCATGGGAGGCGAGCCAGATCCGCGCTCTCGCTCATCGCAGATGCTGACCCGGCGAGCTCTCGTCGTGACTGGCGTGGCGGCGGCCGGTGGCCTGCTTGCGCGCCGACTGACCGGTCAGGGCGCGCTCACACAGAACGGAACGGGAGTGGGCGACCTGGTGATCCGGAACGCCCGCGCGTTGGACGCCGAAGCCCCGCTCCACGCGTTGCAGGCGTTCCAGACAGCTCCTGAACATTTCTTCGTACGCAGCCACTTCGGCCCGCCCACACAACTTCCTCTTGCCTGGTCGCTGAACATCGATGGCCTCGTCCAGCGCCCCGTGTCGCTCTCCCTGGATGAGATCCGACGGTTGGGCGGTGAGCCACGGCCGGTGACGCTGGAGTGTGCGGGCAACGGACGGGGAGTCTTCCGCCTGCCCAGCACTTCCGGCGTACAGTGGGAGTACGGCGCCGTGAGCACGGCGATGTGGACTGGCGTGCCGCTCTCCGTACTCCTGGAGCGTGCCGGGCTGATGGCCCAAGCCGGACATTTCTGGATGGAGGCGCTGGATCGTGCGCCGGCTGGTGATGTGCCCAGATTCCTGCGGAGCATCCCGCGTGACGTGGCACTGGACGACGCCTTCATCGCTTACGATATGGACGGCAGGCCGATCCCACTTCTGCATGGCGGTCCCCTGCGCCTCATCGTGCCCGGCTGGTTCGGCATGGCTTCCACCAAGTGGTTGACGCACGTGCACGCGATGCCGGTGGAGTCGGACAATCACTTCATGTCGCACGGCTACCGCTACGCCGACGGCACTGCGGTGACGACGATGGTCACCAAGTCGGTGATCGCCGCGCCGCTGGCCAACCAGCGCGTGCGCGCGGGAGTGGTCGTCATGCGTGGCCAGGCATGGAGTGGAGCGGCTGACGTCCGCTCGGTGGATGTATCGACTGACGGTGGCCACACGTGGCAGCCAGCCCGTCTGCAGGGATCGGCGCGGCGCGGAGCATGGAGGAGTTGGGAGGCTGCAACGGAGTTGAACTCCGGTCCAGCAGTGCTGATGGCCCGCGCCACCGACAGTGCGGGCGTGACGCAACCCATGCAGGCAACGCCCAATTCGGGTGGCTACGCCAACAACTCGATCCATCGGGTGCCCGTCCATGTCGAATGAACGCGATGCCGTCACCAGCGCGAGCATGCGGCAGGATCATGCGGCACTGGTGTCACGCCCGGGTCTGCTTGCCATCGCTTCGATCGTCATGCTCTGCGTTCTGACCGGCTGTGGTCGCGACCACGTCAGGCCGGCAGGCAGTGCTGCCAGCAGTGCCGCGGACATCGACAGTGCACCCGGCGCTGGTGGCGGCGGTGTCCAGCAGTCGGACTTCGGCGCGGCCAATCCTCCCACGCCCGGATTCACCTCCCAGCAGGGCACGCCGCCGGCGCGACCGGCAGTCCCCGTGGCTCCAGCCGACATGGCCGCTCGCGTGGCGCCCCCACCACCGGCGTCGCTCGTGGCACTCGTCAATGAAGAGGAGCGCGCCGCGACGGCGCGTCTACCCGCCGGCGCGGGCCGCGAACTGGTGCTCGGCAGTTGCCTCATCTGTCACGCCGTGACGATGATCGAGCAGCAGCACAAGAGTGCCGCCGCGTGGGAGAAGACAGTCACGCAGATGATCGCCTGGGGTGCCCCCGTGCCCGCCGGCAAGCAGTCGGTCGTCGTCGCCTACCTCGCGGAACACTATCCCGCGCGGGCGACAGGGGCGTCACTTCCGTAGGATCCAGGTACCCATCGAGCGAAGGTCGTGGACGATGGTGCACTTGATCGGATCGACCAGCGACCCGCCCAGCTCCGCGGTCGTCTCCAGCAGGCATTCCGCGTCCACGAGGTACCTGGCACTGCCGTCCGGCATCAGATGGCGGCGACCGCCCAATGGCTGTAGCCCGGGTTGGCCAAGGGACATGGCCAGGCGGACGAAGAGGATGCCGCCGGGAGCCAACACACGCCACATCTCGTGGACCATGGCGCGCCAGTGTTCGTCGTCTCGCGCGAAGTGCAGCACGGCGCTGGAGATGACGACATCGATCGACTGGTCGGGGAGCGACAGTTCATCCACCCGCTCCACGCGAAAGCGGCCCGGCCCCAGCGACGGTGCCAGGCGCGCGGCCAGCCGGCGCACGCCGGCAATGGCCTCGGCGTTCTCATCGATTCCCTGCACGTCGAAGCCCTCGCGGAGAGGCAGGACGAGGTTGCGACCCGCGCCGCAGCCGGCGTCGAGCAGGCGCATCCCCTCGGCGATCCGGCCGCGCAGGAACTGATCGAAGAGGTGGATGTCCAGCTCGCCAAATTGATCGCGTAGTCGTGCCGAGAGTGATGTCATGCAGGATATCCGGTGTCTGTGAGTCGATTCACGCAGTGCTCTGAGGGCGGCCGAGCGCGGACCGTGATGACAGGCACGTTGCGAGGCCACGGTCCGTGTATGTGTGACTGCGGTTGAGCAGTGAAAGGGAGCGCGGGACGTCGACAGCTCGCCATGAGCGCATGAACATGGGCCGATTCTTCTGAGGTTTCCTCATTAGAGTTAGCTCAGGCACGGGGAATGATGGCTTCTGGATGGTAATAGCCTGATCCGGTGCGCCGGCGACAAGCCTGTCAGCACCGCGACCAGGTCGCCGCTCACCAGGAGAGGCCACTGTCGGAGCGACGCCAGCGGAACATGCCGTGGGCGTACGTTGTTCTCCCAGCTTCAACAAACGGAACTGCCATGATGCGAGCCACAGTGATGTACGGTGCAGGCTACGTGCGCATCGAGAGCGTGCCCGAGGCACGAATAGTGGAGCGCACCGATGCGCTGGTCATCGTCACCCATGCCTGCATCTGCGGCAGTGACCTCTGGCCATATCGGAAGCTGGAGCATACCGACACCGGCCTGCGAATGGGGCACGAGTTCATTGGCGTGGTGGAGGACGTGGGTGCCGACGTGCGCTCGGTGAAACGGGGTGACGTGGTAGTCGCGCCGTTCATGTGGTCGGACGGCACCTGCGAGTTCTGTGAACAGGGGCTTCAGACCTCCTGTCTCCACGGTGGTTTCTGGGGTGGGACGGAGCTGGATGGTGGCCAGGGCGAGGCGGTCCGTGTGCCGCAGGCGGATGGGACGCTCGTCGCGCTTCCGTTAGGGCGCGGCGACTCCCTCATGCCGTCGCTGCTCACGCTCTCCGACGTCATGGGCACGGGGCATCACGCGGCCGTCGTCGCCAGGGCTGGCGCGGGAAGGATCGTGGCCGTGGTGGGCGACGGCGCCGTCGGTCTCTGCGGCGTGCTGGCGGCGCGGCGGCTCGGCGCCGAGCAGATAATCCTGCTCGGCCGTCACGCTGATCGGATTGCGCTGGGAAGGGAGTTCGGCGCGACGGATGTCGTCAGCGAACGCGGCGAGGAGGCCATCGAGCGAGTCCTCGAGCTGACCGGCGGGCTGGGCGCCCACTCGGTTCTCGAATGCGTGGGCTACGAAGAGTCTACGAATACGGCGCTCCGCATAGCGCGCCCGGGCGGCGCAGTCGGTCGTGTCGGCGTACCCCAGGACGCCGCGATGCCGGCTGCCCAGTCCACCTTCCGGAAGAACATCACCATTGCCGGTGGCCCGGCACCGGTGCGTGCGTACATGGCGGAACTGTTGCCCGATGTGATGGAGGGACGGATCGAGCCCGGTCGTGTGCTGGATAGAGTCACCGACCTGGACGGCGTGCCCGACGGCTACCGGGCGATGAATGAGCGGGAAGCCATAAAGGTGATGATCAGCTTCTGAGTCGTCCATCCGGCGGATGCCGCGCCGACCTCGCCGTGTGCGTCGGCCGTGCTTCCGCGGATCAGTTTCCGTGGGCCACGTGACGTGGCCGGTATGATGATGCAGATTCGACAGGAGCCCTCTCTCGTCGGTCGATCCACCATCATCCTCGCGCTCGCACGTCACCTACCATCCGATCGCTTCTCGCCGGCGTACTCGTTTCGCTTGGCGCCGCCCCACTCTCCGCGCAGGTCCCTGCCGCGATGACGTCCATTCGGGAAGCCGACCTCCGCCACGACGTCGGGGAGATGGCCTCGCCCGGGATGCGCGGCCGCGAGGGTGGCACGATCGACGAACTGCGCGCCTCCATCTGGGTGGCCGAGCAGTATCGTCGCATCGGACTGGAGCCGATGGGGGACGACGGAAGTTATTTCCAGTGGTTCGACATCACGCGCACGCGCGTGTCGGAGACGGCGAGCAGGGCGAGCATAGGCGGACAGACGATGACGCTCTTTGGCGACATGATCCCCACTGTCGTCCTGCCTGTGGAGACCGAGGGTGCGGTGCTCTGGCTGGCCGACCCCACGGATTCCACGGTGGACGTGCGCGGACGTATCGTCGCAACGCCGTTGCTCCCGCCCGACCCGGCACGGATCCGTGCGAACAGCTACACCTTTGCCAGCCGGTACGCCGATGCCGCGATCAATGGCACGGTGGCGCACTTCAACCGCCGCGGCGCGGCGGCCCTCCTGCTCGTTGCCAGCGCGCCGGTGGACAGCGCCTTCGCCGTGGTCTCTGACGCGCGCGTGCGCGGCTCATATGACGTCGACCACGCAGTGCCGCGCTCGGCGAACGGCTCAGATCGCGTTGCGCCCGCGCCGGTGCTCGGGAGCGGTCGGACGGCGGTCTTCCTGGTGCACGCGGCAATGCGGCCGGTGCTGGAGCAGCAGCCACGGGCCGAGCTGGATATCCGCCTGGAGCGGTTCACCGTACCGTCGGTGAACGTGGTAGGCGCCGTGCGTGGCACCGATCCAGCGCTGCGGGACGAGTACGTGCTGTTCAGCTCGCACCAGGACGCCAACGGAGTGCGAGCGACCATGGAGGGCGACTCGGTGCACGCCGGCGCTGACGACAATGCGTCGGTGACCGCCGCGATCCTCGCCGCGGCACGGGCCTTCGTCAAGGAGCCCGGCAAGCGGTCGGTGCTCTTCATCAATCACGGCTCGGAGGAGCGCGGACTCCTCGGCTCGCGCTACCACGCCGCTCACCCGGTGGTGCCGCTCCCGGAGATCGTGGCGGTGCTCAACGGCGACATGATCGGGCGAAATTCGCCCGACTCGGCGTCGCTGCTCGGCTCACAGCCGCCGCACCGCAACTCGAGCGAGCTGGTGGCGATGGCGTTGCGCGCAAACGAGCTCACCGGCCGCTTCGTGCTCGACACACTATGGGACCGTCCGACGCACCCTGAAGGTTGGTACTTCCGGAGCGACCACCTGCCGTACGCGCGCATGAACGTGCCGGCGCTCATGTACACGAGCAACCTGCACGACGACTATCACACGCCCCTCGACCGGCCCGATCGCATCGATTACGCCAAGCTCACCCGCATGGCGCAGTGGATGTACCTGACCGGTTGGTTCGTCGCCAACGCGCCGAAACGGCCCGCGCTGGACCCGGGATTCCGCCTGGAGCGATGACGGCCGCGGCCCTGCGCACATGACACGCCGGTAAGGATCCGTGCGGGGCGCTCAGCTCGAGCAGTCGACTTCGCAGGCATCCGCGCGTTCCGGCTTTCGCCGGAATGACGAAAGCTCCCCTGGTCGTTCCGGCGAAGGCCCGTCGCCCCGGCGAAAGCCGGGGCCCATGGCCATGGAGCGGAACATGGATTCCGGCTTCCGCCGGAATGACAGTCATGGGTCCCCGTCACCCCGGCGAAAGCCGGGGCATCCCGGCGAAAGCCCGTCATCCCGGCGAACGCCGGCGCACCCCGGCGAAAGCCCGTCATCCCGGCGAAAGCCCGTCATCCCGGCGAAAGCCCGTCATCCCGGCGAAAGCCCGTCATCCCGGCGAAAGCCCGTCATCCCGGCGAAAGCCCGTCATCCCGGCGAAAGCCGGGATCCATGGTTCCTGATGAGAAGCTCGCCCAGGCGCCCATAGCAAATCCTATCGGCGAGTACATTATCAAGCTCACAGAACCACGCTTCGAAGCGCGAACACCAATCCTGCCAGCCAGTAGACTCATGAAGTTCACGGAACCGCGCGGCGAAGCGAGAACGTCAATCCTCCCAGTGAGCACCCCATGAAGCCCACGGAACGGCTCGGCGAGGCGCGGACGCCGAGCGGGGCTGTCATCACGCTCTACCGGCACGACGGCGCCTATCTGGTTCGTGCCGACGGTATAGAACTCATGTCCACGCGTCGGCACCTGTCCGAGGACCGACTGGCCGATATCGCCTGCCAGCCGTTCGCCACCCGCCCCGCCGCGCGGGTCCTGATCGGCGGCCTCGGGCTCGGCTTCACTCTGCGCGCGGCGCTGCGACAGTTGCGCGACGACGCCGAGGTAGTGGTGGCCGAGCTGGTGCCCGAGGTCATCGAGTGGAACACCGACCCGAGCTACGACCTGTCGGCCGATGCGATGCGCGACCCCCGTGTGCGTATCGTGAACGACGACGTGGTCGCGGTGATCGAGGCGAACCCGGGTGGCTTCGACGCGATCATGCTGGACACCGACAACGGCCCGGCGGGCATGCTGATCGCGGAGAATGGCCCGCTGTACTCGGCGCGCGGTGTCGCGCGTACTGTAGAGGCGCTGCGCGCCGGTGGGAGGATCGTCTACTGGTCAGTGGGCGATGATCCGGGGTTCGTGAAGGCCCTGCGCCGTGCGGGGCTCAAGGTGGATGCGATGCGAGTGCGGGCGCACGCGACTGCGGGTCCGATGCACACGCTCTATACGGTGACGCCGGGCTCATGAGGCCGGGCGCGGCGCGCTCGCTCCGACAGTGAGCATCAAGCTCTCGCGCGAAGGTGCCTCGCTCTTTTCGCAGGCTACCGGACAGGGAAGCTTCCCGCTCACCGCGGCGCGGAGCGTCGCCTTGCTATCAGTCGGAGCTGGTCGATTCGGGCTGTAGACCGCCAGCCGCCGCGGCGCCGCGATAGAGTGGCAACGTGAAGAAGAACGTCGCACCGCTGCCTGGCTCGCTCTCAACCCAGATGCTGCCACCATGGCCTTCGGCGATACCCCGGGCGATGGCCAGGCCAAGGCCGGCGCTGCCTCGGCCCTCGCGCATTCCCTGCCAGAAGCGCTCGAACAGCGACGGCACGTCGTCTGGCGAGATCCCAGGCCCCGTGTCGGACACGGAAAGCCGGACCATGTCCCCCGCGGGCTCGGCACGAACGTCCAGTCGGCCGCCAGCGGGGGTGAGCCGGATGGCGTTCGAGAGCAGGTTGCCAAGCAGTTGCATCACGCGCTCGTGGTCAGCGTATACGATGAACTCGCCGGCGACGTGACACTGCAGCCGCAGTTCCCTGGCCGCCGCCTGCGCCCGAAAGGCCTCGCAGGCGCTCTCGAGGAGCTGAGCCACGTCGAGCCGGCGCCGGTCCAGCGCGAGGTGCCCCGAATCGATACTCGCCGCATCCAGAAGGTCGCGCACCAGGCGGTTCATGCCGGCAACCGTCCGCTCCACCACGGCCAGGAGTCGCGGGCGGCTTTCCGAGGCGAGCGTGTCGTCGAGGAGCATGGCCACGCTCGCGGCGATCCTGTCCAGGGGATTGCGGAGATCGTGGGCGACGATGGCCAACACATCGTCGCGGAGGCGGACGGCGGTCTCCTGCACCCGCAACGCCTGGGCGAGTCGAGCGCTTTCCTTGGCCAGTGCCCGTTGTGTGCGGACCAGCTCCGAGTTCACCGCGGCGAGTTCCTCGTAGAGTGGCTCGAGGCGCAGGTCGCGTATGTACTCCAGCAGCCACACGTTCCCGGCCGGCTCCTCCGCCGCCCATACCGCGGCGAACGTGCGGAGATCCAGTCCTTCCCGGCTCTGGAGATTGAACTCCCAGAGCGACTCGTCGGCCGCCGGCTCGCGGGCAAGCAGACGCTCCCACTTACCCTGCGAGGTCACGTCGAGGACGTCGGCGAAGTGCAGACCTATCAGATCGTGCCCGAGAAGCTGCTCGAGCCGGCCATTCGTGTCGGTGACGACGCCGTCGCGCGTGATCTCTACAACCGCGCCTGGAAATCCCTTGAGAAGTCGGCGGCCGGCAGACAATGCAGTCATCCAAAGCGCTCGCGCAGAAGCGCGGCGGCCGCGTCCGGGTCGGGCGCTGTCGCGTCCGCGCCCACCCGGTGTCCCAAAGTGGGATCCTCGAGAAAGGGGCGGCCGCCGACGAGAATGTACGGGGCCGCGTCACCGGTGACCGCGCGGACCGTCTCGATGACGGACCGCAGCTGCGGGAGGTGCGGCGCGATGGACGCCGAGAGCGCGAGCACGTCGGGTCGGTCCCGTACGACCATCGCCACGAGGCTGTCCGGCGGCACGGCCGCACCCAGGTAGGTGGCGTCCCAGCCTTCCAGTTCCAGGAGGTCGCAGAGCATGTGGAGCCCGACCTGGTGCTTCTCCGTCTCGGCGCACGCGCCGAGCAGCGTCCGGCCGTTCCGGCCCGCCGTAATGCAGAAGTCGGCGTAGAGGCGACCCATGGAAAGCTGCGTGATCGCTGTGGCCAGGTGTTCCTCGGCGACGGTGATCTCGTTCTCCTGCCACAGCCGCCCGATCTCCCGGAGCGCCGGCTGGAAGACGTCGAGATACAGGACCGCCAGGCCCAGTCCCGATGTGCGCGCATCGTCGACGACGGCGAGGGCGCGGCGGCGGTCGCCCTTGCGCAGTGCGTCGAGGTAGACACGCCACCACTCGGCTGGCGCCTCGATCTCCATCACCGCCATCACGGCGCGGGGGTGTCGGCGAGCGAGGCCAGGCCTGCCCGCAGGCAGCGCAGTGCGTCAGCCGACTCATCGGCGCGAAGCCGCTCGGCAAGTACAGCTCGCGTCGCCTCCAGACTCCGACGTACGTCTCGACTCCCGATACCGCGCGCGGCAAGGAGACCTTCGAGCCAGGTCACGTACCGCGCGAAGAGGGGCGGGTCATCCATGGCGACTGCCGGCGCCAGGTGCTCGAGGCAGTAGTGCATGTCCTGCATGCACTTCGCACGACCGACCTCGCCGAACCTCTCCAGCAGTGCTGGGTCGTCGGCGTAGAGCGCGTCGGTGATATCGCGCGCCAGCTCGTCCTTCCGGGCCAGGATCGAGTCCGAGGCTCGCATCCGTGCAGGCGTCGCGTTCATGAGCGCGGACTGCGTGAATCGAGCAGCACCTCATACGCCTCATGCCTCACAGTAGTCCGCGCCATGATGTCGGCCGGCTCGCGCCCGTGTGCGACGGCCCGTTCGGTGCTTCCCATGTATCGGCGGAACGCGTCGGCATCCGTCCAGGTCGTCAGGAAGGTGTGAGTCGCCGTTCCCGCCTGCGGCTTCAGAAGCTGGAGATAGAGAAAGCCGGGAAAATCGTCGACGAGGCGTGACCGTTCGTGAAAATGCTGTTCCAGCCCAGCCTGATCAGCCTTTGGGACCGTCAGGTGAGAGATGAACACGAACACGCGGCACCTCCGATCAGGTGATTGGGAACGAGCGCCGTCCGGGTGCGCCGAGCGCGAATGAGCGGCGAGCACGCAGGACCGCCAACGCTCCACGACCCTCGTGCCGATCCGCAGTTGGCACGAGAGAGCGCTACTGGAAAGATAACGATGCAGGAGAGCCGGCGAAAACGTCGTTCGGGCGATGACGTCGCCGGACACATCGAGACTGGGTCCCGTACATGGACGGTCCGGAGTCCGGTCTGAAGCTGGAAGCGATGCTGGCGTCTCCCTGCCCGGTCGGCTGATCCGGTGGAAGCCATGCGTTACAATGTCGCATGGATAACGTCACCCATTCCATCGCCGGCTTGCTACTGGCCGAGTCGGCGGTGCAGTTCCGAGCGCGCCGGACGGGCATCGAGCCGTCGGCGCGCTTCAGCGCATTCGCGGCCGTCTCGGCGCTGGTCGCCTCCAACCTGCCCGACGCGGATCTCTTCTATACAGGCGTCGGAGGCGATCGGCTCGCATACATGCTGCACCACCGCGGCTACACGCACACGGTGGTGATCGCGATCCTCGGGGTAGCGCTCGCCTGGGGCGTTGCGTTGCTCGTCTGGCGATGGCGCGCGCGGGCGGCGGCAGCACGTGATGACGCCAACTGGCTCCTCGGGCTCATCGCAGTGAGCGTGCTCGGCCATCTCGTGCTCGACTGGGCGAATAGCTACGGTGTGCACCCGTTCTGGCCGTTCGACGATCGGTGGCTGTACGGCGACGCCGTATTCATCGTCGAGCCGTGGTTCTGGGTCGTGGCGATACCGACTCTCGTCGTGGCGAGCAGGGGTCGCGTCGCACGCGTGCTGCTGTCGCTGGTACTGCTGGCCGGACTCGCGCTGGCGTGGCGCGTGGAACTCGTCTCCACGGGTGCGGCGACCGTGCTCACCGTCGGCGCGGTACTGTCGATCGTGCTCGCACGAGTGCTTGGTCGCGGTCGTCGCGTCGCGGTGGCGGCGGCGGGGTGGATCGCCGTGATGCTCCTCATGGCGGCGGGAGCGGCGGTCGCGCGCGACGTCGCAGTTCGAGCCGTCCGCGCTTCCGATCCGATGGCCGAGCTGCTCGACGTGGTCGTGACGCCCATGCCGGCGAATCCGGTGTGTACGTCGGTGATCACCGTGGAGCGCGCAGGCGAGAGCTACCGGGTGGTCAGGGCCCGGGTGAGCGGGGCACCATCGCTTGTGGATGCGTCAGGATGTGGCATACCGGACGAAGGGGGCGCGGTCTTCCGGCCATCCTCGCGACGGTCCACGCCCGCCGTGCGGTGGGATACGGAGTGGACGGCCCCGCGCGCCGAACTCGCGGCGATGGCTCGTGCGAGCTGCCCGGTCATGGCGGCGCTGAGGTTCATCCGCGTGCCGATCTGGCACCCTGTGAGCGATTCCACCATCATGCTCGGCGACGCACGCTTCGGCAGTGCATCGGGGAACGGTTTCACCGACCTGCTGGTGCCGCGCCGGTCGGCCGTTTGCCCCGACGCTGTGCCACCGTGGACGCCGCCGCGTCTGGACCTCATCGGGTCGACGGGATTGCAGGGCGGTGCCTGATGGAATGAAGCCCGCGAGGTAACCAACCTCGCGTACGATTGAGCAATCCTGGAGCGAGGAAGAGGGCATGCACCCATGCAGCTACTGAAGCGAGAGAACGTGCCGTGCGGTAGAATTCCAGCCATGAGAAACGCCCCGTTCCGTCTGCTCGCAATCGTGGCCATGGCCGGCTGTGCCAGCGCGCCCGCGATCAGGCAATCTCCCGAGCCGAACGCCACTCGTCCCTTCTGGCCCGAGCAGCGAGCCGGCGCCGAGCACACCCTGCTCCCCACGCCCGCCACGGTCGTCTACGGTGGCTATGATCCCCTTGCCACGCCGGTATTGCACGTGGCATCGGGCGACAGGGTGGAGTTGAGCGCGGTGTCCACCTGCGGCGCGCGCCTCCTGCAGGCGGGCGTGGACACGGGAACCATCGAGCCGGCATACAGGGCGATCATCGCGGCGGTGCGCGACTCGACACTGCGCCGCGGACCTGGAGGCCACATCCTCACCGGACCGATCTTCGTGGAGGGTGCGGAGCCGGGCGACGTGCTGGAGGTACGCATCGAGCGGGTAGATCTCGATATCCCTTTCGCCTGCAACTCATTCGGCCCGCGCAGCGGATTCCTTCCCGAGGATTTTCCGGGCACGTCGCGCTCGAAGATCGTCCCGCTCGACCTCGAGCGGATGGTCGGTCACTTCTCCGACTCGCTCGGCATCGAGATACCGCTACGACCATTCTTTGGCAGCATGGGGGTGGCTCCGCCGCCGTCGCACGGCCGCATCAACAGCGGTCCACCGGGAATCCATGCCGGGAACCTGGACAACAAGGAACTGGTCGCGGGTACGATCCTCTACATCCCCGTGCACGTCGCCGGTGCTCTTTTCGTGGCGGGCGATGGTCATACCGCGCAGGGCGATGGCGAGGTGGATATCACGGCGCTCGAGACTGCGCTTCGTGGCCGGTTCCAGTTGATAGTGCGCAAGGATATGTCGCTCGACTGGCCGCGCGGCGAGACTGCCAGCCACTGGATCGCGATGGGGACCGACAGCAGCCTCACGACAGCGGCGAAGATCGCGGTACGGGAGGCGATCGCCTTTCTCTCGACTGTGAAGGGTATGTCGCGCGAGGACGCGTACATGCTGGTGAGTACGGGTTGCGACGTGCGCATCACGCAGTTGGTGGACGGCACGAAGGGGGTGCACGTGATGATCCCGAAGGCGTTGTTCGTGCGCTGAGCAGGACGGTGTTTGGAGTCGAGTCGTCCAAACGCCTGCTCAGGATTCAGAAGAGGCAAGCGCAGGCCTGACCCCGGCCAGCCGTTGAACGCTGCGCTGAACTCCGGCTGGGTCTCGTGCCAGGCAGTTCACGCGCCGGGGCACCTGTGTAGCTATCAGCGAGCACCGGTCACGCAATGCCGCCCACCAGGCGTCCATGGTCGAGCCCGTCAGGGTTCGTTGACGACGGCCGGCGGCGGTGCGAATTTAGCGGCATGGACATGCCCCACGCCCCGGCGCTGATCGGGACCGGCGCTCCGGGCGATGCGACGGAGGCGGCCGTTCGCGCTGCGCTGGCAGACCGCTACGAAGTGCGGCGGAGCATCGGTCGGGGCGGCGCGGCTACGGTCTACCTGGCCGAGGAGGTGAAGCACCGCCGTGCGGTGGCGATCAAGGTGCTACAGCCGGACGTAGCCGCCACGGTCGGCGCCGAGCGCTTCCTGCGCGAGATCGGGATCGCCGCGCGACTCTCCCACCCGCACCTGGTTCCGCTCATCGACTCCGGCCGCGCGGGCGAGATGCTCTACTACGTGTCGGCGTACGAGCCGGGCGGGTCGTTGCGCGACCGCCTGCGCGGCACGGCGCGGTTCACCGTCGCCGATGCTCTCCGCGTGGTCGGGGAGATCGGCGCGGCGCTCGACTACGTGCACCGCGCGGGCCTCGTACACCGCGACGTGAAGCCGGAGAATATCCTGTTCGCCGACGACCACGCGCTGCTCGCCGACTTCGGCATAGCGCGCGGGGGCCACATCTCCAGTGACGACGTGACGGCAGCGGGCATAGCTGTGGGCACGCCGGAGTACATGAGCCCCGAACAGGCGGCCGCCGAGCGCGACCTGGACGCGCGCAGCGATCTGTACAGCCTGGCGTGCGTACTCTTCGAGATGCTCGGCGGTGAGCCGCCGTTCACCGCCGCGTCAGCTCGCGCCGTGATGACCAGGCACCTCACCCAGGAACCGCGGAGCATCCGCGAGCTCCGGCCCGAAGTCGGTGAGGGAGTGGCCGCGGCGATCGCGCGCGCGCTCGCCAAGGATCCCGCCCACAGATGGAGTTCCGTGCCGGCCTTCCTCGCAGCCCTGCACGAGTCGGCGGCCCCGCCCGGCGCCGTCGCCGCGCATGGCACGCGGAGCATTGCCGTGCTGCCGTTCGTGAACCTGAGCCCCGACAGCCAGAACGAGTACCTGAGCGACGGTATCACCGACGAGCTGATCGGCGCCCTCGCCCGGGTGGAGGGGATACGCGTCGCGTCGCGGACCTCGGTCTTCGCACTCAAGGGGAAACCGGGCGACATCCGCTCCATCGGCGCACTGCTCGGCTGCGGCGTGGTGCTGGAGGGTACGGTGCGTGGCGGTGGCGACCGCATCCGCGTGACGGCGTCGCTCTCCTCCACGAGCGACGGCCGGCTCCTCTGGTCGCAGCGCTTCGATCGTCGCCTGGACGATGTTCTTGCCGTGCAGGACGAGATTGCACGCACCATCGTCAATACGCTGCGCGCGAAGGCGTTCGCCGACCCGTGGGCCGCGCCTCGTCGGCGCCACACACCGGACGCGCGCGCCTACCGCCTCTACCTGCAGGGCCGCTTCGAGTTGAACCGCCGCACCCAGGACGGAGTCGCCGCGGGGATCGGCTTCTTCGAGCGGGCGATCGCCGTGGATCCCGATTACTCGCTGGCGTACACGGGGCTGTCCGACTCCTACGCGCTCGAGGTGGACTATCGCAGCATCCCGGTGCAGGAGGGATTCGCGAAGGCGCGCGAATTCGCCCTCACGGCCATCGCGCTGGACGACTCGCTCGCCGAGGCGCACACCTCGCTCGCCTGGGTACTCTTCGTGTACGACTGGGAGTGGGAGGCCGCGGGGCGGGAGTTCCGGCGCGCCATCGAACTCGATCCAGCCTACGCGACCGCGCACCAGTGGTATGCCTTCCTCCTGGCGGCGCGCGGCCTGTTCGCCGAGGCGCTCGTCGAATCGCACACGGCAATGGAGCTCGACGCTGGGTCTGTTTCGGTACGGCGATCACTGGGCTGGAACTACTACTACGCACGCCGCTACGACCAGGCGCGGCTCCACCTGGAGCGGGCGATCGCGATGAATCCGAATGCGGAGGAGACCTTCCGCGTGCTCGGGCTCACGCTGGCCATGGACGGGCGGCACGCCGAGGCGATCTCGGTGCTGGAGGAGGCGATCGGGATGGAGGGTGGCGGCGCCTACACTCGCGCCACGCTGGCCTACGCCCTGGCCCGCGCCGGGCGTTCCGCCGAGGCAGAGGCGATCGTGGACGAGCTCCACGCGCTCGCGCGCACGGAGTACGTCACGCCGGTGGCCTTCGCCACTGCGTTCCTCGGCCTGGGCGAGTTCGACGCCGCTCTGGACTGGATGGACCGGGCGCTGGAGGATCGACGCGGCTGGCTGGCGTACGTGCTCGTCAATCCGATCTTCGATCCGGTGCGGATGCTGCCGCGCTTCGACGCGCTCGTGCAGACCATGCGACTCGGCTGACCCCTGCGTTCGGCGCGGGCGTTGGTCCGGAAACTCGACGTCTGTCTCAGCGCCCGCAAACGCCCTACAGCCCGAACTCCGAACCATCCACACCCGGCGTGGACGGCGGTTGGCGATCCATGCCGTCGTATCCATCCGGCCGGGTGCCACGGGAGCTCTCGTCATCCTTGCGGGCTCAGCCGTTCGGTGCCACTGTAGCCGTAAGGACAGACTCCCGGGCGTTTCGCCGGGCGGGATGGCTCCTACGCGCTCAGGAAATGAACAGACCCACGATCTCGCTCGTTCTGGGGCTCATGATGCTGACCCAGGCCGCCTGCACGCCCATGCAGGCGCGACCGGCAGTCGGGCAACCGGACCCTGGTATCGGTCTGGTGCGTCCCGATTCCACACGCCTGGCCGCACCAGACGAGGACGATCCCAATCACTGCCCCGGGCGCCGCGTCGCCCGCGTCGGGATCATGACGGTGGCCGGCGCCGGCGTGGGTTGGGCGGTGGCCTCGGTCCTCACCCGGTTCGGCGGTCCCGGAGACGACAGGTACAGCCGTGGCTTTCGCCGCAAATTCATCCTGGGGTCCGGCGCGATTGGTACCGTACTCGGCACACGGGACGCGATCCGTGAGCGGTGCGAGGACCTGCCCTTCATGAGCCGCGAAACCAGGGGCGAGCGGTCGCGCCGTCGCTTCCCGCCGAGGCCAATGCTGGAGCCCGCAGTCATCCCGTAGCGACGTCAGGCTTCCCACCTGGCGTCGGGCCGGCCCCGACCTCCCAGTGCGGGTAGTCCGGCTGCCCATCCACGCGACATCGCCACAGTGGCACTCCCCTCACGCGAGGAACCCGGGCCCGTCGCAGCTTCTACTTACGCGACACGAGCGGCATTCTTCGGTGAGCGCTCGATCCAGATGTCGATGTCACCCGTGGCGCGTGGCACCCCGTGCACGGCCAACGCATGTGCGCCGACGACGAGGAATCGCGCCTGCGCGGCGAGCAGAGCGGACAGGAAGTCGACGAAGTCAGGATTCACTGACGCACCGAAGAGCTGACCGGGCGCAGGGGGCGCAGGGAAACAGGCGCCTCGTGCCGTTCGTAGGCTGGGAGATCTCGCCCGGTGAGCGCTCAGGCCTCGCGTGTGAGTACCTCGACGAGCACGAGCCGCTCCATCGGCGTGGTCGATCCGCTCAGCCCCACATTGGAAGCATCATGGAGTCCACGGACAGTGACGGTGCTCGTGCGCCTGGTCATACGGGGAAAGCTACTGTCCGCGACCATCCTCATGGAAGGACGTCACGTCTCGCCGACGCCTGAGGTGCGGCCGATACGCCCCAGCGCCCACGTTGCGTGCTCGCGCAGGAGCGGCTCCAGATCCTCGAGCGCGACGGAGGGCAGGACTTCGGCGGCATAAAGGGTCGCGCTCGCTCCACGCGCCATTGCCGTTCGATGGGCGGATCGCGCCCAGGTTCTCCGGCCCAGCACGATCGACCGCTACCGCGCTCGCGGCGCGTACGGTGCGCTCCCGCCGCCCCTTGCCGGGTGCGCGTCCATGGGCGAGCGTACCGCTACCGTGCCATTTTCGCTCCAGCGCCCCGAGTCGCCGCCATGCTCACCGTCGCTCTCTCCGTCCTCGCGCTTCTTCAGCCCCCCGCGCAGCTCGCCACCGGCGGCCCTCTCGATGCCGATACGCGCGAATGGTGGCAGCGGACGACCGTGCTTTCCGCCGACTCCATGGAGGGGCGTGACACCGGGTCGCCCGGGCACGAGCGCGCCGCGCGCCACGTCGTCCAGTGGCTCGCGGCGGCGGGGGTGAAGCCGCTCGGGGACGACGGGTCATGGTACCAGTGGGTGCCAATGGAGGAGGTCGCGGTCACGGGCGCGCGGCTCGACGTCGGGGGGCGGCCCCTCCAGTTCCTGTACGACTTCACCCTCGGCGCGCAGACCGCACCGGCGACGCTGGAGGGTGCGCTCGCCTATCGCGGCTACTGCGGGGCGGACATACTGGGGGACGTGCGCGGGAAGCTGGTGATCTGCCACGCCGCGCGTCGGCCCGGGCTGCCCACCGACGCGCAGCGGCGCGCCGCGCTGCAGCAGGCGGGGGCGGCCGGGATGATCGCGATCGCCGACCCGGGCTACACGTTGGAACCGCCGCGCTGGCCGGCAGCGTACGCGCGGAGCGTCTCACTCGCCGGCGACACGTCAACGCGCACGGCGGCACCGTCGACGCGCACGGCGCCGCCAGCGCCCGCGCCGGGCCCCGGATTGACCACCCTCTCGCTGCGGGCCGGCGCACTGCGGACGGTGCTCGCCGGGAGCGGGCAGGACGCTGACGCGCTCGTCGCTGCGGGGAGCGCCGGGCTGGCACTACCTTCGTTCGACCTGCGCGACCGGCTGCGGGCGACTTTCACCACCGAGCGGCGTACGCTGCGCTCACCGAACGTCGTCGGCATCCTCCCGGGGACCGACCCGGCGATGGCCGATGAGGCGATTGTCCTCACCGCGCATCTCGACGGCTACGGCTACGGGGCGGCGGTGGATGGCGACTCGCTCTACAACGGGACTCTCGACGACGCGGCCTACGTCGCCCTGATCGTCCGCCTCCTCGAGCGGCGCCAGGGGCAGGGATTCCGACGCCCGGTAATCGTCGCGATAGTCACGGGCGAGGAGAAGGGGCTGCACGGCTCGCGCTGGTTCCTCGCCCACCTCCCTGTCCCGCGAGCGCGGATCGCGGCGAACATCAACGTCGACCAGCTCCGCCCGCTCTTCCCGTTGGAGCTGCTCACCGTGCACGCCCTGGACGACACGAGCCTGGGCGACGACGCGCGCGCGGTGGCGGAGTCGCTGGGCATCGCCGTACAGGCGGACCCCGAGCCGGAGCGGGGGCTCCTGAGACGTTCGGACCACTGGCCGTTCCTCCAGGCGGGGATCCCGGCGACGAATTTCGTCTTCGGCTATCGCCCGGGGACCGAGAGCGAGCGCATCTACCGACAGTGGTACCGCGAAGGTTATCACACGCCGAAGGACGACCTGCGACAGCGGATCGACTGGAAGGCAGCGGCGGATTTCAATCGGTTCTACTACGCGCTCGTGGAGCGGGTGGCGGGGCAGGACGCGGCGCCGGCGTGGAAGGCAGGGAGCCCGTTGCGCCGCTGAGGGCGGAGAGAGACGGCGGTTGGACGGCCAGCGAGCACGTCGTGGGATGACCGGAGCCGGGCGATGGAGCCGCGCCCTTCCCGTGAGCGTCCCTGATGCCGGGCGATGGCCACCGATTTCCCGCAGGAATTGAGGTCTGCAGGCAACGGATCAGCGCTTCGCGGCCCGACGCGTGCGGGTTTCCTCCCACTCGACGAACGGGCCGTCGAAGTCGCGGAGTTGGGTACCGTCGAACCACCAGACGCGGGTCGCGACCTCGCGCAGGAACGCCCGGTCGTGGCTCACCAGCAGCACCGAGCCTTCGTAGTCCGCGAGCGCGTCCTCGAGCGCCTCGATGTTCTCGACGTCGAGATGGTTGGTCGGCTCGTCGAGGATGAGGAGGTTGGCGCGCGCGAGTGTCATGAGCGCGAGCGCCATGCGCGCCCGCTCGCCGCCGCTGAGCGAGCCGATCTCGCGCGCCACTTCGTCGCCGCTGAAGCCGAAGGCGCCCAGGCAGTTCTGCACCTGCCCACGGCTCCAGAGCGGTCGCTGGTTCTGGATCGCGTCGTACATCGACATGCGGAGCGGCAGGTCGGCGAGGTCCTGCCGGAACCAGGCGGGAATGATCGACGCGCCGATCTTAGCCTCGCCTCTCGCCGGTGCGAGGTCACCGATGATGGTCGAGATGAACGTGGACTTGCCGGCCCCGTTCGGACCGACCAGGGCCACGAAGTCGTTCCGGCGCAATACGGCCGTGAACTCCTCCACGAGCACGCGACCGGGTACCTCCACCGTCAGCCCCTCGGTGGCGACCACGCGGTCGCCACCGCGGTCGGAGACCTCGAACTCGAGCGACATCGCCGTCGGATCGCCCGGCGGCGGCGCGAGTCTTGGCAACCGTTCCAGGCGCTTGCGCTTGCCCTTCGCCTGGAACGAGTTGACGCCAGCGAGATTGCGCCGGATGTACTCCTCTTCCTTCTTCACGTACGCGCGCTGTCGCTCCATCTCGCGGTCGCGCGTGAGCCGGCGCTCGGCGCGTTGCGGCACGAACTGACTGTAGTTGCCCCTGTACCACTCGCTCGTGCGCCCTTCCACGTGCAGGGTGTGCGTGCAGATGGCGTCGAGGAATGCACGGTCGTGCGAGACGACGATGACCGTCTCGGCGGCGTCCCGGAGCCATTCCTGCAGCCAGGTGGTGGTATCGAGGTCGAGATGGTTGGTGGGCTCGTCCAGGAGTAGCACGTCGGCCGGGGCGATCAACTGCGCCGCGAGCCCGACCCGCCCGCGCTCTCCCCCCGAGAGCGACGCCAGGGGACGCGTCTTCGATTCCTCGGCGTCGAATCCGAGCCCCTGCAGCACCACGTCGACGCGCGCGTGATAGACGTAGCCGCCGAGGTCGGCGAAGCGCTCCTGATCGTGCCCGAACCGGTCGAGAAAATCGTCGGTGACGCGGTCGCCGAGCTCGCCGAGCTCCATCGCCTGCGCCGCGATGCGCTGTTCGAGGGCGATCACGTCACGCCATGCCGCCGCGCCGGCCTCCCACACCGTAGTCGCGCCTTCGAAGGCGCGGTGCTGGTCGAGCAGGGCGTGCCGGAGCCGTGGCTTGCGCGCGACGCTTCCGACCGTCGGCTGGAGCTCCCCGGTGATGAGCTTGAAGATCGAAGACTTGCCGGCGCCGTTGCGCCCGATGATGCCCCACCGTTCGCCCTCGGCCACGGTGAAGGTGACGTCCTTGAAGAGTTCCGTCGCGCCGAAGGAGACGCCGACGTTGGAGAGCGAGAGAAGAGTCACGCGGAGACGGGTGGGACGGGCGAGTGGCGGCCGATGATGAGAAGCGTCGGCGGAAAGCTAGCCGGCGCTCCCGCGGGCGCGGAGCGAATCTAGCGCCCATCTGGCGTGCTCGCTCACGAGCGGCTCGGGGTCGTCGATGGCTTGCTCCAGCGCCGCTACATCCTCCACCGCGCCGATATTTCCAAGCACCACCGCTGCATTGCGCTTCAATCCCCGGAGCTTCGCTCGCTTCATGGGCGACTTGGCGAATTCCGCAGAGAACTCCTCCTGCGTCATCGCCAGCAACTCCCGCGCGAGCGTGCGCGAGTCCTTCCCCGCCAGCACCTCCCGCGCTTCGAACTCGGCCTCCTTCACCTCGCGCGCGAAGCTGATGTTCCAAGGGCAGACCTCCTGACAGATGTCGCACCCATAAATGTGTTCTCCCACCCCCTCACGCAGCGCGGTCGGAATCTCGCCCTTGATCTCGATCGTCAGGTAGGAGATGCAGAGCGTCGCGTCCAGCTCGCGCGGCGCCACGAGCGCGCCCGTGGGACAGGCGTCCAGGCACCGCGTACAACTTCCGCAGCGGTCGGCCTCGAATGGCGCGCTCGGCTCGAGGTCCAGCTCCACCAGCAGGGCGCCGAGGAAGAAGAAGGAGCCGAGGCCGGGGTTGATGAGCATGGTGTTCTTGCCGAACCAGCCCAGCCCGGCGCGCCTGGCCAGGTCGCGCTCGAGTATGGGGCCGGTGTCCACGTAGGCCTTGCCGGCCACCGGCTCGCCGCGCATCTCGCCCAGTTCGCGCTGGAGTTCGCGTAGCCTGTCCACCATGAGGTCGTGGTAGTCGGTGCCGCGGGCGTAGCGGGCGACAGGGCCGTCGGGCTCGCGTCCGCCATAGTCGAGGGCGACGACGATTGCCGACGTCGCGCCGGGCACGGGCAGGCGGCTGTCCTCGCGCTTGGCGGCGCCACGCTCCAGCCAGCCCATCTCGCCGGCGCGGCCTTCGGCCAGCCACCGTTCGAATGCCGGTGCGGTGCCGACCGGGCCCAGGCGCGTGATGCCGACGAGGTCGAAGCCCAGGCCGTATGCCCGGGCGATGATCTCACGCTCATTCAACCGCGCACCTGTCACGACGTCCTGCGCACCCAGCGCGCGTAGCGCTCCACATCCTCCGGCGGTGGCACCGCATCGTGGTGCCCGTACGCCGTGTGCATCCGCCACTGCACGTACTCACGAGGGGGCAGCGGGAGGAAGGGAAAGCGGCGATACCAGCCGCGGGCACGGAAGCGCCAGGCGACGCCCACCAGGTCGGCGCCCAGGCGGGGGCGGCGCAGCGAGCGCAGGGCGAGGACGGTCGTCAGGCGAAGCCAGCTCATTACTGAAATCTCGTTGCTGCGGTTGACGGACGCAAATGCGGCGGACGCCGCGTTCGAGCACACGACGCCAACGGCAGGCGGCCGGGAGCTCCCTACCGGCCCTGTCTGCACCGTCCCGCCTGGTCCTCGGCGCTGCAGGCATCTTCACCGCCCTCCCATGGCTCGGTTCCTGTAACGGTTCAGCTTGCCAGATCGACTCCGGCCGCCGCCGCAACACGTGAGCACGGTACATGAATAGGGAATCCGTCATCCACACGTGACCATACTCATAGCGGAGTGATCCATGTACCGAACTTCCGCAGTGCCCTCCTCTCGCCACCGCCCGGCCGTAAGCAGGAACTGGCGCTCGTTCGGCCGGCGGTCCGTGATGTCCCTGGCACTCGTAGCCACCGCCGTCGTCCTCCCCGCCTGCGCGCGGAACCCCGTGACGGGGCACCGTGAGCTGGCCCTCATCTCCGAAGCCCAGGAGATCCAGATGGGTCGGGAGGCGGCCCAGCAGGCTGCCCAGAGCCTGGGCCTGGTCCAGGACGATGCGCTGCAGCAGTACGTGCAGCGTATCGGTGCGAAGCTGGCAAGCAACTCCGAACGCCCGGGCCTGCCATGGACGTTCCGGGTCGTGGATGACGCGTCACCGAACGCCTTCGCCCTTCCCGGCGGCTTCATCTTCGTCACCCGCGGGATGATGAACCTGATGACCAATGAGGCCGAACTGGCCAGCGTACTTGGCCACGAGATCGGGCACGTAACGGCGCGCCACTCGGTGCAGCAGATGAGTCGCGGTCAGCTTGCCCAGTTGGGGTTGGGTATCGGTTCCATCCTTGCCCCCGAAGCCGCCCAGCAGTTCGGGCAACTGGCCAGCACCGGGCTGCAACTCCTCTTCCTCAAGTATGGTCGCGACGACGAGCGGCAGGCCGACGAGCTGGGCTTCAAGTATGCACTGGAAGCGAACTACGACGTGCGCTACATGGCCGATGTCTTCGCCGCCCTCGATAGGCTTGGCGACGCCTCTGGCCAGAGTCCGGTCCCGCCCTGGCTCTCCACCCACCCCGATCCCGGCGACCGGGTGGAGACGGCGCGGGCACGCGTCGCGCAACTCACCAGGCCGTTGACCAACACCATCGTGGATCGCGGCCCTTACCTCGCCCACATAGACGGCCTGGTCTACGGAGAGAACCCGCGCAACGGATTCTTCGAGGACGGGAGCTTCATCCATCCGGATCTACGGTTCCGGCTTCAGATGCCGACTGGCTGGAAGGCCCAGAACCTCCCCCAGGCCGTGGTAGCCATGAGTCCGCAGCAGGACGCGATCCTGCAGTTGACGCTGGTTCCCGGCACGAGCGCCACCGCGGCCGCACAGCGGTTCGTCAGGCAGGAGGGCGTGCAGGCCGGACAGGCCTTCCAGCAGTCCATAAACGGCATACCAGCGGCCGGCAGCTACTTCCAGGCGCAGACCGAGCAGGGACCTGTGCAGGGGCTTGCCGCATTCTTCAGCTTTGACGGCAATACCTACCAACTGTTGTCATACGCCGTGGACAATCGCTTTTCCGCCTATGAACCTGCCGTTCGCTCGACTGTCGGGAGCTTCCGCGCCCTTACCGACCGGAAGCTGCTGGACATACAGCCGCGACGCATGCACATCGTGACACTCGATCGCACCCAGACCCTTGCCGAGCTCGCCAGCAGCCAGCACTCCCCGCTCAGCCCCGCGGAACTGGCGATACTGAACGGAGTTCCCAGCGCCGATACCCCACTGGAGAGGGGAATGGCCGTGAAGATCGTCAGGTAGTTCTGCCCACCGACTTCTCACCCTGCCCCGCCGGCAGGGGTAGGGTGAAGTGGAAGGTCGCGCCCGAACCAGGCTCGCTCTCCGCCCAGAGTTCACCGCCATGGGCTTCCGTGATCCCTCTGGCTATGAACAGCCCCAGGCCGGTACCCAACTGTTGTGTCTCCCGCGCCTGCCAGTAGCGATCGAACAGGTGCGGAAGGTGTTCCGCCGTGATGCCTGGCCCTGAGTCGCTGACCGTGAAGTGAACGCTGGTCGCGGTCAACTGCGTCTCCAGTTTCACCACGCCCCCGACCGGGGTGAACTTGATGGCATTGCCGAGCAGGTTGGAGAAGACCTGGGCAATGCGGCTACGGTCGGCGAGCACCGTGGGGAGCGACGTCGGTTGGCTCACGAGAAACTGCAGATCCTTCTGCTGAGCCATCGGTCTGGCTTCGTTCACTGCCTCTGTCAGCAATTCCTCGGCGTCCACCGGTAGTGCGTTCACGGTCAGCCGCCCGTCCTCTATGCGGGTGACGTCCAGCAGGTCGCTGATGAGCGCATTGCCCCGGCGCGCCGAGCGCCTTATCACCTCAGCCTGTCGCCGTGAGAGGTCGATGTCGGCTACCTCGCTCTCCTCGGGCAGGACATCCAGCAGGAAGGTGGCGGCCATGTAGATGGCGTGCAGGGGATTGCGCAGGTCGTGAGATACGATGGCCAACAGGTCATCGCGTGCTCTCGTTGCCATCTGCGCTGCGCGATAGAGTCGTGCGTTGTCCACTGCCAGAGCTGTCTGGCGCGCGAGTTCGACAACGAGGGCGGTGTCATCGGCGGTGTAATGACGGCGGGATGAGCCGGCGATGAAGACGAGAGCTCCCAACGTGTGACCGCGCGCCACGAGCGGGACGGCGATGAGCGAGCGCATCCCGACCTCTCCTGCCCGACGAACGATGCCCTCGACAGGGTGTGCAGCCACCACATCGTCCGCCTGCAGGTCGCTGACGAGCACCGGTCTGCTCTTCTCCAGGATCTCCCTGGCGAGGTAGCCGTGGTCGAGGGACGGCGATTTGCCACTGCGGATGGACTGCGCGATGGCTTCCAGGACCGGACCATCATGGATGACTTCCACCTGCCGTGTCCGTCCGCTGTCGTCGACGAGTTCGGCTGTACAGAGGTCAGCTATGGCGGGCACGACGAAACGTACGAGTTTCTGGAGGATGGTGTCCACATCCAGCGAGGTGACGAGCACGGCGCTCGCGTCAGCGAGGAAGCGGGCACGATGTTCCGCGCGCCGCCCGGCCTGGTTGGTGCGCACCAGTTCCTCGTAGCTCGACACCAGAAGGTCCAGGATCTGCTCCTTCTCGGCATTTATGCGGAAACGATTGCCAAGGAAGGTGATGTCGACGCTACCTCCGGTGGTTACCTCCTGGCGCAACCGTCGGTTGTCCAGCACCAGACGCACGCGATCCAGCAGGTGCGCGCGATCGTACGGCTTGGTTATGTAGTTGTCGGCGCCGCACTCCAGGCCGCGAATGATGTCCATCGGATCGCTGAGCCCCGTCAGCAGGACGACGGGGAGCTCCGGATGCCCCAGTTCCGTCTTCACGCGGCGACAGACCTCGTAGCCGGTCATGCCGGGCATCACGATATCGCTGAGTACGAGGTCGAAACGCTCGCTGCGGATGGCTGCGAGCGCCGCGTCACCGTCGGGCGCGACGACCGTCTCGTACCCGCTCTCCTCGAGCAGTCCGGCAAGCGCGGCGGCCTGGGTCGCACTGTCCTCCACGACAAGGATGCGCTGGGTGATTCCACCCGTCCGGCCGCTCTCGCTGGCCGTGTCCGGACTGCTGCCAGCGGAGAGTGGCACGTCGTGACCGCTGCCTGAAGGCCTGGTCACTGCACCACCTCACGCAGCCTGGGTCCGATCCTGTCCAGGGGAAGTACCTCGTTCACAACGCCGCCCAGAATGGCCTCACGGGCCATTCCGAAGACCACGCTGCTGCTCTCGTCCTGTGCCAATACCCTCCCGTTGATGGCGTGCAGCGACCGCAATCCTTCAACGCCGTCGTTACCCATTCCGGTGAGCACGACTCCTACCGCGGCACTCCCGACGGCGCGTGCGGCAGCCTCGAAGAGATAGCTGGCCGAAGGGCGGAAGCCGGCTACGGTGGGAAGATCCACGAGACGTGCGCGAAGACGACCCCGGCCAGAAGCCTCGGACACGAAGTCGAAGTGGCGGTCGTCCGCGGCGAGGTAGGCGCGGCCCGGCTCCAGGCGCTCACCGTCGCTGACCACGGAAACCCGGAGCTGGCTGCTGCCCGCCAGCCAGTTGGCCAGGCCGTCAAGGAAGCCGCGCGCCATGTGCTGCACGATGGCGATTGGTACTGGAAAGTCGGACGGGAGCGCGGCGAGGATCTGTTGGAGAGCTGCCGGGCCACCGGTGGAGCAGCCGATCGCCACCAGCCGGACGCTGGTCGGGGACGTGAAACTGGCGGAGTGCTCAACAGGGATGGACTGCCCGCGGCCACTCGTCTGGCCTGTCCATCGGCGAACGACCTTCACCCTTGCCATCGCCTTGGTCATCTGGATGAGCTCGTCACGCTGCTGGGTGAAATTGGGCGTTAGCGGCCCCTCCGGTTTTGGCACCACCATGAGTGCACCCGCCTGGGTGGCGTCGAGCGAGAGTGCTACCGCCCGGTCGCTTGCCGTGGACGAGACGACGATGATCGGAGTGGGCGCCTCGTTCATTATCTGCCTGGTGGCCTCCAGCCCGTCCTGCCCGGGCATGTTGACGTCCATGGTTATGACGTCGGGTGCCAGGCGTATCGCCTCGCGCACCGCCGCCAGGCCGTCCTCCGCCACGCCCACCACGCGCAGTTCCGGGTCGCTCTCCAACATCTCCACGAGGAGCTTCGCGACGGTCGGTGAATCCTCCACCACCAGTACCCGGATCGGGTCGGTGCCGGGCGTCGGCGCGGGAAAGCGATTGGTGCGTCGCAACGGGCTCACCCGGGCTCCTGTTGAAGCAGCTCGTGAACCGTCGCCAGCAGCGCTGCCTGGTCAAAGCCGGATTTGACGACATAGGCGTCGGCGCCGGCATCGAGGCCACGCGTACGCTGCCCGGGATCCTCGAGTGAGGTCACGATGATTACTGGAAGTTGGGCAAATCGCCTGGAACCACGTATGGTCTCGCAGAGTGTGAAACCGTCCATGCGCGGCATCTCCACGTCAGTGAGAACCAGGTCCGCACCATCCTGCTGGAGCAGTCGCCAGCCATCTTCACCGTCCACCGCCGTGCTGACGTCGTACCCGGCCGCTTCGAGCACGCTCTGTTCCAGGGTACGGGTGGTGATCGAGTCATCCACCACCAGGATCCGTTTCCGTGCTGACCTCGCGGGCCCGGCTTCAGACGTGAGCGATGCAACCGATGCCCCTCCGTATGCACGTCCCAATCCGGCGGCCACGATTGCCGACGGTGATAACACGAGTGCAATCTGGCCGTCGGGGAGGATTGCCGCGCCCGCCAGGCGGGGAAGGGCCCCGGCACCCCTGTGCTCGATCGGGCGCACCACCAACTCCATCTCATCGGCCAGCCGATCGACCGCCACGGCGAGTTGTCGTTCACCGCGTTCCAGTATGACGACCGGGCGCTTGCCGGCTGCCGGTCGCTCCACGATGGGTGGGCCGAGCAGTGCGCCGAGTGAGACCAGCGGAATGGGACCACTGGACGTGGTCAGCAATTGCCGGCCGCCGCTCTCCTGAACCGCGGGAGGGACGATGCGGACGATACGCGCCACCGAGCCGCTGGGGATGGCAAGATGCTGGTCACCTATGGCGACGACCAGAAGTCGTTGAGTGGCCAACCTGAGCGGCGCCTCGACGATGAACGTGGTGGCCGCGCCGGGCGTCCAACGCAGCCTCACCGAGCCGCCTATCCGCTGCAGTGCGCCGCGCACCGCGTCCAGTCCCACCCCCCGGCCTGATATCGATGTCGTCTCCCGGCGGGTTGAGAAACCGCCCAGGAAGAGAACCTCGGCCAGCTCGTCCTCGTTCTCCGGAATGGCCATGCCGCGCGCAGTCAGTTGTTCCCGGACGGCGACGGTGTCCAGACCCCGACCGTCATCCTGCACCGTCACTCGCAGATCTGCGCCGCGAAGGGTCGCAGCGATTCGTATGGTTCCTTCCGGTGACTTGCCCGCCTTCTCTCGCTCGGCAGGTGATTCGATCCCGTGGTCGATGGCGTTGCGCACCAGGTGCAGCAACGCTTCCCGCAGGGCGTCCACGACCGCCCGATCCGCTTCCACCTCGGTACCCGAGAGCTCCAGTCGAACCAGACGACCGCTGGCTGTGGCGACGTCCCGGGTCAATCGCGGCAATCCCTCCATGGCCTCGGCTACCGGCCGCAGTCGCAATCGCTGCAACTCCTCGCCCACGTCACTGCTGGCACGCTGCAGCGCCTGACTGTCGCGACGGACTGTCACCGCCAATCTGCCCAGTTCGGCTGTCAGCCGGCGCAACTGCCCTTCCAGTTGCTCGACGAGTTGTTTTTCAGGCGTGCCAATGGTCGACTGCGCCAGACTCTGACGCAGCCGTGGCGCACTGCGGCGCCAGCGGGCGAGCCAACGTTCGGCGTCGCTGGCCAGCGCCTCGAGAACTGCCGGTCGGGCGGCGGCCCGTGCGACAGTGACGGAAAGCTGGCTGGCGGCAAGTTGGATGTCGTCGAGCTTTATCGCTTCCACGCGCACCGACTGCACTGCGGGAACTGGCTGGCCTGGGAGCGCCGGAGAGGCTGGTGACGGTGGCCTGGCCGAGCGATGCCCAGCGCCGGAAACGTTGGAGTGGGCGGGTCCTGCCTGAGTGGGTTCGTGTGCAGTCGGAGTTTGCGGTGGGGTGGGGAAGAGCATTCCGCCGCTCAACCGCCGCTCCAGCGCACCCAGTGGACCGGCGCTGGCGGGTTCGCCGGCACGCAGCCGACGACCGGCATCGGCGAGAGCGTCGACCGCGGCCAGCAGGATCGCCGTTTCCTGTTCGCTCAGCGCCCGGCCGGCGGAGCGAGCCTCGGCGAGACGCGATTCCAGGGCGTGACAGGTGGATTCTATCACCGGAACGTTGGCCACCCGGGCAGCACCCTTGAGCGTGTGGGCGACACGGAAGACGCGCCCCAGGCGTTCGGGGTCGGCGTCCTCGTCGCGTTCCATCATCAGCAGTTCGCTCTCCAACTCACCGAGCTGATCGTCGAGTTCGGTCAGGAACGTCTGCAACAGCCGCGCGGCCAGCTCCTCCTGTTTCATTCTGTGCGACGGGTGCGGTATCCCTGCCGAGCGCTGTGCTGCACCTCGCCGCGTTCACCCACCATCTCGATGAGCACGGAGCCGAGCCGGTTGAGTTCCGTCGCTGCCGTCTCTGCCTGCTTGCTGGAGGTGAGGTTCTGCTGGGTAGCCTCGTGGATGCTGCCGATGGCCTGACGAATCTGTTCCATGCCGATCGCCTGCTGGCCCGCTGAGGCCACGATCTGCGCGGCTGCCTGGGCTGCATGGGTCACTGCCTCGGAGAGGGCGCGGATCGTTTCTCCGGCCTCGCTGGCCTGTCGCGAGCCGGCCGTCGCCTGCTTGGTCCCCTGTTCCGTTGCCATCACCGCCCCACTCGTTGCCCGCTGGATCTCGTTGAGGATCTGGCGGATCTCGACCGTGCTCCGTTTTGCCTGCTCGGCAAGGCTCTTTATCTCGCTCGCGACTACCGCGAAGCCCCGCCCGTTCTCGCCAGCCCTGGTTGCTTCGACCGCTGCGTTGAGGGCCAGGAGGTTGGTCTGCTCGGCAATGTCGTTGACCGCCGTGATGATCTCGCCGATGGCCTGGGCCTGCTCGGCGAGGGCGAGGATGCTGTCGGCTATGGACTCCACACGCTGGCGCACGGAATCCATGGCCTGGATGGAGTTCTCCACCGATTGTCGGCCGTTGCGGGCAATCTCAGCCGCGCGCTGTGCCGACTCCGCCACTGCTCGTGCGCGCTGGGATGCCTGCTCCGATGTTTGCGAGACCTCGTCCACCGTTGCCACTGTCTGGGACACGGCAGCCATCGTCTCGTTGGCGCTCGCCGCCTGTTGCGTGGCCACGGCAAGGATCTCGGCGGCGCTGGACGCCAGGCCGCCACTGGTCTGCTGCAGCGGTTCCCGGATGACCCGGATCAATCTCCAGGCGAGGAAGACTCCGACGGCGATCGTGAGCAGGAATCCAAAAAACAGCGTCGTTCGCGCAGCCCTGGCGTCGGTGCGAGCCGCCATCGTAGCCTGATCGGTCGCGATGCGTGTATCGGCGACACCGGAATCTATGAGGCTGTCCAGCGCCATCCGCTGGGTCGCTGCTTCGGAGCGCAGGCGGAGGGCGTTGGTGGAATCACCCTTCCTGTCGGCTTCGATGGACTGGTCGACCAACTGGCGCCAGCTGGCGAGTCGCGTCAGGGCGTTGTCCCAGGGAAGGTCGTCGACCGTGCCGGCGGTGTCCACCCGGGCGAGTTGGGCCAGGATGTCGCGAGCCCGATCGGATGAGGCCTGGCTCACCTGGACCTGGCTCTCGCTGCGCTCCACCAGAAAGCGCAGGTAGGCAATGCTGGCGGCGCGGAGCTCTCCCTGGGCGGCCAGAGCTTCGGACAACACGGTGCGCTCGCGGAGCAATGCGCCGTCATAGCTCCTGGCCGTGCGCGTGAGCGCCCAGGCGCCTATGGCCGCCAGGGCACCCAGAAGAACGAGCAGGATCGTGAAGCCCAGGGTAATGCGCTGGCTTACGGTGCGATTCATGTCGGCGTGACGGAGAGAGAAAGGGTGGATATCCGCGCTGGAAGACGCGATTCAGCGGTCGATCGCATGACGCCTCAGCAGCAGGTCGCCGTCAATGAGCGGGACGGTGTCGTCGGTCAGCGCCTTCATGTACTGGCGCCAGCGCATCGGACCGTCCGGCACATCGCGCAGTCGGTCGAGCGGTACCGACGTGATCTCGCCGACGATATCGCCAATCAGGCCGATCTCGGCTCGTTCCGCGCCCAGCACGATCAGGAATGGCGCCCGGAAGATCTCACCAGATGATCCTAGATCCAGCGTCGTCAGGAGGCGTCCTCGCCACGCCGCTACGGCGCTCACGGGTGGCTCGGCTCCAGGCAGGGGTGCGGTGGGCGGGTTGCGAACGATTGCCGCGATAAAGCGCGTCTCCAGCGCAAAGTGGCGTCCGTCGCGCTCCACCCCCAGCAGTTCCACGCATGGTTGGTCGTCCTCTCCGCTCGGGGGCACCGCCAGAGCGCGGGCTCGCCTGGCGAGTATGAGCCGGGTCTGCTCAGGCGAGACGGTAGCCTCGGCAGCGAGACTGCGGCCGACCTCCTCGATGCGCGCTTCCAGCTCGGACCATGTCGTGGCCGCCCGGTCTGTTCTGGCGGCCGGCTGCGGTGTGGGCTGCCGGGTCATGCGACCACCTCACCCAGCAGCAGGCGCTGCGCACGCGCCGCCTCCAGCAAGCGGTGCGCGGACTCACCGTCGGTCAGCGGGACCGGGGCATCCTGGTCCATTCGTGCCAGCAACTGCTCGGCTGCCAGGAAGGCGCGCTCGGCCTGCGCGCGATGCCCGAGTCTGGCCATGGCGCGACCGAGGGCGAGATGGGCAGCGGCGAGGGTGCGGTCCACATAGAGCGCGCGCCTGGCGGCGGCAGCAGCCGCCGCAAACTCGCCACGCTGGGCCAGCAGCACACCGTGCAGGTGCGTGAGTTCCGCCGACAGCGGATGCCGCTCCAACGCGCGGGTACATGACTGCTCCGCTTCCACTGTGCGTCCGGAATTGGCAAGGGCTCGAATGAGCACGATCCAGCCCTGTTCATCGGCCGGAGTTCTGCTGACTATCGCGATGGCCGCGGCAGCCGCTGCTGCGTAATCCCGGTTGGCGTAGAGCGACATCGCGTGCAGCGTGTCGGTTGACATTGCCGAAGCGATGCCGGCCACGGAGTCGACGTCGGCCGGCGTGCCATCGAGGATATCTGCATCGCCTGTGCGTGGCTGAGTCGCCGGCGCTGCCGGGGCATCGGCTCGTGCCTGGCGGGAGCGCGGTGGCTGGATGAGGGAAGCGGAAGGTTCACCTGCGCGTTCGACTTCCGGCGTGTCCGCGGCCCAGGTACCGGTGACCGTTGTCGGCAGGGATTGCTCGATCGTTGCGCCTGGCTGCGATGGCGCGACCGTGGAAATCACCGTCCAGTGCGGACGCGCAACACCGCGACGATAAGCGAGACCAGCCCCGGTAACCACGGTCTCGCATGGTACGAGGTCGGAGAGCATGGGGTCGGATGCACCCATGAACAGCCATCCGTCCTCGCTCAACGAGGCCAGCAACCGCGATGCCACCTCGGTCACCATCTCACGTTCGAAGTAGATGAGGACGTTCCGGCAGAGGATGAGGGACATCTCGCCAATGCCCGAAGCGCCGCCGGGCCAGCCGTCGCTGGCGAGATTGAGTTCGCGAAAGTCCACCACGGCGCGCAGTTGCGGCCGGAGAAGGAACTGGCTGCCGCGGCGCAGGAAGTAGCGGTCGACATCCTCCTCGGGCATCCCGCGCAGCGACCAGCGCGTGTACCGGGCTCGCCTGGCCGCCTCCAGGCGGGGGCGGGAGACATCTGTCGCCAGCACGCTCGACGAGTTGGCGAGGCCGGCCTCGCGAAGCATTATCGCCAGGGTGTACGGCTCCTCACCCGTCGCGCAGCCTGCGCTCCAGGCATTGAGGGGACGTTCCGGCGTGCGGCTCCTCCGGAAGACGGGCAGGACGTGTTCGCGAATGTACTGGAGCTGGGCCTTCTCGCGAAAGAAGTAGGTCTCGCCGATCGTAACGGCGGCGAGCATCGTCGCCATCAATTCCGTGTCGGCAGCGACGGTGCGAGCGAAATCCACCGGCCCGTCGATCCTGGCTTCGCGCATCACGCGTTTCATCGCCGCTTCCGCCGCCGGTTGCCGGTTGGGCGCGAAGTGGAGGCCGGCGCGTTCGCCGATAACGCCGGCGAGCCGGGCGTAGCCTATGTGTGTCCAGAGGGAGGCTGACATGGGCTGTCCGGTGCGGTCAGTCCGCCCGCGAGGGGCGGGTGTCGCCGTCGCTGTCGGCCAATGCCGCCCGGGCGGCGGGGGCGACCAGCGCGGCGGCGAGCGCTTCGGACTCGCCCTGCGAGAGGAAGGCCTCCAGGTCGCCGATCAGCACCATGCCATCCGGCAACCGGGCGACACCGGAGAGGTGGGCGAAAGCGGGTTCACTCACCGACGCCGTGCTCAGCGTGCTGGCGGCCAGGCTCTGGATGTCGAGTACCCGGTCCACGCGGAGCGCCACCTGTCTTCCACCGGCGGTGGCCAGTATGAGATGATCGTTGACGGTCACCTCACGACCAGGCAAGCGGAAGCGTGCCCGCATGTCTAGCACTGGCGTGACTGTTCCCCGCACGTCGATGATTCCCTCGATGACGCCTGGTGCGCCGGCGAGTGGTGTGATGGCCACCGCCCGCACGGTCTCGCGCACCTGTTCGACGGGGAGCGCGAAACGAAGCTCGTCGAGCACGAAGAGGAGGAGCGTGGGCACGGATGAGAGAGGGACGGTGGCAGAGGGGCGGTGGAGGAGAGCTGACGTAACCTGTCATCCGGACTCTTCTCTGGCAAAGAGTGTGCACCGACGGGTCCCTAGAAGAAACTCCTTCCGTCCAGTCCGGGCGGCACGGGAAGGCCCATTGCTTCGAGTGCGCTGGGCATGATGTCGACCGTACGTCTGGGTCGACGGCGCGCGGCACTGCTGGTGAGTAGCGGCACCAGCATGTGTTCGCGATGCAGCGCTCCGTGCGAGGAGAGGTGGGGAATTGGTTCGTAGCGGCTCCGTAGATCCCAATCGCGCGCCGCCGAGATCATCATCTCTCCCGAGCGCGCGGCACCGGCCAGATGGGATATCTGGACCAGCGCGTCAGGATAGTCGATCCCGACACATGCATCGTGGGCGGCGCTGGCGTCCAGGCCTGCCAGCTCGCCACCCAGGCCGAGCGGGTCTCCGTGCGTGGGATGGTAGGAGTAGCGGGTGTCGCTGTCCGACCGATGACGTTCGACGAACGCACCACCGCGGCCGGGCGCACGCACCTCGCAGCGATCCACGTCGTGCGGCAGGAGCAGAAGATCCACCGACGGTCGACCGAGCAGCGCTGCCGCCAGTGGTTCCCAGCGTGGTGCGAGTTCGGGCCACCACGGGCGCTGTCGACGATCCAGTTCCAGGTAGAGGTGTCCCATCGCGTTGCCACTGACCATCACGGCAACATCACGACCGGAGCCGAAGACCCACGGATGGGCGATGATCCCGTGCCCCCATTCGCGCAGCAATCCGGCCAGGTCCTCGTGCTGTCGCACCGGCGAGTGGCCATGGTCGCTGACGATCCAGAGATGGCTGCTCTCCCATTCACCGGCCCGTTCGAGTTCCGAGCGGAGCAGGGCCGCCGTCTCGTCGACGATGCGCATGGCCTCACGGACGATCGGCGAATCGTGACCCTCGGCGTGGGATGTCTTGTCGATCCCGGTGAGGGCGCAGAAGACCACGCGCGGCCTGTCGCTGATGACGCGCCGGGCCAGCTCGGCACCTATGTCCCGGTCGATCTGCAGCCAGCCTCGAACATTGCCGCTGAAGTGTGTGCGGGCGGCCCGCGAGACAAACCGTGGGCTCCGTCCCAGCCGGGCGCGTGGGTCGAGCCCACGTCCGATGACGTTGAGGGCGCCGAGCCCCGGTCCGGCAAGCTCGAATAGCGTCGGCGCGGATGGGTCGAGGTCGGAGTCGACCTTGCGCATCTCCGAGCCGACGTAGCTTCGCGTGTAATGCGGGAAGCTGGTGACTCGCCGCTCCCGATCGAACCACCGGAGTCCGGGCAGCCCGATCGGGCCCGGGTAGCGTCCCATGAGAAAGGGCGCGTACGCCGGCCCGGTGACCGATGGAAAGGCGGTCGTCACCGTATGGAGCCCGCCTTCCGCGCGCAACCTCGCGAGCGCCGGCAGCGAACCGTCATCCAGAGCGCTGGCCAGCGAGTCGGGGCGCGCGCCATCGGCGACGAGGATGATCAACGGCATTGCGCGCCTGGGGCCGAGGACGGGCGCGTTGCGGTAAGCGGCATGTGGAGTCAATCAAGAGACTCAACGTTGCCACGGCAAGCTTGTACGTGGCGAGTGAATCGGACGGCACGGTGGCGGAGAGGCCCTGCCGATGCGTACCATTCACGCCATTCCCGTGCGTCCGACCGGCGCATCGCTCGTCGCCCTACTCCGATCAGATGGCATCCAAACGCACCCCGAACGCAAGGAAGTCTGCAGAGGCGTCATCCTCCAATGCGGACACTGCCCGGGAGAAGGCTCCCGCGCCAGTGCATGTCAGGCAGGCGTCGGCGGGAAAATCGGCGGCAGAGCCGGAGTTGGCGACGGCCGGGAAATCGACCAGGAAATCGACGAAGCGGGCGACGAAGAAATCGACTGCGGCTGGATCGTCGGCTCCAGGTGCCGGCAAGTCCGTGGCTCCGGGCAAGAGGTCGAGAGCCACGACGCCATCCGCCCGGGCGTCTGCCGTTGGTACCAAGGGCGACGTCGGGAAGAAGCGTCCATTGCCGCGGAGCGTGACGCCACCGCTCCCCAGTGACGAACTGGCGAGCGGGAGCGAGGGCAAGAGCAGGAGCGGCAAGCTGCCCGATCGGCAAGGCGACACGTTGCGCACGGCCGGCGGGAAGAGGGCCACTCCCAAGGTGCGCGCGAAGGCCGAGAAACAGGCGAGAGAATTCCTGCAGGAGCGAACTGAGGAAGGGCACCTGAAGGCTGGCCGTACGCCACCGTCGCAGAGGCCACCGCTTCGCGCGCCTGTCAGGGCGCTCGTCGACACCGATCTCCGTCTTCCGCCAGTGACGGAGGACGAGAAGCTGCTCCAGCAGCCCGGCCCGCGCACGGACTTCACGCGCACCGATCCCTGGCGTGTGCTGCGCATAACCGGCGAGTTCATAGAGGGTTTCGACATCCTCGCGAGCGTGGAGAAGGGAGTCTCCATATTCGGCTCGGCCCGTACCGGGCCGGAAGACCCCAGTTACCAGGCGGCGCAGGAAACTGCACGACTGCTTGGTGAGGAAGGGTTCTCGATCATCACCGGCGCCGGTCCGGGGATCATGGAGGCGGCCAACAAGGGCGCCCGCATGGCCGGCGCGCCCAGCATCGGCTGCAACATCGAGTTGCCGTTCGAACAGGGGGCCAACCCTTACGTCGACACACTCATCAACTTCCGCTACTTCATGGTGCGGAAGACGATGTTCATCAAGTATTCGGTCGGCTTCATCATCTTTCCCGGTGGCTTCGGGACGCTGGACGAGCTGTTCGAGGCGCTGACCCTGATCCAGACGGGAAAGATCTACAGGTTCCCGGTAATCCTCTTCGGACGTCACTACTGGGCGGGGTTGGTGCGCTGGCTGCAGACGCGGCTCGTCGTCGAGCGAAAGATCAGCCCGGGCGACCTGGACCTGATGCTCCTCACGGACGATCCCAGGGAGGCGGCAGCCGCGGTGCTGGAGGCATATCACGAACAGACCGCGGCGGCGGCGTCGGAGGACGTCGAGGAATCGGGGAGCGAGCGCGTGCTCCGCTGAGTAGCTGTCTCCCGGCCACGGTTGCGTGGCACCTGGAGCCCCGTCCTTCTCAACCAGCAGTCACCGCTGGATGTCCGGTTCGTCAGCCGGGCTGGTGAGCTTCATCGGTGAGCGCCGTTCAGCAGGCCCAATAGGTACTGACCATAGGCGTTCCGGGCGAGCGGCTCGGCGACGGCGCGAAGCTGCTCGTCGTCTATGAAGCCCATATGGTGAGCTATTTCCTCGGGACAGGCCACCTTCAGCCCCTGTCGCTTCTCCAGCGCCTCGATGAATGCACCTGCCTGCTGAAGCGAGTCGTGCGTACCTGTGTCCAGCCACGCCATGCCGCGTCCCAGCAGAGACATGTGTAGTCGCCCCTGGCGCAGATACTCCACGTTCACGTCGGTGATCTCGTACTCGCCTCGCGTGGACCGGGACAGGTCGCGGGCAATATCGAGGACATCGTTGTCATAGAAGTAGAGACCGGTCACGGCGTAGGGAGACTTCGGGCGCGTCGGCTTCTCCTCGATCCCGATCACTCGCCCCTCACTGTCCATCTCGGCGACGCCGTAGCGTTCCGGATTTCGCACTCTGTAGCCAAAGATGGTCGCGTCGCCGGCGCGCCGAGCGGCCTGCTGCAGCTTCTCGGTGAGCCCGTGGCCGTGGAAGATGTTGTCCCCGAGTATGAGCGTCACTGCATCGTCGCCAACGAAGTCGCGCCCGATCACGAATGCCTGGGCCAGCCCTTCGGGCTCCGGCTGCACCAGGTACGAGAATGACATTCCCCAGGCGGAGCCGTCGCCGAGCAGTTGCTCGAAGCGCGGCAGGTCGGAGGGGGTTGAGATGACCAGGATGTCGCGGATGCCGGCCAGCATGAGCACGCTGAGCGGATAATAGATCATGGGCTTGTCGTAGACCGGCAGGAGCTGCTTGGAGACCACCAGGGTGAGCGGATGGAGGCGCGTGCCGGAACCGCCGGCGAGGATGATTCCCTTGCGACCGCTCATGATGTTGTCTTCAGCCCAGCAGCGGCCATGGCTGCCGTACCTAGCCCGAGCCGCTCGCCACGATATGCGCCGGACCGGACTCGTTCCCACCAATCACGATTGTCCAGGTACCACTGCACGGTATGCCGCAGCCCGCTCTCGAAGTCGTGTGTCGGCGTCCAGCCGAGTTCGCGTTCGATCCTGCCGGCATCAATGGCGTAGCGGCCGTCGTGACCTGGACGGTCCTTCACGAAGTGAATGAGCCGTTCACGCGGGCCCTCGGGGTCGGGAAGCAGTTCGTCCAGTGTGTCACAGACGGCCCGCACCACATCCACATTCCGACGCTCGCTGTTGCCTCCCACGCAGTATGTCTCACCCGGTCGGCCGTGATGAAGCACCTTCCAGAGCGCCGCTGCATGGTCGTCCACGAAGAGCCAGTCTCGTACGTTCTCGCCAATACCGTACACCGGTAGCCGCTTGCCTTCCAGCGCGTTGAGGATCATGAGCGGTATCAGCTTCTCCGGAAACTGGTACGGGCCGTAGTTGTTGGAACAGTTCGTCGTGAGGATGGGCAGGCCGTAAGTGCGGTGCCAGGCCCGCACGAGATGGTCCGAACCTGCCTTGCTGGCCGCGTAGGGGGAGTTGGGCTGATAGGGTGTATCCTCGCGAAAATGCCCCTCCGGACCGAGCGATCCGAACACCTCGTCGGTTGAGACATTGAGGAAGCGGAAGTCCGCGCGTTCGGCCGCCGGGAGTGCCTGCCAGTAGTGGCGCGCCGTCTCGAGCAGGGTGAAGGTGCCCACGACGTTGGTGTTGACGAACTCCGCCGGTCCGTCTATGGACCTGTCGACGTGTGATTCCGCCGCCAGGTGCACGACGGCGGCCGGGTGATACTGGTCGAACAACTGTCGCAGTGCGCCCTCGTCGCAGATGTCCACGCGCTCAAACCGATGGCGAGGACTGGTGGCCACGGGTGCCAGGGAATCGAGGTTGCCGGCGTAGGTCAGCTTGTCCACGGTCACCACCGTCGCCTCCGTGCGGTGCACGAGCATGCGCACGAAAGCGCTGCCGATGAAGCCAGCGCCTCCTGTCACGAGGATGGTCGACGAGGGCAGCGAATCAGCGGGCAAGGTGGTCAATCGACGAGGGAGGCATAACGCATGATGTCCGGTGCCGCTTCGGGGTAACGGAGGTCGAGCGACTCCAGGGTGTCCACCAGTTCTCGCGCCACCAGGTAGTCGCGCACCCGCTTGTCGTCAGCAGGCACGACGAACCAGGGCGCGTCCATCGTGGAGCACCTGCCGAGAATCTCGCGATAGGCGTCTGTATACTCATCCCACCTCGCGCGGTCATCCAGGTCACCCGCGCGGAACTTCCAGTTTCTTTCCGGATTGGTGAGCCGCTCCTGCAGCCGTTCCCGCTGCTCGTCAGAAGAGACATGGAGGAAGAACTTGCGGATGATCACGTCATTGGCGACCAGGCCCGCCTCGAACGCATTGATCTGCTGATAGCGCCCGGACCAGATGGCTTCGGGAACGAGCTCATGGACACGGACGGCTAGCACGTCCTCGTAATGCGATCGGTTGAAGACTCCTATCATGGCGCGCGGCGGCACGGCGTTGTGGATGCGCCAGAGGAAGTCGTGGGCGAGTTCGTGGGTAGACGGTACGCCGAAACTGGTCACGCGACAGCCCTGCGGGTTGAAGGCACCGCAGACGTTGCGAATGGTGCCGTCCTTGCCCGAGGCATCCCGGCCCTGAAAGACGACGAGCAGGGCGTGGCGGCCGTCGGCGTAGAACACTCGCTGCAGCTTCGCCAGCCGGTCGTGAAGCTCGTCGAACCTCTCCCGCAGTTTCCGGCTGCCAGGCACCTTGCCGGTCACAGTGGCTTCGTCGTCGTGCAGCGACGGAAGATTGTCTGGATCCACGCGTTCGAGATGCATCAGAGATCCTCGGTCGTGATGATTGTGTCGTGATGAAGCGCCATGGGAGGGGATCCGCCGTGGGTGCCGGGAATCACTCGCCACTCGCGGAGCGCCAGGAATGGCACCGACCTGATGCACGACATGAGCCGAGAGTCGGATGGATCGTTGAGCAGGGTCGGGCGGCGAGAGCACGATCATGCGTGTATCCAGCACTTTCCCGGCCGTCCGGATCGCAACGGAACGGTCTCTGCCCGAGGCTGGCAGCGGTGCTTTCGGCTTTCAGAATTGCGCACGTGAGGCACGGTGGCTACACTATCGCGGACCAACTCGTGGCGCCCGGCATCTCATGCAGAGGCCGGGCGCCCCATGTTTATCCTGGCTCCTCACGGTCATGCTCGAGAAACTCAAGGCAAAGCTTGGTGCTGAAGCCGCCCGGCTTCAGTACGAACTCAATGTCACGCTGCCGAGCGAGATCCGTCGGGCCGTCGAGATGGGCGACCTGAAGGAGAACAGCGAGTACAAGGCGGCACTGGAGCGGCAGCAGTTCGTCCAGGCTCGGCTGGGGCAGCTTCATGAGCGACTGAGCAAGCTGGCGCAGGTGGACCTGGCGCAGATACCGACGGATAGCGTGGGCCTGGGGTCACGCGTGGTGGTCGAGGACCAGCGGAGCGGCGAGAGGGAGACCTACAACCTCGTCTTCGGTGACGCCGAGGAATTCGAGGAGGGACAGGTAACGATGTCGTCGCCCATCGGTCGTGCGCTGATCGGCAAGCAGATCGGCGACGAGGTGATCCTCAGGCTTCCCACGATGGTTCGTCGGCTGCGGCTGGCAGAACTGACCACGGTGCACCAACTGCCTGCCGAGTAACTTGTGAGGTCGAGCGTCGAGGTGGCGCGGTAGCTGGCTGGCGAGCGGGTTCGCCTGACTGGCTCGGGGCCTGGGTGGAGGACTCAACGCAGGCCAGGTCCAGCGAATGGACCACCTTCGCCTACCATGCCCACCCGCGCTGACGCGAGGGCTAGCCGGTCACCCTCGCCGCGATCTCGCTGTCACCGGGCGAGTTCCCGTCCGGCTCCGCCTGTTCCACCGTGAAGATCCGGTCCACCTCGTCGTCGTAGCCGGCCAGCAATGCCTCGGCGGTCCGTTTCACGTGCGGCGACATCAACTGCGCCACCAGTGGCGCCACTTCGCGGCCATGGTCGCGCGTCTCGTAGGCGAGCGGGAAACGACGGATGAGGACATCCGCCGGCGTGCATGCCAGCTCGCGCGTGGCAGCGTGCACCACTTCCGCAGCGATGTAGGGAAGCTCGGGGTCGAGTAGCTCGCCCAGCGAGCGGTCCAGGTCCGTGAGATCCCAGACCCGCCGCCAGCGCGCGCCGTGGCTGTGCACGAGATGCTCGCCCACCGCCGGGTTCCCGGTAACGGCGGCAGCCTGCGCGATCTCTCCCGCCACGTCGCGAACCTCACCACCGGGCAGGGGACGTCGTCCCGACGCGGATGGCGCCGCTCGCCTGTGGAGGCGGCGAACGGCCAGGTCCACCACCTCTTCGGCCATCGCCCGGTAGGTGGTGAGCTTGCCGCCGGTGACGCTGAGCAGTTGGCTGTCGCTCCAGGTGATCGCATGCTCACGTGACGCCCTGCCCTCGGAGCCGGCACCGCCCTCCTGCCCTGCAGCGACGAGTGGCCGCAATCCGGCCCAGGCGCTCACGACGTCGGCTGGCGTGAGACCGGCGGCCGGGAACCTGGCGTTCACGGAGCGTAACAGGTAGTCCACGTCCTCCGTCGTCGCGCGAACCCTGTCCGGCGTCATCGACGTGCGCGTGTCGGTGGTGCCCACGAGGGTGAACGCCCCTGCCGGAAGAACGAACATCACGCGCCCGTCCAACGGGGAGAGCAGGGTCACAGCCTCCCGGTTTTCCACCCGATCGTGTGGTAACAGCAGGTGGACGCCCTTGGTACCGCGCACGGCGGCGTGTTGAAGCCCGTCATCAAGTCCGCGCAAGCTGTCGGACCACGGACCCGTGGCATTCACCACGACGTCGGCGCTAACCTGTCGCTCGTCGCCGGTGAGTGTGTCGACCACGAGAGCACCGGTGACACGTCCGGTTCCGTGGAGGAGTTCGCGCACCTCGCAGTGGTTGAGCACCGTCGCGTCGACGTCGATCGCGCCGAGTATGTTGCTGACTGTCAGGCGTACGTCGTCGGTCGCGGCGTCCCAGTAGCGCGCTCCACCCCGGAGGTCTGTCCCGGCCAGTGCCGGCTCGGCTTCCAGCACGCCCTGCGCGCCCAGCCTGCTGTGCCGACCGACATTCTCGAAGTGAGCCAGCATGTCGTAGAGCCAGAGCCCGGCGCCCACCTTCCAGCGGGGCAGTCTGTCACCACGGTACACCGGCCAGGTGAAGGCCAGCGGGCGGACCAGGTGGGGAGCCAGCTCGAGGAGCAGTTTGCGTTCGCGGCTCGACTCCCGCACCATGCCGAACTGTCCATACTCCAGATAGCGCACGCCGCCGTGGATCAGTCGCGAAGACCGGCTGGAGGTACCGCTGGCGAAGTCCAGTTTCTCCACCAGGGCCACCTTCAGCCCGCGTAGCGCGGCGTCGCGGGCCACCCCTGCGCCGGTGATCCCTCCGCCTATGACGAGAAGGTCGAACCGGGTGCTGCCGAGCCGTTCGAGCGCGTGATGGCGTTCCATTGTGTCCCGCGAGTGATCGTTGGGCGTGACTGCCTCCAGGGGCGGGGCCGCCTGCCTGGTGCCGCACGCAGCTCGCTCCTGATAGCTATCTTTCAGAATGGTCCTGTCTCAATCAAACCACCGTGTAGCCATAGTGGCCGGGGTGCGCACGCCATTCGCCAAGGCCGGCACCGTGCTGCGCAAGTTCACCGCCATCGAGCTGGGTAAACTGGCGGTGGCCGAACTGCTGCAGCGAACCAGCCTGGATGGGCGAGAGGTGCAGGCGCTCATCTTTGGCACGGTGATACCGAACGTACTGGCGCCGAACATCGCGCGCGAGGTGTCGCTGCTGCCCATGCTGCCCAAGGGCGTGCAGGCGTTCTCCGTGAGCCGCGCCTGCGCCTCCGCCAACCAGGCGATCACCGATGCCGCAGACCAGATCGCGCTGGGCAATCTGGACGTGGTGATAGCTGGCGGCGCCGAGTCGCTCTCCAACGTGCCCGTGCTGCACTCCCGGCGGATGGCCGAGGCACTCGTTGCCGCCAGCCGGGCGAAGTCACTCGGAGGCCGCGTGAAGGCGCTCTCAGGGCTCAGGCCGCGCGACCTCGCACCGCTCACGCCGGCGATCGCCGAGCCGTCCACCGGAGAGTCGATGGGCGAGTCGGCGGAGAAGATGGCCAAGATCAACCACGTCACGCGAGAGGAGCAGGACCAACTGGCGCTACGCTCGCACCGGCTGGCTGCCGCCGGTACCGCTGACGGCCGCCTCACCGCTGAGGAGATGCCGGTCTGGCTGCCACCGGACCTGACCACGGCAATGGTGGCCGACAATGGTATCCGCGAGTCCACGAGCCTGGAACAGTTGGCGGCGCTGAAGCCGGTGTTCGACAGGCTGTACGGCTCGGTCACCGCCGGCAACTCGTCACCACTCACGGATGGTAGTGCAGCAGTGCTCCTGATGAGTGAGGATCGTGCACGGATACTGGGCTACGAGCCGCTGGCATTCATCCGGGGGTATGCCTACGCTGCGCTCGACCCCGGAGAGCAGCTACTGCAGGCGCCGGTTCTCGCCGCACCGGTAGCGCTGCAACGCGCCGGCCTCACGCTGGAAGACATGGATCTCGTGGAGATGCACGAGGCGTTCGCCGCCCAGGTGCTCTCCAACCTGCAGGGTTTCGAGAGCCGCGAATGGGCGGAGCGAGCTGGCTTCAGCAAGCCCGTGGGGGTGGTGGATCGGGCCCGGCTCAACGTCATGGGCGGCTCGATAGCCATCGGACATCCTTTTGGCGCAACAGGTGCGCGCATAACCACCACGCTCGTCAACGAACTCCGGCGGCGCGATGGCCAGTTTGGCCTGATGACCGTCTGCGCGGCGGGCGGGATGGGCTTCGCGATGGTCGTGGAGAGGGCGAGCTGATGTCTACCCACAGCCTGGAGATCCGGCCGGATGGCATAGCCGTGGTCACCCTCGATGTGCCCGGCGAGGCGGTGAACGTGTTGGGCCGGGCGGTGCGCGAGGACTTTGCCGCACTGTTCGAGTTGCTGACGAACGACGAGTCCGTTCGGGGAGTGGTATTGCGCAGTGGCAAGCCCGATAGCTGGATCGCCGGCGCCGACGTGGGTGAACTGGCCACGATCCGCACGTCCACGGACGCCGAGCGGTTGAGTCGCGACGGCCAATTGCTGCTGGACAGGTTGGAGTCGCTCCGGATGCCGGTGGTGGCCGCCATTCACGGTGCCTGCCTGGGCGGTGGCCTGGAGACAGCTCTCGCCTGTGGCTATCGCATCATCACCGACCACCCCAGGACGATCCTCGGTTTCCCGGAGGTCAAGCTCGGCCTGATTCCGGGCGCCGGCGGCACGCAGCGCCTGCCGCAGTTGGTGGGTCTGCGGGCCTCTCTCGACATGATCCTGACGGGGAAGAACGTCTACCCGCGAAAGGCACTCGCGATCGGTCTCGTGGACGAGTTGGTGCATCCGGCGATCCTGCTCGATATCGCGGTCACGCGCGCGCTCGAACTGGCCGATGAGAAGCGCGGCACCTCGTCCACGCGCAGGCGCGGACTCGTCGACTTCGCGCTCGACGACAACCCGATCGGTCGTGGCGTGGTGCTGAAGAAGGCCCGCGAGCAGACACTGGCGCGGACGCGAGGGCACTATCCAGCGCCGCTCGCCGCGCTCGACGTGATCGCTGCCGGCTATGACCAGGGGGACGAGCACGGCTTCCGGGAGGAAGCTCGTCGCTTTGGCGAACTGGTGGTGAGCCCGGTCGCGCGCGAGCTCACCTTCCTCTTCTTCGCCTCCAACGAACTGAAGAAGGATCCAGGCGTGGACGGCGACGCACCGGAGCCGCTTCCGGTGGACAAGCTGGCAGTACTCGGCGCTGGTTTCATGGGCGCCGGGATCGCTGCCGTGGCGGCACTGCAGGGTACCCTCGTGCGCCTGAAGGACACGGATGCGGCACAGGTGGGGCGGGGCCTGGCTGCGGCCCGCGACGTCTTTGCCGAGCGGCTGGAAAAACGTCGCATCACGAAGCATGAGTTCGACGACCTGCGCTCACTCGTCGGCGGTACCATGGACTACAGCGGGTTCGCCAACGCGGACCTGTGCATAGAGGCCGTATTCGAGGACGTCGCCGTCAAGCAGCAGGTCCTGCGCGAGGCAGAGTCGAAGCTCCCTGCCGACGCCATCTACGCCTCCAACACGAGCACCATTCCGATCGGTGAGCTGGCCACTGCATCCCAGCGGCCGGAGCAGGTGCTGGGGATGCACTTCTTCTCGCCCGTCCCCAGGATGCCGCTGCTCGAAGTGATCGTGACCCCGCGTACTGGTGTCGCCGCCACCGTGACGGCGGTAGCGTACGGCAAGAAACTGGGAAAGACCGTCATAGTCGTCAATGACGGTCCGGGCTTCTATACCACCCGCACGCTCGCCGTCTACATGAACGAGGCGGGTTTCCTGCTGGATGACGGGGCCGACATCGTGGCTCTGGATGCGGCGATGGTGGATTTCGGTTTTCCGTCGGGCCCGATCAAGTTGCTCGACGATGTTGGGCTGGACGTCGCCGGCAAGGTGGCCGCGGTGCTGGGAGAGGCGTTCGGCGAGCGGATGCCGCGCTCCCGGTCGCTGGAGAAGGTGCTGGCTGCCGGCCGAACCGGGCGCAAGGGGAAGTCCGGTTTTTATCGCTATGACGCCAGGGCCAGGAAGGGCGAGGTGGATCCGAGCGTCTACGAGCTCCTGCCCACAGGGGCCCAGCGGGCCACCTATCCGGTGGAAGAGATGCAGCGGCGACTGGTGCTCGCGCTGGTGAATGAGGCAGTGCGTTGCCTGGAGGAGGGAATCCTTCGTTCCCCGCGTGACGGCGATGTGGGTGCGGTTTTCGGCATCGGCTTTCCGCCGTTCCGCGGTGGCCCGTTCCGATACATCGACGCGGTGGGCGCGGCTGAGGTGGTTCGCAGGCTGGAAGAACTGGACGCCCGCTTTCCGCGTCGATTCTCACCTGCCCCGCTGCTGGAGCGGATGGCCCATTCGGGGGCACGCTTCCATCCCGACCTCACCCGGGGGAGCGAACCCTCTTTCCGTACCCGGCAGGGCGGGTAGTGGCGTGCCGCGGGTCGGGAAGTCGCTGTTTCGACAGCATCCGACTGCCTGTGACGCTCCCCGCGCTCAGGGGGTCAATCTCAGCGTGGAACTCTCCGACGCGGTTCTCGTTCAGCAGGTTCTGGATGGCGATACAGGCGCCTACGCGCTGCTCGTCGGCCGTTATCGGGAGCGATACAGCCGCTTCGCGGTCCACATGTTGGGTGCCGAGGAGGATGCCGAGGAAGCGCTTCAGGATACTTTCGTGCGCGCCTACCGGGCACTGGGGCGGTGTGAGGATCCGGAGCGGTTCGGTGCCTGGCTGTATCGCATTCTCGTCAACCGCTGCCGTACCCACGGCAGCCGGCGGGGGCGGCGGGAGCGGACGTTCGTCCACGACCCGGTGGCCATCGGCAACGCGAGCGAGGATCATCCCGCCGAGCGCGGGGCGTGGCGCGAGGAGATCGAGCACGCCCTGAACCGGCTGGATGGACGACAGCGGGAGGCATTCCTCCTCAAGCATGTCGAGGAGCTGAACTACGACGAGATGGCGGAACTTACTGGTGTGGGAGTTTCCGCCCTCAAGATGCGCGTGAAGCGAGCGTGTGAACGGTTGCGCGAGATGCTTCGGGAGGTGGAGCACGTATGACTGACGATGCACACGGTTACCGGGACTCCCGAACGACCAGAACGAGGTGGAGCGTGTTCGAGCCCATGGGGCAGGAGGAAGTGTACGACGACGTGCCGGAGGGTGATGGCAACGACTCCGGGGTCGGTGGTTCGGGGGCGGACGATACGCCACTGGATCCGCTATTGGTGGCCGTGGCCGGCGAACTGCGGCGGCCGGTGGAGCTGGGTCCGGAGCTGGACGCTCGGGTGATGGCGCTGGTGGCGGCTGAGCCGCGCCCGGAGCGCGACGTCTCGTCCGCGGCGCGTCCCGGTGCCGCTGGCCGGTTGGCCGCGCGGCACGGGCCGACGTCAGCGGTGGCTCGGGCCTGGCGCTGGCTGAGTCGACCCCGGCTGGTGCAACTCAGTCCACTGGGCGGTCTGGCGTTCGCGTCGGGGTTGGCTGCGCTGCTCCTCGTCGCCTTGCGGTCCGGGACCGACACGGTCCAGGCAACCTCGGCTCCGGCGGCGGCCGCTTCGCCCGTGGCAGCGGCGGCGCCAGTGGCGGACTCGGTTCAGGTGATACAGTTCGTTCTCGTCGCGCCGGATGCCCGGACGGTAGCACTGGTGGGCGACTTCAACGACTGGCAGGCAGACGCGACACCGATGCGCGCGGCGGCGTCCGGACGGGTCTGGTCGGTACAGGTCCCGTTGTCGGCCGGTCGACACAGGTACGCGTTCGTGGTCGACGATGAGCGCTGGGTGCCGGATCCCTCGGCACCCCGAGCACCGGGTGACGATTTCGGCACACCCAACTCGGTTGTCACGGTGACGGAGCGCCGATCATGAGCATTCCTCGCAGGAACCTCTCACGCGTCCTTCTTCTGGTGGCCGCGGCGGTGATCGCCGCACCCAGCGTCAGCGCGGCCGACGCCCAGCCGGTAGCCACTCCGGAGTCGCGACTGGCCAGCCGGCTGGACGCTCCCACGCGGAACGCCGTTCTGGCCGAGGTGGACTCGGCGCGGAGAGCCGGGCTGCCGGTGGCGCCGCTGGTGGATCGCGCCCTGGAAGGCGCCGGCAAGCGCGCCCTTGGCCGCGCCGTTTCGGACGCCGATATCGTGGCCGCGGTGAGGCGGTTGCGTGTCGCGCTGGGATCGGCCAGGGAAGCCCTCGGCAGTCGGGCCGATGGCACTGAACTGGCCGCCGGCGCAAGCGCGTTGCAGGCCGACGTGCCACCGGCGACGTTGGTGGCGCTCGGCAGGGCCCGCTCCTCCGGCTCGCTGACCGTGCCTCTCAGCGTGTTGACCGACCTCGTGGCGATCGGTGTTCCCGCCGACACCGCGGCGCGAACCGTGATCGCGTTGGCGAGGGCGCAGGACGCCGTGTTGCTGGCCTACCAGCGCGACGTCGAACGGGATATCGGCATTGGCGCCCTGCCGGCCGTGGCAGCCTCCGTCCGGGCAGCGGGGCTTGAGAAGATCACGGCCGACGGCTTGCTTCATTCGCCTGGCGTCCCCTCCAGTCTGAACGCTGCGGCCGGCGGCAAGCCGCGGCCACCCCGAAAGCCGTAGCGCCGGCCAAGGTGGGTGGCCGCCTACCCGACTGAGGTTGTGAATATCGGAGACGACGACGGGTGACCGGGGCCATCCGCTGGCCTCTGACCATTGTCGGGGCGGTGCTGTTGTCGAGCACCGCCCTCACTCTGTTGCAGGCCCAATCGGGGACGACAGGCGGCCTTGCCGCCGTAGTGGACGTCGGCGCATCGCGCATCCACTACGACGGCTATCTGCCTTCGGGCGTGCTCGACCTGGCTCCATCGATCCGCCTTGACGCGCCCAACGCCGTGCTGGTGGCCCGTGGATCGCTCGCCAGGTTCGAGAGCGGCAACATCAACAGCCAGGGTGCCCTGATGGGGGGCCTGTTCTCGCCCGCTCGTGGCATCTTTCGCGGTGAGATTGCCAGTAGCGGCTCACTGGGCTACCACCAGTCGATCGGCAGTACCGGCCTGATCCAGGTAAACGGCCGTCTCCATGCCGTGATGCCGGGTGGCGGGTTCTGGGCTGGCGCGGGGCTGGGCTGGAGCGCTCTTGGTGGAGGACTGGGCGCCGGCATGACCACCTTCGAGTTGGGCGGCTGGCTGCGTCGCGCGGTTGGAGGTGACGGATCGTTGCGGGCCACGGGACTGGTTCGCGCCACGGAGGTCGGCGCGGTACGGTACTCCGAAGCGAGCGCGGCCATTCGCTGGACCGCCGCTCGAGCAGAGTTGGGTCTTGACGGTGGCGTGCGCAGCGGCGACCGGGCACTCGGTAGTGGCGCCGAACGTGGCTGGCTATCGGCCGATGCCGCGCTGTGGGTGATGCCGCGACTGGCTGTGGTGGCCGCGGCTGGCAATTTCCTCGCCGATCCGACGACGAGCGCGATCGGTGGCGGCTACGCGAGCGTTGGCCTGCGTTGGGCGCTGCGACGACCGGCCCGCGACGAACTGCCCCGGGTGCTCCTTCCCAGGAATCTCGGGCGTACGGAAGGATGGCAGGATGCGACCGTTCCCGCCCCCGGGGGCGCGCCGACCCCATCGTCCAACGCCGAGTCGCTGCTCGTGGAGGAGGGTGGCGAGGGTCGCGTCACGCTCCGGTTCACCCTTCCCGGCGCGAACTCGGCGCAGGTCATGGGTGACTTCACGGACTGGTTGCCGGTGTCGCTGGAGCGCGATGCGGCCGGCCGGTGGGCGGTGACGCTGGCGCTCCCCGCCGGCGTGCATCGTGTGAACCTGCGCACCGACGACGGCCCGTGGCGCTCACCCCCTGGCCTGACGGCGGTGGACGACGGGTTCGGTGGGAAGGTAGGATTGTTGGTGGTACGGAGGTGACCACATCGCGGCCCGCTCGCTGAGCGAAGCCTGTCTCACGTACTATTCGCCATCCTCATCCCGCACGACGATGTGTCACGCTCATCGTTCCTCAATTGCTCTGTGGTTGCTCGTTGCCGCAATGCTTCCGGCGACAGCCGCCCGGCCAGCGATCGCACAGCCCGCCACCACGTCTGCTCCCGATCGCATCACCGTCGAGAGGATGTTCCGGACGCCTGACTTCACCAGTGCGCCGATGCCGGCTGTCGTCTGGATGAAGGACGGTCGCTCGTACCTGGACATGCGTCCCGCTTCCGCTGGCGGCGTGGACATCGTGCGGGTGGATCTGGTGACTGGCGCGGAGACAGTACTCGCCGACGCCGCCACACTCGTTGATGCGGCCGGCACTCGCATCCCGGTCGAGGAGATCACTCTCTCGCCCGATGAGCAGAAAGCGCTGCTATTTGCCAACTCGGTGCCTGTCTGGCGCACCAACAGTCGTGGCGTCTACTACCTCCTGGATCTCGCCGCCAGGCGCGTCACGCCGATCGTCAGCGGACCGCCTCCGGCGCCCCGTCCGGATACGGTGACCCAGCCGTCACTGGCGCGGTCGGCAGATCGCCCGGGTGAGCTGCCGGGCTACGTCATCGAGCGCGTGAAGGACCCCGACCTGCAGATGTTCGCCAAGTTCTCCCCCGACAGCCGTCAGGTGGCGTTCGTGAAGGGGAACAACCTCTGGGTTACCGACATCGCCAGCGGCCGCAGCACGCAACTCACCAGCGATGGCAGCCCGAACATCATCAATGGTACCACCGACTGGGTGTACGAGGAGGAACTGGGTATCCGGGACGCGTTTCGCTGGAGCCCGGATTCCAGGCGACTCGCCTACTGGCGTTTCGATCAGTCGGAGATCGCCGCCTTCCCGATGATCGACGAGCTACCGCTGTACCCTACCGTGGAGACGCTTCGCTATCCCAAGGTTGGCACTCCCAATTCCCGCGTGAAGATAGGCGTGATCGCGGCGACCGGGGGCAGCACGCAGTGGATGGAAGTGGGAGGTGACACCGGCCAGTACCTGGCGCGGATGGACTGGCTGTCGGCGGATAGCCTCTGGCTGCAGCGGCTGCCGCGACGCCAGGACCGGATGGACCTGATGGTACTCAGCGCGGCCAGCGGCCGTGGTCGGATAGTCATGACCGACCGCGATTCGGCGTACGTGGACGTGAACGACGTGATATGGCTGGAAGGCGGGAAGCGTTTTCTCTACCTCAGCGACCGGAGTGGCTGGCGTCAACTCTACCTGCACGACCGTAGCGGAGCGCTGGTACGCCAGCTCACGCGCGATGGGATGGACGTACTGGGAGTGGCCGGAGTGGACGAACAACGGGGTCAGGTGTATGTGAACGCCGCCGCTCCGGATCCTACCCAGCGACAGCTATACCGCGCTTCGCTGGACGGCAAACGGTGGGAGAGGGTGACGCGGGAGCATGGCACGCACGACGCGCGCATCGGTCCGGGAGCGCGCTGGATGGTTGATTTCCACACCACGGCTGCGACCCCCACCACCGCGGTGCTCTATGAGTTGCCGGCGATGCGGCGGACACGGGTGCTGCAGGACAATGCTCGCCTGGCCGCCACGATCGCCGCGCTGTCCATCAGGCCGCCCGAGTTCTTCAAGCTGCCCATGCCCGATGGCACACTGCTCGATGCCTACCGCATAGTGCCGGCGGACTTCGACAGCACGCGTCGCTATCCGGTCCTGATGTACACTTACGGCGGTCCAGCATCCCCGACGGTGAACGATTCCTGGGGTGGGACACGCTATCTCTGGCACCAGTCGCTCGCCCAGGATGGCTATGTGGTGGTGAGCGTGGACAACCGCGGTGCCGCCTGGCGTGGCCGCGACTTCCGGAAGACCACGCAGTACCAACTCGGGGTCAAGGAATCCCAGGACCAGATAGATGCCGCGAGGTGGCTGGGGACACGTACGTGGGTGGATCGAACGCGAATCGGTATATGGGGCTGGAGTTTTGGCGGCTACATGACGCTCATGACCACCGGCCGCGGGGGCAGCGTATTCCGTGCGGGACTGAGCGTTGCCCCGGTTACCGATTGGCGGCTGTACGACACGATATACACCGAACGGTTCATGTGGCTGCCGCAGTACAACGAGGAGGGGTATCGCCTGGCCTCGCCCCAGAACAACATGGAAGGCCTGACCGCTCAACTCCTCCTCGTCCACGGTACGGGCGACGACAATGTGCACGTCCAGAACACGTTCCAGATGATCGACCGACTCGAGGCGTTGGGTAAGCCGTTCTACATGCTCCTCTACCCCAATCGCACCCACTCCATATCCGGTGGAAACACGTCGTTCCACCTCTATGGCATGTTCACGAAGTTCATCAAGGAGAATCTGTGAGCGCTCGTCGTATCACGCGAACCGGCGCCCTGGTGGTGCTAGCCGCAGCCGCGCTCGCCGGGTGCAGGACGGTGCCAGGGAGCATATCCGAGATCGTCGCCCCACCGGGTGGACACTCGCGCCCGATTCCGCAGGGCGTGCCGCTCACTCGCGCCGAGCGCACGAATTACCAGGAGACGTCCAGCTATGCCGACGTCATGGCATTCCTGGATTCGCTCCAGGCGCGCGGGGCGGTCATGACGCGTGGCTCCATCGGCCGCACCAGCGAGGGGCGTGAGATCCCCTACGTGATAGCGTCCCGGCCACTCGTCAGCACGCCCGAGCAGGCGCGGGCGCTGAACCGGCCGATCGTCTACGTGCAGGGCAACATCCACGGCGGTGAGGTGGAGGGCAAGGAGGCGCTGCAGATGTTCCTGCGTGACCTCCTCCTGAACCCGGCGCCCAATCTGCTGGACTCGCTGGTGATCATTGCCGTGCCGATATACAACGCCGACGGCAACGAGAAGTGGGGTCCGCAGGAGAGGCAACGGGGAGCGCAGAATGGCCCGGAGCAGGTGGGGCAGCGGCCCAACGGTCAGGGTTACGACCTGAACCGTGATTACATCAAGGCCGAGGCACCGGAGACACGCGCTTCGCTGGCCATGTTCAACCTGTGGGATCCTCACCTGTTCATGGATCTGCACACCACCAACGGCAGCTACCACGGCTACGCGCTCACCTACTCGCCATCCCTCCACCCGGCTTCGCCATTGGGAGCGTACACCAGTCAGGTATTGCTGAAGCAGGTGCGGGCGCGGATGCTCGAGCGCACCGGCTTCCCCAGCTTCGACTACGGGAACTTTGGCCGTGGTGCGCTCACCGACACCGTCAAGAGTTCATGGACCACCTACGACCATCGTCCGCGGTACGGCAGCAATTACTATGGGCTGCGGAACCGCGTCTCGGTTCTGAGCGAGGCATACTCGCACGATCCACTGGACCGACGGGTGGCGGCCACGTACGCCTTCGTGCACGAGGTCCTGTCCTGGACAGCGGAGAACGCCGTGCCATTCCTCACCGTCGTGCGCTCCCAGGATGTCACGGGTGGCACTATGGCCAGTGGCGAGGGTCAGATACTGGGCGTCGCGCTGCGCGCCGCGCTGCCCGACAGTGCGCCCAGTGAGCGGATAGTGTTCGAGGATCTGGTGAGTACGGGTGATACCACGACACGCACCGAAGCCGGCGTGCCCAAGGGAATCATGCGCACGGGTCGCTTTCGCGCGCAGTTCATGCCTGCCTTCACGAGCTTCGAGGCCACCTATTCCTGGGATGTGCCGACAGCGTTCGCCGTACCCGCCGCTGATACGGCGGTGGTGCGCATGCTACGGATGCATGGGGTGCGGGTGAACCAGCTCACAAGATCGTGGACAGGCGAGGTGTATGCCTTCGTCATCGACAGCGTGTTGCCGGCGGCGCGAGAGTTCCAGGGCCATCGCGAGATGCGCCTGGAGGGTGAGCGCTGGACCAACCGTCGTCGCGAGCTTCCGGCTGGCACCTTCATCGTTCCGGGTACCCAACCGCTGGGTCGGCTGGCGCTCATCCTGCTGGATCCGATGAGCGATGACGGTCTCGTCAGATGGAATTTCTTCGACCCCCTCACCGCTGGATCGGAGTTCCCGGTGTTCCAGATCAGGAGCGAGCTACCCGCCGCCGCCCTCACCGCGGTACCCTGACCTGAGCGTCCTTCCCGACGGACGGTGAGCACGGCCTCGCTCGCCGTCCGAGTCTCTCTCCCCTGGGGCCATCCGGCCAGTACGGCGATCCTCACCCACACCACAAGCCAATGCTTCGGAAGACGCTCCTCTACCTCTCCGGCCAACCGCAGGTCTTCCGCTTCGTACGCAGGAATCGTCTGGCAAAGGGGTTCGCCAGTCGTTTCGTGGCCGGAGAGACGGTGGATGCCGCAGTGCCCGCCGTGAGGGCACTGAACGAGCACGGGATCACCGTATCGCTCGACCTGCTCGGCGAGAGCGTTCACACCGCAGACGAGGCACGGGCTGGTGCCGCCGAGTATGTGGCGTTGCTGGATCGTATCGCCGACGAAGGGTTGGATGCGAACGTTTCGTTGAAGCTGACGGCGATGGGCCTGGACGTGGATGAGTCGCTCTGCCTCGAGAACATGCATCGGATCCTGTCGAAGGCTGCTGAGTACGGCAGCTTCGTACGGCTGGACATGGAGAGCAGCGATTACACCGATCGTACCCTGGACCTGTTCGAGCAGCACCTCTACCCGGCATACCGTGCGAACGTCGGGATCGTGTTGCAGAGCATGTTGCGCCGGACCCAGAATGACGTGGTTCGGGCCAACCGTCTCCAGGCGCGTGTGCGTATCTGCAAGGGGGCCTATCGTGAACCCGCGACCGTGGCCTATCCCGACAAGTCAGACGTGGATGCAAGCTATGTGAAGGCGATGCAGACTCTGATGAAGGAGGGAAATTATCCGGCCATCGCCACACACGATCCGAAGATGATCGACGAAGCGAAACGCTTCGCGGCGGAGCAGGGTATCGAGACGGACCGGTACGAATTCCAGATGCTCTACGGCATTCGCCGTGACCTTCAGGAACAGTTGGTGCAGGAAGGCTACAGATTACGCGTCTACGTCCCCTTCGGAACGCAATGGTATCCCTACCTGATGCGGCGGCTGGCCGAACGACCGGCAAACCTCTGGTTCATTACGGGAAGCGTATTGAAGGAGACGGTATCTCGTCGTCGCTGAGGCGTGACTGCTCGACGATCGCGCATGCTGCCTCCCCGGCGTCATTCAGGCCACGATCCACTCCATCTCCGAGCTCCAGGCGCCACATGCCCGGCCGACACATCCCGCCTGATCCGTCCCTTGGCGACGAGCGCACGCTCGGCGGGTACATGGCCGTACATGCGCGGCCGGCTGCCTTCGAAGGGAGTGACGGCATGTCGTACAGTGTCGAGGTACTGGCCAGCGAGACCGGTGAGCGCGATCGACCGTGGGGTGGTTACCTGCTCTTCCTGCGCTGGAGCAGGGTTGGGCAGTCGGCGGTCGAAGGACACCTGGAGAGCGACTATCTGGTCTTTGCCGACACGGAAGATGAGGCTCGCGCTGCCGTCGGTCGCCTCTCGTTGTGGCAGACGAAGGATGTCCTCGAGGCCCTCGTGCGACGGGACTATGGCGGAGCGCCGGCACGGCGCTGGTGGGACGCCATGCGGGCAGAGGACGGCACGTGACCGTGAATGAAGACGCCCTGATGGATGGAGCCGGACTCGACGAATCGGGAAGAACCGGCAAGCGCGAAGTAGTTGGTTCGCGGACGGGGGCCGATCAGTTGGGGGACGACAGCCAGGTCGGTGAAGGCGGCAGCGACGAAGACGTGGGCGAGCGGGGAGTGGTTCTGGAGGGTACCGGCGGGGTCTACAGGGTGCTGACGTCCAACGATGTCGTCCGCGAAGCCTCCCTGGCGGGTCGGTTGAAGAAGGTGGACGGTGGCAAGCGGAGCGACGGCAGCAGGCGACGGAACACGGTCCGGGCCGGCATGACACGGATGAAGCTGGCTGTCGGCGACGACGTGCTCGTGCAACCCGTCGAGGGAGGCGATGGCGCCTGGATGATCAGCAGGATCCTGCCGCGGCGTTCGCAGTTGGCCCGTCGGAATCCTGGTGGCGGCTACGGTGAGCGCGTCGTCATCGCCAACCTGGATCAGGTGGTGGTCGTTTTTGCCGCCGCCGAGCCGGAACCGCATCCGCGCATGATCGACCGCTTCCTGGTCATTGCCGAGGGAAATGCGCTGGCGGCTCGGCTGGTGGTGAACAAGGTGGAGCTGGTGGGAGAGGATGTGGCGCGTGCGCGCTTCGGACTCTACGAATCCGCGGGCTACCCGGTCCATTATGTCAGCGCGCGCAGTGGCCTCGGATTGGCCGGGATGCACGACATGCTCAAAGGGCGGGTCTCGGCGCTGACCGGACCGTCCGGAGTCGGCAAGTCCTCGCTCATCAATGCCCTCTACCCCGGGCTCAATCTGCGCGTGGGGGAGATCAGTGCGTCGGTGAACAAGGGCAGGCATACCACGGTCGGTGCGCTGCTCACCCCACTTCCCGGTGGTGGTTTTGTCGGCGATACGCCCGGGCTCCGTGAGGTGGGCCTGTGGGGACTGCCTGCCGATGAACTGGATCAGCTCTTTCCGGAGTTCCGCCCGATGCTCGGCTTCTGCCGCTTTGCCGACTGCACGCATCGCGTTGAGCCGGGCTGCGCGGTCCGTGCGGCGGTGGCAGAGGACAGCGTGCCCACGCCCGACCATCCGGTCACCGCGGAGCGTTACGAGAGTTTCCTCAAACTCCGCGACGAACTGGAGACGGTAGCTCGAACGTGGTACTGAAAGCCGCCGGTCGCGCGCGCGTGGCGAGGAGCACGGCACGCCGATTGTGGGGACGGTTGATCGACCGGATTGCCTTCCACGAGTGGGACGAAGGCGCGGTGCTGATGGTGTTCGGCGGCGTCATCGGCGTTGCGGTGGGGCTCGGCGTGGTGGGTTTCTACCGGCTGGTGGATCTCGCGTACCAGGGTTTCGCGGTCATCCCGATGCGCCGGCTGGGCACATTCGAGAACGCGTTCTACAGGCCGCTGCTCACGGCCGCCGGACTCTGGGTGGCGTGGGCACTGGTGCGTCACTCGCACATCCCGGACGGCCAGAACGTGCCCGACGTGCAACTGGCGGTAGCCAAGCGCGGCGGCGACGTGCCGGTCAGGCCGGTGGCGGTCCGTACCGTCGCCTCTGCTGTGACCCTGGGCTCCGGCGGCTCGGCCGGTAGCGAGGGCCCGGTGGCCGTGCTGGGAGCGGCGCTCGGCTCGGTGCTGGGCAAGCTCTTCCGGTTTCCCACGCGCAACCTGAAGATTCTCGTTGGTTGTGGCGCCGCGGCAGGAATTTCAGGCGCCTTCAACGCTCCCTTTGCCGGAGCCTTCTTCGCGCTCGAGGAGGTGCTGGGCACCTTCTCCGTGGGCGCGTTCAGCCCCGTCGTTATCGCCAGCGTGCTCGGGTCGGTGACCGCGCGCGCCTTCCTGGGCGACGAGTCGGTGGTGCGCGTGCCGGCGTACGACGCGGTGGAGTCCTGGGCGCTGGTGCTGCTCTATCCGTTGCTGGGAATCGCGTGCGGCGCGGTGGGCGCCTTCTACTCGCGGGTCTACTTCCAGTCGGCGCGCTGGTTCAGCCAGTTGCCGGGGCCAACCTGGTTGAGGCCGGTTGTGGGTGGCGCGCTGGTGGGCGCACTCGCCCTGACGGCCAGCGGACTCCTCGCCGGGGACGGTCACCTCCACATCCCGATGGACCAGTTGGCCCGGTTGAGCTGGTACTTTCTGCTTTTCGTGACCCTGGTGAAGATCATCATGACGGCGGTCACGCTGGGGGCGGGGGGCTCGGGCGGTGTCTTCACGCCGACGCTGCTCGTTGGCGCCACGCTGGGTACCGGGTTGGGGCTGCTGTTGCAACTGGCGCTACCCAACGTTGCGGTGAACCCGGTGGCATTCGGTCTCGTGGGCATGGCCGGCCTGGTGTCCGGAGCCAACCGGGCGCCCATAACGGCCATCTTCATGGTCTTCGAGATCACCGACGATTACGGCCTCGTGCTGCCGCTGATGATCGTCTCGGTGCTGGCATATGCGGTTTCCCGCAAGCTCACTCCGCACGGTCTCTATGACGGTTGGCTGGCGGCGCGCAACGAGACACTGGCACATGGTGCCGACAGGGCATTGATGGAGCGTATCCTCGTGGCCCAGGCGCTCGACCGGGAGGCGGTGACGGTGCTGCCGGAAGCCACGCTGGCCGAGGTGGTGGCGGCCACCGGGCGGGCGCGCCAGATGGACCTGCCAGTGGTGGACGAGGACAGGGTGCTACTGGGCGTGATCCACTATCCTGATCTGCGGGCCGCGCTCATGGACCGCGGCGAGTTGGCCGGCGTCCTGGTCGCCGCAGACCTCGCCGAGCCTATCGAGGCGGCGCAGCCCGAGCAGACCCTGCGGGATGCATTGCGAACGATGAACGCACGAGCGTATGACGCCATTCCGGTGGTCACGACCGCTGGCGGGGACTCCTACGTCGGCATGATCAGTCGCGCCGACCTGTTGGCGGCCTACGAGCGGGAGCTGCTGGAGGAGGTCTGACGCGATTCCGGCCGCTGTCCGCGAGTTCCGCCCACGCCCAACGCGCTTCCTGCGCTATCGCGCGTCCCACCGCCCTGGCCACCAGCACGAGCGGCGACCCGCCACTGAACGCAGAGGCGATCGCGTAGAGCGTTCGCGGCGAGAATCGATCCTCGTCGCTGATGGCATAGATCGGCTCCCAGCACTCCGGGAGCAACTTCGCCTTGAAGGCATCCAGTCCGTCGAAGTTGTAGAACCGGCGGCCGTGGGCACGCACCAACTCGAGCGTTGCGCGCAGCCAGGCCGGAGTCGTGCTCGGCTGCACACCAGAGCGGCGCGACAGGGGGGCGAGCCCGAGGGTGGCATAGGGAGCGCCGCTGGCCGCCATGGCAGCCATGGCCTGGGTCACGAGAAGCTCGCTGGTGCCATTGGGGGCATCACGGCCGCGGATGATCTGCTCAACCAGCCAGCCGTCCCTCGCCGGCACCGGTGAGGCCATGAGAAAACCCACGGGCGCGCCACCGCGGTCCAGGTCGCAACCGGCGACGAATACCCGTCTGTCAAAGAGTCGGCCCAGGGTGTCCGGTTCCACGAGGAAGCTCAGTGGTGGCAGTCCTCGGGTCGCCAGCCATTCGGCAAGCACCCGGGCCAGCCCAGGCTCGGCACGGACGCGCTCGGCCGGCCACTCGGCCACTTCGATGTCCTTGTTGCGCGCCCTGTGTAGTTGCGCGCGGAGCGAGGCGTGCGAGTGCATGGTGGCGGCGAAAGTCGCCGGATTCCAGACTGGCTGGGCGCCCAGGAGAACGACCGAGCGGCGCCGTAGAGCCTGCATTTCCTCCTCCAGGCGGTGTCCAGCGCCGAAATAGCAGACGCGCGCCCCCACCGCCCGGCTGGCGGCCACGAACTCTTCATGCACCGCCACGAGGCGCTCGACAGTGCAGATCGGCGCGCCCGCCACGACGTGCACTCCCGCCCGACGCACGTAACCCACCACGGCGTCCCCGGCAGGGCTGAACCAGAGATCGAAACCCGGATTGAGAATCTGGTAGGCGGTGGCGTTCCAGCCATTCCGGAGGATAAGGGTCCGCGCCCGCATGACGTCTGCCGGAGCGTCGGACGACCTGCCCGCCGGGGAATCGCCTTCGGCGTCACTGCCGTCGAGCGACGCGGAAAGGGACCGCGAGTTCCGTGAGAGATCTGACGAACTCATTGCCCGTCAGCATCCGCCCCGGATGCGTCCGGGCCGGGCGCCCGTGATGTGGATGGCGTTCCCGTCACTGGTTCGCTCGTTGAGTCAGCGGACTGCCAGGTGGCGAGAATGGCCGGGACAACCAGCTCCACGGAGTCGCGGAGGACAACCGAGGCGATGGCCGAAAGCGGCGTCGACTGGGGGTTGACCTCGATGACCTGTCCGCCCGACGCATGTGTGGCACTGGCCAGACTGGCCGCCGGTTGGACGACCGCGCTCGTTCCCAGCACGAGACAGATGTCCGCCGACTCGGCCGCTGTCCAGGCCCGCTCGAGGATACCGGTTGGGAGAGCCTCACCGAACCATACGATGTCCGGGCGCAGGAGCATGTTGCAGTCGGGGCAGGTGGGGAGCGTGGCGAGTGACGTGGCGTCCACCAGCTCGGGATAGTCAGCACCGTAGGAACAACTGGTACAGCGGACCCGATTCAACGATCCGTGGAGTGCCAGCGGCCGGGCGCGCTGTGCCGCCGTGATACCCAGCGACAGAGCGAGCTCCGCTGCTGCTCTCTCGTGCAGCCCATCCACATTCTGGGTGACGAGGGTGACCCCCGGATGCAATGCGGTGAACCGGGCCAGGGCATGATGAGCCGGGTTCGGATCGCATTCGGCGACCAGGGACCGTCGCCAGGCGTACCATTCCCACACCAGAACCGGATCGCGGGCGAAGGCGGCAGGCGTCGCCAGTTCTTCGGGCTTGTGGTCTCGCCAGAGGCCACCAGGGCCTCGGAATGTGGGTACACCGGATGGCTGGCTGATCCCGGCGCCGGTGAGCACGAGTACGCTGCGGGCAACGTCCACGAGACGACGCGCGTGGCTGGTGGCAGCGATGGGTTGGTCAAGCCGCGACATGGGCGTGGGGAAAGTAATCTGATGGTCCCGCTCTTGCGCATCGAGCATGCTTCCGTGCCGTGTTCGCGGCAACCAGGAGCTTCTCCAGCGAGTGATGATGTCGTGCAAGTTGTGCGCGAGGCCCGAATGTCGGCTGGCGGCACGGCGAAGCTGATCACATCGCGAGACGATGCAGGTGGCGGTGGCAGATAGAGCGGAACTTCCGTCGACGTGGAAAGCAGACAGTATTCCGCGTGCCGATGGTCTGGGATCATATGACGATGCTGGCAGACTGGGGAGCCAGGCAGCAGAGCCAGGCTGGCGCCAGGCTGTCGCGGACGCGCTCGCGCGCGCCTCGACGGTGCCAGGAGTGGTGGATGCCCTGATCGCGCAGGCCACGCTCGTCACGCGGAGCAACGGCGCCCTGCTGGCGCTTTGCGATCAGCGCACGGCGGTGTTGCGACTGGCAGCGTCACGAGGAGCCGCTGTAGCCCTCATGGATGGGCGCGAGTCCATTCCGCTCTGCGCCATCCATCCCATCGCGGAGGCAGCTCGCACCGGCCGGACCATCGTCGAGTCCGATTCCGAACTGCAGCATCGCTGGCCGGGGTTGGGAGATGCGAATCGGTATTCAGGTATCGGCACTCTGGCGCTGGCTCCGGTAGTGGTCGAGGGAGATGTGGCAGCGGTGCTCGCCCTGTCCTTTCCGCCTGCGCACGTGCCCTCAGAGACCCTCCACGAGCGCCTCAGCGTGCTCACGCAGCTTGGCGCCGTGGCGCTGGAGCGGGCCCAGTTGGGCGAGGCCGCCCGCGCGGCCGCGGAGGCGAAGTCGGCATTCCTCGCGATGATGAGCCATGAGCTACGCACGCCGCTGAATGCCATCGTGGGTTATACGAGCCTCCTCGCGGACGAGGTGGTGGGCCCGCTCAATCAGACCCAGCGCGAGCAGTTGCATCGGGTCCAGGATCAGGCGCGCCACCTGCTCAGTCTCATAGAAGAGCTGCTCTCGCTCACTCGCGCCGAAGGTGGGCCGGGCGAACTGCAGTTCGAGCGGGTGACACCCGCTGCCCTCGTGGAGGAGGCACTTGTCCTGCTCGTCCCGATGGCCCGCCGGAAGGGGTTGACCATGGAGTGGCATGCCCCGCCGGCCACCATTCCGCTGGTCACCGACGCGGACAAGGTGCGCCAGGTGCTCGCCCATCTGCTCAGCAACGCCGTCAAGTTCACGGCGGCCGGGCTGGTCCAGATCGAGACGCGCGAGGTGGGCGAGGGAGCGCACCGCGCGGTGGAGTTCATCGTCCGTGACACCGGTCCGGGTATTCCGATGGTGGACATCGAGCGCATCTTCGAGCCCTTCTGGCAAGGCGCCCGAACGCACGCCCAGCGGGCGTCCGGAACCGGGCTGGGCCTGCATGTCGCTCGTCGCATCGCGCGGTTGCTCGGGGGCGATATCCTCGTCGACAGCCATCCTGGTGAGGGCAGTACCTTCACCCTCCGCCTGCCCGCCCGCGACGAATGAGCTCGGCGCTGCCGTCGTGAGCGGCTGAGATCGGAGCTGCCGTCGTGAGGGCGTGCAGATCGTGCACCGTGCTGGACGCGTCGACTGTCGGCCATCAGACTTATCGGCTCCGACTTGTTGACGGGTGACCGGGAGCATGGAGCCGGCCCTGTCCAAGAGGACCGACCTTACCGGCACAATTGTCTCCCCATGTCACCCGTACTTCGCACCACGCTGCTCCTTGTCGGCTCCAATCTCTTCATGACCTACGCATGGTACGGTCATCTCAGGACGTTGCATGGACGTCCCTGGTACATCGCAGCGCTGGTCAGCTGGGGAATCGCCCTCTTCGAGTATGCGCTTCAGGTACCGGCCAACCGGATCGGCTTCCAGGTACTATCACTCCCCCAGTTGAAGATGTTGCAGGAGGTGATAACGCTGGCCGTCTTCGTTCCTTTCGCCGTCGTTTATATGCGACAGCCGGTCCGCCTCGACTTCCTCTGGGCTGCGCTGTGCCTGGTGGGCGCCGTCTATTTCACATTCCGCGGTGGCTGACGACGCCCTTGCATGATCGCATCGCTCGGGGATGAATGCCCGGACGAGGATATGGATTGCTGGATGGGGCCGCCGCGGCTACCGTCAAGGGATGCGGTGGCCGCATCCGTCGTCTGCTCCATCCTCACCCTCTCCGAGGTGCCCATGCTCGTTCGCGTGAATCGTCCGCTCCGTGCATTCACCGCAATCGTGGTGCTGGCGAGCGCCGTTGCGGCCAAGCCGGCTATTGCCCAACAGCCCGCCGTAACCGCTGCCGACTACGACCGTGCGGTGGCCTTCCTGGCACCCAGCGTGAACCCGCTCGTGATCGGAGGCAGCGTGAGCGCCAACTGGCTTCCGGACGGCCGCTTCACCTATCGGAACCAGTTGTCCGGCGGCCACGAGTTCATCCTCGTGAATCCTGCACGAAGGTCGCGCGCACGTGCGTTCGATCACGCCAGGCTGGCTGCCGCGCTCTCCACGGTGATGGACACCACGGTCGGCGAACTGACCCTGCCATTCGACCGCTTCGACATCTCTGACGATGGTCGCACCATCTCCTTTGACGCCGGCACGCGCCACTGGAGCTGTGAGGCCAGTGGTGCCAGTTGCAGGGACGATGGCGCCCGGCGCGCGGCAGCGCGCGCCTTCGGTGGACGGGGCGGTGGGGCGGATATCAGTGTGCCGTCGCCTGACGGCAGGAAGCGAGCGTTCATCCGCGACTGGAACCTCTGGGTGCGCGACGTGGCGAGCGGCCAGGAGAAGCAGCTCACCACCGATGGCGTGGAAAATTTCGGTTACGCGACTGACAACGCCGGCTGGAAACACAGCGATCGGGCGATCCTGCTCTGGTCCCCGGATTCCAGGAAGATCGCGACCTCGCAGCAGGACGAGCGCAGGGTCGGCGACATGTACCTCGTGAAGACCACCGTCGGGCACCCTGAACTCAGCGCATGGAAGTATCCACTTCCCGGCGACAGCGTCGTGGCCATGCTCGAGCGCGTAGTCATAGACGTGGAGAGCGGGCGCGTCACTCGCCTCAAGATGGAGCGTGACTATCACCGCGCAACGCTCGGCGACGACATCTCCATGGCCGACTACAACTTCAGCCCTGACGGCTCGAAGCTGGCCCTCGTCTCCACCTCGCGTGACCACAAGAGTGCGGTGCTGCGCCTGGCCGATACCAACACCGGCGAGGTGAGGACCGTGTTCGAGGAGACGGTGCCCACGCACTTCGAATCGCGCACAGGATGGCGGGTTCTCTGGGACACGAACGAGGTGCTCTGGTATTCCCAGCGCGACGACTGGGGACAGCTCTACCTGTACGACCTGAACACGGGCAAGCTGAAGAACCAGGTCACCAGTGGCGAGGGACCGGTGTCCCAGATCGTGCGGCTGGACGAGAAGGCGCGCACCCTCTGGTACGTCGCGATGGGTCGCGAGAAGGGTCAGGACCCGTACTTCCGTCACTACTACCGCATCGGCCTGGACGGCCGGAACGTGGTCTCCCTGACGCCGGAGGACGGCGACCACAGCGCCCAGCTTTCGCCCGATGGCCGCTACATCGTCGACACGTATTCGAAGGTGGACGTGCCACCGGTGGTGGTATTGCGCGACGCCAACGGCAAGGTGGTCATGCCCCTGGAGAAGGCGGACATCTCCCGCCTGCTGGCTACCGGCTGGAAGCCGCCACTTTCCGTGCGCATGACGGGACCGGACGGGAAGACTGACATTTACGGGCAGCTATTCACACCTACCAACCTGGACAGCACGCGAAAGTACCCGATCATCAACAACCCCTATCCCGGGCCTCAGAGTGGGAGCGTGGGTTCGCGCTCCTTCTCCGCCGCGCGCAGCGATCGGCAGGCGCTCGCCGAACTGGGGTTCATCGTCGTGACCATTGACGGGATGGGCACTCCGGGTCGCTCCAAGTCGTTCCACGACGCCTACTATGGCGCCATGGGTACCGACAACACCCTCCCCAGCCAGATAGCGGGCATGAAGGAGCTGGCCCAGCGCTATAGCTGGATCGACCTCGATCGGGTGGGCATCTATGGCCACTCGGGCGGAGGCTTCATCACCGCCGACGCCATGTTCCGTTATCCGGACTTCTTCAAGGTGGGCATCGCCGAGTCCGGCAATCACGACCAGCGGAGCTACGAGGACGACTGGGGGGAGCGCTATCAGGGCCTGCTGGTTCGTAACCCCGACGGCACCGACAACTATGACGTCGAGGCCAACCAGAACTTTGCGAAGAACCTGAAGGGTCACCTGCTCATCACGCATGGTGGCATGGACGACAACGTACCGCCCTACAACAGCTATCTCGTGGTGGACGCGCTGATCAAGGCCAACAAGGACTTCGATCTGCTCATCTTTCCCAACGCCGCCCACGGCTACGGCGCGGACGCGAACTACATGATGCGTCGTCGCTGGGATTATTTCGTGAAGTGGCTGCTGGACACGGAACCGCCGCGCGAATACGAGATCCGCGCGCCCCGGTAGCCAGTGGTCTGATCGTGCGCGTCGTCCGGAGGCATGCCGCCGCCGGACGACGCCTGCGAGGGCTCACAGGCCAGCGCGGGCCAGCGCAGCCAGCAGGCCGGCATCGTGCGCCGGCAGTTCACCGACGTGACGCCACAGGAGTGTACCGTCGGCGGCTATGAGGTAGCTCTCGGGCACTCCGATGCTCTGGAAGCGTTCCTGCACGGTGCCGGTGACGTCCCGGCCGATTGCGAATGTGGCGCCATGTTCGCGCACGAATGACGCTACCGGCGCATCGTCGCCGAGGTCGATGCTGACCGCGACGATGCGGAGGCCGGCGGCAGAGTGGGCGCGATGGATGCGCTCGAGCTCGGGGAACTCCCGTTTGCACGGGCCGCACCAGGTCGCCCAGATGTTGAGCAGCGTCGGGACACCGTCGCTCCCCGCCCCAGGCCCGCCGCCCACGCGAATCGTGTCCCCGTCCAGCGTGCGCACCGCGTAAGCCGGCGCCGGTGCGCCCACGGCCAGTGGCTGGAATCGCTCACCTCTGCCACCAGCATCGCCTCTGTTCCCGTCTCCACCGCACGCGCTCGCGGACGCGATGATGAGCAGCACCACGACAGCCACGAACGGTCGGCTGGTCGACGTTCGCACGTCACGCTGGCGCCGCAGCCTGTCCACCATGCTCCGGCCACTCATCTGATCGTCCCCGTGCGCAGGAACACCTGGCTCGTGCCTACGGCAGGAAGAGGCATCACGGAGTTGGGGTCGTTCATGTCCGGGCGCGAGTGTTCGGCGTGCGACGCGGCCTTCTGGCTCTGCTCGGCCCAGACGACCGTGACATTGCGGTCGGCCAGGGCGAGGACGGGGAATGTGGCGGCCGCACCGCTGTCGCTCACCGCGATGGCGTCCGCGAAATGCGCTCCGCCGTCGTGGGAGACACGCATGACTACTCGCGGCGTCTTCAGGGTGCCGTCGTCCCACGCTGCGACGACCAGGTCATCGTTGCCGAGCACCATCTGCACGTGTGCCGGTCGGGAGAACCGGGCGGTGCCCAGCGCGGTCGGCGAATTGAACGTTCGGGCGCCGTCGTCGGATCGGGAATACCAGACGCCTGCTCGACCTTCCTTGCCCGTCCACCAGGCGACGTGTAACCGCCCCCGGTCGTCCACCTGAAGCGATGGTCCGGCGTGTGGACAGGCATCGAACTCCCAGTCATCGGCGTGGACACGCACCGGCTCGGTCCACGTATCACCGCGATCGGTGGAGCGAGCGATCACGATGTCGCGCACGTTGCCCGGCAGGACAGTGCGCCATGACAGGTAGAGCGTACCATCGCCGGCGGTCGCCATGGCTGTCCTGCAGCATGGGCAACTCTCGCCGGTGGCTACGCGCACGTTCGCGACCCAGCTATGGCCGCCGTCGGTGGAGCGTGTCATGTAAGTGGCCGACTTGCCGTCCCGGCCGTCCAGCCAGGAGACGTAGATGGTACCGTCCGCACCGACGTGCAGCGCGTGGAAGTTGTAGGAGCCGAAGACACTGGTGTCGGTCACGCTTGCCGGCGTCGTCCAGGATGCACCATGGTCGGTGGAACGCACGTAGCGGAGCGCGCTCATCGGGAATCGCCGGCCGGGCACCTCCTTCCCGACCACGTAGACGGCGTGCAACACGCCGTCCGCGCCGTAGGCAATCTTCGGGGGCGCCTCGCCGTGCGGCTCGATCGGACCCAGGGTGTCGCGCACCTCGACGGGGGCGCGGTCATCGGTGCTCACATACATCCGACCATCGATCCCGCCGTCAGCCGCCGACACCCAGGCCACCGTGCGCGCGCCATCTGGAGCAAGGGCGATTATGGGTGCCGCGCCGACCACCGTCGGGGCGCTGACGGTGACGGCTCCGGCGAGGGAAACGGTCGACCCGTCATCGCAGCCGGCGATGGTCGCGAGTGCGAGGATGCTGACGAGGAGCGGGAAGCGAGTTGATATGGAGGACATGGTACGAGGGTTCTGTCGTGTGGAGGGGGACCGGGCGAGCGGGAGCGGACGATCCGCTCCCGCCACTTCTGCTATCGGCCGACCTCCACTTTCACGCCGGCGAAGATGGAGCGCGGCGTGCCGGGAGTGATCTGTTCCTTCTGGAAGGCGTCATAGCTTGCCAGTTCGGCGTAGCGAGTGTCGAGCAGGTTGACTGCGCGGGCAAAGAGGGTGACGCCGCCATGAATGCGTGCGCTCACCTGCGCGCTCAGCAGGTCGTAGCCTCCGTACTCCTGGCCGGCGGTGTTGGCGGCGTCCTCGGCGTAGCGGCCCGTCCTTCTCCATTCCAGTACGACGCGGCCGTCGTCCAGTACGGATGGAGTCCAGGTGATCATGACGCTCGCCAGGTCGCGTGGCGCCTGCTCGATCCGGTTGCCGCTGTAGTCCACTGCGTCCCGTGCCGGCCGACTGCCGGTTGCTGCCTGCGCTTCCTGGGGACGCCAGTGCACATAGCGCTGGCTGCTGATCGAGTAGGAGCCATCCAGGCGCAGCCGCGGCGTCAGCGCCAATCCGGCCGAACCTTCCAGCCCCTTGTGTCGCGTTCGGCCAGCGTTCCTGGCCTCGCGAGTATTCAGCGACGTGACGAAGGTGAGGATGTCGTCGCGGATCGTCATGTCGTAGGCAGAGAGTTGATAGACCAGCCGCGGACCCACCTGGCCGCGCACACCGGCTTCGTAGCTGTCTACCTTCACCGGCGCCAGGTCCACCGTGTTGGCGGCCGAATTCTGCTGGAAGAGCTGTCCCTGTGACGGCGCGCGGAACCCGTGGCGATACGAGGCGAAGAGGCTGGCCGACTCTGCCAGTTCGTATGTGGCGCCGACCTTGGGGCTCAGGTGATGGTAGCGCACGTCGGTGCTGGCCGGCCGGCGGTGCGCGCCCGTCTCCAGCACCGACAGGTTGTTGGTGTAGTCGTAGCCCGAACGATCGTAGCGCAGGCCTCCGTCAAGGCGCAGCCGCGACGTCGGTGAGAACTCGGCGTGAGCGTAAGGCGAGATGGAGTGGTAGGTGACGTCGTAGTCATACTGCAACTCGCCGAGCGTGTAACCGGCAAGGATCCGGTCGTTGCCGCTGGCGCTCGTCACCGCCTGCTCGGCCGTGAAACTCCCGGGACTGAAGTCCACGTCGGTACCGACGATCACGCGCGTGCGGAGGGGCGCGAAGTCGCGCCGGTACTTGGCGAGGAAGCCCAGCGAACGGTTGCGGGTATCCCACACCTGTGGGTCGTACGTGACCTGCCAACCGGGCAGCAGCTTGAGGACGTCATAGCGAGCGTATGGTGTCAGGCTCCACAGTTCCGATCCGCGCTCCATCTCCACGGCGCTGGACAGGCGTACCGCCTGCACGTCGCGAAAGGCGATCGGGGCGCGGTTGAGCTCCGGCCTGCTGTCGAACTGCGAGACGGAGATGGTCGGGACGTCATTCTGGTCGATGCTGGAAGCCGTCAGGACCGTGCGGGCGATGAGGCCATTCGCCTGGAAGTGGTCCCAGCGGGCGGTCGCGCTCTGGCGATCGTACGCCGAGCCGTCTCGCCACCCCTTGTTGCGGGTGAGATTGAGATCAGTCCTGATCCCGTTCCTGCCTCTGGTGAAGCCCCCGCTGGCGAGGATGCGGCCGTACCCATAGGCTCCTCCCTCCACGCTCAACTCGGCACTGGGAGTGACCGGGGCAGGACGGGTGAGGACATTGACGACGCCGTTGATCGCGTCGCTGCCGTAGAGCGCGGTGCCCGGTCCCTTGAGTACCTCCACCCCGGCCGACTGCGGGACGTTGATCTCGTAGAGCGCGTTGTGATTGAAGAAACCAGTCGCCCGGGTGGGGATGCCATCCTCGAGATAGAGGTACATCGGCTTGGTCGTTATCGGCTGGCGGATGGCCATGCTGTGCCCCTCACCGGAGAGTACGGAGACATGGACGCCGGCGAGGCGGTTCAGCACGTCAGCCGGGTGCGACGGTCTGGCATGCCGGATATCGGCTCCGTCCAGGACGTCGATCGTGGCGGAGGCTTCGGTACGTCGCTGTATCTCACGGGTCGCACTGACCACCGTGGGCGCGAGCACGTTCGCCTGCTCGGTCATCGTGATGTCCAGCGTCAGGATTCCCCCGGCGGTGACCGTCAGGGAGTCCTGGCGGGTGGCGAAACCCATCCTCTGGACGACCAGGAGTTGCCGTCCCGACGGGACGGCGGAAATGCGGTAGCGGCCCTCGGCGTCGGTGATCGCGCCGCGGGTGGAGCCGGCGACACGAAGCATGACGTCGCTGAGCGTGGCACCGTTGGAGGCGGATCGGACACGGCCGGTGATCTCGCCGGTCCGGACGTCGGTGGCCTGGGCCGGGAGGGGCGGGGATGACAGGAGGGAGGACGCAGCGAAGATGCTCAGGATGAGCCCGACCTTTCTGGTCGCGCCCGAAAGAGGCAGGTACATTTGATGATTGCGGCGATCGGCATGGATGGTCCTCCGGCCGGGCTTCCGGCAGAGGGCGTGGACTGATTCGCCAGCACGCCGGGTCAATCGCGTCGCGAGCGACTCGATTGCCGGACACACCGGCCACGAAGGTGCGGTCGTGAACCGATGAGGCGACGGTGGCGGGCGCCGCGCGGGGGCGACGGCTACGCGTGGCGGATCAGGAGGTCCGCGACGCGTGTCAGGCCTGGTCTGGTGGGCCGATCGCGAACGGAAGGACGACGTCGCTATTGCCGGCTTCAGCGACGGGGACGGCCGGAGCCACGACGGCTGTCGCGACGAGGGTGGTTGTCACCGAGAGTGCAACGGCCGATATTGGAGTGATCACCGGTACAGCCGCGCAGCACATTCCCACGCACTGGCAACTGTGAGGTGATGGAGCCGGATCATCCGATGCACCGGAAGGGCTGCCGGATGCGTGTCCGGCTGGATGTCCCGCTGGCACCGCGTCAGACGTCGGGATGTCGTGGCCGCCGTGGCCGGCTCCTCCGTGAGCACCGGCGCCGGCAACAAGTAGCGCCAGCACTGGCCCGTCGTGTATCGGGCAGACGTGACCACGCAGCGGCTCGCCCACGATCAGGGCGAGCAGAGCCACCATCAACCAGGCGGCCATCCGTCGGATCACCGGGCACTGCCTCATACCCGAAATCTATACGAATGACAGGCGGCGACGTAGCAGAGCCGATGTTCGCCGCTCAGGAAGGCCGTTCGAGATGCGGTGATGTCCGGAATGAAGGGCATCGTACAGACGGACCGGGACACGCCACCGCCATTATTCCGTCTTGCGCCCGACGTGCAGCGAGCGCATAATCGCCGTTTACGCAGGTTCCGGGATCCTGCACGTTGGTGTACGGATGAGTATGGTGCTAGGGCATTAGCCCTGGGCGCGCTCCAGTGGCTGAACCGAATTCGACCGCGCCGCTCGCTAACTAACCCATTTCCAAGGTCAGGAGAGCATGGATCAGCAGAATCGCTGGACGGAGACCGCAACCGATGCCCCACGTGCGAATGGTCAGACAGATCCGGGTGGAGCTGACTTTCGACCGAACGACGTCGGCAAGGCCGACCTCAGCAAACGTTTCATCGCCGCCGTCATCGATGCCGCCATCGCCTTCGTGATCGGCTTCATCCCGTTCATTGGAGGCCTCATAGGCGCCGCCTACTGGCTCGTACGCGACGGGCTCGAGCTCGACTTCATGGATGGTCGCTCGGTCGGCAAGAAGATCATGAAGCTGCGCCCGGTGCGTCTGGATGGCCTGCCCATGGACATCCCGACGTCGGTGAAGCGCAACTGGATGTTCTCCCTCGGAGGCGTCATCCAGGTACTCCTCTTCATCCCCATCCTGGGTTGGCTGCTCATGATCCCCGTGGCGTTCGTCGCCCTCGGGCTCGGGCTCTTCGAGATCTACAAGGTCGTCACCGACGCGCAGGGCCGACGACTCGGCGACAGCATGGGTGGGACCAAGGTCATCGAGGTTGCCTCATGAGCACAGTCGCTGCGAGGCTCCGGCTGGTGGGCGCGCTCGCCATCGCCCTCGTTGTCGCGACGGCGTGCGGTGGCAGCTCCGACAAGCCGGGCCCGATGGATCAACTGGCGGCTGCCAAGGAGGCGCTGGGCAACGCCAAGAACAGCGTCAGCGCCTACAAGGAGATGGGTGACGCGCTCGCCCAGATCGCGGCCGACTCCAACGTGAGCGTGGAGCCGGTGGACTTCCGCTCGTTGCGCGATCTCCTGCCGTCCACCCTTGCCGGGTTACCACGTGCCGAGGCGACGGGTGAGAAGACAGGCGCGATGGGGATGACGATCTCGAAGGCGGAGGCGGAGTACCACGGTGATGGTGGACCGTCGCTCGACGTCACCATCACCGACATGGGAGCCCTGCGCGGCATGGGCATGATCAGCATGGCCGCGTGGACGATGGCCCAGGTGGACAAGGAGACGTCCGACGGCTTCGAGCGGACCACGAAGTACGATGGACACCCCGCCTACGAGAAGTTCAGTGGCTCCGAGAGCAGCAGGAATGGCAACATCCAGGTGGTGGTTGCCAGCCGATTCCTGGTCGAGGTGGAAGGGAACGACATGGACTTCAAGGACATCAAGAGCGCCCTGGAGTCGCTGCCGATCAGGAAGCTGGCGGGAATGAAGGACGAGGGAGTGACCCGCGGCGGGTGAACGGGGTGGGGCGCGGACGGGCTCGTGGTTACAGTTTGTACGAGCCTTCCGTGCTCCCATCTGCTGCCCCGTTTTCATGAATCTCCTGAGGTCGAGCCTGCGCGTCCTGACCCGTCGCAGGCCGGGAATGGCTCTTCTGGCGCTGGGTGCGGCGACACTTTTCTGCGCGCCGCACAGCGCCCTCGCCCAGCAGTGGGATGGGCCGGCGGTGCGTGCACTGGCGGAACGCGCCACCGCGCGCCGCGGCGAGCAGATCGCCGATACCCTGCTGCATGACTACACGGCGACGGCACGCGGCTTTCTGACCTTTCTCGCCCAGGTAGGCGAGGGGTTCCCCGATCCGCCCAGGATTGTCAAGGCAGATCAACTCGCGGTGAGCCTCTACTGGCGGGCGCCCGACCTCAGCAAGCAGGTCCTCGTCGGGCGCCGCGACACGCTGTTGCTGCCCGCCGACGTTGGCTACTATCGCGATCGGTACGGCATCATCCAGAACAATTTCCCCGATCGGATCCGCATGGGTGACGGGAATGACGTTCGCGACGTGCCGCATCCGCTAAGCGCCGCCGGATTGCGAGAGTACCAGTTCGCTTTCGGGGACTCCCTGCGCATCAGGCTGCCCGACCGGGTGATCGAGGTGGACGAGGTCAGGTTCCGTCCGCGCGACGCCACCCAGCCACGAGCCGTGGGGTCTCTCTATCTGGACCGGGAGACGGCGGCGGTGGTGCGCATGGCGCTCACCTTCACCCGTGCCGCCATCCTCGACCGGCGTATCGAGACGCTGGCCGTCACGCTGGAGAACGGCCTCGTGGAGGGCCGATTCTGGTTGCCTCGTCGACAGGAGCTGGAGGTTGCCCGTACCTCCACCTGGCTGGATTTTCCGGCTCGCGGGATCATCCGTGGACGCTGGGAGGTTGGCGACTACAAGGTGAACCAGAGCCTGCCGGTGAGCATCTTCGCCGGCTCGGAGATTGTCAGCGAACCCCCGCAGGCGCTTGCCAGCTATCCCTTTGAAGGCGCACTGCTGGACCAGGTGCCGTCGGATGTGGTAGCGGTGACGGACGCCGACGTGGCGCGGGTGAGGGCCCAGGCCGAGTCGCTGGTGCGTCAGCAACTGCTCAACCGGGCCACAGGGGCATCGCTCTCCGCGCGCCGGTTCTCCGATTTCCTGCGCGTGAACCGGGTGGAGGGGTTGGCCTTCGGTGCCGGCACGCGCTGGAGCGCCACCCCGACAGTGAGCGCCAAGCTGAACCTCCGTTACGGAGTGGACGACGCCCGTCTCAAGGGTCGGCTGTCGGTGACCCGGTCGCGCGGGCTGCCCAGCTCGCCCGGTTCGCTGACGCTGTTCGCCGCGCGTGAGTATCGCGACGCGGGGGACGAGATGGAAACGTCGCTGGTGCGAAACAGTCTTGCCGCCCAGGAGTTCGGCAGCGATTACACCGAGCCATACGAAGCAAGGGCAGCGGGAGTCGGAGCTGGCCTCGGCGAGTGGGCTGGCGTGAGACTGCGCACCGAGGTCGCCTGGGAGGACCAGCGCGCTGTCGCCGTACACGCCACGCCTTCCAGCGGGCGCTTCGAGCCGACCATACCCGCGTCGTCGCTCACCGGGGCACGAATGGCGCTGATGGCCGAGCGGCCGCTGGATGATGGGCCCCTGGGCACGCGGCTGCGCTGGCAGGCGGAGCTGCGTGGCGGGTTGTGGGAGGGGGGCACGCGTACCCTCCGCGCATCCGCGACGGCCGATGCTGATCGAGCCCTCGGCGGCGGGCGCCTGGTCCTGAGGAGCAGCGCCGCTTTCCTCGCCGGCCCCGCGGTGCCGCAGCAACTCGCCTACCTTGGCGGACCTTCGAGTGGTCCGGGTTACGGATATCACGCGCTGGCCGGCCGCGTCGCCGTGAGCCAGCGAGTGGAATGGCAGATGGCCGCACCGTTCTTCGGCATCCCGGTCGGACGTTTTGGCAGGACGCCGGCAACGATGACGCTCGCCCCATACATGCATGTGAGCGCCATCGGCGCTCCGGAGCCCGTAGCTGGCCGGGTCGATCGGCCCGGCGGTCTCTATCCCGCGGCAGGCCTTGGCGGGCTCTTCTTCTTCGACCTGCTCAGGGTGGACGTCGCGCGCGGCCTGCGTGACGGGCGGTGGATGTTGGGAGTGGACGTATCGCGCACGCTCTGGGGAATTTTCTAGGGCCGCGGGCAGTCTGCTTCTTGACGCGTCGCCCGGGGCGGCGTATTACGGCATTGTTACACACCGCTTACGCGACCGAAACCTCTCGCGGCCCGTGATGCCTAATGGCGCGGGCCAGCCCAGGGCCGGAGGCGTCCTGGCGTGAGTTGACCCGTCAACCCCGCCGTACCAGCCTGAACGGGGCCGAAACCTCTCCATTCCGACCGCGACGGCTGCTTCCCTGAACCAGCGTCGTGATCGTCGCTGGCGCTCTACATGAGCGTCCGCCTGGCAGAGTCGCGAGGCCCCTGGCTGGAACAGACCTCAACAGTCAGGGAGGAGCGAAATGATGCCTATCCAGGTCCGGCGTCCTGGCCCGCGCACTCTTGCCACCACCGCCATCTGCTTCGTGCTGGTGCTCGGCGGCTCGCAGAGTGTCCTTGCCCAGGCAACCGGGACTATCCGGGGGCGAGTCACAGCCCAGGCTGGCGGCCGTCCGCTGCCCAATGTGACAGTTTCCGTGCAGGGAACCCAGCGCGGCGCCATGACGGCCCAGAACGGTGAGTACGTGATCACGGCGGTGCCGGTGGGCACGGCGACAGTGCGCGCCCAGCTGCTGGGGTACGGCGCCGGCACGCGCACGGTGACGGTCGCGGCAGGACAGGAGGTGACAGCCGATTTCGCCCTCGATCAGGTGGCTGCCGCGCTGGATGCGCTTGTCATCACCGGTCAGCCCGGGGCCACACGGCGACGCGAGATCGGCACCAGCATAGCTGCCATCGACGTGTCGGAGACCGTACAGCAGGCACCGATCACCACCATGGCCGAACTGCTTCAGGGTCGTGATGCGGGCATCACCAGCCTGGGCGCCAGCGGCACGGCTGGCGGTGGAGGCACGATCGTGCTCAGGGGCATGACGAGCATGACGCGGGACAACTCGCCGCTCATCTATGTGGACGGCATCCGCCTGGACGCGGGAAACAGCACCCTGGTCACCACGGGAGGCCAATCCACCAGCCGCCTGAATGACATCAACCCGGCGGACATCGCGCGGCTCGAGATCATCAAGGGCGCCGCGGCCACGGCACTGTACGGCACGGAAGCATCCAATGGTGTCATCCAGATCTTCACGAAGAAGGGCGAACCGGGCCAGACGGATTATCGACTCGGAGTGAAGGTGGGGGGCACGAGAATACCCTCCGTCTTCCCCTACATGCATCCCGATCACGACAGGTACCCGTCGGCGAACGATCTCCTGAGTACGGGACTGTACCAGGACTACACCGGCTCCGTGCGGGGTGGCCTGGACAAGGTGGGCTACTACCTGGGTGGTGGTTACACGGGCGATGAAGGCTCCTTCATCAACAACGATTTCCGCCGCGCCAATGGACGCCTGAACCTGACGCTCAGGCCGTCCGACAACGTGACGGCCGACGTGTCCAGCAACTTCACGTGGAGCAAGGCGAAGCTCCCGATGAACGACAACTACATCTACGGCATCCTGACCACGCTGCTCCTGGGAAATCCGGTCATCAAGGGGAGCGAGGCGGACCCCTACGGTGGTGCCTTCATCTCGGTGCCCTACGTCACGACTGTCCAGAACACCGAGGAGACGTACCGCTTCACCGGCGGCTTCACGCTGCAGCACAAGCTCGGCGATCGGTTCAGCCAGCGAGCCACGATCGGCCTGGAGAACGTCCAGGGCCAGGGAATCGGGCTCTGGCCATACGCACCCAACGATGTGAGGCCGCAGGGCTCCCGCTCGGTGAATCGGCGCGACAACCTGCAGGTGAACATGGACTATTCCGGTTCGCTGAACGCCCGGGTACTGGGCATCGCCACCTCCACCTCACTGGGCGGCCAGCTCTTCAGCACGAACGTCCACCGCGTGAGCGCAAGCGGCCAGAAGTTCGCCGTGCCGGGTGTGACGCTCGTGGGCGCGACGAGCGAACAGATCAACGTCGGCGAATCGGAGATCAAGTACACCACCGCCGGCGCCTTCATCCAGGAGCAACTCAGCTTTGGCGACCGACTGTTCGTGCTGGGTGGCGTTCGGGTGGATGGCTCGAGTGCCTTTGGCAAGTCCTTCGGACTGCAGGTCTTTCCCAAGGCCAGCGTCTCGTACGTGATAAGCGACGAATCCTGGTTCTCGGTGCCCGGCGTGACGTCGTTGAGGCTGCGTGCGGGCTACGGTCGTGCCGGTCAGCAGCCAGGCGCGTTCGACGCGACGCGAACATACTCCACCTTCACGGCGAACAATGGTCAGCCAGCGATCCATACCAGCAATCTCGGCAACCCTGATCTCGCGCCGGAGGTGAGCACGGAATACGAGGGAGGGCTGGAGGCAGGACTGTTCAACGACCGCATGCACCTGTCCGCCACGGCCTATCACCAGAAGACCTCGGACGCGCTCCTGAATCGCACCTACGCCCCCTCGCTCGGCTTCCTCAGCACGCAGCTCACAAACCTGGGTTCGATGCGGAACATCGGCGTCGAGTTGTCACTTGGCGGCACGGTCTACCAGGGCACGAAGCTGACCGTCGACGCCAACGCGGCCTATGCCTACAACGACAACAAGGTCCTGGACATGGGCGGCACGCCGTTCATCGAGATCGACCGCTTCGGCACCCGGGTGACGGAAGGCTACCCGGTAGGCGGCAAGTGGGAGTACGTGACGGTGGGGCGCGATGCCAGGGGCTACCCGATCAGGTCCGATGAGCCCGTCTACCTGGGGGTGAGCATGCCGCCCCACACCGGTTCCTTCGGCACCGACCTCACCTACGGCAACGTCAAGCTGTTCGCCAACGCGCAGTGGGCCGCCGGCCACATCGTGAACAACATGCTCAAGGCGTACATGCCGCGCGGCAAGACCGGCGAACGCTACTTTGCCGCCGTGATCGCCAACAACGACGACCCCGTGAAACCGACGTCCGATGCCGTCAACATCCTGCTCGCCGAGTCGCGCATTTTCGGCGACTTCATGGAGAAGGCTGACTGGCTGAAGTTGCGCGAGGTGGGTCTGGTCTACACGCTGCCGGCCGGTCTATCCAGACTGGTGGGCGGACAGTCGGCGCGCCTGAGCCTGAGCGCCCGCAACCTGCTCACCATCACCGGCTACAGCGGCACGGACCCGGAGATCTCGTCGACATTCAACAACGGCAGCCTGTCCATAGGCGCCGACTACTTCACGGTGCCGCAGGCGCGTCAGTTCCTGGTCGGCTTCGACATCGGGTGGTGAGCGACATGACATCATGCATCCAGACTACCCGCCGCGGGTCGGCGTGCCGCGGCGTCCTCGTCGCGATCGCGTTCCTGGCCGCCAGCGGCTGCTCCTTCGACGCCGTGAATCCGGGCGCGATCGAGGAGCGCGCACTGGGAACGGAGCCGGCCCTGGTCGGACTCGTGAACGGCTTCATCGGCGACTACGACGATGCGTTCCAGCGCAAGGTGCTCTACGCCGGACTGCTGAGCGACGAGATACGCGCCTCAGGGTCGTGGAGTTGGTGGCACGACGCCGACAAGCTTGGCTTCATAGACGCCGAGGCGCCCACCGGAGACCTGTTCAACATCCCACACTTTCTCTGGCGGCCGGAGCAGCGTGCTCGCTTCCTGGCGGAGGAGACGTACGGCCGTATCCAGGAGCACGTGGAGTCGCCGGAGTCCAGTCCGCTCGCCGCCATGTCACGCCTCTACTCGGGCATGGCCCGGCTGGATATCGCCCAGATGTTCTGCTACTCGACCGTTGATGGCGGACCGCGTATCGAGCGACCGGAAGCGCTCGATATGGCTGGCAAGCACTTCACCGAGGCCATCACGATTGCTACCGAAGCCGGCGTCGACTCCATTGCCCAGATGGCGCATCTGATGCGCGCCCGGGTCAGACTGGCGAAGGAGGACTATGCTGGTGCAGCCGAGGATGCCAGCGCGGTTCCGACCGGTTTCCTCTGGATCGCTCACTTCCGGAACGCTCCGGGCGAGACGAACGACATGTGGTTCCAGATCAATCGTCGCGTCGAGGGGACTATTCAGGAGCCGTTCCAGAACACCGGCGACCCGCGGGTACCGGTGGTCAACACGGGAAAGAAGGGTGCGGATAACGTCACCCCCCGGTTTGACCAGATGAAGTATCCAGACCAGTTCACGCCCATGCCCATGGGCACCTGGCAGGAGGCCCGCCTCATCCAGGCAGAGGCGGCCATACGCGCGACCCAGACCGCTGCCGGGGTCGGATTCCTGAACCAGGTGCGGGCCGCCGCCGAGCTTCCAGCACTCAACACATCCATGTCCAACGCCGACGCCATGACGGCGTTGCGCACGGAGCGCCGGATGCAACTCTTCCTGGAGGGGCATCGCTACACCGACATGCGGCGCTTCAACGAGTTCCCCGCCAACTGGCAGATGACCTGTGTGCCGCTGCCGCTGGCCGAGACGCAGAACAACCCCAACCTGCAGGGCGGGGGCTGATCTCCGGGAGCCAGGGAGGCTGGATGCTCCCTGGCTCCGCCGGCCCTGGCCGCTAGTTTAGAGGTCAGTGGAGCAGGGACTTCACCGTTCACCGCGTCTGCGGTCGATCAGTGTGAATGCACGCCGATACGAGTGCCGCGGCCTACTCTTCGGGGCGAGGTTGGTGAACGACCCGTGCCGTCACCGTCCGGTCGGATGGATGCCGCTGTCCCTCGTAGCCACCTTCCGCTTCCCGTCAATCGAAACTGTCGGACCTGTCCCGAACGAGACCCTCATATGCGCCAGTACCGCGTCGTCCTCACCACGCTCGTCCTCTCCCTGGCCGGAGCCGCGCTGCTTGCCGCACCCGCGTCGGCTCAGTCCAGACGTACAGTGCTGCCAGGCCCTGACCGTCCAGCCGGTGAGGGGGATGGCCCGTTCAGCCGTCTGGTGCTGCGCGGCGCCACCATCATAGATGGCACCGGTGCGCCACCGCAGGGCCCGATGGACATCGTGATCGAGAATGACCGGATCACCGAGATCCGCGGCGCCGGAGCGCCAGGGATGCCTCAGCGGACGGAGGGACGGCCCGACGGTGATAGGGTGATCGACCTGACGGGGATGTACGTCCTGCCCGGCTTCGTGGATGTGCACGGTCACATTGGAGGCGCCTCGCAGGGAACACCCGCCGAGTACGTCTACAAGCTCTGGCTGGCCCACGGCATCACCACCGTTCGCGATCCGGGTTCCGGCAACGGCGTCGAGTGGACCGTGAAGGAGAAGGGTCGTAGTGATCGGAACGAGATCACCGCGCCGCGCATCTGGGCCTACGCACGACCTGGCTCGGGATGGACCGAGGGCCCGATTCGCACGCCGGACGCCGCCCGGCGGTGGGTTCGCTGGGCAAAGACGCAGGGTGTGGACGGCCTGAAGCTGGCGTCAATGGAGCCCGCCCTGATGGCCGCCGTGATCGACGAGGCGACGAAGAACGGCATGGGTACCCAGGCCCACCTGGATCAGATGGGCGTCGCCCGCATGAACGCACTGGACGCGGCTCGACTTGGGCTGGGAGCGCTGGAACACTGGTACGGCCTGCCCGAATCACTCTTCGATTCGCGCACCATCCAGGATTACCCGGCCGACTACAACTACGCCAATGAGATGGACCGGTTCGGACAGGCCGGCCGGCTCTGGAAACAGGCCGCCGAGCCGGGCAGCAGGAAGTGGAACTCGGTCATGGACGAGCTGCTCGAGCTCGACTTCACCCTCGACCCCACCTTCACCATCTACGAAGCCACGCGCGACGTGATGGCCCAACGCACCGCCGAGTGGCACGACAGGTACACGCTGCCGTCGCTGGCGGTGTTCTACGAGCCCAGCCGGCAGGCTCATGGCTCCTTCTGGTTCGACTGGACCACCGGCGACGAGATAGCCTGGCGCGAGAATTACCGTCGCTGGATGGCGTTCGTGAACGAGTACAAGAACCGCGGCGGGCGCGTCTGCACGGGCTCCGACGCGGGCTTCATCTACAAGCTCTACGGCTTTGGCCTCATCCGCGAGATGGAGCTGTTCCAGGAGGCCGGGTTCCATCCGCTGGAAGTTGTCCGTTCCGCTACCTCGTGCGGCGCCGAACTGTTGGCCAGGCCCACCGGCAAGCCAGCCGAGTTCGGGATGGTGAAGACCGGAATGCTCGCCGACCTGGTGATCGTGGACGAGAACCCGCTCCACAACTTCAAGGTGCTCTACGGCACCGGCCACCTGAAGCTGGACGATAGCACGGGCAAGCCGGTACGCGTGGGTGGCGTGAAGTACACGATCAAGGACGGCATCGTCTACGACGCGAAGAAGCTGCTCGCCGACGTGGCGCGGATGGTGGAGGAGGCCAGGAGGGCACCGGCGATCTCGGCGGACTCCCCGCGCTACACCGACGCCGACGGCCACCCGCACCCGTGACATCGACGATGAGGCGCCTCCTGCCGGGAGGAGCGTCGGGCGCTCGGCGAGTCGGCGCGCTGACGCTGGCGATCATCATGGCCGGGTGCGCCACCCGCCCCGCCGCTGCGCCGTCGAGCGAGCCCGGCGTCGACCGTCTCTCGGCAACCACCGCCGCGGTGGCGGCGGCCAGCATCCAGGCGGTCGAGGAAGCGCCAGACTCGCCGGCGCCGCGCGGAGCTGGAGACGGCCCGCAGGTTCGCGAGGGCTCCACGGTCTCCGGGCCGGCCACGGCGCCCATGGTCGACGACAGCCGGGCCGCGCTGGCCTACCTGGCCACACGCCGGGCAGCGGCGCTCGCCGACACGCAGAGCCATGCACCGGAACTGCGCGTACGCGAGCTCACGCATCTGGGTCTGTGGGACGACGCCGGGCGGCTGGTGGCGGCCGGGCGGGCAGCCGGGCGGGGCACGCCCGCACTTGCCGCCGCCGAGGGAGCGCTGCTCCGGAAGCGACACCGCTATGGTGACGCGCAGCGGGTGATCGCCAACGCCCTTCGCTCGGCTCCTGACGATCCAGCCCTCGCCGTGGCCAGTGGCTGGATCGAGGTGGATCGTTGGCGGCTGGACTCCGCATCTGCCGCTGCAGCACGTGTACTGCGCCAGCAGCCGGGCAACGTTCCGGCGCTCGAGCTGCTGGGACGTGTGCAGCTACTCGAGAAGCGTTATGACGAGGCGCTCGGCACCGCGCTCAGGCTGCAACAGTCGGGCGGTGCGGCCGGCTACCTGCTCGAGGCCGATGTCCACTTCTGGCGCGAGGAGCCGGCCAGGGCCGAGGCTCCGCTTCGCAAGGCGCTCGAGCGCGACCCGTTCGACCCGGATGCACGCTTTGCCTATGGCTACGCTATCTGGCGCCGCGTCGACGCGCGGCAGTTGGGCGCGATGGCCGCACAGTGGAACCTCGCCCTGGCCGTGGATCCGCTGCACTACATCACCCACTGGCACTACGGCAACGGGCACACCGACCGTACCTACGCCGACTATGCCATGCCCTCCGACAGTCTCGTGCGCGAACGGCTGAAGAGGGCCGATTCGCTCATCGCTGACGACCGCACGCAGGACGCGATTGCTCTCAGCCGTTCGATCGAGCGGGAGTTTCCGGAGTCGGTGCTGCCGGCGATGCTGCGCGGGTCGGCGTTCTACATGGCCTACACCATGGACAGGGAGGCGCGGCTGGATTCGGCGCAGGCCACCTTTGCCGGCATTCTCGCCCGTCTCCGCAATTACGGACCGGCGCATAACGGACTGGCCGCGGTCATCAAGCAACGACAGGTGGGCGTGCTGGCCGCCTTCGATTCGCTGGAGCAGGTGATTGCCAACACTCCGCTGCCGCCAGATCCAGCCTTCGACAGCGTCTTCGCCGACCTTCGACAGTATCCCGGCGATCGCGTGCTGCGCATGGCCCGTGCCCAGATGGGGCCCAGCGTGGCCTACCTGCCCATGCTCGCCCGGCAGGGCAAGACGTTCCACGTACCCCCTCTGCATCACGATCTGGCCGACGCCATGGACCGCAAGTACTTCCGCGGCGCCACGACGTTCGACAACCGGCAGTGGATGGATATCCGGGGTGTAGGTAGCGGCGCGGCCGGGCTGGAGTATGTGGAGCGCGGGGCGCACTGGGAGCGCAACGTACTGGCACATGAATATGTGCATCTCTTCCATGGACGTGCCCTCACGGACGCCCAGAGCCGACGGGTGCGCCAACTCTACTGGAACGCGATGCGCGACAATGCCACGCTGGACTACTACGCCTCCAACAACGAGAGCGAGTTCCTGGCCCAGGCTTACGAAGCGTACCTGTCGCCGGTCAAGGCGCACCCGCTCAACCACAAGTCGATGAACGTCCGGGCCGACCTGGCCCGGAAGGATCCAGCCACCTACGAGTTCGTGGAGGAACTGGTACGGCGCGAGAACGCGTCCCTGGCCGGGGATACGACGATCCTGGCCAGCAACTGGGCGCAGGCCTACGCCAACGTCGCTGATTCCCTTCGCGGTCTCTGGCTCTCCGACAGCGCCCGGTCGTCGCGCGCCGCGGACAGCGCTCACCTGGTGCGTCGGACCGATGATGACAGTGCCCGTCGTGCTCTCGCCGATACCGTTGCCCGCCGCGCCGACACGCTGCGCGTGAAGCTCGCCGAAGCCGCCGCCCTGCTGGATACGGCGTTGATCTGGGATCCGCGCTACATACCGGCCATGCTCTCCTACGCGCAGTTGCGGCGCGAGGAACTCCGGTTTGATGACGCTGAACGGTTGCTCGCCCGGGCACAGGCCACGGACTCCAGCTATGCGCCCACCTACGCCGCCCGCGCAGTGTTGCTGGCCAGGCGGACCGCCGCGGAGCGAGCGTCAGGTAGCTCGTCTCCGCCCCTGGAGCGTGCCTCGGCGGCCGAGCAGGCGGCGCTCTACGAACGCGCGCTCGCTCTGGAGACGGATCTGGCACTGCGGGCCAGCCTGAGCGGTGCGCTACGCGGCCTCTACCGTCAACTCGCTCGCGTTCCGGAGGCGCTCCAGACCGCCGACAGCTACGTGGCGTCAGCGCCCATGGTGAGCACATATCTGCGCGACACGCGCGACGGTGCCGCCGCCTTTGCCGCGTCGTTGCGCGCGGAAGCCGGTTACAGTGCTGGCGCGCTCGTCTTCTTTGACAGCCTGGCGCCGCTCAAGCCACAGAACTGGGGGCTGCGCGAGCAGCAGATCGTCGCTCTCTGGCGCGCCGGTCGCGCCGATGATGCACTTGCCCAGATTGCGTCTGCCCAGCGCATCCTGAGCGCCGGCGCGGGAGCCAGCGGTGGCCTCGCCTCGCTGGAGGCGGAGATCCGGCTGAGTATGGGCGACAGCGCGGGTGCCCGCACCGCGCTCTCGCCGCTGCTCGACCTGCGCGTGAAACCCCGCCCCAATGACCGGCGCATCGTCAGGGCGCTCGCCATGCTCGGCCACCCGGACAGTGCGGCGCGCCGTCATGCCAGCTACCGCGACGACATGGACGGCCCACTGGACCGCGCGGTCGCGGCCTACACGCGCGGCGTGATCGCCGAGGCACGAGGTGATGGACTCGCCGCCGAGTCGGAGTACCGCGCGGCCCTCGCCGACGATCCCTATCAGCGCGACGCCCGCGTACGTCTCGTGCGCATGCTGCGCCGTGCCGACCGCGCCACCGCCGCCGACGCGGTCGCCGCGGAAGCCGACCGTCTGCCCCTTCCGGCAGGTCCCGACCTGCAACGCGATCTGAACCCGGATGGGCGCACCCGCGCCATCTCGCGGGGTCTGGAGCGCGAACTGACCGGTGACACCGGCAGCGCGTCATCTGGCGAGGTCTGCAACGCGAACTGACCCCGGGATTGGCGGTACTCGCGCCATCTCCCGGGGCCAGAAGCAGCAACTCCATCCTCGGCTCGCGGACCCGAGCCAGAGTTCAGCTCAGACCTCTTCTCACGCCTCGCCGTTCAGCTTGAGCGTCCAGGTCACCGATGTCGCCGGGTTCAGCGATTCCTTCACCGAGCAGTACTTGGTGACCGCCAGGTCGATGGCGCGCTCGGCGCGTGCGCGCTGAACGTCGGGGCCGGAAATATGGAAGGTCAGCTCTGCCGCGACGACGGGCGCTGGAACAGTGTCCGGTCGCTCACCCACCACGTCCACCGAGAGCGAATCGATCTGGGTGCGCGACTTGGCCAGGATGTCCACCACGTCCACCGAGACGCAGGAGGCGAGAGCGCCCAGGAGCATCCGCACCGGACCGGGTCCGGTGGCGCCCGACGCATCGATGCGTGATTCCGGCTTGCCGGCGCCGTCGGAGACATCGAAACGGTGTTCGCCCGCCCAACCCACCCGCACCCGCGATGGCTTCTTGAAACCCGGCCTGGTGGCCGTCGCTGTGCTTCCGTCCGTCCCGATGTCGGTGGGGCTGTCGGGCACGGGCCCGGGCGCACCATCACCCTGCGGTGCAGGGGTTGGCGGCTTGGTAGCAGCTTCGTCTGGTGCCACGCTCTTCTCCCGGTTGGTCAAGGTTGGTCTCCCACGCGAATGGGTGCGCGAACCGAATTGCCCCACTCGGTCCATGAACCGTCGTAATTGCGCACGTTGTTGTATCCCAGAAGATAAGTGAGCGCGAACCAGCTGTGGCTGCTGCGCTCCCCTATGCGGCAGTAGGTGACGACGTCGCGGTCCGGGTTCAGGCCAGCCTCGCCCTCGTATATGGCCCGCAGTTCGTCGGCCGTCTTGTAGGTTCCGTCGCTGTTGGCGGCACGGGACCAGGGTACGCTACGCGCGCCGGCAATGTGCCCGCCGCGCAGCGTGCCCTCCTGCGGGTAGTCGGGCATGTGGAGCCTGGCCCCGGTGTATTCCTCGGTGCTCCGCACGTCGATCATCGCGCCCCCGGCCTTGCTGTGCGCCAGGACCTCGTCGCGGAAGGCGCGGATGCGGCTGTCGTCGCGTTCCGGAGCCTCGTACCCGCTGGCCGGAAAGGTGGGAACATCGGTCACCATCCTCCGGCCCTCGTCTTCCCACTTCTTGCGGCCGCCGTCCAGCAGCCGCAGCTTGGGCTCCGGGAAGTCGAAGAGGCGGAAGATCCAGAAGGCGTAGGTTGCCCACCAGTTGCTCTTGTCGCCGTACAGGATGACGGTATGACTCGTGTCCACGCCCAGACGACGGAGCAGCGCCTGGAATGCGTCGCGATCCACGTAGTCACGATTCACCGGGTCGTTCAGGTCCTGGTGCCAGTCCAGCTTCTGGGCGCCTGGGATGTGACCCATGTCGTACAACAGCACGTCCTCGTTGCATTCCAGCAGGCGTAGCGACGGGTCGTCAAGATTCCCGGCCAACCAACTGGTGCTCACCAGCACGTCCGGCCGGGCGTAACCGCGGGCGCCAATATCCACGCTGCCGCTCGCGGACGGAGAGGCTGCTTCCTTGCTGCTCATGAGGGTCCTCGACTGTCAGAGATGGCCGCGCATCAAGATGGACGCGGCACTACTAGCTTGACCGTGGGCGGGTCGCGAAGTCAAGCGCGCCGGGGGCGTGAATGCCTCGGACCGCGGCGATGAGGGTGCTCCCGATCCCGCATGCTGGCGCTGCTGCTGGCCAGCCGGCCTGCGGAGTCACAGTTTGACGAAGTAGCTTCACTGGCATGCCTGCCCGGACGGCGCGCCGATGCTGCCGTAGGCGGCGGCGCGGTTCACCACGGCGCCCTGTCGAGCCGGTACCACGCAGACGAGAACCGAATGGAATCCCCCGCTCCAGCCGAACTCCCGCGCGTATCCGGTGCGGCCATACTCTACCGACTGCACGACGTCGGCTACGGCATCGACATCGAGCGTGCCCTGGATCTGCTGGCGGCCCAGTCGCCCGAGCGCGTGCGACCGGTGCGTGGCGAGGGACAGGCAATCCAGATACCCAACCCACCCATCTCGGTCATCCTGGGCACGGAGAGCGTCGTGGTCGGCAGTCACCGGCGTGACGCCGAGATCTCGGCCCGGATCTTTGATTTCGGGGTGGTCTCGCTGCGCGTCCGCATCGACACGCCGGGCATCATGTCATGGGCGGAATTCTCCGAGTTCGGCAACCAGGTTGATTCCGGTGGGCAGCAGGAACTGTTCGTCCACCATCTGCGACTGCTCAGCGAGCGCATCCACCAGGCTGTCGTGCGCCCGAAGCTGGCCCGGGTCACCGAGGACTACGTGGTCTACAGGGTCAATCGGCTGCTCGGCGCGGATGGTGAGCCGCTGCAGAGCGAGGCGCTGCGGGATGTGGATGTCGTACCGCTGCTGCTGAACGAGCGCCGACCGCTGTCCGCGGACGCCAGGCGCGAACTTCTGCCGCACCGATTCTCCTATTATGCCGACGACCTTGCGATCCTGACCTGGGACAACGCCCTGGTGGTCGAGCCCACGTCCACCGACACCGACGTGCAGTACATCCTGGAATTCGCGAACGCCCAGTTGCTGGAACTGCGCTACTACGACGCCATGCTGGACGCCGAACTGCCCCGGATGTACGACCGGATAGCTGCCCTTCGTGGTCGCGCGGGCACATTCCTCGGCCGCCGCTTCGCGCCGCTCCTGGCGGACTTGCAGAGCATGGTGGCCGACTCGACAGAGCTGGTGGAGCGGGTGGAGAACTCGCTCAAGGTCACCGACGACGTGTACCTGGCGCGCATCTACACGGCGGCGCTGGAGATCTTTCGCGGCCGGGCATGGCGAGCGGGTATCGATCGCAAGCTGGCGATCATTCGGGACACCTACGCGATGCTCAATGGTGAAGCCCAGTCGCGGCGTGCCGAGGCGCTGGAACTGGCCATCGTCCTTCTCATCGTAGCCGAGATCGTCATGGCGTTGCTGGCGTGACCAGCGACGACGGCCGGCGTCGCCCACTCCGGTCCATCGGACAACCACCCTCTCACGCCCGGCATGTGGCTGGATCAGCCCGGGGCCGGCCGACGTTTCGACCGGTCTCCGTCCGTCGATCGCGCGTCCGCCGGGTCTGATCGATCTTCGCTGGCGTGGTCTGCACAACAGTTCGACCTGATCCAGCGCGCGATGTCGGCGGCGACGACCTCGCCACCGGGTTCCCGGACAATGAAGTGGGCATGTCCCTCGTAGATCCTGTGCTCGGCACCGTAGCGCGCGGCCACCCGGGTGCCGACGCGTGGCGAGAAGAAGCGGTCTTCGGTGGCAGAGATGACGAGGACGGGGACCTGCACGTGCGCGGGGTCGATGGCCAGCCCGCCGAGTGAGAGCTCTCGCGCGACCCGGCCACTGTCCGGCACGAACCGCGCGGCCAACGCCTGCTGCTCGGCCCCAGGTATCCGATTGAGCGTGGTGGCGATGATGTCGCCTGGCGTGCCGCGGAGAGGTCGATCGAGGAACATCGCACCCAGGTGGCGGAGTTGCCGGAACACCAGCCCGGGAGACGCGAAGCGGATTCCCCTGGGTGGCATGGAGGTGAGAAGGACAGCGGCGCTGACGCCGCCGGCGGCAGCGACCGCCTGGGCCAGCAGGCCACCCAGGGAATGTCCCACAACCACCGGGCGGCCGAGGCAGGCGGCAGCCTCGCTGACGTCGGCGACGTAGTCGGTCAACGATACCCGTCCCAGGTCGGCCACCCCACGGCTGTCATGATGGCCACGGAGATTCAGCGCATGCGACGTGAAGCCGTGTTCGGCGAGCACGCGCTGGTAGCGATCCCAGTACCATGCGCCGCCGGCCAGCCCGTGGACGAGCAGAACAGGCGATGTGGCGGGGACCACCGAGCCCGTGGGCGACGCGACGCGCATGGTCAGCCCGCCCGGAGTGAGGCTGTCGCGAAAGAGCACGTCGGCGGGCGGCGGGATGGTGGATCCGGTCAAGTCAGCGGGGAATGGGTGAATCCGGTTCCGGCCGGGCCAATCGTGGGGCGGAGCGGCCCGTTGGTGCCGGCTGAGGCGCCGACCGGCGGCCGTCGGGCCAGTGGGGCGCCGGTTGGTCGGATGGATGCTGGAGAGTCGTCAGAGCTTGCTGAGTCGGGCCAGATCCTCCTCCCGGCCGGAGACCACCAACGTGTCCGAGTCGGTGAGCATTCTATCCGGGTCGGGCACGGGGATCATCTCGTCCCGGAGCATGTCGTGGACCGCCAGCACCTGGACGTGATACTTGAGGCGGAGGTCCAGTTCACGCAGTGTCCTGCCCTCCCAGCGATCCGGCACCCCCATCTCCTGGATGGAGAAGCCTGGTCCCAGCCGAACGTAGTTCAGGAGTCCCGACGTGGACAGCCGCCTGCCCAGGGCAATCGCGCTGTCACGCTCGGGGAAGATGGTCTCCGTGACACCCTGCCGTTCCATGACCCGTGCATGGTTGATACTTATGACCTTGCAGTAGATGTGCGGGATCCCGATATCCTTGAGTGCGAGGACGGCCAGGATGCTCGCCGTGATGTCGTCGCCCACGCTCACCACCGCCACATCGGCGCCCGCTGCACCGGCACGCTCCAGAACCTCCCGCCTCGTACCGTCTCCCACGATGGCGCGCTCCACGAGCGTGCCTATGTGGTCGACGCGCAGCGGGTCGCCGTCCACGGCGACTACCTCATGGCCCTCATTCGCGAGGCTCTCGGCCAGGCCAGTGCCGAAGTTGCCGAGGCCGACGACGACAAATCGTCTCATCTCTACTCAGGATGCGGGAATGGCAGGAAGCTCAGCCCACGGCCACGTCTTCGCGGGCGTAGCGGAACGGGAGATTGCGTGGCTCGAGCGTGAGCGCGGCGGCGAGCGACATGAGTCCCACCCGACCGACGAACATCAGGACCGTTATCACGAGCCGTGCCCCGGTCGACAGGGACGGGGTGAGATCCATGCTCAGCCCGACGGTGCCGAAGGCACTCACAGCCTCGAACATATAGCGCAGGAACTCATCCGGCGACGACGCCCGCGGGTCCACCGCCAGCAGTACGAAGATCGCGGTTATGAGCACCGTGGCGGCGATCACCGTGAGGCCTGTCGCGCGGCCCAGGGTCTCTTCCGGGATGGCGCGGTGGAAGGCGCTCACCGAGCGCGCCCCGCGCAACCTGGTCAGGGCAAGCATGAGGAGTACGGCGATGGTGGTGACCTTGATGCCGCCGGCCGTTGAGCCCGGGGCGCCGCCGATGAACATGAGGATTATCGTCGCGAACGCCGTCGGACCGGTGATGCTGTTGTAGTCGACCGCGGCAAAGCCCGCCGTGCGAGCGGTCACCGATCCGAACATCGCACTCACGATTCGCTCGTGGAGTGGCAGCCCCTCCAGCGTGTTGTGCCACTCGAAGAAGCTGAAGGCGACCATCCCGAGAATCAGCGCGACGGCCGTGGAGACGAGGACGATCCGCGCGTGCAGCGACAGCCGCCGCTGGTGGCGCGAGGTGCCGTGCAGCCAGCGGCCAATCTCGGTGAGCGTGAGGAATCCGAGTCCGCCGGAGACAATGAGCATCATCAGCGTCGACATGCCCAGCATGTTTCCCCGATGACTCATCATGCTGTCGGAGAAGACTGAGAAGCCGGCGTTGCAGAAGGCGCTGATGGAATGAAAGACGGCGGGCCAGACCGCGCCGCCGAACCCCATCTCGCCGAACCATGCGACGTAGAGAGCGGCCGCTCCAACCGACTCGATCAACAGGGTGTAGCGCAGCACGCGGCGCACCAGCAGTCGGTAGTCGATCTGCGGGTTCGTCTCGCTGGACGAGCGCATCAACTCCTCGTGTCGGAGCGAGAGACGACGCCCTACGGTGAGCAGGACGCCGCTCGTCAGCGTGAGCAATCCGAGGCCACCCAGCTGAATGAGGCAGATGGTCCAGAGCTGGCCGTAGAAGGTGAAATAGGTTGCCGGGTCCACAACCACGAGGCCGGTCACGCAGACGGCGCTGGTGGCCATGAAGAGACTGTCGATCCAGCCCAGCCTGTCTCCCACGTAGAGCGATGGGAGCAGGCGAAACCCCAGGGTCCCGATTATTACCAGGGTGAGGAAGGAGAGGACCAGGAAGCGTGCGGGGGAGAGCCAGTGGGCGAACGCGCGGCGACGACGGGGGTTGGGCAGCCACTGCGCGAAGTGACTCGGGAGTACCGGGGTCCTCGGGCGAGCGGGCAACTAGCGCAGCTCCTTCAGCAACCGTGGCCACACGGAGCGTGCGTAGCGTCGGAAGTTCTCGCGTGCGACCGGCTCGGCGGCCAGGAAGTCGGCAAGCCGTCGGTGTCCCTTGAGCGCATTGCAGCTCTGGCAAGCTGTCACTAGGTTGCCCCCGGAGTGGTCGCCACCGCGTACCCGCGGCTGCACATGGTCTACCGTGAGTGATTCTACCTCGAAGACCTGACCGCAATAGACGCAGCGATGTCCGTCGCGCGCGAAGACGTCATCTCGTTTCACCGATGCCTCCTCTCAATCCGCGCCGCCACGCTTTCGATGCCGCCAGGCGTCTCCTGTTCAATGAGAATGAGGAGATGCTGGAGACGTCCACCGACAGTCCGCCGCGGCTTACACCCGACGCAATCAACCGTTCCCGCATGTCCCGCTCCCGCGATCGTATCCTTGCCAACCTCGACGACATGTATCGCGAGGCCTTCGAGCGTGCCAAGGCAGCCGAAGACAAAGGGCAGATGACGGCCCTCGATTTTGCCTACCGCCGCGAACAGCTCTACCTGGAAATCCTCCTCGACATCCGCGACGGGATGGATCGACGTTAGCGCCGCCGCTGCAGGACGTTAGATTACGGTATGATGCACCCGGTTGCTGCGTCGGGCGAGATGTCCGGCGCAAGACCAACCCTTTCCCTGGTCGTCGTGAACGCTCGCATCTGGACCGGGCGGGCTGCCCGGCCCTGGGCGGATGGGCTGGCCGTGAGCGGCACGTTGCTCGCCGCGGTCGGCTCCAGCGCCGAGATCCGCAAGTTGGCCGGCGACGCGACGCGAGTGGTGGATGCCGGGCGCGGCCTGCTGGTGCCGGGCGCTGACGCCGGGTCCCTCTCCCGCGCGCTGGAGGCGATGGCGGCCGGCTCGACCGTAGCTGGTCCTGGTCAGGCGCCCGCGCCCGCGCTCGTCAGCGGCAATCCGGCTGACTTCACCCTGTTCGGTTGTGACCTGACCGGTTCGCCGGCAGTCCGTAGTGGAGCCCCGGAGCCGATCCTCGTCGTGGCCGGAGGCGCGATACTCGGAGACGACTCGACCATCCACAACTGAGTTAACCGTCTCGAACCGACTCGTTCGAGCTCTCTTCAACGGTCGTCCTGTATTGCCCTGTAGCGGCAGGATGGTAGGTTGGGGGACGCGCTGGCCCGGCTCTGACGAATCATTACGGTTGTTCCCGGCGATCCAGCTGCGTTGTCCAGCACAGGACGCGTTCCAGTCCCAGGAGGATGATCATGTCAACAATTCAGCACCGTCGCCGCTCCAAGCTCCGTCATGCGTGGCCGCTGGCGGCCATCATGCTCCCGGTGGCACTCTTTGCCACTCCGCTCTTCGAGGCGGGCATCACCTACGACTTCCGCGTCAGTACCTCCTCTGTCCAGGGCGACAACTCCAAGGAGTTGAGCGTCATGGCCGGCCGTGGGCAGGTGACGGCCACCAATGCCAGGATAGAGCTGTCGGAGGCCAGGAATGGTGGACCGATGTTCACCGGCAAGGACGGCTACGTGGTAGTGAAGGACGGCGGCGCCACCATGTACATGGTGGATCCGGGCGAGAAGCAGTACTACGCCTTCAACATGGAACAGATGTTTGCCGGGCTTGGCTCTGCCCTCAAGATGATGGGCGGCATGGTCAAGATGACCATGTCCGACGTCAAGTTCGATGTCCAGGACCTGGGTGCAGGCGAGCGCATTCAGGGCTACGCCACCCGGCATATTCGCCAGACGCAGTCGCATACGCTGACCATGTCTGTCCTGGGTCGGAAGAACTCGACCACCTCCCATGACACCACCGATATGTGGATCGCGCCGGAGCTGAAGCTTGCCGGCAACCCGTTCCTCCAGTTGGGCGCGGCTGCATCCGGTATCGACTTCGGCAGCCCCGAGTACAAGAAGCAATTCCAGGCTGCCCAGGCCAGGATTCCCGCCGGATTCCCGCTCAAGTCGGTCACCCGCAACCATTCCACGGATGACAAGGGGAGACCCAGCCTGACCATCTCGACAATGGAAGTCACCAACTTCCAGAAGGGTGACATCGCGGCCAGCACCTTCGCCATTCCCGGGGATTACAAGGAAGTCCAGATGCCGTTCGCCGAGTTGGCAGCGATGGGGGATTCGCTGGACGCCGCGAAGGCCCGGTCCGGCAATGTCTCGGCCGACGAGAAGGAGAGCACGGGCGAGGAGCTGAAGGAAGCCGTCAAGGAAGCCGGCAAGGAGGGCGTGAAGGAAGAGGCGAAGAAGAAGATCAGAGGGATCTTCCGCAAGCCGTGACCCCCGTCCTCGTGCAAGGCACTGGCAACCACTGAGACGGGGCAGGGGCGCACCACGCCCCGGCCCCTCTTGGGTTGAAGTGCCGCTCCACGCCACCCACCGCATCCCGTCGTCATCCTGCCGATGTCTTCCGCGCCGGACGCATATTCGACAGCTCTGGACGCCGCAGTCGCCAGCTTTGGCGCCATGGTGCGCAGGGTGGGGTGGCGTCACAGGCTGTCCGAGGCAGACGTTGATGAACTGCTCCAGGACGTGCGAGTCCGGCTCTGGCGTGCGCGGCCTGACAGTGAGCAGATCGGGATGGTGGGTGCGTCGTATGTCTACAGGACTGCGGTGTCGGCAGCGCTCGACCTTCTCCGACGCCGGCGTGCGGGCAACACCGAACCGTTCGATCTGCACGAGCACGACCGACTGGTCACGGAGACCAGGCGGGCGGTGAGCGCCGAGGAGGAGCTTGCCGAATCGGAACTCGCCGAGCAGATCGTGCAGGTGGTGAGCGCGATCACGCCGTCACGCAGGCCCGTGGTACGCATGCACCTGGCAGGCTACGGTCGCAAGGAGATCGCAGAGTTGTTGGGATGGACCGAAGCCAGAACGCGTAACCTGCTCTATCGAGGCCTTGCCGACCTGCGCGAGGGGCTGCTGGAGCGCGGCATAGGGTGGGAGAGCGCCTCAGTCGGGACATCAGTTCAGGACCGGACGGGAACCAGATGAACGACGAGCGACTGCGACAGCTATATGGTCGGGGCATGGCCGGGCGGGATGCCCGGTCGGAGTTGCTGGGAGCGTGCGAGGTGGCGCCGGAGCGGCTGCTGGCGCTGGTGAGGCGCGAACTCCCAGAGGAAGAGCAACTGGAATTGCTGGACGAGGTGATGTCGAGCGGCGCCTGCCGCGAGGCCTTCGAACTGCTGCGGGTCGTGGAAGCAGTGGGTCGGCAGGGCGAGCAGCCTCCGCTGGTCGGCCCGACGGCGAGAGGGCCGTCGGCGGCCACGCCGGCAGTGAGATCTGCGGCCAACCGGGAAGTGACGACGGACAGAGGAGCGGGCGACTCCAGCCAGTCGCATCCATGGTGGCATCGAAATGGGGTATCGCTGGCGCTCGCCGCCTCGGTCCTCCTTGCCGTGGGCCTGTTCGCCCGTGACCGCGGCGGCGACGGCCCTGAAGTCACCCGGGGCGCCGGTGACGGCGTGACGCTCGTGGCTCCGGCCATCCGACCGGGCGCTACGGACGACGTGACCCATTTCGTGTGGCGAGCCATACCGGGGGCCACCGACTACGAGTTCCAACTGCTCGACGCCTCTGGCGAACCGCTACACCAGGCCACCACCATCGACACAGTCATGACCTGGCCGACCGGCGTGACGCTACTGCCCGGCACTGAATACCGGTGGCTGGTCCGGGCCCGCGTGTCCGGAGGGCAGCGTAGCTCGCCGGCCCGTCAGCTCTGGATCCCGGCCCCATAGCGTCGGGCCAGCCTCGCGACGGATCAGCCTTCCGGAGTTCACCCAACGCGGCTCCCAACGCGGCTCCCAGGGCTACGGGCGGCGGCAAGTCACGCGACAGCTCTGCCTCCCTCGACAGGAGTGACCACGTTCGGTGCCGGGCCGGGGCGCCCTGCGTCAATCAGCCCCGGTGCTCAGCCCGATGCCGCCAGCCGACGGCGGCGACGGCGACGACCACCAGCAGGAGGCCTATCGCGAGCAGCTTCGGTCGCTCCGGCATCCTTGTACGCGTCGGCACGATGAGCGAGACACGCACCGTCGGGTCGCCGACGACCGAGAAGGCGGCCCACGTCGCCTCGCTCTCCCCGCGCGCGATGGCCGTGAGCTTGGCCTGTCGCATGGCGCCGGCGACGTCGTAGCCGTCGGCCAGAGCGGTGTAGAAGTCGTGCACGAGTCGCACACTCCGTTCATCCCCGATCCTCCAGCCGGTGGCGACCACCGACCTGGCGCCGGCCTGGAGCAGCGGGCCGGTGAGCCCCCAGATTCCCTCGCCACCCATCAGACGCCCACCGGCGGTACGACAGGCCGAGAGTACCACCAGATCTGCATCCATCCGGAGCGTGGCGACATCACCAGCCGACAGGAAGCCGTCATCCCCGTCGCCAGGAGCGAGAGCCAGGGCCGTCCGTGCCACCGTCGTCTCGTCCACGATCGCATGGGTGGCCAGGTGAAGCACCTGGACGTCGCCCGTCAGGGCCTCCCTGAGCGCTGCCTCGGTGGCCCGGCGCCGCAGCCGCACCTGACCGTCGGGTGCAAAGGCGGCCACCATCCGCGCCTCCCTGCCCGAACCGGCCAGCCGGGCCAGCCCGCCCGCGGCTTCGAAGGCGTCCCGATAGAGGCTGCCCGGCTCGGTCTCCGACCTTGCAAAGGCCGGGTCGCCAAAGGCGAGCACGGCGGCTGTGGCTGCGGGCTGGCTGGACCGTCCGTCCCGCCGCCAGAGCTCGCGTGTCACGGTCGCCGACGGCGAGGTGGAGATGGTGAACCGTTCTATGGCGCGGCGTCCGTCGCGCAAGCGGAGGGCGTCGAAGGGTACTCGATGCAGCAGACCGTCGGGAACTATCACCAGACGCGTTACCGTCGGGCCCATCAGCACCTGGGCGGAGTCGAGAAGGGCAGCGCCGAGGGAACGGCTCAGCTCTTCGGGAGAGTCGCCGTCCTCGAGAAAAGCGAGCCAGCGCTGCGCCCGCGGGGCCAGCGTATCCAGCGGCGAGAGGAGGAGCGCCTGAACCCCGTTCCGGGTGACGATGAAGAGGGTGGTAGGCGCGCCGCTGGGCCCGGTGACGTACTCCAGGAGGGCGGTTTCGTCGTCGGGGAGCACTGCCGACAACCCGGACGCGCTCACCGGAGCGCCCCGACGTTCCACCGCCGTCCGCAGTTCGCCGTCGGGCCGCCGCCCGTCGCGCAACACCTCTGCCTGCATCATCCGGTTCACCAGTTCGCGCGCCCGGCGTCGCTCGGCCAGGGCGAAGGCCGGCGCGGCGCGTCCGTCAGCGACCAGCGCGGCCAGCACTCGTGGTACGCCGGTATCCTGATCGGCACAGGCGCAGATGTCGGCGGCTAGAAGGCGCAGGTCGTCGTCGTTCAGGCTGGCTCGCCAGGCGTCCAGCTCGTCGCTCGCCGCGGTCAGCTCGCGTTCGGCCGCATCCAGCTCCCCCATTTCCGCGTTCGCCTCGGCCAGTCGGGCGCGGACACCGTAGCGCAGGCTGTGTTGCGACGCCCCGAGCGTCGCCAGCGCCTCCAGGTACAGCCGCCGCGCGCCCGCCGCATCGCCACGGAGAAGCGCCAGGCGGCCCTCGTGCTCCGGCTGCTCCTCCAGCGCGCCCGTGAGGACGTTGGCCGAGGCGAGGGTGCGGGCGCTGTCCAACTGGGCCTGGGCCGTGGACCAGTCCTGCTGACGCATGGCCAGATGGGCCAGGTCCCGTCGCACCACCCATTCGTTGTAGGGTTCGGCGCGCTCGATGTACGAGGCGAGGGCGATGTGGTAGAGGTCGCGCGCCCGCGCGAAGTCTCCCGTGCCACTGGCCAGGTCAGCCTGATAGGCCTGGACCAGGCGCAGGAGGACGGTGTCGCGCGCCGAGATGGCAATGCTGTCGGCAGCGTGCAACCGGGCGGCGGCGGTGGCGAAGTCGTTGACACGCAGCGCGACCGCCGCCAGTCCGGCCATGGAGTTGCCCAGGAAACGCCGGTGCTCCACCCGCGCTGCCAGGTCGCGCGACTGAAGGAGGGTGGCGCGGGCGGCGCCATAGTCACCGCGGACCACATACTTGAAGCCGGCGCGGGACAGGACGTTGGCCCGCTCGGCGTCGTCATGGGCGAGGGTGAGCAGACTGTCGGCGGTCAGGAAGAGCCTGGGCGAGGAGTTCCCCCGCTCCCCGATGACAATGGCCTTTGCCGCCATGCAGCGGCCTTCCAGGCCAACGCGACCTGCGCGCTGGGCGAGTGCGATACCGGAGTCGGCGTGGGCCACACGCCTCTCCCAGCCGTCGGAGCGCACGAGGGTGGCGCGCCGGCAGAGCAGGGCAGCGCCCAGTTCGAGGTCGCCGGCAGGGAGGAGCATTGCCGCGCTGTCCAGCAATGCGGCAGTACCCACGCCACCCCGCCGCCCGGCGAGGGCGATCATCGCTTCCACCTGCAATGCACTATCGCCGGCGGCGGCCCCGATCGCCCGCGCCGCCTCGTAGTGCGGGGCTGCGTTGACGAAGAGACCACGGGCCGCGAGGGCTTCTCCCATTCCCAGCCGTGCCTGGCCGGCCAGGCGATCTCTCTCCGGCAGTGCACCCGTCGCAAGGTCGTACTCACGGACCGCCAGTTGGTAGTCGTATCGGCGCCGGGCTATGGTGGCGAGCGCCAGATGCGCGGCGCGGTCTTCCGGCGCGGCGCGCACCCTGGCCTCCCATTCGGCCAGCGCCTCGTCTCCGCCGTCGCGCTCCACCGCCTGGTCGGCCGCCCTTACCAGCAGACGCGGGTCGGGCTGGAGCGACGCCGGCGCGATGGACGCGTGAGCGAGCGCGGAGACGAGAATCAGCGAGCGCGGCGGCATGGATTGATGGGGTGAACGGTCCGGGCCACCGAAGCGGGCGCGGCAGGAGGATCAGAACGTGACCCGCGGACGGCGAAGACGCAAGCGAGTGGCTGAGGGGCAGATTGCCGTCGGGCGGATCGTGTCCGGCAGCATCTGCAGCTACTGAACGGTGGCGGACGGGGAAGGGGTGGGAAGGCAGCGAATGCTCCGGCTGCCTGCCCACCCCGTTCCTGCCCCTCATCCGTTACTCGTGTGCGAGCCGTCGATGCTCGGATGCCGCAGTTGCAGGCTTCCGGGAATCCAGCGGCTCAGAAGCTCGCAGTAGTCCGGTACGCCTTGCGGAAATCCTCGATCTGTGGGAGCGTCGCGTCCTCGAGCTGCGGCGCGTAGCCCACGAAGGTGTCCTGACTGGCCACCCGCGCCACCGGCGCATCCAGCCAGGCGAAGCAATCGTCGGCAATGCGGGCGGCGATCTCCGCTCCGTAGCCCCACGAGATGGAGTCCTCGTAGGCGACGATCACGCGGTTGGTCTTCTTCACGCTCGCGTACACTGCTTCCTGGTCCCACGGGCTGAGCGAGCGCAGGTCCAGGACCTCCACATCCAGCCCATCCTCGTCGGCCGCCTGGTTGGCCGCGGTGAGCGCGCGCTGTACCGTCGCGCCGTAGGTCACCACGGTCAGGTCGCTCCCTTCACGGACCGTTCGCGCCTTGCCGAACGGGATCATGAAGTTGGGCCCCGGATACTCCGCCTTGTTGTAGGTCTGGCGGTAGAGGTGCTTGTGCTCGAGGAAGATCACCGGGTCGTCGGAACGGATGGCCGTCCGCAGCAGGCCGTTGGCATCGAGGGCGTTGCTGGGGCAGACGACGCGGAGGCCGGGGGTGTGGGTGAACAGTGTCGCGCCGGTCTGCGAATGGTAGACAGCGCCACGGATGTACCCGCCGTAGGTTACCCGGACCACCACCGGCGCGGCAAAGTCGTTGTGGGAGCGCCAGCGCATGGTGGCCAGCTCGTTCCGCAACTGCATGAAGGCGGTCCAGATGTAGTCGAAGAACTGGATCTCGACTACCGGCTTGAAGCCGCGGATGGCCAGGCCGATGGCGCGGCCGATGATGTTGGCCTCGGCCAGCGGGGAGTTGAATACGCGGGTGGAGCCGAACTCCTTCTGCAGCCCCCACGTCACCTTGAAGACGCCGCCCTTGCCCTTGACCTTGCCCGTGTGCTGCTCGCGGCTCAGGTCAGCCACGTCCTCGCCGAACATCACGATCCGCTCGTCACGCCGCATCTCGTCCTTCATGCAGGCGTTGAGCAGGTCCACCATGGTGGTCGAGGTGCCGCTGAACTGCGGGTCGTCCTCGGTGTCGAACTGCTCACCGGTCGGATCCACGTCGGGCGAATAGACGGCGTAGGGAACCGTCTCGGCGCCCGGCTGCGCCTGCGCCAGGGCGTCGTCGGTCGCCGCCAGCACCATGGCGTCCACTTCCTCCTCGATCGCCGCCAGATCAGCATCGGTCGCGTGGCCCTCGCTCACCAGCCACTTCGGGAAGACCGTGATCGGGTCGCGCAGCGCCTCAGCCTCGCGCTCCTCGGGCGGCCGGTACATGGTCTCGTCGTCGGACAGGGAGTGCGAGTACGGGCGGATGACGTGGGCGTGCACCAGCGCCGGTCCCTTCCGCTGACGTGCGTACTCGACCGCCCTCTTCATCGTCTCGTGGCTGGCCACGAGGTCGCAGCCGTCCACTTCCTCGATATAGAGGTTGGGGAAGGAGGCGACGAGCTTGGAGATGGAGCCGCCGGCCGTGTTCACCTCGACCGGGACGGAGATGGCGTAGCCGTTGTCCTCCACCAGGTAGACGACAGGAAGCTGGAGGTTGCAGGCGGTGTTCAGCGATTCCCAGAACTCGCCCTGGCTGGTCGTGCCATCGCCGGTGGTGACGAGGACGACCTCATCGCCCTGGAAGCCGTCGGTGATGTCGAGCAGCTTCGCCCGCATGCTCGCCTCCGCGCTTCCCACCGCCTGCAGGAACTGCGTGCCGGTAGGGGAGGAGGTGGAGACGATGTTGAGTTCCTTGCTACCCCAGTGGCTGGGCATCTGGCGGCCGCCCGAATTGGGATCGGCGGCGGCGCCGACGGCCGAGTAGAGCATGGCCTCCGGCGTCATGCCGAGCTGCAGGCAGAGGGCGCGGTCGCGGTAGTAGAGGTAGAACCAGTCGTAGGACGGGCGGAGCACCAGGCCGGCTGCCACCAGCACGGCTTCGTGTCCGGCACCGGAGATCTGGAAGAAGATCTTGTTCTGGCGCTTGAGCTGGACTTCCTTGTCGTCCAGCCGGCGCGACAGGAGCATCGTGCGATAGGCCGCGACAAGCTGGTCGCGGCTGAGGGCCACGTCGCTCGATCGCTCAGCTTTTGTCTGGGTAGCCATAGGTCTCCGATACGGGGTCTGCAGATCCTTCAAGATAGCACTTCGGCGCGATGGCAGGCCAGCCGAAAGAACGGAGGTCAGGAGTGCGTCACGCAGGCAGATGATTGCCATGTCGGGGGCCCACTCCTGGCTGAGGCTGGTAGCCACGGCGTGACCTCCGTAGCGGTCGCTCGCGTGTGGCTCGGATCGGGGCTACCGACGGGCCGGGATCCGGCACAATTCTCGCTTGCCAGTCCTGAAGAGTGGCCGGGTGGCGCGATTCCGGCCTCTCCGCCAACACATTCAGCGCGGCGTGACTTCGCCACAGGCAGCTCCGCGCAGCCATTGACTGCCCAGGTTCCATCCAGGGAGGACCGCATGCACCGGCCCGAAGCGCACTGCCCGTTCTGCGACCTGATCCACGGCGCTGGTGAGGTGTCGCTCTGTCACGAGGACTCCGAAGCCCTCGCCTTCATGGACATCCAGCCGGTGAATTCGGGACACGTGCTCGTGGTTCCGCGACGGCACTACGAATCGTTGGAGGACCTCCCGCCGGATCTGGGCAGGCACCTGTTCGACGTGGTGATGAAGCTCGGTCCGGTGGTGCGCGACGTGAGCGGCGCCGAGGGGATGAACATCATCGTGAACAGCGGCGCGGCAGCGGGGCAGGATATCTTTCATTATCACATCCACCTGATCCCGCGCCGTGCCGGCGATGGCTTCGACGTGCGGCTCCCCTTCCCGGAGTCCGCGATGCCCGATCGTCAGCGGCTGGATGCGATGGCTGCCCGGATCATCGCGGCAATGACGGATCCGGCTGGTGCCACCACCCGGGCTGCCATCCCGCAGCGTCGGTCCACCGACCGGGCGACCGTCTAGCTACAGGGTGACGAGGGCCGTTCAGGTGGGTATGCGGCTGTTCAGGTGGGCATGCGCAGGATCGGCTTGATGACCTCGCCGGACCTGGAGTCGGCGAGAGCCTGCTCGACCTCGCCCATTTCGTAGTACCGCACCAGTCGATCGAATGGGAAGCGCCCCTGCTCGTGGAGCTCCACGAGTGCAGGGATGAGCTGGCCCGAGCGGCCGCCGCCGCCGAGCACGCCAATCACCCGCTTGCCCCAGAGGGTGCGCAGGTGGTCGAGCGAGAAGCGGGCGTTCGCGGGGGCGCCACCTATCAGGACCAGCGTCCCGAGCATGCCGACCGTCTCTGCCAACTGCTCGATGACGGGGATGACGCCCGTGCAGTCGAAGGCGAAATCCACCGTCGATCCGGTGATCCGCCTGACCTCCTCTACCAGGTCCCTGGAGCGGGAGTTGACCGTGTGCGTCGCACCGAGCTCCTGGGCCAGCGTCAGGCGGTCGTCATGGACATCGGCGGCGATGATCTTCGTGACCCCGGTGTTGCGGGCTGCCATGACGGCGGCCAGCCCCACGGCGCCGACGCCGGCAATGAGCACCGAATCACCCAGCCGCGGTCGCGCCTCGTTGAGCACTGCCCCGGCTCCGGTGGCAAAGCCGCAGGCGAGCGGCCCGAGGAGTTCGAGCGGCACCTCGCCGGGCACCTTCACGAGCGCATCGGCTGTCGTGATGGAGTGGGTGGCGAATGACGATTGCCCGAAGAAGTGGCCGTGGATGGGCTGGCCCCCGCGCGAGTATGCGGAGGTGCCGGCGCGGTCGCCCTTGAAGCGCTTTCCCGAGACGAGCGCCTCGCCCGTGCGCAGGCAGTAGCGCGGCTGGCCGTCCAGGCAGTTGCGACACTCCCCACAGGAAGGCCAGCCGAGGATCACCCTGTCGCCCGGCGCGACCTGCGTGACTCCCGCGCCGACCTTCTCAACAATGCCGGCACCCTCGTGCCCGAGCACGGCCGGAAATGGCATCGGCATGTCGCCGGCGCGGGTGATCGCGTCGGTGTGGCACACACCGGCAGCGACAATGCGCACCAGTGCCTCGCCGCGCGCTGGCCCCTCGAGCTCGAGTTCAGTCTCCACGAATGGAGCGTCCCTCTCCTCCACCACCAGGGCCTGGATCGTCATCGAGCTCAAATCGACCTCCTCCCGCCAAGCGTTGGTAGACCACTGTCCACGCCAGCAGCCTCCGCGCTGGATAGCGTCGTGTGCCCGGAGCAGTGGGTCTGGACGAAAGGTGCGGCTGCTGGTACTAGGCGACCACAGTCTGCTTCTGCCCCGATCCTCGCCTCAGCAGCGCGTCAAGGCTCCATGGACCGGGACCTGCCGCGACCAGGAAGAGGAAGATGAAGCAGAACAGTACTGCAGCCTCGCCGCGGTTCTCGATCGGGAAGAATCCGTTGGGGTGGTGCGCGGTGAAATACGCGACCGCCATCTCACCCGAAGTGATGAACGCCACGACCCTCGTGAATAGCCCCAGTGCGATGAGCAGGCCGCCCACCAGTTCGAGCATTCCGGCCAGTCCCATGCGGGACATCAGCTCCACCGTCTGCCCCGGCCCGCCGGCGCCGCCGAACCAGCCGGCCAGCTTCTGGAGGCCATGCTGCATGAAGAGTAATCCGGCGACGATGCGCAGCACCGACAGCAACTGTGGTTCGAAGGGAGCGAGAAAAGGCTTGCGCAAGGGACACTCCGGGTTCGTGGTCAGGGCTTGAAATGGGAGCGGCCGACACGCATGGTCGGCCGCTCCGTTCCTTATCCAACTCAATTTAGCGCAAGACACAAGGGAAAGGGGCGCGCGGTATTCTGAAGCGGGCTCTGGTTGGCCCCGGATTGCGCTGGGTGGAGCGTCCCGCCACTCAATAGTCCACGGGCCGCAGATACGATTCACCGATCGCCGTCTCGCTCAGCACGGCCACCGTGGGCGGCCGTCGCTTCCAGTGCGTGCCCTCCAGCCGTCGTTCCACGAGCTGCACGTCGTTTGCGGGAAAACCACGTTCCACCAATTCCGCCGGCGAGATGCCGCTGAGCAGATGGTGCAGCAGCACGTCGGCGCGGTCGTAGCTGATGCCGAAGTCGCCCTCGTCGGTCTGGCCCTGTACCAGGTCTGCCGAGGCCGGCTTGTCGATCACTGCGTCGGGCACGCCCAGATGGCGAGCCAGTGCCCAGACCTGTGTCTTGTAGAGGTCTCCGAGGGGGTTCACCGGCGGCGAGTCATCGGCGTGCCAGGTGAAGTAGCCGAACAATCGCTCCGTCTTGTTGCCCGTGCCCAGTGGAAGGGCACGAAGGCCGGCGCTCAGGTCGAACAGGGTGATCATGCGCATGCGCGCCATGACATTTCCACGGCGCGTGGGGTCGGCGTCGGTCACCTGTGACAGGTAGCCGTCCACCGCCGGACTGATGTCCACTGTGCGGCCCTCCATTCCCAACTTCTCGATGATCAGCTTCCCATGTTCCAGGCTCGCCGGATTGGCCGTCCGGTAGGGCATGCAGACGCCCAGTACGTTGGCCGGGCCGAGCGCTCGCGCCGCGAGCGCCGCGGTGACCGCCGAATCCACGCCGCCGGAGATGCCGATTATGGCGCGGCTGTAGCCGCGCTGGGCGAGCTCCGTCCGCAGGAACCTGACGAGCCATGCGGTGACCAGTTCGACGTCGATGGCCAGGGCAGTCGCCGGGTCACGACGGATGGCCGGGCGGATTGCGAGCGTCGATGGGGAGCCCGGGTCAGGATTGGCGGAACGGGATTCAGCGTTACCCCGGGGTGTGCCCGCTGCCACCGCCGGCTCGGCGTCGTCGCGCGGCGGGGTGCTCGCCGCCGTCTGCGTCCCGACCCCGACGGCGGGATCGAACTGTACCGGCGACCGCTCCCCGTCAACCGTCAGCGCTCGCTGCAGGTGTGGCAATTGGACGCGCAGGTCGGCAAGGAGCGGGGCCGCCGCGCGGGCGCGGCCCAGGTCGCGCCGCTCCAGGCTGGCCACGATCAGCGCATCCTCCCACACCGGTCCGCGGGCCATCACCTCTCCCGAGGGCGCCAGGACCAGTGACCCGCCCGTGAACATCTTTCCGCCCTCGCTACCCACCAGGTTGGCGAATGAGACGAAGACGCCGTGCTCCTCGGCGATATCGCGCATCAGCCGTTCCCAGCGCGCCATGTTGCCCGGGCCGGGAAGATCGCTGGCCTGCGGCACGGTACCGCGGCCCGGAGCCGCCGCGCAGACATGGATGATCTCGGCGCCGTCCAGGGCGAGTACGGTGCCCGTGAGACTGTGCCAGGCATCCTCGCAGACCAGCAGGCCGGCGCGGCCGTGCGGCGTGTCGAAGGCACGCAGCTCCACCCCCCGCTCCAGGAAGCGTTCCTCGTCGAACATGCCGTAGGTGGGGAGGAAGTTCTTGCGATGCACGTGCAGCACGCGCGCTCCCTCACCGTCGCCCAGGCGCGCGTAGATGGCGGAGTTATGGAGCGTATGGCGCCAGGATTCATAGAAGCCGACCACGATATCCAACGGCGGCCTGCCAGGCGCCGATGCGCGGTAGACGGTGTCGAGGTCGCGGGCGAACGAGCCAGCGGTCATCGCCTGCGCCTGGACACCCCCCTCCAGCAGGTAGCCGGTGAGGGCTGTTTCCGCGAGGTGGAGCACCCGCGGACGTTCCGGCAGCGTATCCAGTTGGCCAAAGATCTGACCCAGGCGGCGCAGGTTGGCCTCGTAATCGCCCTTGATGGGTGCGAACTGGGCGATCGAGATGGGAAGGGCCGTGGCGCCGTGCCTTGAAGTCGGAGTCGCGTTCATGGAAGGAAAGCTGATTGCAGCGGTCAGGCGGGGCAAGCTGTCGCCGCCCGACGGCCTGCTGTGACCGATGATACTGTGACGCGCTCGGGGAATGGCTATCTTCAGGTATGGAGCACGCCGGCACGTCGGTAGCGATACACTCCGCGACCTCATCGTCAGCGTTCGAGGCGCGTGACTTCACGCGCGTCGATGCGCGCCGTGGCGTGCGCATGGCGGTTGTGATCGCCATGCTCGCAGCGTCGGCGTTGACGGTGGCTCCGCCCGCGCTTCCAGCCCAGGCGGCGGACGGCGCATCGCGCATCGTCAACATGAAGCAGTCGTCGCTCGTCCTTGCCCGCGATGGCTCGCTAATTGGCGAGATAGGCGCGGCGCGTCGTGTCGTGGTGTCGTTGCAGGACATGCCTTCCTACCTGCCGCAGGCGTTCGTGGCGGTGGAGGACCAGCGCTTCTACCAGCACGACGGCGTGGACCTGGTGGGTCTGGCAGGTGCCCTCAAGGACGCCGTGCGAGGTGAGGCGCGGGGAGGCAGCACGATCACCCAGCAGCTCGTCGGCAACATGCATCCCGACATCATAGACCGGAGCGATCGGAGCATTGGCCGGAAGTTGCGCGAGCAGCAGGCAGCCCGGGAGATGGAGAAGCATTACTCCAAGGCGCAGATCCTGGAGGCCTATCTCAATTTCATAGACTTCGGCCACGGCTGGAACGGAGTCGAGATGGCCTCCCGCCACTATTTCGGCAAGGGTGTCGGCCAACTGTCGCTGGCCGAGGCGGCCACGCTCGCCGCACTGCCCAAGAGCCCACCGCTCTACGACCCGATCCGGAACAAGGAGCGCGCGCGGGGCCGTCGCAACCTGGTCCTGGACCTGATGGCGCAGCAGGGTTACATCACGCGCTCCCAGGCGGCATCGGCAAAGCGCCTGCCGGTAGTTACCGCCGCCAATGCCGGCTACAGCGCCCGGGCGCCGTACTTTGTGGACGCGGTGAGCACGATCGCCCGGAACGCCGGCGTTCCGGTCGCGGAGGGCGGCTATATCCTGCGCACCACGCTGGACCCGGCACTGCAGGTCAGCGCCGAGGTAGCGCTGGCTGCCGGACTCACGGCCGCCGAGTCGCGGCCGGGCTACCGACATCTCAAGTACGCCGGGCATCCGAAGGGACGCACGGACTACCTGCAGGGGTTGGTGGTGGTCCTGGACCCGGGTAGCGGACAGGTCAGGGCGCTGGTGGGTGGACGCGATTACGGCGAGTCGCAATACAACCGTGCGGTGAACGCGCTCCGTCAACCCGGCTCGGCGTTCAAGCCGTACGTCTACGCAACCGCGATTGCCGACAGCCTGCCGGCAAATCTGATCGTCGCCGATACCGCGCTCGCCATCCCGATGGCCGACGGCACCGTCTACCGCCCCACCAACTCCGATGGTGAGTATCTGGGACCGATCACGTTGCGGAACGCGCTCGCCCAGTCGCGCAACACGGTCGCCATACAGATCGAACTGCGCTATGGCATGGACCAGATAGCGAGAATGGCTCACTCGATGGGTCTCGACACGCCCATCGCGCCCTATCCCTCGAGCGCGCTCGGCGCGTCGGTCGTGCACCCGCTGGATTTCATCGGGAGCTACGTGACTCTCGCCACGCTCGGTGTGCGAGTGGAACCGCGACTCCTGCTGCGTGTCGAGGACAGCCGGGGGCGTACGGTGTGGACGTCGCCCGGCGCGAACGCGACGCCGGTGCTGGACGCCAAGGTGGCATTCATAGTTCGCGACATGATGCGCGACGTCGTGGAGCGGGGCACGGCGACGTCGGTGCGTCGTCTGGTGCCGGCCCGCGTGCCCGTGGCCGGCAAGACGGGTACGACGAATGACAACAGCGACGTCTGGTTCGTGGGCATGACGCCGGAGCTGGTGGCCGGAAGCTGGATGGGCTTCGACCGGCCTCAGATGATCGCTCCGGGCGTCGCCGGTGGCAGCCTGGCGGCGCCGGTTGTGGGGCGCATCTTCGCCGACTATTACGAGGGCCGCAGCTCTGCCGCCTGGCAGCCTCCGCAGGGGCTGGTAACGGCGCAACTGGACCGCGAGACGGGCCAGCTTGCCGACGTCTTCACGCCGGCGGATCGTCGGTATACGGAATACTTCATCCCGGGCACCGAGCCGGCCGAGATGCGCGTGACACCATGGCGGATGTTCGAGTATGGCGGGATTGTGGTGCCCTAGGAGTCTATCGGCGGCCTGCGATCCTAGGGATGCCGCGATGGGCCCCAGTCATGTCCCGGATGTCTCGCAAGGTACATCCGCCGGTCGCTCCACCAGGCGCGCTTCGCGCGGTGGCGGACGCAGTTCGTATGTGGCGAGCGGTGCATGTGGCAGGTCGGCGCTCATTCCCTGGCAGGTTGCTGAAAAAGACCGGCGCACGTGCTTGAGTTTCGTCATGTTCGGGCATTCGTCCGCTAACGGCAGCCGAATAGGACTTGCATGGGACCTCTCGGAGGTGTTCATGGTGTATTGCGCACGGTATAGCACTCCAGGCCGTTGCTTTCTGCATCATCTGGGCGCCTCCTGGGCGGGCAGTGACCATGCTCTCACAGAAGGGCTGAGCGAGTAGTAACCTATGGTCTTCAGGGTTTGGTGTGGGTAAGGTTGGATCTGATCCCCAGCCCGGATGACCATCGATCAGTGTCGAGCGGACCCTACCGCCCCATTCGAGCGCTCACCAGTCCGCATTGTAGTGCTTGTTGGCGACGTGAGGCATCCGCTCAGATGAGTTCTGTCAAGCGACATCAGGAAGTGAACCCCTGACGACATGACTAACTGCCCCCTGGTCGGGGGGTAGGTTCGGCGAGCGCGGAGTGGGAGCGATGGACGATGCCCCGGTGGTGCTCGGCGCCCCGCACGTCCCGAGGAGCCCCGCGCGTCGCTTCTCGCGCAGCCGGTAGCTCTCGCCCCGGATCGTGAGTACGTGCGAGTGGTGGAGCAGGCGATCCAGGATCGCCGTCGCCACCACGGGGTCGCCGAAGACCGTGCGCCATTCACTTATGGCACGGTTCGACGTCAGTAGGATGCTGCCGCGCTCGTAGCGTCGGCTCACGAGTTGGAAGAGCACATGCGCCGCGTCCGGCTCGACGGGCAGGTAGCCCAGCTCGTCGATGATCAGCAGCTTCGGCTTCCCGAAGTGGATGAGCCGCTCATTGAGCCGCCCCTCGGCGTGGGCCTTCACGAGCTGAGCGATCAGCGTTGACGCCGTCGTGAAGAGTACCGTGTCGCCGGCCGTGATCACGCTACGGCCGATCCCGACGCTCAGGTGCGTCTTACCGACGCCCGGTGGACCGACCAAAAGAACATCTTCGCGCTGGGTGATGAAGCGTCCCGTCGCTCGCTCGAAGAGGAGCGCGCGGTTCATCTTCTTGTTGAAGGTGAAGTCGAAGCTGTCGAGCGAGCGGCTGGGATCGCGGAAGCGTGCTTGCGTGCGACGCCGTTCGAGTAGCCGATCCTGTCGACGTTGTAGTTCATCGTTCACGAGCATCGCGATGAGGTCAAGCGGCGGCAGCCGCTCGGCCTGCGCATGGCGGAGGCGCGCGTCGAGGACGTCCGCCATGCCGGAGAGGCGGAGCGTGCGCAGGGCACGGTCGAGTTCAGCGAGGTTCATGAGGCGGTGGCCCGGCGATCAATGAGATCGCGGTAGAGGGTGAGCTGACGAATGAGCGGGTCGATCTGCTTGAGCGCGACCGAGGGGACTTTCACGCGTTCGATGTAGCGCCGGAGAAAGCGATACGACGGCGCGCCCGCTTGCAGCGCGAAGTGCGCGGCCTCCTCGGTGAGTGCAGGGCCATGTTTCCGCGCGAGCGCCAGAAGCCCAAGGATGCGCCGAGGCGCGAGCACGCCCTCGGTGAGGTGGATGTGGTCGCAGACGGCGCCGATTGACGGCCCCGCCTTTCGCGCGACGTCGAGCAGAGCAAGCGTCTTCGCGGGCGTGCGCGTGGTGCGATCCGCATCGGCGACGCGATGATGGCCGCGCCTGGTACGGAGGTGCTCGCGCAGCAGTTGTCCGGAGCGCGGATCGAGAATGCGCACGTGCAGGTCGTTCCATTGCACGGCCACGCGCTGACCGATCCGGCCTGGTGGCACGCTGTAGTACGACGCCTCGACCTCGACGCAGCCGTCGAGATGCACGCTCCGCGTGCCGTAGCGATAGTACCTGAAAGGCTCAAGCGGCAGCGCGCCCAGATGCGGGCGCTCCTCCGCAAACATCGCACTCACCTGGCGCTTGGTCGTGCCGTGGATGCGTGTGTCTGCCCAGCGCGCATCCCACTGATCGAGATAGGCTTGTGCCGCCTCGAGCGTGTCGAAGCGCAGGCCCTTGAGCGGTGTCTTCTGCGTGTGCCCGATCCCCGATTCCACCTTGCCCTTTCGATCAGGATCGCGCACTCGACATGGCAGTGCGACGACGCCGTAGTGGGCAAGCACGTCGCGATAGAGCGGATTGATCGTGGGATCATACACGTCCGGCTTCAGCACGCCTTCGCGCAGATTATCGAGCACGACGACCTGCACTGTACCGCCGAGTCGCCTGAAGGATTCCTCATGCAGCTCCGCCCAGCGCTGACTACTGGAGCGCCACGTGAGCAGCCGCACCGATTTTCGCGAATAGCCAAGCGTCATGACGAAGAGCCGCACGCGCCGGTACTTCCCGCTGGTCGGATCGCGCACCATCGGCCCTTCGCCGTAGTCGACCTGTGCCTCCTCGCCGGGACCTGTCGTGATGATGCCAGACGGCTCCGGCGTGTCCGCGCCGCGCAGGCGACCGACGAAGCGGCGCACGCTGGCATACCGCCCGGGGAAACCGTAGCCGTCCACCAGGTCTTGCCAGATCGCCATTGCGTTCCGGCCGCGATCCACGCGCTCGACGATCTGATCGCGGTACGGCTCGCACGCGCTCGCGCTCGGTGCCCGCTCCGGCACCGGCGACGGCGTGGCTTGGGCGGCGCCCACCGGGTGGCTCGCCGAGTCGGTGGACACCGCGGGAGTGGTGGCCGGATTTGGGGGCGGCCACTGCGCTGGCCGACCCCCTAGCCGCCGGACCGCGATGCCGGCCGCCTTGAGATAGCCGCTGATCGTCTCGCGGCGCACACCCGTCGCCGCCTCGATGCGCCGAAGCGACCATCCCAGCCGCCCCAGCGCCATTACCTGCTGTTGTATGGATTCGTCCAAGACATTGCTCATGGCAGTGAACGCCCCACGGGGGGCGCACCGCTGTCAATGCCTCAGCTCGTCACGCGTGGTGGCCGGTTTTCAGGTGTCCACTGGTGGCCGGATTTGGGTGTCGTGCGAGGGGCCGGGAAGGTGCTCTCCAGCCCTTCCAGCCACGCGGTCTGCCGCTCGTGACGGAAGACGCGCATGTGCGGCCGGCGCGAGTAACCGAGCGTGGCTACGAAGAAGTACAGCTTCTCGGCCAAGCCGGCGATGAGCACCTTCCGCTCGCCGAAGTCTATCTGAAGCTGCTCGCCCGGCGCGGTCTCGAAGCGCACGGTCGCCAGCACCTCGGCCGCGAGTGCCGACGAAGAGGCGCGACCGCACGCTCCACGGTGCGAAGCGACACGGTGAGCCCATGCTCGCGCAGCAGATCCTGGCGTACCACGTCGGCCCTCCCCTGATGACGATGGAAGCGCTCGGTCACCCAGCCCGCTAGCGCATCAAGTGCCCTGGGCCGGGGTCGTGGAATGCCCGGAGTCCAGGCCATCTCAGCGCCAGGGGCGAGGTAGCGCTTCACGGCATTACGCGCGCAGCCCACTTCGCGGGCGATGCGCTTCGTGCCCCAGCCCTGGGCGTGGAGACGTAAAATGACGGCCACATCGTCGGGTGTTCGCACGAGCTCCCCGGTCGCTCCCCCTGGCGTAGCTGCCATGAGAGATGGCGAAACGGGGAAAGGTGATGCCGTCGCCGTACCGGCAGCGAGGGGTGGTGCGGATTGCAGATCGGACACGAGGGATAACCTCCAGCCAGTGATGGCGTGGGGTGGTCAGTTCTCGTGTCGCCAGAGGGTCGGTTTACCGTGTCGCCCGACAAGTTCATCCCCGCCAATCCCGTCAAATCAACTCCAGAACCGGGCCTTGAATCGCTCGCCGCGAGCGGCAGCCAAGCTCCACTGGCGCTGCGACAGGGATAATGCGGGTCCCGCGCGGTGGGCTTCTCCGCGCGGGGAAGCCCACCCATCCAGCAGCCAGCCTGCAGCGCTCTTGCAGTTCCTTGGGATCGGGTCCATCATCTCGGCTGAGCCAACGCGGGATCAGGCCCGGTCTGCGGCCGGTATCTTCCTGGGTGGCCAGGCCAGAATTGCGGCCGGCACCGATGTTGATCCCATGACGATCGAGCGCTCGGTTCCGCCGCCACTGGTCGACAACGACAAGAGGCTTACCCTCTACCCGCCTTGCTATGAGACGAGAGAAGACAGCCGACGAGTGCGCATGTGCCCAGGTCACCGCACATCGGGCGGACGGCGAAGCCGCGAGGCAGCTCGCTCCGATTCCAATCGGATCAGCACCATCCAATAATGTTCGAATTGCGCATGCCGAGCGGGACAGGAAGTTCATGCTGCGCCTCCAGGAGAACGATCATGAGGCACTCCAGCAGCTACTCCACGCTTACTCGGGGCCGGTGCTTCGCTACGTGGAGAGGCTGCTCGGTAGCGCTGACCATGCCGAGGATGTGTGTCAGGAAGCCTACCTCGATCTCTGGAAGAACCGTCATGGGTGGAGGGGGGGGCTAGCTCCTACATCTTCAGGGCCGCACGTAGTGCAGCCCTGAACGAGCTGCGTCGTCGCGCAGTACGTAGGAGATGGGCGACACTCGTGCTCCATGAGCCGGAGGACGGAGCCCCAACGATGCCGGACGAACTCCTGCAGGGTCAGGATCTCGAACGCGAGTTGGCAGCGGCTCTCGCGCTCCTATCAGAACGTCGGCGCGACGTGTTCCTCTTAATCCGATACCAGGGTATGAGCTACCGACAGGCTGGCGAAGTGCTGGGCATAACGGTGCAGACCGTGGCGAATCACCTGAGCGCTGCTCTGAAGGAACTGAGACGATTGCTGAGGGATTATGCCCCGTAACCAGGGCAGCCTCAGGCTCGCCTACTGGAAAGCTTGCTGGATGGCGAATCGGGCGATGGATCTGATTGTCCTGAAGGATCAACCGAGGAGCATGGGGCACAAAGAAGGCACGGAAAGACAGGGAGGTAGAGCGGGATAGTATGGTTTCGCGTCTCAAGTGCCTTAAGACGTAGCAATATGAATGAGTTGTCCTGGCCGAAGCCAATTCGGTGGTGAACACTGGGCCCATTGGCTCAAGACTAGCCATGCTGTTCCGCAATGCTGAGCTATCATGACAGGCAGCCACAGTGATCTAAGTATGGCGAGGCACAACCACCTGCATCCGGAGGCCGGAAGAACGACATCGGCCACAGTTTCGAAACCTCTCGTATGGTGTCAGGTGCACTCGACTGGCTGCCCCAACCTGGAAGGGGTTTCCAGGTTGACCTCGCACGATCGCACCATGGGTAGCGCTCGACGTGGAGGACTGCTGGCATACACTTACGTTTCCAGCTTTGACGGCCCTGCCGCATGTTGCGTTGGTGGCGCCTGAACTAGGATGTTGAAAGACGCTCTGATTCCTCTTGCACTCCCGGTCGACGCTGGTCGGAGAAGCGAATTGACCGTTCTCTGCCACTTGGTGTGACAGTCCACACAGAATGCGGGAGAGCCGCCTCGTCAAAGCAAGCATCGTGCCCGCTCCTCTGCTTACCGCCGGTGTCAACTAGCCGCAACTATCAAAGGAGGTAACAATGCACAGCAAGCGTTTCTGGCTCGTAATTCGGATCAGCGCATTCACAGCGCTCGGTATCGTTGTCGGCATTTTCGGTGGTCGCGCGAGCGACGTATGGTGGTGGCAGATTCTGCCCTGGGTACTCCTTGCGGGATTCTGGGCGTACCTCCTCATCCGGTCGCGTTACCGCTCAGGTGGCGGCGAGATCTAATGGTTGCTGAACGATGCGGTTGAACTCGTGTAATGTTTCCCAGAAAGCACGCTTGCGGTCAGTCTGGTGCGCACGCGATGGGAGGAGAGACGCCCGTGCTTGAGCTTCATCGTTCCTGGTAGAATCAATGTTGGTGGGCGAGGACATGGAGATCCTCACGAAGCGCGTGTTACACCTCGCGCGTGGCAGCGCCCGAGGTGACGATCGTGGGGATCGCCTCGCATCTCGCGGTCCCTTTTGCGCGGCGCCAGGCACACGTCGGTACGCGAGCACAGCAGGCAGCCGGGCGGTGACTGACATGCGCAAGGCTCGGTTTGAACCGCCGGTTACCCTTCCGATTCAGCCGGTGTCGCGTCGTCCGTCCGGAGGAGGCGGGACTGGGTGCGGCGGCGATTGCTGCCCTGAGCTTGAGCTTGATTCGCCGCCTCGGAATCCATCTCTGACGGTATGGCTGGAGCCATGAACGGTGCACGGAGAAGGGAGCGGGTGGCCACAGCCACCCGCTCCCTTCTCGCTACATGAGATACAGTCGTACAGTGCCCGCGCGCTACACGCCCGCCGTCTCCAGCTTCTCCTCCTCCACCGCCGCCTCCCCGGCCGGCAGCAGCGCGATCGCCAGCACCTCCTCCAGCGTCTCCACCGGGTGGAAGGTCAGCTCGCCGCGCACTTCCTCGGGCACATCCTCCAGGTCGGCCTCGTTGGCCTTGGGCAGGATGACGTGCTTGATGCCGGCGCGATGGGCGCCGAGCACCTTCTCCTTGATCCCGCCAATGGGGAGCACGCGGCCGCGGAGGGTGATCTCGCCGGTCATGGAAACGTCGCGGCGCACCGGCCGGTCGCTCATCTCACTCACCAGCGCCGTGGCGATGGCGATGCCGGCCGACGGCCCGTCCTTGGGAATCGCGCCCGCCGGGACGTGGATGTGCGCTTCCACCGCGCCCAGCCGGTCGCGCGGAATGCCCAGCCGATAGGCATTGTTGGTGGCGTAGGTGAAGGCCGCTCGCGCCGACTCCTTCATGACGTCGCCCAACTGGCCGGTGAGGATCAACGATACCGCCCCTTGAGGGCTGGCGGGTGCCTCACTGCCGTCCGGACTGGTGGCGCTACTTCCGTAGAAGCGCCGGATGGAGGCCTCCACGAACATGATGTCGCCACCCATGGGCGTGTAGTACATGCCCGTCGCAATACCGACCTCGTTCTTCTTCTGCGCCTGCTCGGGGTGAACGCGCGGTCGGCCGAGCAGCTCGCGCACCTCGTCCAGATCTATGATCAGGTCGTCCAGGATCTTGGAATCGCCACCGGCCACACGACGGGCGATCTTGCGCGTGACTGCACCCAGTTGGCGCTCCAGTTGACGCACGCCACTCTCCCGCGTGTACTGGGAGATCACGCTCATCACCGCCTCGTCGGATATCTTGAGGCCGCGCTTGCCCAGCCCTGCCTCGTCCAGTTGACGGGGAATGAGGTACTTCTTCGCGATCTCGGCCTTCTCCCGTTCGGTATAACCGGAGAACTCCACCACTTCCATCCGGTCCAGCAGGGGAGCCGGGATGTTCTGGATGAAGTTCGCCGTGGCTATGAAGAGCACCTCGCTGAGGTCGAAGGTGACGCCCAGGTAGTGGTCGGTGAAACTGTCGTTCTGGGCTGGATCGAGCACTTCCAGTAGCGCGCTGGAGGGGTCGCCCTGGAAGGACGTCCCCAGCTTGTCCACCTCGTCCAGCAGGAAGACGGGGTTCTTCGTGCCGGCTTGCTTCATCCCCTGGATGATGCGGCCGGGCATGGCGCCCACGTAGGTGCGACGATGGCCACGGATGTCCGCCTCGTCGCGCGCTCCGCCCAGCGCCACGCGCACGTACTCGCGACCCAGGGAGCGGGCGATGGACTTGGCGATGGAGGTCTTGCCGACGCCCGGCGGACCGGTGAAGAGCAGGATCGGTCCGCGCGCCATGGCCCGTGCCTTGGCCTCGCGGGCGTCGGTGATCTGGCGATCCTCATCCTCACCATTCACCGGTGTCAGGGAATCGTCGCTCTCCGGACGCAGGCGGGCGGCCGGTACCTCGCCGTTCTCCTCCATCTCCTCGGCCAACTGCTTCGCGCGGAGCTGCCGTACGGCCAGAAACTCGAGGACACGGTCCTTGACGTCCTGGAGGCCGTAGTGGTCCTCGTCGAGAACCCTGCCGGCGTGCGTCAGGTCCAGGTCGTCGTCCGACCGCGTGCCCCACGGCAACTCGGCGATCCACTCCAGGTAGGTGCGGATGACCTGCGCTTCCATGCTCTCGCGGCCAGCGCGTTCCAAGCGGCCCAACTCGCGCTCCACCTCGGACCGGGCATCCTTGGGGAGTGGAAGCTTGTTGAGCTTCTCGCGCAGTTCCTCCACCTCCTTGCTCTGGTCCTCGTCGCCCAGCTCCTTCTGGATCGCCTTGAGCTGCTCGCGCAGGTACATCTCGCGCTGCCGCTCGCCCAGCTCCTCCTGGACGGCGCTCTTGATCTCCTCCTGGGCCTCCAGCATGCCGATCTGGCGCTGGACGAGGACGAGGACGCGGCGGAGCCGCTCCTCCACGTTCAGCGTCTCCAGCAAGCCCTGCTTCTCGGCCACGGTGAGGTCGATATAGCCGGCGACGAGGTCGGCAAAGCGGCCCGGCTCGATGACCGAATCGAGCACCTGGTGGACCACCTCTTCGGGCAGTCCGCGCCGCTCGCCCAGTTCCGCCGCCCGTTCGCGCGTTTCCTTGTGAAGCGCCTCGAACGCCGGGTCCTGGTCGTCGATCGGGGACATCTCCTCCGATTCCACCGTGACGGCGGTGAAGTAGCCGTCCGTTTCGGAGTACTGGAGGGCCGCAGCCCGGGTCTCGCCCTGGAGCAGCAGTTGCACGCCGCCCAGTCCGCGCTGGACCTGACCGATGCGGGCGATAACGCCCATGGAATAGAGGATATCCGGCGTGGGCTCATCGGCGTTGTCCCGTTGTGCCACCGCGAACACGAGCCGGTCCCCCTTGATCGCGGCCTCTATGGCACGCAATGTGGCTGGGCGGCCAGCGGCGATGGGCGCCGTGATGCCGGGGAAGATCACCGTCCCGCGCAGCGGCAGGACGGGAAGTGTCTGACGTGAAGCCATTGCGCACACCTTGACTGAGGGTCGATCCGGAATCGCGATGGTAGCCGGCAATGAGCCGGCCACCATTCGTTGCCGCCTGGTCCAACGGAACGAGGTCAGGGCCGCACACTCCATTCCACGGGGTCGAGTGGCAGCCTCCGCCGGGGGTAGCTGGCAGACGATAGGGGCACGCCCTGACGGCCGATCGCGGCCGGAGGCGTGGCTGACTGCATATTCATATGGCGGGAATCGGGCCGCGCCGGATCGGTCATCCCGGCGCATTCTGGAACCTTTACCCGCCCTTGTGACGTAGTGAGTGCCGGAACGGCGCATCTGGCCGGACGCGCGAGCGACTCTGCCCCACGCGTCAGCGACCTTCAGGCCTCGCCGGGCGTCCTTTCCAACCGTGTATCCCCATGCTACACTATGAATCCCGCCCTCTCCCCCCGGACCCGCCGCGTGCCTGATCCCGTTGTCTCGTCTTCAGACGCCGAGTTGCGCCAGCATGTCCAGCGCGTCCTCTCGACGCATTACGAGGTGGACCGGGAGATCGGCCGTGGTGGAATGGGTATCGTCTATCTTGCCCGCGACACCCGCCTGAAGCGTAGTGTAGCCGTCAAGCTGTTGCCGCCCGAGCTGGCCTTCCGGTCGGAGATCCGGACGCGCTTCCTGCGCGAGGCGGAGACCGCAGCCCAGCTCAGCCACCCGAACATCGTCCCCATCTATTCAGTGGACGAGCGCGAGGGGCTGGTGTACTTCATCATGGGGTATATCGACGGCGAGAATCTGGCGGTGCGCCTCCAGCAGCGCGGCTCGCTGCGCGCCGAGCGTGTTCGACAGATCCTGATGGAGGTGTCGGAAGCGCTGGCCTACGCACATGACCGGGGCGTCGTGCACAGGGACATCAAGCCGGACAACATCCTGCTCTGCGCCGGTGATGGCCCCGCCGTGGTGACCGACTTCGGCATTGCCCGGGCGATCTCGGAGGGTGCCGATTCGCGGCTCACGGCGACCGGGATCGCCATCGGCACGCCTACCTACATGAGCCCTGAGCAGGCCGCCGGCGAGCGCGAGATCGACGGCCGGAGCGACCTCTACTCGCTGGGCGTGGTGGGCTACCAGATGCTCGTCGGCGAGCCGCCGTTCACCGCCACCAGCACCCCGGCGCTCCTCGTCAAGCACCTCAGCGAGACGCCGCGGGACCTTGCCGTACAGTGTCCGGACGCGCCGGAGGACCTCACCCGGTCCATCATGCTGTTGCTGGAGAAGAATCCCGCGCATCGTTATCCGTCGGCAGCGGCGTTCGCCCAGGCCCTTCAATCGCGCACGGTACCGTCGGAACTCACCGGCGCGGCTTCCCGGCAGGGTGCGAGCGGCACCGCGATGCCCGTCGCCCGCCGGGCGAACAGTCCGGCCGCGCAAACGGCAACCCAGCCGGTGGACGACTACCAGTTCAGCGTCGGTCCCACCGCCGAGGAACAGCGTCGCTGGGATGTGCCGGCGGTGCGCAAGTTCCGCCAGCAAGTGGGCCCGTTCATCGCGGTCAACCTGGTCATAGTCCTCTTCGCGTTGTTCGGTGGGGCGGACTTCCTCTTCGTCACGGCCATCTGGAGCATCATGATGGCCTATCGCTACGCCAAGCTCTGGAGCGACGGCTACGACTGGCATGACGTCTTCCGGCAGCCGCATGACAGGATGATGTTCGACGTGATGGCCGAGACCGTGGATGACGCACGAGCGCTGTTCGATCCCACCAAGCGTGAGGTCGTGCGCGCCCGCGCCCGCCAGCGTCGTCGGCACCTGGGCGCGCCCACGTCCGAGGCACGGCTGCCGACGGGCAACCTGGAGCCGGCGGAGCTGGATGACGAGGAAGGGGCAGTGGTCCGTCGTGCCGCCGGCGATCGGGCTGCCATCCGTGCTACCTACAATGCCCTCCCGAAGAGCGACCGCCAACGGCTACCGGACGTCGTGCCTTCTGCCGAGGCGCTGTACGAGAAGGTTCGTGTGCTCGCCCGGTCGCAGGCCGCGGCACGGAGCGGGGGTGTGGGTGATCCGGAAGCCGGCGAGGCCGTGGAACGGGAGATCCAGCAACTGGAATCGGAAGCCAACCCTCTCGATGCCCGGGGGAGCGAGGAACGGGTGCGTCGCCTGGCATACCTGAAGCGTCAGCGCCGCGCCCTGATCGACGCCGACGAGCGGCGGGAGCGCGATGCCGTGAGGCTGGAGAACTGCGTCCTGGCGCTTCAGGGCATGAAACTGGACCTCAAGCGACTGCAGGCCGGCAACCAGACGCCTGCCCAGGTGACATTGCTGGCCGAACGCGCCATGTCCCTGGCGCACGACGTGGATGGCATGGTCATGGCCGGAGATGTCGCCCGCTCGGGCAATGGCGCCGGAAGTCGTCCCACCGGGCGCTGAGAGTGGCTCGCCCACCGTCACCCGTGCCTGCGGCTGAGGGTCCGATGGCCGACATGTTGCTCGACCGCGTGATCGCCGCCATCGGCGACATCTACGACATCGAGGCCGAGATAGGTCGCGGTGGCTCGGCGGTGGTCTATCGGGCGATGGATGTCCGCCTCCGTCGACGGGTGGCCGTCAAGGTGCTCCCTCCGGAGCTGGCGTATCGCGCCGAGGTGCGCTCACGGTTCAATCGGGAAGCGCAGACGGCGGCGCAGTTGAGCCATCCGAACATCGTCCCCATCTACCTCGTGGATGAGCGGGACGGGCTCTCCTATTTCGTCATGCAGCTGGTCTCCGGCGAGAGCCTGGCCGGCCGACTGCTGCGCGAGCCGCGCCCCAGCATAGCGGTGGTGCGGCGGGTGTTGCGCGAGGTGTCCGATGCCCTGGCCCATGCGCACGGACACGGGGTGATCCACCGCGACATCAAGCCGGACAACATACTCCTGGATGCCGAGAGTGGGCGGGCGCTGGTCACCGATTTCGGCATTGCGCGGGCGATCGAGGAGGGTTCGCGGCTCACGCTAACCGGCATCGCCGTCGGCACGCCCGCCTACATGAGTCCCGAGCAGGCGCTGGGCGAGCGTGAGGTGGATGCGCGCAGTGACCTCTACTCGCTGGGCGTGGTGGCCTACCAGATGCTGGCCGGCGAGCCGCCCTTCCGGGCGACGAACACACCGGCGATGCTGATGAAGCACATCAGCGACACGCCGGCCCCCCTCCAATCGCTCCGCCCCGATGCACCCCCGGCGCTGCTCGCCTCAGTGGATCGCGCGCTGGCCAAGAAGCCGGAGGATCGGTGGCCCGACCTGCGGCAGTTTCGCGACGCCATGCTCTCCGACGAATTGCCGGCACTGCGTCTGGTCCAACCCGAGCCTGCTCCAGCCGATCATACCGCTGTCCGGAGCCGTCCACCGGCGGACCATCTTCCAGCCTCGGAACGACTGTCCAGCCACGGCTCGCCCCAGGAGCATCCGGCCAGCCTGGAGCCGCCGGTCTTTCCCGGCGGCGGTGCCAGTTACTCCTCCCGCATGGTGTGGCGCGATCAACAGCGTGCGTGGCGAGAACAGGTGCGGGCGCAGGAGCGGGCCCGCTCAGCAATGGCGGGGGGAGGAAGCTCCTACGGCCTGGGTGGCATCCCTCACGGCGGACCGCTGGCGCCGGCCGGTGCTGGCGCGCTCGGCGAGGACGGCGAACCGCGCTCTCTGCAGGAGCGCTTCGAGTCGTTCCGACGGCGCAGTACGAGAGCCGCCGTCACCATCACCGTGCTCACCTTCGTCAACCTCATCACCTTTCCCATCTTTCCCTGGGTCATCTTCCCGGCGATGGGGATTCTCAGCAAGCTTCAGCGCTACTGGCGGCCGTTGCGCAACGCCGGCGTGACGGTGGGCGACGTGCTCAGCGGCAGCCTGCCGCCACACCTCGGGGGTCGCGACGTGAGCGCCGACAGGGAGCTCGTGAAGCAGAGATCGGTGGAGGCTCGCCAGAGCGCGCGGGAAGAGAAGCGCCGTCAGCGGCGCCTGGCTTACTGGTACAACCTGGAGACACTGGAGAAGCGGGCCCGGACCTTCCGCCTGGCTGCCTTCGCGGCAGGCACGAGCGCAGCGGTGGCCCTGGTGAGCGGCGTCGTGGGAGGTGGCATGCTCGGCATCAATGCCGCGGTCGTGCCGTTCGTCGTGGGGCTTTCCACGACGGCTGTCACACTCCCGGTGGCGGTCTGGGCCAGCAGGATGCTGCGTCGTGCCGGTGTGAGGCTGCGCGACATGTTGAGTGGTGATTGGCGGGCCAGGCTGCGCGCCGCCGATCCGCGAGGTCCGGACGAACTGATGGCCGAGGAACTCCGGCGACTGGCTATGCCCGAGGTGCTGGCCGGCCCGCATGGCGAGACGGTGCGCCGGGCGGTTCGTGACCGGCTGGAGGTTCGCGAGGCGTTCGCGCGCATGTCTCCCACCGACCGCGCCTTGCTTCCCGACGTGACGACGACGGTGGATTCCCTGGTCAGCCGGGTGGGAATGCTGGCCCAGGTTCTCCACCGCCTGGACGCCGACCGGCCAGACATCATGCTCACCGTGCTCGAGAGCCGGCTGGCGCAGGCCGAGCGCGACGATGTAGGGATGCCCGAGCGCGAACGTCGCATGGCGCTCCTGCAGCGGCAGAGGGTGACGCTCACCGACCTCGTCACGCGGCGGGCCAAGCTGGCCAGCCAGCTTGACAGCGCCGCGCTGGTGCTCCAGAGTGTGCGTCTGGATCTGCTGAAACTTCGCTCGGCAGGCGTGGACGCGGCGCTGGACGGAGTGACCAACGCGACGCAGGAGGCGAGGGCGCTCTCAAGAGACATCGGACATCTGCTGGACGCGGTGGAGGAAGTGCGTCGGCTCTAGTCCCGGCGCATCCGGGGCGACCAGCGCCATGCAGGAGTCGCCGGCGCCATCGTGGGATGGCCCGACAGGTGACTGAAGACAGTGGAGGCGGCCGGCCGCCAGTGCCGGCCATGCCGAAATCCGGTCTGGCACACAACCTGCCCGCGAATCTCTGGTCGAGCCCGCGCACCAATCCGTTGACGCCTGTTGGCGCGATGGATGAGCGCGGGCCTCATCATATTGTGAAAGTCGATCCTGAAACAGGAGATGCAAGTGCAGATGAGACGAGCGTCGTCGGCAGTGCCTGTCGTCGCGGGTCGGATTGCACGCAGCAGTGACGTGCAACCGGTCGCGGTGGACAGCCCAACCATGGGTTGGACCTGATGCGACTGGATGAGATCATGACCACCAAGGTGGTCACCATAAGGCCTGAGGAGACGGCCACCGCGGCGTGGACGCGCATGCGGCGCAGGGATATTCGCCACCTGGTGGTGATGGACCATACAGGGCTCGTCGGCGTCCTCTCCGAGCGTGACCTTGGAGGCCGGACAGGAGCCACGCGACGTAGGAATCGCAAGGTTCAGGATCTGATGACGGCGCGTGTGGCGAGTGCCGCCCCGGATACGGAGCTGGCCGACGCGGCCGAGCTGATGCGTGAGAAGTTGATCGGCTCGCTGCCCGTGCTCGATGGTGACGAGCTAGTCGGCATAGTCACGGCCACCGATGTCTTCGAGGCGCTGAGCAGCCAGGCAAAGCCGCACCTCAGTCGCGCTGAGCAGCAATTGTTGCGGAAGTCCATGACAGGGAAGAAGCTGGGTGGACGGCCGGTCGTACGCCGGCGGAATGTGGTGGCCAGCGACGTTCCGCCCCGGCGTCCGGGTTCGCGGCAGGTCGTGGAAGCCGAACCACTGGCAGCCAGAGTGCCGCGAGCGGCCAAGCGCACCGCCGGTCGTACGGAGACGGCTGAAGTTCCCGCCAACGTCCGCGTGGTCGGGGTAGACCTGGACGACGACGACCGCGCCTACATCCGGCTGCGACTGGGTGCAAAACTCGGCAAGTTCGCGACATCAATCGAGCGGGTTACCGTACGGGTGAGAGACGTGAACGGGCCGCGGGGCGGGGTCGACAAGGTGTGCAACATCAAGGTCGTACTGAGCGGACTGCCGAGTGTGGTCTTCGAGAGCGGCTCGGCCTCCCTCAAGACGGCTATCAACGGTGCGCTCACAGGGGTGGAGAGGGCGGTGCGGAAGAGCATCGGACGCGCCCGCGACATTCCGAAGAACAACGTCCCGGCGGCCCTGCCGGCGGAAGACGATGACTTCGATCCCGACGATCTGGATCACTGAGTAGCGGACCGCGAGGGACGGCGACAACCCGACTCACCTGACCGTTCGTGGGTGGTCGGGTTTGCTGTCTCCCTGGCCAACATTGCCGGGACCGTGCCCTGTCGATCCTTGCCACTCGAGGTAGCCTGATTGATGACCGCACCATCCCCGGCTGTGCCGGAAACCGCTGAACGGGCGGTAGTCGACACCCTTCTGCTCATCCCGACGGAGGGTGAGGCGGCCGCTGGCGGAGTGCCGGCCGAACTGCTCCGACGGCTCTCGGAGGACGGCCGACTGGATGCGCAGCCATTTCCGTTGGGTGCCGATGCGCACGCGAGGTGGGCAGTGATGATGGAGCGTTCCCCGGCACGCGTCGTGGCCGTTCCACTCTCTGCCAGTTCGCAGGACAGCCTGGCCGTGGAGCTGGGTGAACTGCTCCGGTGGGCGACTGCATGGTGGCCCGAGGTGCCCTTCCTGCAGGCAGCTCCGCTGGGGACGATGGGGTACCTGGTGGACTGGGCGGCGCGCCGGATCAGTGCCACGCTGCAGGCACAGGCCGTGAGGGTGCCGCGCGGGCGAACAGCGGTGCTGGTAGTGGGTGCGGCCGGCGCCAGTCCGTTGGCGAACGCGGAAGTCTGCGCCATTTCCCGGCTGCTCTGGGAGGAGGGCGACTACGGCCTGGTGGAGACAGCTTTCGTGCACGATGGCCGGCGGCCATCGGTGATCGACCTTATGACCCGTTGTGAACAGGCGGGCATGCAGAGGCTGGTCGTGCTCCCGCTCGCCATTCTCGAGGGCCACCTGCTGACCGCGGTACGCTCGCTGGTCGGGCAATTTCCGGCGAGTGAAGCGGGCATGGACATCATCGTGGCCGGTCCGATTCTGGAGAACGGAGCGGCTGCTGCGGTGATCCGCGAGCGCTACCACGAGGCGCGTCTGCGGTGGCAGGATGGACGTGAGGACGGACATTCGGCAGCTCCGGACAGTTCGGCGACGACTGCCACTGCAGCGTCATCCGTCTCACAGAACATCCTGCCGCCCCGGTATCGTGGTGCGGCCCGGGTGAGCTCCAATCCCATGCGCTCGGCCCCGCTCAGCTATGACGCGGACGGTCAGGTGGCCTGGGACACCATCTGGCAGAGCTTCTGCGACCTCGCCCTGGCCGGTGGTCCGCCGCACCGTGGCACGCTGCTGGAGCCTGCCTCCCGTGAAGAGGTGCTCCGGAACAGCGTCGACTACGCGCGGGTGGTGGCGGAGATCGCTCGTGGCCTGTCGATGATCACGGGCTTCCCCGTGGTCACCGATTCGGCCGCCGGCTGGGTAGGGCTGGTCTGTCCCGATGAGCCGATGGCGATCTGGATGCTGCGCGCGATCGTCGTGGAGAACGTGAGCGTGCGCCGTCAGGGTGCCACGCTATTCCTTCCGGCTGGACCAGATTACCGGATCGAGAAGGAGATCAGGAACGTCATCACGGCTGTCGCCAAGACCCACCACTACTGGACCGAGCATCTTAACGCACCCTGACCTGGCGTGCGCCTAGAGCTCCTCCAGGCGCGCCTCGAACTCGGCGGCCATGCTGGGGTGGCCGAAGCGGCGACTGGCAGCCACGCCGCGCTCCAGCGCACTGCGTGCCTCGTCGGTGCGCCCGAGTTGCTCGAGTGCGTCGGCGAGACGACCGTAAGCGTTCCCCTCGTCGTCCGCACGGGCCAGGTAGGCCTCCAACTGTTCGCGCGCCTCCTCGTAGAACCCGGCCTTGAGCGCCTCATTGGCCAGGCCGAAGCGAGCGAGTGGGTTCTCCGGATCGCGGGCGACCATCTGGCGAAATGTCTCGATCCTGGTATTCGTCGTCATGGAGCGAAGATAGCCCGACGCGCGGTGGGATCACAACGTCCGCCGTGCGTCGGGCCATCCAGTCTCCACGTGAAGCCGGCGACCTCGGGCAGCGGGTCGCCGGTGCACTACTCAGAGGCTGCCCGTGGGAGGCCGGCCACCACGGCCGCCACCGCGCTGCGACATCCTGGCGACGTTCTCGTCGAACTGCTTCTGCTGGTCGGCGGTGAGAATGGCGCGGAGTGCGGCACGATGCTCGGTGTTGAGTGTGGTCATCTTCGTGCGCAACTCGGGGTTGGGAGGGCCCTGCATGGCGCCGCGCATCTCGGTACGCAGTGAATCCAGGCGCGGGGCGAACTTCTCCTCGACTGTCTTCACCTTGTCCTTCTGGTCGGCGGTGAGGGTGATGCCCTGAAAGAGCATCTCGTTGGCACGCTGCTGATTGGCCATCATCCCACCACCGCGCGGGCGGTCGCCAGAGGCTGCGCCGCGCTGGGCGTGGGCAGGAGCGGCGGCGCCGGCGAGGAGGGCGACGGACAGGGTGGCCAGGGCCAGGCGGAGTTTCATATCCAGGTTCCTCGGGTGCTGACGGTACGATTTCGCGGGCCTCGTTGGCTGCGGCGCGGGGAGTGCGCGGGCCGGTCGGCCGCTGCTCTCCCTGGCGTATCACCTACGTTGGAATCGTGGCGACGTTAAGGAGAAGGCGCCATCTTGCCCGGCCGAGACGGCCGCAGGAGGTTATGTTACACGGCGGCACCACAACTGCATCCGTGAGCGAGAAACTGTGCTCGCGCTCTGGCGGTAGCCAGGAAAAGCGGTATCGTAGCTCCCAGCGCCGCGATCCGGCGGCGGCAGCGATCGTGCGCTCCGACTCCGAACCCCTCAGCCTCGACCGTGACCGTTCCGCTCCAGCCAGCCGAGACGAGTACTGAACCCGTCGAGACGCTGCAGGTGCTCCTGCCGACGCCACCGCAGCCTCTACCCCCGGTCACCTTCGCGCTAGGGTGGCTACTGGACCACGCGGCATTGCCGCTGGCCTACCGAGCCTCCACCGAAGTGGCCCGCGTTTCCGATCCGCTAGCCCAGGCCATGACCTGGATGCCGTACGCCCATCCGCCCGCGCTGCAGTTGGCCGTGACCCAGCAGAACGATGGAAGCTGGAACGGTACGATGCTCTCCGTGCCAGCCGAGGGCGCGGCGATCAATGATGTCGGCATGATACCCGGCTTGCAGCGCCTGCTCGAGTATGGCTGGGATCGTGAGTCGCCGCCATTGCTGCGCGCACGGCGCCTTCTCTTCCGCCTCCTGGCAGAAGACAATGATCCGGCCTTCCTGTTCGACTTCGCCGCCGAAGCGGGCACAGACGAGGACCTCATCCTGCGCGGCCGGGGGATCCTGCGCGAAGCAGCCGCGGCTACGCTCGCCCAGGCGGGCTACGAGCGCGACCCTCGTCTGCGTGGCGCCGCCATGCGGCTGCTCGACCGTGTGAGCGACTACCTGCGCTCGCCTCTGGCCGAGCGACCCTGGGTACGGGTGGGGAACAGGCAGGTGCTCGCCGCCGATGCGGCCCCGCCATCGATCTATCTGCTCACCATGCTCGCGCACATGCCACTGTTCTGCGCCGAGTACGCGGAATCGCTGGATCGGGTATTTGACTGCGTGAGTCAGACCATGCCCCGGCAGGAGTCGGTACAGCTCGTCGGCGATCACCTGATAGCGCAGCCTCATCTCGTCCTGGGCGATCCATTGCCGCATCGCAACGCAGCCGACGGCGATGTTCCTGCGGCGGTGATGTGGCTGGAACTGGTGACGCGGCTGAACTTCCTGCGCCGCACCGAGCACTGGCCCAAGCTGCTGGATCGCTTCATCGACGATCATGACCGTCGCGGTGTCTGGCACCCGCGCAAGGGTCGCGAGCGACCGACGACGACCAATCCGTATGCCTGGCCCACCTTCCCGCTGGAGGATCAGGTGGGCGAGGAGCACGATTGGTCCGACATCACCTTCCGGGTCGGACTCATAGCGCGCCTGTCCGGCCGACCGATCGAGGTCGAGTAACGCGGCTGGGTGGCGTCAGGATGGAGCGGCATACGGATGACCAGGAGCGAGCGCTCGAATCGGCGCCCGCGACGGACGGTATCGAACTGATGCCTCCGATCCCGCCCACGTCGGCGCGCCGAGGTGGGCGGCTCGCTCAGGCGGACTGCTACCCGGCCGGTGAGGAGCGGGTGGCTGCCCACTTCGTGCGCCTGCCGACTGGCGAGCGGGTGCGTGTGCTCTCGTCGGGAGACCGGGCGGCGCCGCCAGTGGTGCTGGTCCACGGCTGGGCATGTTCTGCCTACAGTTGGAGATATCAGTTGCCCGTGCTGGCCGAGGCTGGTTTCCAGGCCATTGCGATGGACCTGCGCGGGCACGGCTTCAGCGACAGACCCACTGCCGACAGCGACTACTCCACGTCGGCAATGACAGACTTTCTCACCCTCGTGCTGGACACGCTGCAACTGGAGCAGGTGGCGATGGTGGGTCATTCGCTGGGCGCGGCAATCGCGGCGCGCACAGCTCTTCGCTCGCCCGGGCGCGTGTCGCGCCTGGCGACGCTGAGCGGCATCGGTTTCGGGCGTGCGCCAATGGTGGCAGCCCTGAGCCGGATCCCCGACGCGGTCGTGACCCCACTGCTTCCGCTTGCCACGTCACGCGCGCTGTTCAGGCTCGTCCTGCGCCTGGTCTCCGGTGGCCCGGGCCGCTTCACGGCGCGTGACGTGGACGAGTACTGGGCTCCCACGCAGTTCCCGGAATTCATCCCGACTCTCTGGCGGCTGTTGCGGGTGCATGGCTGGGCGCAGTTGGACGACTACGAACGGGCGCGGCTGACGTTGCCGATACTGGCGATGTACGGTGGGCGCGACCGCCTGGTTCGGGAGCCGGACTCCGGGTCGGCGGCCGGCGCGGCTTGGCCGGCTGCGCATACCCTGATCGGTGTGGGTCATGCCGGCCACGAGGAGGCTCCCGAACTGGTCAACGCCCTGCTCCTCCCCTTCCTCGCACCCTGGTGGATGGAATTCGATGCCGGACGAGCAAGCGCTGCCGGCGGTTGAACCTGCTCGACGTGCAGACCGTTCGTTGGCGCAGCCACCAGCAGGCGTTAAATTTCACAGGTTGACCCGGAAACGCCGGGTAACAACTGTCGCTGTGTCGGGCACCGCGGACCTCCCTGCGTCTCCGCTTCGGCCGCTTCGCCACGGAAGTGATTCATGGGATCAGAGCCGATGGACCTGCCAGCCGCAATCGCGTCGTCCGACGCCGGAGTCGCGCCCGACAGTGACTCCGGAACCGACGAGAGCACGTCAGAGGCACGCGCGACCTTTGCCCAACTCCGATTGGCGCCGCCCGTTCTGGACGCAGTGCGTGAGGCGGGCTACGAATACCCGACGCCGATCCAGGCCCTGGCCATCCCGCTTGCCCTGCGGGGACGCGACCTGATCGGACTGGCCCAGACGGGTACGGGAAAGACAGCGGCCTTCACCCTCCCCATAGTCCACAACCTCCTCGGCGGACCACGGCGGACACGGGCGCTCATCCTCACGCCGACACGTGAATTGTGCATCCAGGTGGAGGAGAGCTTCGTCAGGTACAGCGCGCATGCTGACGTGGATGTGGTGGCGGTCTTTGGCGGTGTACCCCTGGAGCCGCAGCAGGAGAAGCTGCGCGCCGGCGTGGACGTCGTGGTTGCTACCCCTGGCCGCCTGATTGATCATCTGGAGCGGCAGAACGTCGTCTTCGATGAGATCGAGTTCCTGGTCCTGGATGAGGCCGACCGGATGCTCGACATGGGCTTCGCTCCGCAGATCAACCGCATCGTCGACCAGATTCCGGCGTACCGCCAGACACTGTTGTTCAGCGCCACCATGCCGCCCGAGGTGGAGGCGCTGTCCCGCCGCTACCTGCGCAAGCCGATCGTGGTCCAGGTCGGGCGTCGCTCGGGCGTCGCCCAGACGGTCACCCACGCCGTCTACCCGGTGGCCCGCGCGCGGAAGGCCGACCTGCTGGTGGAACTGATCGGCCAGAAGGGCGACATGGATACCGTGCTCGTCTTCACTCGCACGAAGCACGGCGCCGACAGGGTTGTGCGCCATCTCGAGAGCGCAGGGGTGGAAGCGACCGCCATGCACGCGGACAAGTCGCAGATCCAGCGCATGAAGGCGCTGGAACAGTTCAGGTCCGGTGAGATCACCGTGCTCGTCGCCACCGACATCGCCCAGCGTGGGCTGGACATCTCGGGCATCACCCACGTCATAAACTATGATGTGCCGCAGCAGGCGGAGGACTACGTCCACAGGATAGGCCGTACCGGACGCGCCGCGGCCACCGGTGACGCCTATACCTTCATGTCGCCGGACGAGATCTCGATGGTGCGCACGATCGAGCGCGTGATAGGGCAGGAGATTCCACGCATCTCCGTCCCGGGCTTCGATTTCGGATCCGTCGGGACGAGCTGACGACAGTCCTCGCCAGCGTCGGCAACCCCGGCTACTCGATGTCGCTGGTCCGGATCTTCCCATGGGGGAGTCATCCTCTCCAACAGGGAGACGAATGACACTTCACATGGACAGGGACGGAAGATGAGCCTGCTGGAAGATCTCGTTCAGAAGCTGGATGGCGACGCTCTCACGAACATTGCCGGCCAGCTTGGTACGGACCCGCAGACCGCCCGGAATGGTGTCGCGATGGCGTTGCCGATGTTGCTGGGCGGACTGGCGCACAACACGGCGAAGCCGGAAGGCGCCCAGGCGCTGGGTCAGGCGCTGCAGCGTGACCACGATGGCAGCCTGCTCGGCAACGTGAGCGCATTCCTGGGCAGCGGTGGTGCTCAGGCCAGCAGCAAGGCCACCGACGGGGCCGGCATCCTCGGCCACGTCTTCGGCCAACGACAGTCGGCTGTTGCAGACGGGATCGGCAAGGCGACGGGGATGAACAGTGATCAGACCCGCCGGCTGCTGACCATGCTGGCCCCGATCGTCCTCGGGTATCTGGGTAGCCGGATGCGCCAGCAGAAGCTGGAGCCAGCTCAGGTAAGTGACCAGCTCCAGCAGGAGTCCACCCGCATTGAACAGAGCGCGCCAGGAATGGCGGGGATCCTGGGCTCCCTGTTCGACCGCAACAAGGACGGCAGCGTGGTGGACGACCTGGGTCGGATGGCTCCCGGAATCCTCGGTGGACTGCTCGGTCGAAAGTCGTGATCGCCGCCGCCCGAGGATCGTGAGCCGGGCGTTTCCTCGACCGGAGGCCGTCCTGACCGCCAGGCCGAAGGCCCACTCTCGCTCTCGGCCCCGTTCGAACGGACCTCACCTTCACGCTGGCTGTCGCCGCTGCCTGAGCGGCCATCCATCCTGTCCGGTCGGTCCCGTGCAATATTCAGTGATGATTGGCACGATGGTACCTGACTGCCACCTGGAGTGGAGAATTCCAGTCGAGAAGGTAGGATGCATCCGGGAGTTGCCGAACTTGTCTCATTCCGGGCTACTGAGCGCGCGGCGCTGGTGGCCGGGAACGGCGCACGATCAAGGATGATGAATGAAATCGAAGGAACTGCCCCGTCCTCACCGCTGACTGGGGAACGGAACGGCAGCCGGCGGCCGTGGGTGCTGGCCGAGACCAGTTGGGCCACCGTCAGGGAGACCAACTACGAATTGGCCGTACTGCCGTGGGGTGCGACCGAGGCGCACAACTTTCACCTTCCCTACGCCACCGACAACGTCGAGAGCGAGAGTGTGGCGGTGAGGGCGGCAGGTCAGGCCTGGGAACGCGGTGCCCGGGTGGCTGTGCTTCCCACGGTGCCGTTCGGGGTGAACACCACGCAACTGGATATCCCGCTCACCCTCAGCGTGACTCCCTCCACCCAATTGGCGCTGCTGCGCGATCTCGCATCGTCGCTGGCCGGGCAGGGCATCCGGAAGCTCCTGATACTCAACGGGCACGGCGGGAACAACTTCCGACAGATGATTCGCGAGTTGTACCCGGAGCTCCCGGTATTCATCTGTTCCGTCAACTGGTACGACTGCGTGGACCCTCGCCCGTTCTTCGACCAACCTGGCGATCACGCAGGTGAGCTGGAGACGAGCGTGATGTTGGAACTGGCCCCGGCCCTGGTGGAGCCCCTGTCGACGGCGGGCGACGGCAGCGTGAAGCAATGGCGAATAGGTGGCCTCCGCGAAGGATGGGCGTGGGCTCCCCGGCAGTGGACGCGAGTGACGTCGGACACCGGCATCGGAAACCCGGCGGCAGCCACGGCGGCCAAGGGCGCGGCATTCCTGGAGGCGGTATCTTCGCGACTGGCCGACCTGCTCGTGGAGCTGGCCGCCGCCGACCTGGACGACATGTACGTCTGAGCGCCGGACCGGGCGAGACGCCTCGCCGTGCGACTTCAGCGTACGCGACCCAGTCGTGAGACCACGACGGTCTCGGCGGCCATGCCGCGCGAGAGGATCGCAGTGAGGTTCGCCGCACCCACCCCCAGTCCGTCGGGGCCGTAGGCCATGGAGTCGCGGGTGGCATGGAGCGCGGTGCCGAGCTCGTGCCGCTCGATAGTGTCGTTGGCTGAGCGAACGGTGATGGAGGCGGGATCGGCGTTCAGATCGACGGCGACCGGAGCCACGCCGGCGAGCGCGACATCGCGGGCAACGGCGAGTGCGTCAGTCAGTGATTGGGTCGCCCGTCGTACCGCCGCAACATCCCGTTGCCGACCAACTGCTGGAATGGCAATCGCCGTCAGGAACGAGACGAGGACGAGCACGATCGCCAACTCGATCACTGTCGTTCCTCCCCTCTCAGGTCGCGCGCGGCGTACGAGCGAGATGTCCGGGCGCGGAGGCCGGCGGTGTTCGTGCACGCTTGTGATCGTGGAGGGAATGGAGGCTGCCATGAGGAGGGAGGGGATGCTTGAACGGCTGGCTGAAGACATCGTTCAGCGACGCCGATCCGGATATCGATGCGCCGGGCACTTTGCGTGGCGCTGGACGAAGGGATAGCGTTGCGGATGTCGTGGCAGTCATCGAAAGAGCGGCTGTCGGTACCGAATCACGCTGGCAGCGGGGCGCAGCGTACTCAAGCGATCAGGTGGAAACCATGAGCAATCCAGTCCGATCGTCATCCGGCAGAGCCCGGCCGGTCATCCTCGTCATGGCACTGTTCTCCGTATCCGCGGCGGCCTGCACCATGCCGATGGTGGATTCATCGGAGATCTCGCAGGGGGAACTGATGCTCCAGTTGAGCGATGCCCTTAACGGCATGCGTTCCGAGAATGCCGACCTGCAGGAGCAGATCGACTCCCTGCGGCGGGTAGTCGTGCGACAGGACAGCCTGCTCATCCGGCTGGCGAATGCCACAGGTGTTCCGTTACGCTGAAAGGGCGGCTGGCCGGTTCCGCTCGCCCGATTGACCGGAACGGCCGCTAGCTTGCAGGACTCCGGGGGCGCTCGGCGCTGCTGAGGGTCCAACGATCACGAAGTCGAGCGTCGAGCGGTTCACGTTCCACGGTTCTCACTCTCCAGCACACTTCTCAATGCGCATCGCGTTGTCCACCGGGGGCGGTGACGCTCCCGGACTCAACGCCGTCATCCGGGCAGCCACTCTCACCGCGATCGATCGTGGCTGGGACGTGCTCGGAATAATTCGCGGCTACGCAGGGCTCCTCGGCGACGACGAGATCATCCAGCTCACGCGAGAGCGAGTGCGTGGCATCGCGCATCTGGGCGGCACCATACTCCGTTCCACCAACCGTGGGAACCCCTTCCACTACCCCATCCTGAAGGACGACGGCACCTATACCGAGATCGACCGCTCCGACGAACTCGTCGCGACGGCACGGTCGCTCGGGATCGACGCGATAGTCTCGATCGGTGGCGACGGTTCGCTGGCCATCGCCAAGCGACTGTGTGAGAAGGGGATGAAGGTCGTTGGTGTGCCGAAGACGATCGACAACGATGTCGCCTGCACGGTGAGCACCTTCGGTTTCGACACGGCCGTCCAGACAGCACTGGACGCGATCGACAAGCTGCACACCACGGCGGAAAGCCATGACCGGGTGATGGTGCTGGAAGTCATGGGGCGGAACGCCGGCTTCATTGCCCTCCACTCGGGGCTCGCCGGCACGGCCGACGTCATCCTCATTCCGGAGATCCCGTACGACATCGAGAAGGTCTGCGAGAAGGTGCGGCGGAGGGATCGCAGCGGCCGTCGCTTCTCGATCGTCGTCATCGCCGAGGGAGCCTTTCCCGCCGGTGGCGAGGAGTCCGTGCTGGGTGAGTCGATGCCCGGACAGGCGAAGCGGCTGGGCGGCATCGCCGAGGACGTGGCACTGGAGATCCAGCGGCGTACGGGCAAGGAATGTCGTTGGATGATTCTCGGTCATCTGCAGCGAGGTGGCCAGCCTACTGGCTACGACAGGTTGCTGGCGACGCGCTTCGGTGCGGCAGCGGTTCGCGCCGTGGCCGACGAACGGTGGGGTCATATGGTGGCCCTGCAGTCGCCGCATCTGGTGACGGTGCCCATCGAGGAGGTGCTGAGGGAGCCGAAGCGTGTGGATCCGATGCACGACATCGTGCTGACGGCCCGGGCGACGGGGATCTCCTTCGGCGATTGAGCGGTGACAGACTGTCCGTCCTGCGCGTCCTCGTGGTGGGACAGCCAACCAGTCGCTGTTCGGCCCGGTTGTGTAAGTTCATGTATGGCAACAGATTGCTGATAGGCATTGAACGGTTGCGGGTGGCACCGACCGTGCATTGTCAGTTGGCATCGTCGCTGTCGACGGCATGTGGAGGATCTGGATGCGCTCATCTCTCAACAAGTTCATGGCTGTCGGCTTCGGCCTCGGTCTCCTTGCCGCCCCGCTTACCGCACAGGATCGCGGCAGGGGGGGCGTCGTGGTGCCCGATGGCTACGAGCCGCCGCGCGGGATGTGCCGCATCTGGATCGAAGGTGTGCCTGCCGGACAGCAACCGGCACCCACCGACTGCGCGACGGCGATCAAGAAGCGTCCCGCGAACGCTGTGGTCGTCTTCGGCGAGCCATTGAAGTCGCTCGAAGAGGCGGAGAGGCTTCGCGATCGTCTCCCGGGTCGGGAACTCTGGAATGATCGTCGTGGGCTCGTGCCCTCGAGAAGCAGCGGCGAGGCGCGATCGCGTGAGGGGACGGAGAGCGGCCGCCGCGCGGAGCAGGCTCCACGCACGCGGACCGAGCCGGCGCCCAGGCTGCCCGAGACTCAGTTGCCGCGAAGCCGCACGGAGCCGGCGAAGGCGCCGCCGCCAGCGGCACGCCAGGTGCCTCCACCGCCGTCCGGCGAGGAGCGGGGGCGTGTCCGTCCGCCGCCGCCCACGCCACCGCCCGGCTACACCCAGGACCTGCTGGCACGCGAGCGCTGGCTGGACGAGGAACTGCTGGCCTCATTGTATGGGGAATCGCCGCCCGGACGGGGGTATGGTGAGTGGATGGACGACGGCCGCGTTGCCCCGCCTGGAGCGGTCGGTGATCGCGGCCTTGGTCGTACTGGTGTGGATGGCCTCGTACCATGGGCCCGATCCGCCGATGGCCGCTACCTGACAGCGCGCGAGGTGGAGGTGCGGGTGCGCGGAGAGGTGGCGCTGTTGGGTGGCCAGTATGGCTATGCCGGGGGGTACGGCGGGAGCTATGGCACCCCTGGCTTCGATCCGGCTGTGCTGGTACCGCGACCGGGTGAATGCTCCGACCGGAACTTTGACGGTCGTTGCGACGACCTGATGGGGGGGCCGGACGGTTGTGCCGACCGCAACGGCGATGGCCGCTGTGACGACGCGCGCTACGATCCGGCAATGGATTACTGCGCGCCTGGCGTTCGCTGTGATCCATACACCATCCGCCGCGCGCGTGAGACGGCTGCCGGGGTGGGTTCAGGTTACGGCTCGACGGCCCGCCCGGACCAGCGGCTGGACGGCGCCGCGGGCTACTCGGGTGCGTTCTGCTTCGATCGGGACCGCGACGGCCGCTGCGACGAGCCATGGATGAGCGCCGACCGGATTCCGCAGACCCTGCCGGAGATGGCCAGCGCCGTCGCCCTTCGCCGTGGTGTGCCGTCGTACGACGTGGAACGCTGGCTCCAGCGCTCCGATGCCCAGGCCCGGATCACCGACCGGGATGGCGACGGCATCCCGGAACGGGTGACCTGGATAGACCCTTCCGGGCGCATCGTCCAGATCTGGACGGACCGTAACGGCGACGGCATTGCCGATCGTGTCGAGCTGTTCCGCGACGGCTTGCCGGTACAGGTCATCTCCCGCTGAGAGGCCCATTCGCGATCATTGCCCGCTGCTGGACGGCCAGTTGGTCAGTAGTTTGCCTGCTTCAGCCGGCGACTGACCGTCATCTCGCCCTGCCGTCTCCTGAATCCCGCACCCAGCAGCGATGACCCGCGCCACCACTGACCGTTCCCTGCCGCTCGATCGCGAAGCATTCGTGGCGGCCACGCCGCCCACCGGCCGCGTCATCGTGATCGCCCCCACCAGGGCGGCGTGTGAGACGATCGAACTGGCAATGGCCCTGCATCTCGAGACGTATCTCGAAGTGCATCACGGAGCGCGGGTGCGCGAGCTGGCTGCCTCGGGTCGCGGATTCGGCATCATCGCCGGCACGGGCACGGGCAAGACGCTCGCCATCCGTCCCATAGCCGAGACCATCCTGGGAACGGACAGGCTCCGTGTCGGGGTGGTGAACCGGGAGCGCGAGGCGACTCCGGAGACGCCCACATGGAACCTCATCATTGTCACTACGGGCATAGCCCGCCGCTGGTTCCAGGACGGCGACATCCTGCCCCAGGACACGCTGGTCGTCGACGAGATCCACCAGACGTCGGCCGAGCTGGAGCTCTGCCTGGCCCTCGGCAAGCGAGTCGGCTGTCGCTTCGTGTGGCTCTCGGCCACTGTCGATCCGACCTTCTACGCCACCTACCTGGATTCCGGTGACGTGCTCGAGGTCTCGTCGTTCGACCCGACGAAGGCAGCAAAGGTGAAGGTGGTGAACGAGGCGCCGTTGCAGTTCCTTGGCGACCGCACGTTGCAGCGCTTCCACAGCGAGAAGCGAGGAGTGGTGATGTTCCTGCCCACTCGGGCCGGCGTGGAGGATGCGGCGGAGACGGTGAGTGAGCGCGCGCCACGCATCCGCAGCGCCTACTATCACGGCGGGGAACCGATACGCATCCTGCGACCATTCCTCGAGGGCGGGGAGCAGAAGCCGTACTTCCTGGCGATGACCGCCGCCGGCCAGAGCGCGCTCAACGTGCGTGGGCTGGACACGGTGATCATAGACGACGTGCGCTTCACCAACGTCATAGAGCGGGGCCGCAACGTACTCACCAAGCTGCACCTCGGCGCCAACGAGATCCTGCAGATGGCCGGCCGCGTTCACGGTCGGGTGGAGGGCGGTCGGGTATTCATACTCAGTGATCGCGACATCGACTTCGCCACGCTGCGACCGACGCCGCCGGAGTTCCAACTGGCTGGCGATTCCGAGCGTGTCGCGCTCACCTGCGCCGACCTCGGTGTGCGTGCCGACGAGTTGGAGCTACCGGTGCCCCTGGACGCGGTAGCCTATCGGCGCTCGCTGGCCAGGCTGGAGAAGCGCGGCATCGTGGAGCATGGCCGCCTGACGAGTTACGGTCGGGCGGTCGAGGCGCTGCCGGTGGATCGCGCCTGGGCGGAGCTGATCGTGAACGGTGAGGACGAACTACTGCCCTACCTTGCCGTGATGAGTTCGATCGACAGCCTGCACAGGATGACACGCGACGAGCGCGACCTGGACGGCGTGCTGGTGCCGGGAAGCGATCACCTGACCGCGTATAACCTGTACGCCGAGGGTTATGGCGAGTGCGGATACATCGGTGAGGTCTACGGCCTGGAGCGGCACCTTTTCAGAACGGAGGAAGTGGAGCAGTGGGCTGAACGTCGTGGCGTGCTGGTGAAGGCTGTCGAGGATGCAGCGCTGGCCATGGCGAGTGTCTATCGCGGTGTCGGGGTGCGGCTGCCCACCCGCATGCCGCGCGTCAGCAATGCGATCCACAAGCGATTTGCCCAGTTGCTCGCGGAGTTCATGCCTTTCGATCTCGTGATCGACGAGGAGACGGCATGGGGTGAGTCGGCCCGCGTCTCCAAGACGAGCGTGGCCGGAAGCTGGGGCGCCATCGCTGGCTATCTGCGCTTCTTCGCCGATCGGATGGGGATACCGCGGGCGAGCATAGAGGGCACGCAGATACCGCTGGATCTCATCCGCCTCAATGCGCAACGCGGCGAGACCACGGTGAGCTACGACGCGCATCGCAAGCGCTCGCCGCTGCTGCTGACAACTCGCCTGGAATACCATGGATTCGAACTGGATCGCGAGGTGTCGGGAGTGGAGGAGCCGTGGCCGGAGGAGTTCCGCTCCGAGCTACGTCACGCGCTGGCGACCGCACTTGCTCGCGGGGAGGCCCGACACGTCGCGGTCCACCGGAACAGGCCGGTGGTGGAGGAGATTCGCGAGGTGTGGCGGCGATCTGGCGGCACCACGCCCAGGCTCGGTGAGCGCGAACTGATAGCCTGGTATGAGGAGCGCCTGGCCGATGTGACGTCGTTGCAGGAATTCCGCGCCGTTCGCCTTGCGCTACCGCGCGAGTCATTCGTCTCCGACGCTGAAGTCGAGCGATATGCCGACCTGCCCGACGCGGTGGAGATACGTGGGCACGAGGTACCCATCGCCTACGAGGTGGAAGAGACCGAGGATGGCCCGCGGGGGGTGGCTCGCCTGCGTCTGCAGGAGAAGGCGGCGCGCACGCTGACCGCGGAGGAGTTGCCAGAACTGGATCGTCCGGTGCGCCTGATGGTGCTGCGCGGAAAGCGCGGCTCGGTACGCGCGGATACATTGGGTGAATTGCAGGAACTGCTGGACCGACCCTGGTCGCCGGAAGAACTGGATGGTGACCGTTCGGCGCGCGGACGCGGCAGCCGCGAAGGTGGCGGTCGCGAGCGTGGCGGTCGCGAACGTGGCAGTCGCGAACGTGGCAGTGGAGGCAGGCGTGGTTCGCGGGCAAGGCTCAACGACGGGGCACGAGGGGGCCGCACCGGCGACGCGTCGCGCGGGGGAGAGCGCGAGGATGGGGGCGACGCGAGGAAGCGTGACGGCGCGCGTCGTGGTGGAGCGCCAATGCCTCGCAGCAAGCGTGGTCGAGGACGTGGCCGCTGATGCGGTGACGGACGAGGGAAGGCCGAGCGTCGGGCTGTTCAGTCAGGGTCGCTGCTGCTGACAGGTTCGCGCCGCGCGCCTGCGGTGCGGGCGCGATGGCGGGCGGCCTTCGCGCGATTGCCGCAGCCACTCATGTCACACCAGCGCCGTGCGCCATTGCGCGTGGCATCGTGGAATACGCGGGAACAATCTGAACCAGCGCAGCGCCTGACGCGCGGGAGTTCGTCCAGAACCAGGGTGTCGGCTGCCGACTCGACGATGGGGATGAGGAGTCCGGTGAAGGCATCGCCGACAGGCACGAAGGTACGTGCGATGCTGCCGTCGCGACGAATCTCCAGGCGTCTCGTGCCCGCGCTCCGCCCGAGGATACGATTCAGCTCGGCGACAGCATCGGAGCGAGCGCGCTCGGCGCGGAATCCGCGCTCCGCCAACTGGCGAAGTATGGCGCGCGTCCGACGCGCTTCCACCAGTGCGGCAGTGGCTCCCGCAGGTTGCTCGAGGGCACGACGACGCATGGTCATCGCGCGCTCGCTGTCCAGCGCACCGGCAGCCTCGAGCCACCGCAGGTAGCTGTCGAAGCTCAGCAGTGCGTCCGTGCGTACCTTGCCACGAGTGGCGTCGGTATTCACGAAGTCCAGCCAGAGCCGTTCGCCGATGAAGGCGAAGGGCGGGCGAGCGATGGGGAGTGGGGATGCAGACATTGGGAGCAGCTAGCATAGGGCGCGGAGCAGGTCGGCGGAAGAGGGGCGCCACGCGCGCCGGCAAGGGGCGGTGGCAGGGGCGGTGGCCGCATGCTCGCCTCTGCCGCTGGGCGTCGGGACCGGGTGCCGGTGGGGATCCCCCCACTCAAGCGATACGACCGGCCGCGAGATTGGACGTCACCACTCCAACGCTCCCATCATCGTCATCGTGCCGTTTGCCGCCGCCGGTCGCCCTGAATCTTCGCGTGGCGGTTCCGGCCGCAACGCACCGGCCACATCTTGCGTTCCTCAAGGGCCAGTAGCGCCGCTCGTGCATTTCCGTGTTATTCCGCCGATCATTACCGTGACCAACGCATCGCCATCCCTGTCCGCGCCGTCGGCGCCCCTGCATGACTTCCCCTTTCGTGTCTCCGAGCGTGTGCGCTGGGAAGACGTCGATCTCGCCGGCATAGTCCGCTACAGCGCCTACACGCGCATGCTCGACGTCGCCGAGCAGGAGCTATGGCGCGCCGCGGGAACGTCCGCGCTGGATGTGGTTGAGCGCTACGGCCTCTGGCTGCCGCGGCGCGCATTGCAGATCGAGTACCACGCGCCGGCTCGCTTCGACGACCTGCTCGAGCTTCGCGCCGGTATCTTCGCCATCGGCAAGAGCTCGCTGACGCTGCTCGTCGACGCGTGGAGCGCCGACGGCCGGACACACCACGTGACGATCCGCGTCGTGCTGGTCGCGGTCCAGGCAGAGCACATGACGCCCCAGCCGATCCCCGAGGAGATTCGGGCGCTCATCGAGCCGTTCCGGATCGGGCGTTGAATCTGTAGATAGCCGGTCCTGTCAGGAGTCAGGCGGACAGGAATTGCCCCCCAGCGCACCAGACGAACATGGCGCGCTCTGTCGGCGGCGCGCCACATTCATCCTCGTTGCCCGGTGCCCCGGCCGTCAGCCTTCAGGTGGAATGCCTGTCGTGCGCCTGACCTCTGTCGGGGGCACGGCTCGCGGCGTCTCGGCCGACATCCTCGGTCCTCCGGCCACCACGGCTGGCTGCGTTTGAGGCGTCGCCTTCGGCCCACCAGCGGCGACAGCCCGTGAACCGCCGTTCCCACCGGTTGACGCGGCGTCCACGCCGTCGTCGGTGAGCGATCCCATGAACCCGGGCAACTCCACACCCGCAATATCCTTCAGAACATGCATCATGGGCGGCAGCGTCTTGCCCAGGTTCTGGAGAAAGCCCGCTGCCGCACCGGTACCCGCGCCCGAACCGCCGTCCCACACCACCACCTTGTCGAACTTGATGTTCGAGATGGCCGTCGCGGCGGTCTCGGCCAGCTTGTCCAGGTGCTCCAGCATGAGCATCTGATAAGCCTGCTCGGCACCGCCGCAGGCTTCCACCACGAGCTTCAACCCCTCGCCCTTCTTGGCCAGTATCTCGTACTGGCCGCGGGCCTCGGCTTCCAGCTTGAGGTATATCGTCGTCGCCTCCGCCTGCGCCGCCAGCGTGCGACGCTCGGCATCGGCCTGGGCGTCCACGATCATCTTCGCCTTCTCGGCCTTGGCCGGTGCCTCCAGGGAGGCGCGGCGCTCGGCCTCGACTCGCTCGGCGTCGGCCAGCGCGGCGCGCGTGAGGGCGCGGTTCTCGGCCTCCTTCACCGCCGCCTGCGCCTCCCGCTTCTTCGTCTCGGCGAGCTGGAAAGCTTCTGCCTCGCGCAATTGGAGTTGCGCCCGGGTGGCTACTATGTGTGCCTGCGAACTGGCCTCGCCGGCGATCGCCTTGGCCTCCGCCTCGGCCATCGACACGCGCTTGCGCTGCTCGGCGTCCTTCACCTGCGTCTCGCGCTCGAATATCGCCGTCTGCTCTCCGACCTGCTGCTCCTTGTCCAGCTCGGCCAGTCGCACGGCCTTCTCGCGCAACGCTTCCTGGATTCCGATGTCCCGCTGCTTCGTGTTGTCGGCCACCTTCACGTAGCGTTCGCGCTCGGCCTCGGCGACGCGGATCTCGCCCAGCTTCTCCTGCTCGGCCACGTCGCCGCGAGCCTGCTGGACAGCGGTGCTCGCCGCCTTCCGGCCGATCGCCTCGATGTAGCCGCTCTCGTCGGTGATGTCGGTGATGTTCACGTTGATCAGGACGAGACCGATCTTCTCCAGCTCCGGCTCCAGCGACTTCTGGATATTCTGCAGGAAGGCGTCGCGGTCTCGGTTGATGTCCTCGATGCGCATGGAGGCGATCACCTGACGGAGCTGGCCGAAGATGATGTCCTGGGCCTGCCGCTTGATCTGGTTCTGGTCCAGGGTGAGAAGACGGACCGCGGCGTTCTGGCGTACCATGGAGTCCGTGCCCACGGCAACCGTGAAGACGCTCGGCACGCTGACCCGGATGTTCTCGAAGCTCAGCGCATCCTTGAGCGGGATGTCGATCTGGATCGGCTCGAGGGTGAGGTAGTCCCACTCCTGGATCACCGGCCAGACGAAGGCGCCGCCGCCGGAGATGCAGCGCGCCGTGTTGCCCCCGCTCACACGCCCGCTGATGACCAGCAGCTTGTTGCTCGGGCAGCGCTTGTAGCGCTTGACGAAGAGGAGGAAGAGGCTGGCTAGCAGTACGAGAACCGCGGCCGCCCCGATGAGCGGCCAGGTGGCGGCATCGAGGATCGTGGCCAGCGGGTCAGCGGAAGTGTCGAGCTGGGCCGCCAGGACGGCCAGGACGGGGACCACTACCATCTCATGCTCCAGGTTCGGGAGTACGTACGACTTCGAGGGTGTCGTCGTCGGTCAGACCGACGACGGTGACGTTGGTGCCGGTGGGAATGTCTCCGTCAAGGCTGACGGCCTTCAATTCGAGAAGTCGATCCTGCAGAGTCAGGATGACCTTGCCCGCTCCACCGTCGGGCAGACCCACATGAACCACTGCCGGAAGCCCGATCGCTGCTTCCATCCGGATCACGCCATCGCTCTCCAGCCGCCCCAACTGTCGCATCACGACGGCAACGGCGAACGCGACAGCGGTTCCCGCTGCGACGCCGACGAGTGACGCGATCACGTTACCGGTACCGGCGGCAAGCATGGCCATGCCGCCAATACCGAAGAAGGTGAGGGCCGCCGCAACGCCGCGCACGGTGAGCAGTTGTAGCCCATCATCCACGATTCCGTCGTGCGCGCCCAGGTCATGCGCGACGCTCATGTCATGACCGCCGCCCAGGCCGACGAGGCCGAGCAGTAGTTGCAACAGGAGCACCGCACCGCCGAACGCGGCCGCGACGAGGAAGATGGTGGACAAATTCGGGAGACCGCGGACGGAGGATCGAAGCAGCTGCGGGAAGGCGGGCGTCAGGTGATGGCGAGGCCGTGCAGGACCGGGCGGGCGGCAGCGTGGCTCCGCCGCCGGAGGTGGTCACTCCGGGATGGCTGGTTCCTCGCGCCGCCCGCACTCAGTTGAACGTACGGGCGGCGCTGGCTCATGGTCGCGAAGGGTAAGATGTACAGGCGCGGGCGCATCACGTCCAGAGGCGCTACTGAGCTTCAGGCACGGGCGACGCCGCCACTCTCCGGGCTGTCTGCAGCGATTGCCTTCTCAGCGCCGTCCCGGGCGGCCAGTAGACGCTCCACCTCGATGCCCAGTAACTGCGCTCCGTGGATGGCCGTCGTCAGGCGGCCGACGTCTCCGACCCCGCCTTGCAGGCGCAGCAGGTCGAGGCGAATCGTCTCCAGAGCAGCCACAGTCTGGGCCAGCCGCTGCTGGGCGAGATCACGGGCGCCGCGCAGGTCGTCGCTCACCGAGTCGCGCTGGGCCATGACATCGTCGGCCACGGTGGCGCTGGCGAGCTGCCGGGAGTCGCCATCGTTCGGGGTGGCGCTGGAGAGCAGGATGTCCAGCTCGTCCAGCCGACGTCGCACGGTGCGAGCATGCTGCTCCAACTGGGTGACCACGTTCGGGAGTTCGTGGAGCTGAGCGCGCAACTGCCTGGGAAGGGCGGCAAAGAGCTGGTCGACGGCCAGCCCGATGGCGACCTCCGTATGGCGCTGGACGAGTTCCTCCGGCGCGCCGCGACCCTCGCTGCTCCCTTCCAGCAGACGTGCCAGCCACCGGCCTGGACGGCTCTCCCAGAATTTCAGCCGCAGTTCGGTGGCGCGGCCCGGGCGCAGGCCGCGCGCGGGAAAGGTCACGCCGAGCACGCTGCCTACGACGGTGAGCACCGCCGGAACTCCGAGAATCCAGCCGGAGAACGAGAAACGCATCCGCTCGCCGGCGCCGGCGGTGTCGAAGAAGAATGGGACCGTCGACGCGAAGGCGACCAGCGCGAACCACGAGCCGTAGGTGAGTACGCGGATGGTGCGGGCGAGCCACGGAGGAACCGGGCTGGCCGTCACCACGGAGTCTTCCCGCTGCTGGTCCGCGTGCAGTCGCAGCGACTGGACCAGGTCTTCGCGCCTGTAGCCGAGGCGCAGCACACGCCAGGTATGGCGCAGGTGATAGGCTGCCAGCGGTACGATGGGGATGGCGGCTGCGAGCAGGAAGCGGATGATCGACCCGGACGAGGCGTGCTCGGGGCGGTAGAGGTACTGCAGCGTCATCCCGTATACTCCGAGCAACGATACCGACGTCCACACCAGGTAGGCCGGCGTGAGCGGGTCGCGCTTCTGGAGCCAGACGCGAAGTGGCGCCGGCAGCGCACGCCGTTCCTCCGTCGACTGGGCCAGCGCCTCGGCCAGCGCCTCGCCGCTGGCGGGTCGGGCCGCCGGCGACTTGGCCATGCACCGCTCGATCGCCTGCGCCAGGCGGGGCGGAATGGCCCGGCCAGCGCCGGCTACGAGCAGCGGAGGCGCCTGCTCGCTGAGCTGCTTGACGAGCACCGCCGGCACCGTCGCCGCGTCGAACGGCAGACGGCCGGTGAGCATCAGGTAGCCCACTATGCCCAGGCTGTAGAGGTCGCTTCGCCCGTCCAGCGGCTCACCGGAGGCCTGCTCGGGGCTCATGAAGTGAGCCGTCCCCATTATGGCCTGCTCGTCGGTCAGCGAAGTCGTCTCCTGGAGGCGGGCGATGCCGAAGTCGGTCAGCAGAGCCCGCCCGCTGGAACGCTCGAGCAGGATGTTGTCCGGCTTCACGTCCCTGTGGACGACTCCCTGCGCGTGCGCGTAGGCAAGCGCCCACGCCGCCTCGCGGAGTATGCGGGCGGCCTCGGCAGGGGGAAACGGACCCCGGCCGCGGAGGCGCTGGCCCACCGTCTCGCCGTCCACGTAGGCCATCGCGAAATAGACGCAGTCGCCAGCCTCGCCTACCCGGAAGATGGGCACGATGTTGGGATGCGACAGCCGGGCGGCGGTGCGCGCCTCGCGCAGGAAGCGTTCACGCAACTCCGGGCGACTGGCATACACCGGTGGCAGCACCTTGATCGCCACCAGGCGCTCCAGGCTCACCTCGCGGGCCAGGTAGACGATTCCCATCCCTCCGCGGCCCAGCTCACGCTCCAGGGAGTACTGACCGGCGAGTGCCAGTTGCAGGGCCAGGAAGTCGGCGTCGAGGGCCATGTTCAGTGTCTGGGTGCGAGGACGACAGCGCGGGCCGGTAAGTCTGTTATCTTACAGATACTATGGCTTCTACCGAAAATGGCATCACCTACTTCCGGAAGGGGCTCGGCCTGAAGGCTGAGGTCCAGGAGACGTTGGCGTCGGATTACAGCGGCCACCTGGTGGATCTGCTGCGAGCCCGCGATTTCACTCTCACCGCTGATGACGTCACCGTACGTCTGGCCCGTGAGTTCGGTTTCTGCTACGGCGTTGAACGGGCGGTCGACTACGCCTACCAGACGCGGCGGAAATTCCCCGATCGGCGCGTCATCCTGGCCGGTGAGATCATCCACAACCCGCACGTCAACGCCAAGCTCAAGGAGATGGGGGTCATCTTCCTCGAGCCGGATAGCGCAGGTTTCGACTTCAGCATGGTTCAGCCCGACGACGTGGTGATCCTTCCCGCGTTCGGCGTCACCATCGAGGACTTCGAAGCGCTTCGCGCGCTTGGCTGTGTCGTCGTTGATACCACCTGCGGTTCGGTGCTCAATGTCTGGAAACGCGTGGAGAGCTATGCCCGCGACTCATTCACCGCGCTCATTCACGGCAAGTACTACCACGAGGAGACGCGCGCGACGGCGTCGCAGGTTGGCAAGTATCCCGGTGGACGCTACCTGGTCGTGCGGAACATGGAAGAGGCACGCTACGTCTGCGACTACATCGAAGGCCGGGGCGACCGCGAGGAATTCCTGAAGCGCTTCGCCCATGCCGCGAACCCTGGCTTCGATCCCGATGTGGATCTCAGCCGTGTGGGCGTCGCCAACCAGACGACGATGCTTGCCCGGGAATCGCTGGCCATCGGTGCCGAGGTCGGGAAGTCGATGGAGAAGGCGTACGGCGCCGAGCACCGCGCCGAGCACTTCCGCACGTTCGACACCATCTGCAGCGCGACCCAGGACCGCCAGGACGCCGTGCGCGAACTGCTGGATGAGCCGCTGGACGTGATGATCGTAATTGGCGGCTACAACTCGAGCAACACGATGTCGCTGGCCGCGCTCTGCGCCGAGCGCGTGACGACGTACCACATCGAGGACGCACACTGCCTGGACGTCGCCACCGGCGGCATCCGTCACCTGCCAATTGGCGGCAAGGAGGAAGTGCAGGGGGACTCCTGGCTGATCGGCGAGGGCCCGGTGCGGGTGGGACTCACCGCCGGGGCGAGCACGCCCAACAACAAGATCGGCGATGCTGTGGCCCGGATCTTCGCCACGCGCGGCATCGAGGAGATCGAGTAGCAGGTCCGGATTCTCGATACCCGATCCCGTTCCACCGCACTCTCCCACGGGGCGGTGCACCGGGACCGGTGCCGTGTCCTCGCATCGAGCCCGGGGCCATCAGTCGGTCCGAGCGCGCCTCCGGCTCAGCCAGTGGTGTCGATGGCGTTGAAGGGAAGATTCAGGACCGGGTAGTTGCGCCAGCCCTCGTGGTCGAAGTGCCACCACTCGGGCGGATAGACATGGAAACCCTCCCTGGTCATCGCTCGCATCAGGAGGTCGCGAAGGGCGCGCTGGCGTGCCGTTCCACCTGGCCAGTCCCAGCGTGCACGGGGAGAGAATTCGTCGTAGCCGCTGGGCATCGCGACTGGCTCGCCGCTCTCCAGGTCATAGAGGGTGAGGTCCACCGCAGCTCCGCGGTTGTGTCGCGAGCCGTTCGCGGGGTCGGCGACGAATGCGCGCTGGTGTTCGGGCGTGGCATCCCAGAACATCCGCGTCACGTACCACGGGCGGTAGGCATCGTGGACCAGTAGCCCCACGCCAAACCTGCGCAGGCGGTTGCTGACCCGTACCAGCGCCTCGGCGGCCGGTCGTTGGAGGAATGCCCGAGGCTCATCATAGAAGCGCGCCCCCATGAAGTTGTTGGTCGTCGCGTAGCGGATGTCCAGTCTTATCGACCGGTCCAGCGTGGTGAGTTCGACGAGGTCCGGTGCGCGAAGCGAATCGGGTTGGGCAGGCGGGTTGGCGGCAATCGCCTCGGCGCGCAGTTCCTCCACCGGGCGCTGGGGGACGATCCTGAAGCTTCCGCCGCTCTCCGGCTGGATGTGCAGCCGGACATATTCGCGTCCGCCCACGCGCAGGGCGATGACGTCACCGGTGCTTCGCGATGCCAGGTGCAGGCTGTCCTCGACATGGCCGGCCAGGCTGTAGCTGAACGGTGAATCACCGGCGAGGAGAGGGATGCGGGTGAAATCGGCGGTCAGCAGGAGGAGCCGGCCGTGTGTCTCGAGCAGGCCGAGGGTGTCGGCGCCGGACGCATAGAGCCCGACGGCATTGGCGACTTCGTCGGGCGGCGGCGCCGGCCAGGCGTCACTCACGCTCAGGGTATCGGCTGTTGCCGGAGGCAGCACGCCGTGGCTGACGGGTGACAGGCAGCCTGCGGAGGTCGCGGCCACGGCGACACCGGTAACGACAACCAGACGGTGGACGGACGGCAGGTAGCGGGCAGGCATCCGAGTGTGGCAGAATCAATGGACGGTGAAAGTCGTGACTTGCAAAGCTGGGGCTGTGCGCTCAGTGTGGGCAAGCGTGGCACCACACCGAACATCCACGGTAGAAGATCCAACGAATCGTGCGACCCCAGCGTGATCGACGCGCCCGCTACTCTCTGATCCTTCTTCATTGAAAATCCTCTCGCCATCCTCGCACCGCATCCCGGTTGCCATCGCCGGTTCGTTGGCTTTCCTGGCCGTCTCGATCTCTGCCTGCGCACCTTCTGCGGCCGCGAACCCTTCGCTCTCGCCGGCCGTGCCGAGTGCGCGACGCGCCATCGTCGTCAGCTTCGACGCGCTGAACGAGCAGCGCATGCTCCGGACGGTGGATGCGGATGCCGTCCCCACCTTTCGCGCCCTCTTCACGGATGGGGCCTGTGCCGACGGCGCGCGGCCGGCCTTTCCCAGCGTCACGTCACCCGGCCATGCCGCGCTGTGGACTGGTGCTTACGGAAATGTGAATGGGATAGCGGCCAACTCCCAACCCGTGCTACCGCAGCCGGAACACACGCTCCTCGAGAGCGTCTCCGGTTACAGTTCAGAGCCATTGCGCGCCGAGCCGATCTGGCTCACAGCGGTCGCTAGCGGCCGGACGGCGTTCGGCCATCAGGTCACCCAGGCTCCGGGCGCACCTGGCTACCCTCCGGTCGGCGCAGCCGACGACCGACGGCTGGATTCCCTGCGCGCGGCAGGCCAGCGCCTGATCGTCCGGCCTGGCGTGCAGGTGGTGAACGGATACAACAGGCAGATCGAGCAGGATCGTGTGCTCACCGAGCGGGACACGCCGCCGCGTCCGGCTGTTGGCTGGGCAGGTGTGGAGCGGCTGCGCAGCGGTGTCGCGCCGCGGGAGATTGCCTGGGCCGCTGGCGAGGACTCCATCTTTGCCCTCCTGCACGGTGCCGACCGCTATGACCGTGTGCTCGTGGCCCGCAAGCGCGACGTGACGGGTGGAGTGGTGGCGATCGCCAGGCCGGTGGAACAATCACCGCTGGCCGGTCGCGAACTGGCGCGCAACTTCTCAGCGCCACTCATCATTCCGGTGGATAGCGGAACGGTCTACCTGAGGGCCCGGTTGTTCGAACTCAGTGCCGATGGCTCTCGCTATCTCCTCTTCATCCCCGAACTGCGAGTGGTGGAGGGGAACCGCCCGGAAGTGGCGGCCGCCTATGACGCGGCTGTCCAGGGTTGGTACGGCAACGGAGCCAGCTACCTCACCGAGCGCGGCGCATTCGGCAAGACGCTGTGGCAGGGGGGCGATGGCACCGCCGAGTCGCGCTACCTGGAGACCGCGGAACTGGTGACGCGGCAGTTCGAGCGCGGTAGCGAGTGGGCGTGGACGACATACCGGCCAGCCCTGATGCTGGACTACTTCCCGCTCATAGACGAGGCCGACCACATGCTGTTCGGCTACGTAGTGCCGGAGTCTCCGCTCTACGACGCGCAGGTGGCCGGTCGCGTGCAGGTGGTGCGTGCGCGGGCCTGGGCGCTGGCCGACCACAGGATGGCTGCGCTTCGCGCGCTCGTTGGCGATGATCCGGATGCCGCCCTCTTTGTTGGCGGCGACCATGGAATGCGAGCCACCTGGCGAACCTTTCGCCCGAACGCCGCCCTCGTCGCGGCCGGTCTCATGACACTCGACTCGGCCGGCCGGATCGACCTCGCACGCACGCAGGCGCTGTCGCCCAACGGATACTGGGTGATGGTGAATCGGACCGCCTGGAAGGGGGGAATCGTGGCGCCGGCTGAGGAGGCTGGAGTCCTGGCCCGGGCTGCCGCAGCACTGGAGGGGGTACGCGGCGTCGACGGACAGCCGGTCGTCACCCGGCTCTGGCGTCCGGCGGAGCACGACAGTCTGGGCATGGGCGGGCCGGTGGGCGGCGACCTGTACTACGAGGTGGCGGACGGCTACAGGTGGAGCGCGGATCCACGCGGCGCCATGGCCGGCCCCGATCGCGCTGGTGCCGGCCATGGTTATCCGTCGGTAGCCGCTGACATGCAGACCGTGCTCTGTGCGACCGGCGCCGGCTTCCCGGCGCGGCGGATCGGGCCGGCGAGCACTGTCCAGATGGCGCCGACCGTGGCTGCCTGGCTGGGGATCCGCCCACCGACCGACGCCGTGGGGCGGTCCCGATTGGCCGAACTGCGCGGACAGTGACGGCGGAGAACGAGCTGCGCCAGAGGGGGCGTGGGTTCGGGTTGCCTCTGGTGTGACAGTGCGGGCCGGCACCCGGGGGGCGGTCTGTTGCCTCCCTCGGGCGCGTCTCGTCAACCGCTGAGAAAGCCGCGCTCGCGGCCCGCCGCTGCCCCGCCAGGGGCCGTCCTCAGTCCTGCTGTTGCCATGTCAGCTCGCGCTCACGTCAGACCAGCCACGTCCATCCTCCATCTCGCTGCCCTGGCGATTCTCGTCGCCTGTGGCGGCAGTGATTCGCCAACGGGGCCCATCACCCCTCCGCCTACCGGCGGTCATGGGGGTGGCGGAGACGGAGCGAGGCTGGCGATGGTGCGCGTCACGCCCAGCACGGCGAATGTTCTCGCCGGCAACACCACTCGCCTGGTGGCGGCGGCCGTGGACGTCAGCGGACGCACGGTAACCGGTGCGTCGCTGAGCTGGGAGTCGCTGTCGACGTCGGTAGCCACCGTCAGCGGGGACGGTACCGTCACCGGCCTGGTGGCCGGGCGAGCGCTCATAGTGGCCCGGTCGGGTACGTTCTCCGACACGGCCACCATCACCGTGGAGGGCATTGCCGGCGGGAGCGTCACGGTGGAGCCATCCAGGCTGGCCCTTCGATTGGGTACGACCGGAGTGTTGACGGCATCTGTGCGCGATGTATCGGGCACTGTCGTCGGTCAGCCTGTCACATGGAGCACGGACTCGCCGCAGACGGTATCGGTGTCGTCCATCGGAATAGTGAGCGGCATCGCCGTGGGTAGCGCGCGCGTCATCGCCACCCGCGGGACCAGGGCCGACACATCCGTCGTCACAGTCGCTCCGACGAGCGTGACGGGCATCGTCTCGACGGTCACCATCTCGCCCGACCCGGTCGTCGTTCCGCGCGGCAAGACAGTGCAACTGTCCACCGTCGCCCACGACGACCAGGGGGCGTTGGTGACCGGCTATCCGCTCTCCTGGCGGTCGCTCGAACCGTCGGTGGCATCCGTCTCGGCGGGCGGCACGGTCACCGGCAATGCACAGGGAATGACGCGCGTGATCGCCGTCGTGGGTGCAGCAGCCGATACGGTTTCCGTCACCGTCGGCCCTCCACCGGTAGGCTCCGTGCTCATCTCTCCGCGCACGATGACGCTCTCCGTGGGCTCGTCGACAACGCTGGTCGGGATCGCGCGCGACGCGCTGGACAACGCCCTCGCCGGCCGCACATTGAGCTGGCGCAGCGACAGCCCGGATGTCGTGAACGTGACGGCCAGCGGCCGTGTGACCGCTGTGAGCGCTGGCCTGGCGCGCATCATCGTAGCCGCCGAGGGTCATGCCGACACCGCGTACGTGACCGTGAGAGCAGGCGCGGCACCTCCCAGGGCGACCTCGGTCGTGGTGACGCCCTCGCCCCTGTCGCTCAGTGTGGGCGGGACGCAACTCCTCTCCGCCGTCGTCAGCGACGGCAGCGGCGCCACCATGGGGAGCGCGAGTCTGATCTGGAAGAGCAGTAACCCGGCCGTGGCGAGCGTATCGGTGAATGGCACGGTCACCGCCATCACCGCCGGCAATGCGACGATCACCGCCACAGCCGACGGCGCCAGCGGTACGGCCGCCGTCACGGTGACGTCTCTGGCACCCAGCGCGGCGACGGTGACAGTGAGCCCCACTCCGGTTTCGCTCGAGGTGGGCGGAACGCAAGCGCTCGCCGCAGTGGTGCGCGACGCCAGCGGCGGTACCATGGCAAACGCGGCCGTGAGCTGGAGGAGCAGTGACGCGACCGTGGCCACGGTCTCCGGGAGCGGAATGGTGACGGCCATTGCCGCCGGTAGCGCGACCATCACTGCGAGCTCGGGAAGTGTCAGCGGCAGCGCCGCGATCACCGTGGCGGCATCGCCGCCGGTCGCGGCGAGCGTGACGATAACGCCGTCCTCGCTCTCGCTGGCCGTGGGCGGGTCGCGCACGTTGGCTGCGGCTGTGCGAGACGGCAGCGGTTCAGTGGTAGGCGGCGCGATCGTCAACTGGAAGAGCAGCAACACTGCCGTCGCGGCGGTGTCCGCCAGTGGCGTCGTGACCGCGATGGCCCCTGGTTCCGCGACCATCACGGCTACTTCCGGAGGAGTGAGCGGCACGTCCGCCGTGAGCGTGGGGGTAGCTGAGCCGGAACCCGCCAGCGTGGCCCTGGTTCCGTCGGCGGTAACGCTCCGGGTGGGCGTCACCGAGGCATTGCGAGCGACGGTGCGCGACGCCAGCGGCACCGTCATTGGCGGTACGACGATGGTGTGGGAGACGAGCAATGCCGCGGTGGCGACCGTCTCCAGCACGGGTATCGTGGCGGCGGTGAGTGCCGGAAGCGCGACCATAACCGTCACCACCGGCACCGTGAGCGCCAACGCCCTGGTCACGGTCATCGTGCCAGTGCGGGAGACGGTGGTGAAGCAGGCCACCGACATCGGTACGATTGGCGAGCTGGATGGAATGGCGGCGCAGCTACCCGGGGTCCTGGTGGTTGGTGACGACGATGAGAGCGACTTCGCGCCGCTCCAGGCGTTCATCACCTATTCTCTGGCTGACCTGCCGACCGACGCGCGGATCGAGAGCGCGTCGCTTGGACTGGTGATGGAGTCAGCAGGTGTCTTCGGCAACCCATTCGGTCTGGGCGGGCTCTACGTGGAATGGACCAGCTCCCTCTCCATCAACCATGCGTCACCGACGATCACTTCGGTACTCGTGACGGGTGCGTTCGCCGGAACGACGGGCACCGACGTGACATCGCTGGTGGAGGCGGCACGAAGGGCGGGCGCTACGAGCATCACCTTCCGTCTCCGCTTCGCCCTGCCACGCAACAACAACGGTACCACGGATCAGTTGGAGCTGGCGGCCGATGCGCTGACCATCACCTACGCGCGGTGATGGCCGCCGGGTGCAGCGCTGAGGGGTAGGCAGGCCGGATCGGTTGGGCGATCTGTCAGAACTGAAGGGAGGGGACGCTCGATGACGAGCGTCCCCTCTCGCCTGGTGGCCCTCTCCACTCGAGCGCGAATCATCCGCCAGGCTCCACGTGGCGCTCCCGTCGTGTAACTTCGTCGACATCCTGCACGGAGCATTTCCGTCGCGCCGGCAGCCTTCGATACCGCGCCGTCGCCCGCCGACCCCCAGTCTGCTGGATGCATCGAAGCTTGTTTCCTACCCGAAAACTCCCCCTCGCAATCGTCACGCTCCTGGCTGGCGTGGGATCCACAGCAGTTGCCGTGGCCCAGCCACCTGTCCCAGCGACCGCACAGGACAGCCTCCGTCGAGATTCGACCGCTCAGCGATTGCCCGGCGTGACGGTGACGGTCACCGGCGAGCGCGAGTCGCTTACCCGTGCCCCATGGGCGATCGGTGTGGTCGAGAAGGACGCGCTGCGCGGGTCCCAGGCCACGGTGGGTCTGGACGAGGCGCTGGCGGCGATACCCGGTGTCTTCGTTGGCAATCGCTACAACTTCGCGCTCGACCAGCGGGTCTCGATCCGCGGCGCTGGCAGTCGTGCCAACTTCGGGGTTCGCGGCGTGGTTGTCCTTCTGGACGGCATACCGCAGACGTTGCCCGATGGCCAGAGCCAGTTGAGCAACGTCGAACTGGCCACGCTCTCGCGCGTGGAAGTACTGCGTGGTTCGGCGTCGTCACTCCATGGCAACAGCGCCGGCGGTGTGCTCAGCTTCACCACCGACCTCGGCGCGTCGACTGCCTTCGAGCCATCCACACGCCTGGAGGCGGGTTCATTCGGCATGCGGAAGTGGCAGGCGCGAGTGGGGGGGCGGAGCGGGCGAGCCGTGGGCGCGCTGTCGCTCTCGCGGCTGACATGGGACGGTTTCCGTCCGCACTCCGAGGCCGACGTGCGCCAGCTCAATGCCGCGCTGGACTATGCCACGGGGCCCAGCACCACGCTCGCCCTGCGCCTCAACCTGGGCGACGTTCCGACGGCGCTCAATCCCGGGCCCCTCACCGCTGCCGAATTTGCCGAGGATCCATCCAGGGCGGCGGAGAACAACATCCTGCGTGGGGCCGACAAGCGGGTGAGTCAGCAGCAACTGTCGCTGCGCCTGCGACACGACGCCGCGAGCGACAGCGACTGGAACTGGGACGCGAGTGTCTTCGGCCTGGGTCGTGACCTCCGGAACGCCATCGGCTCGGCGCCGCCGCCGCCCCGGGGACCCACCAACGGCACCTACATCACGATCGACCGGGTCGCCGCCGGAGCGCGTGTCTCGGGCGGACGGCGGCTGGGCAGCACTGCGAATGCGCCGCAATTCATTGCCGGAGTTCAGTGGCAGTGGATGCGCGATGATCGGGCGAACTATCGTGCTACCGGGGGCCGTCCGACGGCTCCCACCGACACCCTGCTGCTTGACCAGCGGGAGACCGTCTGGAGCATGGGTCCATTCGCCCAGGTCACCTGGTCGCCGCTGTCGCCGCTCACCCTGAGCGCTGGCGCGCGCCACGATCGCGTGCGATTCGCCGCCGCTGACAATTTCCTGAGTGACGGTGACGATGGCGGCACGCGTACGCTACCGGCGTGGAGCGGCCACCTGGGGGCGAGCTACATGGTGGACGCCGCGTTCGTTCCCTACGTCAACGTCTCCACCGCCTTCGAGACCCCGACGACTGTGGAGTTGCAGGGCCGCGCCGATGGTGGTGGCGGTTTCTCCACCGAACTCGGGCCGCAGCGTGCAGCGACGTTCGAGGCGGGCGCCCGCGGCACGCTGGCTAGTGGTCGTCTCACGTACTCCATGGCCGCGTTCCGCACGCGAGTGACCGACGCGATCGTGCAGTACGAGGAGACGAATGGGCGCGCCTTCTACCGGAACGCCGGCGCGACCGACAACGACGGCGTGGAGGTGGGTCTGGATGCGAGCCTGCACAGGGCGCTGTCATTGTCGGCCGCCTACACCTGGGCGCACTATCGATTCGGGGACTATCGCGTGGTGAGCGGTGACCGGACGACGGTGCTGGACGGCAATGAACTGCCCGGCGTCCCGAGCCACTTCCTGCGACTGGGACTACGCACCCGGCCGACCACGAAGCTGTCGTTGGACATCGACCAGACGATCAGTTCGGCCGTCTTCGCCGACGACGCCAACGTCGTGCGGGTGGAGGGCTGGGGCCCAGGCATCACGCGGGCCCGCGCGTCGTGGGCGACGCGGTTGGGCGGTGCGTCGGTGCTGCCGTTCGCCGGCGTCGAGAACCTGTTCGATCGCGACTATGTGAGCACGGTCGTCGTGAACGGCTTCGGTGGTCGGGTGCGTGAGCCGGGCCCCGGGCGGAACTGGTACGTGGGGATGGAGATCGGTCGCTGATCGTTCGCGCTCGCGGCCATGTGGGCTCCGTGGTCATGAATGGTTCCGGCGGTCCGGTGAGTGAGCCGGCGTCCGGGGCGGAACTGACTTGTGGGGACGGGACCGGCCGTTGATCGTTTGCGATCGCGGCCATCCGGCTCTGTCGTGGTTGATGGTTCGGCCGTTCGACTTCGCGCTCCGGGTCCTGCACTGAATCGGTACCAGACGATGGAGCAGCGCCGGCGCCCGTTGCGCCGGGGTGTGGATCGGCGACGTGGCAGGGAACGGCCGGCACACCAAGTCAGCGGTAATCATGTCTGCGCGCGTGCTCCGCGCCCACCGCTGCGCTCAGCGCGTGAAAGCTCTCACCGCGCAGGTTCACGACACCGCTCTCAACCTGCAGCGTGCCGCGAACCAGAAGCAGCGGAGCAGTGGATATCAGCCGTTCCTGGTTCAGGAAGCGGCGCGGCGTGACGACGACGTTCAGGCATCCTGTCTCATCTTCCAGGGTGAGGAAGGCGAATCCCTTTGCCGTCGGCGGACGCTGGCGGCAGATGACGAGGCCTGCCAGGGCGGCTCGCTCGCCATCCCGAGCCGCGAGTAGCGATTGTGCAGTACGAACGTCGTTGGGGGCCAGGACATCACGCAGGTGTCGCATGGGATGACCGTTGAGCGAGAGCGCGGTGAGGCGGTAGTCGGCCTCCGTCAACTCCATGGGGGACAGCGCGGGAAGCGGTGGCGTGATGGGTCGCGGCGCCATGGGGGCGAGTGGTCCAGCCGCCCCGCGCTGTGCCTCCAGCGCCTGCCAGAGCGCCGTCCGTCGCCGCTCGGCAGATGGTTGGTCGGCTACCAGGGAATCCAGTGCCCCGGATTCTGCCAGCAGCCGCAGGGCGCGCCGGTCGAGTCGGGTCCGCTGGACGACATCCACCACCGAGACGAATGCGCCGTCGGCCAACGCGCTCTCCAGTCGCTCACGCGCGCGATCGCCGAGGCCGCGAATGGAGCGCAGGCCGAGTAGTAGTCGGGGCTCACCAGCATGGCCAGCGCTGGCAGCGTTGCCGTTGCTGCCAGCCTCGCCCTCGGCCCATACCAGTCGGTGGTCCCACGTCGAGCGGGTGATGTCCACCGGCAGCACCGTCACGCCGTGGCGGCGCGCATCGTCGATGATGGTGCCGGGCGAGTAGAACCCCATGGGCTGCGCATTGAGCAGGGCGCAGGTGAATTCCGGCGCGTAGTGGTGCTTGAGGTACGCCGAGGCATAGACGAGCAGCGCGAAGCTGGCGGCGTGCGATTCGGGAAAGCCGTAGTCGGCGAAGGCGTTGATCTGGTTGTAGATCCTGACCGCCGTCTCCTCGGGGATGCCGTTCCGTGCCATCCCCTTCACCAGCCGCTCGCAGATCTCGCTCATCCGCTCGCGCGAGCGCTTGTGCCCCATCGCGCGGCGCAGTTCATCGGATTCGCCGGGAGTGAAGCCGGCGCAGGCGATGGCGACCTGCATCCCCTGCTCCTGGAAGAGTGGGATGCCGAGCGTGCGGCGCAGGATGGGCTCGAGGGCCGGGTGCGGGTAGGTGACCGCTTCGGTGCCGGCGCGGCGGCGCAGGTAAGGGTGCACCATGTCGCCCTGGATGGGGCCGGGCCGGATGAGCGCCACCTCCACCACCAGGTCGTAGAAGTTGCGTGGCTTGAGTCGGGGCAGGGTGTTCTGTTGCGCGCGGCTCTCCACCTGGAAGACGCCGATGGTGTCGGCGCGGCAGAGCATGTCGTAGACGGCCGCGTCGTCGGCGGGGACGGTGGCCAGGTCGAGCGAGATGCCGCGAGTGGAACGGAGGTAGACGAAGCAGTCCTGAAGCAGCGTCAACATGCCCAGCCCCAGCAGGTCGATCTTGACCAACCCCACGGGGTCGAGGTCGTCCTTCTCCCACTGGATGACAGTGCGCCCGGGCATCGAGGCCGGTTCGATGGGGACGACGGTATGGAGTGGCTCGGCGGTGAGCACGAAACCGCCGACATGGATGGAGCGATGCCGCGGTAGCTGCCGCAGACCGTCGGTGATGATGGCGAGTAGTTCGGTGGTGCGCGGCGTGTCGGTTGCGGTCGTCGTTCCCGTCCCCAGGGGCCTATCCGTAGCCGTGGTCGCGGCTGTCCCCGTGTCGGCGGTGGGCGTGGCGGAGATGCCGAGCACGCGCAGCGCATCACGCATGGCAGATGGGCCGCGCCAGGTGATGTGCTCGCAGACCATCGCGGCGTTGTCGCGACCGTACCTGTCGTAGACGTACTGCAGCACGCGTTCGCGCTCGCGGTGGGCGAAGTCGATGTCAATGTCCGGCGGTTCGCGTCGTTCGTCGCTCAGGAATCGTTCGAAGAGAAGCCCCATCTTCACCGGGTCCACGGCGGTGATGCCGAGGCAGTAGCAGACGGCGGAGTTGGCGGCCGAGCCACGTCCCTGGCAGAGTATCCCCTCGCGGCGGGCGAAGCGCACGATGTCCCAGACTATGAGGAAGTAGCCGGCCAGGCCGAGTCTGCGAATGAGGGCCAGTTCGTGGTCGATCTGCCTGGATTGGGTGTCGTCGAGCGAGCCGCCCCATCGCTCGGCGGCTCCGGCCTCGACGAGTGAGGCGAGGTACTGATCGGCGGTGACGCCGGGCGGGAGCGGAAAGTTGGGGAGGGTGGGGCGCAGTTCGGAGAAGCGGAAGGCGCATCGCTCGGCCACATCGAGTGTCGCTCGCAACCCGGATGTGTCGTGACGCCACCGGGCATGGAGTCGCCGCGCGCTGTGCAGGCACCACTCTCCGTTGGGTAGCAGGCGGGTGCCCATCTGGTGGAGGGGACGCTGATGGCGAAGGGCGCAGAGGACGTCGTGCACGGGATGGCCGGACGGATCGGCGTAGCGCACGTCGTTGGCCACCACCCAAGGCACGCCGAGCGAGCGCGCGAGTGGGGTGAGGAGGGCGGTGAGGGCACGCTCCTCGGCCAGCCCGTGGTACCAGCATTCGACAGTCAGCCGACTGCCGAACAGCTCGTGCAGCAGGCTGGCGGCGTCACGGGCGCCATCGTTGTCGCCGGCGATGAGCCTGGCCGGCACCACGCCACGCGGTCCGCCGGTGAGGGCGGTGAGCCCCTTGGTGTGGGCGGCGAGGATGTCCAGCGGGACGGCGGGCATGCCGCGTGGCCGGTCCATCCGGGCGCGGGTGACGAGCGTGCAGAGGTTGCCGTAGCCTTCGCGATCCTCGGCCAGGAGCACGATCTGCCCGTGGAGGGTGTCGGTCAGTTCCACTTCCAGTTCGGCGCCGACGATGGCGCGAATTCCGGCGGCGATGGCAGCCTGGTCGAAACGGACGATGCCGCCCAGGTCGGCGTGGTCGGTGAGGGCGAGGGCGGGGTAGCCGAGTGCCGCCGCCCGGCTCACGAGCTCCTCGGGCTGGGAGGCGCCGTCGAGGAGGGAGAAGGCGGAGTGGCAGTGCAGTTCGACGTAGGAGGCTGTGTCGCGGGAGCGCGTACTCGCGCGGCTGACGGCCGGCTCGTTCGAACCGTTCATGCCGGGGCCGGGATGCTGGTCAGTCATACCATCCCTGCAGGTACCACTGCGGTGCGGTTGGGCGTGTCGAGCCGTGGAGAGTGTCGCGGTAGACGAGGAACTCGCCGTCGGCGCCGGAGCAGCGCCAGTAGTCGCGTCGGTATGGCTCGGTCCACCAGTCTCCGGCCAGCCGTTCGGGGCCGTCGGCTCGCTGGACTGGAATGCCGCGTCCGCGCCACCAGAGTGTGCGCGGGATGCCGGCGTCCCAGTCGAGGGTCACGGGCTCGGGTGTGGCGAGGAGGCGGAGGGCGAGGGGGGTGGGGGTGGGGGTGGGGGTGGCAGGAGAGTGATGGGGGGGTGAGGTGGGGAGCGAGGGGGTCAGGGTGAGGGGCGAGGAGGAAGGTGCGGGATGTGGGGGAGTGGAGGGGGTGTGGGGGACGAGATGGAGGGGCGTGGTTCTGGTACTGCCGGCGGTGGTCGGGTGGGGTGGATCGAGCGCGACGGGGCTATCGTGTGGTTCGGGGGGGGCCCCCCGCTCTGTAACCATGGCTGGCCGAGCCTCGCGCCGGGCTTCCGTCGGCACTTCCGACAGGATTCCTGGCGGACCCTCCAGCCGGGCCTCCCTCGGCGCTCCCGGTAGCGTCTCTGAGGGGACCTCCGGCCGGACCTCCGTCGGAATCCCCGATCGCGTCTCTGACGGACCCTCCATCCGGGCCTCCGTCGGAACTCCCGATCGCGTCTCCATCGGAGTTGTCGCCCGCGTCTCCGCCCGGCGTCCCAGCCGGACCTCCGTCCCGCCCACCTTCCCCCGAACCGACTCCCGGCCCCGGCTGCTCCCGGCCTCGTTCGTTGTTGTCGCTCCGTCGTCCAGTTCCATCCACGCGCCGGCGCGGTCGGGGACGTGGGAATCGCGGCGCACCGGACGGACCACCACGTCAGGACCCAACTCCGCGCGCAGTCGCTCCAGTGCTGCGTCGGCCGCTGCCGGGTCACGCCATGCCGGGGCCAGAAGGTCGCCCTGTTCCGACGACGTGGGGGCGGTGGCGGCGATGCGCACCGTCACGCCGCTCACCGGCGCGTGTAGCGGCCAGTCGGCGAGCAGGCCGCGGCAGCGTTCGAAGAGCGGCGCCACGCGGGCCAGCGGGCGGGCCGGCCGCAGTTCGCGGGTGATGGTATGGGCCCTCCCGCCGGAGGGGAGGGCGCCGCGGCCATCGTCCAGGGTGAGGGTGATGGCCACGGCTGCCGCCGCCCGTCCATCGGTCACGAGAGCCGACACCAGTCGGTCCAGGGCTGCGCGGACGAGGAAGAGCACCGGTTCCATGGTCGTTGTCGACGTGGCCAGTTCGGCGCTCACCGCGCGCTCACCGTCCAGCCGGGCCAGTACCGGTCGGCGGCGGTCCTCGCCGCGGGCCAGCCGCCAGGCCTGCATGCCGGCCGCGCCCCAACGCCGCTCCACGTCCTGCAACTCCAACGCTGCAAAGGCGCCGGCCGTGCGCAGGCCGAGCGCGCGCAGTGTCTGCCGCAACTCGTCATCCATCGGGATGAGGGCGAGCGGCGCGGGGGCCAGGTAGGCCGCACAGCCGCCGTGCGGGACGATGAACGCCGTCGCCCCCCCGCTCGACGAACTGTCCGATGAGCTGCCCCGTGCACTGCCATGATCGGCCCATGTGGCGGCCCGCGCGGCGACGCAGGAATCGGCCACGGCCACCCGCGAGCGCGGGTGCCAGAGCCGCGCCACGCGCAACAATGTCCGCACGAGCGCGCGCTCACCGCCCACACCATCCAGTCCGCCCGCGCCCACCCACCACAGCCCCGGTGCGCCGGCCACCGGCGTCACCTGTGGGCTGGCCACGAGTAACGCCGCAGTCGCCCGTACCACTTCCCGTTCCACCGTCGACGCGTCCCACTGCAGCGTTTCGAATGATTCGCAGCGTGAGCGTGCCTCGGTCACCGTCATCCCGGCGCGCAATCGCGCCCGCGCCGCTCCCGCCGTCACCGCGCGCAGTCGTGATCCGTCGAGCAACACCAGTGGTCGCTCGTCCCAGTGGAGCTCTGGACGGACCTCCGATCCCGGTGCTACATCGCCGCCTGCCGTGGACGGGCCCTCAGCCGCGCCGTCCGCCAGCGCGCCTGCGCCTGGCGCCGGCGGAAGCGCGGGGAGGAACGACAGTTGTTCCACTCTTCGCTCCTCCTCCACGGCCGATCGTGCTCGCCCTTCCGCCAGTTGTTGCCACACCGCGCCGATCGGGAACCTCGGGATGCGCACACAGGCGACGCGCCACGCCGACCTCACAACCCACCTCCACTGATTGATGTGATCCACCCTTCTCGATCGTGATATGCATCTGGTCGGTGGCGGGAGGATGAGGGACCCAGACAGGTCGCGGCTCCGGCGGCTGCAGTGGCTCCTCCTGAACGCGCAGCGGTCTCACCACCGTCGCTTCGGGCTGCCGTCCATATCGACGCTCCACCCGCAGACGTACCGCACCACCCAGCATCGTGCCGCCCCGTTGTTCGCTGCCGCGGCCGTTGCCCCGCTTCCGTTCGTTGCCATGCTTCTCGCCAGGCTCGCCACCGAGTACGACGAAGGCGGCGTTGGCATCGCGCGCCAGTCGGGTGAGCCGGACCGCAGCGGCGCGCGAGAGCATCGGCGCGCCGTCCAGCACGACCAGGCTGAAGGCGCCGCTGCGCAACAGGACGTCGGCGCACCAGGCGGCGCGGGCGGCGCTGGGTGGGCGCACCACCCAGAGTGGCGCTTCGCCCCCCATGCCGTTCCCGTCCCCGTCTCGCGTCGCCCAGTCCTGCGGCGCGAGGGTGCGTGAGGCGTCCACCCAGGCCACCCAGCCGCCCAGTCGCCGCGTCGTCGCGACTATCTGTCGTAACAGGCTCGTCCGACCGCTGCTGCGCCTTCCCACAACCTCGGTGAGCCGGCCACGCGGTAGTCCGGTGCCCGGAAGAAGCTGGTCCAGCAAGGGGAGTCCCGTAGGGAGCCCCGGAGTCGTCGGCCGCTCGACCTCCACGACCGCCGCAAGCTGGCGGCGGAGAACGTCGAGGGAGAGGACGGAAGCGGAAGCGGTCACGGGAGCCTGAGTGGCATGGCGGATCCGACAGGTGAGAGTGAAACCGAATGGAAACCGAAGATGCAGAACTCGTTCCGGCCATCGAGTGAGACGGGGATCGCATGGTTCAGAGCGCCAGTTGCAGCTGCGCGCTCAGTGCATGTGTGGCCCGCGCCAGGGCTCGTGCAGCCGGCGAGGCGTCGCCCCGCTGGCCACCGCCCACGTTCGCGGCCAGCCCGTACTCGGCGCACAGTCGCGAGATGAACGACCGCAGGCCGGCGCGATAGCGCTCGCTCGGCTGGGCGCTGGTGGCGTAGGTGGCCTGGTAGCGCGCCGAGAGTTCGGGGACGTTCTCCGACACCCACGGCAGGTAGCGCTGGCGCGCCGCCGCCCGCAGCCTGAGCGAGCCCACGTTGAGGTGTGTCGCGCCGGCGTTGGCCACCGCGGCCACGAGGGCGCGGAGAGCAGACGGCTGGTCGGTGAGGCCGGGTAGCACGGGCATGCAGTTGACGCCCACGTCCACCCCTGCCTCGCGCAGGCGACGGACCGCCCGCAAGCGGGACTCGGGGGTGGGCGCCCGCGGCTCCACCCGCCGCGCCAGCGCGCGGTCCAGGGTGATGAGCGAGATGTGCACAGTGAGTCGGGAGCGGGCAGAAATTGCCGCCAGAAGCGCGGCGTCACGGGTGACGAGCGGGCTCTTCGTGATCAGCCCCACCTGCATCCCGGCATGCTCGCCGAGCACGCCAAGCAATGCGCGGGTGATCTGGAAGCGCCGCTCGGCCGGTTGGTAGGGGTCGGTAGCCGTGCCGATGACCAGCGGCTCGCCGCGTTCCACGAGTGCCTCGTAAGCTCGCCGCCCGGGTCGCAACTCGGCGCGCAGCAGTTGCGCCGCCTCACGCTTCACGAGCACCTGCCGCTCGAAGGCCAGCCAGGGCGGCAGTGCGGCCCCGTCGTCGCCTGTCGACACCCAGCTCTCCGCCCCAGCCGCGCCGCCGGTGGCGCGCTCCATCGTGTAGCGATGGGTGAAGCGCGCGTAGCAGTAGGCGCACCCGAAGGCGCAGCCGACGTACGGATTGATGGACCAGAAGGGCATCCCGGTGGCCGCCGGCGCGTTGAGGATGGAGCGTGCATCCACGGCGTGATAATGGATATCCTTCTGCACGTCGAGCACGGGCAGTTCCCGCGGTCCTCTGGCCGCGCCGCCCGCGTCCGCGTCGGGGAAAAGTTGTGGTATGTCCATGCCTGGTGACGCCTCGGCTTCGGGTTGCATCCTGGGATTCGACTATACCGAATAGAAGCCGAAGCTTCAAGTGGCGAAGTGAGCGCGAGGGATGTCCTGGGACGAGGGGTGACGCCGGTCTGAGGCCGTCGGCCTGAATCAGTTCCGCCTATTTCGGGACCCACTCCGCAGGCTCCCGGTTTCCAGCGTTGATTCGAAGCGCGGTGCACTATCCGTGTGTGTGCAGCGACGGGCGCTATATCGCTGGCTGTGGGTAGACGAGAAAAACATGGTACGGGCGTCGCAACCGCCTGAACTCGGTTCCGCATGCACTAGTTCCACCCCATCTTGGTGTCGGTGCTCTTTCTCCAACGATACCGACCGTCGTGATGGACCGCGGAGTATGCACCCTGGAGACTTGGTAAAAATCATCCGTTTTGCGCTCGGAACTGACGCTTGGAGCGAATCCGGGGGCATTCATCACCATTATCGACGACGGATACGACGACGTGGCTATACCTGACTTTCAGAGCCTCATGCGCCCGTTTCTGGATTTCGCCAGCGATGGCCTGGTTCACGCACTGTCCGACGCACGGGAGGCCATTGCATCGACACTGAAGATCACCGAGCAGGATCGCGAGGAGATGCTGCCTAGCGGCCGCCAACGACGCTTCGACAATCGCGTTGCCTGGGCCAAGGTGTATCTCGAACAGGCCGGGCTCATCACATCTCCGCGGCGCGGGCATTTCCATATCACGGAACGCGGGCGAGACCTTGCCGCCAACCCACCGGAGCGCATCGATATTGCCTTCCTCGATCAGTACGAGGAGTTCCGGAACTTCCGGAAGGCCGCGCGACCGGTCAACAGGAATGACAAGGTCACGGATCCGAAGCCAGTGGAAGTCGAGACACCCGAGGAGGCGCTGGAGCATGCGTACCAGAGCATTCGCGCGGAACTATCCGCGACACTTTTGGCGCGAATCAAGCAGGCGTCACCCGCCTTCTTCGAGCGACTGGTCGTGGAGCTTCTACTCAAGATGGGGTACGGTCGGAGTCGCGTCGATGCGGGTCGCGCAATAGGCGCCAGCGGCGACGAGGGAATCGACGGCATCATCAGTGAGGACCGACTGGGTCTCGAAACGATCTACATCCAGGCCAAGCGATGGGAGGGCACTGTAGGGAGGCCGGAGATCCAGAAGTTCGTCGGGGCGTTGCACGGAAAGCGGGCTCGTAAAGGCGTCTTTCTCACAACGGGCACGTTCTCGGCCGATGCCGTGGAGTACGTGACACGAATCGATCCGCGCGTGGTACTGATCGGTGGCCGTGAACTGACCGAGTACATGCTCGACCTGAACCTCGGCGTTACCCCGCGTGCGGTATATGAGCTCCAGCGTATCGACTCGGACTACTTCTCCGAGGAATGAGAATGTGACCACATGATCCCGACCCTGGTTACTTCTGCGTGACGCTCACCGACGATCAGGTGGTGCGACGCGTGCTGGCGGGAGACGCCGACGCGTACGCGACCATCGTGGACCGCTATCACGACCGCTACGCGCGCTATGCCGTGCAGCTCGTCGGCAACCGGGAGGACGCCGAGGAGGCGCTCCAGGACGCCTTCGTGCGCGCCTATCGCGCGCTGGGGCGGTACGAGGCGCGGGAACGGTTTGGTGGCTGGCTACTGCGTATCGTCGTCAACGAGTGCCGTACGATGACGGCACGTCGTCGGCGCCACGATCATCGGTTTCCAGACTGCGACGAGGCCACATGGGCGACGGCGGAGCGCGACGCGGCGACCGGGCATCCATCAGAAGTCGCAGCCGAACGTGAGGAGCTGAATCGCGCCCTGGCCCGGCTGCCGGTGGACCAGCGCGAGGCGCTGCTCCTGAAGTACGTCGAGGAGTTGAGCTACGACGAGATCGCCGTTGTGACCGGTGCCGGGACGTCGGCGCTCAAGATGCGCGTCAAGCGCGCCTGCGCGCGGTTGCGCGAGATCCTGCAGGAGGCTGTCTGTGTCTGACGCGAGACCTCATTCCACCCATGACATACCCGATTCCATCGATTCCACCCATGTCACTTCCGACGTCACGGGTGGGCTCATGAAGGCGACCGACGACGCGCTGCCGCCATGGGTGGTGCAGGAACTGCGACGCCCGGTGGTAAGTGATCCGGCGGCGAGGCAGCGGATCATGGTCCGGGTGCGCGCTGTCGCAACCCCGGCCGATATCCACCCACTGTGGCCGCGCCATGGCCAGGGCTGGCGGGCGCGGCGCGGGCTGGCGTCACTCACCGGGCTGGCCACCGCCGCCGGCCTGGCTTCTGTAATCGCCCTCGGCGCCGCGCGGATGGGGCTGTCGCCGTCCAGCGCGGACGATCCAGGGGCGGTGTGGCGTGACACACTCCACGCTGTCACCGGCCGTGGCGGGCTGACCAGCGTCGTGATGCCCGCTCCGGCTACCGGCGCCGCTGGTGATTCGCTGGGGGCGGCGCTGTTACGCGATACGCTGCGGCTGATGCGCTTCGTCCTTGTCGCGCCCAACGCTACCCGGCTGGCGCTGGTGGGCGACTTCAACGGCTGGAATGCCCGTGCCACGCCCATGGTCGCCGTCGCCGAGTCCACCGGGATGTGGGAGGCGAGGGTTGCACTGCGCCCTGGCGCGCATCGCTACGCCTTCGTCCAGGACGACACGCAGTGGGTGGCCGGACCGGCCACGACGCAGGTGATCCTGCCCTGAGGGGATGGCTGTCCCGGGCCTGCCGGAGTCTGGTATTATCCTGTCCTTACTTCCCGGAACCTGCGCGGCCAGAACGCTGGTTCCGAAAGCTCGTGGCTGAAGGAGACAGTTCGCTACGGCAATGGCCGTACGTCCTTCGTGTACGGTCGCACCGTCCCGTCGGGACGGAATGCGAACACGCTCCCTTCCCACGCGCCGAATCGGAGCGCGCGGCGCGAAACGGCGCGAGCGTTGTCGTATTCGCCCGCGTGGTATTGCTGCGCGGTGTCCGACGCGATCACGACGGCGTCGGCGTGGAACGCGAACTCCCGGCAGAACGGCCGAGATGGATGGACGAACGTGCCGGCGGGGCCGCAGGCCATCAACCAGATAGTCTGGAAATGGCCACGCAGCGGTGCGACGGTGGAAATGTTCCTCACCCGAAGCGTCTCGCTGCAGAGCTGCAGTCCCTGGCCGCCCCATGGCGCCAGGTTGCTCGCCTCGCCGTATTCGTGCGTCATGAAGCCGTGGCAGGCGATGATCAGGTCGCTGCCGCTCCGGGTCACGGCGGCGACGACCTGTCTGAACGCATCGACGAGCGGTGTGGTTTCGTCGACGCGGATGACGGGGTGCACGCCGCTGTCGATCGCGCCGTCCAGCCGCTGATCGTGCAGGATCACACTCGGTCCCATGCTCGCCTCCTCGAAGTCGGCCCGGCGCCGGTGGCCGTCGGGTCTCGGACTGCAACACCGCCCTGACCGACTTGTGCCAGGGTCGGCTGGCCCCACCGGTACCATCGTCGGAAAGACGTCGTGCGTGGGCTGGTTGTCAGGAAGCGGCGGCTGGGCCTACCCGGGTACGTGGCGTCATGCCCTGATTTACCACGATGAACGCGCTCAGCGTCTCCAGGACGGGGCGCATGCCGGGAGGTCAGCCAACCTCAAGAGAACAGCCCGCAACGACATCAGCGCGGGATTCAACGGTCTGACAGAACGGCCAATGGGTCGAGAACTGGCCGTCGGACCTCGCTGCTTCGAGAGCGATTCAGGGAACTCATGAATTGCGCGGAGTGCGGCCATAGTGTCCGCACGAACCTCGGCGTGAGGCTCGCCATCCGACTTTCGCGCTCCAGGATGCGGGCGCCGCAAGTGTCGTTCCAGGTCGCCCGAGTGACCAGGCTGCGTGTCCGCGCACGAGTGACACCTCATCGCGCAGCGCAGCGATGAGCGGTGGCACGTCGTCTACCGAACGGAGGTTGCCTCAAGAGCACCGTAGCGTGGCGTCACAATCCGGCGTCGAGGATTGTAGCCGTGCTGCGCGGAACCCTCCGAAACCTCAGTTGGTCACCGATCACCGTTGTCCAGCTCCGGCGCGGGACGCTCGTCGCGCTCCGCCCCCGGCGCCTCGCCGCGCAGGATCAGTCGCTGGATGGCTTCCAGCATGGCCATGCAGAATGCCGCCCATGCCAGACCGAGTGCCATCCCCGCCGCGACGTCGGAAGGGTAGTGGACTCCCAGCATCAGCCGGCTGAAGGCGATGAGCAGGACGAGGAGGATGGCGAGCGACATGGTGAGCCACCGCGCCCACGATCGGCGCTGCAGGCGCGCGGCCAGATAGGCGATGGTGAGGTAGACGACCGCCGCACTTGCCGCATGTCCGCTCGGGAAGCTCGACGTCACCACCTGGGTGCCCCATTCCACCACGTGTGGACGCGGCCGGTCGTAGGTTCCCTTGAGAATGAGCGTGATGAGGAACCCGCCCAGGGTGGCGATGACGAGGAGGGCGGCCGAATAGCGGTGTCGGGTGAGCCAGAGGAAGAGCGCCGCCACACCCACCATCACCATCACCGTGGTGGCGTTGCCGAGCCCGGTGATCTCCAGCATCACCGGGTCGAGCCACGGAACGTGGAAGGAATGGAGGTAGCGCAGTACGGCCTCATCGAACTGTTGAGTGTCGCCTTCTCGTACCTCCTCTGCCAGGATCGTGAAGACCCATACCCCGAGCGCGGTGGCCATCGCGGCAACGATGATCACCGCGCCGAGGGCTACACGGATGTCGTTCGCGCGCCGGATGACCGTGCGCAGCAGGGTGACCAGCGGGTCACGTATGGAATACGCCATTCTCGTCCGTTGCGCAGGGAGTGGGCCGTGAGTGCCGGGACGCGGATGCGGCTGAGGCGACATGCCCAGCTACCGGGCATGGTCTGGTGCAAGGAGTGGCTGCCGTACACATCCGGTCCAGCGTAACTGGCGTCCGCTGCGTACAATAAGGGAGGGAGAACGACGCTGATCAGTTGCTCGGAGGGACACTGCAGTGACCGCATCGCTCGCGTCCGTCTTCGAGCTGCTCTTCAAGTATCGTCCGGTCGTCTTCGAGCGTGGCACGCTCGTCTTTGACGCCGGTTGGCCCACCTGGGTGGCCATCGCCCTGGTCCTTCTGCTGGCGGTGCCAGCGCTGATCGGGACGATCAGGCTTCGGGCCGGTGTGCGTCGTCGCGATCGCGTCGTCCTCGCCGTGCTTCGCGGTGCGGCAATTCTCATCCTGCTCGTCTGCCTTGCCCGGCCGGCTCTCCTCCTGTCGGCGTCGGCACCGCAGCGCAACGTCGTCGCCGTCCTGCTGGACGATTCGCGGAGCATGCGTATAGCCGACGTGGGTGGCGACACCCGGGGCGCCGCTGTCCAGCGTACCTTTGCCGCCAACTCGCCGCTCATGCGCTCCCTCGGTGAGCGCTTCGCGGTGCGCACTTATCGCTTTGCCGGCGAGGCTGCCCGCGTTCCCGATGCGTCCGCGCTGGCCTTCGACGGCGGCCGCAGCAGTCTCCAGGCGGCGGTGCGACAGGTACGACAGGAGCTGGCCGGTGTGCCGCTCGCTGGTATCATAGTTGTCACCGACGGTGCGGATAACGCCGACAGCACCATCGGCGGTGGACGCGGCGTGCTCGTGGGCGGGGCTCGAGTGCCGGTCTATACGGTGGGCGTCGGGGAGGACGAGCAGAAGCTGGATGTGGAACTGACCCGCGTCGAGGCACCGCACGCGGTGCTCGCTGGCGGGACGATGGTGGTCGAGGCCACCCTCGTGCAGCACGGCCTGGCGCGGGAAGAGGCGCAGCTCGTCGTCGAATCGGAGGGACGGATGCTGGCCACCCAGACGGTCGTCCTGCCGGCCGACGGCGTGATGAGCACGGTGAGCGTGCCGGTGGCTGTGGACGAGGCCGGCTCACGCCGGCTGACGATGCGCGTCGTGCCGCATGCCCGCGAGCAGTTGACGGAGAACAACGGACGCGACCTGATGGTTGACGTGCGCGACGGGCGGGACCGTATCCTCTACGTGGAAGGAGAGCCGCGGTTCGAGTTCAAGTTCGCCCGCCTGGCCGTGGCAGACGACGATCACCTGCAACTGGTGGCGCTGCAACGCACGGCCGAGAACAAGTTCCTGCGCCTGGATGTCTCGGACAGCCTGGAGTTGCTCGGCGGCTTCCCGACCACGAAGGAAGCGCTCTTCGACTACCGGGCGGTGATTCTCGGGAGCATCGAGGCGAGTCATTTCACGGCGGCCCAGCTACGCCTCCTCACTGACTATGTGGGTGAACGCGGTGGCGCTCTGCTCTTCCTGGGTGGGCGCCGCAGCTTCGGCGAAGGCGGCTATGCGGGGACGTCGCTGGCCGAGGTGATGCCGGTTCTCTTCGATGACCGGCGCGACTCCGGCGAGCCGGAGGTGGTGGAACTGGCGGTGACGCCCACGACGGCCGGCCGGGTCCATCCGGTCGCCCAGATGGCCTCCACCGCTGATTCATCGCAGGCACGGTGGAGCACGTTGCCGCCGCTCACGTCGGTCAATCGGCTGCGTGGTGTGAAGCCGGGCGCGACAGTTCTCCTGAGTGGCGACACCGGTGCGGACGCGGTCCCTGTCCTGGCCTGGCAGCGCTACGGGCGCGGAGTGGCGGCGGCGCTGGCGGTCCAGGATAGCTGGATGTGGCAGATGCATGCCGATATTGCGGTCGACGACCAGACGCACGAGCGGTTCTGGCGGCAGTTGCTGCGCTGGCTGTCGAGCGATGTCACCTCGCGCGCCACGCTCGTGGCGAGCGCTGATCGGGTGGAAGCGGGCGACGGCCCGGTGACGCTGAGCGCATCGGTGCGCGACTCGGCCTACGTGGGCGTTAACGATGCAGTGGTGTCGGCCGTCATCCTTGCACCCTCGGGAGCCGAGCAGACGGTCCAGATGGCCTGGACGGGCGGCGAGAATGGCGAGTACAGGGGGGCCTTCAGTCCGTCCGAGGACGGGGCCCACCAGGTACGTCTGCTGGCTGACGCCGGCGACGGCGAGCAACTGGAGGCACGGACGACGGTAGTACGGGCCAGCGATGGCGCGCAGGAGTTCTTTGATGCCGGCCGTCGCGAACCGCTCATGCGTCGGATGGCCGAGGAGAGCGGAGGGCGCTACTACCGGTTGGCCAATGTGGGTGCGTTGTCGCGCGAGATCATGTACACGGATAGCGGCAACACGGTTGTCGAGCGCAAGGATCTGTGGGACATGCCGGTGATCCTGCTGATCCTGGTGGGGTTGCTGACGGCGGAATGGGCGTACAGGCGGATGCGGGGGGCTGTTTGATGGACGTGGCGAGGGTGAGGGGACAGGGGTCCGGGGAGGTCGCAGGCGCTGTTTCGGTCCGCCGACGGCGGGGACGGTGGTGGGCGGCTGGGCTGGTGATGGCAACGTGCCTTTCGGGGGGGGGCCCCCGCGCCGCGGCCATGGCTCAGCCTGCCACAACCGGCCACGTGCTCATCATTTCCGGAGCCTCTGGCAGCCCCGAATACGCGACTCGTTTCCACACCACCGCTACCACCCTCCTGGACGCCGTCGCCCGGGCCGGCCTCCCGGCCGCCAACGCCGTCTGGTTGGCCGAGGACCCGGCGCGCACCAGCGGCCGCGCGTCGGGGCGCTCCACGAAAGTGGAGGTCGAGCGGGCCCTCGCGGGCCTCGCCACTGGCAGCAAGCCCGGCGACCAGATTCTCATACTTCTCCTCGGCCACGGCAGCCACGAGGGACCGGAGTCGCGCATCAACCTCCCCGGCCCGGACATCACGGCCGCCGAGCTGGCCAGGGCGCTCCTCCCGCTCGCCGATCGTCGCCTGGCGGTGGTCAACGCGGCCAGCGCCAGCGGCGACTTCATCCCCGTCCTCTCCGCTCGCGGCCGTATCGTCGTCACGGCCACCAAGACCAGCCTGGAACGCAACGAGACGCGTTTCGGCGAGTTCTTTGCCCAGGCATACGCCGGTGACGGTGCGGATACCGACAAGGATGGGCGCGTTTCCCTGCTCGAGGCGTACGTCTTCGCCCGCCGCGAGGTCGCCCGACTTTACGAGCGGGAGCGCCACCTGCTCACCGAGCATGCCCTTCTCGATGACGACGGTGACGGCCGCGGCACGGAGGAACCCGCCGCGACTGCCGGGGATGGCAGGCTCGCGCGCACTTTCGTCCTCGGCGCTCGCACTGTCGCCCGCGGCAGCACGACCCCCGCCCGCACCGATGCCTCCACGTCCACCAATCCGCGCGTCGTCGGTCTCGTCGCCGAACGCGACTCGCTGGAGCGCGCTGTGGCTGCCCTCCGGGCCCGCAAGGCAACCATGACCGACGCTGCCTACGAGACCGAGTTGGAGCGGCTCCTGGTTGCAATCGCCGAGCGGACACAGGCCATCCGGGCCCAGGAGAGCGCGCCGCCGCCCGACCTGTCGATCGGCAACCGCCAGGCCACCGAGTCGGACGCAAGGGTTTGGGGACCGGTGCCCGGAGGGATGGCATGATGGGCGTGATTGGTCGCGTGATCCAGGCGAAGGCCGTCGGTCGAACCGTCACTCTCTCACGATCCGCTGGCGGGAATGTGTTCACGATCGTGGTCGGAATGGCGTTGTTTGGCCTGATCGCGGCCACACCGGCCTGCGCCGTCCAGGTGGATCCGGCTACCCAGCGGCGCGAGGCTGCCGGGGCACGGGTTTCCGGTCGCTACGACGACGCGTTGCGTGGCTACCGCGCCCTCGCCGATGCGCCGGCGGAACCGCTGGCGACCGCGCGCGCAGCGGACAGACGCGACCTGTTGCGCCTGCTCGTGGAACTCGCCCGCTACGACGAGACAGTCACGCTCGGCACTCGCTACGCCAGCGATTCGCTGGACGGGCGCTACGTCGCTTTTCCGGTGGCGGACGCGCTGCGTGCTCGAGGACGACTGGACGAGGCGGCGACCTGGTATGAGCGCGCCGCCGCCGGTCCCGACTCGCTCCCCGCCCGACTCGCCCTCGCCGAGTTGCAACTGCTGTCCGGCAATCGTGCGCGCGCAAGCCGTGAGCTGGACGCTTTCATCGACGTCTACAACAACGCCACCGGCACGCTCACCTCGACTGACCTGGCAGCCATTGCCGGTGCGGTCCGTCAGTTGGGCGACGAGCAGCCGCGTCTCTTCCGCGACGCGCTACGTGCGTACGACGCGGCGATCGCCGCCGATTCCACCAACCTTGACGCGCGAATCGCCCTCGGCGAGCTGTTCCTGGAGAAGTACAACGGACCCGATGCCGCCGCCACGCTGGCCGGCGTGCTGCGCCTGAATCCCAACCATCCACGGGCGCTGTTGGCCGAGGCTCGTCGTCGATACACGGATGGCGAGCCGGGCGCGACGAAGCTCGTCGCACAGGCGCTCGAACAGGCTCCGGATCTTGTGGCGGCACACGTCTTTCGTGCTCGACTGGAGCTGGATGTCGAGAATTTCCCGGCCGCCGAGAAGGAGGCTCAGCGCGCGCTCGAGGTGGACCCCGCGTCGCTGGACGCACTCGCCCTCCTCGCTGCCGTCCGTCACCTGCGCGGTGATGCGGCCGGCGTGGATGCGGCGCGCCAGCTTGCGACTACTCGTACGTCGCGCCCGGTGGCGTTCTTCGTCACCCTGGCTGACGTCGCCGCCCGCAATCGACTCTATGCTGACGCGGTCACCTTCGCCCGCCAGGGCGTCTCGCTCGACTCCAGCGCTGCACGCGCTCAGGCGGTGCTTGGCGTCAACCTGCTGCGCGTGGGAGACATGGCCGGCGGCCGGCGCGCGCTCGAAGCGGCCTTCGCCGGTGATCCGTATGACGTCTGGACCAAGAACACGCTCGACATGCTGGACGCGGTACGCGGCTACCGGGAGGTGGTGACGCCTCACTTCCGCATAGTGCTGGACGAACGCGAGGCCGACCTGCTGGCGCCTTATGCGACGGCGCTCGCCGAAGAGGCATACGCGCGCTTTGCCGCGCGGTATGGATGGGAACCCGACGGCCCCATCCGCGTCGAGCTCTATCCTCGTCATGCCGATTTCTCGGTGCGGACCGTCGGACTGGCCGGATTCGGTGCACTCGGTGTCAGCTTTGGCCCGGTGGTGGCCATGGACTCCCCGGCGGCACGCGACGCCGGCGTCTTCAACTGGGGGTCCACCCTCTGGCATGAGATAGCACACACCTTCACCCTTGGCGCCAGCCGCCATCGCATTCCGCGCTGGCTCTCAGAAGGGCTCTCGGTGTGGGAGGAGCGGCAGGCGCGCACGGGCTGGGGCTCGGAAGTGTCGCCGGAATTCCTCGCCGCATACATAGGTGGATCGCTACCGCCGCCGAGCCGGCTCACCGACGCATTCATGCGCCCAGCCTATCCGGCGCAGGTCCAGTTCGCGTACGTGGAGGCGTCGCTCGTCTGCCAGTTGATCGCTGAGGATCACGGTGCCGAGGCACTCCCCCGGCTCGTGAAGGCGTACGGCGATGGGTTGGACACGCCGGCTGCCTTCCAGAAGGTGTTGGGAGTGACGACGAAGCAGTTCGATCAGCGGTTCGACGAGTGGATCCGGCGTCTGCATGCTTCCGAGATCGCCGCGGTATCGCCGTGGCGCGGCGGGGATTCCACCGTGACCGCCCCTGTCCTGGGCGGCGCCTATGCCGATGCGATGCGCGAAGCGGTGGCGGCACTGTCGGAGCGTCAGGACGATCGGGCTCGCGTACAACTGGAGCGCGCGGCGGAGATGGCGCCTGGTGCCACGGGCAGCCAGGCGCCACGGCGGTTGCTGGCCGCACTCCATCTGCGCAGGGGAGACAGCACCGCGGCGGCGACTACCCTGGCTGCCCACCTGGCGGTGGACGAGGATGACTACGAGGCGCAGTTGCAGCTTGCCGATCTGCACCAGGAGGCGGGTGATACGGATGGCGCCATCGCGGCCCTGGAGGCGACCATGTGGGTGTCGCCATACGATATCGGCACTCACGAGCGGTTGGCCGCACTGTATGACAGAGCTCCGAGACCCGCGCTCGCCGTCCGCGAGCGACGGGCGGTACTGGCGCTCGGTCCGGTGGATGAGGCCGAGGCACGGTATCAGTTGGCTCGCGCGCTGCACGTGGCCGGCGACGCGACAGGCGCCCGTCGCGAGGTGCTGAGGGCGCTGGAAATAGCACCTGCCTTCGAGCGCGCCCAGGCGCTCCTGTTGACATTGCGTTCCGGCGGAGGCCGTCCATGAGAGCACGCTCGGGTACGTCGCACAGGCGCCACCTGCTCATCGCCCTGGTCGTCTTCCTGGCACTGGCGGTGGTCGCCATGGCCGTCGAGGCGCAGCGCGGACGGGGCGGCGGACGGCGCAATCGGGAGCCGATCACGGCGACCAAGGTGCCCTATGATGGCCGCTTCACCTTCGCCCGCATCGCCTTCACACTCACCCCGGAAGCGGGCTATGACGTGAAGTGGGCACACGATTACCCGCGCGCCGAGCGGCATTTCATGCAACTCCTGCGCGAACTCACGACGCTGGAGCCGTACATGGACGGCGGCACCGTGATATCGCTGGGCGATCCTGACCTGTTCAAGTTCCCGATCGCCTACTTCAGCGAGCCGGGCTTCTGGGATATGGATGATGCCGAGGTGGCGGCGCTGAGGGCCTATGTGCAGAAGGGCGGCTTCATGATCTTCGACGACTTCGCCGGCGGTCACTGGTACAACTTCGAACGCCAGATGCGCCGCGTCCTTCCCGATGTACGGATGGTGCGCCTGGATGTGACCCATCCCATCTTCGATTCGTTCTTCCGCATCCCGAACCTGGAATACCGGCATCCGTACTACAACGTCGCGTCGGAGTTCTGGGGCATATACGCGGACAACGATCCGAGCCAGCGATTGGTGGCGATCATCAATTACAACAACGATGTCGGCGAGTACTGGGAGTTCTCCGACCAGGGGTTCTTCCCGGTCGAGATGTCGAACACCGCATACAAGCTGGGCGTCAACTACATCATCTACGCGATGACGCACTGACGGCCAGGTCGTACAGGCCGCCGTCCGCCATCGGCAGAACCGCAACCTGCAACCCGCGATCCGCATGACGACTCTCTCCTCGCCGCACGCCCCAGCACAGGTAGACGAATCACTCGTCGAACGTGTTGCCGAACTCCGGCAACGCATTCTCGGTGAGGTTCGCAAGCGCGTCATCGGGCAGGACGAGGCTGTGGAGCTGGCGCTGCTGGCACTCTTTGCCGGCGGGCACTCGCTCATAGTAGGCGTACCAGGGTTGGCCAAGACGCTTCTCGTCCATACCCTGGCGCAGACGGTGGACCTGAAATTCAATCGCATCCAGTTCACGCCCGACCTGATGCCCAGTGACATCACCGGCACCGACCTGTTGCAGGAGGACGTGGAACGTGGCACGCGCAAGCTCGTCTTCAGCCCGGGACCGATCTTCGCCAATGTCGTCCTGGCCGATGAGATCAACCGTACGCCACCCAAGACCCAGGCGGCCCTGCTGGAAGCGATGCAGGAACGGCGTGTGACGGTGCAGGGGGTCACCTACAAGCTGGACGAACCGTTCTTCGTCTTCGCCACCCAGAACCCTATCGAGCTCGAGGGCACCTACCCGCTACCGGAAGCGCAGTTGGATCGCTTCATGTTCGAGATCGTCATCGACTACCTGCCGGAAGACGAGGAGGTGTCGGTGGTGCAGACGACCACGGCTCTCGCTGGCGAGGAGCCACAGGCGGTGGTCTCCGGAGCCGAGCTGCGCGAGTTCCAGTCGCTGGTGCGTCAGGTTCACGTGGTGGAGCCGGTCGCGCGCTACGCAGTGCGGCTGGCGCGGGCCAGTCGTCCGGGCCCCGATGCGCCGGAAGCGGTGCGCAAGTACCTGACGTTCGGCGCCAGTGTGAGGGCGGCACAGTTCCTCGTCCTGGGCGGGAAGGCGCGGGCCCTGCTGCAGGGGCGAGCACATGTGGGATTCGAGGACATTCGCGCGCTGGCCCGACCGGTGCTGCGCCATCGCCTGCTCCCCAACTTCCACGCCCGCGCCGAGGGTGTCACCACCGACGACGTCGTGGCGAAGATCGTCGACGCCGTAGCGGTACCGAGGTCCGGACTGTGACTACCGCCGTCCGCGATGGCGCGACTGGTGTGCTTCCCCATCTCGTCGATCCGGCGGTGCTGTCGCGGATCGGCGACCTGGAGCTCATCGCGCGCGGCGTCGTGGACGGCTTCATCTCCGGGCTGCATCGCTCACCGCACCTGGGCCTCAGTACCGATTTCGCCGAGCACCGACCGTACGCGCCCGGCGACGACATCCGGCGCGTGGACTGGCGGCTGATGGGGCGTACCGATCGCTATTACGTGAAGGAATTCGAGGCGGACACGAACGCGGCCGTCACTGTACTGATGGATGTCTCCCGCTCCATGGACTACGGCAGCGCGGGGATGACCAAACTGGAGTACGCACGAATGCTCGCCGCCTGCGTGCTCTACTTCTCGCGGCGCCAGCGTGATCGTGTGGGACTGGCGCTGTTCGACGACAAGCTGGTGGACGTCGTGCCGCCGTCGGCGAGACACCTGTCGCAGGTACTGTATTCGCTGGCCAGTGCCCGTGCCGGCCGTCCCGGTTCGCTCGGCGCACCGCTTCGGAGTTATGCCGCCGCTCATCCACGCCGGGCCATCCTGATCGTCATCTCCGACCTCTATGAGGAGCCGGAGGAGGTGATGCAGGCGTTGCACGCACTTCGGGGACGCGGCAGCGAAATCGTGATGTGGCATGTTCTCGACCCGGCGGAACTGGACTTCCCCTTCCAGGATGCCGCCAGCTTCCAGGACATGGAGGGCGAGGAGGTGATGCCGGCGGTGCCGTCACAGCTCCGGGAACGGTACCGCGCTCTTCTCGCCGAGCACACGGCAACGCTGGCGCACCGCATCGGTGCCGCCGGAATGGATTATCAGCTCTTCGACACGCGGCGACCGCTGGGCGAGGCGCTGCACACGTATCTGGCGACGCGTGAACGGCTCGCCGACCGCCGCGGCGCGCCGCGGGGAAGGGGCTGATGGGGCCCCTCGGCTGGCTGGCGCCGGCGCTCCTGGCCGGGCTCGCGGCACTCGCCGTGCCCATCGTACTGCACCTGCTGCAGCGTGAACGGCGGCAGGTGGTGGAATTCCCGTCGCTCATGTTCCTGCGACGCATTCCGCAGGAGACAACGCGCCGTCGGCGCATCCGCCATCCGCTTCTGCTCGCCCTTCGCCTTCTTGCCCTCGCTCTCCTGGCTTTTGCCTTCGCCCGACCCTTCCTCCGCGACCGGGTGGCCGCCCTTCCGGTCACTCGTGAATCACGCGAGGTAGTGATCCTGCTCGATCGGTCGTACAGCATGGGCTATGGAGACCGCTGGTCGCGTGCCGTCGCGGCGGCCGCCCAGGCCGTGGACGGGCTGCGTGGTGGCGACCGGGGTACCCTGGTCCTGTTCGACGAGATTGCCGAGGCTGTAACCAGTCCGACCGACGACGCAGCGTTGCTGCGCTCACAACTTTCCCGGGCCAGACCAGGTGCGGCGGCGACCCGATACACGCCAGCCCTGCGCATGGCGCGCGACATCCTCACCGAGTCCGACCGGTCGCGACGGGAGGTGGTTGTGGTGAGCGATTTCCAGCGAGCCGGGTGGGACGGCTCTGCCGACGACCTGCGCCTTCCCGCGGGTACCGTGGTGCAGCGGGTGGACCTCTCGGGCCCGGCTGGCGATGTGGCCGTGGCGAATCCTGAACTCACGCGCAGCGAGCTCGATGGCCGGGAGGCGCTTACCGTGAGCGCACGGCTGCATTCCACCTTCCCCGAGCCGACCACGAGAAGTGCGACGCTGGAACTCAACGGACGAGCGATGGAGACGGTGGAGGTCGCGCTTCCGGCGACCGGCACTGCGGTGGCCAACTTCGCGCCGGTCGCGCTCCCTCCTGGTGTGTTGCGCGGGGTCGTCCGCCTGGACAGCGATGCCCTGGCCATCAACGATACTGCTCACTTCGTCACCGCCCGCCCGCGCCGGCTGAGTGTGCTGGTGGTGCAGCCGACGGCGTCGGCCGCACGTACCAGCCTGTACCTGGGCCGTGCCCTGGACCTCGCCCAGGATCCAGCTTACGACGTGACCGTTCGTTCGGCCAGTGCGCTCGCTCCGGCGGACCTGGAAGGTCGAGCGTTGGTGATCCTCAATGACGTTGCGCCACCGCAGGGTGCGACCGGACGACGCCTGGCGGCCCACCTCACCGCCGGCGGTGGCATGGTCGTCGCCAGTGGTGAGAGCAGCGGACGTGCCCGCTGGACTGGCCCGGTTGCCGATGTTGCACCGCTGGAGCTGGGTGCAGTGCGGGACCGCGGCACCGGTGGCGCTGTCGGCAACGGCAGCGTTGGGAGCGTGGATCGCGCTCATGTGATCTTCGCTCCCTTCCGCGACGCGCGGGATGGCGGTATTGCCGCACGGATCCTGCGCTATCGCGAGTTGCGTCCGGACACTGCTGCTCGCGTACTCGCCAGCTTCGACGACGGTGCTCCGGCGCTGGTGGAGCGCGCGGTTGGTCGCGGTCGGCTGTTGATCTGGACAAGCTCGCTGGACAATGACTGGACTGACCTGCCCCTGCAGCCCGCCTTCCTTCCTTTCATGCACGAGTTGGCCAGATACGCGGCCGGCGGGACGGCGTCCGTTGCCTCGGTTCAGGTGGGGCAGCGGATCGGGGTAGGGCGCTACGCCGCGGAACTTGCCGGTGCCGGCGACGTGGGATCTTCCACCGGGCGCTGGCTGGCCGTGTCGCCTTCCGGTGCGCGCGAGGAGATTGCCGATGGCGGCGCGCTCTCTCCGCGTGAGTCTGGGGTATACGAGTTGCGGCCCATGGATGCGGATGCTGGACCTGCGGTACCACTGGCGGTGAACGTGGATCCGGCTGAGGGAGACCTGACCCCGCTCGACTCGGCAGCGATGGGCATGCGCGCCGAGGAAGGGGCGGCGTCCGTGAACGATATGCTGCGCGCGTCCGGCACCGCCCTCACCGACGCCGAACGCGAAGGGAGGCAGGGGCTCTGGTGGCCGCTGCTCGCACTTGCCGCGCTGCTGCTGGCCGGGGAACCACTGCTCGCCAACCGACTGGCCACGCGGACGCGATGATGGATGCCGAGATGACGACGCACGAGCCGTCACGACCGGATGGACGGGATGGGAAGGCAAAACGCAGGCAACGCAGGAGAGGTTGATATGGCTACCACGCTGCCACTGGGATCGGCAGACCGCGAACTGGACGACTCGCTCCGACGTGTGCGAGCGCGCCGACGTTGGCGCGTCGTGCTGCAGGGCGCTTCCACGGTGCTGGCTACGGCCATCGCGCTTCTCCTTGCCGGAGCGGCGCTCTTTGCCCTTGCTGGCCAGGGCGCAACGACGGTGATGGTCGTGCGGCTGGTGGCGATCGTGAGTGTCAGCCTTGCCGCGTGGCTATGGTTGGCGCGACCGCTGCGTCAGCATCCTTCAGATGTTCAGATCGCGCACCTGTTGGAGGACCATGAGCCGTCGCTGGATGCTGCCCTGCTGAGCGCGGTGGACGTGCGGACGCTGCCTGCCGACAGCGGAGCTCACGTGCTCGACCGCAGGCTCACCAGCGAGGCGACAGCGCGACTGCGCGATGTGGAAGGCGGGCGTCGCGTGGAGCGACGGCCGCTGCAGCTTCACGCGGCGCTGGTGGCCGTGCTCGCCGCAACGCTGGTCGGGCTGACGTTGATCGGTCCGACGGCAGTGCGCCAGGCGGCGCGCCTGGTGTTGCTTCCCGCGGCCGCGGTGGATCCGGCGATGCTGCCGGGTGTACGCCGCCTGGCCGTGGAGCCCGGCAATGCGGATGTCGCACGTGGTGGGGACGTGCAGCTCAGGGCCCGCCTCATAGGCTTCGGTGGCGACCGTGACTCGGCGGTGCTCATGCTGCGGACGGTGGGCGACAGTGTCACGCCGCCCGGGGAGTGGGAGCGTCAGTTGATGATGGTTGGCGATAGCGCCGGCCAGTTCGGGCTCCGGCTCTTTGACGTTGCCACGCCGACGGAGTACTACGTGGAAGCTGGTGGCCTGCGTTCGGAGACCTTCCGTATACGTGTTACCGACCTGCCGTACGTGAGCGGGCTGTCCTTCATCTACGAGTATCCGGCCTACACCGGCCTGTCCCCGGACACGATCGTGAACGGCGGTGACATAGTGGCGCCGGCCGGGACGCGAGTGCACATGAATGCTGCCACGACCATGCCTGCCCTCGGCGGCCGCGTGGTCATGGAGGGGCGTGACACCGTCACCCTCACCCCGCGGCCCGATGGCACGCTGGCCGGAACGCTCGTCGTCCGCGATCCGGGTTTCTACATGGTGGAATTGGGGGCAGCCGGCGGTAGCTACGTGCGTGGCTCGCTGGATTACGCGATCGACGTGCTCGCCGATCGCGCACCGACGGTCGTCTTGACCAAGCCCGGCCGCGATACCCGCCCCACATCGCTCGAGGAGGTGTTCTCGGAGGCCCGTGCCGACGACGATTATGGCGTTGCCCGGCTGGAACTCGTCTACAGCGTGAACGGCGGCGAGGAGAAGGTGGTTGCACTCCACGACGGTACGCCGCGTCGCGAACTCACGGCTGGACATACCCTCTACCTGGAGGAGCTGGGGCTGGAGCCGGGTGACCTGGTGTCGTACTACGCTCGCGCCACCGACGCCGACGCTGTTGCCGGCGCCAAGACCACCACCACCGATATCTACTTCATGCAGGTCCGCCCTTTCGGCCGCGACTATACCGCCGCCGATCAGCAGGGTGGCGGCGGGGGCGGTGGGGGTGGTCAGGCTCCGCCCGGCGCACTCTCCCGGCAGCAGCGTGACGTGGTGGCAGCCACATTCAAGACGAGGCGCGACAGCGCCGCGAACGGTGGTGAGCGTTACCGCCAGGACGTCTCCACGCTGGTGCTTGCCCAGGGACGCGTGAGAGAACAGGCGGAGGAACTGTCGCGCGAGCTGGTACAGCGCGGCGTGCTGGCAACCGATTCCTCCTTCGCCATCATCGGCGACGAGATACCGAAGGCGGTGGAGGCGATGCGTGAGGCGGAAGAGGCGCTTGGCCGGCGGGACGCGGCGAGAGCGCTACCCGCCGAGCAGCGAGCGCTACAGCACCTGCAGCGGGCCGAAGCGGCCTTCCGCGAGACGCAGATCGCGCAGGGCGGTGGCGGGGGCGGGGGCGGTGGAGGCGGTGGCGCCTCGGCTGACGAACTGGCCGACCTGTTCGAGCTGGAGAACGACCGACTCCAGAATCAGTATGAGGCCGTTCCTCGTGGAAATGCGGAGAGCGCCGCGGAGGAGATCGACGAGCTGCAGGAGCGGCTGCGCGAACTGGCCCGGCGTCAGCAGCAGCAGAACGAGCGGTTGCAGCAGGGACTGTCGCGGCTGCAACAACAGCAGGGTGGTGGCGGCCAGGGCGGTGCCGCCCAGCGCCAGCTTGCCGACAGTGCTGAGGCACTGGCGCGGCAACTCGAGCGGCTGGTACGCGAGCAGCCATCGGCGGCCATGCAGGACGCTGCCCGTGGACTCCGGGACGCGGCCGACGCCATGCGTCGCTCCGCTGCCGGGGACGGGCAACGAGGTCTCTCCGAAGGTTCGCGTGCGCTCGACCGACTGGCGCAGGCGCAGCGAGGCCTCAAGGAGTCCGGTGAGCGGGGACTGGAGGCATCGGTGAACGAGGCTGTCCAGCGCGCGGAGGAACTGGCGCGTGGCCAGCGCGAGGTTGCCAATCAGGTGGACCGTCTGTCCGGCCAGGCCGCCGCGCAGGGCAGCGCCGAACGTACCCGCATCGCCGAGCGCTCACGCCAACTGGCGGAGGCCGCCCGGTCGCTGGAGAGCAGGGTGAGCGAGGCGGCGCGTGCCGCCCGCGCCGATCAACCGGAGGCGGCTCGTCGGCTTCAGGGCGCCGCCGCCGAGATTCGCGATCGCCGCCTGGCCGACAAGCTCGCCTTCGCCGGAGAGGCGCTCGGCCGCGGCTCGCCGGACTATGCGCGGAACGTCAACGAACAGGTTGGCGAGGACGTCGAGGCCGTCCGTCAGGCCATCGCCGACGCGGCCAGGGCAATGGACGACCCTTCCCAGCGCCGCGAATCGCGCGCCCTGGCCCGTGCCGGTGAGCTGGCACGGGCGCTGGAATCGCGCATGGAGCGAACGTCAGGGCAGGGAGGGCAGGACGGTCAGCAGGAAGGCCAGGCCGGTCAGCAGGGCCAGGCCGGTCAGCAGGGTCAGGCCGGTCAGCAGGGTCAGGCCGGTCAGCAGGGCCAGGCCGGTCAGCAGGGTCAGGCCGGTCAGCAGGGTCAGACCGGTCAGCAGGGCCAGGCTGGGCAACAGGGCCAGGCCGGTCAGCAGGGCCAGGCTGGGCAACAGGGCCAGGCCGGTCAGCAGGGCCAGCAAGGCCAGGCGCAGGGCGGAGGGCAGGGCCAGGGCGGAGGGCGCGGACAGGGCATGCCGGGTCAGCCCAGTGCCGGCGGGCAACGCGGGCAGCCCCCGTCCGGAAATGCCCAGCCCCAGGGCGCCGGCGGCCGAGGGGCCCCGCTGGACAATGCCACCGTCCGTCAGCTTGCCAGCGAGGCTGGCCAGCGACGGCGGGAGGCCGAGGCACTGGGCCAGGAGATGCGTGCCCTCGGTATGGATGCAGCATCGGTGGCGACGATGCTGGAGCGACTTCGCGCGCTCGAGTCCACCAGTGCCTACAGCGACCCCGCTCAGACGCGCCGGATGCAGCAGGCGGCGCTGGATCAGGTGAGGGCGCTCGAGTTCGCCCTCCGGCGTTCGCTCGTTGGCGAGCAGGACGGGCGGCCCGTCCTGGGTCGCGCCGCGGCGGCACCGGCCGCTTACCGGGAACTCGTGGCCGAGTACTACCGTGCGCTCGCGCGCGATCCCAGACAGTAGGAGCACCGGGACAGTCGTCGGTCGGCCCGCATGTTGCGCTGGATCAGGGCGACATGCGCGGCCGCCGGCCGGCCCGACATCCCGACTGCGTGCAGCGGAGTCGACGGGCTAGGGTCTCGGGTACGACCTGACGCCGACCATTCCCTGCGGCTGTACCGTGACGCGCGCCAGGCAACCTTCGATCTGGAGAATCCATCATGGCAGACCGGCTCGACGACGACGCGATCAACGAAGCCCTGCAGACGTTGCCCGGCTGGAAGCGCGAGAACGACGCCCTCGTCAAGGAATTCACCTTTCCGACTTTCCTGGAGGGAATCGCCTTCGTCGTGCGCGTGGCCCAGGCCGCCGAAGCCGCCGGCCACCACCCGGATATCGACATCCGTTATACCCGGGTGCGCTGTGTCCTCACCACGCATGACGCCGGCGGCATCACGGCGAAGGACGTGGAGCTCGCGTCAGCGATCCCGGACCTGCGGATGGAGTGACGCGGACGAGGTGCCGCGCCACGTCTTCGGGGTGGAGCGGTTCCTCACAGCCCGCCCTGACGGAGCTTGATACTGCCGTTCACGGTCTTCAGCGAGACTCTCCGGCCACCCTCGCCCACCGTTGCCCTCACGTGCCGAGGGTTTATGCGGCCGCTGACGGTGAGAGGGAAGTCGGACTCGATCGTTCCGTTCACCGTCTCCATGCGCAGGTCGGCGCTCAGCGGGTTCGGCACGATGACGGTGATCGAACCGTTGACCGTCGAATACGACAGGTCATCCGTTCCCGAATTACCCATCTCTGCCCGGACACTGCCGTTCACGGTCTCGGCGCGCACCGGGCCGCCCATCGAACTCGCGTCGATACTGCCATTGACGGTGTGCGCATCCACGGCAGCAGTCGCGCCGGTGATTCGCAGGTCGCCGTTGACCGTGTTCATGTCCAGCTTCACCCCCTCCGGCACGAGCACGACGAACTCCACCGAGACGTCGTTGGACCTGTCGTTGCGACCGCGACGCGAACCGTTGTGATAACCGTCCTCGTCGCAGCGCGCGTCCTCGTTCCAGAGCGCGCAGGCCAGTATGTCGCCGTTGCTCATGGCGAGCGCCTCGATCCGCACTGCCGACGGATCCCCGCGGCGCCATTTCTTGCGCGCGTCGATGACCACGTTGTCGCCACTCCCTCGCTCCACGCGTACTCCGCCGTTCAGGTTCCTGACGATGACCGTGCGCCCGCTCTCCACGGCGCCCTGCCAGTGGAACTCGTCGCCCGATGACTGGGCACCGGCCAGGTTGACCGGCATGAGTACGGCTCCGGTGACCATCACGATGGCCACAGAGTGACGGCCACGCCGATTGGTTCTGAGCATCTGATATATCTCCGTGCGTTAGGGTCGGCGTGTGCGGCCGCTGGCGCGACGCAGCGTGACGTTGCCGCTGAACGTCTCGGCGGTAATCCTTGCGCCACCATTGCCAAGCGTGAACTCCATCGATCGCGAGCTGCTGCGGTTGCGGCCACCGAGGGTGACCGGGAAGGCGCTGTCCAGCTCACCGCTGAAGGTGCGCAGCGAGAATTCCGCGCCGGCATTCTCGGGGAGGGTCAGTTGCACCTCGCCGGAGTGGCTGTTGAACTGGTAGCGGCCGTCCCGATCGAGCGTGCCGTCGAAATCGATGTCACCGCTCGTTGTCTTGGCTGTCACATTGCGCGAACGGAGTCCGGTCAACGACAGTTCCCCACTCACCGAGTTGGCTCGCACGTCGCCCTCCGCCTCCCGAACCGTCACATCTCCGCTTACCGAGCGGACGGAGAGGTCGCCCCGAACCCGCGTGACACGCACATCTCCCGAGACACTCGCGACACTCGTGAGCCCGACGGCATCGGTGACCTCCACGTCGCCGCTCACACTGGAGGCGTCCACCTCGGACCCGCTGTTCGTGACACTCACGTCACCGGAGACGCTGACCGCACGCACTCGCGTGCCCACCGGCACCATGATCTCGTAGCGGGATTCTCCAAGGTCGCGGCTGCCACGCCAGTTCCGTTCGCCCTCCACCCGGAGCTTCACGCGGCTGGTGGAGAGTTCGGAGATCACCCGTCCTCTCTCCACCCAGGCGCGCACTCGAATATCCGCCCGGTCCCAGGCCGTAACGGTGATGTCGCCGGATACCTGCTCGACGTCCACCAGCCCACCCTTCGCGAAGCGGTAGGTCGTATCGACGACGATGCGCATGTCAGCGTTGTCCCGACGACTGCGCTGCGCTCCCGCGTCGCCGCTGACAGCGACAACTGCGAGCGCAGCAATCAGGAACCTGAGCGGGAGGCGGGGTCCAGGATGATGCATGGTCAGCGGGATTGAGAGGCGACAGGCCGAGGGTCGGAAAGCGTTCGTGAGGGCGCGGGAGTAGTCGCGTATGATCGTCGTGGGCATGGCTCGATCATCCGGTGTTCAGGCGCCGCTGGCAAGTCGGACGGCGGTGCGCATCAGTTCCAGCTTCTGGTCCAGTGCGTCGGAGAGTTGTCGGTTGAGAAGGCCGCTAGCCGGGTCGCGCTCGAGCGCGGCGCGGCTCTCCTGAATGGCGCGGTCGATGATCAGGAGATTCGTCTCGAGGATGCGCACGGTGCCGGTGTCCAGTACGGCTCGTCGCTCGTCGAGCAGCGTCTTCATGCGCGCGATCTCGGGAGCGTAGGCTCCCACGACGTCGGGGCGGCTGGAGCGGATCGGCTGATTGGCGGCCAGGCTGGCAGATGGGAGAGCGTTCGCTGGTCCGCCAGCAGGTGGCAGCGCAGCGGTTGCCGCCACCACGGATGCATTCGGGTCCGCTGACCCGTCAGTTGCCACGAGCCTGTAGGTGAGCAATGCCGACGAGGTCACGAGCAGCGCCGCCGCTGCGGCGGCCGCGGCCGCCGGCCACGGCCGACGATACCAGGCGGTCGCATGAGTTCCAGCCCTCAGCGACCGGGAAGGAGGGCTGTGTGGCTGGAACCGGACCACCGGTGTTCCGATACGATCGGCGATTCCGTTCCACAGGTCATGCGAGGGCGTCAGTTCGGGAAGCAGCCCGGCGTCGTGTTTGATCTTCAATAGCTCCGTGAGCAGCACTGAGCAGCTACCACAGGTGGATCCGTGCAACTCGAGAGCGCTGAGGATCGCACCGGCTACCTCGCCGTCGACCATCGCCGAGGCGTATTCCTCGAACGTCTCGCAGGTGACTGGATCTGGCTGGTAAATCATGTCCTGGGTCATCGGTTCAGGGCCTCGCGAAGGAGCCGTCGTGCTCGGTGGAGCTGTGCCTTGCATCCGCCTGCAGTGACACCGAGCAGGTCGGCGATCTCCTCGTGCTTGTATCCTTCCACATCGTGCAGTACGAAGACCTGCCTCGCACCCGGCGGCAGCGTACCTATGGCCTGTTCGAGGTCCATCCTCATACCTGGGTGGACCGAGTGTTGCGCCCGCCCGTCGATCTGCTCCTGGTCATCCAGTTCCCGCCCGCGCCGTCGCGCCATCGTCTTCCGGTGATTCAGCACGAGGTTGACCGCCAGTCGATGCAGCCAGGTGGAGAAGGCACTCTCCCCTCGATACAGGGAGAGCTTTTCCCAGGCTCGTACAAAGACATCCTGGGTCAACTCCTCGGCCTCGTTGCGATCGGAGACCATGCGGGCGCAGAGTGAGAAGACGCGACCTGAATGCAGCCGGTACAGCCGTTCGAATGCCAGCCTGTCGCCTGCTGCGGCGAGCGCGATGTCAGGCTCAGCGTACAGAGGAGAGGACGGCAGAGGTTGTCCGGGCCGGGTTGGTATGGCAGGATCATTGGCTGTCATCGGCATCGCACCAGGTCAGATAGCACCAGTCGTGGAATGGTTTGAATGCCCTACGAGGTGGAACCGGAAATGGAGTCAGGAGCAGGACATGGGGGCGGTCGACCCGGGCGCCTGCGTGCCTCCAGCGTCCTCCTCACCACCGGGCACCCCGCGGTGCTACCTTCGTCTCGTGTGCCAACCATCACCGACAAACTCCAGAGTCATGGATCTCAACCAGTACCAGGAACTGGCCGCCCGCACTCTCGGGCGCGAACGCAGCCACGAGCAACAACTCGCCAATGCCGCCCTTGGCCTGGCCGGAGAGGCGGGTGAGGTGGCCGACACTCTCAAGAAGCATCTCTATCACGCCCACCCGCTGGACCGCGACGCCGTGGTGAAGGAGTTGGGCGACTGTCTCTGGTACGTTGCGGCAATGGCCACCGTACTGGACGTGAGCCTGGAAGAGATCGGTGCCCAGAACATAGACAAGTTGCGCCGACGCTACCCGGAAGGATTCTCCGTCGAGCGGAGCCTGAACAGGGTGGAAGGCTGAGCGGTCGGCGGTAGCCGGCGGCCGGCCCCCCAGCAGGTCGCAAGGGCCACGGTCATGGTCGGTCGGCTGCCCTGCGACTGGCTATTCGCGGGCCGGCGGGACGAGAATCAGAAGAGCGGAGATCCTGGGAACCGTGGGCACCGCGGGATCTGTCCGGGCCACCGAAGCCGCCCCATCCAGTTCCGGTCCGTCGCCTATGGCCGTTGCGACGGATTGGTCCCCAGGCGTTGGTCGGCGGCCTTCGCTGTCGGCGAATGCAGCCAGCGTCCGCAGCCAGAAGGCGTCTGCCATGGGTGCCGACACGATCTCGGCCAACACCCGTTCACCACCGACACCCAACGGACGCGTGAGGGACCGACGAGCAGCGGCGGCCAGGTCAAGGATGGCTGACCGTTGGTGGAGCGGCGTCGACCGTACGATATGGGCCAGCCGGGCCAGAAGTCGGCGCTGTAGCGGGACTGCGCCGGGCGCAACGATAGCCAGCGCATCTGCCGCAGCCCGGCCGCGATGCCATGCTGCAACTGCCTCGTGTGCCCACCTCACGGACGCCGCATCCGGCCGGGCAGCGGGTCCGGAGCGATCCATGAGGTCGGCGACCGCGGCCGCGAGCGCCGGGTCGTCGCTGGCCGGGCCACGGTCGGAGCGGCCAGCGAGTATCCTGGTCCGGCCGTCCATCACTATCGCGGCCAGGAACGCTGCGTCCGCCTGATCAGGTGGCGCCTGGAGGGCGCCGGCCACGGTGACGTCGCCGTCCGCGCCCACGCCTGCTCCGTCGTCGGCGCCACCGTCGCCAGCAACCGGAGCCGCGGCTCGTGCGTCCCCGTCATCGTTGGAACAGGCACAGCCGATCCAGCTATCGCCGCGCACGCCGACGGTGTCGCGCCAACGTCTGAGTCGGGCATGAAGCGCAGTGTGGTACACCGGCGGCGCCTTCGCGCGGGTCACGACAGAGCTGGCCGGGGATGAACCGGACGAACTGTCGCCAGGTGGGGCAAGCGGAGGCAGGATCGCTCCCCTCACCCCAACGGCCCGGCCGGCGTCGCGCCACTTGCGCCTCAGTCGTCGCTCCACTCCAAGCAGCCGTTCGGAGCGCGCCGGAGGGGATAGTGCATAGACCTGGATCGACGCATGGGGCGAACCCAGACGTGCTGCACGGCCTACTCGCTGTTCCAGGCGAGCGGCGGTCCACGGCAGGTCGAGATGGACGACGACCGAAGCATCCTGCAGGTTGATTCCCTCGCTCACCACGTCAGTGGCGATGAGCATCGTGATACGCTCGGCACGGATCGGCGGCGCGACGCCGTGGGCCAGTGGCGCGAACCTGCGTAGCGCTTCGTCGCGCGTCAGCATGCCGCCTGCCACGCGCGCGCTATCGCCATGCAGCGCGCAGACGCCGCCGTCGCGCTCCAGCAGCCGGTAGAGTGCGTCGACAGTGTCGGAATATTGGGAGAAGGCGACGACATGCGCGCCGTCGTGGCGGTGACGCACTGCACGCAGGGCATCGGCGCGCCCGTTGTCGTCGCACTGGCTCGACTGCCGCAGCAGCGCGCGCACGCCGTCGCGATGCGCGATCAGTGCCTCTCGCAGCGATGGCGTCACCTCACCCACCACCTCGAACAGGCCGGGCAGCGGAAGTTGCACCGCGTCGTCACCGACCGCCCACCGCCGCAACTCGGCACTGCCAAGGTGGTGGCCCGAATCAAGCGCTGCCAACAGCGCCTCGGCGCGCACGAGGCGTCGCCGTAGTGCGCCGGTCAGGGCACCGATACTTGAACTCCACTGACGTACCAGACCGTGAGCGAGGAGTGCGCCGGCGTCGCCGCCGTCACGCGTAGGCAGTGGCGGCGGAAGCTCCAGGATGGCGTCGAGCAGGTCGTTCTGTGTTGGTTCGTCGCCGCCGGGCAGCCAGACGAGTGGGGAGATCGTGGGCGGTCTCGAGGGTGCGCTCACCTCTGCGGCATCGCGGCGCACCACGCAGCGGGCAACTGTCGCCGCGTCCAGTGTCCATGCGGCCGCGCCCGCGAACAGTGCCAGCAGGTTGCGCAGGTCGCCACTGTGGTTGTGGACCGGCGTGGCGCTGAGTAGTAGCACCGGCGTACCACCCAGCAGGCGGGCCAGCCGATCGTAGCGGCGCGTGGCCGGGTTGCGAAAGTGTTGTGCTTCGTCCACCACCACCAGGTCGTAGGTCGACCTGCCCACGTCCACCGTTTCGACGCGGCTCAGGCTCTCGGTGGTACGGAACGACGCCCGCACTCCAGTACGACGCAGCGCTTCCGCCCACATGGGCGCCAGCGCCGCTGGTGCCACCACCAGCGCGTGTCGCACACTGGCCGCGAGCGCGAGCGCAACGTAGGTCTTGCCCAGGCCCGTCTCATCGGCCAGGAGCGCGCCACCCAGCGCCTGCATGGCGGCCCTCAATCGGTGCACGGCGTGAACCTGGTGCGGGAGCAAGGTGACGTCGCCGATGGTCAGGGCCTCCGACCAGTCGTTGGCGAGCGCGAGCGCGGCGAATCGGCGACGCGCCTCCGCTGCACCGCCGGTGGTGTCGTGCTCAGCCGCGTGCCGCCTGCCGATGCCTCCCTGGACGCCGCTCGTTCCGGGTGTCATGCGGTTGGGCCGATCCTGCCGCGCCGGCTGTGGATCGTGCTCCGCAACCGCGACCACGACGTACGGTCGGCAGGAGCAGCGCTCTGTGCTGTCCGCATGCTGATGGCGGGCCCATGAAGGCGCCATCTCATCGGCGCGCCCACTGCAACAGCGGCGTGACCGCCGATCCCGGAATCCCGTGGCACCAGCAGGTGACGTCGGTCAGTTCCTCGTCACTTACCAGTTCGCCAGCCCGCGCACGGCGGGCAAGTGGTGCCAGCGCGGCGCGTGCCCTCATCCACCGAGTGGGAAGCGGCAACAGCGCCATTGTCCACGACATGAAGCGGTGATATCCACCGCGCGCAGGTTCGGCGAGTGCTGCCAGCCATGCGGTCATGGGTGGCGAGTTGAGGAGCGCGGTGAGCGCGAGCGCGTCATCATCGCTGGTGCAACGGAGGACGTAACAGCTATTGATCGGAATCGTCGGATCACCTGCTTCGAGCATTGCGGCGCGGGGTGTGAGGCCCAGGTCGGCCCATACCACGCGCGGCGTGTCGTGGGCCGCTGACTCGGTGCGAAAGAGGCTCCACCAGGGCCGGCCGTGCCGGGCATCCGCACGGCGGTCGAGGCGGCCACGCCACCGCTCCAGCCAGCGCAGCGCGCCGGGAGGCAACTCCGCGAGTGGAGCACCCTGGGCGTCGTAAGGCCAGAGAATGAGCCCGGAAGAGGGTTGCAGTTGCCATGGCCGCATCGTTTCGCCGCGTGCCAGTGGTCGCAGCAACGTGGCTTCCACCGCTGCTGCGAGGGCCTGCGCCGCGGAGGTCGCGCCGCCTGAATAGGGACCAATCCTGCCGTCCGCCTCGTGGCGGAAGAGAAATGCCTCGTTGCAACCACTCTTCACGCCCAGTAGCGGCCGGCCAGCGGGACCGGCGGCGAGATGACTTCCCCGGTCGCGCAGCAGGTCGAACGCGCGACGCGCGTCCGGTGGCAGCAGCAGCCACGGTGCACCGTCGTCGCCACCCAACGGAAGTGTCGTCGTCGGAGCGCACCAGTGACGTTCCTCTCGTCCGACCCATTCGGCGAGTCGGATCGTCGTCCTCGATGTCGTGCCGGGCCGGTCGTCAGGCGGAACGGCGTGACGATGATTCGCCTGGTCGGCGTCGGCAGCTCCGTGCTCTGTCAGTTCGGCACGGACTGCTGCCCCGGTCATGACGGTTCGCTCGTCCTCCCCCGGCGGGCGTTCCGGTCCATCCCGCGGCGGCACCGTGCGGGTGGCGACGAGGAGAGACGGATAGACAGCGGCGTCGAAGTTGTGCGGAGACCGCGACCAATCCTCCAACGTCGTGACCACGGCCTCCGTGGCCAGAAGCCGACGTACGCCCCCGCCGGCCAGGGCTCTCCAGAGCTTGGCTGGCAGCAGCATGCCAACCGTGCCGCCCGGACGAAGGAGCGACAGTGCGCGCTCCACGAACAGCGCTGACAGGTCGGCCTGGGCGGCGAAACCAGCGCCGGCACCGGCGAGTTCCGCACCCGCCCGCCATGGCGCTTCACGGGCTACGCGAAAGAGCTGGCGCAGTCGGTGGCGCTCGGCTGGCGCGTGGCGGTGCGGTCGTACCCATGGTGGGTTGCCCAGCACGAGATGGAAGCCACCGCTGGCGGCCATGTCGGCGAAGTGCGTGGCGAATGAGAACGGCAGTCCAGCCCCGCCGGCGACCGCCCGGCGGCGACCGTCCAGGCGCCATATCTCCGTCCGGAGAAGGGACAGTTGGCGAGCCTGGGCGGCCGACGGTCGGGCGCGACCGCCAAACAGGTCTCGCGAGCGCACGGCCGCCAACAGCTCCAGTCGATGTGACCGCATGACCTTCGCGGCCCTGTCCAGTGAGGCCACGGCCACCTCACGCTCGCGCCGGTCCAGCGCACGTCCGATCGTGCGTTTCGCCGCGCCGGATGCACGTACATATCGACCGCGCAACGCAGCCAGCGCGGTCGCGTCGCCCTTCGCCATGTGAACGCAGTCATCCAGTCGGCCACCGCCCAGCGCGTCGCCAATGCGCACATGATGGTCCAGGTTGGGAAGCGGCTGCACGCCGAGAGGGTCCTCCTCGTCACTCTCGATGATCACGGAGAGCCACAGCCGCAGCTCGCAGAGCCAGACAGCCATCGGGCTCACGTCCACGCCAAAGATCGCCGTGGCCACCAGCTCGCGCCGCACCGTCGCCACCGGCCGCCTGTCGCCGGCGAGTCGGGCGAGGCTGGCCAGCGACTCCAGGGCATGAACCAGGAAGGCGCCAGACCCGCAGGCGGGGTCCAGCAGTCGCAGCCCCCGCACCGCCTTCCGGATTGCCAGGCAATCCTGCTCGGCGGGCACGTGGCCGTCGAGCGCTGATTCCACCACGGATGGCGACAGGCCGGTGCGCACCGAAGCGAGCGCCGAGGCGAGCGCATGGCGCGTCACGCGCGCGACCAGCGCCGGTGGAGTGTAGAAGGCGCCGGTGTCGCGACGGGTGTCCGCGTTCATGAGCGACTCGAATGCGCGACCGAGCATCTCCGGATCCACCGCTGCATCGGTCCATCTGGGCTGATCTTCCCGCGCGGTGAAGCGGTACCGTCCCAGCAGCCGCCCGAAGATGAGGCCGAACGCGTCGTCGTCCCACCGTGCGTCGCCCAGCCGTCGCTCCAGCTCCGTGCACGCGAAAAGGCCGCCGTTCAGGAATGGCACACGCCCGAATGCGCGTGCCGCGGCCGCCCTCCGCTGGCGCGGAGTGTTCAGGGTGCCGAAGATGAGCGGCCGGAGGACGCGGCGATGGTAGTCGCCGCCCCTCGCCATGCAGTCGTCAAAGGTGCGGGCAAGGAATGTCGGGTCGCCGTCCAGCCACCCCTTGGCCTCGACGAAGGAGAGGAAGAGGAGTCGCGATAGTTGCAGCAACGCGAAGGTGCGACGGTCGCCTGTCGACGTGCGCGAGGGCGCGTGCAGCGTGTGAGTGAGGGTCGACACGAGCGAGGCCAGTTCCCGGTAGAAGCGACGCGTCAACGAGTCGCGACCCAGCAGGTCCAGCCAGGCCGTGTGCGTCGCGGCATCGGCAGCGGTCGAGGCTGAGTCTGCCCTCACCGACAGCGATGCTCGAGCCACCGCATGCATCTCCCGCAACGTCGACGCATCGCTGTCGAGGACGTTCCGTCGGTCCACGGTGAGGGCATGCACGCGCGGCGGCGACTGCGCGGCGTCCCAGACGGCGATCACCAGCGAGTGTGTGGACGGAGCGGTAGCCAGGATCACCCAGAGCGGATGTGGCGCCCGCATGGCCAGGCGACGCGCCAACCGCTCCACGGTCTCCCGCACGGCCCGGCCCTGAGCCACCTCCACGAGCAGAGCCCGCAACGCTCCCGGCCCGCGTACGACTGCGGCGCGTTCGCCAGCACTCGCCAGCCCAGCCGCCTCCGCAAGCTCCGTGTTCAGCTCCAGCGGCGTGGCGGTGAAGCCAAGCAGTGTGGCAAGCGGGGTCAGCGTCTCCAGCGAGACGGCATCGGAGAGAGCCCGGGCGGCGATACGGAGAGGGAGCACGCCGCCAAACTGCCCGGGACGGGTGCCGTCACCGTCACCATGCCCACGCCGTCAGTGGCGATTGCACGCCTTGTCCGCGGTCGGCGCATCGCCGCCGTCGACGCCCCTATCCGGCCGCTTCCACCATCTCCAGCACGTCGCCGCTGCCCGCGTCTTCCGCTTTCGGCTCTGAACGGGCGAGGACGGCCGCGACCGTCATGCTGCCCGTGACGTTCGCCGTGGTGCGGAACATGTCGGGGATCGTGTCGATCGCCAGCAGTACGCCGATCCCCTCGGCCGGCAGCCCGGCGGCCAGTAGAACGGGAACCATCACGATCACCGATCCCGCCGGAACTCCGGGGATACTGAAACTCGTCAGTATCACCGTCACGCCGATCGTCAGCAGTTGCGTGCTCGCCAGTTCCACTCCGTACAACCGGGCAATGAACAACACGCCGGCAGTGACGCCGATGCCAGCGCCGGCGCGGAAGGTCGACGCTGCCAGCGGGAGCAGGAAGCCAGTGATCTCGCGCGGCATCCCGAGCCTGTCGCGCCCCTGCTCGATCATGGCCGGCAACGCGGCCAGCGACGACCTGGAGCTGAAGGCGACTGCCTGTGCCGGCAGGCTGGCACGGGCAAAATCCGCGAGTGAGACACGCCCCAGTATCACCGCGGCCGGGTAGAGGACGAGGGCCATGAAAGCCAGCGAGGCAAAGACCACGAAGGCGATGTAGCCGGCCACCGCGCCGGCCACGTCCACTCCCATCCGGACGGCCAGCGGCAGGGCGAGCGCGAAGACGCCGATCGGGGCGAGTTCGAGAATCCAGCGCACCAGCGTCAGCGAGGCCTCGGCCACTGCCTCAGCGAGCGTGACCACGGAGGCTCGCCGGGTACCGTTGAGCCGCGATACCGCCGCTCCGAACAGCACCGCGAAGACGATCAAGGGAAGCATCGCACCGTCTGCCGCCGCCTTGACAGGGTTGGCTGGTATGAGGCTCACCAACCAGCTACTGAACGACGGTATCTGGCTCACGTTGCCACTGACCGCGTCCGCCGTGGCCGCCGCGCCTGCGCGCAGGGAGGCGGCCGCCGCCGGGTCGACCGGGATGAGTGCCAGGATGGGCGGGGCGACGAGCGAGGTGAAGAGCACCGCTGCCGCCATCACCACCAGGAAGGCGATCAGTGCCCGACCGCCCAGCCGGCCGATGGTGCGCGTATCGGAGCTGGAGGCAACGCCAACGATCAGGCTTCCCATGACGAGCGGGATGACCGTCATGCGGATGGCGTTGATGAAGAGGGTCCCGAGCGGTTCGACGGCTACCGCGGCGGCGGTGAGGGCCGGAATATCGCTACGGGCAACGACTAGGCCGAGGCCAAGGCCGGCCAGGAGGCCGATGAGGACGCGCGCAGTGAGAGACACGCGCCAATACTGCACAGACGTCCGGACTGATGGAAGGCGTGAGGCGTGACTTTCGCAACCGCTTGTCGGCGGGGCGCGGCGGGGTACATTTCCTCCCGGTCGCTTGGATGCCGCGTGGGGACCAGCAGCGGCTCGCTCTACGACTCGTCTCGCTGCCGGCGGGAGACCGCGGCCGGCGCGTCAACCAGGAGAGGAACGGATGGCATCGCACGGAGAAGGGCACGTAGCCGGTTACACGCCGGCCAGGACGAACGAGGGTTGGGGCGCGGCGATCTTCATCTGCCTGCTCACCGCGGCGCTGGCGCTGTCGGCCTATGTCATTCACGTGAAGACATACGAGGACTTCACGGACCCGAGGTCCCGCGACCTCAGTCGGCCCGCGGCCGTCCACGAGGCCCCCGCTGCCAGCGCAGCCACCGCTCCCGCCGTCCAGCACTGAGCTGCCGACGGGGCCAGCCCGAGCGGCTTGCATGGCATGCCGCTCCGTGGCCGGACTCCGACGACAACCGACGCAGTGGCCGCCACCCTGGTGAGCCGATGAACCGTCGTCATTGGCCGCCCCCTCTCGCGCCCGGTGCCCGCGTGGCGCTCGTCGCGCCCGCCGGACCGTTGAGCAACGAGACCGACATCGAGCGCGCCGTCGGGAACGCCCGATCGCTGGGGTGGGATACCCGGGTGGGCGATCACGTCCTCGATCGTACTGGCTACCTGGCTGGCAGCGACGCCGATCGCCTGGCGGATCTGAACGCGGCCCTTCGTGATCCGGGCGTCGACGGTGTCTGGTGTCTCCGCGGGGGTTATGGCACGATGCGCATTCTGCCTGGCATCGATATCGACGCCCTGCTCCGGCGACCGCGCGCGATCATCGGCTATTCCGACATCACGGCGCTTCATGCGGCCATCGGCCGACGCGGCGGACCGATCAGCTTTCACGCACCGATGGCCCGAGCGCCGCTCCCGAGTTTCTCCCGGCGCTGCCTTCACGCCGCCGTCGTGGCCGGCACACAGTCATGTGGGGCCGCGCCAGCGTCGCATCCGCTTCGCGAAGGCGTGACCGAGGGGATCCTGGCCGGCGGCAACCTGGCCGTTCTCGCTGCCCTTGCTGGAACACCCTTTGCCCCTGACCTGCGGGGCGCCATTCTCGTCCTCGAGGACGTGGGTGAGGCTCCGTACAGGTTGGACCGGATGCTGCAGCAACTCCTGCTGGCCGGGATGCTGGAGGGTGTGCGTGGCATTGCCCTGGGGCAGTTCACCGACTGCCCTGCCGAGGGCGGGATTGACGGGCGCAGCGCGGACGATGTATTCATTGAGGTTGCCGACTCGCTGCGTATTCCGTGCATCGCCGGTCTTCCCATCGGGCACGTGGACGAGCAGTGGACAGTCCCGCTCGGCGCGCCGGCCGTGCTCGATGTCGCCGCACGTCGATTGGACGTCCTGCTGGCCGGCGCGGCCCGCGCGACCGTCTCCGTGGACCTCGGGATTGATCATCGCATCGTCTCGCGCTCCAGCAGCTTCAACCAGAACCGGCCGACGCCGGAGGAATGCATGACGCAGAAGAGTGGCACCGACCTCGTCCAGGAAGCCAAGTCTCGTATCCGCGAGGTCACCCCCAAGGATGTCCAGGAGATGGTTGCCGACGAGCGCGACGTCGTGCTGCTCGACGTGCGTGAGCCCAACGAATGGAATCTCGGACACCTGCCCGGGGCGATCCACATCCCGCGCGGCACATTGGAGGGCAAGGTGGAGCAGATGCTGCCGAGGGACCGGGAGATCGTCGTCTACTGCGCCGGCGGCAGCCGCTCGGCGCTCGCGGCCGACACGATGCGGCAGATGGGCTACGACAATGTCGCGTCAATGTCGGGCGGGTGGCGCGAGTGGGTGGGAACCGGCGGAGCGGTAGAGGGGTGAGCCCCCGCGGCGGCGAGCCGTCGACGGGCCGGCCTGAAGGGAGGCCGGCTGCCCGACGGCTGCTCGCGCCGCCAACCCTCGCCCACCTCGCTCACAGCCTGATCGAGCGGCCTGGCAGCGTCGCCGACGTCGGTCCCGACGTGCGTCGCGCCGCCGTCGCCCTCGTCCTCCGCGCCGGATTCGACGACCGCCTGGAACTCCTCTTCATCGAACGCGCCGTCTACCCGGGCGACCCCTGGAGCGGGCAGGTGGCCTTCCCCGGCGGGCGGCGCGAACTGCTGGATCACAGCCTTCGCGAGACTGCCGTCCGCGAGACGCGTGAGGAACTCGGTTTCGATATCGAGGACGACGGCCTGATACTCGGCAGGCTGGATGAGCTGCCCCCGCTCACCCCCGTCCTGCCGCCAATAGTCGTCCGACCATATGTCGCGGTGGTCGACGCGGACGTGTCGCTGGCCCTGTCGGATGAGGTCGCCCGCGCCTTCTGGGCCCCGGTCGACGAACTCTGCTCACCGGACGCCAGCGTGAACGCTTCGGTGATCGTGCGCGGTGAGTCGCGGGTGGTTCCCTGCGTCAGTCACGCCGGCTACACCATATGGGGGATGACGGAACGCATCTTCCGCGACTTCCAGCGTCGCCTGGAACCTGATGCGTCCTCCGGTCGTAGATGAACTGTCATAGTCGCGGTATCGCCGCCTGAGTGCTGCGGGAGCGGTACGCGTACATGACTCGGAGGCGGAAGCCCAACATCTACCCGCAGCATCCGGAGTCCCCGCATGACCGATCGCAGAGAGTTCCTGAGGACCGGCGCCGCAGCAGCGGCGGCCATGGCACTCGCAGGCGGCTGGCGCGCCCCGTTGGGCGCCCAGTCGGTTGTCGGTTCCCGCAGTTCCGCCGTCATGCCGTCCGACGCATCCATCAAGGAACTGATGATGGAAGCGCTCAACGCCGCCAGGATGGCTGGCGCGGGTTACGCCGACGTTCGTATCCAGCGTCAGCGCCAGAACTTTGTCTTCACACGCGAGCAGCAGATCCAGAACGTCGTCGATACGGACTCGCTGGGCTGCGGGGTACGCGCGCTGGTGGACGGCACCTGGGGTTTTGCGGCCTCGCCGCGACTCACCACCGACGGGGTGGCGGCGGCTGCCAGGGAGGCCGTGGCGGTGGCAAAGGCCAACCGTGTCGCCCGCGACAGGATGGTCGAACTGGCTCCCACCACCGCGCATCCCGATGCGACATGGAAGGGTGCCTTCCAGACCGATCCGTGGGATGTCTCCATCGACGACAAGGTCGGGCTGTTGCTCGAGGCAAACGCCGAGGCGCTCAAGGTGCCCAACGTCCGGTTCGTCAACAGCGGACTCTTCTTCGTGAAGGATGATCGCAACTTCGCCAGCACCGATGGTTCGGTCATAACCCAGGTGGTGGTGCGATCCTGGCCGGTGATGGCGATTACCGCGGTCTCGCCGGACTTCTCCGACTTCCAGACGCGTACCAACGTCGCTCCTCCCATGGGTCGTGGTTGGGAGTACGTGCTGAGCTGTGACCTGGCGGGCAACGCGCGCCGGTGGGGCGAGGAAGCAGCGGAGAAGCTGACGGCGAAGCCGGTCGACGTCGGCCGCTACGACCTCGTACTGCATCCATCACACCTCTGGTTGACGATCCATGAGTCGGTGGCTCACCCGACAGAGCTGGACAGGGCGATGGGCTACGAGGCGAACTACGCCGGCACGAGCTTTCTCAGCCCGCCCAAGGACATGCTCGGCAAGTTCCGCTATGGTCCTGACTTCATGAACATCCAGGCCGATCGCTCGCAGGAGGGCGGCCTCTCGACCATCGGCTACGACGACGAGGGCGTGAAGCCGGACACCTTCGACATCATCAGGAACGGCATCGTCAACGACTACCAGACCACCCGTGAGCAGGCACCCTGGCTGGACTGGTGGTACAGGCAGAACAACGAACCGGTGCGGTCCCACGGTTGCAGCTTCGCGCAGGGCTGGGACAACGTGCAGTTCCAGCGCATGCCCAATGTCTCGCTGATGCCAGGTGAGCGGGACCTGAGTTGGGATGACGTGGTGAGCGCCACCGATCGCGGCATCGCCATCATCGGCGACGGTTCCTTCTCCATTGACCAGCAGCGTTACAACGCCCAGTTCGGCGGCCAGCTCTTCTACGAGATAAGGGGAGGCAGGATCGTCGGCATGCTCAAGGACGTCGCCTACCAGATGCGGACGCCGGACTTCTGGAACGCGATGGACCTGATTGGCGGGAAGCAAGGCTACGAGATGGGTGGCAGCTTCTTTGACGGCAAGGGTCAGCCGGGCCAGTCCAACGCGGTGAGCCATGGCGCCGTGCCGGCGCGTTTCCGCCAGATCAACGTCATCAACACCGGGAGGAAGGCATGAGCGCCCCCAGAAGGCTGCTGCGCCGCGAAGCCGCTCCAGGTGACGCGCTGCTCTCACGGAGCGACGCCGAGGCGCTCGTCGAGCGCGTGGTGAAACTGTCCACCGCCGACGTCGTCGAGATCAACTTCAACGCCTCACACGTTGGCAACACGCGGTTTGCCGCCAACCAGATGTCCACCTCGGGTGTGATCGAGAACGTCGGCGTCGGCATCCAGAGCAGCTTCGGCCCCAAGTCGGCCGTCGTGACCACCAACGACCTCTCGCCGGAGTCCCTTGCCCGCGCGGTGAAGGAGTCCGAGGCGCTGGCGAAGCTTGCGCCCGATGACCCGGAAGCGATGCCGCGACTGGGGCCGCAGGAGTACGAGCCGGTGACGAGCTACTTCGAGAGCACCGTGCAGCTCACGCCTGGCGATCGGGCCAGGGCAGCGCTCGCCGTCCTCGAGCGGACGCGCAAGTCCAACAACCTCCAGGCGGCCGGCTTCATCGTCACCGGCAGCAGCGTCAGCGGATTGGGTAACAGCAAGGGCCTCTTCGCCTACCACCCATCCACCAGTTGCAACTACACGCTCACGGTTCGGACGGCGGACGGCACCGGCTCCGGTTGGGCGGCGGCAGATCATCAGGACTGGTCACGGCTCGATGTCGAACGTGTGGCCACCCAGGCGATCGACAAGGCCCGGTTGTCGGCCACACCCCGGGCCGTCGAGCCAGGCCGCTACACCGTGATACTGGAGCCGCAGGCAGTGGGTGACCTCGTGCAGTTGGTGGCCTTCTACGCCGACGCGAGGCAGGCCGACGAGGGACGCAGTCCGTTCAGCAAGCAGGGCGGTGGCACGAAGATCGGGGAGAAAGTCGCCGACGAGCGAGTGACCCTGTTCTCCGACCCCTCCGACCCGCAACTGCTCTCCACGCCCTTTGACGGTGAGGGAATGCCGCTCGGCCGACAGACATGGATCGAGAACGGCATCCTCAAGGCGCTGTCCTACACCCGTTTCTGGGCGAAGAAGCAGGGGAAGACGGCCACCGGCCAACCCAGCTCGGTGAAGCTGGCCGGTGGTGCCGGCAACGTGGAGGAGATGATCCGATCGACGCCGCGCGGCATACTGGTCACCCGACTCTGGTATCTACGCGAGGTGGACCCGCGCACGATCATGTACACAGGGCTGACGCGTGATGGCACCTTCCTCATCGAGGACGGCAGGATCTCCCACGCGGTCAAGAACTTCCGCTTCAATGACTCGCCTCTCTTCATGCTCAACAACCTCGAGGCGCTGGGCGCGCCCGAGCGACTGGCAGGGACCGAGGCGGGCGGTGACGTGGTGATGCCGGCGCTCAAGGCACGGGACTTCAACTTCACCAGCCTGTCCGACGCCGTCTGAGCCCGACACACAAACGAGTCAGTACGGGTAGCGAACACGGAGGCGGCCGGTCGATCGCCTCCGTTTTCTCGTCCTGCCGCTGGATGTTTAGATCTGTCTAAATTAGACTTTGCTATCGTGGAAAGTCCAGATGCGACCGGCTCCGGGCCGGAACGGCAGCAACCTGATGAATCGGCGCCCGCCGCGGGCGGCGCCGGCTGGCAGCGCGTCAGGGAGTCGCCCAGCCTGGCCGAGGCGTACCGTTCCATACCGGTCGCCAAGGGGCCGTGGTGGCGAAAGCTCATGGCCTTCGCCGGGCCCGGTTATCTGGTCGCGGTGGGCTACATGGACCCGGGCAACTGGGCCACGAGCATCGCCGGCGGGTCGAGCTTTGGCTACACGCTGCTGTTCGTCATCCTGCTCTCCAACCTGATGGCGGTGCTGCTGCAGGGTCTTGCCGCCAAGCTGGGCATAGTCACCGGGCGGGATCTTGCCCAGGCCTGCCGCGACCACTACTCGCCGCCGGTCAACTTCGTTCTCTGGGTGCTCTGCGAGATCGCCATCGCGGCGACCGATCTCGCCGAGGTGATCGGCTCGGCGATCGCGCTCAACCTGCTCTTCGGCATCCCGATCGCATGGGGAGTTGGGATAACCGCGGTCGACGTCCTCATCGTACTCTTCCTGCAGCACAAGGGATTCCGTCTACTCGAGGCGATCGTCATCGTCCTCATCGCGACGATCGGAATCGGCTTCCTCTTCGAGATCATCCGTTCCCGCCCCGAGTTCGGTGCGGTCATGGCCGGGTTCATACCCACCAGGGAGATTCTGGCCAACCCCAGGATGCTCTACATCGGCATCGGGATCCTGGGTGCGACCGTGATGCCGCACAATCTCTACCTGCATTCCTCGGTCGTTCAGACGCGACGTTACGATGAGACCACCGAGGGCAGGCGGGAGGCCGTCCGCTACGCCTTTGCCGATTCCACAATCGCCCTCAGCCTGGCCCTGTTCATCAATGCGGCCATCCTGATTGTCGCCGCAGCGGCCTTCCACACGACCGGCCGCCACGACGTAGCCGAGATTCAGGATGCCTACCTGCTTCTCACACCGCTGCTTGGCGGCGGAGCGAGCGCGGTCTTCGCCATCGCCCTGCTGGCTTCGGGTCAGAACTCCACGCTCACCGGCACGCTTGCTGGCCAGATCGTCATGGAGGGTTTTCTCAACATCCGCATCCGGCCATGGTTGCGGCGGCTGATCACGCGCGGTATCGCCATAATCCCTGCCGCCATCGTCGCCATCCTGTATGGTGAGAGCGGCACGGCTCAGCTACTCATCTTCAGCCAGGTCATTCTCAGTCTGCAGCTTTCCTTTGCCGTGGTCCCATTGGTGATGTTCACGTCGGAGAAGGAGAAGATGGGCGAGTTCGCCAACGGTCCGGTAGTGAAGACGCTAGCTTACGCGGTGACCGCACTGATCGTCGTCCTCAACGCCTGGCTGCTGATGCAGACGTTCTTCGAGTGGACCGCCTGAGCCCGATCGCATGTATCGCCGCATCCTCGTTCCTATCGAACACTCCAGGTTTGACGTGTTCATTCTGGAGCATGTGCGCGGACTCGCCCGGCACTGCGGCGCCGAGTTGGTATTGCTGCACGTGGCGGACGGCTTCGCGGCACGCAACCTCCACCAGCTCGCCCTCCGTGACTCGGAGGAGATGAGAGGGGATCGGGCGTACATCCAGCGGATCGTGAACGGCTTGCTGGCCGACGGTTTCAAGGCTGAGGCCCTGCTCGCCACGGGTGATCCAGCGAAGGAGATCGTGGCCGCGGCGCGACGAGAGAACTGTGACCTCATAGCCATGGCGACCCATGGCCATCGGTGGCTGCAGGATATCTTCCGCGGCAGCACCGCGAGCGCCGTGCGGCATGAATCCGACATTCCGGTGCTCTTCGTTCGCGGAGTGCCGGACAGGGGCTGAGGGAACACTACTTGCCCGTTCCTCAGCACTGGAACGCGTTCTCGCAGGCCGCAGGGAGGCCCTTCATGAGCAGCAGCACCATCCACGACGTCGACGCAAGCATTCCGGCCCTGGTCCGCAGCCTGAAGAGCGATTCGAGCAAGCTCGTTGCTGGCGAACTGAAGTTGGCCCGCCTGGAGGCTCGCGACGCCGTGCGCAGCGGCACGCGCGGCACCGTCTGGTTGACCGTCGCCTTCGGTGCCGTGGTGGTGGCGCTGGCGGCGTTGACGGTGCTGCTGACAGTGGTTGCCGCCGGCATCACCGGCCGCATGTGGGCGGGTGCCCTGGTGGCCGGCGGCCTGGAGTTGATGGTCGGCGCTCTCTTCCTGCGCCACGCCAGCGCGAAATTCCGCGAGCCGGACTCCTATACCCTCGGGCAGACCCGCGCCGAGGTAGCGCGGACGACGAGCTGGGCACGCGAGGAACTGGGCCGCTGAACGCAACCTGGCAGTACGTCAGGACGGCCGTCGTCACTCGTGAGCGCAGGCCGCCCTTTCGCCAACCCGCTGGCTGCTGAACGGTTCAGGCCGACGCTGCCGGGGGGAGACGATGTATGCCGACCGCCAGCCTCGGCCTGCCACCAACTACCATGGAACCCGGAATGCGCTTCAGCAGCGGACCCACTTCGAAGGCCTCGATAGGCCGGGCGAAGAGATACCCCTGACCCAACTGGCAACCCAGTCGCAGCAGCGCTGAGCGCTGCGCGTCGTCCTCGATTCCCTCGGCCACCGTGTACAGCCCCAGACTGTCGGCCAGACTCAGGATGGACCGCACGAGTTCCAGGTCGCTCGGCGAGCGTGCCACGCCATCCACGAATGTGCGGTCGATCTTCATGATGTCGATCGGGAACCGTTGCAGGTAAGCGAGCGAGGAATAGCCTGTGCCGAAATCGTCGATGGCCAACTGTATCCCCAGCTCCTTCAGTTCGTGGAGACGGTTGAGCGTCAGTTCGGTGTCCTGCATCATGACGCTTTCCGTGACTTCCAGAATGAGACTCGACGGCACCAATCGCGACGATCGGAGCACCGCCCGCACCTCGTCCACCAGCCCCTCCTCGTGCAACTGCCGACCGCTCAGGTTCACCGTTATCGACAGCGGCGCTGCGCCTGCGGACGCCTCCGCCTGCCACCCAGCGGCGTGTCGACATGCCTCCCTGAGCACCCAGTAGCCCAGCGGCACGATCAGCCCGGTCTCCTCGGCCAGTGGGACGAAGGTGGACGGTGGAATGTTGCCGCGCACAGGATGATGCCAGCGGGCGAGCGCCTCCAACCCGGAAATGTGCCCCGTCTGGAGTTCCACGATGGGCTGGAAATGCAGGCCGAAATCGTCGCCGCCCAGAGTCTTCCGCATGTCCGCCTCCAGCTCCAGGCGCTCCATGGCCTGTTCGTGCATCTCCGGTCGGAAGAGTTGATGACGCCCCTTCCCCTGATTCTTGGAGATGTACATGGCGACGTCAGCGTTCCGCAGCAGGTCGTCCGGACCGTCGCCATCGCGAGCGCGCGCGATTCCGATACTGAGGCCCACGAGTACCTCGCGTCCGCTCAACGGGAACGGCTGCCGCATCGCGCCGGTGATCCGGTCGGCGACCGTGAGCACATCCGGCACATCCCTCACATTCTTCATCAGGATCGCGAACTCATCGCCACCCAACCGGGCCACCGTGTCGCAGCCGCGAGTGGCGTTCAGCAGCCGCTCCGCCAGTTCGACCAGCAGCCGGTCGCCCTCGGCGTGTCCGAGGCTGTCGTTGACGCGCTTGAAGTCGTCCAGGTCCACGAACATCACTGCGACGCTGGATGCCGGGTGACCGCTACGCCTGAGCGCCCGGTCCACTCGCTGCCGGAAGCGTACCCGGTTGGCCAGTCCGGTGAGCGGGTCGTGGTAGGCCTGGTGGATGAGACGCGCTTCCAGCTCCGTGCGCTCGCTTACGTCACGTGTGTTGAGCACGAAGCCGCCGATGTTCTCGAGCGCCAACTGATTCGTGATGACCGTCTCGGTGTGGCACCAGTCGCCATCGACCGTGCGCACGCGGCAGGCGATCTTGGCCGACTGCGCCGATGTCCTCGTCAACTCCGACAGCATCTGCTTCGTGCGGGCCAGGTCACCGGGATGAAGGAAATCCGCTACCGGAAGGCCGACCATGAAGCCCGGCAGGTGGCCGAAGACCCGACTCGCCGCCGGGCTCACGTAGCGTATGCGCCATTCCGCATCCACCACCGTGATGACATCCGACGAGTGCTGCACCAGCGACCGATAGCGGTGCTCCGACTGGCTGGCTTCTCGCTCGACCACCAACTGTCGAGCCGCCACCAGCATGGTCAGGACCACGGCGCCGAGGGAGAGCAGGCTCAATGACGACGGCCACTGCTCGAGCGCCACGGCCAGCAGCAGTCCATCTCCCAGAATGAGCCCAACGAGCGGAAGGAGTCCCGGCCGCACGATCGGGCGCGTGAAGCGCCAGATGAAGCGTCCGCACGCCATCACGGCGTTCCGGCTCCTGGGGGATCCCACTCCCTCAGGCAAGCCGATGACCTGGACCTGGGCGGCGATGCAGAGCAGAAGCCGCGAGACCAGCCAGGCGGCCAGCGGCCACTGGTTGGTCGCGCCTTCGGGTGCGTTGACGAGGGGGGTGTGCCCGATATCGGCGGCCGTCTGGGCCAGCAGGGCAGCGGCGACGATGGCCAGAGCCGTGCCTGAGACGGCGTGTCGTGCACGTCTCGAAGCGGTGATCGCCGCCGCGACCAGCATCAGGTCGGCCAGCGGGTAGACCAGCTCGAGCGCGATGGCGCCGTCCTGAACGTCTGTGAAGCGAGCTACGAGGTACCAGAGCAACAGGCCCGCGCCCACGATCACTGTCAGGGTGTCGAGCCAGAATATCGACTGCTGCATGGTGGACCGGGCAGTGCTCGGGAAGCACCGTAGCCCGATCATCACGCTCGGATAGGCGAGGACGATGCTGCCCACCCCCACCATCGTCAGCCACCCGCTCCCGGAGCCCCCGATGAGCCCCGCTCCATCTCCCACGATGACCAGCAACAGGCCCGTCGCCAGCCACCGCCAGGCGCGCGCGGTGGCCGGCTCGGCCGACATCGACGCGACGCGCAGGACGAGCAGCACCGTCACGCCGCTTATGGCAAGGCCGGCCATCCCCATCAGGGGCCGGGTCAGTTCCATCGACAGCCCACCTACGAGCATGATGCCGAGCACCGTCGTGGCCATGGCGATCAGGCCCCAGGCGAGCGAGCTGATCAGCGTGCTCTCCCTGAGCAGGTGGCTGCTGTCCTTCCTGAGGGGTGACGTGGTCACCGCTGATGGTGTCGCGTCAGGGTGGCGGGCGTCACGACGTCGGCGTCGTGGCAGTTGTGAAGCAGGCGGCTGGAGAGCTCGCGAGTGGAATCTTCGGGTGACGTCATCAGACTTCCGAGGATCGGCATCTGGCGCACGTTACTTGAGGGGGTGGGAGAAATCGCGACGGTGGTCACCTGCACTGGGGACGCGCTTGACAAGCAGTGGTAACGGCCGCCGATTCCGCGCATGTCCGGAGACATCCGCATCGGCACGCAGGGGTGGAACTACGACGCCTGGGTTGGGCCGTTCTACCCGCCCAGGACGCGTGCAGCCGATTTTCTCACCATCTATTCCCGCGCCTTCAACACGGTGGAGGTGGACGCGACATTCTACGCGACGCCGCCGTCCCGGACGGTGCGCGCGTGGGCCGATCGCACCCCGCCGGGTTTCGTCTTCTCCTTGAAGTTGCCGCAGGAGATCACGCATGAGCGTCGGCTCCGGGATGCCGCCGAGCCGACCGCGGTCTTCTTTGACCGGGCCCGTGAGCTGGGCGACAAGCTCGGTCCGGTACTGATGCAGATGGGCCCGGACTTCGGCCCGGCCGAACTACCGGCGCTGGTCGCCTTCCTCCCCGGATTGCCGCGAGACCTGAAGGTGGCCGTTGAGTTCCGCCATCGTGGCTGGATCCACGAGGGACTGCTGGCGCTTCTCGCCGAGCACAACGTCGCGCTGGCCCTCACAGACGCTCGCTGGATCCCGCGCCGGCAGATGCTCGCCCTGGCCGCCCAGCCCACTGCCGATTTCGCCTACGTCCGCTGGATGGGACCCGACCGCGGCATCGTGGACTATTCCCGGATCCAGGTGGACCGGACGCCGCAACTGGAGGCCTGGACGCAGGCGCTGTCCGGGCTGTCGAAGCGGACGCGAACCGTGTACGGCTACGTGAACAACCACTTCGCCGGCCACAGCCCCGCCTCCGCCCGTGACCTGCAGCGGATGCTCGGGCAGGAGGCCGTGGAGCCGGACCAGCTCGGGGAGCAGATGTCGCTGTTCTGAGCGTTCGACCCCCGGCCGATGATCCCTGGCAGGATGTTTCTGCGCGTGAGGGGGCAGGCATCATCCCCTTGTCACAGGTTTCGGAGGCCGGTCATGTCGAGGCTCTCTCAACTGCTCACGCTCGCGCTGGCGCTCCTGTTCGTGAACGGCTGCGGGGGCGATTCGTCGTCGACGGCTCCGCCCGCATCCGATCCTGTCGCTGCGGTAGTGGTGTCACCCGCCGTCGACACGATCCTGGTAGGGGAGGGTATCTCGCTCCAGGCCACCGCGCGAACGCAGTCGGGGTCGGCGGCCTCGGTTGCCTCCATCGCCTGGACCAGCAGCAACGACCTCGTGGCTACCGTGAGTGCGCAGGGACGCGTCGCCGGCGTCTCGCCCGGTACCGCGACCATCCGTGGTTCACTGGGCACGGTGTCGGGAGTCGCAACGGTCGTGGTCCAGCGACCGCCCGTGTCAGCGGTAGACGTGTCGTTGCCCGGGACCACGCTGCGGGTGGGTCGCGTGGCCCAGCTCGTCGCGACGCCGCGCACGGCGACGGGCGCCGAAGTGACCGGGTGCGCAATCACCTGGCTTGCCAGTGACGGAGCCGTCGCCCAGGTCTCGGCGACAGGGTCGGCAACGGCAATGGCCGCCGGCACCACCGCCGTCACCGCCACCGCCGATTGCGGCCCGGCCGGGAAGGCCCAGGGCGTTGGCAACCTCACCGTCGATCCGTCGCGGATCGTGGCAGTCGGAACCGGACGCAGATTTAGCTGCACGCTGGTCGAAGATGGCCGTCTCGACGCTCGGGACCAGGGCGCGGTCTACTGCTGGGGCAACAACATAGTTGGTCAGGTGGGTGACGGATCGAACATTGACCGCTCCTCGCCGACGCGGGTGGAGTTCCCTGGTGTTTTTGGCGGTAGCCCCGCCCAGGCAGACCCCAGCCGACGCGCCAGCGAATTGCTGGTGGTAGGAGACTCGCGCGCCTGCGCTCTGACCCCCGACGGAGCGGCCTGGTGCTGGGGTGACAATGGCTATGGCCAACTGGGCGACGGCACCTCCATCGAAAGGTCCAGGCCGGTACTGGTACAGGGAGGCCACCACTTCGTAGCGCTCACCTCGGGCGAGGAATTCGTCTGCGGCGTCGATACTGCCGGCCTGGCCTGGTGCTGGGGACAGGGATCCGATGGGCAGCTCGGTAACGGTGACAGTCTGAGCAGGTCGAGCCCGGTCGCTGTGGTGGGCGGCCACAGTTGGACGTTCCTGCGAGCGGGCCAGGACAACGTATGCGGAATCACGACGCTCGGAGCGACCTTGTGCTGGGGCGACAACTTCACTGGCGCCGTTGGGGAGGGTACCAAGGGCGGGGACCGTCTGGTGCCCACCCTCGTCCAGGGCCCCGTAGAGGGGGCGCCGTCGATCGAGTTCAGTTGGTTGGGTATCGGCCATAGGTTCGTTTGCGGAGTCGAGTCCGGCACTGGCGCGACCTGGTGCTGGGGACGCAACAGTCGGGGGCAACTGGGCATCGGTATGTCGGAGTCGTCAGGCCGGCCGCGGCCGGTGGCCGTCGTGGGTCCGAACAACGTCTTTCGCACCGTCTTCGACTCGGGCGACGATGACGTGGAGACCGCGTGTGGGATCGCCGCCTCGGCTGCCGAATTCGGAGGCCCGGCCTACTGTTGGGGGGCGAACGATTGGGGGCAACTGGGAGATGGCACCACCGTCGACCGCAACGTGCCGACGGCCCTCGCGTCGACCGAGAGCTTCCTCCTGATCACGCCCGGGGAGTACCATGCGTGCGGTCTCACTACCCGGTGGCGGCTCATGTGCTGGGGCAGCGACGACCGGGGCCAACTGGGCACCGGACTCCCCTTCGCAAGCAATCCGACGCCGGCGTTCGTTCCCTTCCCGGCCGGGGCACCCCTCCCGGCAGTACCGTGAGCGGAGGATCATGTGCCAGGACCTGGTATGCCGTGACGTCGCGCTCCACGCTGACTGTCGCCACGTGGCGGCCGTGCATGCGTGAGGGCGGAGTGTGGCCTGCCGCGCCTTCGAGATGTGGTAAGGTCAGCGCGATGCGGGGAACCGTGGTTCTGATCCCGGCACCCGAAGCGTCAGCCCGACCCCCCCTCGGCGCGCTGGTCGGCCATACTCCGCTATCTTGGATGAAGTTGGCCGTGATGGTCCCGGGCCGTTGTCCGACGACCACCGACCGGAGACCAGCAGCAGCGATTGCACATTGGCTCGCCGCACTCTCACGATCTTTCTCGTCATCGCCGTCATCATCGGCATCGGCTGCGTGCGGCTGGGATTCTGGCAACTGGATCGGCTTGCCCAGCGAAGGGCGGCCAACGCCCTCGTCGCGGGCCGGATCGACGCGCCCCCCGTATCGCTCGATCAGCTTCCCGCCGACACATCCCAGTCGCGCTACCGACGCGTCATTCTACATGGCACTTTCGATTACGAGCACGAGTTGGTGCTCGGCGGACGGACCCGTAACGGGTCGCCGGGCATCAACTTCCTCACCCCGTTCAGGATGCCGGGGCGTGACACCGCGGTACTGATCAACCGCGGCTGGGTCTACGCTCCGGACGCCATGACCGTCGACCTGGCCCGCTGGCGCGAGCCCGATCAGCCGGAACTGGAAGGCATCGTCAACAGCTTTCACGATCCGGGGACCGGCGTGGCCGAGATGGCGGACCACCCGGGGGTCTACCGCCGCCTGGATCAGGCGGCGCTGGCGGCGGCGCTCCCCTATCCGTTGGCCGACTACTACGTCATGGCGGTCAGCCCACCGATCGGCCCAATCGACAGCGTCCCGGTGCGTCTGCCGCCGCCCCCGCTGGACGAGGGGCCACACCTGAGTTATGCGCTACAGTGGTTCTCGTTCGCCCTGATCTCATTTGGTGGAGCCGGCGCGGTCTGGTGGGGCCGGCGCGAGGACCGCGAACAACGTATCGTACCGCCCGCGCCGGAGTTGCCGCGCGCGTAGCGTCTGAGCGCCGGGAAGGGGACGTCGCGCGGCCATGGATTCCCGCTTTCGCGGGAATGACGAATCTGGGAGCCCGTCACCCCGGCGTACGCCCGTCAGCCCGGCGAAAGCCGGGGCACCCCGGCGAAAGCCGGGGCACCCCGGCGAAAGCCCGTCACCCCGGCGAAAGCCCGTCAGCCCGGCGAAAGCCGGGGCACCCCCCGATATCACCGGCCCGTCGCCCAGTCCCAGCCGCCCAGGCCGCGTCGGTTGACCGCGCGCACCTGCACTTCAGCGTCGGCCTTCAGGTCGCTGAGCCGGGCGGTCGGCTCACTGACATCCAACGTGCCCATCGTGCCGTCGCGCCGCGTGTAGCGCAACTGATATCCCGTGACGTCGCGCTCCACGGCGGGACGCCAGCGCACCACGACGGCGTTACCGTCGCGTGTCACCGCGACATCACGGAGCCGCTCCGGACTCGAAGCGAGTAGCATCGTCGCCGCCAGCGTCGCTTTCGTCGTTTCCGTCTCCAGCGCCTGGTTCACCGTCTCCAGCAGGTCGTGCGGCTGGTGGTAGTGCGGGTTGCCCAGCACCGGGTACGAGCCGATGCCACCGACTATGTCGCCGTAGGCCTCGTAGTAGGCGTGGGCGTCGGTGCTCTTGTAGTACTTGGCGTCGTAGGTGATGAGATCGGAGAAGAGGAAGGCGCCAGCATGCTGCACGTCGCGGATGCCGACGTTGGAGTAGCGGATGGTGTTGTCCAGGCGGTGGTCGTTGGACCAGCCGAACATGTCGTTGTTCAGCGCTCCCGCCACGTGAAGCGACTCGGCGACCGCGCGACGCACGAACTCGCGACTTCCGAGCAACCCTGATTCCTCGCCGGTGAAGGCGGCGAAGATGACGGTCGCCGGGAGTGGACGGTCGCGCAGCACTCGAGCCATCTCGAGCAGCATTGCCGTGCCCGACGCATCGTCGTCGGCGCCGGGACCGCTGGCGTGCGAGTCGTAGTGCGCGCTGATCACATAGATCACTTCCGGATGAGTGGTACCCGGCAGCGTGGCCACCACGTTGGCGGTGCGCGGCAGGCCACGGGGCTCGAACCACTGCATCACCGGCTGGTAACCCATCGCGGCGAAGGCATCGAACAGGTACTGACCGGCGGGCCCGTTGCCGGGCTGGCTCACATGGCGCGAGTCGAACTCGCTCAGGCGCTTCTGGTACTCGTAGAGCTTGGTCGTCGAGACCTCGCCCACCGCGGCCCGAACCGAATCGGCGATCGGCGCGAACATCGCCGTGCCGCGACTGCGCAGCTCTGCCTCGGCGGCCTGCATCTCGCGCAGTCGCTGCAGCAGTTCGTTCGTCGTCACCTCGCGCGTGAGATCCACCAGGTACACGCCTCGCTCAGGCGAGATGGTGTCACCATCCCGCTCGGACACCATGGCCACCCGGCTGCCATCCGGCGAGACTGCCCATTCGTACTCCGGAGCGATGGTCCGGATGGTGTTGTTGTGGAAGAGGCGCGTGCGCTCGCCGCTCGCCACGTCGTAGAGATACGACCGACGATGCCGGCCCTCGCCCATCACCGCCAGCAACTGGCTGTTGCTGAGGAAACGGGGCATCAGGTCGTGCTGGATCTCGCGTGTGAGGCGCCGGTCACCCGTGCCGTCGGCGTTGACCAGGAAGATCTCCCAGTCGTGGACGAGCATGCGCTGGTACGCCACCGTACGCCCGTCGGGCGAGATGGCCGGTGCGTCGATGCGGTCGGTGGTGGCGACGATGGTGCGCGCCGGGCCGCCAGCGCGCAGGTCGACTATCTCCAGGCGCGTCGTGTCGCGGTCGCGCGACAGGTAGACGAGCGATGCGCCATTCGCACTCACGGCGGCCAGGCCACCGTTCAGCCGCAGCGTCTTCCCGTTCGCCACGTCGAGGAGTACAGTGGTGCCCGGCCGTGCGGCCGTTTGCCGGCCGCCTTCAGCAATGAGCAGTGTCCGCCCACCGGGAGCGAGCGTCAGTGCGCCGGCCAGCGCGTCGCCCTCGCCGAGTGGTCGTGCTGCACCGGTCTCGGGGATGGCGTGGAGCCGGGGAGGATTCTCCCCCGCTGCTGCCATGGCGTAGATGGTTCGTCCATCATCGGCAAACAGGGGTGCTCCGACCAGTGTCAGCCCGGACAGCGAGCGCGCCTGCTCACGACCGCCGGCCACATCCCGAACCACCAGCCGGGTCAGGCGTGCCTCCTCGCGTCCCACTGCCTGCAGCGCCGACAGGTACGCCGCTCGATCGCCAGCACCCATTGCCCTGGTGGCTGCCGCCTGCGCCGCCACCAACCTCGCATCGGTGCCCGTGCGCATCACCACCAGCCGCCTGTCGTCGGGCGAGAAGGCCACTGAATGTCCGGTGATCTCGCCCACCTTCGTGCCGTCGCTCGCCCGATGCAGCGCCACGCGCCGCTCGGCGCCCGCGCCCACCTCGTAAGCGACGTACGTGCCGGCCGGGCTCACCTGCACCCCCCGCCCATCGTCAGTCAGCTCGATGGTGTGATGGAGTTCCCCGGTAGTGAGCGCGATCGCCCGCCGCGATCGCTCCGCCTCACTTCCCTGCATCAGCGACAGGTAGCCCCGAAGTGCCAGCGGGTAATCGCCACTGTCCCACGCAATGTCCGCCTGCTCCAGTGCATTGCGGCCCAGCGGTGCGAGCGGCGTGAGCGTCGGGAACGAGGACTGCGCGCCAACGATTGCGGGGGCAAGCAGGAAGAGCAGAGACAGGCGGATCATGCGCAGGGGATTGTGGGTTTGCGGGCCCTCAGGGAGCGCCCCGAGTCGTGCTCCGTTGGTGCTAGAGCAGCGTGCCGCTCAACAACACGGCAGCGACGCTGAAGTAGATGATGATCCCGGTCACGTCGACGAGCGTCGCGACGAACGGTGCGGATGCACTGGCCGGGTCGAAACCGAGACGTCGGAGAAGGAAGGGAAGCATGGAGCCGGTGAGCGAACCGAACGTCACCACTCCCACCAGTGAAATACCGACCACGAGAGCCACCAGTACATAGTGCTCGCCGTATTCCGTGAAGCCCAACGTTTCCCAGATGAGGATGCGGGCGATGCCGATGATGCCAAGGATGATTCCCAGCGTGATACCGGCGGGCAGCTCGCGCATGGCCACTCGCCACCAGTCGCGCAGAGTCACCTCGCGCAGGGCCATCGCGCGGATGATGAGAGAGGTCGCCTGTGAGCCCGAGTTACCGCCGGAACTGATGATGAGCGGTACGAACAGGGCGAGCACGGTTGCCCGCTTGATCTCGTCCTCGTAGCCGGCCATCGCCGTGGCCGTGAACATCTCGCCAATGAAGAGCGCCGCGAGCCAGCCGGATCGCTTCTGGAGCATCCGCCAGAAGCCGATCGTCGTGTAGGGCTCGTCCAGCGCCTCCATACCTCCCATCTTCTGGATGTCCTCGGTCTGCTCCTCCTCGATCGCGTCGATCACGTCGTCGACGGTGACCAGTCCCAGCAGGCGGCGATCGTGATCCACCACGGGGACGGCGATGAGGTCGTACTCGGCGGTGATGCGGGCCACCTCCGAGCGGTCGGCGGTGGCGACCACGCTCATCACCTCCTCCCACGCCACATCCTCCATGGGCGTCCCTTCGGGCGCCGCGAGAAGCTCGCGGAGCGATATCACGCCGCTCAATCGACCGGCCTCGTCGGTCACGTAGAGCACGTACAGCGTCTCCTTCCGACCTTCGCGGGCCAGTGCACGCACCCGCCTCAGGGCGTCGTCCACCGTGATCGTCTGGGGCACCGAGACGAAATCGGTAGTCATCAGTCCGCCGGCCGAATCGGGCTCATACGCCCGCAGCCGCTCGGTGATCAGCCGGTCCTCGATCGGGATCGCGCGAAGGATTCCCTCGGCTGCCTCCTCCGTCAGCTCGTCGAGCACGTCGGCCCGATCATCCGGCTTCATCTCGACCAGGAGTTCGGCGGCGTCCCCGGCAGACATGGTCTCCAGGATCTGCGTGCGCAGCTCCTCGTCCATGTACTCCAGCACCTGGGCGGCCCGCTCCGCCGACAGCGCGGCGAGCAGCTCCGCCACGCGGTTCTCGGGAATCGCTTCGACCACGGACGCCAGGTCGCGCGGATGCATCTCCTCCGTCTCCTCGGCTACACTGCCCGGGGAGTCGTCAAGGAGAACCAGCAGATCCGGAGCGAGTAGGGCCGCGATCGGGCGATCGCTGGCGTCTGGCGGTGGTGGCGTCATGACGGCGTCCTGCGACAGGCGGACGGGTTCGACGGCCCTCGCGGCCGTCGCGCGCGCAAGTTAGAGCGGGAGCCCCGGAGGTACAAGCGCGTACCCTCCGCTGTGCGTCGTCAGAGGACTGGCAGCGTCCGGCCTCTATCCTCGATGTCCACCACCTGGTAGCCCATCATGGCCACCGCTGCCGTCAGCTCCGCTGCCGACGCCCGACCATCGTGCTCCACGATCGCCTCGCCGATGACCACTTTCGCCGTCGTCACGCCGGCCACCATACCCAGCGCCGTGTAGACGGCGCGGGCGCAGTGGACGGATCGCATCCCGGTGATGGTCAGGATCGTGGTCATGGACTCCAGGAAGCGGGAATCGGGGCGGATGAGGGGATGCAGGGTTGCCCGGGGTACATATGTTATGCTAGTCGACAGGATCCCGGGAGGAAGTGGTCGCGTACTCCACCAGCAACCCACGCTGCTCATGAATATTGCCTTCCTCGGCCTCGGCGCCATCGGGCGCCCGATGGCCGTGCACCTAAGCCGGCCGCCATTCAGTCTCGCGGTGTGGAACCGAACTGCCAGCCGGGCGGCCGATTTCGCCGGCGAGACCGGCGCCCGCCACGCCACGACTCCGGCTGACGCGGCACATGGATCGGCCATCGTCATCACCTGCCTGCCCACTTCCCAGGATGTCGAGCAGTTGCTCGACGGAGCCGACGGGCTGCTCGCCGGGATGCAGGAAGGGGCGCTGCTGCTGGACTGCACGTCCGGTGACCCGGCTACCTCCCGCCGTCTGGCGGCCCGGCTGGCCGAGCGCGGGATCGGATTCCTCGATGCACCCGTGAGCGGTGGCGTCAACGGTGCGATCGCTGGCAAGCTCACGGTCATGATCGGTGGAGAGGCGGCTCTACTCGAGCGTGCCCGTCCACTGCTGGATGCGTTCGCCGCGAGGATAGTGCACTGCGGCCAGGTAGGTGCAGGTGACGCCGTGAAGGCCGTCAACAACGCTCTCCTCGCCGTGAGCATGTGGGCCACGGGCGAGGGGCTGGCCGCACTCACCAGCGCCGGCGTGGATCCCGGCGTCGCCCTGGAAGTGATCAACGCCAGCAGTGGCCGCTCCAACGCCAGCGAGAACCTGTTTCCTCAACGCGTGCTGAACGGAGCGTTCCCGCGTACGTTCCGGCTGGCACTGCTCGACAAGGACGTTGGCATCGCCGCCGGCGTGGCCCGCGAACAGCGCGTTCCGGCGCCCCTGCTGCAGCTCGCCTCGGAGCTCGTCCGCATCGCTCACCATGACCTGGGCGAGGACGCCGACCACGTGGAGGCCGTGAGGCTGATCGAGAAGTGGGCCGATGTGAAGGTGCGCGGCCCGGCCAGCGATGCCTGATGCCGACGGGCGCAGTGAGCCTCATTCCCCACGCCAACCGACTCCCCTGTCCACCATGACACGACCGGCCAACGACTCCGCGCTCGCCCAGTTGCGCGGCGCCTTTCCCGCCCTCGCCCGCAAGCACTCCGGCCACGACGTCGCCTACTTCGATGGGCCGGGTGGCACGCAGGTGCCGCGGACGGTGGTGGAGGCGATGAACGACTACCTGTACAACCACAACGCCAACACGCACTGGGAGTACCCGACGAGCGTCGAGACCGACGAGATGATTGCCCGCGCAAGACAGACCGTGGCCGACTTCGTCAACGCCGACCCGACCGAGATATCATTCGGCGCCAACATGACGACCATCACCTTCCACGTCGCGCGCGCCCTTGCCCGGGACTGGAAGGCCGGCGATGAGTTGGTGGTGACGGAGCTGGATCATCGGGCCAACGTGGATCCGTGGCTCGCCGTGGCGAGTGAGCGCGGACTGGTTGTACGCATGGTGAAGGCCGACACGGCGAACGGCACGCTGGACTGGGACGACCTCAAGACTCAGCTCTCGTCGCGGACGAAACTTCTGGCCATCGGTGCCGCCTCCAATGCCCTGGGTACCATCAGCGACATCGCCGCCGCCTCGGCCCTCGCGCACGAGGTCGGCGCACTCTCGTTCGTGGACGCGGTTCATTACGCACCCCACAACCTCGTCGACGTGCAGGCGATCGATTGCGACTTCCTGGCCTGCTCCGCCTACAAGTTCTACGGGCCGCACATAGGCGCATTCTATGGCCGGCGGGAGCTGGTGGAGCGGATGGACGTACCCAAGCTCCTCCCCTCACCGGATAGCGCGCCCGAACGGCTGGAAACGGGCACGCAGAATCACGAGGGAATTGCGGGCGCTGCGGCAGCCGTCGACTTCCTGGCCGATATCGGCGTCGGCGCGGACCGTCGCGGCCGGTTGGAGAGCGCGTTCTCGACCCTTCACAGCCGCGGCCAGTCGCTGCTCGAACAGCTCTGGTCAGGCCTCCAGTCCATCGACGGCGTCACCCTGTACGGTCCCTCCCCCGACAGGCCCCGCACTCCGACGGTCTCCTTCGTCGTCCGCGGCGTATCATCAGGGGATGTCGCCCGTCGACTGGTCGATCGCGGCATCTTCGTCTCGAACGGGGATTTCTACGCGAGCACCATAGTGGAAAGGCTCGGTCATGCCGACGATGGACTCGTGCGCGCAGGTTGCGCCTGCTATACCAGCGAGGACGAGGTGGCCAGGCTGGTGGAGGGCGTGCGCGAACTGGCCTGATGAATCGCGGCCTGGCCATCAGTACGGCTGTGCGGAGAATGGGTCGATCCACTCTCCCCACAGCCGGTAGTGACGACTACCGTCGGATCGCGTCCACGAACGGCAGGTAGCTGGATCCAGGGTGCCAGAGCACCCATCCCTGGTAGCCGGCATCCTTCACGGCGCGAATCTGCTCGCGTACCTGTTCGGCGCCGTACTCGGGCTTGCCGAGCGTGAAGGCCTGCAGGTAGGGGCGTACGTGCTCGCCGGTTATGCCGAGTGCAGCGTCGCGCTCGCGGGCCCGGCTGATTGCCCTGAGCACTATCTGGTACGGCTCGGCGTTGGGGCGCGCGATACCGAACGCGCCGGAAGGGTAGTGCGACGGATACACCATCGGCAGCAGAACGTCGGACACGGGAGCCACCTTCTCCCAATGCTGGCCTATTTCCAGCGGTCCGTTGACAATCGTGACCAGGCCAAACACATCCGCCGTGCTGCGAACACCGAGGGCGTGCATGCGCGCCTGCGCCTCCTTCAGGAAGTCGGCTATCGCATCCGGCTTGCTGACTCCGTCACTGCCCGGGAAGTGCTGTGCAGGAAGGGACTTGTACGGCTCGGGGAAGCGGATGTAATCCCACTGTATCTCCTCGAAGCCCAGCCGCACCAACTCCTCGGCCGCCCTGATGTTGTACTCACGGATCTTCTGGCTGTAGGGACTCACCCATGTCAGTCCCTGACCATCCCGCCAGGGCGAGCCGTCGGCCTTTCGAATCACCTGGTCCGGGTTCATCCGTGCCGCGACGGAGTCCTTGAACACCACCAGGCGGGCGATCGGCATCAGTCCGTGGGCGCGTACCGAATCGAGGAGGATGCGGACGTCGCGGACCTTGCCCATGGTGCCAGCGTTTCGCTGCAGTTCCGGGTCATCCGACCGGAAGTTGAGCCCGAACTCGTCCTTCATGTCGATGACGAGCGCGTTCACTTCGGTGGAATCGGCAATGGCCAGCAACTGTGCCAGCTTGCGCGTGCTCTGGGCAGCGAAGCGGTTCACATAAAGACCCCGCACGACCGCGTCGGTGCCCGGTGCCGCGAGCGGTCTGCCCCGAGCAGCCTCTCCCGTCGCCGGCCTGGTTGCAGGCGGTTGACCAACAACGGCACCGTTGGGCACGTCGCCATTGGATGGCATGCCGGCCACCTCGCCGGGCGGCGCCGGTGCCGCCGCGACGGTGCCCGAGTCGGTCGTGCCCGAGCTGGCGGGAGAAGGATCGTCCGATGTGCAGGCTGCCAGTGACGAAGCTGCCAGCGACGCCACGACGGCAGCAACGAGGAGGGGCGGGAGGGAGGGGAAGCGCAGATGCATTGCTGGACAGGCAGTTGCGGACGGAGAGATGGGGACGGCTCAATCTAGCAGTGGCGCGCGTGGGGAACCGTCCGGCGCACGCCAGATGACCCTGGGGAGCACTATATTTCATGGTTGATGCCGCGCACATTCATGCTCTCCTCCACCCACCCGACCAGGCTCCGCTTGCGCCGACGTTGGCACGCTCTCCGAAGGTCACGGCTGGCGTTGCCACTGGCGACGGCGCTGCTCCTGGCCGCCTGCGACCAGCGCGACGGACGGGTGTGGATCGGTGAGGCCGCGTCCGGCGGCGCCCTGGAGGGTGGTGGCGCCCCATCGGCCGAGTTTCTCCTCACCGGCGTCGACTCCAGCTTCTGGATAGTGACCGGTCCCGATGCCGGGCCTACTGGCCTCAGTGTCCGTCGCGCGCCGCTGGCCCTCACCCGCGTTGGCGGACGGTGGCACGAGCTCTACCTCGTGGAGGAGGATCACTCCTTTCCCGACGCGATCTTCATTGTCCAGGAACTCTGGCGGCGCGACCTGGTGAGCCAGGATTCGGCGTTGGTCCTTGGAGATTCACTGGTGCCGGCGTTGGCCGCTCAGTATGCGCGCGCCAATCCCGACCAGATGCCGCTCGCGCCAGACGAGCCTGAGGACGACGATCCGTCCATCATTGCCGTGGCCGAACTGTCGTTGCTCGATGTGCAGGGACGGTACGCGAGTGTCGAACGCTACAGCGATCTTCACCTGCCGCGCCGCCGCGAGCGACACGAACTGCGGCGGGCCGTGGTCGACATTGGCCGGGGTGCGGAGGTCCGGCTCGCCGCCCTCGTGGGCGAGAGCGCTGCCGTCGACATTGCCCGTCGCGGCCGCGCCGCCCTCGTCGCGTCCCGTGATTCGGCGCGGCGGGTGGCCGGTGAGTTCGACGCGGCGGCGGCGGCCGCTCTCGATCGCTTCACCTTCGACGACCGCAGTTTTGCCCTGACCCAGGTGGCCGACCAGCCGGGAGTGGTCTTCTACGCCGTGGGGCGGGGTGATGCCGCCGATGGCTTCGCGCTGCCGCTCTCACCGATTGCCTTCACCGGCGGTGCATGGTGGGATTCGGCACGGGTCGAACTTCCCGTGGCTGACGATTCACGATCGGGTCGCGGCCGCGGAACTGCAGCTTCGGGCTCACGCTGGCGTCGTGGCGAACTCTCGGTCATGGCCACGCCCGACGATGAGCAATCGGTTCCACCCGGCAGTCGGTCCCGGCCTCCCACATCCGGGTACGGATCCGGCACGGCGATCTCGTCGCAGCGGCTGACACTGCGCGACTCCAGCGGCCGCGAGTGGCCGCTGGGCTCCGTCAGTGCGTCGGCGCAGCGACTATACTGGCTGGACCGCGGGGGCGTGAGTGAGAGGGAGCGTCGCGCCATCGCGCGGGCGTTCTACGAATCGGCGTTCCATGACGGTACGTTGAGGGCGGCCAGCGCCAGGGGCGACCGCTCCAGTCCCCATCCTGGTGGCACGGTTGCGACCTCTTCGCGGCTGACTGCGGCGCGCTCCCCGTCACGCCCCGGAGCCGCTCCTGTGGCAGCGCGGATGGCGTCATTCACCGGGCCGCCGACACAGGCGTCCGCTGTCCGCCGTGCCGTCCGACCGTTGCCCTTTCGCTCTTCTTCACCCGCTCCATCCCGATGACAGAACCAGTGAGCAAGCGATCTTCCCGCACGGTCTGCGAGAGCAGGCATGAGACATCCCAGCTCATGATGCCGCAGGATGCCAACAACCTCGGCCACGTCTTCGGGGGCGTCATGCTGGCCATGATGGACAAGGCCGCGGCAGTTGCGGCCTTTCGCCATGCGCGTCGCGCCTGCGTCACGGCGTCCATCGACCGGGTGGACTTTCGCGAGCCGATCCATGTCGGCGACCTGGTGGTGATGAAGGCGAGCGTCAACTTTGCCGGTCGCACTTCGATGGAGGTCGGGGTGCGGGTGGAAGCTGAGGACATGATCAGCGGCCTGCGCCGACACACCAATTCGGCCTATCTCACCTTCGTCTCGGTGGATCGGAATGGCCGCCCGATGGAAGTGGCCGAATTGGTCCCGGAGACGGCAGAACAGAAACGCCGCTATGCCGCCGCCCAGGAGCGTCGTCGTCGTCGGCTGGAGGAGCGCAACGAGGAGGAGGCGGTGCAGGCAAGCGCCGCCGCCGACGAGGCTGCCGAGGCCGGCCGTTCAAGATCCAGGGCCGGCGCTGCGGAGTCGGACTGCAACGACTGCTGATCCCCGCCCGACGAGAGTCGTCAGGCGGGGTCAGTGAAGGGGATCTCGACCTCCATCCCGTCGCGCGCCACTGTCGTGTTCGGGAAGATGGTCCTGGCCTCGCGCTCGATGATGCCGGCGTCCCGGGAGTAACGCGCCGAGATGTGGGTGAGGAAGAGCCGTCCGACCCCCGCCTCGGCGGCCAGCCTGGCCGCTTCGCGGGCGGACGAGTGCCCCGTCTCGGCGGCTCTCGCGGCTTCCTCCTCGGCGAAGGTGGCTTCGTGAACCAGCACGTCGGCGCCGCGGGACGCTTCCAGCGTGCCGATGCATGGACGGGTGTCGCCGCTGTAGACCAGGCGCCGACCCGGACGGGTGGGCCCCACCAGTTCGCTCGCCTCGATCGTTCTGCCGTCAGCCAGGGTCACCGCTTCACCCCTGTGGATTCGCCCCCAGAGCGGCCCTTCGGGAATGCCCAGTGAGCGGGCGATATCCGGGTTGAAGCGACCCAGGCGGTCGTCCTCATCCAGCATCCAGCCGACCGCCGATGCCCCCCGGTGGTCGACGGCGAAGGGCACGACGCGGTAACCGTTGCGCTGAACCGCGTCTCCCGGCGACATGTCGGTGATCTCGAGCGGGAATCCCAACCGTTCAGCGCCAAAGTGCTCGACCCGTTGGAGCATCCGTATGGCTCCCCGCGGTCCCCACAGGCGCAGCGGCTCCTCGCGCCCCTGGAGCCCCATCGTCCGCATGAGTCCGATCACACCCAGGAAGTGGTCGGCGTGGAAGTGCGAGAAGAAGATGTCGCTGACGTTGAAGGAGACGCCGTAGCGCATCATCTGGCGCTGAGTGCCTTCCCCGCAATCGAAGAGGAAGGTCTCGCCTTCACGAACGACAGCGAGGGCTGAGACGTTGCGCTCGACGGTGGGCCTGGAGGCGGCGGTGCCGAGGAAGCGAATGGTTAGCGACATGGCGGGGAATATAGAACGGCAGGGCCGGTCCCGTGATCGATGTGCGTATCAGCGGGCATTCGTGAGTTCAGGGTTGGCCAGGGAGACGGCCGAACGAGCAGGGCATGAGGGACAGAGTTTGTGCAGATGTGGTCCACGGTAGCGGTCGCCGAGCAATCCAAGCGACCTCGGCGCGCCCCTTGCAGAACGTGGCAAACTCATCCCGACCACGAGGCAGGTGTCCTGCTGGCTGTTCAGTGGTGCGTCTGTCGCGACAGGTCGGGCAACACCCTCGGACGCCGGGGTAGGATGCCCCGGAACAGTGAGGAGGTAGGATGGCAGGCAACGGAAAGAGCCGACGGGGTTTCGCGTCGATGGACCCGGCGCGGCAGAAGGAGATCGCCAGCAAGGGCGGTCGGGCCGCCCACGCGAAGGGAACGGCCCACGAGTGGTCCTCGGAGGAGGCCCGCGTCGCCGGCCGGAAGGGCGGTGAGGTGGTGAGCAGGGATCGCGAGCACATGGCGGCGATTGGCCGCGAGGGCGGCGAGGCGCGCGGACAGAACGCACGACTCGCCCGTTCGGAGCGTTCGGAGGAGGGCCGTTCGTCGGCCGCCGGACGTGGCGGTGTGCCGCGGGAGCGCGAGATGTCGCTCAGGGTGAGCCGTGAAGGGATGGGCGACCATTCCGACAACGGACCCGCGCGCGATCTTGCCGATCGTGGAAACGCAAGCAGTGATCGTCCTCCCTCCAGACACGGCGCCGACGCCCCGCGCGGCGCCGACGAGTCAAGGCCCTAACCTCTCAGGCAGCCGGCCGCCACGCCGCTCCAACGGGCGCGGTGGGCGCCAGGGCAGGAACCCCTGGCGCCCACCGCGCCCGTTCTTCATGCCCGGCCGAGTCCGGATTCACCTTCCGGAGTCAGCGAGCAGGCCGTCCAGCACGCCGCGGTCGATGTTGCCGCCACTCACCACGGCCACGATCGGTCCGGGGGCGCTGGTGAGGCGGCCATGCAGGATGAGACCTACCGCCACCGCGCCCGCGCCCTCGGCAGTCACGCCTTCGTTGTCGTGGAGCCAGGCAATCGCCGCGCCGATCTCGGCCTCGGAGAGCGTGTGGATCTCGTCGAGCGTGGCACGGCCAATCTCCAGCGCCTCGTCATCGATCTGACCTGCGAGACCATCGGCGAGGGTGGGTAGGTGAGGTATGTCCACCACCCGCCCGGCGGCGAGCGAGCGCGACATGGCCGCCGTGTTCTCCGCCTGGGCACCCACTATCCGCACGTCGGGCGCAACCGGTCGCAGGAAGGCACCCATGCCACCCAGCAGCCCGCCGCCGCCCACGCAGACGAGCACTGTGCGCAGCTCGGGCAGTTCCTCGAGAATCTCCAGCGCGACCGTGCCCTGTCCGGCGAGCAGCGGGTCGCCGAGGCATGGATTGATGAAGGGAATGCCATGCTCGAGAGCGTGCGCCCTGGCCAGGACCATCGCCGCATCGTAGTCCGGCGCCGAGTCGTCGACATGCGCACCAAGGGCGGCGATGCCTTCCTTCTTGACCAGCGGAGCTGCCCTGGGCAGAAAGAGCGTGGCTGGAGCGCTGGTAGCCCGGGCCGCATAGGCGACTCCCAGACCGTGGTTGCCGGCCGAAGATGCCACGACCCCCCGTCGACGAGAGTCCTCGTCCATGGAGAGGAGGGTGTTGAGGGCGCCTCGCAGCTTGAAGGAGCCGGTGATCTGCTCCGTTTCCAGCTTGAGGTAGACGTCGCAGCCGGCGATCGCACTCAATGCCGGGCTGTGGCGGAGCGGGGTGCGGACGGCGGCGTCGCGGATGCGCTTCGCGGCCCGGTAGATCTGGACAGGAGGGAGAAGTGGCAAGGCGGTGGTTGTGAGTGTGGGCGATTCGGGGCCTTCGGGGGCGGTGTGGCCTGACTCCGGGATGCCTGGAGCGGTGCTGCCTGGCCGGCGTCGTTCGGGGCGGTGTTGTCCCGGATCGGTGCTGTTCCGGGTGGGAGTGAGAGTCGGTACTGAGGCGATCGAGGCTGTCTCAGGATGCCACATCGCGTCCGTCAATGCCACCGCAGTCAGGCGTTCCGTGCCAGTGATCGGCTTGACTTCCCGTCTGGCTCGGTTAATATTGAACCAATGCCATCGCCACGCAGGTGAGCGATGGGTGGCGTTTTCGTGTGCGACGGGGCGCCCCCGCACATGTGACGTGCGGGGCTGTAGCTCAGTTGGGAGAGCGCTGCAATCGCACTGCAGAGGTCAGGGGTTCGATTCCCCTCAGCTCCATATATTTCGCTCCCCCGTTTCTGCCCGCCGCTGTTCCGTAGGACGCAGAGTTCCAAAGTCGGCGCGCGCGGCAATCTGGGGAGAGCGACACTGCAATCCAGCAGCAAGTCAGCAGGCTGGTCCTGATGAGAGAGCCGCGATTCCCCGGGGAATGGCGGCTCTTCCGTGTCCGCCCGCCTGAGCGCGCTCGACGCTGGCCCAGGTCTCGGGCAACCACGTCGCTCGACGCTGGCCCAGGTCTCGGTCAACCACGTCGCTCGACGCTGGCCGGAGTCGTTCCGCAGCGCATGGCGGTCAGTGCCGGCCGAAGTCCTCCTGGAGCGCGTTGAACAGGTTGGCCAGAAAGCGATTCTCGTCCTCCTCGGCGCGCCCTGAGAAGTCGCTCATGGCACCCGCGCCCAGCCCGCCCAGCCAGCGAACGATAGCCCCCTCCTGGACGTCGAGGTCGAGTCGCCGCGAGATGATCGTCTGTCCGTCCGGGCGTCGTCGTGCCGACAGGCGGAGTATGATGCCGTCGCCCGCGAAGGGTCGACGGAGGGCCGTGCGGATGAGCGTGTTGACGGCGAGCGGGAAGTGCCAGTCAGGTTCTTCGTGAAAGCGGAACTGCCAGCCGCGTTCGCCGCTGCTGCCGAGCACGGCGACGTCGGCGGTGAGACCGGTGACGCCGACGGTGAAGATGGAGAATTTCGCCGAGAAATCCCCCCGCATGACGAGCGTGTCGGGCAGTGGCCGAGGGACGCCGTCCAGCGGCGCCAGCCGGCCGTCGGCCGTCGCCCGGAGACGGAATGAGAGCCTGTTGTCGCGCATCGAGCTGGTCATCCAGCGCGCGCCGCTGCGGTCGGCGAAACTGACCTGGTAGCGAGCCGGCCGGAAGTACTTGACCATGTACTGGGCAAAGTGCGGGTAGTTCGCCTTCAGTCGGTCCGGCTGGAGCGTCATGTGGAGTTCCAGGACCGCGCTCCCGTCGCGGAGCGGCATGCGTCCGATGGAGTCGAGGCTGGCCAACTGGCCCATGACGGCGGTCGTCCGCGGGAAGCCGGTGCGATACTGCGCTCGGAGCACCGGTTGCGGGTTGGCCGCCGCGGTAGCGAAGATGGCTCGTTGGACGGCGAGCAGATTATCCGGGGAGGCCTCGCCGACGGCGAAGTCCACCGATGTGTTCCAGTGCCACTGGTCGTCACCCAGCCGGCGGAGCTGCATCCGGTGCAGCCCGTCCCCGGGCCGCTGAGGCGCCGTGGCTGTGGGTGACGCGTCGAAGACGTAGCGGTTGCCGCGGCACGTCGCGCTGATGGTGATGGAGCGAGTGTCACCGGCCGAGGCAGTCCAGACGCTGGGATCGTTGAAGACACCCGAGGGGGCGAGGGCATAGCGGGAGAGCTTGCCGCGAGCGTCGTCGAACTTCTCCGTGCGCTGGACGTTGGTGAAGCGTGACGCCCATGCGCCGAAGAAGGCACTGCTGTTGGCGTGAGCGGCGGCGGCGTCGTTGCCGAAGGCCGCCGGCGCCGCCGAGCAACCGGCGAGTACCGCGGCGGCGACGAACGCGGCGGCGGCCTGCCGGGCGGCTCGGGGCGGAATGAAACGGCGCCGGGTCTGCATGGCGCCGTTGGATGGGTGAGCTGAGTTGGTGGTCAAGCTAGGTGTTCAGGGGTTGCATCGGTTGCCTTCTGTTTTACATTTCGGGATACTCCGCGCAGGCGGAAAAGATTCTGTTGCTGCCCCTTGGTGTAACTGGCAACACGTCTGCCTCTGGAGCAGAAGAGTCCTGGTTCGAGCCCAGGAGGGGCAATCCACAAGCCCGGTAAGCACTTAACGTGTTTGCCGGGCTTCTGCTTTTGGGCCGTGGAAGCCGCCGTGGGAAGCATATGGGAAGCACGCGGCGACAACTCGCGGACTAGCTGGCCAGCGATCCCGGCTTGTCCGGTGCCCCGGCGACCTTCGCACAATTCGCAATATTCGGCCCGCTCCATACCCAACGGGTATGTCCTGGGAAGTGTCTGTCCGGCGACTTCTCCCACTGTTGGCCCATGCACCATTCAGCCGCTATGGCGTAAGTCCGCGCTTCCGGCTGGCTCCGGCGGTACTCCATCAGGCTGGTGTCTGCTTCATCGCACGTCGGTGCTCCGCTTAGACGGCGCCAGAAAGCGAGCGGCGATTCTCCCTTGAGGACTAGAGCGATCGCCGGAGAGTCATCTGGCGTGAGTTCGGCCAATAGTTCGGCCAGTGCAGGGAGGATGCAGCCCGCGCTGGTGAGCGCCGACAGAGCGGCGGCCGGATCGGCACCGGCGGTGGCCATCCTGTCTGCCCACTCTATGACTGACGACTGCAGCGCGATACTGCTGGGCGGCGCTACGTTGGGATCCGCCAGCCTCCGTTCTGCGAACGTGAACGCTATTCGCTGCGCCTTATGCATATACGATTGCCGGCGCCGTTCGTGCTCATCCACTGCCGCGTTGCGCGCCGCCTCCACCGCCAGCGCCAGTAGCGTATTCGAGCTGGGTAGGTAGTGATCCACCGCGTACCGTGAGTTGCCTTCCGACTCAAGCGCACGGCGCACATGCTCGGCCACATCGGCTGCGAGTCCCTTATCTGTTCTCCACTGGTCACGGAGAACCGGGGCATCCCCAGCAGGGTAGCCGAGCAGGAGCCAGTCTAATACGACATCTGTCTTCTCGGCGATCGCGGTTAGGTGCGGAGTGCTGGGTTCGCCGTTCCCCTTGAGCCAGCCGTCCAACGTCTGGGCAGGGACGCCGAGCCATTTAGCGAAGGTGGCGTCACTGTCTAGCTGTCTTCGGCCTGTCACAAGGGATTGGCAGCGCTTAGGGTCACTCTGCGCCTTCTCAATCATGTGCTTTTTCAGTGCGCGCAGGCGCCGCCTCAATCCACTGCGCGCCTTACGGGGAAGTCTCTTCATATCTCCTAACTTTCGGATGGTTGCCATCCGGAAGTTAATGGAAGTGCCCGTCGCGAGCAATCACGGGCTATGGCAATCTCCCTGTAGCGCCGGGTGGTCCGGTGCAGGCACAAGGAGACAGTCAATGGAACTACTGGACACGACGGAAGCAGCCGCGCGGCTACGACTGGCCCGGCAGACGCTCGCCAAGTATCGGGTTCATGGTGGTGGCCCCCTGTATATCCGCTTGGGGGCAAAGATCGTCTACCGTTCCGCCGACCTAGACGCGTGGGTTGAGTCGCACGGCCGACGCCGCTCGACTAGCGACGTGCCGGTGACGGCCGAGGCGGCATAGACCCATGCCGACAACAAACAGCCCCGGCCAGCGTTGGAGCGCGGACCGGGGCAAGACGACAGAAGGTGAAGGAAATATAGCCCCTGAACGCGACAGTGGCCAGAGGTCGCTTGCACTGGCGGCGCTCGAGTACGTGGGGCACGGCTGGGCGGTGCTCCCCTGCCAGCCACGCGGCAAGGCGCCGGTGGTGGCGAACGGCTTCCACCGTGCATCCACTGACCGCGCCCAGGTAGCCGAATGGTGGCGCCGCTGGCCGAATGCTAATATCGGCGCCGTGCCTGGACGGTGCGAACTGCGGGGCGGCGGAACGTTGCTGGTGCTCGACCTGGACGGGCCCATCGGCCGCCAGTCCGCCGCCGAGCTGGGTATCCCGTCCGACACGGCGGCCGTCACTACCGGCCGGCCAGAGGGTGGCGAGCATCGGTATTTTCACGCGCCGCCCGGGCTTGCAATCGGGAACCGCTCACCCGCGCCGGGGCTGGACGTGCGGCATACGGGCGGCTACGTGCTCGTTCCGCCAAGTGTCCATCCCTCTGGCGCCGTCTATCGTTGGCGCGGTGCGCCTGCGTGGGAGCCCGGCGCGGTGCTCCCGCTCCCGGAGCATATTCTGGAGCTATTGACCGCGCCCCGACTCGAGCCGGTGAGTACAGGCAAGCGCTGGGGTCCGACGTTCAACGCCGGCGAGGCGGCGGACGCGCTAACGTGGCGCCGTGCGGCCGCATACGTCGCGCGTGTGCCGTCCGGGCTGGCCGATGACCGGAAGCAGACGGCTTACCGTCTTAGCGCCGCATTGGTCCATGACATCGGTCTTCCGGAGCGTGACGCCTTCGACCTTCTGGACGCGTGGAACGGAGACAACCGACCGCCGCTTTCTGAGTCGGCGCTGGCGCGCATCTTCGCGAACGCTGGCCGCTACGGGCGCCATCGGGGTGCAGCATGAGTGCCCCGGTATCATCGGCGGTAGCACTCGCCAACGAGCGCGCCGAGCGAGCCCCGAGTGCACTGATCGAGGGGCCGCCCACGCCCTGGCCCGAAGCGCCGGATGTGCCGGAAGTGCCCGACCCGGACCCGATACCGCTGGAAGGCTTCCCTCCGTCCATGCGCGCCATGATTGAGTCCGTCGCTGGTGCGACCCAGACGCCCCCAGCGCTGGCCGCTGTACTGGTGTTAGGTGTCCTGTCAACGGCGCTGGGCGGAAGGGCCGCCATCTTAGTCTGCCCCCGTCGCGGGTGGACGGAAGCAAGCGTGCTTTACCTGGTGGTGATCCTACCGCCTGCCGCCCGGAAGTCTCCCGTCTACGTCGTGCTCATCGCGCCGCTGGTCGAGTATGAGGCCGAGCTGCGCGAGCTGGTCACGCCGGCGCACCATCGCGCGCTTGATGATGCTGAGGTGGCGGCCGACCGGCTCAAGGCGGCGAAGGCGGCTGCCGTGAAAGAGAACGGCACACTACAGGATGTCGCGGTCGCTCGCGAAGCCCTGGACGCGGCAGAGGCGGCCGTGCCGCGCCTGCCCCGCCTACTAGTGCAGGACGCGACGCCGGAGGCGCTGGCCCGGCTCATGGACGCGCAAGGCGGACGTATCGCCATACTGGCACCCGAAGGTGACCCACTTAGGATCAGCGATGGACGGTACTCAGACGGTGCCGCGAGGCTCGGCGAACTCAAACAGGCATGGGGAGCCGAGCCTATCACGGTGGACCGGATCGGACGCGATCCCCTCCACATTGCGCGGCCAGCGCTCACCCTGGCCCTGACGATGCAGCCGAGCGTCCTTGGCTCCCTCAAAAACAACCAGAGTATGCGCGGGGAGGGCCTATTCGCCCGCATCCTTTGGTGTGCCCCGAGGCATGGGATAGGCTCACGGCTGACCGGCCGCGACGTACCCCGGAGGGCCGAAGCCACTGCCCGCCACTACAGCCGAACGGTCCGGCGACTACTGGAAGCGGCGGACGCGTCGGGCGACGGGCCGCAAACTGTCACGATGTCGCTCGAGGCGCTGGATGTTGTCTACGCCTACGAGGCGGAGATAGAAGCACAGCTAGTCGAGGGTGGGCGGCTGGACGATATCGCCGACTGGGCCGGGAAGATTGTAGGCCAGGCCGCGCGGGTCGCCCTCTTGCTTGAGGTGGCGCGCCGGGCGGAAGATGAGCAGCCGCTCTTTAACGCGCCGATCTCAGGGCAGGCGATGGCCGACGCCGTAGCGATCACACGCGCACTCACTTCTCACGCGCTGGCGGTTCTAGGTGGGGGCAGGGCCGGGGGCCGGCTCGAGCTTCTGGCGCATGTGCTACGACGCGCGAACGAGCTACCCGATGGATCTACCGTCCGCGATCTCTTCGAGCGTGTGAAGGGTCGTGAAGCGTTGGCTGACATTGCGTCTTTGCAGGATGTCGTGGGCGAATTGGCGGAGCGTGGGTGTCTGCGGCTCGTACGCGCACCGGCAGGCGGCCCAGGCCGGCCACCGTCGCCGACAATCGAGATTCATCCCGCGATACGGGCGAAGCCTTCGCACAATTCGCACAATACGCCGGCGGTGGGCAAGTCTGGCAATTCTGCGAATTGTGCGAAGGTCGCGGGGATACCTGAAGTCCATCCGGGAGCACAGTACACCCCCGAGCTGGCGCTCGACTCAACCGCGCCGGTGGCCGGTGAGCCTTGGAGCGCGGTCATATGATGGCGCCACGCGATGTACTAGCGCGCGCTTCGGCGGCCGGCGTGGTCATCCGCACCGATGGCGACCGGCTCCGGGTGGAGTGCCGGAGCGGGGCGCCAGCGCCGGAGGTGCTTGAGCTTCTGCGCGACAACAAGCCCGCCATTGTCGCGTACCTGACGGCGCCCCCGGTCTACGGCTGCGCGTCGTGTGGCCGGTTCGCCTTCGCGGAGAGCGATGTCACCTGCTATTGGTGCCGCCGCGTGGCGGATGACGTGCCGATGGGCGAGCCCTGCCGAGGGTGCGGCGAAGCCTGCGAGCACTGTCTCGGCGCAACTACTGAGGTGACGAATGACTGACAAACAAGCTGGACCCCGACGGCTAGAGGTGGTGCGGGGCGATCCCTGCGCGGCGACGACGCGAGACAACAGGCCGTGCCGTGCTGCGCGCATCCCGGATAGCGATTGGTGCGCCTTCCACGACCCCGCCCGCGCACGTTTGCAGGCCGAGGCGCGTCAACGGGGCGGACGTAACCGGCGCGTACCGAAGGGGCCACCGCCGCCGCCCGGGTCCATCCGGCTGCGCGACGTACCAGCCATCCAGGCGCGTCTGGAGGCGGAACTGGCGGACGCCATGGCGCGCGAGAACTGCGACGCGCGAACGCGTTCCGTCGTGGCCGTGCTCACGCTCGCGCTCAAGTGCCTGGAAATCGGCGAACTCGAGTCCCGACTGGCGGCACTTGAGCAGCGTCTTTCCGAACAATCACAACCGAGGTTGGCCCGATGAGACAGAAACGCTTGGCCCGACTGGAGGAAGCACTGGCGGCCGCTGCAGTGGATGCGCCGTGCATTGAATGCGGCCGCCATCCCTCATCGGTGGACGTGGAACGGATTCCCGGTCCGCCGCTTGTACGCTGCCCCACATGCGCCGAAACGCGTACGCTGGTGCGCGTCCGGCGTGTCATTGTGTCACCGCGCCGCGACGGCGAGGAAGCGGCATGACGACGGCTGTGATTAGCTCGGTTAGTCCAATCGAAAACCACGGCGCTAACCACGGCGCGCTAGAGCCAGTCAACCAGGAGCGCGCACGGTTGCGCGAGATCCATCACTCAACAGAAAGGACCGTCAAATGACTACCGCTACGCCAGCACGTACCACGGCCGCCGAGCGGCTCGCCAATGCCACGCGCGAGCGTGAGGCGGCGCTTGCTCTGGCCACCACGCTACACGGCCAGCTCGCCCAGGCAACGGCCGCCGGTCTTCCTATCGCCGAGCGCGTAACGCACCGGACAGAACTCGCCGATGCCGAGGCTACCGTCCAGGAATTGGCCGCCGCAATCGAGCTACTGAGCGCCGAGGCAGCGGCCGAAGCCGAGGCTTCGGCGCGTGAGGAACTCGCCGAAGCCCAGACGACGGCCGAGCAGACAAGCGACGCCGCCATGGCCGCGCTACGCGATCTCGAGACGGTGCTCCATGGTTGGGCGCGCAAGACGTTCGTTCCGCGCTACAACGCGGCCGTGGAAGCCTCACACGCCGCCCAGGCGGCGCAAGGGCGAGCACTCGACCTAGCCGGTGAAGATCGGGCGTTCCGTGACCCCTTCGAGCTGCCGTTGTTCGGGCTCGACCCTGACGGGCGCGTAAGGGAAACTGACTTCCACCAGCTCGCCCGCTTTATCACCGCATACGCCCGGTACTCTGCCGCGCCGCGCGGCTCATCCAACTCCTGACCACAGAAGACCATGACAAACAGCGATGACAAGGTAGTGCCGATCGGCATGATCGCGGACAGCATTTACTTCGCGGCCTTCAAGGCAGCGGAAGCGGCAGGAGCAATCGACCCCGACGCGGACGCAAACCGGCTACTGTCGCAGCTTTCCTTCCGTGGTGACGGTGGCGTGGTGACGGCGCAAACACCCAGCGGTGAGCAGGTATTTCGCGGTGACGCGCCGCCCGCCGAGATTGTGGCGGCCTTCGCTGTCGCTACGGAGACCGAGGCAGCGACTAGCCGGCCAGGGCCCAACATGGTGGACGACCTGCTAGCGCGGAATCGGGAGCGGGCGGCCGCACCCAACGCGCTCCGCCCTTAACGGAGCCACGACGCAAAGAGCGCACGCCGGCCGGGTGCAATCCCTTGGCCGGCGTGCGGTGCTTGTAGCTACTCCGTTCCGTTACGGGGGCGACCGGAGCGCGCCCCGGCCAAACGTTCACCGTCTCCGCGCGGTGACGATGTGGTAAATCCCGTCCAGGTCGTCCTCTGACAGGTCGGACGGGTCGTAGGTTGCATCCAGCAAGACGCGCCCATTGCGCGCGATCACGGCGCGGCGACAGCCGCCGGGCGCGAGCGACGTATACAGTCCGTGCAAGAGCGGCGCTGCGTCCGTCGGGACAGGGACGTCGGAGCCGAGCAAACGTAAGCGGCTTCCCGGCTTCTGCATTGTGGCCATGGGTCTACGTCTCGCTCTGGAGTGAATTGCCGGGCGCGCTGGCGCCGGCTTATCAAGCATGACGGCCAGCGCGCCGTGGGAAGGGCAGAACATCGGGCGAGGGTGTGACGCTCGGCGAGTCGCCTGCAAGCATGGCCGCGATGTCGCCCGCCACTTTGTCCGCCGCTCGCTTCGTTGCGGAGTCGGCGAGATGGGTGTAGCGCGCCGTGGTTGCGCTATCGAGGTGGCCAAGCAACGCACCGATGACAGGTAACCCGAGGCCACCTGAAGCGCCGACGCTCGCGTGTGAATGCCGGAGGTCGTGTAGCCGTACGTCGTCAAGGCCGGCCGCGTGGCGTACGGCATACCATGCGCGCGCCACGTCCTGGAAATGGGTGCCGCGCTTCGCGCCCGGGAATACGTACGGGTTCCCCCGCCTCCGGTACGCGCGCATGGCGTCCAGAAGCTCCACGGCCGGCGCGCCTAGCTCGCGCTCGCTCTGGCCGGTCTTCGTATCCCTGAGAGTCGCAGCGCCGCGCTTGAAGTCCACCTGAGACCACTGGAGCGACAACGCTTCACCCTTCCGCCAGCCGGTGAGCATTAGGAACCGGAGCACGCCAACAGCGATTGGAGAAAAGGGCACCGGTCGGCGCGCGCCGGTGGAGTCTGTATCTTTGGTCCTATGCTTCTCCGTGGCGTCCGTGGCGCGTCGGCGCTGGCTGGCTGGTGGCACCGGGAGCCCCTCACGCTCGGCGCGGTGAAGCGCGCTTCCTAGCGCCGCGTATTCGGCATCGTCCAGGTAACGCTCCCGCCCTGACTCGCGGAACGGCTTCACGCGCCGGCATGGGTTGGAGCCTTCGAGGCGGTAGCCGTGCCGCTCCGCATAATTGAACAGCGCGGCGAGTGCGGTGAGGCCCCGGTTGGCCTTGATGGGGTGCTGCTTCATCGACGTGTGCAACTTCTCTATATCCGACGGGGCGACGTCGGCGACCTTGAAGCGGCCGAGCGTGGCCCGTAGCTCGCCGACACGTTCGCCGCCGCGATCCGCGCCACGCAAGATTGGCGTAACACCCAACATGCGGCGGTAGTCGGCAACGGTGCGCTGCTTCAATCGCGCTTCACACTCGGATAGCCATTCGTCTGCGAGCTGGGCGACGGTGGGCGCTTCGTGGCGCGCCTTGGCGGTCCGGCGTGCTTGCGCGCGCTGTCGTGCCGGATCGGGCTTGGTCTCATCCCGCTTCGCTTCGTAGGCCGTGGCGCGGAGGCTCTGCGCTTTGCTCCGGGCTTCCGCCACGGTGAGGTCGCCATGGTCGCCAATCATGATCCGGCGCGACTTGGAGGCCGCGTCACGGTACTGCATGACGTATGTCTTCCGGCCGTTCGGTCGGACGCGCACACCGAAGCCCGCCAGGTCGTCATCCCATACGAAGTAGCCACTGGCGCCCGTCTGTGGCTGGAGGGCATCGACAACGCGCTTGGTGAGCTTCGCCATGACGTATCCGGGCTACTGGTGAGGGTGCTTCCCAAGTCGCCGTGGGAAGCATATGGGAAGCAGTGGGAAGCAACCCAAGGCAACGTCTAGGAATCTGTGGCCCGTCTAAAGTGTTGTCAACGCAGGTACTTAGCAATTCGGGGAGATTTCGGGAAAATGCCCGTCTTCTGACTCTGGAGCAGAAGAGTCCTGGTTCGAGCCCAGGAGGGGCAATTAACGTGCGATGGTTTTGACGCCCCACGGCACTCTGGTGCCGTGGGGCGTTTTTTGCGTTCAGGCCGGGTACATGCTGCTCGCGTGCGGGTTTCGGCTGCCCCATCCACCCAACTATCCGTTCCGGCGACGCGATCGGTACCAGAACCACGCGCCCGCGGAGACGCCCAGCACCGCGTGAGGCACAACCGCAGCATTGCCCGCGGTGAAGGCACCCCGATACTGCCCTCGGATGAACCAGTATGCCGTGTGTATCGGAACGGCGATCGATATGAGGATCGCAAGCCGTAGTACGTCCCGAGGCGCGTCGCCGGTCATCGTGCGGCTCCCCATCGAGGCATTTGGATACAGCTATTTGTCAAACGTACCCGCGGCCATCCAGTGCGGGTAAGTGCGGAGGAATCGCGTAACCCTGCCGCGGCCCGGGAATGGGACTCGTCGCGCTCAGCGACAGTTCAGCGGCCGCTTGCCCTCCGAGGGAGGTCGTGGCTCAGTACTGAAGGGATGTTTGCGGGATCGGTCATTTCGAGCAGGCTGAATCGTCAGCACGACCGCGCCAGCAATGCGCCGTGGTGAAAATGGTTGGATCCTCCGCTTCACGGAGCCCGAGGTCACGCACCGCGTGAGCCTCTACCGCGAAGGTGGAGCGCGGCCAGCGCGCGACTGCTGGCGAGAGCTGCGCGTCGGTCCAGACGAGCACTATGGGGGAATTCCGCGCCCATGCGTACCATTGCGGCAATGCAACCCGCGTTGCTTTCGGCTCAAGCCCGATGGACGCCGGCCGATACTCTCAAGTGCCGCGATTGCCCACGCTCACTGTGATCGAGTAGCGCGGGTCTCCTGACACTGGCTCAGATCGAACCCGAGCGCCCGAAGCATTCACGTGCGCGCGATGGCCAGGCTAGATGAAGCTCCGATGTGCGGTCCGGATGTCGGCCGCGCCAGAGTGCGGAAGCGCGCCAACGGCATGGTAAAGGCACTCATTCATCCCATGGAGCCCCGATGACAATTCCAATCGCAGCAGCTGAGGCCTCAGCCCCGACAGCGTCTCGTCGCAACCGTCTCCTCTCGCTCGGAAGCTTTGCCCTCGGCTCCAGTGTCATGCTGGTGGGATTCGTAGGTGTCAGCATTGCTACCATGGGTGCAAGCGATCCCGAGCCACTGACTGCTGCCGATCTTCGAGCATTGCTTGCGTTGTTTGGAACGGCGGTCGCGGGCATGTCGGTCGGTCATCTCAGCGGCACACTGTTGTTCGCGCTTGCGAAGAGAGGCGCCGCGAGGATCGCGCTCTCCTGGTCGCGCACCGCCACGGCTGGGATGGTGACAGCTGCCTTGGTGTTGATCGCCATCGTGGCTGCACCAGACAACTTCGTGGTGGTCGACCCATCGAGCATTGTCGCTATAGCCACGATCCTGACATTTACCGCAGTCATCAGCCTTGCGGTCACTCTGATCGCTGAAAGTGCGAGTTCACGCCGCCTTCTGACTTTGCGCTGAGTGTCGCAACACGAGCCTGGCGCCACGGTCCTCATTGTCACCACGTGCAAACAGTACGAGCCGTAGTCCCGCGAACGCCTTGTCGTGGTTGCGGTCTCAAGGGCGGACGTGCGAGCGGCGGAGGCCTGACGCACCGCATGTTCTGAGCACCGGCCGCTCCACGACGGCCAGTCTCTCGCAGGTGCGGCATGGCACAGGATGCGCGCGATTGGGCCGCGCTACCGTGCCTTGTGATGCGTATACCACCATGTTCTACGCGTCGATGATGCGCACTCGCGTGCGCGAGGCGAGGGAGGCGGTGGTGGTCGATGATGCGGCTTGCAGTCGGCATATCTCGCACGGCGGAAGAAGATGCTGGCGCGGTCGATCGCAATGGCGATTGGTGCATCGCTTCGGGCTGACAGCGGTGCGCGTGCCGCACGCCGGTGCGCTCGTCCTTATGCATGTCGACCGTCGAGCGCGTGACGCATCGGCAACGGCTATTCGGCGGCGGGCACCGCCCCGCTCCGCGTCGCCGTGGTCCACCGTCGATGGCAAGCACCGCCAGCTTCTTCACGCACAGTTCGCCGGCATCGCGTATCTCACTTACTTTTGCTGGGACTCTCTCGAGCGCATGTGGCTCTTGACTGTTGCCGTGGCGTTAGAGGAATGGTTCTACTCGCTCGGGCCACACCTGGTGGACTACCAGCGTTTTCACCCGTGAGTGTTTCGGTGTCAGAGCAGCTAAGGGGAGGCTACGTGGAGGTCACTGGTCGCAACTACCTGTGGATCAACCTGGCGGCCATGGTCGTGGTGATCGCCGGTCTGCGGGAAGCCGGGCCCATCCTGGTCCCGTTCCTGTTTGCCGCGTTTCTCGCCATCATCAGTTTCCCGGCGGTGGAGTGGCTGACGGGGCGCCGAGTGCCGCTTGTCATCGCTGTGACCCTGGTGCTGCTTGTCGCCGTGGCGTTGCTTGGCGGGCTGGGCTTGATCGTGAGCCAATCGGTAAGGAGCTTCACTGCCAATCTGCCGGTCTATGAAGCGCGGCTAACCGAGCAGATCTCCCAGGGCAGGACGTGGCTTGAGCGCAGCGGAATCAGCGTTCCCATCCCGAACATCGAAGATCTTGTTGATAGCACGGCCATCTTCAGTGCTACTGGCACCCTGGTTGCCGGCCTGGGGGTGTTGCTTGCGAACGTCCTGCTCAGCCTGCTGTCCTATGTGTTCATGCTCTTCGAGGCGCCCGGCCTGCCGGCCAAACTCCGCCACGCGTTCGGACGGGATTCCCTGGCCCTGGCTGACCTGGATGTGATGGCGGGCAAGATGAAGCACTATCTCGCACTCAAGGCTGTCGTCAGTCTGGGCACGGGAATCCCGATCTGGCTCTTTCTCACGCTGATGGGAATCGACTATCCGGTGCTCTGGGGGCTGCTTGCCTTCCTGCTCAACTTCATCCCCAATATCGGCTCCATCATTGCGGCGGTTCCTCCCACGCTGCTCGCCATCATCCAGTACGGCCCGCTGTCGGCGATCGCGGTTGGCGCGTTCTTCCTGGCGATAAATACAGTGATGGGCAACATTGTGGAGCCCCGGATCATGGGCCAGGGCCTTGGCCTCTCCACCTTTGTCGTCTTCGCCGCTCTGGTGTTCTGGGGATGGGTGCTGGGCGCGGTGGGCATGTTTCTGGCCGTGCCCCTGACGATCATGGCGCAGATCGTTCTGGCCAGCCATCCGCAGACGCGGGGTATGGCAGTGCTGATGGGCGGCGACATTGTCGAGATTCTCGACGTGCCGGAGAACGCGCCGGAGCCAGAGCCCGCGGCTTGAGGAGCCGCGCGTCCAGCGCGATCGGTGCGAGCGCCATCCACTGCGCCGTCGAGAGCGCCGTTCCTATCCCGGCTAACCGATAACGGGCGGCATCGGGGAGTCACTCGAGCTGCTCTGTGTCCTCGGTGCAGCCCTTCACCCCAGCATGACCCACGCGGGCAGGGGTGACTTGCCAGATGAAGCGCGGCGACACGTAGAACATCGCCGTAGCGGGAATGGCCATCGGCCACTTGCTCCTCCTCGACCGCGCGTCTGTCAGCCGGTCCCGCATCCCGAGCTTTGGCCGCGTAGAACTCGCTCACGCCCACTCCCAGCCCTCGGCACATCAACTGCACCGGGTAGCGACGCTGCGCAGAGGCGATAGCGGCGTACTTGTCGCTCACCGCGAGTCCCTCGCGAGGTACGCCGCCGCTGTTCTTGGAATGGACACCTCCTGCTGGAGCCGCGCGTTCTCTCGCTCAAGCCACCGCATCTCTTCTTCCTCGGCGATCTGCGTCATCGGTACCCCGAGCGCTCGCTGCTCGTCGATCCGTCGCACTGCCTCCAGCTTGAACCCGGCAGTAGAGGAGCGATGCCTGCCCCTTCTCCCTTTCGCCTCTTCCGTCATCTCACACCTCCGTCCCCCAACCATAATCAGGGGGCGTTGGTGTCCATCGCAGCGGGTCAGGTCCAGGGACCTGTCCCGTCAGCGGTGGGAATGGCGAATTTATCAGCGTAGCTCGATCAACTGGCAGATCGTAAGGAGTATGAGCCCTCCTGTCCGGTTTGCGCGCGTTATGAGGTATAGCCGTGTCTTGCGAGCATATCCAAACGCCGGAGAGTTCCAGTGCTCCAACCGATCCCTGCCAGACAGAGCCGCGCCGCATGGTCGCTCCCGGTTCTCATCCTGTCGCTACTGAGTGTCGGGTGCGGTAGTGATTCCAAGGGTCCCAGCGCCCCCGACAAGCCTCAACCTACCGCCTTGACAATTCAGGCAGGCGACGGCCAGAGTGCGGTTGCTGCTTCACAGGTGGCGGTAAAGCCCTCAGTCAGGGTGACCGGCTCCCAGGGGGCAATCTCCGGGGTCAGGGTCACCTTCGCTGTCGCTCAGGGGGGCGGGTCACTGACCGGAGCGACCCCGACCACCGGGAGTGATGGGGTCGCCACCGTTGGGAGCTGGACCCTGGGAGCTCAAGCAGGCACGCAGCGGCTCACAGCGACGGTCTCCGGGCTGACCCCGGTGACTTTCACAGCTACCGCGACCAACACCGAGGGCGAAGCGGAGCTGACCACCCAGACCGTCGGACCTGGTGGCGGGACCCTGGTCACCAACTGGCCCGGCTCACCCCTGAATGGGTCCAGGTTGACCCTCGACCCTGGTGCACTGCGCGCCAATGCTTCACTGACGCTGAGCACTTCCCCACTGACCGGCCTCACTCTTCCTGTGGGAGTTACGGTACTGACTCCTGGCCTGGGAATCAGCGGCCCCAGCGAGACACTCAACGCCAGTGTGGCGCTGACACTCCCCACACCGACAGGCAATCAGGGGAAGCTGCTGTTGTTGGCAATGGGCGATCCCGCCACCGGAAGGATGATTCTGCTCCCCACTATCAACCAGAACACCAGCGGCGTCACCGCGCTGCTTCCCTCGCTCGATGCCCGCAATGCCCTGACCGCGCTCCCGAGCAGGAGCTCACTCTTCCCTCTCACCGCCAGAGTGGGTGCTGCTTCACTGGCTAATCAAGGCGATCTCCCGGCATCGCTGATTTTCATGGTTGCAATCAATCCGGAGCTGCTCAACCAGGATTTCGACACTGGCTTCAGACCTGGAGTGGATGACTGGGACTTCCCACGGACGGCCATCGCCGACCTGTCATTTCTCAGACTCCCCTCGGATGGCGACCGCGACTTCCCGGTAGCCGATGATGGGGTCATCTCCACCTCGCTCTGGTATTTCATCAATCGACGCAAGGCAGGTGGGAAGCAACTCAGCGGGATGACCCAATTGCTGGCCGGCGAACCGCAATCCTCTCGTGACGGGATCCGCTGGGCTGCCCTGGCCGAACTGGACGTCCCGCCGATCAATCAGACCGGGAGCCTCCTGCTCAAGGAGTGGGATGACTGGGCCACTGACAACCCGGGAAAATTTCTCTGGCTGCAGTTCCAGGGGATCAAGGCTTTGATGCTGACCACCCTGAAGCAGCCAGTTCCGGTGGTGCTGATGGACACCGACAATCCCGACGACTTCAACAAGGAAGCACACCCCCTGGCGATCGCCTATCAGACTGTCGGGAACACGCTCTATCTGGCTTGGGGTGGGAGTCCTGGAACCCCAATCCAGGTCAAGTTCTCAGAGAGCGGAATGACGCCGTTCACAGTGACCAACGACGGCAACGGCAGGACCATGACTGTGCGCGCCATCGGGGGAATTCACTACCTCAATGTGGTCAACGACGCCAAGCTGGCTGCTCAGTTCCGTCAGGTGGAGGCCGGCACTATCGGCAAATCCGAAGGATGGCCTGAAGCGACCCTGCATTGGGAGAAGGATCAGCTCGACACAGCCAGGGTCTATCTGGCTGAAGAGCTGAGGATCTGGTGGCAGTGTGCGCAGTGCCCCGACCATATCAGCACACCCCCACAGCTACCCAGCTCAGCGAGCCATGTCCAGCGTTTCCAGATGATCGGGATTCCCCACGGAGATGCCATCAAGCTGTCCGACCCCTACACCTCTGCCAAGCTGACACCTGAAAAAACCTTCGAAGCTGGCGAGAAGCTTCGGCGTGAAGGATTCCTCCTCTTGCACCCCTACCAGAATGACGCCGGAGGGTGGCTCGACTGGAAGACCGCAGTTTTCAAGAAACTGGAGTTGGAGCCGTCGGAAGCCGAGATCAAGCTCAGCGGCGACAGCACCATCACCCTGACAGTGACCCCTTCGGAGACCCCGCCTGCGGGAACGAGCTATCGCTGGCTGCTGCGGACCGACGATGGGGCCGACAGCGTCGAGACCGCAACCCCGACCCATACCAGAGACTTCAAGCAGGAAACCACCGGGTGGCTGATTTTCAGCGCACTGGAAGGGACTCACAAACGGATCATTGCACGTGACTCGATCAAGGTCATCAGCGAGTCCACAATCGGGACGGCTTGGAGACTGACTACTGCCCATGGAAGCAGAGATCTTTATCGGCTTTGGGAGGCTGGTACTGGTGGTGACGGGAATCTGGCTCTGATCCGGCAATTGGCCGAGGTACCAACTTCGACCATCATAGCGATTGACGAGACTCCGCCCTCGCGTTCACTCAGAGTCCGCCTGAGCCGCACCGGTCAGTGGGAGCCGGGTCCGATCCCACCCTTTGATCAGGCCAATGAAGACCTGATCCCCTTGGGAGAGCTACCAGCAACTGTCTACTCATTCGGCTCATTTTTCAGTCAGTGGAATAGCAGTTCATGGCAACTGCTCCGTAGCGACTCGGAAGAAAAGGGGCATTCTCTGTCCGGGATGGCGCCTCTAGGATCAACTCTCTGGGACGTCAAGGATGGCGGGCTGCAGAGTGGACCTTCCTGGGCGGTCAGGCTCTATGCCACTATCAAGGGAGAGAACATCAGTGGGTGGTTCCTGATCTATCGTCCGCTCAAAGACCTTGATCAGAAGGTGTATATCATGAGTCCTCAGAAGCTCGATTTCACTGGGGTGCGGATTCGGTGATCTTCCTCACCCCGGCGCAAGCTCCCCTGTGGTGGTTCACCGGGAATCGCACTCTCGGGCAGTCCGAAAGAGTTACACTTTTCCCTCGACCGGCGAGTGGAGGGCTCCAGGAGTACGGGAATCCACCCGTTTCTCGTCTGCGGTTAAGGCCGAGCTGCTCGCGCTTGTCGCTCGGACGAAGGAGCGGACGGGGTGGACAGTGTGCCGAATCCTGCATCGACTCGGGCTCTCGAATGCACGCTATCGCGACTGGGAGCACGTACGCACGCCTGGTTCTGGCGATGAAAGCCTGGAACTGTTCCTGTTGCTTGCCATGGCGTTCGGCACACTGTAGTGCTCCAGCGAGAGCTGTCGACGACCATGACACGCTGGAAGAGACTGAGTTCACTGAACTGCCCCGGTATGCTCCTGTGGAGTCTCGGGGCAGTTACTGCGGGACGTGAATGGCTCGCAGTTCTTTCCGGAGCGTCGGGTAGTCATCGCGCGCAGGATGACTCTCCGGTCCGTCGGCACCAGGCAGATGCACCGGTGCCCTGTACACGACCACCACGTCACAACGCCTCCGGCCGCCTGAAGAACAATTCGAAGCTGTCCTTCGAGTCCTCCATCGATTGGATGACGGCTGGCAACGGCTCCGTGAACACGTTGGGATAGTCGACCTCCCCGAGTGCATCCCTGATCGGATACGCCAACTGTTCTTCCGTAGTGGAGAACTGGGCGTCGATGCCGGGCTTGTTCCCTCTGGGGTCCAGGCGGAACCACCCTGCCTCCGGTAGGTACACCGCGTTCAGGCCATGCAGGGCGTAGCCGGACTCGATGGTCCCCTTGCGCAACACCCGCTGGTAGCAGAATCCCGCCGGGATCCCCATGCCCCTGAGCAGGGTGGCCAGCACGTGCGACTTCGCGAAGCAGATTCCCTCGCGCTGTTCGAGGGCATCCTCGGCGTTGATCGTCACGGTCCTGTTCCGGGTGTCGAACGAGTGATGGACCTCATCGCGCGCTACCAGGAAGGCCAGCCGCGCCCGCTGCTCCGGCGTCGACGCCCGGGCTTCAATGGCCCGGATCCGCTCCTGGACCAGCGGTGTGCTGAACACGACGATCGGCGGAATCTCGCGGAGGTAATCCTCCAGACGTTCGGACTCCAGAAGCAATTCCATGATTCTTCCCCAATGGACATTCCGCTGGCAGGCTGCGAAGCACGAATCGAATCTAGCACATGCCCACCGTTGCCATCGCGGCTTGCGACGGCGGGTTCCGGCCAACACTGTCACGCCGCGGGATCCGGCCGGCATGCCTCGCGCTACGATCGTGGGCGGACGACGGGCCCTGGTCGTCGTCCACGGACCTGCTGCCCGGGCGCAGGTCTCCGACAGGCATCAGGAACTGCTGAAGCAAGTCTTGCGGTTAGAATTAAACTCATCTAAATTATGGTATGATTATAGTGAAAAATCGCTTTCCCGCGGTTTCATCCTGCCCTGTGGCCTGGCAGCGCCGGGCCCTTGTCGGGTGCTGGCGTGGTTGATCCCGCGCGCGCGCTGCTCGTCTTCGGACTGCTATGTCTGCTGCTCGCCGGCCTGTTCTGGCCGAGGCGCGGCCTGGCCGCGCGCGTGCGGCGCGCCATGCGAGCCACGGAACGCGTGCGCATCGAGGATGCGGTGAAGTATCTCTATCACGCCAGCGAAGGCGGGGTGCCCGTCCGGCCCGAGGCGCTCGCAGGTGCACTATCGATCGGCGAAAGCTCCGCCCGCACGCTCCTCACTCGACTGACCGCGAGCGGGCTCGCGCGCCCCGAGGGCTCCGGAGTGCTTCTCACCGATTCCGGGCGACAGGATGCGCTGCGGCTCATTCGCACCCATCGGTTGGTGGAGCGATGGCTGGCCGACCAGACGGGCGTTGAGCCCGGCGAGTGGCACGCGCTGGCCGAGGAAGCGGAGCACGAACTCTCGGCTGGCGAGGTGGAACGACTCGCCGCGATCCTCGGGCAGCCGCGCTACGACCCGCACGGCGACCCCATCCCCACGGTCACGGGTGAGCTTCCCGTCGACGCGCGAGTGCTGCTCGGCGCACTGGCCGTAAACGAGGCTGGTGTGGTCGCCCACCTGGAAGACGAACCGGCGGAGGCGTACGACGCCTTGCTGGCGGCGGGCCTCGCGCTTGGCAAGACGGTCGTGCTTCGTGGCAGGGATGCATCCACGATGACGCTCGAGGTCGACGGTGCTCGCGTGCAACTGCCACGTCTGTTGGAACCGGCCGTGAGCGTGTTGCGGGCCCCCAGTCGCTCCACGATTCGTCCACGCTCGCTGGCTGATCTCAAGGTTGGCGAGTCCGCCCGCGTGGTGCGCATTGATCTCGCCTGTCACGGCGCCCAGCGACGGCGGCTACTCGACCTGGGTGTGGTGCCCGGCACCGAGATCACAGCCATGCTGCAGAGCGCCGGCGGCGACCCGATGGCCTACGCCATTCGCGGCGCGCTGATCGCTCTGCGTCGACAGCAGGCGGAGTGGATCGAGGTAGTGCCGGAGGCTCAACCCAACACAGGGCAGGCGGCATGAGCCCGACCACCTTCCGGGGACGCCCCATCGCCAGCAACGATCAGCTGGTGCAGCTCGCGACCCGTTCCGATCGCTTTGACTACGTGGTGGCGCTGGCCGGCAACCCGAACACCGGCAAGAGCACGGTTTTCAACGCCGTCACCGGCCTGCGTCAGCACACGGGGAACTGGCCCGGCAAGACCGTGTCACGCGCCGAAGGCTATTTCACCGTGGGCGGCGACCGGTTCAAGATCGTGGACCTGCCGGGTACCTACTCGCTGCAGGCGGCGAGTACGGACGAGGAGATCGCGCGCGACATGCTCCTCTTCGGGCATCCCGATGTGACAGTCATAGTGGTCGACGCCACTCGCCTGGAGCGCAACCTGAACCTGACGTTGCAGATCCTGGAGATCACGCCGCGCGTGGTGGTGTGCCTCAACCTCATGGACGAGGCTCGTCGTCACGGCATCGCGCTGGATCCGGATGCGCTCGCGAGAGAGCTCGGCGTGCCCGTGGTGCCCGCCTCGGCGCGGAGTGGCGAGGGGATGGACGCACTCCGCGAGGCGGTGCGGGCGATGGCCAATGGCGAGACCGCCACGACGCCCTATCGCGTCCCGCGCTTCCAGGACGACATCGAGGCGCTCGTGCGCACCGTGCAGGACGCGGTGGAGACAGTGTACCCGGAATTGCCAAACAGCCGCTGGACGGCGTTGCGCCTGCTCAATGGTGACGAACGCGTGGAAGCGGCCGTACGGGACGGTACATTCTCGGCACTGGCTGACGAGCGGGTGCGATCCAGGCGCTCCGCACCGATGGTGGGCGAGACGGTGGCAGGAATGAACGACGCACCGTCCGGAACGGTGCGCACCAGTGTGAGCGGTGTCTCCGATGGCACGCACGACGCACCGTCCGTGGCGGAGCGCATCGGTGGAATCGGTGTCTCTGATGGCACGCGCGACATGTCGTCCGGAATTGCGCACACCGGTCTGACCGCGGAAGCTGATGGCGGTTCAGCGGTGGCGGTGCTCTCGTCGGATGAGATGACACCCGACGACGTGCTCATGGTCGCCAGTGATGCGCGTTGGCAGCTCGCGCCCGACTTTCAGGATCGTATCGCGCAGAGCATGTATGCGGCCGCCGAGGAGATCGCCGCAGAGGCGCAGTTGAATGGAATCCGTCGTGTGCGGTTCGACGTGGATCGCGCACTTGACCGCTGGCTGACCAGCCGTCGCACCGGCTTCCCGATTATGATCCTGCTGCTGGGCATCGTCTTCTGGATCACGATTGTCGGTTCGAATGTCCCGTCGGCCATGCTGAACACGCTGCTGGTGGAGAACGGTCACGTCTGGCTGAACGATCTGTTCGTCGCGGTGGGTTCTCCGGAGTGGCTGCGCGGGCTGCTGGTGGACGGCGTCTACCTGGCCACGGCGTGGGTGGTCGCGGTGATGCTGCCGCCGATGGCGATCTTCTTCCCGCTGTTCACGTTGCTGGAGGATTTCGGGTACCTGCCACGAGTCGCGTTCAACCTCGACTCGCTCTTTCAACGTGTCGGGGCGCACGGCAAGCAGGCGCTCACCATGTGCATGGGGTTCGGCTGCAACGCGGCCGGCGTTGTCGCCACGCGTGTGATCGACAGCCCGCGGGAGCGACTGGTGGCGATCATCACCAACAATTTCTCTCTCTGCAACGGGCGCTGGCCCACGCAGATCCTCATGGCGTCCATCTTCCTGGGCGCGCTGGCGCCGCCGGCGCTTGCGGGTGTCATCTCGGCGTCGGCGGTGGTAGCCGTCACGCTGCTGGGTGTGGTGGCGATGTTCGTGGCGTCGTGGATTCTCACCCGCACAGTGCTGCGCGGCGAGGCGTCCACCTTCAGCCTCGAGCTGCCACCCTACCGGCCGCCGCGCTTCTGGCAGACGCTCTACACGTCGCTGATCGACCGCACCCTGATCGTGCTCTGGCGGGCGGTAGTGTTCGCGGCGCCGGCCGGAGCGGTGATCTGGCTGATCTCCAACATCCACATCGGCAACGCGAGCATCGCCGAGCATGTGGTGCACCTGGCCAATCCGTTCGGCCTGCTGATCGGGCTGAATGGTGTGATCCTGCTGGCGTACATCGTGGCCATCCCGGCCAACGAGATCGTGATTCCCACCATTCTGATGCTCACCGTTCTCGTGGGCGGAACACCGGAGCTTGGCGCGGGTGCCGGGGTGATGTTCGAGATCGACAGTGTGGGAATAGGTCAGATGCTGCGCGAGAATGGCTGGACGACTCTGACGGCAGTTTGCCTGATGATCTTCAGCTTGCTGCACAACCCGTGTTCCACCACGATCTACACGATCTGGAAGGAGACCGGGAGCGTGAAGTGGACGACCGTGTCGACGCTGATGCCGCTCGCGATGGGGTTCGTGACGTGCTTCGTGGTGGCGCAGGTCTGGCGGCTGGCGGCGGGGTTCTGACGACCAGCGGGGGTGCCCCGGCTTTCGCCGGGGTGCCCCGGCTTTCGCCGGGGTGACGGGGGCTTTCGCCGGGGGTGCCCCGGCGTATGCCGGGGTGACGGGGGCTTTCGCCGGGGTGACGGGGGCGTGGGCGGCGACCGGACCGGGGTGCTGCGACGGGCGATCCGGAGGAGAGGTCTGTACGCCCGGAGCACGGCGCGGATGAACGGTGCTTGCTCCAGGCCACCGTTCATCCGGCACCGTTCAGCGGTCTCGTCGACCTCCCGGATCGCTGGACGGTTTGCCGCAGCACGGACAGCCGGGACACTCATGGCTGCCGCCGCACTGGCGGCCGAGGCAATCGCGCAAGCGTTCGAGATCGAACCCGATTGCCTTGAACCGTTTGGCGAGTTCAGGGCTGACGACGCCCTGACTGAACAGGCACGCCAGCCATCCGCACCAACCTGGCAGACCACCGCCGGGATATCCGCCGGGCCAGCCGCCACCGCCGGGGCCGCCGCCGGGCCAACCGCCGCCGCCGGGACCACCTCCGGGCCAACCCCCGCCGCCGGGCCAGCCGCCGCCGCCCGGCCAGCCTCCACCAGGCCAGCCACCGCCGGGTCCACCGCCGGGTCCACCGCCGGGTCCACCGCCGGGTCCGCCACCACCAGGCTGACCGGGATTGTCACCGCCGTGCCAGACCGCAGCCGTGCGAATGGCCTCGCGCGTGAAGGGCTCCTCGCGCGTGGTGCGACCGCTGGCCAGGAAATGACAACGGTAAATGCCCGCCTGCACCGCGGTCCGGCTCGCGCGGAACCGACCGAGCTCGCCGCTCACGGGCGCGAGTGGCACCAGGACCATCGTGCCGTCGGGGCGCGTCATCTCGACCTGTACCGTGGCGTACCCCAGGAACGGCGCGCCGTACTCGCTGAGTGTCGCTTCGAGCGTGAGGGTCGCGCCCGGCTCGAGGCTGCTCTGGTGGATCGCCGCCGCCATTCGCAGGTTGGAATAGGCAGATACGCTGGCCGAATAATGGATGCTGGGGCCGCCCGCGGGCGTGTCCGGCCAGTGCACTGCACTGGCGGCCACGTTGATGGTGTCCCGGCCGTAGTACTGGCGGTTGAATGTCAGCAACAGGTGCCAGCGGCCAGCGTGCGCCGCCGCACCACCGGCGATGAGCGGAAGCCCGGCACGCATGTAGATGGTCCGCGGTGTCACACGACCAGTCAGCGACGGGTTGCCGATGGCGACCAACTGTCCGTCGGGCGCCTCCAGCGCGATGGTGAGTACGTTCGCCGGTCGACCCAGGACCATCGCCGTGATCTCGACGTCGGACTCGGTGACGTCGAACGGAATGCGGTCCACGACACCGGGCCGCGCCCAGCCTTCGGGATCGACGACGATGTCATTGTTGTTCACGCCTGCAAGGATCTGCACATAGTATTTCTCGAGCAGGAAGGTCTCGTCGGCGCCGATGTTGCCGGTCATCAGGAGATAGCCGCCGGTACCGCTGGTAAGCGCATCGAGCGCGGACGGTTGAATCTGCTCGGCGGTTCCCATGCCGATGGCGAAGACGCGGTTGTCGATGACTTCATCGGCTACCTCGGAGATGTATTTGCCGGCCGTTTCCTGCCCGTCCGTCAATACGATCATCGCCTTCACGTCCCAGCTTCCAGGGGCCGTATTGAGTTTCTCGCGGGCGAGCTCGATGCCATCCCCGATTGCGGTCATGCCAGACGGGTTGGAGGCATGCGCGGCGATGGCGGCTATGGCATCGTCCCGGCCGCCGCCACCGCCCGGCGCGAGCGCCACGGCAACGTCCATGATCGGATGGGGGTCCTGGTCGTAGGCGTTGATGCCGATGCCGTTGTCGTCCCACATCAGGTCCACGAAGGCCGTCGCGGAATCCTTGAGCACCTGTTCCTTGGTGCGACCCTCGTCGGTCGTGCTGAGCATGGACGACGAGCGGTCGAAGACGAGTTGCGTGGCGACGGTTGGCCGTTCGGTGACGTTGCCGGAGAGCGTGACGACAAAATCCTCGGCGGTATCGAGGCAACGGATCGTGACCTGCTGGGCGGCGATCGGACCCACCGCGCTGGCGGATAGTCGGAACCAGAAATATGCCGACCACGGCGATGCCCCGGCCGGGGATACTGGCAACACTGCCGGGCTTTCCAGGGAGAACGGTGCTGAGGGCGATGACAACGCCTGGAAGGTGACACCGACACAACTGTTGACGTTGAAGCGCGCGGCACGCACCACGCTGAGGCCTGTCGGCACGTCGTTGAAGTCGACCGTCGATGTGGCGAGCGCGACGTCGCCGCTCGGGGCTGGTTGGGCATAGTCCGACATGACGTCGACGATGACGCTGGTGCACACGGGACAGAACAGCGCGCCCGTATCGCGCATCATGCAGTTCCAGACCGGGCGATAGCAGTCGCAGTGGCTGTACTTGGCGCCTTCGAAGGTTCCCACGACGCCCACTGCGACCGGACTGGGGCCGGGATCGGTCGCGGTGCAGTCGGGATTGGCGCGCGTCGGATTGCCAGGGCCTGCTGTTACCTGCGCTGCCCATTTGCAGGTGGCGGGGTTGCCTACCGTGGTGACGTTGGGCTGATCAGGCTCATCGTCGTCGAAGCTGTCCGGGCCGCCATAGTCGTACTCATCTGCCAGGCCGAACGCGGAATGCCCGAGTTCGTGGATCGCCACCTCGCGCCAATCGGATCCGCTGTTCGAGGTCCAGGCTACCTGGCCGCCGGCACCGCCGCGTTCAGGATCGTTGCAGATGACGATGACCTGATCCCATTCGGGCAGCGCCGCCTCCACGGTGTCCCGGGCGAGATCGGTATCGCCTGCCAGGAGCCGCCAGGTCTTGCCGTCGGAACAGAAGGTCGAATCGAAATAGGTGGCCCGGCTCTGCGGCATGGCGGGACTGTTGCCATCGGCACAGCCGGCGGGCTTGTCAGCACCTGACTCGGTGGACGTGACGTCGAGGCGATAGGCGTTGATGCCGCACTGGATTTCAGGGCGGTCAAAGGGCGGCTCCAGGAGCAATCGGTCAACGACTGCCTGCGCGTCGGTGGCGAACTGTCCGAGTTCTGAAGCGCGATAGCCGTCCGAAACAAGAACCAGATTCCAGCGTGTAGCCGGCGTGCCCGAATCGAAGATCTTGGTCAGGCCAATGATGGTTCCGTCTGCGGTGCTCACCGTGCACCTCCTTCGCTCGGGAGATCGATCACGATCAGATCGCGCGGGGCTGCGACGGAGGTGGATGGCGTGTCGGTCCGGGGTTTCGTTGAACCCTCATGCTTCTCGCGGCCTGTGTCGACGATTGCGACGGAGCGGCCGTCAGCGTGCGCAGGCACAAGGATGGAAACCGAACCGCGACGGGGCGCTGCCGCCCTGCCCAGTGGCCGTGCCGGATCTCCGGTGGGATACTCCACTGTCGGTGACAACAGCTCGGTGACGGCGCGCCGGTAGAGGACTTCCCGGTTGGCCCCGCGCACTTCCACGAACCTGCCGGCCTTGCTGGCCGCCATGTCATCCCTGGATTGGCCGCGCGGGATGCGCTTGAGGATCCTCTGCGATGACTTCAGCGAGAACTTGTCGCCGTCGAAGGCAAAGGTGAGACGCCAGGCATGGTCCATTGTGCTCTCCCCCTGTGGCGGGAACTCGAGTTCACAGGTTCAGTGGTCGTCCACGATCAGCAGGCGGTAGAGTCCGCCGGGCCACGCCTACACCACGTGCCTCATGATCGGCGAACAGGGCCGCGGAACGAGCGACGATGGGCGGCTTCATCTGCTGCTACCTCGGGTTACTGGCGTGACGGAGTACATCGCCACGGATCGACGACCCCTGGAGTCAGCTCACATGTGGATACGAGCTGCACGTCACACGCCGCGAAGGCCCCGGACGTCCGGATTCTGTGTCCGGAGTTGGTGCAGGTTGGCATCGGTCGGGCTGGGGACGCGGCGGTCGCCGATCAGCCTGGACAATGCGACCCCGATCGCTCACTCCCGTCGCAACGCCACCGCCGGATCGATCCGCGCCGCACGAATCGCTGGCGCCCAGCACGCCCCGATCCCCACGGCTGCCATCATCGCCACCACAGCCGCCAGTGTCGCGGGATCGTGCGGCTGCACGCCGAACAGCAATCCCTGGACGAATCGCGTCGCCACCAGTGATCCCGCGACGCCCGTTATCAGCCCTGCGGCCAACAGCACCCCGCCCTCGCGCAGTACCATCAACTGAACCTGTCGGCTGGTGGCGCCGAGGCTCAGCCGGATCCCGATCTCCCTCGCCCGCGCGCTCACCGAGAACGCCAGCACTCCGGCGATACCGACTGCCGCGATGATCACCGCCAGGACGCCGAACGACGACACCAGCACCGCGTTCAGCCTTCGTGGCGCCACGCTCTCATCGCGGATCTGCGGTACCGTCTTCACGTTCTCGATCGGATCCTGCGGCGCGATGCTCCGCACCATGCGCGTGACCGCCGGGACCAGCGCTGCCGCGTCGTGTTGCGCGCGGACCGCCAGCCCGCCGCCGAACAACGGTTCCTGAGACAAGGGCTGGAACATCACGCCGAACGGCTTCGCGTCGAGCCCGCCGTCCTTCGTGTTGCCCACTACCCCAACCACGGTACGCCAGTCGCCGCTGATACCGATGAACTTGAGCACCTCACCCGTCCACGCCACGCGCTGGCCGATCGGGTCGCGACCGGGAAAGAGTTGCTCGGCGAGCGTCTCGTTCAGTACCACCACGCGGGCGCTGGTCGGGCCGTCCGTCGTCGCGAAGCTGCGACCCTTGAGCAGCGGGATCCCGGCCGCCGCGAAATAGTCCGGGCTCGCAGTCCGGAACTCCGCGCGTGGCGTCGCTTCGCCCGCGGCCAGCGGACGTCCCTCTGCCTTCACCTCGAGTTGCACCTGCGACGCACGAAGTGGCACGTTGGAACCAACTCCCACCAGCGATACGCCCGGCATGGCCGCGATCGCGCTGCGCATCCGTTCGAATTGCGCCTTCGCGTCGGTGTCGCTGCGCGACTCGAAGTCGAACGGTACCTCCAGCGTCAACACCTCCTCCGAGTTGAGGCCCGTGTCCACCTGCGACAGGCTCAGCATCGTGCGCGTGAGCAGGCCCGCGCCCGTGAGCAGCATGACCGACACCGCGATCTGCGCCATCACCAGCGTGCGCTGGAGTCGCTGCTTGCTCAGGCTGCCGCTCAGGCGCGCGGCGCCACTGAGCAGCGCACCCAGCCTGCCTTCCCTGGCCAGTGCGGGCGCGTAACTCAGAAGCACCGCCACCACCAGCGTCAGCAGGAGCGTGAAGCCGAGCACCGTCCCGTCCATCCCGATCTCGCTGGCGCGCGGGGAGTAGCGCTCGGCCAGCGCGGTCAACAGCCGCACGCCAGCTACTGCCAGCACCAGCCCGACCGCCGACCCCGCGAATGCGAGTACCAGGTTCTCGGCGAGCAGCAGGCGTCGCAGCCTTGCGGAGCCCGAGCCGAGCGCGGCTCGCACCACCATCTCCTGCTCGCGGCGCACGCCGCGCATGAGCGTCAGGTTGGTCACGTTGGCGCAGGAGATGAGCAGCACGAACGCCGCTGCTCCCATCAGCAACCAGAGCGTGAGGCGGGCGTTCTCGCCGAGCACTTCCTGGTAGGGGGTGACGGTCACACGGTGGTGGGAGCCGGCATCGTACGATTCCGGGTGTTCGGTGCGGGCGCGCCTGGCCACGGCGGCCACCTCAGCGCGCGCCTGCTCCAGGGTGGCGCCTGGCGCCAGCCTCGCGATCATTTCCGTCATGCGGTGCGTTCGGCCCTGTACCATCATCGCGCTGGTATGGTGCTCGCTCATGACCATGTTCAGCAGCGCATCGTATCGACTCGGGAAGTACGGTGCGGGCTGCACGACGCCCACCACCATCACCTCCTTGCCGCCCAGCCGCACGGACCGACCCACGATTCCGGGGTCGCCGCCGAAGTGCTGCATCCAGAATGCGTGCGTGAGCACCATCACCGGTGGGACGCTGGTGCCGTCGTCGGCCGGGCCGAGCAAGCGACCGAGCACCGGCGAGAGCCCCATGACATTGAAGTAGTTGCCAGTCACCAGCCCGACGTCGATCCGCTCCGCTGCCCCTTTCCCTTCCAGCGTGTACATCAGCGACGAGTACTCGGCGATGCCGCCGCCGAGGGTGCGAGCACTGTTGCGGAAGTCGAGGATCTCGGGGACGGAGAAAGCGATGTTCTCGCCGCCGGGCCCGTCTATTGAATGGCGGAGATAGACGAGTCGTTCTCCGTCGCGGTTGGGAAGCGGCTTGAGCAGCACGCCACGCACGACGCTGAAAATGGCGGTGGTGGCACCGATGCCGAGCGCGAGCGTGATGACGACTGCCAGGGTGAAGCCGGGAGCGCGGAGAAGGGTGCGGAGGGCGTAACGGAGGTCGTGGAGAAGCATGCGGGCCTCGGTCGTTCAAGTTCTGGGGGGCACCACGATACAACTTCCACGACGAAGGGGCAGTAGCCGGATCGACCGTGCGCCGAACTCTTACAACTCCGATCCGTCTGCACCTCGGCCAGTGGTGGCCGTGGCTACGCGGATTGGACGGCGGTGGAGGGCGAGAATCATCGGTCGGTTCATCGCCGGGCGTCGGTGGCAGGTCGGCCACCGGACGCAACCGCCGCTCGAGGCAACCGTCGCTGGACGCAACGGTTGCTCGACGATCAGGCGGTAGTCAGCGAGCTGGTCAGCTCAAGGTGGGGCAATCCCACGCAAGCTCCCAACGTCAGCGACCTTCCCACAACTCTTCGGCTCGGTAGAGTTGGAGCACCTTGCTGACGCCACTGAGCGGCAAGGGTTCCCGGTTCAGCCGCAGCTCGACGAGTGTGGTCGTGTACGGGTAGAAGAACGAAGCCGTACGACCTTTCGTGTCAGGTTCCTGTTGCAGGACATCGGTCAGGTCGACCTCGGCGTCCCAGAGATTCCCCCGATTGCCGTCCGCGGCCACCGGTGGGCCGTGACTTCCATACCCGAAATAGGCCACGAAATCCGTCCCTGATGACGCCCTCACCCGCATGTAGAGGTTGGGGAGGCGTTCAGGCTTGAGGGCATCGAGGTCCACGTGAAAGCAGCGGAAGCTCGGATCGTCGCGGAAGGTATGCACGTCAAGGCTGATCTCCTCGATCACCCGTTCGCGGCCCTTCGTACCCAGTGAGTAGAACTCGAGGAAGTAATCGGGGACAGGGTCTCCGCGCTCATCCACGGCGCGCACGACGAACTGCTGCCAGCGAGTAACCCTGGCGGTGGCAGGGGTGGTCGCGTTGCTCGCACACCAGGCGTCGAACTCCCGCCGGCTGGACACGTTCAGCGCTGATTGCACCAGATCCACCAGCGAATCGGGCGGGCTGCTCATGATGGTGCCGTGGTTCACGCCGTCCACGAGAACGAACGGCATGTCGGTGTTGGACCAGCCGCCAATGCTGATGCGGTTCGCGTTCTCGGGTCGCGCGGGATCGCGCGTGAGGTCGATGACGATCTTGCGGCAGTTGAGCCCAGCGCCAGACCAGCGCACCGTCCCGTCGGTACCCGGCTCCGTCACCGCACGCCTGAGCCAACCATAGTCCGACGTGCCGATGAGCACGAAGGCATATGGTGTCCGCTTGGTGGGTCCGTAGTACGTGTCAGGTCCAACCAGATCCGAGTGTGCCAGGTCCCAACTGAAGCTGCTGCCCAGCTCCAGCCCGGACAGGATGCGATCGCCAGCCTCGAGGAAGTCGGGTCCCAGTTCCTTTCCTCCCTTGAAGATCGCACCGAGCCAGCTGCGACCCTTGTGAGCCATGGGGGAACCGAAGTTGGCCGGGGCGAGCATGATCAGATGCTTGAGCCGGTCCGCCCGTCCCTGGTACGCGGTGAGCCAGGCCCGGATCACGAGCCCGCCGGTGGAATGCACGATGGCGTCGAACGGCTGATCATCCTCGAGCCCGGCGGTCACACGCAGCGCCCGATCCAGCCCTTCGGCAATGTCCTTGATCGTGATCTCGTTCGTAAGCGACTGATAGTTGCTGACGCGGATGTCGTGCACATCGTAGCCGCGGCTCTGCAGCACCTCCACCCAGCGCTTGAACGATTTGCCGCGGTCAGAGTAGCCGTGAATCAGTACGAGGGGGCGGGTAGCCACGAAATCCTCCTGATGTTCGGGCGGCTGCTGACTCGCCCGTGGTCCGTTGTCCCGGGCAGCGGCGCAGCCTTTGAGGGAGGCCAATCATGTCACGCGAGCGAGGCTGCCGCCAGAGGATGCGCGGCAGCCATCCCGCATATCCGCATAAGGTAGGGACGAACGCTCTCGATGCCGTCTGCACTTCGTCGCCTTCATCACGGAGAACCGTGACCGACTGCTCTCGACCGGCGGAGTACTGGGTCGAATGTCGCCGTCAGCAAGTCGGTCATCTCTTCCCTCGCTCCTGGCTCCCGTGGGTATCTCATCCTCGGAAGCTCCTGGCCCAGACGGCCAGTCTATCCAGAAAACAAATGGTCAGACCATTCGGAATCCACAAACCGGAAGCATGCGGCGGCGATTCGAGTCTATGTGACCGATTGCTCAGGGTGCTGCACCGTAACTGTCAGTACCTCGCTCCACTGCGAAACGGCCCCGTCGGTCAGGTCACAGCATCGCAGACGTAGCGACAACACGGTTCCGGATGGAAAGCCGCTGAGGTCCATGGGAAAGCTCAGGTCCGGCCAGGCCGAAAACGCCGGCGTCCACGGGCCCCCGTTATCGGATATCTCACCGTCGTGGACGATCCGAGCCGTCCCTGGCTCAATCGCCTGGTGCTTGAGGGCGACCGTCCCAACAACGGCGAGAGGCATCACATGCGCTCGGCGCGGCTCCGTCTGCTGGTGTATCTCCGCGACAAGAGCGTCGAGAGCGCTGATTGCGGTGGAATCCGGTGTCCGCTCGAGTGCTGAGCGCAGTTGGTCGACGCGCCCCGCCACAACGCCGGCGCCGCCTTCCCATGCACACCGTGCGCGGGTGGCGGCGATTTCGGCGTCGATCGCATCGCGGAGGAACCCGACTGCATCCGTGCGCCACCCCCAGCCGACGCCAAATGTGCGTCCGGTTGGTCCTGCCTGGAACGGCTCACGCCTGGCCGCCGCGTCGTAGGCATGGCGGAGGCGCACCGTGAGTTCCTCGTCGAGCGTCGCCGGCGTCCAACGTTGTTCGCGGTACTGTGGCTGGTCGCCCCCGTCGCCCAGGAGCAACCAATCCAGCGAGACGCCGGTCTTCTCGACAATCCGTAACAGGACGTCGAAGCCCGGCTGTTGTTCGCCGCGCAGGTACTTGCCCATGTTGGTGACCGTAATACCACATCGCCTTGCAAACGCTGTCGATGATGCAGCGGTTGACTGTCGGAGTTGCGCAAGCCGGGCGGCAAAGGCTGCATAGGCAGAGGGTGCAGGTGCTGGTGACGCGCGGTTCTTACGTGGCCGGCCGCGCTTTCTGCCTGGAAGGTCTGACATGGTTGGTCGACTCCGGTGACCAGTCCTTTTTTCGGGAGGGAGTATATCCCGACAAAATGCTATTCCTGTGAACTCCCGGCAACAGCGAGCGAGTGCCAACATGAAATTCGCGGCGCTCGTGTGCCTGGTGAGGCCGAGCACGATCCCACATGCCCGGCTCGCAGCAACGTCTTGCTCACTGTATATACATCCATATATCTTATCATGTACTTCACCTGGGATCAGGCCAAGTACCAACGGACGCTGAAGGAACGGGGCGTGGACTTCGCTGTTGCGGCGCGCATCTTCGAAGGGCCAGTCCTCGAATGGGATGACATCCGGGCAGATCATGGCGAGATAAGAACGATCGCGATTGGCGTCGTGGAGGGCCGGGAGCACGTGGTCGTCTACACCGATCGAGACTCCGGTCGCCACATCATCTCGGCGAGGAAGGCGAATGAGCGGGAAAGACGAGCGTACCACGCGAAATCGGGCTAGGACGCTCCGGGAGAAAACCGCGAACGCGGACTGGCAGCGCTTCGATTCCACAACGGAAGAGGAGATAGCTGCACAGGTGGCCGCCGATCCGGATGCAGCTCCTCTACTTGACGACGAGATGCTCGAGCGCGCCAGGTGGGTTGAACCACCTCCCAAGCAGGCGATCTCGCTTCGTATCGACGCCGATGTCCTTCACTGGTTCAGGTCCCGCGGGCCGCGCTACCAGTCGCGTATCAACCGGGTACTCCGTGCGTACGTGGAGAGCGAACGTCGCAGGAGCGGCTGATACACGAGCGCCCCCCGGTCTCCGCAGGATGCGGCAGGATATTGCCGCGGCGTCGACCCGATGTCGCTCACGTACGCTGCCAACCGCCGTCACTCGAGACGCTCCCCTTGCTCACCGCTTCGCACCCACCACCCCCAGCAGCTCCCGCACCGCAGCATCGAGCTGGCTGTCCTTCCCGCTGTAACTCTCCCCTACCGGTCGCACAACTTCCACATCCACCGGCCGCGGATGCAGTTCCATGTCGCGCCCTTCGGCGTCCCGGATCCGGCTGAACGGTATCCTGAGTGTGGTACCGTCCAGCAGGGTGAAGTTGGACGTGAAGATGATCCACCCGGCCGTTGGTTCGCCCACCACCTTCCCCAGCCCGAGCGCGCGATAGCCCTCGGTGAAGTCCTCGGCGTCGCTCAATGAGTGCTGGTTGGTCACGAGCACCGTCGGCCGCTCCAGCGAGCGCTGGCCCAGTTGCGTGCGGGCGGCAACCTGCGCCTGGCCGCGCGTCTGCATCGTGATGTACGGGCGCCGGGTGAAGATGTCGAGCGCGTAGGCGTTCACGAATCCGCCATTGTTGTTGCGCACGTCCACGACGACTCCCTCCCGGTCGTGCGCCTCGGCGTCCAGGTCAAGGTAGAGCTGGTCCAGCGAACCCTGCGACATGTCGAAGATGTGGACGTAGCCCAGCCGGCCGCCGCTCGCCCTGGACACGTAGTCGCGCCGGCTCTCTACCCAGGCGCGGTAGAGGAGCCCCTTCGCCGTACCCGTGCTCACCGGAAGTACGGCCACCGTGCGCTCGGTACCGCCAGCGGGGACGATGGTGAGCTCGGTGCGCCGGTCGGTACGGTAGGCGAGCAGCGAGTCGAGGTTGGTTCGCGCGTCCACGCGCTGGCCATCCACCGCCGCGAGCACGTCTCCCACTGCCACGCTTCCGGCGAGAGCCGCCGGGCCGAGGGGGATGATCTCGTCGACGCGCAGCCGGCCTTCGCGCTCGAATGTCGCCCGGTCGAAGCGGAGGCCGAGCCGGCCCGTGTAGGGCTGCTGCTCACGCGGGCCGCCCACACCCAGGTGCGAGGCGTTGAGCTCGCCGACCATGAGCGACAGCAGGCGGCGCATCTCGCCGCGCGTGCGCACGCCGGAAATGCGCGGTGCCCAGGTGGCCTGTACGGCCTTCCAGTCGGCGCCGTGCATCTGCTCGTCGTAGAAGTTGTCGCGCAGGTAACGCCAGGCCTGTGCGAACACCTCCTCCTTCTCCGCCGCCAGGTCGCTCTCCAGCTCGGCGGTCACCGCCAGCGTGCGCGGAGAGGCGCCGCCATCCGTCTTCACTGCGCTCAACCTCCCGCCGGACAGGAACCAGACCTCCTTGCTGTCGGGGGACCACTGAACGTCGCCCTTGAAGCCGGGCGTGGAGGTGAGCTGGCGCGCAACGGCATTGTCGGCCAGTTCGTCCAGCGAGTACAGGTAGAGGTTGGTCTGGCCGGCCACGCTGGCCGTGAAGACGAGCTGCTTGCCGTCGGGGCTGATGACGTGCGATCCGACCGAGAGTCCCACAGGCACGAACGACAGCCGCTCGCGGATGCCTTCGAAGACGATCTCCGTGCGCCGACGGGCGTCGCGAATGGTGGAGTCGCGGTTGGCCGTCGCGCTGTCCGCGCCGGGGCGGGTTCCCGCGGTGGAGTCGGACGGACGGGCACGCCCTGGGGCGTCGGGCTGCGGGCGCTCGGGTCGTGGCGCGCCGGGCTCGAACAGTCCCCTGAACTGGTCCTCCCGGAATCGGGGGGTGCGCGGCACCAGATCCACGCGCGCCAGCTTTGCCGGCTCGGTACGCTGCGAGCTGCTCATGAGCAGGTAGCGGCCGTCCGGACTCCAGCTCACAGGCCCGTTGAAGACGTTGGAGAGCCAGCTCACCTGCCGGCTCTCACCGCCGGCGGCGTCGGCGATGAACAGGTTGGCGAACTGCCTGCCCCCGGCCTGGTCGGCGTAGGCGATCCAGCGGCTATCGGGTGACCAGGCGAGCGCGCGGTCGGAGAGGAAGGGCGGGCGGTCCAGCATACCACGGGCGGCCACGATGTCGCGTCCGGTGGCTGCCTCCACGACGCGCAGTTCATGCCCGCCGCGCACGTAGGCGATGCGCTTGCCGTCGGGTGACCAGTGTGGCATGACGGCGTCACCCTCGCCGCTGGTGAGGCGCGTCTTGCGCCCGGTCGAGAAGTCGTGGAGGTAGAGTTCAAAATGGCCGTCACGGTCGCTCGCGTAGACGATCCGGCGGCTGTCGGGCGCCCAGTCGACCTGTCCCTCGACGGCGGGACTGCTGGTCACGCGCACGGCGTCGCCGCCGTCCTTGGACGACGCCGCGAAGAGCTCGCCGCGAACGGAAAACACCACCTTCTTCCCGTCGGGCGACAGGGCGAGTTCCTGGAACCCGTTGGAGAGCTTCAGTCGCTCGGGGGTCGCCGCGGCCGGTGCACCGCGCAGGCTGACCCGGATGGCGCGCGGCTCGCCGCCCGCGGTGTCCACCTCCCAGAGCCCGAAGTCGCGCTCGAATATGATGGCGCGGCCGTCGCGGGCGATGGACGGCCAGAGTACGCGCCCACTGGTGAAGCGGGTGAGCGCGCGCGGCTCGCCGCCGCTGGCGGGGATGGCCCAGAGGTTCTCCGCACCGCTCCGATCGCTCATGAAATAGACGGTCGCACCGTCCGGGGACCACATGGGCCAGGCATTCTTGGCGCCGGGGCCGGCGAGCTGGCTGTAGGCTGGCACGCCGTCCTGCCCGGGCGCGACGTTGCCGACCAGCCAGATCTCGCTCTCGTCCAGATGGCTGTGGCCGTTCCGCCACCACTGACCGGCCACCACTCCGCGAGCGGTGATCGCGATCCGCTGGCCGTCGGGTGCCTCGGCGGACCAGTACTCGGAAGCATACCGATCGGCGGCCACCGGCATCGGGGTACCTCCATCGGCGCCCACTCGCCATACGTCCTGCATGCCCGCCACGTCGCGGCTGGAGGAGGAGAAGTAGAGCCACCTGCCGTCTCCGGACCAACCATCCAGTTGGTCCAGTCCGTCGTCCCAGGTCACGCGCCGCAACTCGCCGGTGGCGAGGACGAGGATGTAGATGTCTCCGTTCCCGCTCCGCGTGCTGACGAAGGCCAGGCGTGTGCCGTCGGGCGAATAGACGGGCCGGCTCTCCTCGGCCGGATGGGCGACGAGGAGCCGTGCCTCACCACCGGCGCGCGGTACCGTCCAGATGTCGCCTCCCGAGGCGAAGGCGATCTCGCGTCCGTCCGGGGAGAGCGCCGGCTCGGCCAGCGATGGCATCGGTGCCGGTAGCTCCCGCGCGAACGGCGGCGCGAAGTGCGGTGTCGTTGCGAGCACCAGGGCACTCGCGACCAGGGTGATGCGGATGGAGGGCATGCGTCGGGCTGTTGGGAAGGCCGCAGGAGTATGACGTCCACGTCGGGACCCAACATACAGTGGTGGCGGCCGGAGTTCGAGGATTCCGACGCCCCACGTCCTCCGCAGCAATTGACGCCAACCTCCTGAGCCGCCGCACGTCGTGCATCGATGGGACGGCGATGCGAGAGGCGCACAGCACTGCAGGCCCTGGCAGCCCGACGCCGATCACCTGCGCGCGGGAAAGACTCCGGGGCCGAAAACGAAAGCAGCCGTGCCGTCCGGACCCAGCTCCTACCAGCGGATCTCGAGAATGGGCATCGTGGGCGCCAGTTCACGGCCGATACCGGTCGGGCGGGGATCAGAGCCGGGGAGCGGCTGGTTCATCAGCGCTTCCTGATAGATCACCGTGTCGGCGCGCGGCGTGGTGGCACGCACCTGCCCGATCAGCCGCTCGTAGATCGGTAGATCGGGCGAGCGGAGTCGCACCCACGCTGGCGGGTTGGCGTCGTCCTTGTAGATGCGCGTCAGTTCGTAGTAGTCTCCGACGATGGTTGCCTGCTCCTCCGCCGTGAAATCGACGATGTTCACGCCTTCACGCAGCCTGTAGTTCATGTACGCCACATTGCGGTTGCCTGTCGCGATCTGTCCGCTGGCGTTGTGGTAGACGGAGTCTGTGATGTAGCGGGTGCCCTGAGTCTGGTACTGCCACACGTGGGCCAGTTCGTGAACGAGCACCGGCCGATTGTGACGCTCGAAGGTCCATCCCGGCGGAACGCGGATCTGGTTGCCGAGGGTGGTTGGGGCGTTCAGGATACGCGTTTCCACGATGCGGACGCGCGCTGCATCCACGCCGGACTGGAAGATGTCCGTGATGATCTCATGTTCCCATAGGTACAGCGGTCGACCGATCGGATTCACGACGGCGCCGAGCTGAATTGCTGCCCATTCCAGCGCCGGAGAGTTGACTCGAACGGGCTCGTCGCGCCGGTTGCGCAGCGTGTCCGCCGGGATGTTGCCGAGTCGTGGGTCGGGCGCCCATTGGCGGGGCGGGGGGGGTGCCATGGCAGACCTCGTGCTTGTTGATGGGGGAGCGGTGAGGGTTGCGTGTCCGCAACCCTACGCCCGCGTCGCGCACATGGCAAGCGAACGACTCACCGTCGTCGCGGCGCCGGAAGGGCGAGGAGGAGAAGCGGCCTGAGGCGCCTGCGGAAAGTACGAGAGGAGGATGGAGGGGAGTGCCTCACATCGGGAACCAGTAGCTCGCCTTGAGCACGAAAACGTTGTCCGGCCTGGCCCGGAACAGCGCCTGGGTGTCACGGCTGAAGTCGAAGTCGCCGACACCCATGGCTCGATCGTCCATGCTCTGCTGCCAGGCAAGGTAGAGCGTGGAGCCGGGTCGGTACTCCCACCGCAACACCCCGGTCCCGCGCAGCGATCGGTAGTTGAAGTCCCTGTTCGGAGCCTGGCCGGCGTACGGCGTGAAGGTGAAGCCACCGGGCGCGTCCAGCGAACCGACATCCAGATAGTCCCCGCTCGACAGGAAGGGCTGCGCGTAGAGCTCGAGCGAGAGCCTGGGGGTGAAGGTGAAATTGAAGCGCGTTTCCATGGCCAGTGTCGTCTGCCGCAGCGGCGCGAACAGGTATCGCTTGCCGTAGGTCGCGGTCGCCGACGGGTCTGCGATGGTGGCCACGTACTGCGCCGGGATCAGGCCCTTCGTGAATGAAGGCCCGATCTGGATGTTCCACCGCGGCGAGGTGCGGATGAACGTCGCCACGTCCAGCCCTGCATTCCAGCCGTCGTACTCGTCGCTCAGTCCATTCAACGTCACCGATACGAACACGGGTTTCCGCGAATCGGAGCCCAGGTTCAGGCGCGCCTGCCAGTCTTCCGGGCGCTGGATGAGCGGACCGCCCCGAGTGTTGCGGTCGGAGTAGGCGCGCCCCATGTGGGTGATGCTGGCCGAGCCGTTCCAGAAACCGAGCGTTCGGTAGTTGAGCTGTACGCTGTGACGTACCTGGATCGGTTGCCAGTCGAAGTTGTGCTCGTAACGCACACTCCCGTTGACGGCGTAGTTGCGCAGGAAGGAGCCGGGCTGGTTCTCCTGGTAAGTCACGCTCGTCGCGATGTCACGTCGGTCCGTCCGGTTCTGGTATCCCAGGTCGTTGACCTCGAAGGCGGGCGACGTGGCGGCAAGGGCCAGGTTGCCCCTCCAGTGCCTGCCGCCCTGCCGCGTGATCTGCGCGCCGACGGAGTATCCGGTAAGCGATGTGGCGTTCCGATCCACGCCGAGGTGTGTGGCGTCGGGTCGCTGGAAGAAGTGGTTGCCGCTGGTCTGCACGGCGATCATTGCCTCGGGAGAGCCGGCGACGCGGCTGTAGGCCGCCGATCCCACCAGCGCCCACGCCCTGCTCGGCGACTCCAGCCGGAAATCGGCCCCTCCCGCGTAGGCGCTGGAGCGTAGCGCGGCCTCGAGCGGATCGCTCGTCAGTTGCCTGTTCACCGCGGTGATCATGCCGCCCACGGAGGAACGGCCCCGATCCCCATCCTTCCTGGCGCGTGCCACCAGGTAGTTGCTGAGCGGCTCCACGGTGAAGTCGGCCGGGGTACCCGTCGGCGTCATGATGCGCGCATCCTCGCGCGCCGTCACGGCCTCGATCACGCCGAGCGACCAGCCGGAGGCGGTCTTGCCGCTGAACTTGGCCGCGCCGAGGATGGTCGTGATGTCCGGAACATCGGCGGCGGAGGTGGGCGGGGAAAGCTGGGGACTGCGGCCGATCCGGCGGGAATAGAAGAGACGTCCGCCGCTCGTGTTCCGGCCAAAGTCGAAGATCTCGCCTCCTTCCACGAAGAAAGGTCGCTTCTCGTCGAAGAACGTTTCGTAAGTGGAGAGGTTGACCACTGCCGGATCGGCTTCCACCTGACCGAAGTCCGGATTGAAGGTGGCGTTCACTGTCAACTCCGACGACAGGCGATAGAGCAGGTCCAGTCCCGCCGAGCCGGTCGTGCGGTCGCGGCCGCGGAACGGGTTGGCGCCCGGATCCACATGAGCGGACTTCGCGACTACATATGGAAGTACCTCGAGGCTGTGGCCCGGCCGGACGTTCCGGAGACCCAACAGATTCGCGTACGTCGGGATGCCGCCAGGCTCGCTCTTGGGCGAGAAGGAGAGTACGGCGGACTCCTTGCGGCGACCGATGATGCGCTCGATCTGGATGCCCCATATCTGCTCGGCCGCACCCCGGAAGCGTAGCTGACTGAACGGGATGCGATACTCGGCGGTCCAGCCGTCGGCGTCGATCGCGACACTGGCTTCCCACACCGGGTTCCAGGACAGGTCGTCAGACTCGCTGCCGCCCGAACCCATGGACTTGACGGCATCGCGCTGAACACCGGCCGGGTTGATGCCGAACGAGAACGCCGTGCGGTGGTCGTGATACGAGTCGATGATGACGGTGATCCAGTCGGAGTCCTGCAGATCCATGTCTCGCCTGCCCAGGCGGATCGTCGGCGGGCGGCTGTCATCCATGCGCACGCCGATGTAGAGCGCCTGGTCATCGTAGAGGACACGCGCCACCGTCGGTTCGCTGACCGGGCGTCCTTCTTCCGGGTCCAACTGCGTGAAGCTGTCGACCGGCCTGGCCTCGGCCCACGAAGGTTCATCCAGACGCCCATCCAGGTGGATGGCGCCGATCGTCCTCGTCGCTTCGATCACCGGTCGTCCCTGATCCTGGCCGGCGAGCAGGGTCTGCGCGGCCGTCGGCGTGGCGGCGGACACGGTGAGGGCGAGGAACGTGGACAGGCAGAAGGCAAGAGCAGTGCGCATTGTCAGGTCGTCCGTCGCCGTCCGTCGTGAACCGTCTGATCCCTGGACGCCTGCCGGTGTGCATCGCACCAGAGTATTGGAGAGAGCAAGGCCCGGAATATGGTCTGGCCGTCCGGACATCGGAACCTGTAACGAGCCGCCTCCGCGCGCCACATGGCGATAGCTCGATGCTCACTGAAGCTGGAATGAAGCACGCGCTGCAGCGGTACATCGATGGGTTCAACCAGCACGACGCAGGGATGATCATCTCTTTGCCGACGATGCCACGATCGAGGACCCGGTTGGCGGCGGCAGGATCGTGCATGGGAGGGAAGCGATCAACGCGTTCTACACGGGAGCTGTCAGGGTGGTGGAAACGGTCAGCGCTGGACCGGAGTGTTCACATTCCTTCCGGCGACATCGGGCATGGAAATTCCCAGCAGACTGGCGACAGTTGGCGCCACGTCCACGATGTTCACGCCCTTCCGCGGCTGCTGGCAGGTGTAAACCCCGGCGCCGGAGAGAATCATGGCTGGTCGCAACTCGGGGATGTTCGGGTTGTAGCCATGCTTGCCGGTGGAGGGTGCGGCCGTGATCATGGGGCCTTCCATGTTGCTGCCAAACCCGAACTCCCGCGCTGCCTCCAACGCCAGGAACGACGTCGGACTTGCACCCATGGCCTTGAGATCCTCGGGGGTGTACACCTTGAGGATGCCGTTCGCCGGGTCGGCGGCCAGCTTCCGCAGGATCCCGGTCGCCATTGAAATGCTTGCCGAGTCGTTCGGATCGCGGACTTCGAACAGGGCGGAGCCGCCGGCATTGTGCATGAAGACCTTCCAGTCGGTCACCCGGCCGGCGTCATTTGTGGTGATGAGACCAGCTTCGCGCAGGGCGATCATCGGGTTCACCACCTGGTTGACCGGATAGAAGCCGTGGTCGGAGACGATGACCCAGGCCGTCTGGTCGGCGCGACCGGAACGAGCTACGGCGGCACGGATCTCTCCTATCTGGGCGTCGATCTTCTCCAGCGCCGCGTGTGCCTGCGGGGTGTGTGGACCGTTGGCATGCTGGGCGCCATCCAGGTCGGACAGGTGCAACGCCAGCAGGTCGGGATGGTACCTGTCCAGGATGCTGATGGCCGCGCTCGTCCGCCAGGCGTCAGTCATCGGCCTGTTGTCGGGGTCCACCCTGATCATCTCGTGAAAGAGCCCGGGCGTGGACAGCGCCGCCAGCATGGCCACGTCCTCCCTCGTGCGGACGGGGCGATACTCGGGCAGCAGGTAGTCGACTTCGGCGCCGATGGTCACTGGCCAGGAGATGGCGGCGGACTTGAGCCCTGCCTTGCGCACCGCCTGCCAGAGAGTTGGCGACTTGATCTGTTCCGCGTAGTAGAACCAGCCACCGAACTGGTAACCGAACGGGTCGAGCGGCGTGTTGGTATAGATGCCATGCACCGCCGGCGGCTCGCCCGTGATCATCGCCGTGTGGCTGGGATAGGTGACCGTCGGAAAGATTCCGGTCATCCCGTCGGCCGCGCAGCCGTTCGCCTTCAACGCCTCCAGGTTGGGGATCTTCAGTCCACCGTCCGGATGGAGGTAGTCCATGGTCGTCAGGCCATCGATCGAGATCAGGATGACCTGGCGCTTGGCCGCCGGCTGTGCTTCCGCCGGTCGTGCGACGAGCAGGCCGACGACAGAGAGCGACAGTACCGAAAGCCGCGTGAGGCGACGCTTCAAGAGGTGAATCATCCTGACTCCTTGGCAGGCTCTGGCCTGAGTGACGGAATGGACTGACATCTATATATGTATGGTGAACCGGCCACGCCCGGTCGGTATCGACGTGCTGGCGAGTGCGTGGCGGTGGGGATGGTGATCCTGAAGTTCTGCGGTGGTCGGACGCCGTACAGCGGACGCGGCAGACGTCAACCGAGGGCGTCCACGACCGCGGCGGTGACATCCAGCGTGTTGGCCTGGCCGCCCAGGTCTGGGGTGCGCACCTCTCCCGCCGCCATCACCCGTTCGATCGCGGTCGTGATTCGATCATGCGCGGCAGCAAGGCCGAGGTGGTCGAGCATGAGCGCACCAGCCCAGATGGCCCCGATCGGGTTGGCGATGCCGCGCCCGGCGATGTCCGGTGCCGAGCCGTGGATGGGCTCGAACATCGACGGGTACTGGCGTTCGGGGTTGATGTTCGCGCCTGGAGCCACACCCAGACTACCGGTGATCGCAGCTCCCAGGTCGGTGAGGATGTCGCCGAACAGGTTGGAGGCGACGATGACGTCGAGCGTCTGCGGATGAGTCACCATCCGCGCCACCAGCGCATCCACATGATACTTCCGCCATTCCACCGACGGATGCGCTCCTGCCACGGCCTCCACGGCGTTGTCCCAGAGCACCATGGAGTGCTGGAGCGCATTCGACTTGGTGGCACTGGCCAGCAGCCTGCGGGGTCTCCGTGCGGCAAGGGCAAAAGCGTACTGCGCGATGCGGTCCACGCCGCGCCTGGTGAAGATCCCCGTCTGCTCGGCCACCTCGTGCGGAGTGTCGGCAAACAGGCGACCGCCAAGGCCCGCGTACTCTCCCTCGGAGTTCTCGCGGACGCAGACCATGTCTATCTCGTGCGGTTCGCGACCGGCCAGGGGGCTGGTCACGCCGGGCAGGAGCCGCATCGGTCTCAGGTTCACGTACTGATCGAAGCGTTGCCTGATCGGCAGGATCAGCTCCCACACCGAGATGTGGTCGGGCACTCCGGGAGCCCCGACCGCACCCAGGTAGATGGCGTCGAAATCCTGCAGGCGATCCAGCGCGTCGGCGCTCATCATGGAGCCCGTGCGGAGGTAGTACTCGCACCCCCACGGAAAGTCCGTGAATTCGAGGGCGCAGTCCTCGCCACGTACTGCATGCCGCAGTACATCGATACCGGCCGGGGTCACCTCCGTGCCAATGCCGTCGCCAGCTATGACGGCTATGCGATACGTGGTGCTGGATGCAGTCATGATGCGCGCTTCACCATCACATGCCGGGTGGCGTGAACCGTCCGTCCTGGGCGAGCCAGCCGCCGTCGGCGAAGATGATGGTTCCGTTCACGTAGCTGGCAGCGTCGGAGGCGAGGAAGAGGGTCGGACCCACCATCTCCTCGGGCGCCGCCCAGCGGTTGAAGGCATTCTTGGATGCGTAGGCGTTGTACCAGTCAGCATTCGCCTTGATGGGAGCCGTGAGCGGCGTCTCCACCACACCCGGTCCAACGCAGTTGACACGTACACCATAGGGGCCGAATTCGCAGGCTCCGCCACGGGCGAGCTGGAGGATGCCCGCCTTGGTGGCCGAGTAGACAGCCTGACCCGGTTCGACGACGAGGGAGCGGATTGATGAGAAGAGGACGATACTGCCCTTCTTCTGCTTGACCATGATACGTCCGGCCGACCGGAGAACGTTGAAGTTGCCGATGATGTTGACGTTCAGCACGCGATCGATCTCGCCCGGCAGGTAGTCCAGCATCTTCTTGCGCACGTTGATGCTCGGGGTGGATATGACGATGTCCAGCCGCCCGTGCTTCTCGGCGATCCCGGACAGCGTTCGCTCCACCATCTCCTCGTCGGTGATGTCGATGACGCCGCCTGTCGCGCCATGACCGGCCTTGCTCGCCGCCGCGTCCGCAGCTTCCTGCTTGAGGTCCAGGCAGACGACGGTGGCGCCCATTCCGGCGGCGCCGATCGTCACGGCCTCGCCAATGCCGGAGGCGCCACCGATGACGGCGGCGACCTTTCCAGTGAGATCGAAGATGTTCTTGGTGGTCATGGCCGGCTACTTCTCCTTGTATTGGGGGTGTACGCGATCTATCGGCACGACAGCGCCGGAAAGGCGCCGGATGGTGTAAACCACGAGGTAGGCTGTGATGGCACACGCCAGCCCGCCCATTGCGGGTGTGATACCGTTGATCGTGGCGCCGCCGTAGAAGACGCGCCATCCGCCGACCACGCCTATGCCGGCGATTATCGCCGCCATAACGTCGGTCGACGTCGCCCGACGGCTGTAAAGGCCGGCGATGATGGGCACGAACAGGCTGACGCCCATGATCGTGTAGAAGATGCTCAGCGCGGCCACCACTCCGGCCGCAACGAGGGCGATTGCCACACCGGCCGTTCCACCGACCACCGCCGTCATGCGGGTGACGCGGAGTAGCTGAGCGTCCGACGCTTCGGGGTTCAGGAAGCGCTTGTAGAAGTCCTGGGCCAGCGAGGTGGTGAGGGAGAACAGGACAGCGTCGGCGGAGCTGAGTTCGGCTGAGAACACCGCGGCCAGTCCGAGCGCACCGACGAACGCTGGCACGCCGAACATGAACAGCGTGGGCAGAGCCAGCTCAGGCTGCGCCAGGTCGGGAAACTGGACCCGCGCCATCATCCCTAGCACCACCGGCACGAAGGCGTAGATCATCAGCGCGACACCGTTCAGTCCGACGCCGATGCGGACCGTGCGATCATCGCGGGCGCCGTAGATCTTCTGTATCAGTCCCGGGGCAACGATGAACGCCGGCCCGAGCATGGCCAGGTAGACGAGGCCCGACTCGCCGCCCTGCAGGGGGTTCCAGTAGTCGGCTGTCGGCTGGAGGTTGCGCACCACCGCCCAGCCGCCCGAGGCCTTGAGGGCGAACGGAATGGCCAGCGCGAAGCCGATCGCCTTGACGGTGAGTTGCACCATGTTGACGTAGGCCGAAGACAGGAGTCCGCCGGCGGCGAAGTACACGGTCACCAGCACCCCGGCCAGTATGCAGCCGAACGCCTTCGGCACACCGGCAGCGACGTTCAGGATCCACGAGACGGCAATGAGCTGCCCGGCCAGGATGAAGATGGAGCCGACCCAGAGAAGGGCTGCTATCGTCGTGCGAACGCCGACGCCGTAACGCAGCTCCAGGTATTCCCCCACCGTGCGCAGGTCGTGCTCGGCAGCGACTCGCCGCATGGCAGGGCCGATCCAGAAGGCGAGGAACATGGATCCGATGCCGGCGGAGAAGACCCACCACATGGCCGACAGCCCATCCCGGTATCCCAGTCCGGTCGCACCGATGGTGGAGCCGGCACCTATGTTGGCGGCCAGCATCGTACTGAAGAGCAGGCCGGGCCCGAGCCTGCGTCCAGCCACGAAGAAGTCGTTGGACGTCCTGATCCGACGAGCTATCCAGGTACCGAGCGCCAGCAGCCCGATGGAGTACGCGAAGAGCCACACCAGGTGAGAGTTCATCGGCGTATCGGCAGTGTAAGTGAAGTCCCCATCGCACGGTCTGCGGCATGCTGTGACATGTGGGGAGATGGCAAGCGAGAGACTTAAGCGGGTGCGCGCTCTCTTGACAAGCCATGAGCCCCCGGATAACTAGCGCCCTCCTACGCTCCGGCTTCACGCTGAGCATCGCGTGAGGCAGTTCGAGCGTTCCACGGACATCACGGGTGCTCGTTGCCCAGATCCCTGGTCGCCAACATGACAGGAACTCTCACCGCCGTCGATCGCGTGATGGCAGAGATCGACGCGGCCACCGATGAGATGGTCGATTTCACGGTCGGCATGCTGCGCATCCCGACCGTGAACCCGCCCGGCGATGCCTACGTCGAGTGTGCCGAGTTCATAGGCCGGCGCCTCGAGTCGTTCGGCTTCGAGGTCGACTATCCGGTCGCCGAGGGCCGTCCGGAGCACACGCCATCGCATCCAAGGATGAACGTCATCGGCCTGCGTCAGGGGCGGAGCATGCGCCCGCTGGTGCATCTGAACGGACATTTCGACGTCGTGCCGGCAGGCGACGGCTGGACGGTGGATCCCTTTGGCGGGTTGGTGCGCGACGGGCGCATCTACGGTCGCGGGTCGTGCGACATGAAGGCCGGGATCACGGCCGCCATGTACGCCGCGGAGGCGATCCGCCGGGCGGGCGTGGAGTTGCACGGGTCCATCGAGGTGAGCGGGACGGTGGACGAGGAGAGCGGTGGCTTCGCCGGCATGGCCTACCTGGCCGAGCAGGGGCGCCTGAGCGCCGAACGGACCGATGCGGTGATCATCACCGAGCCCACCGATACCGACCGCATCTACATCGGGCACCGTGGCGTCTACTGGTTCGAGGTCACCACCCGCGGCCGCATCGCTCACGGCTCCATGCCCTTCCTCGGCGTCAACGCCATCTCCCAGATGGGCGTAATACTGGAAGAGATACGGCAGAGGCTCCTGCCCGCGCTCAAGAGCCGGACGACCGACGTTCCGGTGATGCCACCCGATGCGCGGCACGCCACGCTCAACATCAACGCGATAGCCGGTGGGCAGGCTGTGGATGGAATCCAGACACCATGCGTAGCCGACATCTGTCGGGCCATCTTCGATCGTCGCTTCCTGGCCGAGGAGGGATTCGAGTCGACCAGGGCGGAGATCGTGGAGCTGCTGGAGCGAGCCGCGCTCGAGTCGCCGGAACTGGTGTACGAACTGCGCGACCTGATGATCGTGCATCCCACGCATACCCCCGACGGAGCGAGCGTCGTCTCGGCCCTGCAGCAGTCGGTGCAGGCGGTGCTCGGTCGCCCGGCGGTACTGGCTGCAAGCCCGGGGACCTACGACCAGAAGCACGTGGACCGGATAGCCGGGGTACCGAATTGTGTCGCCTACGGACCTGGCATGCTCGACCTGGCTCACCAGCCGGACGAGTACTGCGTGATAGACGACATGGTGCAGTGCACGAAGGTGCTCGCGCTGTCCTTGCTGTCGCTGACTGCCTCGAAGTGAACCGTACCCGCACTCACCCTGTCCGGACGTGGCTGGCTGGCTGAGCTGGGCGGGTACGACCGTTGATCCGGCGGGACGACGGAACGACAGTCCTGCCGGATGTCCTTGTACCACTGCTTTGTCGACCGTCTTCACCAGCAGTTCGCACCTCTCCCCCCGTATGCGGCAGAGTTCCGTCCGCATCGCCGATCGTCTTACCGAGGGACACCGATGACACGTCGTTCTCGATGGACCGCTGCCCTTGCCGGCGCACTGCTGACGATGTCAGCCGCATCGCTGGCGAATGCGCAGTCGACAGGAGCAGTAGCCGGCCGTCTCACCGAGGCCAGCACTGGCAAGCCACTCGCCTACGCCCAGGTTTTTACTGAAGAGGATCGGAGTCGCGCCGCACGGTCAGACCAGGAAGGCCGCTACCGCCTGACCGGCCTCAACCCGGGAGCGCACACCATAGTGGTGCGGCTCGTCGGTTTCTCGAGCCGGTCGATCAGCGTGAACGTGGTGGCCGGTGAGACAACGACGGCCGACTTCCAGTTGACCGCGCAACCGCTTGCGCTGGATGCGATCGTCGTCACGGGTCAGGGCGGCGAGATCTCCAAGCGTCGCATCGCCACACAGGTGGACGTCGTGGGGCCGGAGCAGATCGAGGCCTCGCCGGCCAAGCGTATCGACGAACTGCTCCAGGCGAGCATTCCCGGAGCGCAGATCCGCATGACCACCGGTCAGGTGGGTGCGACGTCGATCATTCGTACGCGCGGCGTCACGTCGGTCAGCAACAACTCGACGCCGGTCATATACGTTGACGGCGTACGGGTGGACAACCTGAACACCATCGCCACCCTGGGCATGAACGTCTCGGGCGTGCGCTCACAGGGTGCTGCGACCAGCGCACTCGCCGACCTGCCGATGGACAACATCGAGCGGGTGGAGTTCATCCCCGGCGGTGCGGCAACGACTCTCTACGGCTCCGACGCTGCGAACGGCGTGATCCAGATCTTCACGAAGCGTGGCGCCGAGGGCAAGGCGAAGGGATACGTGGAGGCGCGAGTGGGCTACGACACGCCGCAGACGCAGTTCCTCTTCTTCGACCGTACCAAGGACCTGATCTACAGGAACGGCCTCACGCAGGGGTACTCGGCCGGCGTGGATGGCGGGAGCGAGACGATCACCTACAGCGCCTCTGGCAATCTCCGGGCAGCCGAGAGTCAGCGGATATATGGCGATAACCGGCAGTTCGGCCTGCGGAACGCCATCTCCGCGCGTCTGGGCTCCAAGGCGAGCTATCAGGGGACCATCTCGTACAACCAGAGCAATGCAGTGCGCTTCCGTAACGGGAACTCCGGCGGCTACAACGCGCTCTGGCTGCTCGAGGACGGGCGCGCGGCCGCACTTGGCTTCGACAACAATATCGACGACCTGGACGCGGCGGAGTACGCCCGGCTCAAGAACTTCATCACCGAGGCGGAGCGCCTCTCGGACAACAACGTGTTCTCGCGGTCGTGGATCACGTCGCACACGTTGTCGTACGACCCCATTCCCTCGCTCAAGACTCACGCCACCTTTGGCGTGAACAACCGATTCAGCAAGGAATCCGAGGTCGTCACGAACCAGTTCCTCATCGCCACCAAGTCGTTCCCCGCAGGCACGACGGACCGCGGTACGATCTCCAACTACGAGCGCAACTTCACCGGCTTCACCTTCGATATCGGACTGCAACACAGCGCCTCGATCGGCAACAACCTGTCGATCATCACCTCGGCTGGCGGGCAGCTATTCCGGAATGATGACGCCCAGGTGGCGTACACGGCGACCGACGTCCGGGATGGTGCGCAGACGATAGCCGGCGCCGGCCGCACGGCGAGCACGGACCTGGCTTACCGGGTCGCCAACTACGGTGTCTTCGCGCAGACGAACATCAGCTTCATGGAGCGCTACACCATGGAACTGGGAATGCGTGCAGACAAGAACACCGCGTTCGGCGAGAAGACCGGAGCCCAGATCTATCCCAAGTTCGGTCTTGTATACTCGCTGAGTGATGAGCCCTGGTTGCGCGACGTGGTGTCGGAAGATGTGGTGTCCGACCTGCGGCTCCGCGCTGCTTACGGCGTCGCTGGCCAGTTCCCGGCTCCGTTTGCCAACGACCGTACGATCGCCTTCAACTCCTTCAACGGTCAGCAGGCAGCCACCTTCGGCCAGCCGGGCAACATCGACCTGAAGCCGGAGCGCACCGGTACGCTGGAGTACGGCGCTGACATCGGTCTCTTCAACAACATCGCAACCTTCGGCCTCGGCTACTACTCCTCGACCACCACCGACGCGCTCATCAACACCCCGCCGGTGCCGTCCACCGGCCTCACGAGCCAGCTCCGCAACATCGGAGAGATCTCCAACAAGGGTCTCGAGCTGCGTGGCACTGTGACGCCGATCAGCCGACCGGATGTGCGCCTCACGCTGAACGCCGCCTACAACACCCTGACCAACCGGGTCGAGGACCTGCGGGGCACCCCGCCGTTTGCCATCAGCGGATACGGTGCCAGCACGGTGCAGGGCATCGTCGAGGAGGGCTACCCGATAGGCTACCTGCGCGGGAACAAGGCCATCTTTGACGAGAACGGCAACATCGTCGAGGTCCAGAAGTTGGCCTACCTCGGCAAGCCCAGCCCGGACAAGTTCGGCAGCTTTGGCGCGACGCTGGGCCTCGGCTCGCGTGTCACGCTGAGCAGCAGTGCCGACTACCAGTTCGGCGCCCAGCAGCAGTCGTTCGACCGCGCCTTCCGTTTCCTCTATGGCGTGGATGGTACGGAAGACTACGTGCCGGCCAAGGCCGTCGAGCAGTACAAGACGCGCTCAGCGGTCTGGCAGCAGGTCATGAATCTCTGGGTCGAGAACACGGATTACGTGGCGATCCGCACGATCACGGCTGATTACAAGATTCCTGAGCGCTTCGTGCCCGGCCAGGCCAACAATGCCCGGATCGCATTCTCCGTCACGAATCCCTGGCGCTGGACCTCATCGAACTGGGATCCGGAGACCGACCTCGCCACGGCGTCAGTGCAGGGTGGTGCCGCGCTGGGAGGCTACAACTACGCGACCGACTCCGCGCCGCGCACCTATCTCCTCACCCTTCGCTTCGGATTCTGATCATGCGCGCCCATTCCCTCGCCCGAGTGTCGGCACGCGTGGTCGCACCGCTGCTGGCAGTCCTGGCAACCTCGGTACTCATAGGCTGTGACGCCTTCAAGCCGACGGATGTCGTCAATCCCAACGTCACCGACAAGCAGTTCCTGAACACGCCCGGCGCTGGCGCGTCGTGGGTCCGCGGCACCCAGCGCCAGTTCCTCATCTCGCTGAACGATGTCGTGGTCAACAGCGAGCTCGCATCGGACAATTACTTCAACAACTACACGACGTTCTCGCAGAAGTTTGACCTGCCCGTGCTGGAGTACATCGACCCTCAGGTGCTGTCGATCCAGAGCAACCTGGCGCGACTTCGCGACATGGCCTCGTTCGGCCTGGACACGGTATTTGCCCGGGACACCATGGTCACGGCCAGCGATCGCGCCGAACTGCTCTATCTGCGTGGACTGGCAAAGCTGTTCATCGGTGAGACGTTCGTCGGCCTGCCGGCATCGGCCAACGGCGCCGTGGCGCCATGGCAGGACCACCTTCAGTCGGCGATCGAGGACTTTACCCAGGCCCGTTCAATCAGCCCCGACGCCGCGGCCAGGCAGAGTTCCACCCTGGCGATGGCTCGGGCCTACTACCGGCTCGGCAACAAGGCAAAGGCCGTCGAGGAAGCCACGGCGCTCCTGGCTGGCAACCCGACGTTCATCCGGAATGCCACCTTCGATCCGGTGAACGGCCCCACCAACACGATGCAGACGGTGCTGACGAGTTCCGTCAACAACTTCCAGCCACTTCCGCGTCTCGACTTCCTGGACCCCAAGTACCCGAATCGCGGGACGAATATCCAGAGTCCGATCGCGTACCTGAAGGCCGAGGAAGCACACCTGATACTCGCCGAGGCTCTGCTCGCCGACAACGCCGTCGCGGCGGCCAGGGATAGACTGAAGCAGTTGCTGACGCTGGTGCAGTCGCGGAGCACCGAACTCGTGGACAGCCGGCTGCAACTTCGGGGACGCGCGGGCGGGAAGGTCGTGTATCCGAACAGTGCGGACACCAAGGTCGCGTTCGGCCCTGGCGAGCCGCTGCGCGACGGGTTCGTCCTGACGCGCTCGGCCGGTGACGTCAGGGTCCCGGTCGTCTCCGGAACCTCTGTCACTGCCGCACGCATCGATGCGATCAACTCGGTGGATGACGGGCTCTACGTCCTCTACCTGATGCGCCAGGAGATCTTCATCGCCGAGGGCCGCCGGATGGCCGACCTGGGCATGCGCATGCCGGTTTCCCGGACGGAGGTCCTGGCGAACCCGAACACGCAGGACGGCGCACCTTATACTCAGGAGCAGGTGCCATCATTCATTCCGAATGACTTCGGCATGGATGCGTTCACATATGATGCAGCTGCCAGGACCGCTGTCATGTCGTTCGACATGAACCGCATCCTCGTGCAGAACAAGACGTCACCCAGCGTACTTCCCTTCAACTGACGTGCAAGAGGACATGATGCATCAGGACGCCCACGGAGCCCGATCCGGGCTCCGCCAGTCGTGGCGCCGCGCTGCGCTGAGCGCAGCGCTGTTACTCCCGGCGTACGCGCTGGTGGCTGGGGCCCAGCCTCCCCAGCAGTATCAGCGAGTGACCGTTGTCGGGATAGGCCCGACGAATTCGATCACCGATGTCCCGGGCATCAGGGTCGGAACCTACACCCGGTCGGATAGCGGCTATCGCACCGGCACGACGGTTATCCGGACGGAGCAGGGCGCGACCGCCGGTTACTCCCAGATGGGCGGGGCGCCCGGTACGAAGGAGACCGATCTCCTCAAGCCGGGCGGGTTCGTGCGCGCTGTCCACGCGATTGTCCTGAGCGGTGGCAGCGCGTACGGGCTGGACGCGGCGACGGGTGTCATGCGGTGGATGGAGGAGCACGGTTTCGGCGTGCCGATAGGTACCGCCGGGGTAGTACCGATAGTGCCAGCGGCCATCCTGATGGACCTGGGACGCGGCGGCGACTTCAAGAAGCGTCCCGACGCCGAGTTCGGTTACAAGGCTGCGGCCGCCGCCACCACCGATCCGGTGAAGAGCGGACGGACGGGGATGGGTATGGGCGCTGGCTGGGGTATGGGTACGGCGAGCGTGAAGCTTTCCAACGGCTACACCGTCGCCGCCATTGTCGGTCTCAACCCGGCCGGTTCGCCGATCGATCCGCGCACCTGCCTGCCCTACGGTCTCTTCCTCGAGCTGGGCAATGAGTTCAACATCGTCCAGCCCTCGAAGGCGGAGTGCGCGCGTGCGGGAGCAGGCGCTGGCGGGCCGAACGACGGCTCCGACAACGCCCCTACGAACACCACCATCGCGCTCGTCGCCACCGACGCGCCGTTGGAGGACCTGGAGGCCGAGCGCATGGCGGTGATCGCCAACGCCGGCCTGGCGCGCTCGATCCGTCCCATTCACGGCATAGGCGACGGTGACACGGTGTTCGGCATGGCGACGACGGCGCCGACCCACACGCTGACCAACGCCGACCTGCAGGCAATATTTGATGCCGGCGCCGATGCTCTGGGACGCGCAGTGGTGCACGCGGTGCTTGATTCCAGGCAGGTTGGCAGCAGTCGCGTCGGATATTGCCAGCAGTATCCGAGCGCGTGCGTCAACCGTCCCGCGGACAGGAAGTAGAGATTGTTTCCAGGCGCCTCGACCACCGTTCGAGGCGCTCCCCGGAGGTTGCTCTTTCAGATGGTGAGATGACGTGAAGCGATTCCTGAGCTGCCTGGCAGCCGTGATGCTGATCCTCGCCACGACCATTCCAGGGTCCGCCGCAACGCTGGCGGACACCCTCGACATCTATTTCATAGATGTCGAGGGCGGAAAGGCCACGCTGGTGGTCACCCCGACCGGTCAGTCCATCCTCCTGGATGCGGGCTTTCCCGGCGAGGGCAAGTTCGATTCAAGGCCCGGAGATCCGGCGAAGGCACGGGATGCACAGCGCGTCCTTGCCGCCGCTCGTGATGCCGGGCTCTCGCGCATAGACCTCATGGTGGTGTCGCACTATCACGCCGATCATTTTGGCGGGGTGATGGAACTGGCGCAGTTGATCCCGATCGTGGAATACATGGATCATGCGGCGCCGAGTGAGGCGGCGGAGGCGCGTGTGCCGGGCACGCTCGCCCTGTACCATGACTACGTGGCACTACGATCCCGGGCAAAGCATCGACCGGCGAAGGTGGGCGACCATTTCTCCGTTGGTGACGTGACCGTGGACGTGGTGGCGAGCGGCGGGAAGGTGCTTTCGAGCCCGCTGCCGGGTGGCGGGGAGCGCAACGCCGCCTGCACCGGCCCGGCGGTCCCGGCCCAGGAGGTGACTGAGAACCCCAATTCGACGGCCGTCAAGTTGACGTACGGCGCATTCTCCTATCTCGATGTGGGCGACCTGAGCGGGGATCCACTCCACGCGCTCGCCTGCCCGGTCAACCTGGTCGGCCAGGCCGACGTCTACAACGTGGCCCACCACGGTGGCGCCGACGGCGCGGATCCGGCACTGTTCGCGGCTGTGCAGCCGCGCGTCGCGCTGTTCAGCAACGGCGCCTACAAGGGTGCGGAAGCCGCCACGCTCAACACCGTCCGGGAGCTGGGAATCAGCGGCTGGCAGATGCACCGCTCTGAACGGCCCGGAGTCCAGAACATGCCTGATGCCCGGATCGCCAACCTGGACACCACAACCAGCGCCTGGATCAGGTTGTCTGCCAACCGCGACGGCTCGTTCACCGTCACCAACGGGCGCACGAGAGAGACCATGACATATCCCAGGCGCTGACGAGCGAAGTGCACGTCACGCCTTCACAGTTGCAGCACTGTCCCGAGGTCGTACATCCATGACTACCAGCATTCCCGTTGAGAGCAGGACAGCGACTGAAGTCGCACCCTATGGCACGCTCCGCAACTTCGTCGGCGGCGCACTGGTCGATGTTGCCGGATCGACGATTCCGGTCCACAACCCGGCGACAGGGGCGGTCATAGCACACGTGCCCATGTCCGGGAGCTCCGACCTGGACGCGGCAGTGAGTGCGGCGCAGGCCGCCCTGCCCGCGTGGCGCGCCCTCACCATGAAGGACCGGGTGCAGGTGTTGTATCGCTATCGTACCCTGGTCGAGAAGCACATGGATGAGCTGAGCCAGCTAATCGTCGAGGAACACGGCAAGGTGATGGCGGAAGCCCGTGCGGAGTGGCTCAAGGTCATGGAACTCACGGAGTTCGCCTGTTCGCTGCCGCAGATCGCGACGGGATCCGTGATGGAGGTCAGTCGCGGGGTGGAGTGCCGCACGGAGCGCACGCCTGTGGGAGTGGTGGCGTCCATCGTGCCATTCAACTTCCCGAGCATGGTGCCACACTGGACCATCCCCAACGCCATCGCACTGGGTAATACGTTCATTCTCAAGCCGTCGGAGATGGTGCCGCTGTCGGCGATGCGCACCGCCGAGCTTCTGGCGGAAGCGGGACTGCCGGCCGGCGTCTTCAACGTCGTCCACGGTGGACGCGAGACGGCTGAGGCCATCTGTGACCACCCGGGCATCGGTGCCGTTACGTTCGTGGGCTCCACAAGGGGCGCCCAGGCAGTCTACCGTCGTGCCACGTCCAACCTGAAGCGCGCGCTGTGCCTTGGCGGCGCCAAGAACCATCTCATCGTGCTGCCCGATGCGGAGCCCGAGATGACGGCCAGCAACGTCACCGCCTCCATGTCCGGCTGCTCCGGTCAGCGGTGCATGGCCGCATCGGTGATGCTGGCGGTCGGCGGTGACAGCGCGATGGACGGGATCGTGAAGGACGTCGTGAAGCACGCGAAGGCCCTCGTCACCGGCCGCGACATCGGGCCGGTCATCTCCGAAGCGGCCAGGACGCGCATCGAGAAGTACATCGACGAGGCGGAGGCCGCGGGAGCCCGGATACTGGTGGACGGTCGCAATGCCGTCGTTGAAGGGAAGGAAGGTGGATACTACGTTGGCGCCACGGTCATCGACGGCGTCACTCCTGAGATGAAGATCGCCCAGGAGGAGGTGTTCGGGCCGGTGCTCGCCATCCTGCGCACTGCCACGCTGGATGACGCACTGTCCGTGGAGAACCGCTCCCCATACGGGAACGCGGCCGCGGTGTTCACCGAGAAGGGATCATCGGCCCGCTACGTCGCCGAGCACGCGACCTCGGGAATGATCGGTGTGAACGTTGGCGTACCAGTGCCGCGCGAGCCGTTCGGCTTCGGCGGCTGGGGTGACTCGGCGTACGGAACCGGCGAGATCACCGGTGAGGCGTCTATCGAGTTCTGGACACGTACCCGGAAGACCACTACCAAGTGGAACCGGGATGCTGGCACAAACTGGATGTCCTGAGGATACCGGGAATGACTACCATGTCGACAGAGCTCGAAGCGCAGTGGATGCCGTTCACGGCCAATCGGGCATTCAAGCGTGCGCCACGGCTGCTCGTTCGAGCGAAGGGTATGCACTACACCACCGTCGATGGGCGGCAGGTCCTGGATGGGACCGCGGGCCTCTGGTGTGTGAACGCCGGGCACTGCCGTGAGCCCATTGTCGAGGCGATCGCGGCCTCGGCACGGGAGCTGGACTACGCACCCGGGTTCCAGCTTGGTCACCCGGCGGCATTCGAGCTCGCGAATCGACTCTCGGAGCTCCTGCCGGGTGATATCGATCGGGTGTTCTTCACCGGCTCCGGTTCGGAATCGGTGGATACTGCACTCAAGATTGCCCTCGCCTACCACAATGCACGCGGTGATTCGCAACGCGTGAGACTGGTAGGCCGCCAGCGCGGCTATCACGGGGTGGGCTTCGGCGGAATCTCCGTGGGAGGCATCGAGAACAACCGTCGGGCATTCGCCTCCCAACTGCTGCCCGCGGTGGATCACATCCGTCACACGCACGACCTGGCGCGGAACTCCTTCTCGCGCGGCCTGCCGCCGCACGGTGCCGAGTTCGCCGACGATCTGGAGCGGGTGATCGCCGAGCACGGTGCCGGGACGATTGCCGCCGTGATCGTGGAGCCAATGGCCGGTTCCACGGGTGTGCTCCTGCCGCCGGTGGGTTACCTGCAGCGGCTGCGAGAGCTCTGTGATCGTCACGGAATCCTGCTGATCTTTGACGAGGTCATCACCGGCTTCGGTCGTGTGGGAGGGGCGTTCGCCGCCAATGTCGTGGGTGTCACACCCGACCTGATCACAATGGCGAAGGGGTTCACGAACGGGGCCGTACCGATGGGCGCCGTGGGCGTGCGTCGGGGAGTGTACGATGCGGTGATGGAGGGTTCGCCTTCCGGTATCGAGCTCTTTCACGGCTACACCTATTCCGGTCACCCCCTGGCGTCGGCGGCGGGCCTTGCGACCCTCGACATCTACGCGTCCGAAGGTCTCTTCGAGCGGGCGGCCTCACTTGCTCCCTACTGGGAGGACGCGGTGCACGAGCTGCGGTCGGCGCCCGGCGTGATTGACGTGCGGAACTGGGGTCTGGTAGCCGGGATAGAGCTCGAGCCGCGCACCGGTGCACCAGGTACACGCGGCAACGATGCCTTCATTCGCAGTTTCGAGCGGGGAATACTCATCCGGGTCACCGGCGATACCATAGCTCTGTCGCCGCCACTCATCATCGAGAAGGCCGAGATCGATGAGTTGGTGGGCGTACTCGGAGAAGTGCTGACCGAGGTCGCGAAGAGCGGGCGCTGAACAGTTGCGGGCGTGCACGCACGCCATCCATGGCCGCCGGCAGCCGCGCCCCGTCCGTGTCCAACAGGGGCAGTGATGCCCGACAGGGGAAGGCGACGGAGCAAGGTGTTCCGTCGCCTTCGGACAGGGTCTGACAGGACCCGTCTGCCAACCCTGATGACGAACGACTTTTCAGCCGGAAGGGCTTCTGCACTCATCTACCCTTCCGTGACCTGTCAGGAGGAATAATGAGATCCATCTGGTTGCTTCCGCTGCTGTTGGGTGCCTGCGTGTCGGCGGGCAGCTCCACGGCAGCGCCGGCACGCACGATGCCGCCGGTGCAGGTGGACGGCCCATCGCTGATTGTGAATGGCAAGGCGCCGCTCGGTCTTCACTGGATCCGCACCTCGGCGGAACATCGCGCCATCCTGATCCAGGCCTACCGGGGGGCCGAGGCACGACTCAGGGAGATCGTTGGCCCGCTGGAACGCGGAAGCTGGGCGGTCATCATGGACGCTGACGAGACTGTGCTGGACAACTCGCCCTACTTCCAGCGGCAGGCGGAGCGGGGACATCTGAGCTTCGGCTATTACACGTGGCGCGAGTACATGGACGAGGCCATATCGCCGGCGCTTCCAGGTGCCTCCGAATTCACCCGGTTGGTAAATGAACTGGGCGGTCGGGTGGTGATCGTCACGAATCGCGCCGAGGACATGTGCGACAACACGCGTCGCAACCTTGCGAAGGTCAACATCCCCGCCGCCGCGGTGCTCTGCCGCGCACCAGGCGTGGAGGACAAGAATCCACGGTTCATGGCCGTGGAGAAGGGTGAGGTACCAGGACTCCCGCCACTCCGCGTCGTGATGTACTTCGGCGACAACATCCAGGATTTTCCCGGTATGTTCCAGGCCCAGGCACGGGATGCCTCCAACGCGGCATACAACGAGTTCGGCCGCTCCTGGTGGATCCTGCCCAATCCCCTGTACGGAAGCTGGGAGAGCAACCCGCTGCCGCCCGGTTCCTGAGTACGCGACAGAACGCCGCGTTGCTCATGAGTTGACAGTGCGCCCATCTGATTCGACGGAATCAGGTGGGCGTTCGTCGCCGGCATACTGTCAGGTGGACCAGCGAACACGGCAGTCGAACTCACGATGTGCCTCCCGGACAGGCAAGCCTCCGGAGCGCGGCTTCATGCGCAAGCACCGTCCGTGTCGCCCGCGCTCGAGCGAGATTCCATCGAGTCCAGCTCTGGTGTGGCCGCTCGCCGATCGAGTCGGTCCACTTCTCGAGCAGGGTGCGAGACGCGTTGCAGCGCTCCCCGATGGTGGCCGCATCCATCGCTCCGCCAGGGGCAACCAGTGAGGCGACCAGTATTGGCACTGCATCCCCGCCCAGCGATGCGAGGTAACGCAGGTCTGCACCTGGCGAACCGCTCTTCACATTCTCACCGCGCGTCAGATTGGACCGGGCCACGAGCGCATCGGGGTTCATCAGGTGCAGCGCGAACAGAACCAGATAGCCACTGATCACGGCACCGGCGGCAAAGGTGCGGGGACGGGAGCGCAGTACCGTCAGGGCGAGCCACGCGAAGAGGATTGCTATCCAGATCATGAACATCGTGGCGTAGAGCCTGTCGGTGGACATGCCGTAGTACTCGAGGTACAGACGCATCCGCGCCGCGGCCGAGAGGAGTATCGCGCCGAGGAGCGCCGACAGGGCGAGGGCCAGCCAGCGATGGATGGCCAGCGTGCGCGAGGCTGATGAGGGTATGAGCGCGCGCGTGGCAAGGATGACAGGGAGCAGAAGACCAGCGACCCACATCAGCTCGAAGAAGCCACGCCTGGCATACTCGGCATAAGTGAGCCCGGTTGTCCTGAGCACGAGTGCTTCGCCACCGAACAGCCAGCCCAACTGGGCCAGGATGAACACGGCGAACAGGATGTTGAGAGCGCCGAGCGAGACAATGACATCAGTGGCGCCAAGGGAGAGGGGGAACTGCGTGGGTCGAGGAGTGTCGTCAACAGGATGCGCCCTGAATGCGCGGCGCAGCCAGCCGGCCACCACCCAGGCAAAGAAGCAGGCGATCAGGATGTGGGAAGCGGCCACTTCAAGATCGAAGTTCAGGAGGCTGAAGTAGGATCCGAATACCGGGTCAGCCCTGGTGAGGAGCAGCGCGAAGACGAGGACAATGGGAGCAGCGATCAGTACCGCCCTGCCAACCTTCCTGACCTGCCCGTGGCTGGAAGCCGGAAGCGCCGACTGGAATTGCGCGTCGCGCAGAAGCAGTGGGACGGCGCCGGTAGCCACCTCGAGGCCGGTTTCGAAGGCGGCGCGTGTGAGATCGCGAATGCGGGCTGAGGCGATCCCGGCGGCGGGTACGCCTCCGATGGTCATGGCAAGGAGCACGAGTGCCGCGAGCATGCCCAGTATGTCGAACAGTTGGAGCATGGCTGCGTCGCGCCACGAGAGGGCCGCGGCCGACAAGGCCGCTGTCACGAGCCAGCCGATACTCTCACGCGAGAGGGGGCGCGCGGCGCGGCGGGTGAGCAGGATGACGACGGCGGCAAGGAGTGTGATCCAGACGAGGGTGCCCAGGCCTGACAGCCCATTTCGGAGTAGCGGATCGGCGAGGATGCCGAGCAGGATGGCGGCGAGCAATGCTCGGCGCGCGTCGCTGGCCTCCGGTGCGGCGGGGAGGGAGGCGGGATCCGAGTCGTGGCGCGCTCCCGTGGTTCTGCTGGAGTCTGGAGTGCCGGGCAAGTGGACGGCCTGGTCTGGATCGGCAGGGCTCAAAGGTCCTCGGGTTGGTTATCGCGAAGAACTTTATCAAACAAAGTCACGCGACGCAAGGGCATCCTTCTCGGCCGACATGGTCGTAGTGGCCTCAGCGTTGAGTCGCCTGTTATCGTAGCGTATGAAAGCAAGCCGGATCAGTCACCCCGCAGCCTCAGCGCAGGTAATCATGGCAGTCAGCAGCGTCAACATTCTCCTCAACGCGGCTCTCCTGATCGAGGCTGCCACATGAACGTTCGTGTCAGCGGCGCGTTCCTGATCGTACTCGCCTGCGCCTGGCCAGGCGCAGCCGCCCCAGGGCAGAACGGTGTCCAACCAGCGGAGCGGACGGCGATCGAGCCGGAGGCCATGTTGCGACCGATCGGTCACGCCACGCGCACGACTGCGAAGATCGACATCGATGGTCGGCTGGACGAGGCGGTGTGGGCGACGGTGGATTCGCTGGATGGCTTCATCCAGTCGCAGCCGGACGCCGGGCGGCCGGCGACCGAGCGGAGCGTGGTCCGGATCATCTACGACGACCGCTACCTCTACGTGGGTGCCCAGCTCTACGAGTCGGAACCCGGCTCGATGGTCATCTCCACCCTGGAGAAGGATTTTCCCGGCGAGAGCACGCGTGACTACGACATATTCGGCCTCACGCTCGACACCTTTCTGGACCGGAAGAACTCCTTCATCTATCTCGTCAATCCGATGGGCGCGGTGAGGGACGGGCAGACCTACGACGACAGCCGTGAGACGAACTTCTCGTGGGACGGCGTATACGAGGTGAAGACCCGTATAGAGGACTGGGGCTGGAGTGTGGAGATGGCCATTCCCTGGAACAGCCTGCGGTTCGATCCGTCCAGACCGGACCAGGTATGGGGGCTCAACCTGCTGCGCCGGGTGCGCAGAAAGAACGAGGATTCGTACTGGGCACCCATGGATCGTCGCGATCCGGTGCACCGCATGTCGAAGGCCGGTACTCTGGAAGGGTTGCGGGGCATGCGCAGCAGCCGGAACCTGATGATCACGCCCTACGCCTCGGCGACCAGCGCCTCGGGCGCGGTAACGGCTCCGGGGGATCGCGGCGGCAACGTCGACGCAGGCTTCGATCTCAAGTATGGACTGACCCCGAAGCTCACGCTGGACCTGACTTACAGGACCGACTTCAGCCAGGTCGAGGTGGATGAGGAACAGGTGAACCTCACCCAGTACTCGCTCTTCTTCCCCGAGAAGCGTGACTTCTTCGTGGAGAACAGCGGCGTCTTCTCATTCGGGGACGTGGCTGAGCGTGGATACAGGATGGGGGCCAGCCTTCGCGATTTCACGCTCTTCCACTCGCGCCGCATAGGCCTCAGGGGAGGGCGTCCGGTGCCGATCATTGGCGGAGGGCGCACGACAGGTCGGATCGCCGGCTTCGAGGTTGGCATGCTGGATATGCAGACGGGGGCCGATGGTGCCTCACCCGGCGAGAATTTCGCCGTAGCTCGCGTCCGGCGTGACATCCAGGGCGTGGACGTGGGCGGGATCATGGTGAACCGGCAGAGCACCGATGGCAGCGGAAGCTTCAACCGGAGTTGGGGTGTCGATGCCTCGACTCGCCTCCTGGGAGACCTGATTCTGAGTTCCTACGTGGCCGGGACGGACCAGACGGACGACCTTCCCGGCGGACACCTTGCCAGCCGCCTGACTGCCGCGTGGAGGGACCAGCTCTGGGATATCTCGGCGATGTACAAGCAGGTCGGCGAGGGCTTCGCTCCGGGAGTGGGCTACGTGCGCCGAACGGGGATCAGGCAGAGCTACGCCACGATAGGCGCACATCCCCGCCCGAACATTGCTGGCGTTCAGACGGTGAATCCATATGTCGAGTTCGACTATATCACGTCTCCTTCGGGACTGCTCGAGACGCGTACAGGCACGGCCGGGCTGGGTATCGAGTTCGACGACGGAAGTACTCTGAGCAGCGAAGTGCACGATCGGTTTGAACGACTGGACAGGCCGTTCACCGTGAGTGGCGGGGCGAGCGTGGCGGAAGGGAGCTACGCCTTCCGGGAGGGCAGGCTCAGCTACAGCTCCAGCCAGGGCCGGTCGCTGTCAGGACGGGTCACCATTTCTGGCGGGGACTTCTTCGACGGCGATCGGCGTTCGGTGGGCGTGGGCGCGAATTGGCGCGCCAGTTATCGCCTGGCCATCGAACTGCGCGCAGATCACAACGACATCCGGCTTCCCGGCGGCGACTTCACCGCCGACCTGTACGGTGCAAAGGTGCGCTATTCGCACTCCACCAAGCTATTCGGGAGCGCATTCGTACAGTACAACCAGGCGCTCGACCAGATGGTGACCAACCTCAGGGCGAACCTGATCCATGCCCCACTGAGCGACCTCTACCTGACCTACACGGAGCGCCGCGACATGGGTGGCGACGTTCAGGAGCGTCAGCTCGCCATGAAGGTGACGAGGATGATCGCCTTCTGAGGTGCCCGTCGGGACATGTCGAAACTCCTGATTGGATCCGGCTGGTCGGGGCCCGGTTTCATTCAGCCTGCGCCGTCGCGACGCGAGTTCGCGTCTGTTCCGGGCCCCCACTCCAGGACATCGATCCGGACCTGGGCGCGTCCCTGATGGATGTAGCCCAGTTGCCGTGCGGCACGCCTGGAGAGATCTATGATGGTGTTGCGGGCGGCCGCGCGGGCGCCCCACGGACCGCGATCCACGACGCGCACCTCGACGGAGCGATCGTTCCGGGTATTCGTCACGCGGAGCAGGGTGCCAAAGGGGAAGCCACGGTGGGCGGCGACCAGGTCGTCCTGACGGAAGATGGTGCCGCTGGCGGTCTCCCTTCCCTCGAACTTGTCGGCATAGTAGGTGGCCTCACCGCGCACGCTCCGGATCACTCGCTGCACCGCGCGAGGCGGCAGCGAGTCACGTAGCGACGACGGCAGCCCGCCCTGGGCGAAATCCCTGCCGACGGGGGACGCCGGAGTCAAACGGATCCGGAGTGCCGGAGGATTTGCCGCGAGCCTGGCGAGAGGAGAGGAGTCGGCGGGTGCCGCGGCGAGCATTGCAGCCAGGGGATGCTCGGCCAGCAATGCCGAAGGAGCGGGCATGCCGTCGCTCACTGTCGCACTATCCGTGACGCAGGCAGTCGCTGCACTGGCCAGGGCGACGGCCCCGAGAAGCGCCGTCGCGGATTTTCGTGACATTCAGGAACTCCGGTTTGTCCACCTGACCATCGCCTGGCTGCCTGTTCGGGGCAGGTGGGCCGTGAAGGATGCGTGGTCAGCTCTGAAGTGCAGTGAGAAAGAATAACCGTCAGCGGTCGTTCCCGTCACCCCCGCGAAAGCCGGGGCGAGCCCGGCCGTGTCACTGACGCCGGACCTCGTTCTGCTCGAGTTCGCCACGAAACGGGGAAGAGCTGCGTACAGAACTGTCAGGTGTCGCGCAGTCGATGTGGTGGCGTGAGGGGGGTGAACGTCTTCCTGCCGTTCGCCATCCATTGGCCCTGCAGAACTCCTGTATCGAGTGCTGTCCACTGGTCGCGTGCACGGGGAGACCCCAGGCCGGGCGACACAAGCATCTGGTTTCCTGTCGGCGGGCGGCTGCCGGTCAACCGGGAACACCCCGCAGAGGTTCACACCCTGGAGGATCGAGCGATGTACTCGCGTCAGCTATCGATCACGGCAGTCGCAACGCTGTTCATGGTGATGGCGCCGGAGGGCGGGCTACCTGCACAGCCGACGGCCACCGCCGCCGCGGCCGCTGAAGTGAGAGCGCGGTATGCCAAGCGGGAGGTGCGAATCCGCATGCGAGATGGCACCGAGCTGTTCACCGCCATCTACACTCCGCGCGATACCACGAGGAGTTATCCGATCCTCCTCATGCGCACTCCATACAGCGTCGGGCCGTATGGTGCCGACGCCTATCCGGCTGCCCTCGGACCGTGGAAGTCCTTTCAGGAGGACGGATACATCTTCGTCAACCAGGATGTTCGCGGCCGCTACATGAGCGATGGCTACTACTCGTTCATGACTCCTCATCTGGACGTCAAGCGTGGTCCGAAGGACGTCGATGAATCCAGTGATAGCTACGATACGATCGAGTGGTTGTTGAGGAATGTCCCGCGCAACAATGGCCGGGTGGGCACGTGGGGCAATTCCGCGCCAGGTTTCTTCGTTGCCGCCGGGCTCCCCGGCGCACATCCGGCGCTCAAGGCAGCGTATCCCTCCGCACCCATGATCGACTGGTATCTGGGCGACGACCGTCATCACAACGGAGTGCTCACGCTGGCCCAGACGTACAATTTCATCAGCGGCTTCGACCAGCCCCGCGACGGCCGGGTAACGACCTATCCCGCCCGTCCCACCCCACCCACGGGCGACGGCTACAACTTCTTTCTCCGTGAAGGCCCGCTGGAAGACTTCTCGCAGCGGTTGCTGGACGGCCGGGTGGCTTTCTGGGACAGCCTGATGGCGCATCCCAACTACGACGAGTTCTGGCAGAAGCGCAGCCTCTGGAGGCACATCAAGGACATCGAGCCGGCTGTGCTGACTGTCGGCGGCTGGTACGACGCCGAGGATCCCTATGGACCACTGCGGCTGAACGAGTCACTGGAGGACATGAGTACCGACACCCGGCGTACCCTGGTCATGGGGCCCTGGGGTCACGGCGACTGGAACCGGTCCGACATGGAATCCTTCGGCCCGTTGCAGTTCGGGAGCAGGACTGGCCAGTTCTTCCGCGACAGCATCGGAGTGCCGTTCTTCAGTTGCCTGCTCAAGGACCGCTGTGACAAGCCGTTGCCGCGGGTGCTTGCCTTCGAGACCGGGACAAACGCCTGGCGCACCTTTGATCGTTGGCCGCCAGGACAGGTCGAGTCCAGGTCGCTCTACCTGGGCGAGAACGGATCCCTGTCATTCGACCGCCCCACGTCAACGGACGGTGCGGACGAGTACGTGAGCGACCCGGCCAGGCCAGTGCCGTACACCGAGGCGAGGTCCTTCGGTTACTACAGGCTCTACCCGATCGAGGATCAGCGTTTCGCCAGTCGGCGGCCCGACGTACTGGTCTACCGGACGGCGCCACTCACGGAGGATCTCACGCTGGCTGGTCCCATACGCGTGACGCTGCACGTGGCCAGCACTGGTACGGACGCCGATTTCATCGTCAAGGTGATCGACGTCTGGCCCGACGTGCCGCCACCAGCTCGTGGCGCACCGCCGCCTGCTCCCGGCGCCCCCGATCCGGCGATGGACGGCTACGAGCAACTGGTGAAGGGCGACATATATCGCGCGCGCTGGCGCCGCTCGAGGGATGTGCCCGAACCGCTGATTGCCGGCAAGCCGGACTCCATCAACTACACCCTGCACGACGTCCTTCACACCTTCAGGAAGGGGCATCGAGTGATGGTTCACGTACAGAGTTCCTGGTTCCCGCTCATGGATCGGAACCCGCAGACGTTCATCCCGAACATCAATACCGCCACTGCTGCGGACTTCAGGCGGGCAACGATGACGATCTTCCGCTCCGCTACGCGGCCGTCCAACGTCAGCCTCCCGGTGCTCCCATGAAGGCCCCGACCTCCATCGGGTTGGCGGCGGCGATGGTGGGCGCGTTCATCGCGCCCGTACCAGCCCAGGCCCAGACGTCGCAGATCCTTCCCGGTCCGACCGGCAGGGCGGCTATCCGCTTCGAGATCTCGGTGCCGACATCCGTCCGCGCCGAGCCGACCACGGGCCGCGTCTACGTGATGCTCTCGAAGAACAACGAGCGCGAACCGCGGCTGCAGATAGGACGTGTGGGCGCACCCATGTTCGGGCGTGACATCGAACGGTTGGCACCCGGCCGAGCAGCAGTCATCGATGGCACCGAACTCGGCACTCCGGTCACCGATCTGGCTGATATTCCAGCGGGAGAATACTGGGTGCAGGGCTTCGTGAACGTGTACAGTGAATTCAGGCGTGCTGATGGTCATGTGCTCTGGATGCACGACGATCAGTGGGAGGGCCAGAGGTGGCCGATCTCACCTGGCAATCTCTACAGCACACCGCAGAAGATCCGTATCGATCCGATGTCGCGGCAGGTGGTGAAGCTGGTGGCCGACCAGAAGATCCCGCCCATCGAGCTGCCGGCCGATGACGAGTTCGTCCAGCGCTTCAGGTTCCAGAGCCCATCCCTGACGAAGTTCTGGGGACGACCGATCTACCTGGGCGCGACGGTGCTCCTGCCGCGTGGCTATGCCCGCAGCACGACGGCGTATCCGGTCAACTATATCCAGGGCCATTTCTCGACCGCCGCACCGTATCGCTTCGACAGCGACACGGCGTTCCGGAACGCCTGGATGCAGCCCGATTTCCCGGGTGTGATCGCTGTGACATTCCAGCACCCCACTCCGTACTTCGACGATTCCTATGCGGTGAACTCCGTGAATGTCGGCCCTTACGGCGACGCCATCATGGAGGAGCTGATTCCGGAGCTGGAGAAGCGTTACCGCACCATCCGTGAGCCGTGGGCCCGCTGGCTCTCCGGCGGTTCCACGGGTGGTTGGGAGGCGCTTGCCCTGCAGGTGTGGCAGCCTGATTTCTTCGGCGGCACGTGGGCCTACTGCTCAGACCCGGTCACCTTCACTGACGTGGAGGGGATCAACATGTACGAGGATGAGAACGCCTTCTACAAGCAGGTAGGTGACTGGCATCGCACCCCCACCGTGAACTCGCGCGAGATCAACGGTGAGATCAGGCAGACGTCGCAGCAGCGCAACTGGATGGAGCTGGTCAACGGCACCAGGGGGCGCAGCGGGACGGGGCAACTGGACATCTGGTCGGCTGTCTTCGGCCCCATCGGCGACGATGGCTACTTCAAGCCGGCGTTCGACAAGCGTACCGGTGTGATCGATCACTCGGTAACGCAGTACTGGAAGGAGAACTTCGACATCCTGCACTACCTGAAGCAGAACTGGGCCACCGTGGGTCCCAGGCTGGTGGACAAGCTGCACATCTACACTGGCAACATGGACAACTTCTTCCTGGACCGTGCCACGCGCGAGCTGGAAGCGTGGATGAAGACCACCGAGAACCCTCACTACCCGGGATATTTCCTCTGGGGAGACCAGAAGGGACACTGCTGGATCGGGCCTGTCAGCAATGCGGAGAGACTGAAGGAGATGGCGGAATTCGGGCTGAGGAAGAAGCCCGAAGGCACGACGACCCCCTGGTGGAACTACTAGCGCGATCTCAACCTCCAACTGTGGACCCAAGACACGTGACCAGATCTCGTTCGTGGGCAGGAGCCCTGATGTTGATGGGCGCCCTTGTGGGCAGTGCTGTACCGGCCAGGAGCCAGGGCCCGACGCGACCTTTGAATGGAACGGTACGCGAGGAGGGGAGCCGGACCCCGATCGGCTCCGCGCAGATTGTGGTGAAGGGCACGACCATGGGCACGGTGGCGCGCGACGACGGTACGTTCACGCTGCAGGTGCCTCAGGGCGACATCACGCTGACCGTGCGGCGGATCGGCTATCCACCCACCGACGTTGCCGTGGGAGCGAACGTCTCCACCGTCGAGGTGCTCCTGCGACGCGACGCACTCAACCTGGATCAGGTGGTGGTGACCGGGCAGGCGACGGGCATCTCGCGCCGCAACCTGGCCACCTCCGTCGCCAGTGTGAGCGCCGATGAGCTGACGAAGGTCTCGACGCAATCGATCGAGAATGCCTTCCAGGGGAAGATCGCAGGCGCCCAGATCTCCCAGTCCACTGGTGCACCTGGTGGTGGAAACAGGATGCGACTGCGCGGCATCTCCTCGATCCTGGGGTCGGCGCAACCGCTCTACGTTATCGATGGCGTGATCGCGGCTGACGTGGCCATTGCCTCGGGCACCAACAAGGTGACGCGAGCATCCGGATCGAGGATATCCGTGGCGAGCCAGGAGTCGCCCGTGAACCGGATAGCCGACCTCAACCCCAACGACATCGAGAACATCGAGATCCTCAAGGGGTCGGCGGCATCGGCGATCTACGGTTCCAAGGCGTCCGGTGGCGTCATCATCATCACCACCAAGCGTGGAACGCCTGGCGCACCGAAGTTCTCACTGCGCTCGGGTGTCGGCACGGCCAGGCTGGCTTACAGGAATGGCTCACGGCGCTTCCAGTCGCTGGAGGACGCAGTGAAGGCCTACGGCCCGGGAGTCTCCGACTACTACAACACGAACACCGTCCTCGACTACGAGGATCTGGCGTACGGCGAGCACCCGGTGAACACGGAGACCTCGCTCAGCGTGAGCGGTGGCTCGGACAACACACGCTACTTCGTCTCGGGGCTGTTCCGGGACGAGGACGGGATCGTTCGCAATACCTACGCGAAGAAGACGGGCGTGCGGCTCAACCTGGACCAGAAGGTTGGCGACCGGATAAGCATGCAGGTTGGCTCCGAGTTGCTGCGGACGAGCAACGACCGCGGCCTGTTCGGCAACGACAATACGGGTACCTCCATCGCCTACGCGCTCACCAAGATCCCGAGCTTCATCGACCTTCGCCCCGGCGCGGACGGCAAGTACCCCAGGAATCCGTTCCACAACTCCAATCCGCTACAGACGATCGACCTGTTCAAGAACGAAGAGTCGGTCTGGCGAAGCATCACGACGGCCCGGGTCACTGTGGATGCCCTCACCACCGACGATCACAAGTTGCAGTTCATAGCCTATGGTGGGGCAGACGTTCTAAACCAGAAGAACGTCATCTATTCGCCGCCCGAACTTCAGTTCGAGCCGCTGGATGGGCTACCGGGCACGACCGCGACATCCTACACCGACAACGTGCAGGGCAACCTGAACGTCAACCTCGTGCACGGCTGGACGCCGTCGGCCAGCCTTGGTATCACGACGCAGCTCGGTACCCAGTACGAGCGCCGCACGCTGGGCCAGACTCGTACCTCGGCACAGAACCTTCTCGGCGGCCTGGAGATAGTGAACGCCGGCACCATTCGCGACGTCGATGAATCGCGGCTCAAGGTCGTGGACTTCGGCATGTTCGGACAGACCGAGATCCTCTTCCGGGAGCGGCTGTTGCTGACGCTTGGTGCGCGAGCTGACCGGAGCAGCAACAACGGCGACACGAAGAAGTTCTTCCTCTTCCCCAAGGCGTCGGCATCGTACCGGTTCCCCGAGCTTCGACCCGGCCTGGTGGATGAACTGAAGTTCCGTGTGGCGTATGGTGAGACGGGCAACCAACCGCTCTACGGCCAGAAGTTCACGGGGCTCGACCTGTCCAGCATAGGTGGGATCGGCGCCTTCCGCGTCGGCAACACGCGCGCCGCATCGGACATCCGTCCGGAGCGTCAGCGCGAGTTCGAGACTGGTGTGGACGCGGCGCTGTTCGGTAACCGCGCGACTGCCGAGGTCACTGGATTCCGTCGCGACATCTCCGACCTCCTCATCACGCGCACGCTGGCTCCGACGACCGGGTTCAGTTCGGAGATATCCAACGGAGCCGCGATGGAGGTGTGGGGGCTGGAGACGGCAATCGGTGGGTTCCCCGTAATGACCGACCGGTTCAGTTGGAACACGCGCTTCAACTGGGGCATGAATCGCAGCAAGATCACCGATCTTCCGGTACCCACCTTCCTGCTCGGATCGCCGCAGGTCGGCGCGATCAGGATCGAGAAGGGGAAGTCGGCCACGCAGATCATTGGCAATGACACGCTGCCCCAGCCTGGCGGGCGGGTGGTGGTGCCCGTGGTCATCGGCGACGGCAATCCGGACTGGAATGCCGGTTGGTCGAACGAGATCAGCTACGGGCCGCTCTCGATCTATGCACTGATAGATCGACAGCAGGGTGGCATGCTGGCCAATGGTACATGGCGCCACTACGACCTGGGTCAGAATTCGCGCGACTATGACGAGCTCACGTCCGACGGTCGCAAGCTGGGTGAGGTTCGCCGCACCTCGTACCTGCAGGTGACGAGCATCTACTACCAGGATGCGTCCTACACCAAGCTGCGTGAGGTCACGCTCAACTATGACATACCACTCAGCCTGATCGAGAAGTGGACTTCCAGGGTGGAGGGCGCGAAGCTGTCGCTGAGTGGTCGGAATCTCATCTGGTGGACCGACTTTCGAGGTGGCGATCCGGAAGCACAGAATTTTGGCGGCGGTGGCGCGCCCGACGCTGTGCAGCGCAATCGTGAGCTTGCCGCCTACCCTGCCAGCCGCTCGTACTGGCTCAACCTCAGCGTGAGCTTCTGATGATGCGCACACTCAACGCGCGCGCGCGCTCGTTCGCGCTGCCCATGGCGCTGGCAACCGTCGCCCTCCTCGGTGCATGCAGCGAAGTAGTGGTCCCCAACTACAACTCTCCCAGCACCGACCGACTGACCACCAATCCAACCGCGGCGACCGTGAACACCACCGTCGTCGGGTTGCTGGTAGGGATTCGCGGCAGCGTCGGCACCTGGGCGACAGGACTGGGAGTGCTCGGACGGGAGATCCTCAACCTGGACACTGCCGAGCCGCGCAGCGTCAATGCCTACCTGATCGGGCCGCTGGAGCCGGGCGGCTTCGGGGTGGACCAGGGGTGGACGGCGACCTACCGCAACCTGCGTACAGCCGTGACGTTGCTCGATGCGGTTGAGAAGGTGCCCGAGTACACCGACGCGCAGAAGGCCGCCGTGCGCGGATTCGTGAAGACGGTGATGGCGCAGGATTACGTGAACCTGCTCCGCGTGCGGGACACCTTCGGGATAGTCCTGGACGTGAATCCCGACCCCGCCGTGATGGGCGAATTCGTCAGCCGGGAGGCGGCCTACACCCGGGTCAGCGCCCTCTTCGATGAGGCCAAGGCTGATCTGCTTGCCGGGGGATCTGCCTTCCCCTTCCCGCTCACGACGGGTTTCGCCGGCTTCAATACTCCGACGACCTTCCTGCGCGTGAACCGGGCACTCAAGGCACGATCGGACATCTACCAACTGCACTGGGCGGACGCACTGACGTCCCTTGGCGAATCGTTCATCAGTACCGCGTCGTCGACTCCGGCAGCGCTCGCCGCGGGCGTCTACCATGTCTACTCGACCACCTCCGGAGATGCCACCAACCCCCTCTTCGATCCGGGTCCAAGGAATCTTGTCGCGGTTCCGGACTTCCTCACCGACGCGCAGTTGCGACCAGATGGAACCATCGATCTCCGGGCGTCGTCCAAGGCGCAACTCATGCCCACCAGCCTGTCGACCCAGGGCGTCAGCTCGAATGTGAGGATCACCGCTTACGCCAGCAACATCGCGCCTGTTCCATGGATCAAGAACGAGGAACTGATCCTGCTCCGTGCCGAGGCGTACAACGGTCTGGGCAACCGCGCCGCGGCGATCGCCGACCTGAATTTCGTTCGCGTCAACTCGGGCGGGCTGGCACCGCTGCCCGACGACTACGCCGGGGACCTGGTCGACGAGATTCTCTACAATCGTCGTTACTCCCTGTTCGATGAGTACGGGCACCGCTGGGTGGACAGCCGTCGCTACGGTCGGCTGGAGACGCTACCGAAGGCCCTGCCGTCCCACCGTATCTTTCCGCGTGTGCCGATCCCCATCGACGAGTGCAATCAGCGCCCCGTCGCACCTGTCGGCTGCGTGAACGTGCTGGGCTTCTAGCAAGTCCGGGGATAACATGGCAGGAAGACGTGTCGGGCCGCTTGCTGTCCGACGCGTCCCTTGCCATGGTGCAGTTGCTCGTTGTTCAATCCATCCCGATCGATCACCGCACCCAACTCAGGAGTGGAGATGGAGAGAAGAGAGTTCGTCCGCTCGTCGGCGCTCAGCTCGGTTGCCCTTGGCTTCGGGCACATGCCGTTGCCAATTTCCACCCTTGAACAGACCTCGAGCAGCATGTCCGACACGCTTTCCGGTGCGGCGACCCGCAAGATCCTCATCGCCGGCGGCGGTTTTGGCACCGACTTCATCCGATACATGGCCGAGCTGACGGGCAAGAAGCGCCCGCGACTCTGCTACCTCCCGACGGCCTCCGCCGACCGGCCGGACGGAAGCATCAGTTGGTTCCGCAACTGCGCCCCGCTGGACGTCGAGCCATACGTCCAGGAGAGCTTCATAGCCAGCACCCGCCAGGACAAGGGGTGGGATGAGGTATTCCTCTCCATGGACGGGATCGTGGCGTCCGGAGGCAACACGCTCAACCAGCAGGCTATCTGGAAGGCACAGGGAATAGACGAGGTGCTGCGGCAGGCCTGGGACAGGGGGATAGTGCTGGGAGGAGCCAGCGCCGGATCCCTCTGCTGGTTCGAGGAGGGCACCACCGACTCCCGCCCGAAGGAACTCTCCATCGTCAAGTGCCTCGGCTTCCTGAAAGGGAGTCACTCTCCCCACTACGACGCCGAAGCGGAACGCCGTCCCACCTACCATCGCCTCATTGGTTCCGGGCAAATGAAGCCGGGTTATGCCTGCGACAACAATGCCGGCATCTACTTCGAGGACAATGAAGTACGTCGCGTGGTAGCGACCCGCCAGGGAGCGAAGGTCTACCATGTGAGCCTGGTGGGAGGGAAGGTCGTGGAGCGGGTGATGGAGCCTGAAATGATCAGCTAGCGATTCGCGCTCCTCGCCGCGCCCACTGGAACGCCCAGGAATTGAACTGAGTCAGGCTGCGGCGTGCCTTCAGACAGGTGCATCGGACAGCCTGGTAGCCTCATCTTTCCCGAGACGCAAGGAATGATGTCATGCGACATCCGGAACCTGCTGATACAGCGGAGCGGCACGGGCGTCCACCGCCCGTCGTGCCGGACGCCGAGGAACTGGGAGAACTGCTTCGCAGTTACTGGCATCCGCTGGTGGCATATGTGACTCGTCTGCTCGGCGAGACGGCTGTGGCCGAGGATGTGGTTCAGCATGCGTTCGTCCGGATATGGGAACGTGGGCATGCCGTACCCCAGGGGGACGAGGCGCGTCCATTCCTGTACAGAGTCGTCCGGAACCTTGCTTCCAATGAATGGCGGCGTCAGCAGACGCACACGGAGTGGATGGACGAGGAGATGTCACTCGGTCCACCGGCGATCATGCCCAGCCAGTCGTTGGAGGAAGACGAGCTGGCTGCCGCGCTCATGGCTGCAGTGGAACGCCTTCCCGGACGCCGCCGCGAGGTCTTCGTCCTGTCGCGCTACCACGCTCTGACCAACAGGGAGATCGCGGACGTTCTCTCCATCGCCCCCCAGACGGTGGCGAACCAACTTGTGAGTGCGCTACGTGAACTCCGGGTGATGCTCAGCCCGTACCTGGAGGAGCGGCCACTACCGGGGCTCAAGATCATGCGAAGCGAGGACAGGGCGGCCGGTTGAGCCGTGCCGTTTGAGCCGCCGATGGTATACTGGTCGTTCTGACGGGTTGAGGTCTGTGAAGACGCTCGTCCGGGAACCTTCCCGGATCAACGTTCAACACAGGCGACCTGTGGACGAACTCATTCTCGCTGCGCTCCAGGAGCGCATCGCGCGCGACGACGCCATGCGACTGGAGTCATGGCGACTTGCGTCACCGCACAATGAGGCCCATTACCAGGCCATGGCTCGGATCTGGGGACTTGCTTCGCGTCCCGATCCGCTCGAGCCACGGAGTGGTACCGTGCCGTCGCTCGGCAAGCTGCGCTCGCGACGATTCATGCGCGGACCCAGGAGCAAGGTCGCGTATTCCGGCTGGGCGCGCGGTGCGCGATGGACGGCAGCGGTTGCTGCGGCCGCCGCGATCCTCCTCCTCGTCATGCGCCAGCCATCTGGTGCGGACGGCACCGATACCGGCTTCAGCGCCTCGGAGTTCGTGACGGACCAGGCCGAGATGGTCACGGCAAGCCTGGACGACGGGAGCGTGGTGCGGCTGGCACCGGAGAGCAGGCTGCGAGTGGCGCCCGTGGCTCATCGCCGCGAGGTCTGGCTGGATGGCGAGGCGTTCTTCGCCGTTGCCCGTGACAGCGCACGTCCGTTCACGGTACGCACGAGGGCCGGCAGTGTGGAGGTGCTCGGCACACGCTTCGACCTCCGCGTGATGGGCGATGAGCTCCGGCTGGTTGTTACCGAGGGGAAGGTCGCGCTGGTGAGCGGAGGGCATCGACTCCACGTAGTAGCTGGTCAGATAGCGCATGTGACGGGTGATGGAGTGCCGGTGGTGGAGGGTGCCGTGAAGGTGGACTCGCTGCTCGCCTGGGCCGGTGATTTCATCGTGTTCCAGAGCACACCGCTGCATCGGGTGGCGCGTGAACTGGAGAGCCGCTACGGCGTGCGGGTACTCCTGCCTGACAGTTCGGTAGCCTCGAGAACGGTTACCGCATGGTTCACCAACCAGAGCTTCCCGCAGGTGTTTCACGCGATCTGCAGAGCCGTCGACGCTCACTGCAGCCTTCGCGACAACGTCGCGAGCATCGAGCCATAGATCACGTTGTTCTGCCCTGGCGAGCGCGCCAGGGTCCATTCATGAGAGGCAAGGGGGCCCCATGTCGCGAAGTCTGGTATTACTCATGTCGCTGGCCGTCGCGCTGCCAGCGACAGAGGCTGTCGCACAGCGCGTCGTAACCCTCGCCGGCGCAAGGACCACGACGGATCGTGCGAACGCGCCGGCTACAGCGAGCCCGCTGGAGCGTCCGGCCAGGTTCACTGCCCAGGATGTCGAACTCACCAGCGGGCTCGAACTGCTCCACGCTCGCTCCGGGGTGGCACTGGCGTTCAGTCCCGACTTCATGCCGGCCGGCCACCGGGTGAGTTGCAGTTGTGCCGACCTCACGGTGGGGCGCGCACTCTCCGTGATGCTGGCCGGCTTGCCGCTCGTGCCGACGGCCCTCGACGGCAATCTCATACTCATCGCGCCGCCGGAGGGCGCTGGAGGGGCTGGTACACCCGTGACAGCCGGGCAGGGCGTCGAGCGGTCCACGACCGTGACGAGCCCCATCGTCGCCGGACAGATCAGTGGCCAGGTCATCAATTCCGGGACAGGCCAGCCAGTTGCCGGCGTGCAGATTCTGGTCCTCGGGACCAACCTCGGAGCCATGTCGCGCGAGGACGGTCGGTACACGATTGCGGGTGTCCCTGATGGCACCTATCGACTACGCACCCAACGCCTCGGCTTCACCTCCGACGAGAAATCGGTGACCGTTGCCGGGGCCGACGTGACGGTGGACTTCGCCATCAGCACGGTCTCCGTGTCTCTGGATGAGGTGGTGGTGACGGGAACCGCCGGTGGTACGCAGCGCCGCGCGATCGGCAACGTCGTCGCCAGCGTGTCTGCCGACTCGGTGCTGGCCAAGTCACCGATCAACAATGTCGACCAGCTCATTGGCCAGCGTACGGCAGGGGTCATGATGCTGCCCGGCACCGGTCAGGTAGGTACGGGTTCGTCGGTCCGCATACGAGGTAACAGCAGCCTCTCGCTCACCAACGAACCGATCATCTACATAGACGGCGTGCGGATGGACAGCGACGCCCGGCGCGGGCCTGGCCAGCGCGGCGGCGCCAACGTGAGCCGGCTGAATGACATCAACCCGGCGGATATCGAGAGCGTCGAGATCATCAAGGGACCGGCGGCCGCGACTCTGTACGGCACCGAGGCCTCCAACGGCGTGATCCAGATCATCACCAAGCGGGGCAGGGACGGTCGGCCGCAGTTCGACGTCACCGCTCGCCACGGCTACGATTGGCTCTGGAACCCGGAGGGTCGCACCGGGATGCGTTACATGCCCGACCCGGCAAACCCCGGCCAGCTCATCGGCTTCAACGTCTATGAGCACGAGCGCGTCAACGGCACCGGCCCCATCTTCGGTTACGGCATGCTCCAGGGGTACAATGCGAGCATACGGGGCGGCACGGACGCGGTGCGCTACTTCGCGTCAGTTTCCAGCAACGACGACACCGGTGTCGTGGACTGGAACTGGGACAAGAAGATCGGCCTGAGAGCGAACATGGAGCTGGCCCTCTCCGACAAGGTGAAGGTGAACGTCGGGAGCAACTACATAGAGGGCAAGACAAGGCTGGCGCAGGGCTCGATCAACACCGACCCGTTCAGCAACCTGATCTGGTCCAACCCGCGCTTCCTGAGTGATGCGCGGCGTGGCTGGACCGCTGCCCCGCCGGAGGAGTGGGGTAAGGTGGAGAGTCGCGCGGACAACGATCGCACGACGTCCAATATCGAAGTCCGTTACCAGCCGTTCAGTTGGATGACCCATCGGCTGATAGCTGGACTGGACATGAACTCCGAGGTGAACTCGACGCTCTATCCGCAGCAGCCCGAAGGCGCGTCCCACTTCTACGGGTCGCTGGGATTGGGCAGCAAGTCGGTGAGCCGCGGCAATCGCCGCTTCCTCACGCTGGACTATTCGGGAAGCGCCAACTTCAATGCCGGCGACTACGTCTTCACTCCGGCCGTGGGCTTCCAGTACTACAAGAGCACGTCGTCCTTCATCAACTCCAGCGGTCAGCAGTTCCCCGCCGTGCCCATCACTACCGTATCGGGCGGTTCCGTGCGTGACGGTGGCGAGAGCTTCGTGGAGAACATCACCGCCGGCGTCTACGCCCAGCAGCAGGTCGGCTGGCGCAACCGCGTCTTCGTTACCGGCGCCGTGCGCGCCGACGCCAACAGCGCGTTCGGCGAGTCGTTCAAGGCCGCCTACTACCCAAAGCTGAGCGCGGCCTGGGTGGTACATGAGGAGCCCTTCTGGAAGATCGACTTCATAGACCAGTTCCGACTCCGCTCGGCGTGGGGTGCAGCGGGCCAGCAGCCGGCCACGTTCGCCGCCGCGCGACTCTATGACCCGGTCGTCGGATACCAGGACAATCCGGCCCTCATCCCCTCGGCCTACGGAAACCCACAGCTCAAGCCGGAGCGGGGCGAGGAACTGGAGGTAGGGTTCGACGCCTCCATGTTCGATGGCCGCCTGACGTTCGAGTTCACGCGCTATCAGCGCTCCGTGAAGGACGCCATAGTGAACCGCCCGCTGTCGCCGTCCTCAGGCTTCACCGGCTCGCAGATCGTGAACATCGGTCTTCTGGACGCGAGCGGCAACGAGCTTGGCATGACGGCACGAGTCATGGATCGGCCCAATTTCGGCTGGGAGATCGGCACGCAGTATTCCACGATGCACAACGAGATCAAGGACCTGGGCGGGCTCGACTTCATAAGCGTCGGCACCCAGGCGTACCACCGCGAAGGCTACTCGATTGCCGACTTCTTCATGCGTGACGTCCTGTCCGCCGAGTTCGATGCAGGTGGCAAGATCGTGAATGCCATGTGTGATGGTGGTACGGGCCCCCGGGGAATCGAACCTGGTGGCGCTCCCGTCCCCTGTGCCCAGGCGCCGCAGGTCTTCCTGGGCCATTCGCAGCCCACCTGGCAGATGGGACTCAGCAACACCTTCACGATCTTCCGTGACTTCCAGCTATCCGTCCGGATCGAAGGGAACGGCGGCCACAAGCAGGACAACACGGAGATCCGTGCCACGCACAACCAGTCCACCACCGAGGCAGTCCTGCTCAAGAACAACCCGATTCTCTCGGCTACGCGCATCTACGAGAACGACCGTACCGGCGTCTACAAGGCCGGCTTCCTGCGCCTGCGCGAGATATCGGCGAGCTACAATCTGCCCGACCGGTTTGTCGGCAGGATCGGCGCTCAGCGCGGCACGCTGAATTTCGGCATGCGCAACGTGGCCATGCTCTGGACGGCGCAGAATGGTTGGAGCACGGCCCGCGACGGCTCGGTACGCGAGCCTCTGGCGAACATGATCGTCTGGGATCCCGAGGTTCGCGGGACTGGCCAGTCATCCGTTGGCTACCAGACGGTCATGCCCCCAACCGCGAGCGCCGTGCTGACGCTTCGCCTGAGCTTCTGAGGAGAGACGAATGACAACCATAAAGCGTGAAGCAGAGCGGCGTACCGCCGGCAGGACATCCGACAGGCCGGGCGGCAGGCGCACCATTGCCCTCGTCACGGGCACCCTGTTCCTGGGCCTGACGGCCTGCGGGGGCGGACTGATGGACGTGGACAACCCGGGACGGGTCGCCGAGTCCGACCTCAGCAACCCGGCCCTCGCCCAGACCCTCGTCAACAGCGCCCTCGGACAGTTCGAGTGCGCCTACACGAACTATGTCGCCACCGCTGGCATCATGGCGAACGAGTACGTGAACGCGTCCAGTTGGCTGGACATCAACGGCTGGGGGTGGCGCGGCATAGAGCTGGAGACGATCACCGGTAGCTGTCCTAACAGCCGTACGGCCACCGGTCTGGGCGCCTACACGCCGCTGCAACAGGCCCGTTACCTTGCCGAGGACGCGGCAGCACGGATCGAGGCATTTCCCGAGGGCGCCGTAACCAACCAGGCCGAGAAGCTGGCACTCCTGTCGGCCTTTGCCGGCTACTCATACGTCCTGCTCGGCGAGGGCTACTGCGAGATGGCGATCGACCAGGGTCCGTTGATGACGCCGAAGCAGGTGCTGGCGGTTGCCGAGGAGAAGTTCACCAGGGCGATCACGTTCGCCGAGAAGGCGGGGAGGAATGACGTCAAACTCCTGGCCACCGCCGGCCGGGCGCGAACGCGGCTGGACCTGGGCAACATGGCCGGGGCGGCCTCGGACGCTGCGCAGATTCCCGTCGGTTACGTCTGGAATGCCCAGTATTCCACGGTCGAGGGGCGGCGCGAGAACCGTATCTACAACCTCAATCGTCGAAGCCGTTACCTCTCCGTGGAGACAACGAGGAACACCGGCCTGATGGCTGGCGGCGCACCTGATCCGCGCATCTCGATGACCAATTCGGGCGCGAAGGGGCATGACGGCGTCACGCAGCATTACTATCAGAACAAGTACCCCAACGCAGACTCGCCCATCCCGATGGCATCGTGGGAGGAGGCACAGTTGATCATCGCCGAGGCCCATCCGGATGAGCGGATAGCGGCAATCGACCGTCTGCGGGCAAGTCAGGACATCCCGGCAGTGACTCCCGACGAGGCCAGCGATCCGATGGCGCTGCTGATCGAGGAGCGTCGTCGCCAGTTGTTCAGCGAGGGCCACAGGTTGAACGACATGCTCAGGCTTGGCATTGCCTTCCCCACCGGGGCGAATCACAAGGGACAGCAGTGGGGTGACAAGACGTGCATGCCCCTACCCGATCAGGAGCGCCTCAACAACCCCAACATTGGCGGTTGAGCGCGATGGCGACATCTCCAACCCAGAGGATGAGACATGGTTGATCGTTCAGGAGCGTTCCTCGCCAGCCAGGCGCGCCGTGCCTGGCTGGCTGGGTGCGCCATCGCATTGTGCGTGATCACGGCACCACCCGCCACGGCGCAGCAGACACCACCCGCCCAACCCACTCACATCCCTGGCCGTCCGGGCGGGCCGGGTGCCGGGCAGCCGGGCGCTCCTCGTCCGATTCCGAGGGGGGTCCTGGGTGGAGTGCCCATGACGGCTACGGACAGCATGATCCAGCAGATCACTTCCCGGCTGGATTTCGACAGCTACAAGGCGCTGATCAAGGGGCTCGCCCAGTTCGGTGACCGCGAGCAGGGTACGGAGCGCAACGAGAAGGCCAACGACTGGATCGAAGCGCAGTTGCGTAGTTGGGGTTACACCACCGAGCGCCTCAAGTACGACTACGTACCGAGGGGCGGCGGAGCCCCGTCGCCGCGCGAGCAGGTTTATGCCACCAAGGTGGGAAGCACCGTGCCCGGTGAGATGTATATCATCAGCGGGCACATGGACGGACGCGGCGGCGGAGAGGCGGTGAACGATGACGCTTCGGGTACTGCCGTGGTGATGGAAATCGCGCGTGTCCTCGCGTCAGCGGATGTGAAGACCGCCCGCTCGGTGAGGTTCGCACTCTGGAACAACGAGGAGACGGGACTGAATGGCGCCCAGGCCTACGTCGACCAGCGTGCTGGTCTGCAGGGGATAGAGGAGCCGCGCGGCTCGGGGCGTTACCCGGAGCCGAAGTGGCTGGGGATGATCCAGCATGACATGATGATGTGGGACCACGGAAATCCGGTGATGTATCAGCAGGCCCTGAACGCCGACGTGGACGTCGAGTTCCAACTCAACTCGGCAAAGGCTGCCGAGTCGGCGCAGTTGGGCCTGTTGTTCATCAATTCCAACCGCCTCTTCGCTACTGATTATCCGGCAGCTCTGAGCAATGCGATGAGCAACACCGATTCGTCGCCGTTCATGGATCTCGTGCCGGCCATCAGCCTGCGGGAGAACAGGCGCCTGTACGAGACAGGTCGCGGCGCCAATCCTCACTGGCACCAGGCAACAGATCTCTTCGTGTCCTTCAGTGATGCCGATTTCAGGCTGGGCTTCAATGCTGCCCAGACCACGCTCGGAGCCATTTCGAGGCTGGTCGGGGCGGAACTGACACAGAAGTAGTTCCGGTACGTAGTGATTGCAAGCGGGCAGACGCAGACTGTGTCGGCCCGCTTCCGTGTACGCTGCGTCCGGCCGGCGACAGTGGAGCTAACGCGCCGGCGGGACGGTTGCCTGGGGCCCGGCGCGGCTGGATGGCGCGGAGCGCGTTGCGGTGAAGCCGATCTTTCCCTTCGCCTGCTCCAGTAGCTGCTGTGGGTCGTAGGCCACGCCATCCTTGATGACCAGCCTGACGTTACGGGTGTTGCGGATGTCGTTCAACGGATTTCCGCGAACGACGAAAAGGTCGGCCAGTTTGCCGGTCTCGATCGTACCGAGGCTGTTGCCGACATCCAGCGCCCTGGCGCCGTTGATCGTGCCGATACGGAGCACTGCGGCCGTCGGGATGCCGGCAAGGCTCAGCGCGTGGAGTTCACGGTGAGCCGAGAAGCCGGCCAGGTACTCGCCGCGGCTGGGGTTATCGGTGCCCATGGTGATGGTGCCACCGGCATCATGGAAGGATCTCGTGGTACGGAGCATCGCCAGATACAGCGAGTCGAACATGGGGAAGGCCTTTCGTGGGGGCTGGCGTTTCACCCAGGCCTGCACCTCCGGCGTGAAGAACTGGCGCTCGTCTACCCAGTAATCGAATCCGGGCTTGTCAGTCACGGTGCTGAAGTAGACAGGTGCGGTGATGGTAGGGTCGAAGACCACGCCGTTCTGGATGAAGAGGCGGACGATATCCTTGAACTCACGCGAGGCAGTGTCGACCTGGATCCATGACGGGTATGCGGTACGATCCCTGGAGAGCGCCTCTCCGCCCAGGATGTGCTCCACGCGGTCGATGCCCATGCGGACCGCGTCGGCCGCGTTGGTGCTCCCCCTGAAGCCGGACTCCAGATGAGCGGCGACTCTCAGTCCGTGCGCGTGAGCACGCTCCATGAGCGGCTGCAGATGCTTCGGGCTGATACCCTTTGCCTTGAAGCCTCGCACGCCCCGCTCGGCCCAGTAGTCCACCTCGCGCTGGATGTCCTCCGCCGTGGCGGCCTGGTTCCAGCCCGGTCGGGCAGTGCCGAAGTAGGGGCCGGAGTTGAAGATCCGCGGGCCTGTCTGCTCGCCCCGATCGATCCTCTTGCGGGCCTCCATCATTCCCTCGGGGTCGTACTCGCCGGCAGGGAAGGTTGACGTGACGCCATTGGCGAGAAAGATGAGGGGATTGTACTGGTATTCGTCCTGCCGGGTGCCGCTGTCGCCGAGCGTCATGTTGTAGTGGGCGTGGACGTCGATCAGCCCCGGCAGCACGTACTCGTCGTCGCCCAACTGGATCAGACGGGCGCCGGTGGTATCCTGGTCACTGAACGTGCCATCCGTGACGAGGAGCTTTCCGGCGCGCACGAACAGCCCCCGATTGCGCTCGACGGTATCGCTGGTGGCGGTAAAGAGCCAGCCTCCCCGGACGATGAGTGGCGTCGTGTCCTGCGCCGCGACCGGCGTCGGCGCGAGCGCCAGGACGAGGGCGAGCACAGCAGCGGATCGGAGGAGTTGCGTCATTTCCTGTTCGCGGTGGGTGGATCGATCGGCATGAACGGGTTGGCTGGTTGGGGTCTGGAAGGTCATGGGCAACTCCTGGTGTCTGGTGCGGAGAGCGAGGCTCAGGCCGATCGGAGGTGCGGTGTGGCCACTCGCACGACCCCGACGAGTGGCCAGGACCATCCAATGTGGAGCCGGGTTCAGTACGTTGTCCGCCGGGTCCCGGAATTGGCTGCAGCGCTGCAGCACTGACGTACGTAGGTATAGGTTGCAGGCCAGACAATTCATACTCCACCGCCTTCTTCCCGGATCACTTGATGAGAACCAGGTCGTTAGCGTTTGCGGTTTCCACCACTCTCGCCCTTGCATTGCCTCTTGCCCTGCATGCTCAGGAGCGCGAGGACCGCACGCTTCTCACCCAGACCGAGATGACGGCGATCATCAATGAAGTGTCTGGGGATCGCGCGATGAACCACCTGCTCGAACTGGTGCCCTACCAGCGGGTACGTCCGCCCTCGGAGTACCAGGGCAACTTCCGCGAGACGCAGGTGGTGAGGAAGTTCGCCGAGGACTACGGCTTCAGCAACATCGTGGTCGAGGAATTCGGGCCCGGTGGCACCGCGTGGCAGCCGACCCAGGGCGAGCTCTGGATGACGACGCCGAAGAACGTCAAGCTGTTCGACATTTACGACATCGCGCTGGCACTCGCATCGTTGAATGCGAACGGTGACCTGGAGGGCGACCTGGTGGACGTGGGTCCGGGCCGTGCCCAGGATTTCGAGGGCATCGATGTCCGGGGCAAGTTCGTCCTCACCAGCGGTTCGACAAATGCTGTCTACGCCCAGGCGACCGAGCGGGGTGCACTCGGCGTCCTCGGCATCAGCGCCATCGGACCCGAGCGGGCGACCAACTTCCCGAACCAGATCGTGTCGCAGAACGTGACGGCGAAGCCGAATACGGTCGCGTGGCACGTCACGCCCGAGGTCAGGAACGAGCTCGCCTCGCTTCTCCTGCGCGGGGAGAAGATCAACATCAAGTCGATCGTGAGGAGCACCGAGGTTCCCAACCGGATGGAGTACATCCGCGCCGAGATTCCCGGCGACGGCAGCACGGACCAGGAAGTGGCGATCAGCGCTCACGTCTATGAGGGTGTGATCAAGCAGGGCGCCAACGACGACAACTCCGGCGTCGCCCTCACCCTGGAGATTGGCCGGGCATACATCAAGCTGATCAAGGAAGGGAAGCTCCCGCCGCCCAGGCGCACGATCAACTTCCTCTGGGTACCGGAGATATCGGGCACCAACGCCTACCTCACCAAGTATCCGGAAAAGAAGAAGAACATCATCGGCACACTCAACTTCGACATGGAAGGGATTCGCGTGTCGCAGAGCCGTAGCTTCTGGGTGCTGCAGCGCACGCCGGACACCTTCCCGTCGTACCTGAACGACATCGCCCAGAGCATGATGGAGTACGTGGCCGACATCGCGCGCGAGCGTGTGCGCTTCCGCCGGTCGCTGAACGGCTACGCGCCCACCCAGCGGGTGGAGGCGATTCACGGCAGCAAGGATGCCTTCTACATCAAGATCGACAAGCACTACGGTTCCAGCGATCACGTGACATACATGCAGCACGGGATCCCGGCCGTCATGTTCATCACCTGGCCGGACATGTGGTATCACTCGTCGGAGGACACGCCCGACAAGCAGGATCCCACGCAGTACAAGCGCGCGGCTGCCGTCGGCCTCGGTTCGCTGGCCGCGCTCTCCGTTGGCACCCCGGAGATGGCGGCACGCATCGTCAGCGACAACCTGGGACGTGGCCTCTCCCGCATGGGTGAGTCGCACACCAAGGGGCTCGGCTACATGGCCGATGCGTCGGACGGTCCGGCGCTGACGGTGGCGTACAAGGAGGCCCGCAATGCGATCCGCCACCAGGCACAGATCGAGAAGGCAGTCGTGAACACCGCCAGCGTGCTCTGGACAGACGTCGCCGAGGGCCGGAAGCGCACGGCGTCGTTCCAGCCGCTGATCGACCAGCGCGCCAACGCACTCATGAATGAGGTGAAGGCTGCCTACCAGTTGCAGGCGTTGCAGCGTTCGGTACAACCTGTCGAGCCCAGGGTGACGGCGGCCGAGACCGAAGCTTCGAGGCTCATCGTCACGGCGGTCCCACCAGCTCCGGGCGCCCCGCGTTTCCGCGGCGCGCCGTCCGGTCCATCGCTTCCGGACGAGTACAATGCGGAGCTGGGCCTCCTGATCGCCAAGGGGAACCTGACGGCGCTCGAGATCCGTGACTTCCTCTCCGGCGAATTCACGCCGGTCACGATCGAGGAGCTCATGGAAGTGCTTCGGGCACGCGAGTCGGCGGGGCTGATCAAGCTCACGCCAAGGAGCGGCCGCTAATCCAGGCTTGAAGTTGCGACGCGGGGCCCGGCAAGGGCTCCGCGTCATTCCGGTTGGCACGATTCACGTCCGTGCCAACCGGCGGCTCCAGCGATCCGCCGACAATCCACAAGCGTCATGCTGCATGCGACTCACGCCCGGTGTCGGATGACGCCCGGCGGGTGCCGGCAAGCAGGATGACTGCGTTCTGTCGGCGTCAGGATCGCACGGAAGGATGAGTGGTGAGACAGTACGGAAGTGGGTAGGGAGATCTCTCGCCAGGATCTCGAACGGCCGAGTGATCGTCACGTCGCGACGAGAATCGGCAGCGCGAACACCGGAATCGCAAATCTCATGGAGGGTGTTTTGAGGAGAATCTCGTTAGGGTTGGCAGCAGCGCTATTGCTGATGCTACCACAAGTCGGTCAGGCCCAGGACCGGACCATCACTGGACGCGTGACTGTGCAGGGTACCGCGCAGGGACTGGAGGGAGCTTCGGTCATCGTGTCCAACCGTGCCGGCATCGGCGCACGCACGAACGCCGAGGGTCGTTACGAGCTGAGGCTGCCAGCAGGCGATGCCACGCTCGTCATCCGTGCCCTCGGTTACAAGCAGCAGCAGGTTGCCGTGCCCGCGTCGCAGTCCACGCTCGACGTGGCTCTCGAGCGCGACGTGCTGCAGTTGGAGGGACTGGTCGTCACCGGTCAGGCGACGGCGGTCGCAAAGCAGAACCTTGCCACGTCGGTGACGGTCGTGCAGGCCGAGGACCTGAGCAGGGTGCCTTCCGCCTCCCTGGAGGGAGCGCTGCAGGGGAAGGTCCCGGGCGCATCGATCAACCTGAACAGCGGCGCCCCCGGCGGCGGTGGTCAGATCCAGATCCGTGGCGTCACGTCCATCCTGGGTAGCGGCGAGCCGCTGTTCGTGCTGGACGGCGTGATCATCAGCAACGCTGCCATTCAGGGCGGCCGCACTTCAGTGCTCAACGCTGGCGGCAACCAGGACGACCCGGCCAACCGCCTGGCTGACCTGGACCCGGCGCTGATCGAGTCCATCGAGGTCCTGAAGGGTGCTGCTGCCTCGGCCATCTACGGCTCGAAGGCGACCAACGGCGTAATCGTGATCACCACCAAGCGTGGTGAGATGGGCAAGCCGCGCTACTCGCTCAGCCAGAGCTTCGGAACGGCACGCGCCTCCAACCTCCTGGGTTCGCGTCGCTTCGAGACGGTCGAGAAGCTGGTCAACACATATGTCGCACCGCTCCCGGCCAACCCGACTGCGTCGCAGATCGCCGCTCACGAGGCTGCCGCGAAGATCTATCGCGACAACTACCAGGGTGAGTACTTCGATTACCAGAAGGACCTTTTCGGCAACGACAACCTGACCTACGAGACGAGCCTGTCCGTCTCCGGCGGCTCCGAGAACACGCGTTACTTCGCGGCCCTCTCCAACAAGCAGGAGGAGGGCATCATGAAGAACACTGGCGCCATGCGCCAGAATCTCCGGCTCAACCTCGACCAGAACATTGGCGACCGGATGACGGCCAACGTGAGCACGGCCTTCATCCGTACCGGTAACGATCGTGGCTTCACGGGTAACAACAATACGAGCAGCGTCAGCCCGATCTACCTGTTCGGTTACTCACCAGCGGTGATCGACCTCAATACCCGGAATGCCCAGGGTGAGTATCCGGAGAACCCGTTCGTGGGTGGCGGCGCGCGGTCGTCGAATCCGTTCCAGACGATGGAGTTCGCCAGGAATCACTCCTCGGTTTACCGCTGGATGGGTTCTGGTCGTCTCGACTACACCGCCCTCATCACCGATCAGCATGAGCTGAAGTTCAGCGCCCAGGGTGGTGTGGACTGGTTCAACCAGGAAGACGACGTCTACTCGCCGAACTTCCTCCAGTACGAGCCGGCCAACGGTCGTCCCGGGACATCGCGCACGCAGAACACGCGCAGCCGGCAGATCAACACGTCGCTGAACGCCGTCTGGAAGTACACCCCGCATGCGGCCGGCATACTCGGTTTCATCTCGTCGGCCACCACGTCCGGCGGCATCCAGGTCGAGGATCGCGACTTCAATCGATACGGCGTGCTGGCGCAGGGCCTGATTCCCGGCATGACCAATATCGACCAGGGACGTACGGCACCATTCCAGAACCGTTCCGCGGTCCGCGACCAGGCGTTCTACGGCCAGGAGGAACTCCTCGCCTTTGATAACCGCCTGTTCCTCACGGTCGGTGCGCGCGCCGAGCGCAGCAGCGTGAACGGCGATCGCGACAAGCTGTACGTCTTCCCGAAGGCCTCCGGATCGTTCCGTTTCCCGGAGCCGATGAACGGCGTGGATGAGCTCAAGTTCCGTGCGGCCGTGGGCCGTTCAGGCAACCAGCCACGCTACGGCGACCGCGACCTGATCCTCTCGGCAGGCGCGCAGATTGCCGGCCAGAACTCGCTCCGTACAGCCTCCACGCTGGGCAACTCGACGATCCGTCCGGAGACGATGACCGAGTCGGAGTACGGTGTCGACGTGTCGTTCCTCCACCAGCGTGTCGGGCTCGAGGTCACGTACTTTGACCGTACGGTGACGGACATGCTGCTCACCGCGCCGCTACCCAGCAGCTCGGGCCTCTCGCAGCAGATCATCAACGGCGGACGCCTGTCGAGCAAGGGTTGGGAGGTCGCGGCTGCGCTCCGTCCGATCCAGAACGACCGCGTGACCTGGACCTCGAACACCAGCTTCTACCGGGTGAAGCAGATGATCGAGGAGCTGCCGGTGCCACAGTTCCGCTCGCCCTCCACGGGCTTCGGATCCGCATATGGCGACGCCTACATCACCGAGGGTGCCTCCACGACTGCGATCTGGGGCAACAAGACGTTCGAGGATGGAAGCGTCAAGCTGAGCGTGATCGGCGATGCCACTCCCAAGTTCACCATGCAGTTCGCCAACAACTTCAAGGTGAGCCAGGTCAGCTTCAACGTACTCCTCGACTGGAACAACGGTGGAGTGCGCTCGAACCTGACGCAGAACCTGTTCGATGAAGGAAAGAACTCGTGGGATTACGACCACGCAGCGCCGAATGGTGATCCACGGCCCCTGGGTCAGTATCGCTACGAGGAGTGGAACAACGGCAAGAATGCAAGCGTGTACCTGCAGGAGGCGAGCTACGTGAAGCTGCGCGAGATCACGGTTGGCTACGACGTGCCGAAGAATCTCGTCCAGAAGGTTGGCGGCGGGATCAACAGCCTGCGTGTGAGCCTGGCCGGTCGTAACCTCTACACCTGGTCCGACTACTGGGGCATGGACCCCGAGGCGAGCAACTTCGGCAACAACAACGTGGCGCGAATTGTCGACCTTGCCCAGTACCCGCCCTCGCGGACCTTCTATCTCGACTTCAACGTGGGGTTCTGAGCCGTGAATCCATCAATTGAAGGTCGTCGGACGGCCAGATACTCTGATCAGAGGCTTCCCTTGCGATTCCTGACAGGCAGTACAGCGGTGTTCCTGGGCCTGGCGGTTGCCGGCTGCAACTCGGATCGCCTTACGATCCCCAACTACAACAGCCCCACCAGCGAAGGTGTCGCGGCAGATCCTCAGGCCCTGCAGTTGACGGCCAACGGTATCCTCGTGGACACACGGGGCGACATCGGTGGCTGGATCAGCGGCACGGCTCGAATCGGTCGTGAGGCCTACTCGTACACACCCACCGAGGGGCGTAATACAACCACGTACCTCGTGGGCCCGCAGGATCCGACGCGCGGTGCCGGCAACTCCTTCTGGGGTGGCTACTACAGCGACCTGCGCAACATCGCGAACTTCAACATCTCGGTGGAGGCCAGTACGCGCCTGACGGATGCCCAGAAGGCCGCATCGATCGGGTTCAGCGAGACGTTCGCCGGCCTCGACCTGAGCTTCATCGTGGCCGCGCATGGCAATTATGGTGGTCCGGTTGAGATCATGGATGACCCGCGGGAGCTCTCGCCATGGGTGTCACGCGACTCCATCTACAACACGGCCATCGCGCGACTGGAACTGGGCAAGACCAAGCTCGAGGCTGGTGGTGCGAGCTTCCCGTTCTCGCTCAACTCCGGCTTCGCGGGCTTTGACAAGCCGGACGGTTTCCTCAAGATCAACCGGGCCATCGCGGCGCGCGTCAACGCGTATCGCGCCTCGCTTGGTGTGAGCGGCTGTGGTGCGGCGTTCAGCGCAGCCTGCTACGCGACCGTCCTCACCAACATCAGCGGATCGTTCATCAACACGGCTGACCTGTCGAGCGGTCCGGTATGGGTCTATTCCAGTGCTGCCGGCGACTCCCAGAACCCGTTCGCCAACTCTACTTCATGGGTGGCTCATCCGTCCATCAAGGACGACGCCCAGCTCCAGGCGAGCGGCCAGCCAGATCAGCGCTACACCGACAAGATCCGGACGCTCGCCCGCCCGGTCGGGCCGGGTGGCGCCGTGCCAGGTATCGAGACCGACCAGGCATTCAAGATCTTCAGTGCCGTCGACGACCCGATCCCACTCATCTCGAGCGCCGAGCTGGTCCTGCTCCGTTCCGAGGCGAAGTGGTTCACCGGTGACAAGGCCGGCGCGATTGCCGACCTGAACATCGTCCGTGTCAACGACGGCAAGCTGCCGCCGTCGACGTTGACGGTAGCGAGCTCCAATAATGACTTCCTGACGGCGCTGCTCTACGAGCGTCGCTACTCGCTGCTCATCGAGGGTCATCGCTGGGTCGACGTGCGTCGCTTCGGCATGCTCAACACGTTGCCGCTGGACGTACCGGAGCATACGCGCTTCGACGATCTGATCATTCCGAAGTCGGAATGCGACATCCGGAAGAATGATGCGCCCTCCTGCGGTGGGAAGTAACTGCGGGAAGGAGCATGATGACGCTGCTCTGATCGAGCAGTAAGCACGAGCGACGAACAAGCGTGCCCCGCATGGACAGGGTCTGTCCCTGCGGGGCATGTTTCGTTGTCCGGGTCAGCAGAACCGGCGTCTCCTTCGTATGCCATGCAAGAGGGCACTCCAACGCCTGTCCCCTGTCGTGGCCCGATACCTGATCCCCCCCTACCGAGACGACGATGACATCACGCCGGAGCTTTCTCAGGGCTTCCTCGTTGACGCTGGCTGCCGGTGCCACCGGCGCACTCACTCTGCAGGGCTGCGCGGCCACGGTTCCAGAGGCCACGGATGGCGGTGAGTCGCTTCCCGAGTCGATCACCAGCCTGCAGCCCATGACTGATGGCGTGACGCCCATCAGCGTGGATGAGCGTCGGGGCCGCATCGAGCGCGCGCAGCGTCTCATGTCAGACACTGGTCTCAATGCAATAATGCTCGCTGGTGGAACATCCCTGGACTACTTCACGGGGATGCGCTGGGGAAACAGCGAGCGCCTGCTGGCTCTCGTCCTGCCGCTGCGCGGCACTCCATTCGTGGTGTGCCCTGCGTTCGAGCACGATCGTGCCCTGGAGCAGCTCGCCGCGGGCCCCCTGGGGACCGATGCCCAGGTGCTCACCTGGGAGGAGCATGAGAACCCGTACAGCCTGATTGGCAAGGGATTGCGCGACGTCGGCCTGGCGACAGGCAGGTTGGGTGTGGAGGAAACTGTGAAGTTCGTCTTCAGCGACGGTATCGGCGCTGCCGTACCGGCGGTGGAGCTGGTGAGCGCCACGCCGGTGACTGCCGGCTGTCGCGGTGTGAAGGATGAGCACGAACTGGCCCTCATGCGTCATGCCTCACATGTCACCCACAGGGCCTATGAGGCTGCCTGGAAGGGACTGAAGGAGGGGATGACCCAGACCGATTTCGCCCGGCTGGTGTCAGCCGCTCATACGAGGCTCGGTTACTCCGGTAGCGCTGGTGTGCAGGTGGGCGAGTTCTCCGCCCTTCCGCACGGCTCACGTACGCCGCAGGTGGTTCGGGAAGGGACGATCCTGCTCATCGATGGCGGCTGCAAGGTGGAGGGCTACAGTTCAGACCTCAGCCGCACCTTCGTGCTCGGCAAGCCCACCGACAAGATGAAACAGGTGTTCGATATCGTTCACGAGGCCCAGGCCGCCGCGCTGGCCGCGGCGAGGCCAGGAGTGCCGTGCGAGGACGTGGATGCGGCCGCCCGCAAGGTGGTGGTGGATGCTGGCTACGGACCCGATTACAAGTACTTCAGTCATCGGGTAGGCCACGGCATGGGCATGGACGGCCACGAATGGCCCTATCTCGTTCGCGGCAACAAACTGCCGCTGGCACCCGGCATGACCTTCTCCGATGAGCCTGGCATCTACATTCCAGGAGAGTTCGGAGTGCGGTTGGAAGACGACATGGTGATAACGGAGAATGGCGCCGAACTGCTGACGCCACAGAGTCCGTCCCTCGAACAGCCGTTTGCTCCGCTCACCTGAGGCAGAACCCGTCATTGACGCCGCTCGCCCACGAGCGATCTTGACCCGCATGTGCGCGCGTCGGGCGGCCGGCGCGCGACCGTTCACACCGTATCACGAGAGGTAGACACATGCGGTACAGTAGCTGGATGCTGCGCCTGGCAGTCGCCACCGCCGCGTTCGTGTCGGCTGCCTGTTCGTCGGGTGCCGACCGCGCGCCGACCCCCGACTCGTCGGCCACCGCCGTCGCGGCTGGCTCCGGTACACCGGTCATGTCACTCCTCGGCGAGCCATTGCCTCCACGGCCCATGAGCGCCGAGGTTCGGGCGGGGTTGGAAGCGAAGCTGGAGGAGGCGCGAGCGGCGTATGACAGAGCCCCACTGGATGCCGACTCGATCATCTGGTTCGGGCGTCGGCTGGCCTATCTGGAACGGTACAACGATGCCATCGGTGTCTTTACCGAGGGTATCGAGAAGCACCCGAACGATGCCCGCATGTACCGCCATCGCGGCCATCGCTACATCAGTGTGCGCCGCTTTGATGACGCGGTCGCTGACCTGCAGAAGGCTGCCGACCTGGTCCGTAACACGCCCGACGAAGTGGAGCCGGACGGGGCGCCCAACGCCCGCGGCATTCCACTCAGCACCACCAACGGCAACATATACTACCACCTCGCCCTCGCCCACTACCTGAAGGGTGACTACGAACCGTCACTCGCCGCATGGCAGGAGGCGCTACGCATCTCCACCAACGACGACACGCGTGTAGCCGTCACCGACTGGCTCTACATGACGCTGCGCCGGCTCGGTCGCGACGACGAGGCACGGGCACTGCTCACGCCGATCACGGCCGACCTGGAGATCATCGAGAACAGCGCCTATCTCCGCCGGCTGCTCTTCTACAAGGGCCAACTCCCGGCCGACAGCCTGCTGGTGCCGGGGCAGACCGATGAACTGCAGTACGTGACGCAGGGATATGGGGTTGGCAACTGGTATCTGGCCGAAGGTGATACTGCTCGCGCGACTGAGATATTCGATCGCGTGCTGGCCACGAACTACTGGGCGGCGTTCGGCTACATTGCTGCCGAGGCCGACGTGGCGCGACGGCGGGCGGGCACACGAGCGACCGACTGAGATTGATCCGGAGAATGGAAGCTGCCGGGCGAGCCTGCGCACCTCGCGCCGGCCGGGAGTGCCCCGACGAGCGTCCGGGTCACGCCCCCTCATGGCCGCTCGGTGGAGTTGTGCGAGCGCGAACGCTGCTTCCGCGCCGCGCCCTGACGCCGCGAACGATGACCCATGCCGCCCAGGTCAGCACGGCGAGCGGCACCAGCACCCCGAGCAGGGCGATGAAGCCGGCGATGAAGCCCACGAAGTTGCGCCAGGCAGCGCGCAAGGCCTCTGCGATCGGGTTCTGACCCGGCGAGCTACCGGCGATCGGTCCAGGCTCGTGAACAGTCACTGACAGTGTGCTCAGCGCCACCCTCGTGCCCAGGTAGCGCAGCCGTCCCTGGTAACGCTCCATACCCTCGCGTACCCGAGCCAGCTCGCGCTCCACTGCCAGGACGTCTTCCAGCTTGCCCGTTCGAGTTGCCAGCAGCTCCAACAGCCGCTGTTCCAACCGTTGGGCATTGGCCATTCGGGCCGTCACGTCGGTGAACTCCTCACCCACGTCCTGGGCGTTGACGTTCACGTACTCCACCTTGCCCAGCGGCTGCAACCCGCCCAGCGCCTCGTCAAAGCGCGCTGCCGGTACCTTGATCTCCAGCGTCGCCGAGCGCACCTCATAGTCGCCCGACTGCATGGTGCTGCTGGTGACGAAACCACCCACGCGCGCGGCAAGTTCCCGCAGCCGCGCTACCGAGCTGTCCACGTCTGTCACCCGTACGCTGGCGCTGGCAGTGCGGATGAGCATGGGTGCGCCGGCAACGGCTTGGTCACCAGCGATGTCGTCCGCATGCGGGAGCGCCTGATCGGCCGGCGACTCCGACTGCTGCAGCGCCGACGCCCGGCCCATCGCGACCGGCGGTGCGCTCGGGGCTACCTCGCCCGCTCTGCCGCCAGCGATGCCGCGTGCGGAGAAGTCGGCATCCGATGTGACCTTGTCCGCCGTCGCTTCGCCTGGCTCAGAGTTGGAGCACGCGGCAAGCAACGCGAGAATGGCCAGCAGGCCGCGGACCGAAGCAGAAGCTCTGTGCATGGAAGTATCGCGTTGGAGGTGTGCCCACCCAGATCAGGGTGGACGAGTTGGGAGCGGGACCTGTCGCGCTACGAGAAGTTCTACCACGGAGACGTCATACCCACCGATCCATGCACACCCAGCCTGTACTCGTCCTTCCACCGACATGCGTAGAAGGCCCGGCCGCTGGCTCATCGGTCGGGCCCTTCCCGATTTCAGGGAGGAGCGAACTGATCGCTCCCGATCAGCCTGTCAGCGTCCTGTGAGTGGCAGCGCGGGGGCGTTCAACGCGTCCACGTAAAATGCCCGCAGATCCTCGCGCATCCGCGTCATCTGTTCGCTGTCGATGTAGATCATGTGGCCAGCCGGATAGCGCTTGATGACGAATCCTGCCCTCGTCGCGGGCGCCACGTTCAGGTGGTCGATCGTGTACTGCGCGGCACCGAACGGGGTTGCCATGTCGTAGTACCCCTCGGCCAGGAAGACCCGGATGTACGGGTTGGCATTCAGTCCGTGCTCCAGCGACGCCGTCACGTTCGCGTAGCCGGTACGCTGTGGATAGCGCCACTGGCCGATACCGCCGCCCAGAATGTAGTAGAGACGGTCCGAGGAATAGTTCAGTTCACGCCTGATGTAGTCGTTCAGGACTGGCGTGAAGGTGTTCCGGATGCTGGAATTGCTGATGTCGAAAGCGGTGCGGTCGGAGCCCGGGTTCTCGCTGTAGGTTGCGAACCTGCTGTCCAGCCGTCCGGTCATCTTCCGCTCATCGTGCAATAGCGCCTGGCTGAACGCCCCGAGGCTCAGGCGCAGGTCGTTGTCCTCGATCACGCGAGTGGGCAGACCGGTGTACCGAGCGAGCTTGCCGACGATCGACTGGTACTCGGCGGGCGTGAGTCGTGAGCCCATGTTGAGCGCGGTCGAGTACTCCCCGAGCGCGAACAGCTCCGCCTCGCTGGCCACCTCGTCGACCGTCTTCGCCTGGAGATCGGCCGGCAGTTTCCGGTGGTACCAGGCCGTGGTAGCGTACGACGGGAGGTAGTTCACGTAGCCGATGTCGTTCCCCGGCGCCGGCGTCTGCGCGCCGAAGTTCCAGACCATCGAGATGAACGAGATACCGCTGAGTGGGATGCCGTTGTCGGTCAGCATCCCCGCCAGGTGCGCCGCGCGCGTGGTGCCATAGCTCTCGCCGCTCAGGAAGAGCGGCGAACCCCAACGCTCGTTGCGCGACAGGAAGAGCCGGATGAATTCCGTGACCGAGCGCGCGTCCTCATCCAGCCCCCAGAACTTGGGTCCGTTCTCCGTGGTCGTGGCGCGACTGAAACCCGTACCCACCGGATCCAGGAAGACGAGATCGGTCTGGTCGAGCAGCGTATTCTGGTTGTCCTGCACGCTGTACGGGGGCGGTGGGGAGTCACCGTTGGGAAGCAGCTTCACCGTTCGCGGGCCGTACGCGCCCATGTGAAGCCATACCGTGGCCGACCCGGGGCCTCCATTGAAGACGAAGGTGAGTGGACGTGCGGCCGGCTCGGAACGTCCTTCCTTCTCGTAATAGACGTAGAAGATGTGTCCTTCCGTCTCCTCGCTGCGAGGGTCGCGGATGGGCATCATGCCAACCGTCGCCTTGTAGCGCAGAACCTGTCCATTGACGGTGATGGAGTGGCTGGTAACGACCGGTGGTTCCTCCTTCACCGAGTCACGTCGTATCGCTGGCGCCCTGCCGCTTCCGGTCGCGGTCGCCACGGGTGCTGAGCCAGGTGGGCCGCCACGTTCGCGAGGCGGTTGGGAACCAACGGCCGAGGCGGAGACGGCCGCGAGTGTCATGGCCAGGGTCAACCAGCGAGAGAGCGGGGAGGAGCTGTGTCGGCTGGAAAGCGCACGCGGCAGCCACGAGGATCGCATGGGCGGGTCTCCGTATGGACCAGCGAGGGAGAGGGGGACGGCGCAGAACGTTCAGGAACGCGTGGCGCGCCTGTCCGCGTCCATGTTCTTCCCGTCAGGACGCCTCCTGACTTGTGGCCTCAGGGTCGGCTCGTCAAGACCCCCCGACCCCGGCCGACTCTCTAACGATGGTGCTCGCGGATGAGCTCGCTCTCATGAACGACCCCCTGCAACCATGCGCTGGCCGCGTCCAGCACGCTGCCCGGAATCGTGTGGCCGTCCGCATGCCAGTTCAGTGAGACGTCAGCTCCCGCGTCCGTCAGGAACGATGCCAGTCGCTCCACCTGCACTGCGGGCACCAGCGGATCGGTCCGACCGGCACCGATGAAGACCACGGTGCCCTTGAGGTCGGGAAGTGACTGCGGCTCGTAAGGGAGCATCGGACTGAGCAGGACAGCGCCCCGCAGCAGACCCGGATGACGGAAGAGAAGACTGACGGCGATATTGGCGCCGTTGGAGAAACCCGCGGCTATCACGGCATCGCGGCGCAGTCCGTAGGCGGCCGATGCTCCGAGCACGAAGGTGGCCAACTCATGAGTGCGGCGCTCCAGGTCGGGCTGGTCCAGCACCCCCTCGGAGAGGCGGCGGAAGAAGCGCGCCGCGCCGTGCTCGCTGACTTTTCCGCGGACACTCAGCAAGCTCGCTCCCGGCAGGAGCGCACGCCCGAGCGGAATCAGGTCATTCTCGTCGCCGCCGGTGCCGTGGAGGAGGAGCAGGGTCGTGTTCGCTGACGGATCGGCGGTTGACGGGGGTGGCAGGAAGCGGTGGATGAAGCCCAGGGCGTCTCCGCTCACATCCTCCGGCCCCGTCTCGTCACCCGTCAGGAGCGGCATGGTGGCGGGTGACGGCAGGTGAATCCGTGGCAACCCGCTCTGGATCTCCGCCCGCCGTGGTTCATACTGCGGCGGAAGCATGAGCGACTCTCCCAGTTTCTCCTGAGACTCGTCCACGGTGAAGCCCGGCGTGTCGGTAGCGACCTCGAACAGTACGCCGCCTGGCTCGCGGAAATAGATGGAGTTGAAGTAGCGGCGATCGATCACTGGAGTCGGCTCCATACCGACTGAGGCGACGCGTTCGCGCAGCAGTAGTTGCGCCTCGTCGTCGGCAGCACGCCAGGCCACGTGGTGTACCGTCCCGGCGCCGCCCGTGCCACGCAGGAACCCGCCGACGTTCCGTAACCGGACCAGCGTACCCGGTCCCCCGTCACCGGCGGCGAAACGCTGGGTATCCTCCCACTCGGGCAACTGGCGGAAGCCAAGTGTGTCGACCAGCACCGAGGCGGTCTCGCCAGCAGCATCGGCCCACAGCGTCACCGAATGCAGTCCGCGGAGGGCCTGTTCCGTCCCGATCCCGGCCGCGCCGTGCCACCCTGTTCGGTTCCCGGCGTCAGCATGTCCGACGATCTCGAGCATCAGGCCATCGGGATCGCGAAACGAGATCACCCGCTCGGTGTCGCCGCCACTTCCACGGCGCGACGGGCCCTCGAACGGGATTGCATGGCGCACCAGCCGCTCCACCCAGAAGCCGAGCGAGGAGGGCAGAACGACAAAAGAGGTGACGGCGACCTGTCCGGAGCCCTGCTGGCCGCGCCGGGCGCCTGGCCAGGGGAAGAAGGTGAGCAGACTGCCCGGAGTCCCTACCTCATCGCCGTAGTAGAGATGATAGGTCTGCGGATCGTCGAAATTCACGGTCCGCTTGACCAGACGCAGACCCATCACCCCAGCATAGAAGTCGATGTTTCGCTGTGGGTCGGTGGCGATCGCCGACACGTGGTGGATACCGAGTACCGTGCTCGACATGCGCGTGATGCCTGTGGTGAATCGGTGGGCCTTCGCGCCGCAGGATGGCTGGAAGGTATCGTCCGTTACGCCGGTCGGGAAACTCCCGGTGGACAATTCATCGGTCTGGCGTCAGCAACCCTTGCGGGGCCGCTGGTCTATGCCTGGGACGGCCTTTCGTACGTCCCCATCAACTCGGTGGTCGCCAGGATATGGGAGATCATGGCCCGCTCGAGGTCGCTGGCGGTCGGCGTGCCGATGTCGCCGAGCATGCGGTCCAGGGCGAACAGGCGGAAGTAGTAGCGGTGACGTCCGATTGGCGGGCACGGGCTGGTCCAGCCGGTGTGCTCGCTGTCGTTGACGCCCTCGCGACTGCCCTCCGGCAGGTCGTCGGACTTCACGCCGACGGGCAGCGATCGAGTGGTTGGCGGCAGGTCATGGAGTACCCAGTGGATGAATGTGCGTTCTGGCGCTGCCGGGTCGGGCGCATCCGGGTCCTGCATTATGAGGGCGAAGCTCCGCGTCCCCTCCGGTGCACCGGACCAGGCGAGGGCAGGTGAGATCTTCTCACCGTCGCAGGTGAAGCGAGTGGGGATCGGACCTTCGTGCGCGAAATCGGGGGAGCTCAGAGTGAGTGACATGAAGTTCTCCAAGAAGGACGGGCCGACCATCTGCTGTGTGGAGTTCGGCCAGTGACGGAGCATATAGCGGTCCGTTCGGCGGTCGTCGAGGAACGAGCTCCGTTCGTGGGTCAAGGGTGGACGGTGCGCGACCACCGGAGCGTGGGCGATGAAGTATCCGAACGAGAAGATTCCGGACTACCCTCGCGGGACGCTACCGGCCAACTTGCGATCGGGTGCCTCCGTTCACGTCGACCTGTGTACTTGCAATATGGCCCATCTCCGTCTCTGTCGTGGTGAAGCCAGCCTCCTTGCCGGAGTGCTGCTCGCCACCTTCATCAGCGCGCCCATGGCCGGAGCGCAGCGTGATGCCGGTGCCGCTGCGCGCGCCAATGCCAGTTACTTCCCGGAGCCGGGGGATCGCTGGGAGCACCGCACACCCAGTGCCGTGGGCATGGACTCCACCAGGCTCGCGGCGGCGATTGCCTTTGCCGTGGCCAACGAGGCGAAGACGCCGCGGGACCGCGAGATGGCCCACTACCAGAGCTTTGGTCGCGAGCCTTTCGGTTCTGCCACCGGTCCGTTTGCCGAGCGTGGACCGGCGACCGGGATGATCGTGCGGCACGGCTACATCGTGGCGGAATGGGGTGAGCCGGAGCGGGTGGACATGACCTTCAGCGTCACCAAGAGTTTCCTCTCCAGCACGGTAGGCATCGCGATCGACCGCGGGCTCATCGGTTCGGTGCATGATACGGTGGCAAAGGTGATGGCTCCCATAGTCGTCGTCGGCCAAGGACAGGCATCGCGTCGGGCCGAGCGGTTGGGGGCGCAGGAGGTTCTCAGGCCGTTCGATACACCGCACAACCGGACCATCACCTGGGACCACCTGCTGCGGCAGACGAGCGACTGGGAGGGGACGCTCTGGGGAAAGCCGGAGTGGGCCGATCGTCCGACCGGATCGCCCGACCAGTGGGCTACGCGAGCCCGGGTCCCGGCCGGTTCGGTCTACGAATACAACGACGTGCGGGTGAACGTTCTCGCCCTGGCGGCTCTCCAGGTATGGCGCCGACCCCTGCCGGAGGTGTTGCGCGAGAAGCTGATGGATCCGATCGGCGCTTCATCGACCTGGCGCTGGTTCGGCTATGACGATTCGTGGGTGCTGATGGATGGCCTGGCCGTGCAATCGGTATCGGGCGGCGGTCACTGGGGCGGCGGGATGTTCATCAGTGCCCGCGACCAGGCGCGCTTCGGTTACCTCACCCTGCGTCGCGGCAGGTGGGGCGACCGGCAGATCCTGAGCGAGTCGTGGGTGAAGCAGGCGCTCACGCCGACACCGGCCCAGCCGACCTACGGCTTCATGAACTGGTTCCTGAACACCGACCGGAAATTGTGGCCGAGCGCGCCGGCGAGCGCGTTCGCGCATCTGGGTAACGGGACGAACATCGTCTACGTGGACCCGGAGAACGACCTGGTGGTGGTAGCGCGCTGGATCGAGAACAGCGAGGTGGACGGTCTGCTGCAGCGTGTGCTACTATCGTTGGATGACGGACGGCGGTGAGACAGGCGGTTCTGCCATGATCGAGGCAGGAGTTCACCGTGCCCCGCATGAGCCGCGCGGGTAGTCAAGTCAGCAAAGCGTAGTGACTCGCCGTAGATTAAGCGGGTCGCATCGTCAGTCGCTCGATCGCACGGGTTCGCCAGCCACGGCGACCAGCCAACCGTGGCGATCATCCTTCTAGCATTCAGACTGGAGACTACATGCCCAATCGTAGTCAGACGCTCACGTGCCGGGTGCTGATGCTCGGTACCGCGCTCATGATGGCATCTCTGGTGGCGTTCCCGTCATCTGGCGCAGCGCAGGAGGTTGGCCAGCTCACCGGCGTGGTGAGCGACAGCTCTTCGGGGCAGGGTATCAGCGGCGCTCAGGTGATGGTGGCCGGCACGACGCTCGGTACCATCAGCGGCAACGATGGCCACTATACCATTGCCCGAGTACCCGCCGGCTCCCACACCGTTCAGGTGCGGCGAGTGGGCTACTCGATGCGCGAGGTCCAGGTCACGATTGTCGCGGGTACGACGACGACGTTGAACGTGGCCATCCGTTCGGCACCGCTGCAACTGGAGGCGGTGGTGACGACAGGAGTCGTGGACCCGACTTCAGGCACCCGCGTGCCGTTCACCGTGGGCCGCGTGGACATGGAGAACGTTCCCGTGCCAGCGACCAACGCGGTCGAGACGTTGCAGGGCAAGGTAGCTGGCGCCACCGTGGTCGGTAGTGGCCAGCCGGGCGGCGGCACCAACATCCTCCTGCGCTCGCCGAGCAGCATCAACAAGACCACCTTCCCGCTCGTGGTGGTGGACGGTGTGATCCTCAGCCAGTCGTTCAGCGGCTCCACTGCAGACCTGGAGGCGCTGGACATCGAGAGCGTCGAGGTGGTGAAGGGTGCGGCGGCGGCATCGCTCTACGGTTCACGCGCGGCCAACGGCGTGATCCAGATCCGCACCCGTCGCGGCGCCGGAGTGGTGGAGGGCAACACCCGGGTGACCGTGCGGTCCGAGTTGGGAAACAACGAACTCGCCAACAAGATCAAGTGGGCCCAGCGCCACTATTACCAGGTCAATGACCAGGGCCAGTACATCGATGCCAATGGCAACGTGGTGGATCGTGACCATCGCATACCGCGGCCCGCTGCTTCCCGTTTTCAGGATGTACCCTACGCCGTGCCCATCTACGATCCGGTGGACCAGTTCTTCGATCCGGGACAGTTCTACAAGAACTCCTTCAACATTGCCCAGAACTCGGGCAAGACGAACTGGTTCCTCTCGCTGATCAACAACCGTGAAGACGGTGTGGTACTGAATGCCGGCGGCTACGAGCAGAACGATGTGCGACTGAACCTCGACCATCGTCCGCTGGATAACCTGTCGCTGTCGTTCAGCGGCTACCACATGCGCTCACGGCGCAATGGGCTCTACGGCGATACCTTCTTCGACCTGATCAACCAGGCGCCGGACGTCAACCTCGCCCAGCCAGATCCTGACGGCACGCCCTTCATCTTCCAGCCTGACCCGGAGGGGCGTGAAGAGAACCCGCTCTACGTCCTCAACACCGAGAAGGATGAGACCAAGCGGGCACGCACTCAGGGCAGCCTGGAGGCGCGATACGAGCCCTTCAGCTGGATGAGCGTGGACGCCAACGTGAGCTATGACCGATCGGATCGCAATCGTCACTTCTTCCTGGACCAGGGGATCAAGACGGAAGGCTTCCCCACTGGCGGACCAGGCGAGATCAGCCGCTTCAGTGGCACCACCGATGCGCTCAATGCCGCGGCCAGCGCCAACCTGATCCAGCGCTTCGGCGCGCTCACGGCTCGCGGCACGGTGCGTGGCCTCATGGAGCGCGAGAGCAATGACGTGGTCACGGCCGAAGGGCGTGTATTCGCCGTACCTGGCGTGGCGAGCCTGGACAACGCCCAGGAGCGCTTCGTGGAGTCGTCGTCGCAGGAGATCCGGTCGAACGGTTACTTCGTGACCGCCGGTGTGGATTATGACGGTCGCTACATCATCGACGGCCTCTTCCGCCGTGACGGTAGCTCGCTCTTTGGTCCGGAGGAGCGGTGGAACAGCTATTATCGCGTCAGCGGCGCCTATCGCCTGTCCCAGGAAGCCTGGTGGCCCTGGCAGTCAGTGAACGAGTTCAAGCTGCGTGCCTCACGCGGAACGGCTGGCGGCAGGCCGGACTTCGCTGACCAGTACGAGACTTATGGCTTCACGACCGGTGGCGGTCTCGTCAAGCGCACTCTCGGCAACCGTTTCCTCAAGCCCGAACTGGCCACCGAGACCGAGCTCGGCCTGGACATGATCCTGAAGGAGCGTTTCTCGCTCCAGCTCTCCTATGCCCGGTCGCGCGTCGAGGACCAGCTCATCGCCATCCCGCTGGCTGGCATGTTCGGCTACAGCTCGCAGTGGCAGAACGCTGGTACGGTGGAAGGGAACACGGTCGAAGGGACCATTGAGGCGCAGATCCTCCGTAGTCCCGATCTGAGCTGGCGCCTGGGGCTGGTCGCCGATCGCTCACGCAACAAGATCACCGAATTCGATCGCTCCTGCTTCACCACCGGCACCATCGCCTACCGCTGCGCGGGCGAGACGCTGGGAGCGATGTATGGCTTCCACTGGCTGAACAACGTCAATCAGCTCCCCGCAGACGCAGCCGGCAGCGCCTCGGAGTTCCAGGTCAACGACGAGGGCCTCCTGGTGTGGGTTGGGCCGAACGCCAGCTACACCGAAGGAGAGACGAAGGCGCTCTGGGGCACCGGCACGACCATCGGCTCGTCCAGCTATGGTTGGGGCCAGCCGATCACTCTCCGCGACGAGACCGGCAGCGCCACCGTGGTGAAGATTGGTGACGGCAACCCAGACTTCCACTTCGGCGTTTCCAACAACGTCACCTGGAAGGATCTCAGCTTCTACGCGCTGGTGGACGTGCAGCGTGGAGGCAACGTCTACAACATGACCAAGCAGCGCATGTATCAGTGGGGGCGCAGTGGTGATGTGGATCAGACGGGCAAGCCTCAGGAGCTCAAGAAGCCCATCGAGTACTATGTGAATCTGTACTCGGCCACCAGCCCGAGTGACCGATTCGTGGAGGACGGCGGCTACGTGAAGCTACGCGAGTTGTCGGTGGCCTACCGTGTTCCCAACGCCTGGTTGCAGAAACTGGGGAATCTGGGCGTGGAACAGATGCGTTTCTCCGTCGTCGGCCGGAACCTGCTCACCTTCACCAACTATACGGGCTACGACCCGGAGGTCGGTGGCACCATCAATCGGCTAGACAGCTTCTCGTATCCACGCTACCGGACACTGACCGGTACCGTCGAGATCACGTTCTGAGCCGCCCCAGCGACCGACTAAAGGAGCCACAACCCATGCGTCATACAAGACTCTTCGCCCTTGGCGCCGTACTCGGCGCCATGGCGCTGGCCGGCTGCCAGGAGCTGGCTGTTACCAATCCCAACGAGCCCGACCGCGACCGGGCCACCCGGCAGGCGCTGTCGGTGGAGTCGTTCGTGTCCAGTTCATTGCGAACCTGGTGGCCGTCGGTCCACGACGACTATCCGATATGGGCGCTCTCCACCATCGCCGACGAGGTCACTTCGGGCTTCGCCGACTTCGGCCAACTCGAGCTCTCCGCCGAGCCGCGTTCCGCCTGGAACAACAGCCCGGTCAATGCACGGCGGCGTGTCAGCCAGGATCCGTGGTTCGAACTCCTGGCAACCATCTCATCGGTCAACGATGCGCTCATCGCCATAGACTCCGGCCTCGTCATAGAGAACCAGGGGCGCACGGCGCGCACGCAGGCGGTGGGCAAGTTCATGCAGGGCATCTCCCACGGTTATCTGGGGCTGTATTTCGACAAGACGTACATTACCGACGAGACGGTTGCGCTGGACACGGTCCGCGTGCCGGTGTTCCATCCCTATCCCGAAGTGCTGGCGGCAGCCGTTGCCCAACTCGACGAGGCAATTGCCATCTCCCGCGCCAACCAGTTCGAACTACCGGTAGACTCCTGGCTCTTCCAGTCGATGAATCAGGACGGTCTGGCTCGGCTGGCCAACTCGTTTGCCGCGCGATTGATCGCCTACGGGCCGCGCACCCGAGCCGAGCGCGACGCGGTGGACTGGAACGAGGTGATCCGCCGCATCGATGCGGGGATCGTTACCGACTTCGCACCGGTGGCCCAGCAGGATATTCTCTGGGACGACTGGAAACGCCTCCTGGCGCGTGTGCGGACCACCACTCGCCCGAGCGACTTCGGTCGCCCGAGCAACTGGCTGCTGGGCCCGGCCGACTCAGACAACGACTTCGTGAAGTGGGCCGCTACCCCGCCGGCAGACCGCAGGCCCTTCCAGATCAACACCACCGATCGACGGATCCAGGGCGCTGCCGGGCCATCATCGCCGGGCAAGTACTTCGGCTACAACCTGAACAGCATCTTCAGCGTGGCTCGCGGCACCTACCGCTGGTCGTATTACTATTTCCATCGCTACGGCACGGGTGACAGTTGGCAGGTGGGTCCGCAGGCGGCGCTACTCACCTCGGAGATGGACCTTCTCAAGGCTGAAGCGCTGATTCGCCTCGGACGCGCCAGCGAAGCGGTGCCGCTCATCAACAGGACCCGCGTCGCCAATGGCGAGCTACCGCCGGTGACCATCGACGGACCGCCAAACGAGCCGAGCTGCGTGCCGCGCAAGCTCAATGGCGACTGCGGCAGCCTGTGGGACGCGCTACGCTATGAGAAGCGCATCGAAGGCTACGGCGTGGACGGCGCTACCGCATTCTTCGATGCCCGCGGCTGGCAGACACTGTCCGAGAACAGCATCCTGCAGCTGCCGGTACCGGGAAGCGAGTTGGGCACGCTCCGGCTTCCGCTCTACACCTTCGGTGGCCCGGGCGGCGATTCCAGTGCCCCGCCGCCTGACGGCGAGCGTTGCCCGGTGAACCTCCCGCGTTGTCCCTGATCTCCCATGCCCTCGCCGGTCACCGTGCCATACTGGCGGTGACCGGCGAGGGTCATCGGATACAGCGGTACGCGAACCTGTCAATCCCGATCCCAGGACATCCATGATCACAACACATACACGCTCCCGCCCTGTCACTGTGATGGCAGTGGTTCTCGCGGCGTCGCTGGCTGTCCCGTCAGCTCTCGCCGAAGCGCAGCGGCCGCGCCAGGTAGTCCACATGGACTCGGCGCGGGCCGCGATGCTCTACGTCAGCAACCGCTTCGAGGATCATCCGCAGGCGGACTTCGAGGCCCAGATCGCCGCCAAGGCGCGTACCGACAGCATCTTCGAGGCGCGCAGCAAGGGCGTGATGGAGTACCGGAAGACCAGTTACAAGAGCGCAATCGACGGACTGGAGATCCCGGTCTACGTCTACGCGCCGCTGCAGAAGAAGGGCGACCGTGGCCATGCGGCCCTCGTCTGGGTGCACGGTGGAGTGCATGGCAACTGGGACCAGAACTACCTGCCCTTCATCAAGGAGGCGGTCGCCAAGGGTTACGTGGTCGTGGCGCCGGAATATCGCGGCAGCACCGGCTACGGTCCCGACCTGTACAACGCGATCGATTACGGGGCAAAGGAAGTGGATGACGTGCTCTCCGCATACGACTTCCTGAAGACCATGCCATATGTGGACCCGGAGCGCATAGGCGTGATGGGCTGGAGCCACGGCGGCTTCATCACCGCGCACCTCCTCTTCCGGGGCGAGACGCCATTCAAGGCCGGCGTGGCAATCGTGCCGGTGACCAACCTCTTCCAGCGCCTCTCCTACAAGGGACCTGGCTACCAGCGCAGCTTCAGCACCCAGAAGGAGATCCTCGGCCTGCCGTTCGAGAGGCGCGAGGAGTACAAGAAGCGTTCGCCATACTACCACGTGGACAGCTTGCGCACGCCTATCCTCGTCCACGTCGCCACCAACGACACGGACGTGAACTTCGAGGAAGCGCAGCCCCTCATAGATGCGTTGCGGGCACGCAAGCCGGAGTTCTCCGAGACCAAGGTCTATGTGGACCCGACACCCGGTCCCTCCAGCGGTGGCCATACCTTCAGCCGCCGCGTGAACCGGGAGACGCTGGAGCGGGATGACTCACCCGAGCAGATCGATTCCTGGAATCTCACATGGGCTTTCCTGGAGAAGTGGCTCAAGCCCGATGGCAGGTAGGACGATGGGCTGAGCACGCCGACGTCGAAGTGTGATGTGAAGTCGGCGGCCGGTGATGGTAATGAGGCGACGGGTGACGGGCTAAAATCTACGCCCGTCACCCGTCGCCTCATTCGCGCACCCATTGCCGAAGCATGTTCGCCGCCGCATCTTGGCTCACCCTCGTTTTCCCGAACGGGCGGTTCCGGCAAGCAGATGGCAGAATCCTTTCCCCCGGAGGTCCGGATGCAGCGCATGACACGTAATCCTGGTGACAGGCTCTTCGGCATGGCCTGCGCGTGCGGAGTCAGCCGGCCATTCGCTGTCACCGCGGACGCCCTGGTGTGCGATGACTGCGGTCGTCGGATCAATTTCGTGACGCCGGTGATGGGAGTCGAGGACGGTCCATGCGAGTGCGGTGCGGCCACCACATTCGTGCTCGAGGCAACCGGAGATCTGATCTGCACACGTTGTGGCCATCGCCGGGTACCCGAATTGTCCGACGCCGGCTGAAATCGTTGGACAGCTCCGAAGTCGGTCCACTCATGTGCGCAATACCAACTGCGCGCCGGTCGACACACCTACTCAGTGGAGGTCCCAGATGCTGATAGTCGACGATATCCTGAACAGGAAGGGGAGAGACGTCATGACTATCGCCCCGTCCGCAACGGTACTCGACGCGGCTCGCGCGATGACCCAGCGTGGCATTGGCGGCATGCCGGTCGTCGACGAGGGTGAGATGGTCGGCATGTTCACGGAGCGCGACATCCTGAGGCGGGTCCTGGTCGCGTTGCGCGATCCGGCCACCACCACGGTGAGCGAGGTGATGAGTTCACCCGTCGTCAGTTGCGGACGCGAGACGACGACCGAGGAATGCACCGAACTGATGACTGCGCGTCGGATGCGGCACCTGCCCGTGGTGGACGACACGGGCCTGTGCGGCATAGTGACGATCGGCGATATCCTGGCGCTCCACACGGCGAAACAGGAAGCGGAGATCGAGGAGCTGAACCGCTACATCCACGACATCCGCTAGGCGGCGACGGACGAAGTGCGCTGTGCGACGGCCCTCACCACGTATCAGCTCCGACTGTAATACGTGGTGATACAGGCAGATACGAGTCTGGCAAGGCGGTCGCCGGTGGGGCCGGTGCGGAGCGGGATGTCGGAAGCAGTTCGCGCCTGCCAGAGTTGCTTGAGCGGCACGAGGATTCCTTCTACCGGCAGCCCGGCTTTCCGGGCAGCGCTGCAGAGCGTCTCCAGCGCTGACATCGTCTCCCTTTCCTCATTCGCGCTGTGAGCGTCCACGGCGCGAGCCAGGGGCTCGGCGAGCCAGTCTGCCAACTCGATCCCGGGTGTGCGCGAGAACGAGGGCGAGTCGGTCCCGGCTTCGGGGTCCTGGTGTGGTGTTGCCACGAGTGCTCCAGTATCGGGCCGCTACAGGACGTGATGTTGGGGCCGAACTCCTGAACTGGTCAGCTATCTCCAGTATGTGGGTGAAATGGCTTCGGCGCCAGATCCGAGTGCCATCGACTGTAGAGCCAGGTCACTCCTTGCCAGTCGCCGAGCTTTTCCGCTCCGCCTCGTCGAACAGCCGGGCATATCTGCCGTAGCCCTCGCTCTCCAACTCCGACGCGGGGATGAACCGGAGAGACGCCGAGTTCATGCAGTAGCGCAGGCCGGTGGGTGCCGGTCCGTCCTCGAAGACATGGCCAAGGTGAGAGTCGCCATGCACTGACCGCGCTTCCGTTCTGGGCATGCCAAGTTTGTGATCGGTACGCGTGGTGACATTTCCGGGCTCCAGCGGACGGGTGAAGCTGGGCCAGCCGGTTCCGGAATCGAACTTGTCGGTGGAACTGAAGAGCGGTTCTCCTGACGCCACGTCGACGTAGATGCCGGGCTCATGCGAATCCCAGTACGCGTTCCGGAACGGAGCCTCGGTACCCTCTTCCTGGGTGACCTTGTACTGCTCCGGAGTCAACTTCCGGCGCAGCTCGGTGTCGGTCGGTTTTGTGTATTCGGTCATTGGAATCATCGCTCCTGCTGGAGTCGTCAAATCGCCTGGCCGTCAGGCGACGGTGAGATTTCGAGGAAGCCGGCTGTCATTGTCATAGCGGCTCCGGACCGGATTGTTCCGGTCGACGTTCGGGCCGCCGGCAATCTCAACTCCTGAGTTGCTCATACTCCGACTCGGCCCTGGCCAGCAGGTCGTGGACCTCGTCGTCGGTGACCTGCGGGAAACTCTCGTACCAGGATCCGACCGAGTCGAATATTGGCGGGATGATGGAGCAGAACAGGGAGTCTGCCATCCGCCGCAGGGCCGCGCAGCTCTCCGCGGAGCCCACCGGCGCCGCCACCACTATGGCGTCGGGCTCGTGCGCGCGGAGGGCTGCCACGGCGGCCATCATGGAGGAACCGGTGGCGAGCCCGTCGTCCACCAGGAGCACGGTGCGGTAACGCAGGTCAGGAAGTGAGTGTCTGGTACGATAACGTCTCTCGCGCCGCTCCAGTTCTGCCTGCTCCAGCGCTGCCGTGGTGGCGATCACATGGTCGCTGATACCCAGCTGATTGACGATGTCATCATTTATGATCCGCACGCCGCCACTGGCAATGGCGCCCATGGCCAGTTCCTCGTGACCGGGCACGCCCAGCTTCCTCACGATGAAGACATTCAGCGGGAGGCCGAGCGCGGACGCAACCTCGTAGCCCACGGGAACTCCGCCGCGCGGGAGTGCCAGCACATGAACATCGCGGCGGCCGGCGTACTCGGCGAGATCTTCAGCCAGTCGCGCGCCTGCTTCGCGGCGGTCGTGAAATCGTTGGATCATCGCTCTCGCTCCGGACTTGGTTGTCGAACCCGCTCCTTCACGTTATCGTCGGGCTCTGTTTCCAGGGTCGACTGGCCTCGGGTGGCATCCAGCAGTCGTTGCCGCATCTCCTCCACCCGACTCCGCGGCAACCTGATCTCGAAGCTGACCTGTTCCAGATAATCCTGCCGTATCAACTCCGCTTCCAGAAGCCCAAGCAACTGTTGCACCGCGGAGACGTTGGCGTAGTCCACCACCAGGCGGCCGGTCACCAGATCCACCCGCTCAGTCAGGGGCAGTGTGGCAAGCGCGGCCTGTACTCCGCCGCTGTAGGCGCGGGCCAGGCCGCCTGTCCCCAATTTCTGCCCACCATAGTAGCGCGTGACGACAGCCACGACATCGCCAATCCCGGCGTGCAACAGGACGTGCAGCATGGGGCGGCCGGCAGTCCCATGTGGCTCGCCATCGTCGCTCATCCCGATGCAAGCTGTGCTGGCGGGCGGCCCGACCAGGTACGCCCAGCAATTATGCGTCGCACCGGCGAACTCCGCACTGACCTCACGCACGAACGCTGTCGCCTCGTCCACGGTGGAAGCCGGCGCGACGCTCGTGATGAACCGGCTCCGCAAGATCGTCTCCTCGACGCGGTGCCGGCCTGCGGGTACTGGATATCGTTCCACTCCTGACATGCTCCATGGTAGCTCCCGGCGGACGGCAAGTCATCCATCCCGGATGCGCCCGCACGCCACTTGCTCTCATGAATCGGGAGCCGAGCAAGGAGAATGAGCAGATGACCACCAATGCCGGGAAGGGCGCGGGACGCCGGAAGCCCACCGCGTCGACTGACCAGTCGTCAGCCATGGGTCACGAGCACGAGACTGGAATGGCCGAGAGGCGCGACCGACGTGGGACTGGTGGCTCAATACCGCGCCGGGCGCTGGCCGATGGCGTGGTCGAGCGTCGTCGTGCGAGCGCCCGCGGAGCCGGCGCCACCACACCGCCGGGCGGCCACTCCGGATCCGTGCTGGCGCCGCTGGACCGGTCCATCGACGACCAGGAGCCGCGCACCCTGACCGCGGAGGAGCACTATCGTCTGGAGCGCCAGCGTCGCTCGGACCGGCTCACTGGCGATCTCGAAGCGCTGCTCGCCGAGGCGAAGGCCGAGTACGAGGAGCTGATCAATGCGCCCCGACCGGCCGGCAAGGGTGGAAGGCCGAGAAAGAAGCCGGTCGTGGCGGACGACGATGACCTGTAGGTCGCCTCAGGTGGTCCGGCTCGACAGCACGACAGCGCACTCGGCGGGAACATGCCACTGCCCACCGTCGCCGTCAGGAGGCGGCGTGGAGACGCCTCCGTAACGCGGACTCTCGCTTGACCAGACAACACCCCAGGTATGGCCCTCGGGGGGCGCCAGGAGCGGCTCCGGGAGCACCTCCAGCCGTAGCGTACCGCCCAGGTTGATGATCAACAGTCTGTCGTCACCGTGGGGGGTGGAGAAGCGGAGCACGAAGGCAGCATCGGCGAGGACTGCACCGTCCACCAACCTGCCGTTCGCGGCGCCGTGAGCCGCGCCCAGCACTCCATCTTCCCTGCGGAGCCGGAGGAGGTCACGGTGAAGGTCGTAGCATTCTGCGTGGGTCTGCCGCTCGCCCGGATCGAGTTTCGCGTTGGCGAAAGTGGCCGGGTCAGAGGGATCGGGCAGGGTCGCCTGGATCTCGGGGAGAGCGAGGGTGGCGAACTGGGCGAGGAATTCGCGCCGGCCGACGGCGACCTTCTGGCTCAGCTCGGCGCCATGATCGGCGAAGTAGGCAAACCGCGCCGATGAATTGAATTCCTGGCCCTGGAAGAGCATGGGCGTTTGCGGGGAGAGCAGCGTGAGGGCCGTCATGGCTCGCAACCGACCGGGACTGGTGAGCTCGTGCGCGCGGCGGCCAGGTCCATTGTTGGAGATCTGGTCGTGATTCTGGATGAAGTTGACAAACTGTGCGGCAGGAAGGTCAAACGCGGCACTGCCCCTCGTCTCTCCATGCCAGGAGTAGAACTGACCCTGGTAGAGCCAGCCGTACTTGGCCATGGACACGAACTCCTGCGGCTTTCCCCGATAGGCGGAGAAGTAGCCCTCGCTGTTGCCTGTCATGGCCACGTGGGCACTGTGGTGAAAATCGTCGTTCCAGAGGGCGTCGACGCCGCCACCGCCGGTCTGGCGTGGACGCGCGAGCCAGGCGTCCTGGGGTTCGTTCTCCGCCACGACGATGATCTGGCGCTCCCCGGCGGCGGTGCGCGCCCCGTGCACGAGGTCGCTCACTATGTGGGGCGTGCTGTCGTCCACCATGCTCTGTGTGGCGTCGAGTCGCAGGCCATCCAGATGGAACTCGTCGATCCAGTAACGGGCGTTGGCGATCACGAACTCCCGGACAGGGGCGGACTGTTCGCCGTCAAAATTGATGGCGTCGCCCCAATCGGTGGCATGACGATGAGTGACGTAGTGTGCAGAGAAGGGTGCCAGGTAGTTACCGTCGGGGCCGAAGTGGTTGTAGACCACATCCAGGATGACGCCGAGTCCCGCGGCGTGGGCGGCGTCCACGAAGCGACGGAAATCGTCTGGAGTGCCGTAGAGCCGCGTCGGTGCGAACCAGTTGACGCCGTCATAGCCCCAGCCGAACAGGCCGGGAAAGTCGGCAACCGGGAGCACTTCCAGCACTGTCACTCCCAGCTCGGCCAGCGCGGGTAGCTCGCGTGCGGCGGATGCCCAGTTCCCTTCAGGGGTGAAGGTGCCGATGTGCAGTTCGTAGATGACCTGCCCCTGGAGTGCCACGCCGTTCCAGGCATCGTCACGCCAGCGGTAGGCGGCCGGCTCAACCACGCACGACTCGCCGTGTGGCCCTCGTGGCTGCCATCGGGATGCCGGATCGGGGTAGGGTTGCGGATCGTCATCCAGCAGGAAGCGGTAGCAGCTTCCAGCGCTGGCTTCCATGTCGATGCCAGCGAAGTAGCCTTCGTCATCGCGCTCCAGCTCGATGATGCGTCCGGCGCGCGCGGGCGCGGGAGCACGCAGCGGCTCCGTTTCCGGAGGTGGTCCAACCCGCTCGAGGTGGGGGGGCGAACCTTCCATGAGCACCCGCACCAGTTTCCGGTCTGGCGCCCAGACGCGGAAGTGGACGCCGCCGCCCGGCGCGAGCTCGGCGCCGACGGGGAGACGTCGCCATGAGGATGGGTTGCCGACAGGATGCATGGGAGAGTCAGATCGGGAAGGGAATCAGTCGGCAGTTGCCACAGCCTACCCTCGGGGAGGCAGCTTTGGTGCCGGAGTGGGGTATCAGAGAATCAGTTCGCAGGGCATGATGCGTGAAACGGGCCGGTCACCTCGCTAGCTTGTTCACTCCATCGCACCTGCTGCCGCTCACAGCCCCGATGCTTCTCGTGTCTGCCGCTACCGTCATGCAACGTTCCCGTCCACTCCTCGCTCTCGGTACCTCGGTCCTCGTCGTGCTCGGCGCCTGTGACTCCCGCGGCAGTGTGGCCCGGGCCGAGGAACTCAGGGCTGACACCGTCAGCCCTGCCGTGGACAGTGCCGCCATACGCCAGGCCGACAGCCTGGCGGCGTGGAAGGCGAGGTTCGGAAACCGTGTGCCGCGTCCCGACTCCGTGCGCGCCCTGTACGTGAACGCCTGGGCCTCCGGTTCACGTTCGCGCATGGCCAACCTGATCGCCATCGCCGACAGCACCGAGATCAATGCGTTCATCATCGACATCAAGGAGTCGGACACCTTCCTGAGCTACGATAGCACGGGAATCGCATTGGCCAGGGAGATCGGGGCTGACCAGCGACCAGCGACCAGGTGGCTTCCGGCACTCGTGGATACGCTTCAGGCGCACGGCATCTACCCCATTGCCCGCATCGTCGTCTTCAAGGACCGCATGCTGGCCGAGAAGAAGCCGGAACTGGCTATCCGCAACGCCGATGGCGGCGTCTGGAAGGACCAGAAGGGCATGCCGTGGGTGGACCCGTACAACCGGCGCGTCTGGGACTACAACATCGCCATCGCCCGCGAAGCGCTGGACATGGGTTTCTCGGAGCTGCAGTGGGACTATGTCCGATTTCCCGACGTGACCGAGACGTTGCGACGCACCATGCGCTTCGGCGGCGCCGCTGGCGTGTCACGCTCCGACAACATCGCGAACTTCATCAGCTATTCGAAGAAGGAACTGGCCTCGTATCAGGTTCCGGTCACCGCAGATGTGTTCGGCCTCGTGACACACGCGGAGGACGACATGGGCATTGGCCAGAGTTGGGAGAGCATCATCACCACCGCCGACGTGGTGCTGCCCATGTCCTACCCTTCTCACTACTACACCGGGCTGTACGGTTTCCAGGTACCCCACGCGAATCCGTACGAGATAGTGCGCATTGCCATGACGGACGCGGTCGAGCGCACCCGCTTCCTCGCTGACTCGGCGCAGGTGGAGGTGGGCGAGGTCATGCCCTGGCTGGAGGCGATGAGTATCCGCGGACGGGAGTACGGCGCGGCCGAGGTCAGGGAGCAGATCCAGGCGACATACGACGCCGGGCTCAAGGGTTGGGCTCTCTGGAACCCCGGCTCCAGGTTCGAGCCCTATCTGGCCGCCCTCAGGCCGGCCTCAGGCGGACTGTCGCCACTCGAGCGCCGCGGGTGGAAGTCCCCTACCTGGACACCACCCCGCAACCGACTGAGCAGGATCACCATCAAGCGAGATGCAGCCGCCCGCGTCGCAGCCACACGCGATTCGATGATGCGGGATTCGCTGGCTCGCGCCGGGGTCAGCGACCAGCCGGGCGGTTGACGATAAGCGTCAGCTTGGGCCGGGTGGGCACGTCGGTTGACAACATGTCGATCTTGCCGGCAGCCGCAGGCACGGTGAGGTCGGCGTCGCCCAATTCGGGCTGAGCTACAGCGCCATTGGCGGCTGGCGAGTGCGAGAGCCGCGGGAGCGGTTCATGGGCAGCAGCGGCAGTCGGCGCGGCCTCGACGAAGACAGGCACGGCTCTTGTGAGTTCGGGCCTGCGCGGGCCCTCATGACGCCGCGCCCAGGCCGCCTCGGCGGCCGCGTGAAGACGTGCGTATCGCGGCTGTGAGTCACGCAGCCGTTGTTCCTCGAGTGCCGCGCGAGCCACCAGCCAGGCCGTTCGGGCAAGGATAACCACGCCCATGTATGCGGCGACATCGGCCAGGTTGAAGACGATCGAACCGTGAGCGGTCCGGACCCCCAGGAAGTCGACCACGCCGCGCCCCGTGCGAACGAAATCGAGGGCGTTGGCCGCTGCGGCGCCGGCGACGAGCCCGAGCCCCCACGGCGCTCCCCTGTCCACCGCGGCCAGCGGTCTGCAGACGCGACCGATGACAAAGAGGAGGATGGCGGCCAGGAGCAACGTCGCCGGGGCGGTGAGCGAGCCCATCGCCAGGCCGCCGCGAGCGAAGGCATCATTGTGGACAACGCCCAGGAAGGTAGCGCCGCCGGTCTGTATGACCCGGTCTCCCAGAAGCGCTGTAGCGACCATCTTGGTGCCGATGTCGATCACGAACACAGCCAGCGCCACAGTGGCGCATCGGCCGAGCGGGCGAGTTCCAACAGCCGCGCGGCCTCTCGCTTCATTGTGCGCGGTGGTGGCAATCGTCTGGGCCTGATTCATGCCGAACCACCCGCATCTGCCCGGGCGGTGATTGTCAGTGTGGCGGCCGGGTTCGCGTTGCCTTCAACGGTGGCGCGCAACGACTGCGGACCTGGCTCGGAGCCCAGCATCCAGCGCACCCCCATCTCCCCGCTGCCGTCGGTGACGCCCGATTCGGTCAGGAGCCGTCCTCCCCCGGAAGCCACGGAGACATGGATCGTTGCCTGTGCCACTGCAGCACCCGCTGCCGTGGTAGCTCGCAGGCGCACGGTGACGGTGTCACCTGTCGCGGCGACGGAGTCGGTCGGGGCGAGAAATGCGAGGTCGGTCGTGAGCGCGCTGCCGGCAGCCGGCACCGTTCCGGAGGCGACGCTGTCGCCTGCTGCCTCAACGTTGACGGGTGCCGTCGGACTGTCTTTCGCACCGCGCCAGCGCAGCAGCAGGACGACTCCGACGACGATGACGATGATGATGATCAGCAGTTCGAGGACCGTGAGTCCCCGGCGGCGTGATGTCATGCTCAATGGAAAGGAATCTCTGGCGAGCGCCGGCGACCGTGAGGACGCTGATGCGCGGGACATAATGATGGTGATGCAAGCGTGACGCCAGACAACCAGTTATTGCGAGGCACTCGCTAAGTGTAGTCGGGCAAACAGCTTGCGAGCCTTGCAAAGCCTGGGCGAGGGAAAGCTGTGGAGGCACTGGCGGGCGGGGGCGTTGCGTCGCTGCCACGGTCCCTGCACCTGCTGGCGAGGATCGTCCGCTGGTGTGGGCAGGAAGTCAGCGTTGGCAACTGTGCGCCGGCGAGCGCGTGCGGCCGGCCGCTGGTATGCGCTGGGAGTCCGCGTTCTGCCGTAGGTTGATCACGCCGGCCGGGGGTCGTCCCCTGGCAAGTGTGGGGAGTCATCAGGCTGCGGGTCGGTTGTCGAGCCGCCACCTCCGCCCGCAGTGGTCGGCGCAGCTCCCTCGACGGGAATGGCGAACCCGAATGCCGACGTCAGCAGGTCGCGCTGTGCCTGGCCCAGGCGATCCGCGACGACCAGCGCGAGGGCCGCTGCCAGCGCGGGCTCGGCGAGTCGCTCCACCTCCTGCCGATCGCTGCTGTCGAGCGCCGCCGAGTCGGCGGCGCGCGTGGCCATCTGCAGGATCGGGCCTATCAGCGCATCGCGGGCCGGTTCACGAGCGGAGCGTTCGATCGCCGAGCCCAGTCCCCTGTCTGCCTGACGCCCTGCGGGAGTGGCAGCGATGGCCTCGTAACGCCGCGCGGCCGCCAACCATACCAGGGCAGGCTGGGCGGCAAGCTGCTTGAGGAAGGCACGTACGAGCGGGGTCTGCGGGCCGTAGGGCTGAGCTGCCTGGGTCTCCGTCATGAAATAGTTGTCGGTTGTTGGCGCGCGTCGCCCTCAGGCGGAATCGGATGGTGTGATATGGTGCGCGCTGTTCAGGAAACTAACGCGCACGACTGCATCTGCATCTGCGACGCAGCGCTGACCAGCGCGTGTCCGCGCATGTGTGGATGCGGATCGTGCGCGAGAGCGCGTTCAGTTCGCTTGTTCGTTCACGAGCGTCGCTCGCCAGTTGCGGCCCTGGCTATCCATGCATCGCGACCTGGTTGGCACTAGGGATGCATGGGGTAGGGCGCGACGCCGTAGGCGCGGGCGGCAGCGAGTAGCGCTGCCTGTGGGATCTTCTTCAGAGTCCACGCCTGTTCGACCCACGTAAGAGGAACGCCAACATGTCCATGAAACGTCTTGCAGCGGGTGGAATAGCCGCGCTCCTGATCGCCGTCCCGGCGGCTGCGCAGCAGCCCAGAGCCGGGTCTGTAGAGATTGGAGCGTTTGGTAGCTACACCAGTTTCGACTCCCGATTCCGCCTCGATGATGGTGTAGCGTTTGGCGGCCGCCTGGGAGTCTTTCTTTCAAAGCGCTGGGCGATCGAAGGCGATGCCGCCTACGGAAAGATCAAGGCGAACGACGAGCCGTTGGTACCTGGCGCCGCGCCACGTCCGTGCCCACAGCCAGGGGTCTGTGGCAAGGACTGGAACTATACTCCCCTCTACCTCAGGCTCGCCTACAACGTGCCGGTTGGCAATCGTAGTCAGGTGATACTGGGCGCGCATGTGGTCCGCCTCGATTACGACTTCACGCACGAGACCGGGTTCGGTGCGCTGCTCGGTACGCGTATCGGACTCAGCCCGAGCGTCGCAATCCGGCTGGACGCGATCGGCGACTGGAACAATACCGACGCGGTGACGCCCGATAACGACGATACGGACATCACCATAACCGGCCGCGCTGGCCTGAGCCTGATGCTCCGTACCAGGCGCCCGGCTCCGCCGCCACCACCGCCACCGGTGATCATCGAGCAGCCTGTTCAGCCCGCTCCGCCCCCGCCGCCGCCGCCACCACCACCGGCTCCGACCGTGGATACGGCTGGTATAGCCGCACAGGTGACGAGCGCGATGGCCGAGAAGATCTTCTTCGACTTCGATCGTTCGGATCTACGCGATGAAGCCCGCTCCACACTGGATCGCAAGATCGGCTACTTCCAGGCAAACCCGAGCATGCGGATCCGCATCAGCGGTCATGCCGACGAGCGTGGTTCCGACGAATACAATCTGGCCCTCGGCCAGCGCCGTGCAGCGGCGGCAAAGACCTACCTCGTCCAGCAGGGTATCGATGCCGGCCGGATCGACATCGTGAGCTACGGTGAGGAACGCCCCGTCTGCACGGAGAGCAACGAGGCCTGCTGGCAGCAGAACCGTCGCGATGAGTTCGAGATCATCGCTGGCGGACCACTCTACCGTCTACCGTAAGCACGGAGCGCCAGAGCTTACGAAGCCCCCCACGGTCAACGGCCGCGGGGGGCTTCGTTGCCGGTGCGCCCGGAATGCTCACTGCCCTGACGACAGCTCCCGCCACTCCCTCTGGCCTCTGCTCCGTCACAAACCCGCCGGGGTCGCCGGTAGCGCCGACATCGGTCTGCTCCGCTCGAGCTGCCTGAGTGCCGGGACGCCCGGCCGGAACAACCGGCGCATGCGCGGTCTCGCGTCTCCGCGCCTCGTTCAACATGCCTGCCAGTCAGTCAGGTCAACGGTGTGGCTTCCTCCGTTGAGGGCCCCATCGGGAGCCGAACGCTCGCGACCGCCCCGACCACCGACCCGTCTTCCATCCGGTTCTCGATCGTCAACGAGCCGCCGTGTGCCTCCGCAATCTGCCGGCTGAGCACCAGTCCGATGCCGCTCCCCTGTGGCTTGGTAGTGAAGAAAGGCACGAAGAGGTTGGTCGTTCCACTCAATCCCGGTCCATCATCTTCCACGGTCACCACGAGCGATGCGTCGTCGACGGTCCAACTCACGGTAACCGTGCCATCCGTTTCCAGCGATGCGTCGACGGCATTGCGGATGAGGTTGATCAACAACTGGTCCAGTTGGGCGGAGTCGGCGTCGATCGTCGTCGGGGGCCCAGGGGTCACCTCGACATCGAGGCGGGTCTCGAGAGAGGCGATCCGGCGCACCCACACCGCCACCTCCATCGGTTCCTTCTCCGGCGCTGGTAGCCTCGCCAGCCGGGCGTATGAAGCCATGAAGCGGGCGAGCGATTCGGCACGCCCGCCGATGACGGCCAGTCCTCTCGCCAGATCCTCCTCGGCGTCGGCGGGACGCGGCTCGCGCGCCAGCAATGACTGCAGCGTTGCGGCGATCGACTTGATGGGCGCGAGGGAATTGTTGATCTCGTGGCTGAGTACGCGCACCAGGCGCTGCCAGGCGAGAAGTTCCTCCTCCCGCAGTGCACGCGTGACATCCGAGAGCACGAGCAGGGTGTGGCGCCGTCCCTGCTGTCGGAATACCCGCCGCCTGATTTCCCAACGTCCCCAGCCACCCGGAAAGCTGGCTGCCTCTACCCGTGGCGCCTCGCCGGCGAGCACTCCACCCAGTCCTGCCTCGGTCGCGGTCAGTCCCAGGAGTCGCTCGGCTGTGCGTCCCAGCAGTCGTTCCCCAGCCGCGTTCACCAGTCGCAGACGATCCTCGTCATCGACGGCGAACACCGAGACATCGATCTCCGCCATGGCGGTGCTCAGCAGCGCCGTGGCCTCGAGTGCGCCAAGACGTTGCGTGCGGAGGGTATCGGCAAGCAGGTTGACCTCGAGCAGGGCGAGGCCCAGCGGATGGTCGGCACCAGCATCCCGGCCACGCTGTGAGAAGTCGCCTTCGCGCATCGCCGCCAGCATGTTCGCCAGCGTCTGGAGCGGCCTCACGACCCGGTCGTGCAGCGCCAGCATGCCGAGCAGAAAGGCCAGCACCACCATGATCGTCAGCGTCCAGCGCAGTCGGGTGCTGTGGTCGCCGGTAACGAGGAGAGCCATGGCGACGACCAACGCTGGCGTGGCGGCAGCGGCGGCGAGCGCCGTCACTACATGGTCGTGCCGGCGCCACCAACGCAGGCGCCGTGAGCGAAGCGTGGCGCGCATCGGTCGGCGCGTACGTCGCGGCTCGCTCAGAGGTCGTGAGCCTCGAGCCGCCGGTAAAGCGCGCTGCGGCTGATCCCCAGCGCCCTGGCGGCGTGGCTGACATTGCCCTCGAACCGTTCGAGCGACTTCCGGATAACCAGTCGCTCCACTTCCGACAGCGTCATCTCCTCCAGACGGGCACCTGTGGTCGTGGGCACCCTGAGCCCCAGGTCGCTGACCCGCACCATGTCGCCCTGGGCGAGGAGGACGGCGCGCTCCACTGCATGGCCCAACTCACGGATATTGCCGGGCCAGCCGTGATCCAGCAGCGCCTGCGTGGCCGGCGTATCAAAGCCGGAGAGCGGCTTCCGGTAGCGGGCAGCGTGTCGTTGCAGGAAGTAAGTCGCCAGCGGAGCGATATCCTCGCGCCGCTCGCGAAGCGGCGGCAGGTGGATCTCGATGGTATTCAGGCGGAACAGCAGGTCCTCGCGAAAACGCCCCGCCTCCACCTCGGCGTCGAGGTCGGCGTTGGTGGCGGAAAGCACTCGCGCGTCCACCCTTCTCGTGCGCGACGAGCCGACGCGCTCCAACTCTCCCGTCTGCAGTACTCGCAGCAACTTGGACTGTTGCGGCAGCGGCACATTCGCTATCTCATCGAGGAAGATGGTGCCCCCGTCGGCCAGTTCGAAGCGACCGATCCGGTCGGACTTCGCGTCGGTGAAGGCCCCCTTCACATGGCCGAACAGTTCGCTCTCGAACACTCCCTCCGAGAGTCCGCCCATGTTCACTGTGATGAACGGGCGCTCGGCCCGCGACGACGCGGCGTGCAGCCAGAGTGCAACCAGTTCCTTGCCGGTGCCATGCTCGCCCGTGATGAGTACATTCGCGTCCGACGGCGCAACCCGCCTCATGAGTTCCAGTACCGGGCCCATGCGCGGGCTCTCGGCAATGATCTCTGGCAGACCGCTGGAACGAGCGCCACGGAGCGTTGCGTTCTCGCTCTCCAGGCGTTGGCTGCGCCGTAGCGCCCGACCCATCTCCACCTGGTTTCGAAGCGTCGCCAGCAGGCGCTGGTTGTCCCACGGCTTCTCGACATAGTCGTACGCACCGCGGCGCATCGCTTCCACAGCCCCGTCTATGCTTCCCCAGGCTGTCATCACCACCACCGGCAGCGTCCAGTCCAGAGCCTGCAACTGCTGGAGCAGGTCGAAGCCCTCCTGGCCGGACGTGGTGTCCCGGGTGTAGTTGAGGTCCATGATGACCGCGTCCAGGTCCTGCTGCTCGGCCGTTGCCAGAACGCCGCTGGGTGAGCGCGCGGTCTCCACGCGGTAGCCCTCGCCCTTGAGCAGGAGGCGCAGCGCCTCGATCACGTCCCCCTGGTCGTCGGCAATGAGAACCATTGGACGCGAGTCCTGGCGCGCGGTGTTCGGCTCGTCGCTCTGGCTGACGTAGGTGGACGGCATGGGCTCACGCGAATCGGGAGTGGAGCGGATCCAATGGATCGGAACTGACGTCATGCCACGGCGCGATCGCCCACCATCCAGCCATCCTTCAACTCTATGATCCGCTTGCCATAACCGGCGTTCTCCTCCGAGTGGGTTACCTGGACGATGGTCGTGCCCTCGGCGTTCAGCTTGCGGAACAGCTCCATGATCTCGCGCGCCTGCGAGGAGTGAAGGTTGCCGGTTGGTTCATCGGCCAGGATGAGGTTGGGGCTGGCGATCACTGCGCGCGCGACGCCCACCAACTGCTGCTGGCCGCCGCTCAGTTGCCGCGGGAAGAGATCCTTCTTGCCCACCATCTGGAAGCGGTCCAGCGTATCGGCGACGATCGCCGCGCGTTCACTCTTCCGGTAGTCGCGGTAGGAGAGCGGCACATCCAGGTTCTCGGCGACGGTAAGGTCGTCCAGCAGGTGATACTGCTGGAAGACGAAGCCGATGTGCCGCTTGTTGAGTGCGATCCGATCCTTGTGTGCCAGTCGATGAACTGGCTGGCACAGAAAATGGTACTCGCCGCGCCATTCGGCGTCGAGCATGCCGAGTATGGAGAGCAGGGTGGACTTGCCGGCGCCGGAAGGGCCCATGATCGTCACGAACTCACCGGGCTCGATGTCCAGCGTCACCCGACGGAGCACGTAGACGTCGCCGGCGGGCAGGCGGTAGCTGCGCTCCAGGTCGCGGAGCGAGAGCAACGGGCCGACGGATGGCTCGGCCAGGTTGTCGGTTGGTCGATCAGTGGGGCGGGCGGCGTGCGAGAACCAGCTCATGCGGGCTCCGATAAGCAGGGCGGGGAGAACCCCCAGGACCGGGGTCGGTACATCGCGCCGTCGCCTGATCGCGTGGCGCGAGGCATCCGGGTGGAAGATACGGCGCCGCGTCAATCGGCGCGAAGCACCGTGATCGGGTTGACGCGCGTCGCGCGCCGCGCCGGGATCCAGCTCGCCGCGACCGTCACACCGAGAAGCAGAACGATGATCGTGCCATAGGTGAGTGGATCCGCAGTGCCTATCTGGAAGAGCAATGTAGTGAGGAGTCGGGTGAGGATGAGCGACGCCGCCAGGCCGCCGGCGATGCCGATGACTGTCACCGTTGCCGCCTGAAGCACGACGTCGCGAAGTACCCGGCCGCTGTCAGCGCCAAGGGCCATGCGAATGCCGAATTCCTGCGTCCGCTGGGCCACCGAGTAGGCCACGACACCGTAGATGCCGACGAGCGCCAGCACGAGTGCCACTCCGGCGAAGAGCGCCAGCACCGCCGTAAGGAAACGGGGACGCGCGAGACTCTCGGCCACCACCTCGTCCATCGTTGCCACCTCGGACAGCGGCACGTTGGCATCGAGTGTCTGCACCTCGCGACGCAACGAGGCCACCAGGGAGTTGGGGTCTCCTTCGGTGTGCAGCATGGCAACCATGGAGCCGTATCCGTCCTGCGAGTCCACCGCGTATATGACCGGTGGCGCGTCGCTGGCCAGGCCGCGCTGCCGAACATCCGCCACGACGCCGACAACGGTCACGAAGGGAGATTCCTCCGGCCCGAACTGCAGCCGATGGCCTATGGGATCGTCTCCCCCAAAGTGCTGGCGCACCAGCGCCTCGTTCACGATCGCTACTGGCGGAGAGTCGGCTCTGTCGGTGGCATCGAATACACGGCCGCGGATCAACGGTACATGGAGTAGCTGGAAATAGTCGCCAGTCACGGTGTGGAAGAAGGCTATCGGCACCTGGCTGTTGTCTCCGCGCGCAGTACGCCCTTCTATCCAGTAACCGCGCTGAGTCACACCGTCACTACCAAAGGGGAGGGCACTCGCCATGGCGGCATCGGTCACGCCGGGAATCGCTGCCATCCGCTCGGTGAGTGCGGCATAGAAGGCAGAGCGCTTTTCCGGCGTGTCGTAGATTGTCCCCGGAAGCGGAATACGTGCCGTGAGCACGTGGTCGGTGCGGAATCCCGGATCCACCGACTGCAGCCGTCCAAGGCTCCTGATCATCAGGCCGGCGCCCACCAGGAGCGTCAGCGAGATTGCCACCTCGGCCACGAGCAGCAGCCGGCGTCCGCGAGCCGCTCCAGGCCCACTGCTGCTCCCCCTCAATCCATCCTTCAGGGTCGCGTTGAGGTCGGTGCGCGAGGCCGTGAGTGCCGGGGCGAGGCCGAACAGGAGAGCAGTGAGAAATGTGGTCGTGATGGCGAAGGTGATCACTCGCCAATCCAACCCCAGTTCGCCCAGCCGCGGCAGCTCGCCGGCTCCGAGAACGCCAAGGCCGTGAGTACCCCAGGCAGCCAGGATCAACCCCAGGACACCGCCGAGAATCGCCAGGATCACGCTCTCGGCCAGCAACTGACGGAAGATGCGTTGGCGACCCGCGCCCATCGCGCTGCGGATCGCGATCTCCTTCCGTCGGCCGGCCACACGGGCGAGCAGCAGGTTGGCGACGTTGGCGCAGCAGATGAGGAGGAGGAAGGCCACCGCGCCGCCCACTACCAGGAGGGGGGTCTGCACGTCCCCCACGACGTCCGCGGCCAGAGGTTTCACGGTGACGTTGAAGCCCTTCTGGAAATCCGGATGCTCCGCCTCCAGCCGACGCCCGATCGCCGACATGGCGCTCTGCGCTTGCCCCAGCGTGACGCCGGGTGCGAGCCGCGCAATGGACGACAGCGAGTGGTTCCCGCGCCAGGCCGCATCTTCCGACGACCAGGCCATGGGTACCCAGAACTCGGTGCGTGGCGATGGCATTGCCAGCGATGGCGGCATCACGCCAGCCACGACGTAGCTGCTACCGCCAAGCTGGACCGTCTGTCCCACAATTGCCGGATCGGCAGCGAAGCGTCGGCGCCAGAGATGGTCGCTCAGCAGAACCACCTGTCCTGCGCCAGGTGAGTCCTCGGCGGCGGCGAAGGTGCGACCCAGGGTTGGCCGTACGCCCAGCACCTCGAAGTAACCATGCGTTACCGCCGCACCGGTCAGTTGCTCCGCGTTGTCGCCGCCGGTCAGGGTCAGCGTGCGGTTGCGGCTGGCGGCGATGGTCGAGAAGACGTCGTTCTGCTCCCGCCAGTCCCTGAACGTCGCGGGACTGATGGGAAAGGCGGGGTTGTTCTTCGCAAGGTCGTTCTCCCATACTGCCACCAGTCGTTCCGGTTGGGCATACGGCAACGGCGACAGGAGGATGGTGTTGACGACGCTGAAGATGGTGCTCGCGGCGCCGATGCCGAGGCCGATCGTGAGCACGGCAAAGAGGGTGAAGCCGGGCGAGCGCCGCAGCGTGCGGAAGGCGTAACGCATTGCCGTCGTCAGACCTCGAAGCCGCTCTCGCGCAGTTCCTGCTCGGCCGTGGCCGCCGCGGCGGTGCGGTGGTCCAGCTCCTCGACGACCCGACCGTCAAAGAGGTGTACGCTGCGATCGGCGTGCTTCTCGTAGCGCGGGTCGTGGGTGACCATGCAGATCGTCGCCCCGCCGCGGTGCAGCTCCTGGAGCAACCCCATCACAGCCTCGCCGTTCACCGAGTCCAGGTTGCCCGTGGGCTCGTCGGCGAGCAGGATGACGGGGTCGCCGGCGACGGCGCGGGCTACCGCGACGCGCTGCTGCTGGCCGCCGGAGAGCTGCGACGGATAGTGCTTCATCCGGTGCGCCATGCCCACTCGCTCCAGCGACTCGGTGACCCGCTTGCGCCGTTCGGAGGCGTCCATTCCGCGGTAGGTGAGGGGTAGTTCGACGTTCTCGAAGACCGTCAGGTCGCCGATCAGGTTGAACGCCTGGAAGATGAAGCCGATCTGCCGGTTCCTCACGCGCGCGCGATCGGCGGCGGAAAGGCCGGAAACAGGCTGCCCATCCAGCAGATAGTTGCCGTCGGTTGGCGTATCGAGCAGGCCGAGTATGGAGAGGAGGGTCGTCTTTCCACAGCCGGACGGTCCGCCTATGGCCAGGTATTCACCCTCGCGCACTTCCAGGTGGATGTCGGCCAGGGCATGCGTCTCCACCTCGTCGGTATAGAAGATCTTCCTGATGCCCTGGAGCTGGATGAGGGCGCGACCGGTGAAATCGGTGCTGGACGTGTAGGGAGCGCTGGCGGTCATGGCTATCGGGGGTGAGGGAGAGGTTCCTGAGCAACCGAGCGAACGGCGCCGACTTCGACGGGCGGGCTACTTGAGGCGTACACGGTCCACGTTGTCCGAGGCGGACATGTCGGAGATGATCACCTTGTCCCCGACCTGGAGCCCCTGCACGACCTCGATCGTGCTTACCGAGGCCCGGCCGAGCTTGACCTGCACCTTCGAGGCATGGCTGCCATCAGGATCCAGTCTGAACAAGGAGACCGTGCTCTCCGGTTGGCCGTACGACGGTCGGCCGACGTACATCACGTCATCCAGCCGCTCGATCTCGATCGTGCCGTCCACACTGAGATCCGCACGAGCACCTGCTGGTAATTCCCCTTCCAGGGCGACCTCGACGGTCACGGTGCCGTTCTGGACGATGGGGTCGATACGTATGACACGTCCCGGCACGATCCCGTTGCGGGTGTCTATCCTCGTCTTCTGCCCTATCGCAATATCCTTGGCCTGGGTTTCAGGCACGCGCAGGACCGCCTTCAACTGGCCCGGTTGGGCCACCCTCGCCAGTCTCTGTCCGGGAGTAACCCACTGACCCAACTCCAACGGGAGCTCCTGGAGTACTCCACTCTCCCCGGCGCGCACCTGCATTGACGAGAGCCGGTCCTGGCTGAAAACGACGATGGCCCGCATCTGCTCCACCTGTTGTTCGGCCTGCTTCACCTGCTCCTGCATCGACCTCTCCAGGATCCTTAGCTGGTCCCGCTCGTAGCCCAGTCGCTCTTGGAGCGATTCGGCGAGGTCGCGAGCGGCGGCGAGCTCGTTGGGAGCGGCCAGTCCTTTCCGTACGGAGTCGAGAGCGAGTTGGGTGCGCAGGTCACGCTGGGCCTTCCCGTACTCGCTTTCCATCTGACGGATGGCGCTCTCCCGCTGCAGGCGCTGCTGGGATAGTGTCGCTCGCAGGGTTATGAGCGATGACTCGACGCTCCCCAACTGGCGCTGCGCTTCCAGCAGTTCGCGCTGGATGTCGGGGTTCGTGAGGACGGCCAGCACGGTGTTGGCATCCACCGTCACGCCCGGCCTGAGCGGCAACGCCTCGACGCGCCCGGCGGTGAGCGCTGAAATGATCACCATGCGTTCGGGCACGAGGGTGCCCGGTGCGCGCACCTCGCGCACCATCGTGCCGCGGGCTACCGAATCGATGTAGAGCGTCGCCCGGTCCACGCTGGGCGCGCGCGGCTCCAGCCGGCTCAGGGCGAGAGTCATGAGGAGCAGTGCGGCAACACCTGCACCGATGAGCAGATAGCGTCCACGCTTCGAACGTGGTTGACGAGCAACATCCACGGGACCTTCCGGGGTGGTCGGAGTCGGACTTTGAGGCAGCGCGGGGCCGCCGGCCGCCATGATCAAGGGAAAGAGTCGTGCCACGCGATGCTGCGATACAAGTCATTGACACACAACGTTTTAGACGCCCGTCGGAATATTGTCGCGAGCACCTCTGTGTCCGGTTATGGGATATGGTGTCCCGTAAGCGAACAGTGCGATTGCCCGGACGGCGACCGCAGTGTCCCGGATCGGGAGGGCGACGCGGGCTGGCTCGGATGCCGCCTCGGGCCGTCGTGCCACGAGGAAAGGGTCATGGCCTGAAAGCGCTGTCCGGCCGGGATGCGGTTCGTCAGAAGCTTCGGTCACCGCGTCGGCGGCTGCCGGGCCGCGGCCCAGGATGGCGCATCAGCCACGAGCGGCCGCGCGCGCTCTGGCTCGCCGGTTCCACCAGCGATGCGTTCACCGCGGACGCATTTCGTGTCATATTGAACTGGATGGTGGCGGCCAACCTGGCCGCCGGGATTGCACGCGGGCGACAGCGGCGGCCATGGCACAGCCGACGCTGGAGCGGCCGGGTGGCTCTCCATGGGAGCCGCGAATCATGGAGACACGATGAGTTCACGCTTCGCTCGTTTCACCCCTGGTGGCCTCTGCCTCATCGCCGTGGGGGCGTGGATTTCGGGGTGCGCCCCGGCTGCGCGCGATCCGGGCGGCGGGCAGCCTTCGCCGGTGGCGGCCGATTCCCGGCCGACCGACAGGCAGCGCCCGGACAGCGTGGGTGTGGACCGGTCCAGGCACGCCCTTGTCGACAGTCTCCGTGTCGACAGCCTCCGGGCTGACAGCCTCGCGACCGCGAAGCGGGCCGCTCTGGCCGCGTCGCGTCGCGACAGCGTCCGCACGGCCGACGAGCTGCGAGCGCGCGCGGCGCGGCAGGGCGTCGCTGCTGAGCGTGCCGCCAGCCCGCGGCCACCAGCCCGGTTCGGGGCAGGTGATCGTCGGGCCGGCGACCTGCGTGTCTGCAGCGGCGGCGACGTCACGCTGGGTACAAACATGGATACAACATGGGTGACCACGGCCAGTCGGCGGGCGGGTTTCGCGGTGCCCGCGCTGCCGCCGCCGGGAGCGTTGCTGGCTCCCCTCCGCGCCGCCTTTGGCGACGCGGACCTGGCGCTATTGAACGTCGAGGGTGCGATTGGCGAAGGGCCAGTGCCCCCGAAGTGCCGACCCGGCTCCACGGCCTGCTTCGCGATGCGACAGCCACTGGCAGCCGCCGACGCCCTGCGTTCGCTGCTGCCGACGGGGGTCGTGGTCGGAAACGTGGCGAACAACCACGCGGGAGACGCGGGACTCGCCGGATTTGACAGCACGCTTGCCCACCTGACGCGAGCCGGCGTTCTCGTCACCGGAGTCGACACCCTGGCCGTCCCGGTCGACATTGACGGCTACACGTTGGGGGTGCTGGGGTTCGCCGTCTCGCCGCGTCGGCCGGATGCGCGCGACCTGGATGCCGTGCGGCGGCACGTTCGGCGCGCGGCAGACCGCTACGGTCGTGTCATCGTCACCGTGCATATGGGCGCCGAGGGGGCCGCGGCGCAGCGTACGCGAAGCCGGACGGAGAGCTACTACGATGAGGATCGCGGCAATCCGGTGGCTTTCGCCGAGGCGGCGGTAGGGGCCGGCGCGTCGCTGGTCATCGGCCACGGGCCTCACGTCCTGAGGGCGATGGAATGGCGGGACAGCTCGCTGGTGGCCTACTCGCTGGGCAACCTCGTTACCCATGGGCCGTTCGTGAATCGGGAACCGCTCAACCGTGGCGCGGTGCTCTGCGCAACCATCTCGGCCGGGGGCACGGTGGTCAATGCCGAGGTGCGTCCCACCGTCCAGCGGCGCGCCGGTCAGGTGGAGGTCGACAGTTCACGTCGAGCTCTCGTTCTCATCGACTCGCTGGGTCGTCTGGATTTCCCACGCACTGGCGCCCGGATCGCGCCGGATGGAAGCGTGGGGAGGGTGCCCACGGTCCAGCGTCGTCGCACTCCCCGCTGAACCGGATTCCATTGCACTGAAAGCAGGACAGGGAGAGCGAGACGTTCTGTCCTTCAGTCAGAAGAAGTGACTGCCTCCGGCATCCGGAGGAAGATCAGCCTCCGTCGGCCAGCCTGACGCTTCCCGAATCGGCATCTCCGATGAGCCGGCGGACGCCTGTCCAGGGCTTCATGCCAGGAAAGCGGCGGCGATCGAGGTCGGCCACTATGACCTTGCCGGCAGTCGTGCTGGCGTGGATGTACTTGCCATCGCCGATGTAGATGCCGATGTGCGACGGCTGCTTGGGCGGACCGAAGGTGAGCAGGTCGCCCGGTCGGAGCAGCTTGCGTTCGGTGGCGACCGCCCTGCCCACCTTTGCCTGCTGGGCCGCGGTCCGCGGCACATCCAGTTGCAGCGCGCGCGCCAGGTAGCGTATCAGCCCGCTACAGTCGAAGCCGCGGTCAGGATTGGTGCCACCGAAAACGTAGCGGGTGCCGAGTTGCGCCCTGGCAATGGAGACGATGGAGTCGCGGAGCGCCGTCGCCGATGCGCTGAAGCCGGCCAGGGGCGCGGTATTCAGCGCTGAGGCGGAGACAGCGTCCGGCGGGTTGTCAGATCTTGCCAGCGGTTGCGCTGCCAACCTCGCCGTGGGAGCGAGGAGCGCGCAGGAAAGAATGCCGGACAGTACCAGCCGGTTCAACGGCGGCACCAGACGTATGAGGACATGATTGATCGATCTCGGAGTTGGGTCGTCAGGGAGACGACCGACCGAGGACAATCGTAATGCGACCGACAGCGTAGCGACACCCTTCGGCCATTCTTCGCCTCAGGCGGGCACGGCCGTGACGGTGGTCAGCGAATACCCAGCACCTTGTGGGTCTGGACGCTGAGTCGCCAGCGGGGATGCGCCAGGCAGTAGGCGACAGCGAGCGCCATGTTCTCCGCCTGACGGGGCCCATCCATGGGCTGCAGAAAGCGATGCTGGAAGTTCAGCGCATCGAACTGCGCGGGGTCGCCACCTTCCTGAGGGTAGACCAGCTTGAGTTCGTCACCGTGGTCGAGCACCAGCGCGGCACCGATCTTCGGGCTGACGCAGATCCAGTCCAGCCCTGGCGGCGGCCGACGTGTGCCGTTGGTCTCCACCGCTACCTCGAGCCCGCGCTCGTGGAAGGCCTCCACTGCCGCGGCGTCCAGTTGCAGCAGCGGCTCGCCGCCGGTGCACACAACCAGGGGTCTCCCGCCGCCGCCTGCCGGCCATCGCGAAGCCACGGCGTCGGCGAGCTCACTGGCGGAAGCAAAGCGACCGCCGTCCGGTCCGACTCCCACGAAATCCGTATCGCAGAAATTGCAGATCGCGGTCGCCCGATCGGCCTCGCGCCCGGTCCACAGGTTGCATCCCGAGAAGCGGCAGAACACGGCCGCCCGCCCCGCGTTCGCCCCCTCCCCCTGGAGTGTGTAGAAGATCTCCTTGACCGTGTAAGCCATCAGTCCCGGGGAAATGGATGCGCGGCAGTAGTGGTCGACTGCTCCACGCCCTCCACTTGGAGCGCCGGATCAACCACTCCGGCCTCGGCAAAGCCACGCAGACGGAGCGTGCAGGCGTCGCAGCGACCGCAGGCGGCACCCGTCGGGGACGGGGCGTAACAGCTCGTGGTGAGGGCGTAGTCGACCCCGAGCGCCAGGCCCATGAGTATGATCTGTGCCTTGCTGAGCGAAATGAGGGGAGTCCGGATGCGTAGCGGGCGTCCTTCTTCAGTGCCAGCCCGGGTGGCCAGGTTGGCCATCGCCTGGAAGGCATCGATGAACTGCGGTCGACAGTCGGGATAACCGCTGTAGTCAACCGAGTTCACGCCAATGAAGATGTCCGAGGCGTCGATGACTTCGGCGTAGGCCAGGGCGTGGGCAAGAAAGATCGTGTTGCGCGCCGGTACGTAGGTCACCGGCACTCCCGCGGACGGCTGCGCGGGATCCCGATCCATGGGCACCGCCAGATTGTGATCGGTGAGAGCCGAACCACCAAACAGCCCGAGGTCGATACGTGATACGCGATGCTCGGCGGCACCGTAGCGCTCGGCGACGCGACGGGCCGCAGCCAGTTCGTGGGAGTGACGCTGGCCGTACTCGAACGAGAGTGCGTGCACGTCGAACCCTTCGTGAACGGCGTGTGCCAGAAGTGTGGTGGAATCCAGCCCACCGCTGAGGAGGAGTACCGCGGGCGGTCTGTGGTTGCTCACGTGGCTGATGGGGTTGCGGGAGCTGGTCTCAACTGGCCGCTGCCGGCTGGGAGGGCGACCGGCCATGCACTGGGCCATGCACTGAAAGATAGGCAATCCGTGGCCTGAACTGTTCGCCTTGGCCGGGACCGCCGAGCTGGTTCCCGGTGGGCCGGGGCGTGACCCGGATCACCGACATGGTGCCTGATGCTGGCAGCGCATGGCTCCACGGCCGGATAGATTCATGGTGGACATGTCCCGTTTTCGCGGCCGCATACCTCCAAGCCTGCCTGACATGCTTCGATCGCACGCATCGCTGCTCCTGTTGCTGACCGTGACGGTCACCGCCTGTGCTCGTACCCCGGTGGTTGAGGGGCCGTCTGCGCAGCCGCGTGCCGCCGCCGCGCCGCAGTCCGTGCGGGGCCTGGTGGAGCGGATGAAGGCCGATCATGCGGGACGCTGGTACAGCACGCTCTCCTTCCGGCAGTCCAACGTGGCCTACAGCAGCGCGGGCGAGACCAGGAGCAGTTGGTTCGAACGCCAGAGCGTACCCCGACGGCTACGCATCGATTTCATCACGCCCGACGCCGACGGCAGCGGTATCCTCTTCCGGAACGACAGCGCCTACACTTTCCAGCGCAACGTCCTCACCCAGCGCGTTTCGCAACTTCATCCGCTACTCCTGCTCAGTGCCGACCTGTACGCGCTGCCGGTGGATACGACGGTGAGCGCGCTGGCGAAACTGGGTATCGACACGACGAGATTGCGCCGGGACAGTTGGACCGACCGCCCGGTCTGGGTCGTGGGTGCCGGATCTGGTGACTCCACGTCTACCCAGTTCTGGGTGGACGCCGAGCGCTGGGTGCTGCTGCGGTTCGTGAACAATCAGAAGGCGGGCACGCGCACGGTTCGCACCGACCATCATTTCAGCTACCAGACGGTCGACAGCCTTCTGGTGCCTAAGGAGATCGTCTTCCTGCGCAACGGGGCAGCATACTGGCGCGAGACGTACACCGACGTGAAGGTGAATCCACCGCTGTCCGACTCGATCTTTCTGCCTGGCAGTTGGCAGGCCTACGTACCCGCGCCCTGACCATCTCATCTGCTGCCTTCGTGGTTGGGCGCTGGAACAATCGCCTCCCGAGCCAGCCGAGCCTCTCGTCCGCCTTCCAGATGATCCGACTCCGCGACCTCAGCCGTGTTGCCCTGTCCGTCCTTCTGTCTGCCTGTGCGGCAAACCTCCCCACCGACGACACGAAGACCACGCCGCCACCACCACCACCCGTGGTGGGCTCGTCCACGTCGTTGCCGCTCAAGCTCGCGCCGCGGCCCACCGAGTCGGCGATCACCGCGGCAGATCTGATGACACGTCTCTACATCTTTGCCGATGACTCGATGCAGGGGCGCGGGACCGGAACCGAGGGCTACGACCGCGCGGCCCGCTACATCGCCGATGAACTGCGCCGGCTGGGCCTGAAGCCGGCGGGCGACAATGGCAGCTACTTCCAGCGTGTGACCATCGCTGGCGGTGTCGTGAGCGGCCAACGGCCGATCTACAACGTGGTGGCGGTGGTGCCAGGCGCCGATCCCGCGCTGGCTGGTCAGTATGTCGCCCTCGGAGCGCACGCCGATCACCTGAGCATGACGCCTCATCCGCTGGAACACGACTCCCTGAAGGTGGCCCGGGACCAGGCGTGGAGCATGAGCGGTCGGAGCAACACTCCGGCTCACCTTACCGCCGAACAGCGCGCCTCCATCCGCGTCAATGTGGACAGCCTGCGCCGGTTACGAGCGCCGCGGCTGGACTCGATCTTCAACGGCGCCGATGACGACGGTTCGGGTTCGATGGCCCTGCTGGAGATCGCCGAGTCGATGATGACCGGAACGCGCAAGCCCGGACGTTCGGTGCTGTTCGTCTGGCATACCGCCGAGGAACTGGGACTGCTGGGCTCGGCGTACTTTGGCGAGAACCCCACCGTACCGCGCGATTCGATCGTTGCCCAGGTGAACACCGACATGATAGGCCGGGGCTCGTCGGCCGACCTCCTGATAGGCGGCCCCGATTACCTCGCGGTCGTCGGCTCGCGACGGCTCTCGACCCAGCTCGGCGACATGGTGGAATCGGTCAACATCGCCGGTGGTCATGGCCTGCGCCTTGACTACGAGATGGACGCCGATGGCCACCCCCAGGGCATCTACTGCCGGAGCGACCACTACAGCTATGCCCGTTGGGGCATTCCGGTTGTCTTCTTCTTTACCGGACTCCACGCCGACTACCACCAGCTTACGGACGAGCCGCAGTACATCGACTACCCACACTACGCGCGCATCACCAACTACCTGAACGACCTCGTGCTGACGATCGCCGAACGCGCCGAGCGGCCGGTCGTGGACAAGCCAGTGCCGTCGCCCTACGCGCGATGCATCCAGTAGGCGACGACCAGTAGCCCGTCACTACTCGGCGACGTCCTCGAAGCGCAACCAGTTCTGGTAGAAGTAGAGGTCCACCCAGCCCGTGGGGCCGTGGCGGTTCTTGAGAACGTGCAGCTCGGCGGCGCCCTCGATGCCGCGGTCGGCCTGGTACATCTCCTCGCGGAAGAGGGCCAGGACGACGTCGGCAAGCTGTGCCGGAGTACCGAGCGCGCCGAGGTCCGTCAGCACGGGCCGCGGATCGGGGCGACTGCGAGTGGCGTCGGAGAGAGGAACGGTGAGGATGATGGCGATATCCAGTTCCACCGCCAGCCGTTTGATCGCCGTCATGGATGCCGACATCTCCTCGTCTCGTGCGCGGTTGCCAGTGACCAGGGTGGCCAGGCCGTCCACCACCGCCAGCTCGAGATCCGGAACGCGTCGCAGAGTGTCTGCCAGTTCAACGGTATTGCCGCTGGCCATCCGTTCCAGCGCCGGAGCGTTGGCGCGCAGGGCGAACGCTGCCGCGCCTACCGCCGCCCGCGACTCATCGTCCAGCGTGCCGCGGCGCAGGTCGTCCAGCGATAACCTGGACTGCATGGCCACCAGCCTCTCGAGAAGGCGGTCGGGTGTCGTCTCCCCGCTGACGAAGAGGGCGGTGCGACCGGCAGCCGACGCCCGGAGCGCCATGGCGAGAGCCAGCGCCGACTTGCCCACGGCGACATCTCCGGTGAGGACGATCAGGTCTCCCCTTCGCAGGCCGCCTCCCAACAGCTTGTCGGCGCTGGGAAAGCCTGTCGGAACCTCCCGGGGTGGCGCGGTGAGGCTACCGTCCGTGCGCATGAGGAGGCGGTGGAGGACAAGATCGTCTGCTGGCATCTGACAGGTGTGAGGTGGCTCGACTGGCGGTAGGTCAGGTGGGCTGCTGGGGAGTATCCGTTCCGGTGCCCCTGGCGCCCCTTGACGACGATTCGTTGTCCGTCGCGGCATCCTGCCGGAGTGCGCTCACCAACTGCCCAAGTTCGGCGTTCGAAGGCTCGTCCAGAGCGTCCCGGGCATCGGTGCGAAGCCGTTCGATGGCGTTGGCGATGGTCTCCGGGCGTCCCTCGCCAGAGGCTGCAAGGACTGCCGCGACGGCCGGACGGATGCCGGGTGGAAGGCTGATGGCGTCGAGCCATGCCAGCGCCGATCTCGCCCGGGCTGTGCGTTCGTCGGCGGACAGATGGTAGGGTGGCATGCTGGCCATGGCGAGTCGTGCGCCGAGCAGGATGGCGAGAACGGTCTCGCGACTCCCTCCCAGCTGTGCCAGGCCGGCAAGGCGAGCCAGGGCAGGGAAGGGGAATACCGGGGAGGCGAGTCCGAAAGGGGGCGAGGCCGGCGCTGGCGCCGGTGGACGGGGCAAGGGTGGCAAGGAGGGCACCCGGAGAATGTAGCGAGAACTGGAGACAGCGGCCGCCACGACGCTGCGCTTCCTCTGGGAGTGCGCCCGGGCGTACATTACCGCACCATGGCGCTCCCGGTGAAGGCCATCCTATGGGTGGACGACGAGGCAGAGCGACTGGAGTCACATCGGTTGTTCCTGCGCGAGAAGGGCTACGAAGTGGAATGGGCCCTCAACGCGGACGACGCCGTCGAGATGCTCCGGCGCCGCCCTTATGATCTGGTTCTGCTCGACGAGCAGATGCCAGGGAAGCGTGGACTCGAGGCGTATCGGGAGATCCGCGCCCTCGCGCCCACGCTGCCCGTCGTGATGGTCACGAAGAGCGAGGAGGACGCCACGTTGCGCGAGGCGATCGGCGCCGACGTGCGCGAGTACCTCGTGAAGCCGGTGAATCCGCGGCAGGTGCTGTCGGTGATCACGAAGCTGCTGGAAGGCCCGCAGATCCGTCAGCAGGCAATGGCCCGGCGCTTCTCGACGCGCTTCCGCGAGATGCAGTTGGAAGACCGGTGGCCGGAGGACTGGCGTGGCTGGATGGAGAGGTTCGCCGAGTTGATGCGCTGGGACATCGACCTCGAGGAGGCCGGGGAGACAAGCCTGTACGAAGCACTTCAGGGCCTCTACAGCGACATGCACCGGGAGTTCGCGGCATTCATGGCGAAGGCCTATCCGCGTTGGCTGGTGGATCTTGAAGGAGATCGGCCGCCCCTCTCGGTGGACGTCGTCGAGGAATTCGTGGTTCCCGTGCTCGATAGTCATGGCGCGGCGGTTCTGGTCGTCGTGGACTGCATGCGGCTGGACCAGTGGATGGTGCTCGAACCCCTCCTGGCTCCCTTCTTCGAGGTGGAGACCACCCACTACTACGCGGTGCTGCCGACGGCGACGCCGTACTCGCGGAACTCCCTCTTCAGCGGACTCTTTCCCGGTGAGATCGCCGCACGTCTCCCCGACTGGTGGGGCGAGCGGGATGACAACGAGTCGCTCAACGCCCACGAACGTCAGCTTCTGGACCATCACCTCGGCGACCTTGGCCGACGTGTTCCGGTGCGCTACCAGAAGATCTCCACCGCCGCCGAATCGGATGAGCTGGAACGTCACATCCAGGGATCGGTTGCTTCCGAAGGGGTGAGTGCCTTCGTCTTCAACTTCGTGGACCTGCTCACCCATGGCCGTAGCGAATCCACGATTCTCTACGAGGTGGCGCGCGACGAGATCGCGCTACGCAACCTCACCAGGCAGTGGTTCGAGCGTTCGGCGCTCTTCAGTGTACTGCGCGAGGCTGCACAACGGCGCGTGCCGGTGATCATCACCACTGATCACGGTTCCATCCACTGCAACACCCCGGCGACCGTCTTCGCGAAGCGCGACGCCACGGCCAATCTTCGTTACAAGTTTGGCGAGGACCTTCGCGCCGAGAATCCGTCGCAGGCACTGCTGTTCCGGGACGAGGATACGTTGCGGTTGCCGCACCACGGATCCAATGCCAACACCCTTCTGGCCGTGGGCGACACGTTCTTCGTCTATCCCACCAAGTTGCGCGAGTACCAGAGCCGCTATCGCGGCTCCTTCCTGCACGGTGGCGTGACGCCGGAGGAGGTTATCCTGCCGCTGGCCCTGCTCACCCCGCGCGCCTGACAGACCGAGTGCCAAAGACCAGTGCGCTGCCCTCGGCGGCACCTTACCGGCGTCTACTACCCTTCCTGCGTCCGCACGTAGGCAGGCTGCTGGGCGCCGTCACCAGCAACGTCATCGCGGCCGTCCTGGACGTCTTCTCGCTGACGCTGTTGATCCCGTTCCTGAACGCGCTGTTCGAGTTGCAGCCGCTGCCGGACCGACCCGGCGTGTTGTACGACATCCTGCGCGGCACCGTCGGGCTGTTCCTCATTGACGGTGATCCCATGGGATCGCTGCGGAACATCATCTTCGTCATCCTCGGCGCCGTCTTCCTGAAGAGCATCTTTGTCTTCCTGGCCGGACAGACGGGAGCGAAGCTGCAGGAATACGTGACGCGCGACCTGCGTGATGCTGTCTACATGCACCTCACCCGGTTGCCGCTCGGATTCTTCACCCGCTTCAAGGCCGGTCAGATTCTCCAGCGCGTCCTGACGGATACCGCGCAGACCAAGCAGGTCATCACCGAGGTCATAACTCGCGCCTTGCAGAGCGGCGCGACTGTCATCGTCACGATCTACGCGCTGTTCGCGATCTCCTGGGAGCTCGCCCTGCTCTCCCTCGTCGTCGCACCACTGCTGACCGGCGCCCTGCAGCCGCTGCTCAGGCGGTTGCGTAGTGGACATAGGCGGCTCGGCAACCAGCACGGCGAGATGACGAGCGTGGTGCAGGAAACGGTGAGTGGCATCAGGCTTGTGAAGTCGTTCGGAGCCGAGGGCTACGAGGAGCGCCGCTTTATCGATGCCAGCGGGGACTATGCCCGCGGCACAGCGCGGATGGCACGGCTGGCGGTGCTCTCGCAGCCGATCACGGAGACCATCGGCACCGCGATCTCCGTCGCCATCCTCTGGTTCGGCGCTCGCGAGGTGCTCGTGGATGGCTCGCTCTCCGGTGCCGACCTGATCACCTTCCTCATCCTCGTGATGCGGATGCTGCAGCCCATGAAGCAGCTCTCCCAGCTACCCACGACTGCCCAGGCGTCGCTCGCCGCTGCCGAGCGGCTGTTCGAGATCCTCGACCATCCCACGGAGGCGGCGACGGATCGGGGCACCCGGAGCGTGAGCGGTTTCCACGATTCCATCACGTTCGACGGTGTGTCGTTCGCTTACGAAGACGAGCCGGTGCTGCGGGATATCAGCTTCACAGCGCGCCGCGGACAGATGATCGCTCTCGTCGGCGCCAGCGGCGCGGGCAAGACGACGCTGGTCGACCTCATCCCGCGCTTCTACGAACCCACCGCCGGGCGGATCCTGCTGGACGGCGTGGACACGCGCGACATCAGGCTGCCGGAACTGCGCTCCTTGATCGGCATCGTCAGTCAGGACACGGTGTTGTTCAACGACACGGTTCGTCACAACGTCGCCTATGGTTCCGAGGGTCGATTCACGACCGCGCAGATAGAGGCGGCGGCGCGGGCGGCCAATGCGGGGGGCTTCATCGCTGCTCTCCCACAGGGCTATGATACGCCGCTCGGTGAGCGCGGCACACGACTCTCCGGCGGTCAGCGCCAGCGACTGGCAATCGCGCGCGCTCTTCTCGTCGATCCGCCCGTGCTCATCCTGGACGAGGCCACGTCGGCGCTGGACACCGAGTCGGAGCGGCTGGTGCAGGAGGCCATAGATCGGTTGCTGGAGGGGCGCACGGTGTTTGTGATCGCCCATCGCCTGTCGACGGTCGTCCACGCGGACCAGATTCTGGTGCTCGACCATGGTCGGCTGGTGGAGCACGGAACGCACGATGAATTGCTGACGCGCGGCGGAGCCTACCGTCGACTGCATGACATCCAGTTCGGTGCGCTGGAAGAGCAGCGAAGCTAGGCACGATGCGCGTCCTCTTCCATTACGCAGCCGCCGACTGGTCGGGTAGCGCCCGGGTGATCGCCGACAGCGCGCGAATGCTGGCCGAGCGCGGTGCGAGGGTAGCCATCACCTGCCGTCCTGACAGTGTCCCCGAGCAACGGTTCGGGGCGCTGCCTGCTGTTTCCCTGCGCACGGTTGAAGGCGGAGGCAGTTGGCTCGAGGAGAGTACGCGGCTTGGCCGTGTATTGCGGAATGAGTTCAGTGAGGTCCTGCTGGTACATACGGCTCGCGAGCACCTGGTCGCGGCTGCGGCGTTGCGTCGAGCCGAGCGTGGCGCGGTGCTCCGCCGGGTGCCTATCGGTGGTTCACTTCACGTGGGATATGTGGAACGCACCGCGGCATTCCTCGCGACGAGCGGTTTCGTCGTGTCCACCGACGACGACCTGCTGACGCTCGCCCTGCCGCGCCGTCCGCTCCTGCCAGCGGTGGTGCCGCTCGGGGTCGATGCGACGGTGCACGACGCGGTGGAGGCAACGACGCGTGCTGCTCTGGGCCTGCCTCAGCAGAGCCGGCTCCTGGTCTGCGTCATGGACGCCGACGTGCGGAGCAGGGTGGCGACGGCGTTGCGCACGCTGGCCCTGCTTGCCCACCGACATGACTCACTGCGCTTCCTGCTGGTAGGACCTGGTGCGGACCATGAGGACCTGCGCATGCATGCGGCGGCGTTGGGCATCGTCCATAGAGTTTCCTTCCTTGGGCAGCGCGAGGATGTCCTGAGCGTGATGAGGGCGGCAGACATTGGCTGGGTGATGGCTGGCCATGACGGAGCGGCATTCGGTGCCCTGGACTTCATGGCGCTGGGCGTGCCGCTGGTGGCCGAGCGGGACCCCATCTTCGCGCGTTATGTAGCCGATGGCATCACCGGTACCCTACTGCCGCCAGCCGATGCTCCAGCAAGTGCCGCGGCGATCGCGACTCTGCTCGCCGAGGATGAGGCGAGGGAAGTGATGGGCGCGGCCGCCCGGCTTCGCGTGGGCCGCGACTTCGTTGCCGCTACCATGGGCGACGCGATGGAGGCTGCCGTGGTGGCCGCACGCGATCGCACGAAATGGCGCCGGACATGAGCGTGGGCACGATCAAGACCATCCCCGCGCTGCACCTGCCATGGTATCGACATCCGGGTGGAAGCGCGGTGGCGCTGGTGGCAGATTGGAGTGGACGCCGGCAGCGCTGTCGGTGTTGTCAGCGGCAGCGTTGTTGCCGCAGCCTTCCACGTACGTCCGACGCATGAGCATCACCCCCGCCGGTCCACCCGATGGTTCTCCTCCTGCGCCCCGCCCGGCCAGTCGACCGGCGACGCTCGCTCACCGGGCCGAGTACTACGCGCTGCGCGCCACGGTGGCGGCGCTCGGCGCCATGCCCTGGGACATGGCGAGCAACTTCGGCGCACGACTTGGACTGCTGGGATACCGGCCGCTGGGGATCCGTCGTGGTGTGGTGGAGGAGCAGATCGCCCGGTCATTTCCGGATCTGGACGCCGCAGGAGTGGCGCGGATTGCCCGTGGCGCTTACGAGTCGTTGGGTCGGACGACGGTCGAGACAGCGATCCTGCCGGGGGCGGGGCGGGAACGGGTGCTTGACCTGTTTACCCAGGTGGACGGCTGGGAGGTTGTGGAACAGGCACTCTCCCTCGGCCGCGGACTCATCCTCGTCGCCGGCCATCTTGGCAATTGGGAGTTGGGCGGCGCCTATCTGGCTGCTCGCGGCCTGCCACTGGACGCTATCGCGCGCGGCCAGGGCAATCCGCTTTTCGACCGCTATCTCACCGATACCCGCACGCGCATCGGTATTCGCGTGGTTCACGACCAACAGGCGGTTCGGTTGACGCCACGGGCCCTGCGTCAGCAGCACACGGTAGCTTTCATGATGGACCAGGGCGTGCTGGGACTCGCTTCCACCTGGGTGCCCTTCTTTGGCAGGCCGGCCAAGACTCCACGTGGGCCGGCGGTGTTCGCGCTCCGGCTCAAGGTACCAGTGGTCTTCGCCGCTGCCGTACGTGGATCCGATGGCCGTTTCCAACTCGGCTTCGAACGGGTGCCGGTCGTGGACACAGGAGATCGTGAGGCCGATGTCGACCGTATCGTCGCCGACTATACCGCTGTGCTCGAACGCTGGGTTCGCCGCTTTCCGGAACAGTACTTCTGGCATCATCGTCGCTGGAAACATCAACCGCCAGGCGCGTCATCCGGGACAGCCCTGGCACCGGGACAGAGTATGGATGTGGAGAGCGTCGGGCCGATGGCGGGTGAGGGATGAGCGGCGACGAACGTTCGGCCGCCGTACGTCTGCGGCGCGATCCGCGGGCGGCAATCGGCCTGTCCGTCATCACTCTCCTCGTCATGGGCGCGGCGTTGGCGCCGTTGGTTGCCGGTTACGATCCTGTCCGAATCGACCTTGCCAACCAGCTTCTACCACCGTCCGGCAGCCACTGGCTCGGCACCGACGTGCAGGGACGCGATATCTGGGCAAGGCTGGTCTTTGGTGCGCGTGTGTCGCTCACCGTCGGGCTACTCTCGCAGGGCATTGCTCTGCTGCTTGGCCTGACCCTGGGCCTCGTGGCCGGCTTCTACGGGCGGTGGGTTGACGAGGTCGTCATGCGCCTGGCCGACGTCACCCTGGCCTTTCCCACGCTCCTTCTCCTGATCGCCATGGTGGCTGCGTTTCAACCCTCACTGACCGTCGTGCTGGTAACGATCGGGGTGGTGGGTTGGGCGGGCATGGCCCGGCTGGTGCGCGGCCAGGTACTGGTCGTGCGGCAGCTCGAGTACGTGCAGGCGGTGCGTGCGCTGGGCGCTGTGGACCGCCGCATCCTCGCTCGTCATGTGCTCCCCAACGTCATCGCGCCGGTGGTCATAGCTGCGACCCTGGGCGTGGCTGGCGCCATCATGGCAGAGGCGGCCCTCTCCTTCCTCGGCCTCGGTGTCCAGCCGCCCACGCCAAGCTGGGGAGCCATGATTGCCGACGGGAGGGACCTCACGCAGTTGCGTACCGCACCCTGGACGTCTGTCTTTCCCGGCGTCGCCATCGGCGCCGCCGTGCTCGGTTTCAACCTCCTCGGCGACGCGCTCCGCGACGCGCTGGACCCACGAGACAGTGGCGGCGCGATCCCCAGCGCCACCGCACCCTGATCGGAGAGATCATGGCCCCCTCATACGATGTCGCGGCGCTCCGTGCCGCGGAATTTCCCTGGCTTGACGCTGGGGATGGCGCCTACCTGAACAGCGCTTCCACTGGCCCGCTACCGGAACGGGCCGTCCGCACGCTGGAGGAGTGGGCGCAACGTCGCCGTCGACCACAGACGGTGATGTTCGATGAGCAGTTCGAGATTCTACGCACGGCACGAGAGCAGTGCGCGGCACTCATCGGAGCCGACGCGTCTGAAGTAGCCATCGCTGGCAACACATCGGTGGGGGTGAACCTCGCCGCCCGAGCGCTCCCGATCAGGAGCGGGGATGTGATAGTGACCAGTGAAGGCGAGTTCCCGGCCAACGTCTATCCCTGGATGTTGCTGGCCGAATCGGTCGGCGCGGAACTCCGTCTGCTTCCGCGCCGCGACGATGGCCCCGACGAGGAGGCGTTGATGGACTCGCTGGATGACCCTCGGGTACGCGTTCTCGCCGTATCCTGGGTGGCTTTCGGGACCGGTCACCGGGTGGATCTGGCCCGACTGGGCGCGGCCTGCCGCGAGCGCGACATCTACTTCGTGGTGGACGCGATCCAGGGCGTTGGCGTGTTGCCGCTGGATGTGCACGCCTGCTCGATCGACATCCTGGCCAGCGGTTCGCAGAAGTGGCTGCTCTCGCCGTGGGGCACCGGATTCAGCTACGTGCGCCAGGAACTTGCCGAACGACTGACGCCGCCGGCGGCAGGTTGGCTGTCGGTGGAGGGCGCCGAAGATTTCTCCCGGCTCACGCATTACGAGATGACGTGGCCGCCCAGGGCCGCACGTTTCGAGGTGGGCACCCTGCCGTACGAGATACTGGCGTCGATGAACAGCAGCCTTTCCCTCCTGCTGGAGCTGGGCACGGCGTCGATCGGAGCGCACGTGCAGATGCTCACCGAGCGAATCGTGAGCTGGGCGGAAGCCAATCCCGAGGTTCGTCTCGTGACTCCCTCCGATCCGTCACGACGCGCCGGGATCGTCTCCCTGGTCCCTGCCGACGCGAAGTCTGCCGTCGCCCGGCTGAACGCCGCGCAGGTCGTATTCTCGACACGAGAGGGGGCGGTGCGATTGGCTCCCCATTGCTTCAATACCATCCAGGACGTGGACCTCGCCCTGGCGGCGCTGACTCCCTAGGGGCGGGGCTCGCGTGGCTCTCCGCTGAGTCAGGGCTGGAGGTCATTCGCGGGGTGGCGTGGCGGTGTCGATTGGCTTGGTGTCTGACCGTCACCCGCCTCCTACTCGTCACCCCCGCGTAAGCGGGGGCCCATGGATTCCCGCCTTCGCGGGAATGACGAATGACGGGTGACCGTCACCCCGCCTCTGACCGTCCCCCCGCCTCTGACCGTCACCCCCGCGTAAGCGGGGGCCCATGGAATCCCGCCTTCGCGGGAATGACGCGTGACGGGCGGCGATCACCGCAGCCTGATCAGCTCGCTCAGGGCGTCTGAGCACGCCTCCAGGCATCGCTCCAGGCCAGGCACCGTATGGTCACCCATATGGCCTATCCGGAAGGTGCTGTCTCGCGTCGCACCATTTCCCGTGCCTACCACGAACCCGCGATCCCCTACCGCGTCTACCAGCGCGTCGCTCGACAGTGTCGCGGGGAGAGTGATCGCACTGACCGTCGGTGAACGACCACCGACCGGCGCGAGGAGGCCCAGGGCGGGGTGAATCGCATCGGCCAGACCTTCTGCCCACTTCCAGGTGACATTGGCCATCGCCTCGTGTCGCGCCCAGCGAGCCGTGACACCCTCAGCGGCAATGTCGGCAAGTTGACGTTCCAGTGCGAAGAGCAACGAGAGGGCAGGGGTGAATGGCGTCTGGTCGTGCCGGGCAGCGTCGGCAAACATTTCCAGGTCCAGGTAGATGCCGCGCGACGGTGCGCTGGCTACGGCCGCCATGTACCCTTCGGAGGCCACGGCGAACGCCAGGCCGGCCGGCAGCGCCAGTGCCTTCTGCGATGACGTGAGCACCAGGTCCAATCCCCAGGCATCGCATTCAAGAGCGGCGCCCCCTATACCGCTCACGCTGTCGACGATCGATAGGACCCCGTTCTCTCGCGCCAATGCGCCCACAGACCGGACGTCCGTCAGTGCGCCGCTGGAGGTCTCCGAGTGCACCACCGTGAGGGCGCTGTAGCGCCGGCGGCCAAGTGCTTCCGACACCGTATCCAGTTGCACCGTTGCGCCAGGCCGTGCTTCCAGTACGTCCACCTCACGACCGCAGGCGCGGGCGATCCGGGCAAATCGTTCGGAGAAGGAACCGTTGACCAGGGACAGCACGCGCCCGGGTCGGGCGCCACGCACGGCGGCCTCCATCATCCCCGTCCCCGAGCACGCCCCCACGAACACCGGCCGTCCTGTCCGGAACATGTCGCGCATTCCGTGCTGCAGCCGATCGAAGAGCTCCTCGAACCTCGCTCCTCGATGGGCAATCATGGGCTGCTGCATGGCAGCGAGAACCGCCGGACGTACCTGGGTGGGTCCGGGCAGGAAGAATGTCCCGGTGGCCGCCTGATCGTTCACGGGGTCAGCCGTACCAGCGCGTAGTCACGAGTGCCCTTCCGGAGCAACACGTGACGGCCGGTCAACAGGTCGCCCTCTCGTACGAAACGCTCGACAAGGGTTCGGCGCTCTCCATTCACGTAGATGCCGCCCTGCTCGGCCAATCGTTTCGCCGCACCGCGGGAGGCGGCCAGGCCGACGTCCACGAACAAGGCCAGGGTGTCGGCGAGAGCTGGCGATCCACCAGACGCCGCCGGGTCGGCGAGAGCGGGGTCGGCGCGGACTTCGGCGAAGGGTACTTCGCGGGCCAGCGCTGCCAGCGCCGACGGCGACAGCGTGGACGGGTCGCGACCGCCGAACAGGAGTCCGGACACCTCCTCGGCGGCTCGCAGCGCGTCGTCGCCGTGCACCCGTGCCGTCACGTCGCGGGCCAGGGCCCGCTGCGCGGCACGACCCGCCGGATCGGTGGCCGCGGTCTCGTCCAGTGCCAGTATCTCCTCCCGGCCGAGGAGACTGAAGAAGCGCAGGAAACGACCGACGTCGCGATCGTCGGCATTGTACCAGAACTGGTAGAAGCGATATGGCGAGGTGCGCTCGGGGTCGAGCCAGACGGTGCCCGACTCAGTCTTCCCGAACTTGGTACCATCGGACTTGGTGATGAGGGGGAAGGTGATCACGTGGGCCTCGCCGCCGGCGCTGCGCCGGATCAGCTCCATACCGGCCGTCATGTTCCCCCACTGGTCGCTCCCGCCCACCTGCAGCGAGACCCCTAGTCGACGATGGAGCTCCAGGAAGTCGTAGGACTGGAGCAACATGTAGGAGAACTCGGTGTAGGAGATTCCGGCCTCCAGGCGCGACCGGACGGACTCCTTGGCCAGCATGTAGTTGATCGTGAAATGCTTGCCGACGTCGCGCATGAACTCTATCGCGCCAAGCGGGCGCAGCCAATCGGCGTTGTCGCGCATCAGAGCGCCGGTGGGGCCGGTAAATGTCAGGAACCGTTCCAACTGGCGCCGGATGGACTCGGCGTTGGCAGCCACGACCTCGGGGGTGTTGAGCGTGCGTTCGCTGGCCTTCCCGCTCGGATCGCCGATGAGGCCGGTGCCCCCACCCACCAGAACCAGCGGGCGATGACCGTGACGTTGAAGGTGTACCAGCCCCATCACCGGCACCAGATTGCCTACGTGAAGACTGCTCGCCGTCGGGTCGAAGCCACAGTATCCGGTCACGGGAGCACGCGCCTTCAGGTGCGCCGACAGGCTCTCCGTGTGCTGGTAGAGCAGGCCGCGCCAGCCCAGTTCCGTGAGCAGTGAGTCGTCGTGGGACGGCGGTATGGCGGGATCGATGGCAGGATTCGCGGGCTCGGTCATGGCCCAAAGCTATCCAGGCCAGTGCGCAATGTCACCGGATCCTGCATGGCAGTGATGACGCCGCCACGGTGCGTCAGGCAGGTGGATCAGACTAACTTTCATGTATATGGCACACTCGTTCCAGCTCACCTCACCACGCTCGAACCAGTACACCGGTTCTGGTCGACAGGCCACCGCTCGTGGCCACTAAGCGTCCGAACGCGCGGCGTCGTCGCCCCGGACCATTCCTGAAGCGCCATGCGCGCGCCATACGTGCGGTCCTGCTGGCCGGCACCGTGGGCGCCGCGGTTGGCGCTGGCGCGCTGTTCGCCAGTTGGGCCCTTGTCTGTCGCGGCGGCGCCTGCCCGTCGGCGGCCGTGCTCGACGACTACACGCCCCACCAGACGTCCAAGCTCTACGCCGCCGATGGTCGCTTCCTGGCCGAGATCGGTCTCGAGCGCCGCACTCTGGTCAAGATCGAGGACATCCCGCAGGTGGTCCGCGATGCCTTCGTGATCACCGAGGATCGGCGTTTCTACCAGCATCATGGTGTCGACTTCATCGGGTTGGTGGGCGCGGTGCGCGACTGGGTACTGGGCGACCGGCTGCGGGGCGCGAGCACCATAACCCAACAGCTCGCGCGCAACATCTTCCCGGAACGCATCTCCCGCGAACGATCGCTGGTGCGCAAGCTGAAGGAGGCGCGCGTGGCTCGCGACATCGAGCAGCGCTACTCCAAGGACAAGATCCTCGAGCTTTACCTGAACCAGATCTCGCTGGGCAATGGCGCGTACGGTGTGGAGACAGCGGCTCAGCGCTACTTCGGCAAGCCGGTTCGTGAGTTGAGCGTGGCCGAGGCGGCGACGCTGGCGGCGCTGCCGAAGGCCCCGGAGCGGTACAATCCGCGTCGCTATCCTGATCGCGCCATCCAGCGCCGGAACACGGTGATCGAGTTGATGCGCCGTCATCACCTCATCACCAACGAGTCGGCCAGCCTGGCCAAGGCCTACCCGCTGCAACTGGCCCGGCGTTCGGAGTCGGGCGACCTCGCGCCGTACTTCGTGGAGTGGGTGCGGAGGGCGCTCGACGACCGCTTCGGCCGTCAGCTCTACGAGCAGGGGCTCAAGGTCTACACCACGCTCGACGTGGACATGCAGCAGGCCGCCGAGCGATCGATGGAGCGACAGCTACGCGCCATCGAGGGAGGCACGTACGGCAAGTTTCCGCACATCACCTACGAGTCGTACATCGCGAAGGCGGCTGCCGGCGGGGATGCTGCCGCCGCCAACTCGCCCTATCTGCAGGGCGCGTTCGTCGCCATCGACCCGCGCAATGGTGCCGTGCGCGCGCTCGTCGGCGGCCGGGATTTCGGCGACTCCAAGTTCAACCGGGCCACCCAGGCTCAGCGTCAGCCAGGTTCCACCTTCAAGCCGATCGTCTACGCGACGGCCATCCACCAGGGAATTCCGGCCAGCTACCAGACTGACGACTCGCCGATCGAGATTCCTCAGGCCAGCGGCAAGGCGTGGACGCCCCAGAACTACGACCTCAAGTTCTGGGGTCCGACACCGCTCCGTCGGGCACTCTACATGTCGCGCAACCTGTCGGCGATCAACGTCGGGCGCGAGGTCGGCATCCAGCCGGTGATCGACATGGCGCACCGCTTCGGGATCAGCGCCGAGATGCCGCCGTACCCGTCGCTCTTCATCGGCTCGGCGTCGGTGATCCCGCTCGAGATGATCGGTTCCTACGGTGTCTTCGCCACGCTCGGCGACCGGACCACTCCGCACGCCATCCTGCGCGTGGAGAACGCCAACGGTCAGGTGCTCTGGCAGCCGCGCTATGAGCGGGTGCCGGTGTTGCGGAGCGAGGAGGCCTGGTTGATGGTGGACATGATGAAGGACGTGATCCGTCGCGGTACGGCCTACAACGCCACTTGGGGCGCCGGTTTCCAGCTTCCCGCCGGCGGCAAGACGGGCACCACCAACGACGGCGCCGACGTCTGGTTCATCGGCTACACGGCGGACGTCGTGGCGGGCGTCTGGATGGGTTTCGACCGTCCGCAGAAGATCAAGGCGAACGCACAGGGTGGACAGCTCGCCGCACCGGCGTGGACGGCGTTCATGAAGGAGGTCTACCAGCGCAAGCCCAACCCGCCCGACTGGCCGCGTCCTGACGGGTTGGTGGCGCGCGAGGTGGATCCCAATACCGGTCTCCTGGCCGGCCCCTACTGCGCCGGCGACGACATCTATACGGAGTGGTACATAGCGGGCACCGAGCCGTATCAGGAGTGCGGAACCCAGACTCCCTACTACGGTCCCTATGGTCCGGTCATCAACGCCCCGGGCGTCGTGGACAGTTCCGCCGTCAACCCTGCCAGGACCCCGCCGCCAGCGAAGGCACGTGACTCGGTGATCAACCCCTTCCGGATCCCCCCGGGGAGGTAAGGGTGGGTGCGCTCCGTGCCGGGCTGGCAGGTCCGTCGTGCAATGACTTCAAGAACGGCCTGGCTGACCGGGCGCCGGCCATCGGTATTCCCTCCAGGTGTTTGCACTGTTCCTGCGAGGGGGGGGTATGTTGCGGTCACCGGTCATGGGGAACTGAACTGACTCGGGTCTGAGCTGCTGACTCGGCGATGGGTGACAGAGCGTGACTCCAGACTCCCCGGCCACCGCACGGCGTTCAACGCGGGTTCGTGCTGCCGCCTTCCCGCCGCTCGCTAGTATACCGTAAACACAAGGAGACTGGTCCGATGCACTCTCTGCCCCCCCCCTCGCGCAAGCGGTTCGGTCGCCGCTCCGCCCTCAGCCTACTGGCGGTCCTTGCCGTCGCTGGTTGCCAGTCGGCGGCGGACCACACACCTACGGAAGCGGTGCGATCGTCGGCGTCCGTATCAGGAAATCTGGCCGTCGCCAGGGCAGCGGAAGGGAAGTTGACGCTGAGGATAGCGGCCGATAGCGCCAGCTCGCGCCGGTACTTCCTGGCCGGAGATACTACCGCTATCGCCCTGGCGGAACTGACCAACCGGCTCGTGGCGGCTCGCCGCGATGCGCCGGGCGAGTCCACGCTCAGTATCTATACCTATCCCGGTGCGTTCGGTTACGACGTGGTGATGGCGATGAATGCCGCGCAGACCGCTGGCCTGACCCGGGTGGAGGGCGTCGCGGACTTCAGTGACGATGATGGCATTCTTGCTCGGCGACAGTGGAGGCACTGGTCCAGCGATCTGCCTGCTGCTGAGGGCGAGCGCTCAGTCCAACCGGATACGCTGACCAGCCGCAAGGGTTAGTTCGTCGTCCGCCCGGAACTGGCTCCGGTAAAGCTGCGCGTAGAGCCCGTCGATCTCCATCAGTTCGTCATGCCGGCCCTGCTCCACTATCACCCCATGTTTGAGCACCAGCACACGGTGTGCGCGACGGACGGTGCTCAGCCTGTGGGCGATGATGATCGTCGACCTGTTGCGCAGCAGTTCCTCCATCGCCGCTTCCACGAGTTGCTCGCTCGCCGTGTCCAGGCTGGAGGTTGCCTCGTCGAGAAGCACCACAGCCGGATTCTTCAGGAAGACGCGAGCTATCGCCAGGCGTTGGCGCTGACCGCCACTCAACTTCACGCCGCGCTCGCCGACCGGAGTCGCATAACCTTCGGGCAGCCGGTCTATGAACTCGGCGGCGTGGGCCGCCGATGCTGCCACGCGTACCTCGGCGTCGGTCGCGTCGGGCCGACCCAGCAGGATGTTGTCGCGTATCGTGCCGCTGAACAATGCCGGCTCCTGGGGAACCATGCCGATCGCGCCGCGCAGGTCGGCCAGCGCGAGGTCGCGTACGTCGTGGCCGTCAAGGGTGATGCGGCCAGAAGTCACATCCCAGAAACGTGGCAGGAGGGAAGCGATGGTCGTCTTGCCCGCGCCCGACGGCCCCACGAGGGCGAGAACCTCGCCCGGCGCGACGGAAAATGATACGTCGTTCAGGACCGGGGGCGATTGGTCGGAGTAGCGGAAGCTGACGTTCTGGAAGGCGACCGCACCGCGCACCGGATGCTCGAGACGCGTCGCCGGAACAGGTTCAACGACGGTGGGTTGAGTGGCCAGGAGCTCGAACACTCGCCGCGCCGCGCCCACCGCCTCCTGGTAGCTGCCGAAGAGCGAGGCCAGCGAGCCCACCGCGCCAGCCACGGTGATCGCATACAGCAGGAAGGAGACGAGCGATCCGGCTGTCAGCACGCCGTCCAGCACGAGTCGTCCGCCCTGCCAGAGCACCGCCACCACACCGCCGAAGGCCACGAAACCCACCACGCCAAAGAAGAGTGCGCGGAGGAAGGCACGGTGTACGGCGGCATCCACCACCCCGCCCAGGAGCCCGCGGAAGCGCACCACCTCGGCCTCCTCGCGCGTGAAGCTCTGCACGATCCGGATCTGCGACAGCGCCTCGTCGGCCGTACCCATCGCGTCGGCAATGCGATCCTGAACACCGGTCGTGGCCCTCCTCAGCCGCCGTCCGAAAAGGATCGCCGCCCCTACCACGATCGGCACCACGGCGAGCGTCGTCAGCGTCAGCGAGCGGTGGGTGAGGCTGAGCATGATGATGCCACCCACGAGGAGCAGACTCTGGCGGCTGAACTCCGAGATCCACGAGCTGAAGGTGGACTGGAGCACGGCCAGGTCGTTCGACATCCGGCTCGTGAGTTCGCCCGTGCGCAGCTCGGTAAAGAACCCTGGCGAGAGTCGCACGAGGTGGGCGAAGAGATCCTCCCGCAATCGTGCGATTACCCGTTCAGCGGTCGACGTGAGCAGGTAGACCTGCACGAAATTGAACACTCCCTGCAGGGCGAAGATGCCGAGCAGGAAGAGTGCTATGCGATCCAGCAAGTTGCGATCGCGGGCCTGGAAGGCGGCGTCCAGCAGATGCCTGACGACAGCCGGAAAGGCGAGGGCGGCTGCTGCTGCACCGACAAGGCACACGGCGGCAATGGAGAGCCGGCCGACGTAGGGCCGCAACCGGGGGAAGAGCCGGATGAGGGGGGTGGGTGGGACCAGCTTGCGGCTGGCGCCACTGCCTGACCGCCGGCCGTCGACCGGTTGGCCGGCGGCAGTCGTGTTGTCCGCGGTTGAGGTGGTCACCAGGCGAGTTGAGGCATCTATCTGTGCCTCAGTCGGGCAGCCCGGTGAGCCAGAGCCGGATGGCGTGCAGATCCTGGCTCAGTCGTCGACGCTGACGGCCCAGCTCCTCGGGTGCGTCGCAGTTCATCCCTGGGCACTCGATGGGCACCGTTTCGGCCATCGACGGCTCAGAGCGCCAGTTGGCGATCGACCACCATCGCCACGAACAGCAGGGCCAGATAGAGGAGCGAGTACTTGTAGACCGACCATGCGGGTCCTGTCCACTTCTCGGTTCGCATGATCTTGATAACGCCCCGCAGCAGGATGCCGCCCAGGACGAGGGCGGACACCAGGTAGACCATGCCGAACGCGCCATAAGCAACGGGCAGGACGGTGAGCGGGATGAGGATGAGGGTGTACCAGAGCATCTGGCGCATCGTCTCCCGCTCACCCCACACCAGCGGTGCCATGGGCACCCCCACCCGGCCGTAATCGTTCTGCTTGAGCAGGGCGAGCGCCCAGAAGTGCGGCGGCGTCCAGTAGAACACGATCAGGAAGAGGAAGATGGCCGTGAGGTCGATCGTCCCGGTCACCGCTGCCCAGCCCACCAGGGGTGGAAAGGCGCCCGCCGCGCCACCGATCACGATGTTCTGTGGCGTCGTGCGCTTGAGCCAGCGGGTGTAGATGAAGACGTAGAAATAGAAGCCGGCGAGGGCGAAGAATGCGGTGAGCACATTGACGAAGATCGCCAGCATGAAGGTGGCCGCCGTGGCCAGCGCGATCCCGAAGGCGAGCACGGCCTGCGGCTCCATTCGCCCGCTCGGTATGGGCCTCAGCCGTGTCCGCGCCATCCGGTCGTCGATGTCCCGATCGACATACATGTTGACGGCATTGGCCCCGCCGGCCATCAGGTAACCGCCTATCGAGACGATCAGTACGAGGAGCAAGCTCGGTCGGCCGGCCACGTACATCGGGGCGATGGTCGTCACCAGGAGCAGCGAGATGATGCGCGGCTTGGTGAGGGCGATGAGGTCGCGAGCGAGCGTTGGCGTCGCCGCGTGGGGCACTGCCACACTCCCACTCATGGCTGTGGCCCGGCGGGTGTTGGCGCGATCGGCGTCACCGGAGTGGACGCGGGAACGATCAGTTGCCACCGTCGAGCGCTTGCCGGGTGCATTGCCTGCCAGGTGAAGACGAGGAGGACGACGAGCACCAACGCCGGCACCAGGGCCCACGTCGTCTCGGTCGCGCGAAAGGTCGCGGTGGTCTCGCGGCTCGGACGTGAAGGACCCAGGAAGAACGAATGAAGCAGCGCCAACTGGGCGAGCGCACAGACTCCGACGGCGACCCAGAAGAGGGCGACGGCGGCTGAAGACGGCATCGAGGTTTCGAGAGAAATCATTCAGGATGTAACGTCACTACAGATCCAAACATCGTCGGCTGGAAGGGGAGACGCAACCCGATCGTGCCAGCCTCTTGCCGCTGGCGTTCCCGAGGCTAGCATAGGGCCCATGTCTCCAGCTACTCCTCCCGCGCCTGACTCCGGCGGCAAGTCCGCGCCCGGCCGCGCTCCGGCCACGACCGCCATCGCGGCCCTGTCCGAGCTCCCCCGTCGCCTCGGACTGTGGAGCGCGGTCGCCGTGGTCGTCGGCTCCATCATCGGTTCGGGCATATTCCGCTCGCCGGCCGGCATTGCCCAGCGACTTCCCGGGCCCATCCCCATGCTCTCCGTGTGGGTGGTGGGAGGGCTATTCGCCATGTGTGGAGCTCTCACCCTGGCCGAGCTCTCCAGCGCATTGCCGCGAACCGGCGGTGTGTACGTATTCCTTCGTGAGGGCTGGGGGCGCCTGGTCGCCTTCCTCTTTGGCTGGGCGGAGCTGGTAGTCATTCGTGCGGCATCCCTCGGGGCGGTTTCCATGACCTTCTCCGAGTACTTCCTGCGCGTGCTCGGCTACGACCCGAGCATTGCCCCCTACAGCGACTACAAGCACTACGTCGCTGCCCTGGCCATCGGACTCACGGCGAGTTTCAACATCGTCGGCATCCGATACGGGTCGATGGTCCAGAACATCACCACCGTGGCCAAGTACGGTGGACTGCTCTTCATCATCCTGGTGGCATTCGCGCTCGGACTGCCGGCCACCAGCGGCGAGCATTATACGTCCACGGTGACGCTGACCAGCTTTTCGCCAGCCGTGTATGGTCTGGCGCTGGTGTCCGTGCTGTGGGCTTTCGATGGATGGGCCGACCTGAGTTTCGTGGCCGGCGAGGTGAAGGACCCTCGGCGCAACCTCCCGCGAGCCCTCATCGGCGGTTCGCTTCTCGTGTTGGGTATCTACCTGCTGGCGAATCTGGCGTACCTGGCCGTTCTCTCGGTAGAGGAGATCGCCCAGTCGCCGCTCGTGGCCGCCGAGGTGGCGGAACGGCTACTCGGACAGCCGGGTGTCGTGTTCGTGGCCATGACTGTCATGCTCTCCACCTTCGGTACGCTCAACGGCTCGCTGCTCACGGCGCCCCGGATCTTCTTCGCGATGGCCGAGGACAGGCTGTTCTTCAAGCCGGTGGCGGCGATCCACCCCCGTTTCGAGACGCCGTACGTGGCAATCGGGCTGGCCGCCGCGTTGGGGATCGCCTGGGTGCTCCTGCGCACCTTCGAGCAGCTCGCGGACGCCTTCGTGACGGCGGTGATCCCGTTCTATGCGCTTGGTGTCGCGTCGATCTTCATCCTCCGTCGCCGTCCCGATTACGACCCCAGCTACCGTGTGCCCTTCTATCCGGTGGTACCAGTGCTGTTCGTGATCGCCACAGCGTACATCCTGGTGAACGCGATCATGGATCCCACCAGTCGCTGGCCGACGCTGTTCACGTTGGGAATGGTTGTGGTGGGTGTGCCCGTGTACTACCTGACAGTTGGTAGGCGCGGCGCGCCGCGCTGAGGCGACGAGGCCACAGTGTGGCGCATGAGTGAGGCGGCAGCGCCACGGTCAACCTGCGGAGCAGGTTTGAGGCAAAAAGGCTCATCAGACTGTGGCGTCGTTGCAACACCATGGGAGTCAGGATCTTAGCGTTCTGAGCGTTCCTGTTGGCGGGCTGGCTCGGGTCCTGATACGGGAGATGTACGGAAAGTGCGCCTGGGATCCTGCGTCTTCATCTGACTGGCCTGCGCCTCATGTCGCATACGGCGGCACTGGTTACCTCCATCGCAGGCCACGCGCAGTCGACCAGGAGTCGTCACCATGAGAATCGTTCGCTCGGCGCTATTCACACTCTCCGCCATCGCGTGCATGAGCGTGCCTGCCGCGGCACAGCTGGTCTACGACAACGGCGCACCTGACGGGACTGGCGGGAGCGAGATGTCGATCTGGCTCCAGGCCGACAATTTCACGCTCCGGGGTGATGCGACCATCAGCAGTGTCAGGTTCTGGGCCTTCCAGGTGGGTCCGGACTCCTACAAGGGCAGCGTCTTCTGGCAGATCCTGAACAATGCCGGGACGCAGCCGGGTACCAGTGTCCTCGCCACCGGATCGGCCGATCCGACCCGCACCGGAGCCGGCATGTACGGACGGTTCCAGCAGTACCAGTACGACTTCTCGATCTCGCCACTCGCCCTCTCTTCGGGGACATACTATCTGGCCCTGCACAACGGCCCCCTCGTACCAATCCATGATGGCCCGGTGTTGGGGTCTGACTTCCAGATGTACTGGTCCACGGCAGCCGACAACGGCACGTCCCACGGGGCGCGCCTCCAGTCGCCGTTTGACGGAGGCTGGAATGTGAACTCGGGCGAGTTCGCGTTCGCCCTCTACGGCGACACCACGCAGTCGGTAGTGCCCGAGCCCGCCATCATGGCGTTGACCGGGACCGGACTTCTCCTGCTCGGACTCGGCGCGCACCGGCGTCGGTCGCGGAAAGGGTGACTGACAGGCAGTGCGTGCTTGTCACTGATCAATAGCGATCGGGGTCCTGCTCCATCCGCGCAGAGCAGCCCCGGGTGCCTTCAACAGGGCACCCGGGGCCGCTCTGCGCCATCGCTGGTGAGTCGCCAGTTCATGTCGTTGTGCGACTGTCAGCAGCCTCGCGCTTCCTGGCAGTCGGCCGACCCTCGCGTTCTGGTACCCGCGCGTTACACGCACTTCTTGACCGCCCAACCTACCAGCTTCAACTTTGATCCACGGATGACCACACCGGGCGGGATAGCAGCCTGGCCGACGTGGCTGTCCCGCGAGCCGTCCTTCCGACGCCAGCTCCACCGCTGACGCCTTCGACGACGAACGTGCCACCCGGCACTGGCGCGCGCAGAAGTACCCATCCCTCATCAGAATACGACATGCAATTTCCTCGTTTGCATCTGTCTTTGCTGGCGGCGCTCGTCTCCGGCGCGCTTCTCCAGCCGACGGATGTGGCAGCGCAGGTAACCACCGGCGGCATTGCCGGTCGCGTGCAGTCGACCACCGGAGAGCCTGTCGAGTCGGCCCAGATCCAGGTCACCAACGCTTCCACCGGCAGGACGGTCGGCACTCTCACCCGCGCCGGCGGCCGCTATACGATCATCGGCCTGGAAGTCGGTTCGAGCTACGAAGTCACTGCACGCCGCATCGGCTACCAGCCTGTGACCCAGCGTGGCGTGCGCGTCGCCCTTGGAGCGAACACGCCAGTGGACTTCACGCTCACCGCCACCGCGGCCGAGCTCAGCGCGCTCACGATCCAGGCCGCGGCGGAGACCCCGATCATCGCTCCCGACAGGCGGGGCACGGAGACGACGATAAGCGACACACTGATCCGTCGCCTGCCCACACTGAACCGCAACTTCACGGATTTCGTGGCTCTGACACCTCAGGTCGGCAACTCGGGTCCTGGTCTGTCCGGCGGCGGCACCAACAACCGTTTCAACAACATCCAGATCGACGGTGCCACTGAATCCGACATGTTCGGCCTCGGTTCCACCGGCCAGCCAGGCGGCCAGGCCAACGGAAAGTCCATCGGCCTGGACGCGGTGAAGGAGTACCAGGTGCTCCTCGCACCCTACGACGTGCGGCTCGGCAACTTCTCCGGCGCGCTCATCAACGCTGTCACCAAGAGCGGGCGCAACGACTTCTTCGGCTCGGCCTACGTCTTTGGCCGCAACCAGAGTTTCGTGCGGAAGCAGCCCTACATCAACGATTTCCAGCAGTTGCAGTACGGAGCGTCGCTCGGTGGCCCGATCGTCACGGACAGGGCGCTGTTCTTCGTGAATGCGGAGATCCAGGACCGCGAGACGCCAGCCAGCGGACCATCCATCGGTGACCCGCGGACCAGCCTGACGCAGGCTCAGATAGATGCCTTCAAGCAGCAGCTCGCCGCGCGCGGGATCAACAGCACCGGGACGGGAGCCTCGGTCACCAAGGAGAACCCGCTTCAGAACGTCTTCGCTCGCCTCGATTTCAACCTGCCAGGGAACACGTCGCTCGTGCTGCGCCACAACTACGGCCATGCCGAGGACGACGTGTTCAGCAGGTCGGCGAGCGGATCGTCCCCGTCGTTCAACCTGAGCGACGCCGGCTACCTGTTCAAGTCTGACAAGAACGCGACGGTGGCGCAGCTCCGCACCAACATGTCCAACGGAGCCTACAACGAGCTCATCGCGGGTTACACCACCATTCGCGATCGCCGTGTGCCCTTCGCAACCGGTCTGCCGCAGGTGGACCAGATCATTGGCGGCGTCGCCACGCTCACCGCGGGTTCCGAGCGCTCGTCGCAGGCAAACGAGCTGGATCAGGACATCCTCGAGATCACCGACAACTTCACCCTGCCCGTGGGTGAGCGCCACCGGGTGACGGTGGGTACCCAGAACAGCTTCTACAAGGTGCGCAACCTCTTCGGGCAGCAGCGCAACGGCTACTGGGTGTTCGATTCGCCCGAGCTGATGGCGGCGGGGACGGCCAAGGAGTACCGGGTGGGCGTGCCGGTGACCGACGGCGTGATCGGCGCCGGTGACGGCGCTGTGCGCTTCAAGGCCTTCAACTGGTCGCTCTACGCGCAGGACGAGTGGACCATCAGCGACCGCTTCAACGTCACCTATGGACTCCGCGTGGAGGCGCCGACCTTCCAGGATACGCCGCCCAGCAATCCGGACATCATTCGTGACTTCGGCCGGAACACCGCTGACGTCCCGTCTAACAACATCACCGTGTCACCGCGGGTGGGCTTCAACTGGAACCCGACCGGCGACATGAGCCAGCAGGTGCGCGGCGGTGTCGGTGTCTTCACCGGGCGACCGGCATACGTCTGGTTGTCCAACTCGTTCCAGAACTCGGGCGGCTACTCGGGCTATGCGCAGTTGGTGTGCAAGGGAAATCTGACGCCCGAATTCAACTCGGCAAATGTGGCCAATCCGCCAACCATGTGTTCGGATGGCACGACGGCCAGCGCAGGGTCGGAGGTTGACCTGCTTGGCAAGGACCTGCGTTTCCCGCAGAACCTCCGCGCCAACCTGGCCTACGATCGCCAGATCATGGGTGGTTACGTGCTGACGCTGGAGGGCATGTACACCCGCGGCATCAACAATCTGTTCTACTCCAACCTGGCCCTGGGCGAGCCGGTGGGCACCGATCCCGACGGCCGCGTGCTCTATGGCCTGCAGCCCGAGAAGCCCAACCTCCGCGTGGCTGGCCGTGACGTCGTGCTCGATGTCACCAACCAGTCCAAGGATTACGCCTACAATCTGACGGCTGGTATCGCGCGCCAGTTCGCTGACAACTTTGGCGGCTCGCTGTTCTATACCTACTCCGAAGCGAAGGACGTCCAGAACCTGACCTCCAGCACGGCCTACTCGCAGTACCGCTATGGTCGCACCGTGGCCGGTCGACAGGAGGACCAGACGCTGGCGACCTCGATATTCAGCCAGCCGCACCGCATCGTGGGCACCGGCACGTACACCTTCCCGACTCGTACCTCCCTCTCGGTCATCTACGTGGGCCAGAGTGGTCAGGCCTTCGGTTACGTGTCGAGCGGTGACCTCAATGGTGACAAGCTGACCCAGAACGATCCGGTCTACGTACCCACCGGACCGGATGACCCGCGCAAGCCACAGTTCCAGACTTACTCGTCGGGCGGAGCTACCTACACGGCCGCCGATCAGGAGTCGGCGTTCTTCGACTTCATCGAGAGCCAGAAGTGCCTTCGGGAATCGAAGGGGAGCATCCTGGGACGTAATGCCTGCCGGGCACCCTTCTCCAACCAGGTGGACATCTCACTCGAGCAGTCGCTGCCGACGATGCGCGGCCAGAACTTCTCGGTGCGCCTGGACGTCATCAACTTCGGCAACCTGCTGAACAAGGACTGGGGCATCATCAAGAGCCAGGGCTTCGGATCCCAGCAGCTCTACACTCACCGCGGCATCGTCGGTAACGATCTCCGCGACGCGGTCCCACTGGTCCGCTTCGATCCCAATTACCGGGCGTTCAACGACCAGTTCCTGAGCTCCAACTACCAGATGCAGCTCTCGTTGCGCTACTCGTTCTGAGAGTTCAGGTCCCGGCTTTCGCCGGGACGCCCCGGCCTTCGCCGGGGCATTCCGGCGAACGCCGGAACGACGGTTAGAAGATGCTCAGGTTCACGTACTTCTTCGGATTCTTCTGGAGGTCTGTGGCCAGTGAGTCGAGTCGGGTCACGAGTCCCCTCAGGTCCGTATAGAGCGCCGGGTCATTCAGCAGCTTGCCGGCCGTGCCGTTGGTACTCTGGAGCTGGGCGAGGACGGCGTTCAACTGGGTCGTGGTCTGCTGCAGGTTCGCGGTCAGCGCCTCGGTGTTGGCGGAGGCGTGCTGCAGGTTGCGGAGAGTGCTGTCGATGACCATGGAATCGAGCGCGCCCACGCTCCGCCGCGCCGAGGCCATGGTGGCGGTAAGGCCGCGTGACTGCTCGGCGGCGATGTTGCCGAGCTGTTCGATCAGCGCGTTGGTGGAGCTGATCGTGGCACGGAGGTCGGCGAGGCCGCCTTCGGTCACAAGCTGGCGCTGCAGTTCCACCGTTATCGCGCTCACGTTGCGCTCGATCGAGTCGGCTCGGGCCAGCAACTCGGCCGTCGTCGTGGTGTTCGCGCCCACCGGGACGGTGTCGCCACGCGGAAGGTAATTCAGGCTGGGTGCGGCCGGAGTGAGGGCGACCGCGGCGTCGCCGAAGATACCGACCGGCACCACCTGGGCCGTCGTGCTCTCCGGGATCCCGTACTTGTCATCTATGGCCATCCGGACGACCAGCGTGCCATTCGGATCCAGCGCCACGTCGGCCACATATCCCACGCCGACACCGGCGAGCTGAACCGGCTGCCCCACCTTGAGCCCGACTCCCCACGGAAAGCGAGCGTACAGTGGGTAACCCTGCGAGAGTCCGCCGCGCACGAGCCAGATGGTACCCACTACTCCGACCGTGGTGGCGATTATCAGGAAGAGCCCGACGAGTATTTCGTCTCTGCGTTTCATTTGTCCTGCCTAACCCTGGATGAGACTGGCGAACATTGCCGCAATGATCCCGTCGAGTACGAGTATCACGATGGAGGTGATCACGACGGCCTTGGCGGTCGCCCGGCCGACACCCTCGGCGCCGGAGCGAGTGTGGTATCCCTCGTAGGAGCAGTTGAATGCGATGGCGCCACCATAGGCGAACGCCTTGATCAGGCTGTAGACCACCTGGAACGGCGTGAAGGAAAGCCTCAGGCCCGCCACGAAATCGTTGGTCGACACCGGGGTGGCCAGCACCAGGGTGATCCACGCCGCGAATATCGCGGCCGCGTTGGCCATCATGGTCAGCGCGGGGATCATCACTATGGCCGCGAGTAGTCGGGGAAGCGCCAGGTAGGCTACAGGGTCGAAGGCCAGCGTCTCCAGCGCATCGATCTGCTCGGTGACCCGCATCGTCCCGATCTCCGCCGTCATCCGGGCACCCACGCGCCCGGTCAGCGTGAGAGCGGTGAGCAGGGGCCCCAGTTCCAGGACGATGCTCTGGCGCGATATGAGCCCCACCACCGACAACTGCACTCCGGCGAATAGCTGGTAATAGGTCTGGAAGGCCGTCACAGCGCCCAGGAAGCTGGCGACGACGAGGACGAAGGGGACCGAGCCCACGCCGATGCTGTACATCTGGCGTATCGTCTGTCGCCCCCAGGTGCCGGGCTCGCGGAGGGCCCGGAACATGTCCGCGGCGAAGTAACCGCGCTGCCCCGCCTCCCGCAGCAGGTTGGCTGCGCCACGAACCAGCCGGATGAGCGGATGATGGGTCACCTGAACCGTCTGCGCAGGTGACGTCACGTACGCACCCTGATTAGCAGTATCGTTCCCACCAGTCCGAAGAGCATGCTCGGGAGCCACGCTGCCAGTTCCGGTGCGACCACGCCGTTGGCGCCGATGGCCTTGGTGAGTTGGATCATGATGAGGAAGACTATGGTCGTACCCAGGCTGAGGGCGATGCCGAAGGCTGCCCCGCCGCGCTGGGTACTCGTCGCCAGGGGTGCGCCGAAGAGCACGATGATCAGGCAGGTGGCGGGAATGGCGATCTTGAGGGCCCGCTCCACACGCAGCTCGTTGGCATCGCCGCCCGCGCGTTCCAGGGAGGTTATGTAACGTCCCAGTTCCTGATAGCCCATCTCGGTGGGCTCGCGCGCTGTCTCGGTCAGATCCAGCGGGCTCTCCTGCAATCGCCGGGCGTGTAGTGAATCGAACTGGAACACGAGGTCGGTGGTTGAATCCGGCAGCACGTGTACCGCGCCATTCTGCAGACTCCAGAAACCGGACTGGCTATCGGCACTGGTAGGCGTCCATCGTCCGCTGTTGGCCGTCATGACAATGGTCGGATAGTCCGGTCCGGTACCCCGACGTTCGATCTCCACCCGATCCATCAGCCCACGATTGGCGTCCAGATAGCCCACCTTGTAGACAACCCCGTTGTCGCCCGCGTGGACGAAGTAATCGCGGTTGTCACCGCGGGTCGCCCGCTCGCCGCGGAGTTCGCTACTCCGCCGGCTGGTTATGGGAGACAGTTCGCCCACCACCAGTCCCAGTATCGAGGCGAACATCGCCCCCACGAAGATGGGAGCGATCATGCGATAGAAGCTTATTCCCGATGCCTTGGCCGCCGTGATCTCACTGTGGCGGGTGAAGTTTCCCACCGAGAAGATGGCGGCGAAGAGCACGGCCGCCGGCAGGATCAGGAAGATCGTGTCGGGTAGAGCGTAGAGGTAGCTGAGTGCTATGTCGCCAGCCGGCAGCTTGCGGCTCAGGTATTTGTCCAGGTTGTCGACGAGGTCGATGATCACCACGAGCAGCGGGAAGCCGAAGGCGGTGATGGCGAAGATGCGGAAGAATTCGCCGAAGACGTACCGATCCAGTGGCCGGAGGATGTGGAACCGTCGCCGCCGGCTCCGCGCCTGGCGGCTCACGCGGTCCTCCGCCGACGGTCGCCGCGGAAGCCCAGCTTGCGACCCACCCGGGCCAGCGATCTGCGCATGGTATCCATGAACTCCGACATGTCTCCGCCGCGGCTGGTGCTCGCCTCCTTGCCGGCACGCAGGAAGAGGATGAGTCCCAGCACGGTGAACACTATGTTGGCTGTCCACATGGCGATGAATGGCGGCAGGTAGCCAGCCTTGGACGCGGTCTCGCCAGCGATCAGTCCGACATAGTAGAGCGCGAAGACACCCAGGCTGACACCGATCACCACCCCCACACCGCCGCGCGGGAAGCGCAGCGCGATTGGCGCGCCGAGCAGGATGAAGACGGTGCAGGCGGTGGCGAGGGCGAACTTCTTGTGGATCTCGACATCGTAGGAATTCACGGCCATCAGGCTCATCTGCGCGCGCAACGAGGCCGCCTCGAACACTCCTTCCACGCCACCCATGGAGGGTGCGATGCCACTACCTCGAAGGATCGCCGTGTCCACCGGTGATGTCGCGGCCGCGGGAAGGCTGTCCTGGACGGCCATCGAGACTGGCTCTGCACCGGTCGTATCGACGGCCTGCGCCTGGACGAGGGACGGTGGAACAGACGCGGCGGCTGCCGTCTTGATCCCCAGCCAGGCCAGGCCACGACAGTAGAGCGCACCAAGCCCGTTCCTGGCGTATGTGGTCCGGCGACGCGGCACCTCGAGTGTCTTTCCGTCGGCGAGCGCGAGGCGCGAGAAGCGCTCCATGTCGGCGTAGGCGATCGCATAGTCGGCTGCCGCGCTGGCGTAGCCTTCCTGTAGCTCGCATACCGTGCGTTCTCGCTCACTCTTGGGCTGCGGCCCGCCGGAGCGCTCGAGCTGGTTGCCGACGTCGCGGATGAGTCGGTTCGCGTGCGCGAAGAAAGTCTGCTGGAATACGGTCGCGCCACCGCCCGAGGGAGCCCGTCCGGCGGCGGCGAAACCAGGCGCCGAGCGCGGGAACTCCTGCATCACGCCGTCGAACAGGTCCAGCGACAGGTCGCGCTGGTCCGGCGTCAGGGCCAGCGTACCGCTGTCCGCGTAGATGGTTCGCGAGTGCTCCAGGTCGGTGAAATCATAGATGACCACCTCGCGCATCTTGCCCGTACCCGGCGTGATGTGGCCTGCACGCAACCAGAGCCGGTTGGTCACCCGGTTTGTGACCTGTTCCTTGAGCGCGAAGGTCGGTTTCTTTCGCAGGACGTCGCTCTGTAGCTGGCTGAGCCTGTGGTTCGACCGTGGCAGCAGCTGGTCGTTGAAGATTATCATGCCGAACGACAGCAGGATGGACGCCCAGATGGCCGGTTTCATCAGGCGGCCAATACTCACACCACTGGCCTTGAAGGCAGTGATCTCGTTATCCGCCGCCATCCGGCTGAAGGCATAGAGCGTCGCCATGAGGACGGCCATGGGGACCGTCATCGCCACCGTGAAGGGGAGCGCGAGGAGGAAGAATTCCCCGATTATGCTCCACTCGAGCCCCTTGCCTACCAGCTTTCCGAACTGCTTGGCGACATAGTTGAGCAGCAACAGCGACGTCAGCGCGGACAGCGCGAACAGGAGCGGCCCCAGATGCTCTTTCAGGACGTACTTGTCTATTATCTTCACTTACTCGCTCTGGGCGTCCTTCTCCAGCGTGGAACCGCTTGTGCTCCACAGGGTTGTAGTCGTTTCGACCGGACGTATATTCCACCCGCGCGGCGCCTGATTCAAGGTGCACACGACGTTCACGCCGCGGCCAGTACTCCCGCCGCGTCCGGCGCCATCGCCTCCTGATACCCAGGTAAACGGGATTTGGTGCGCTGCTTTCCAGGACTTCTCGCCGGTGCGCTGGTCCTCGTGCTCGGCGCGGCAGCGGGTGTTGGCGCCCATGCGCAGGTCCCGGTCCATCGGCCCTCTCCAGTCGTTCCCTCCACCGCCCCGGACGGCGGTGGCCGCCCCGGCGTGTCCGGTCCGTTCGCCAAACGCCATCTGGCATATCTGGGGTCGGCGGTTCGCGCCACGCTTGCCACGTCTCTCGCCGACTGGCACCGGGACTGGGCCGCACTCACCAGCGGCCCCGACCTCACACGCCAGCTCCTCGCCCGTGCTGCCGCAGCGGATCGCTCGAGCCCCGGCTCCACCGACGCTGACTCCAACTCCACCGTCGCCACCGTCTCCGGAACGCCGCCCGAAGCCGCCACCGGCGTCCATGCGTTCGCGCCCGGGCTGCTCGCCCGCCTGACGCCGCCCAGGTCGCCTTCCGATACTACCGACGATCTGACCCTCTCGCTGGACACGCGGCTGGAGTCCAAGGCAGAACGGCGACGGGACGAGACCTGCTCCAGCAACCAGCTTCTCAACCTCACTGGTAGCTGCCGCACTCTCTTCCAACCCACCTTCGGCGTCCAGTTCAGCGTCCTGAGCTCGGGCACCGTTGCCGACCGCTTCCACGTCGACGTCGACTACGACTCGCAGCGCGAGTTCGACGCTTCGAACAACATCGCCATCCGCTATCAGGGCCTGGCCGGCGACGCGGTGGAGCGTGTGGAGGTCGGGAATGTCACCTTCAGTCCGCCGTCCTCCCGCTTCATCACCGCTGGCATCCCCATCGGCAACTACGGAGTGCAGGCGGTGGGACACGTCGGACCGTGGTCCATCCAGACGATTGCCGCCCAGCAGCGCGGCAACGTGGTACAGGAGCGCCGTTTCACCGTCGGCGGGCAGAGCAGGAGGGAGGTGGAGCGCGAGATTGACGATTACGAGATCGAACCGCGGCGCTTCTTCTTCACCGTCGACCCCACGGAACTGGGCTCGCGCTACCCGAACATCGACATCCTGGACCCGTCGCAGATGACGGCGGCGCGAAATGCACTCGCACCGGAACGACGTCCCGTGCGGGTGTCGGTCTACCGACTGGTACTCGGCGGACGTCCGCCCAACCCGAACGGCCCTCGTTTTCGCCTGAACGGCGATCCAACATCGCGGCGCGGCCCGGTTTACGAACTGCTGCGCGAGAACGTGGACTACTACATGGACCCGTCGCGGCTCTGGCTCGCCCTCGTCCGTCCGCTCAGCCTGAACGACGAACGACTGGTGGTGGCCTACACCGTTCTCGTGGGCGGGAAGGAGGTCGTACTGCCTGAAGTCGGCGGGACGCCCGACGTCCAGTACCGGGAGCGTGATCAGGTGGCCAACCTGGTCTGGCAACCCAGGCTGGAGCCAGACATGCCGGCCTTCCGTCGCGAGATCCGCTCTGTCTACCGGGTCGGTGGACCGGACGTGGACCGTCGTTCGGTGAGTGTGCGCGTGGTGACCGGTGCCGGCGGCGACCAGGAGAAGCCCCTTGACGGACGCGGCGACACCTACCTGCAGCGATTCGGCCTTGCCCAGCGCACCAACAGCAGTTCGTTCGACGTGGAGAACAGGCTCTGGCCGCGCCCCGCCGACCCCAACGTGGTCATTGGCGGCGGTGAGGCGGTGCCCATCATCCGCGATCACTTCCTGGTCTTCCCGTCGGCGGAGCCCTTCGCCCGGAGCGGTCTCGCGGGCTCGCTCGGCAATCCATCCAACGACACTCTCTATCGCACTCCCGGCGAATATCTCTACTCGGCGCAGCGGCCCGCGGCAGTCTACCGGATCGGCGTGCGCTACAGCGCCGAGGCCGGTGAGCCGGGAACACTCGCGCTCGGCGCGGTGCAACTGAGGCGGGGATCGGAGCGCGTCACCCTGGATGGACGTGTCCTCCGCCGTGGCATCGACTACGAGATGGACTACGACCTCGGTCGACTGCGCTTCCTTCGTGCTGACACGCTTCTCTCCAGTCCACGCGACGTACGGGTCCGTTTCGAGGAGAGTCCGTTGTTCGGAGCCGTGCCCACCTCGATCTTCGGCCTGACGTCGCAGGTGGAGATGGACGCCGGCACGCTCAACGTGACGGCCATCGGCCAGCGGCAGAAGACGATCTTCAACCGGCCCACCCTGGGCTTCGAGGCAGCATCGTCGATAGTTGCCGGGGTGAGCGGTGCCTTTGCCTGGGACGCGCCACGGCTCACCGAATGGCTGGACGGCCTGCCCGGAGTGCGCGCGGCGGCACCCTCCAGGGTCAGCCTGAGCGGGGAGTTCGCCACCAGCCGGCCACAGCTCACCGCCGGCGGCCAGGCCTACCTGGAATCGTTTGAAGGGGAGGGTGGGCTGGCGCCACGCCTGCTGGAGAGTCGGTGGTACTTCGGGAGCATACCGGCGCCGTCACCCGCCCTGAATGCCCTCGGCGGGCCGGGACTCTTCACCCTCTCTCATGCCGCCTCCATGGCGTGGCAGAACAATGGGCGCAACGCCGCCGGCGAGCTCATCACATTCAGCATCGAACAGATAGATCCCGAGGTGAGGTCGGTGGGAGGAGGGGCGTTCCTGCCCGAACAGATTCTCTGGCTCACCCTTCACCCACTCTCGGTGGGCGGCCAGTTCCGTGACGGCCGGCTGGAGGAGCCACGCTGGCGCGTGAGCAACGCACCGTCGGGACGTCGCTGGCGCTCGCTGCACACTGCCCTCGGACCCACCGGCGCCGATCTGTCGCGCGTGGAGGCGATCGAGTTCTGGACGCTCGTGGACACCGACGCCGGCCACGTCGGTGTGAATCCGACGCTGGTCATCGACTTCGGCGATGTCAGCGAGAACAGCCTGACGTTCGCTCCCGACACTCTCCGCATCGGTCCAGGGTTCCCGGCCGCGCTGGACACCACCTTCCGTGGCAAACGAGCCCAGGGCGTGGATTCGCTGGACAGCGAGCTGGATCCGTTCTCACGAACCTTCAACCAGTCACGAGACGATCGTGGCCTGGCGGGCGATGTCGCTGATCGCGTCATCGTCACCGCGGGTGGCCGCACCGTCGAGGAGAGGGACGTAAGGCTCTGTGCCCGTGGGACATCCCAGGTCTTCCGACTGGGCGATACGCGGGTGAATTGCACGGTGCAGAACAACCGCGCCGACAGCGAGGACCTGAACGAGGACGGTGTCCTGAACCTCGACGACGCGACCCTGAGTGCGGAGCGCATCCGTCGATACGTCGTGGACCTCGGCGACCCCGCACGCTGGGCCAGGGTGGGGCGCTGCGGTGTGTACATCGACCAGCCGACGCCGGTTACCCCGGCGCGCAGCCGGTGCTGGGTACAGGTGCGGATACCCTTCCGCGCGCCGGACGATGCCCTGAACGACGGACCACCGTTGCGACGAGTGCAGGCGATGCGCGTGACGATGGTGAGCGGCGCTGAACTGTCCGATCAATTGCGCGTGCAGATCCCGCTCGCCCGCCTGCGGCTGGTCGGTGCACCCTGGCTCAAGCGCAGCGAACGGGGGCTGCGGGGCATCGCTGGCGAGCGTGTCGGGCAGGGCACCGTCATCGCCACGGTCATCGGCACTGCTGACCGCGATTCGCTGGCCGGGCTCATCTACGAGTCGCCGCCGGGCGTCATCGACCAGCCGGATCAGCGCCAGACGGGCCTGGAAGCCAACCGCACACAGGTGAACGAACGCTCGCTCCGGCTGCTCGCCACCGATCTCGGCGAGTACGATCGTGCCGAAGCCTATGTGCGCTTTCCCGAGGGGGAGAAGAGCTTCCTCGGCTACCGTGAGCTGCGATTGTGGGCCAGAGGTAGGAACAGGGGTTGGGGCACCACCGGCGCGATGCAGTTCTACGTGAAGATGGGCCGCGACGCGGACAACTTCTACATGTACCGCACCACGATCAACTCCGGACCCACACGCGCTGCCTGGGAACCCGAACTGCGGGTGGACCTGCGCCGTTTCAGTCGACTGCGCGGCCACCTGCAGCAACTGTTCCTGGCCAACCCGGGCGGTGCCGTGGCGTGCAGCGGGGCCGACTCGCTGCTCGTCGCCAACACCCCCCTCGCCCCCGGCGCGACGGGGGCGCGATACGCGGTCTGCGAGGACGGCTACATCGTCTACACCACCAGCCCATCGGTCAGTCCGCCGAACATGGCCGCGGTCCAGGAGCTCGCTGTCGGCATGGTGAGGTTCGCGGATGGAAACGGTGATCCGATCTTTGCCGGCGACACGCTGGAGGTGTGGGTGAACGATCTGCGCCTGTCACGAGTGGAGACCGAGCCTGGTTACGCCGGACAACTGACCCTCGCCGTGACAGCCAGCGACGTCGCCGACCTGGCCGTCAGCGTCACTCGACGCGATCCCTATTTCCGCCAGCTTTCCGAGCAACCCAGTTTCAGGAACGACGACGACCTGGAGGCCGCCGCGACGGTGCGTGTCGACCGCTTCCTGCCCGAGCGACTGGGCCTCGCCCTTCCCGTCACCGTCCGTCACGCCTTCCGGAACATCGAGCCGCTCTACGTCTCCGACGCCGACTACGATGCCGGCTCCATAGCCGGCCTGCGAACGCCGAGTGCGCGCGTGACGTCGTTGAGCGCGACGATCAGGCGGGCGACCCCGCTCATCGATTCACCATTCGCGCCGCTCGTCAACCATCTCTCGTTCAGCGCGTCGATAACCGATGCCAGTACGCGGAGTGAGTACCAGACGGGCGCCGCTCGCGACGTCAGTTCGACGCTGGAGTACGCCATACTGGCGGAACCGCGTACGGTGACCGTCGGCGGCTGGCTGGACGGCGCTATCGGCAGACTGCCCGACTGGCTGGAGCATTCTGCCGGTGTCGCCGCCATCCGCTCGGCGGCGCTGCAGTGGAACCCGGCGGAGTTCCGGATATCCACCGGAATCGTGCGGTCATCCGACCGACGGCTCACCTTCCTCCGGCCCGACAGGGGACTGTTCGACCCCGGAAGCGAGGTGCGCGGGGAGAGCTATCTCTGGCGAAACGGCCTTGCCCTTGGCTTCCGGCCATTCGGTGCCCTCTCCACGCGGCTGGAGCTGACGTCGCTACGCGACTTGCGGCAGTATGGCGACACGAGCGCCGCGTCACTCGCCGCAACTCGTGCCCGCAGCCAGCTCCTGGGAACCGACATCGGTTTCGAGCGGGAACGCAACATGACAGGCACCGTCAGCTTCGCCCCGATCGTGGCACAATGGATCGAACCCCGGGTGGAAATCTTCGCCCGCTTCGACCTGCTCCGCGACCCCAACCGGCAGCCGGTCTTCCTGTCCCGGGCAGGCGATCCGCTCCGTCGGGATCCACGCTACCACGACTATCAGGGACTGGACGCGCTCGACTCCATTCTCGTCGCCGATCCTCGGGCAATCGATCCGTTCACCGGACTGCTCTATACTGACCGACTGCGTCTTCCGCGACGACTGGGAAATGAACGCACCACCACCGCCAGCCTGCGTCTCGACCTGGGCAAGGCGCTGCTGGAGCTGCCCGATCTGGCTGGAGTTGGCCACACGCTGGCGGGCATCATCCAGCCGTTGGACCTGCGCTATTCGCGCGGCCTGCGCTCTGCCTACGACGCTGTCCCCTTCACCCCGGGGCTCGGCTACCAACTGGGGTTCGGGGACGTCCAGGATTTCAGGTTGCTGGACGGCAACCCGGCATCCAGTGCCGGCGTCGGCACCCACCTCTCGGCTACCCAGGTGCTCGGCCTGGGTGGTGGGTTGAGCGTCATCGGGCGCTTCTCCAGGAGCCTCGCTCGCAACTGGACCCGCCAGGCGGCGGACCAACTCGATGACGATGGCCAGCGGGTAGACGAAGGCTCCCAGACCGGTTTCCCCGACCTCACACTGCGCTGGAACTGGCGTCAGCCGCAGCTGGGAGATGGTTGGATAGCGAACGCCTCGGCCAGTGCCCGGATGCTGCATACCCGTCAGCACAACGTCGCCCTCGCCGACGCTGCCCTGGCTGTGAGGGAGACTCGCACGACGCGCGTTCGGAGCTATCCGGTAAGCGGTTCGGTGACCTGGGCGCTGGGCCGGCTGACCACCGGTGGCGGCTACACCTACACCCAGCGCACGGACACCATTCCCGGCACGCTGATCGAGTCCATCTCGCGCGATGCGAGCGGTGAGCTGAGCCGCCCATTCGCCTTCCCCAGCAGTTGGGGACTGCACAGCGACCTTCGCACGCGCATCGGTTACCAGTACAGCCGTTCCCAGAGCGTTGCCAACTCGCTCGACACGGACACTCGCAGCAGTCGTCTGCTCGATACTGGTCGCTGGAGCGCCACCCTGGACGCCGACGCGGACGTGGCCGACAACCTGACATTCGGCGTCCAGGCTGCCCGAATAGTCACCTATGACCGGAACCTGGGTCGACACCTCGTCCAGACCATATTCACGGCGGCGCTGACGCTGCACTTCTTTGCCGGACCGCTGTAGCAAGGCTCCGGTAGGGGACCGAATGATGACGGCCGTCGCCTGCGAGCGGCGTACGCTTGCTGTCGAACCGCGATCGGCAGTTCCGGCCTTCAGGCGCCGACGCTGGCTGGCGCAGGCGGTGGAGGCTGATCCGGCTCCGGCCGGTGATCCGCTCCGGGTTCGAGGCCGCCAACCACCCTGATCCCTTGCCCCGTGCAGGATGACGCCCGCCGAACGCCGCGCCATTCTCTTCCTCGCCGCCGTCGCGCTACTCGGTGGGCTGGTGAGGGCGGTGCGTGCGGCTGGCGCCAACGCGGATCGGCCAAAGGGCGAGCAGTTGGCGCTGGAGTCTCAACGGGCGGCGGTGGACTCGGTGGCCCGGGGACTCGTGCGACCGCGGGCCAGCCGTGGCCGGGCAGGCGCTGCTGCGTCGCCCCGGCCAGCGACGAAGGCGACACCTGTCGGCCCGGTGGACGTCGACCAGGCCGATGCTGCCGCCCTGATCGCGTTGCCACGAATCGGCCCCGTGCTGGCGGCGCGGATCGTGGCCGACCGGGACTCACTGGGTCCATTTGGCTCGCTGGAGGCGCTGGAACGGGTGCGCGGCATAGGGCCGGCAATGATCGGCCAGCTTGCCCCGCACGTGACGTTTTCCGGTACGCCGCGTCCCTTGAGAGCGAGCCCGAACCGTCCCGGAGCACCCGTCCGGAGACCTCGTGACGGCCGTTCCAGCAATCCGTCTCCTGCCCGTCGCCCCGTCACACGGCGGCGTCGCCAGCACAGCACCCCGACCAACGACCGCTCACCTGCCACATGGCCGTCCCCGCTACTGCGACCGCCGAGCGCCTCGGCGACATGCTGATCCGCGAGGGGCTCTGTACCCCTGAGCAGATGCAGAAGGCGCTGGTGGAGCAGAAGCAGACGGGCATCCGCGTCGGTTCCGCGCTCGTCAAGCTCGGCTACGTCAACGAGGTGGACCTGACGCGAATGCTGGCGCGTCACTTCCGCATGCCTGCGGTGGACCTCTCGCGGTTCACCGTGGACCCCAGGATCGCCCGACTTATCCCTGTCGAGGTAGCTCTCAAGCACCACGTGCTCCCGCTCAAGCGGGACGGGCGGGCGCTCACGGTCGCCATGACCGACCCGACGAACCTGAGGGTCATCGACGACCTCAAGTTCATCACGCGCTGCGACATCGTCCCTGTCATTGCCGGCGACGTCGCCCTGCGGAATGCCCTCGAGAAGGCATATGACACCGGCGACGACAACTCCGGCATGCAGTCCATGCTCGACGACCTCGTCGCCGATGTGGAGCAGGACATCGAGGTCGTGGAGGACACCCAGGAAGAGATGTCCACCGCCGCTCTGGCCGCGGCAGTGGACGACGCGCCCGTCGTCCGGCTCATCAACGCGATCCTCACCGACGCCGTGAAGCGTGGCGCATCGGACATCCACTTCGAGTGCTTCGAGCACGAGTTGCGGGTGCGTTACCGCATCGACGGCGCGCTGCTGGAAGTCATGAAGCCGCCGCTCAAGCTCAAGGCGGCGCTCATCTCGCGCTTCAAGATCATGTCGTCGCTCAACATCGCCGAGCGACGCGTCCCGCAGGACGGGCGAATAAAGCTCAAGATCGGCAAGAAGGTGGTGGACTACCGCGTCTCCACCCTGCCCACGTTGTTCGGTGAGAAGGTCGTGCTGCGAATCCTTGACAAGGGGAACCTCACGCTCGACCTGGAGAAGTTCGGTATCGAGCCGCGCGCCGAGCAGGAGTTGATGGAGGCCATCTCCAATCCGTACGGCATGGTGCTCGTCACCGGCCCCACCGGATCGGGAAAGACCACGACGCTCTACTCGGCGCTCTCCAAGATCAACGGCATCGACACGAACATCATGACCGCCGAGGACCCGGTCGAGTACAACCTGTTCGGCGTCAACCAGGTGCAGGTGCGGACGGAGATCGGGATGACCTTCGCGGCCGCCCTGAAGGCGTTCCTGCGACAGGACCCGAACATCATCATGGTCGGCGAGATTCGTGACCTGGAGACCGGCGGCATCGCCATCAAGGCAGCCCTCACGGGCCACCTCGTGCTCAGCACCCTGCACACCAACTCGGCGCCGGAAACCGTCACCCGGTTGCTGGACATGGGTCTGGAGCCGTTCAACGTCGCGTCGGCCCTGAACCTGATCCTCGCCCAGCGACTGGTGCGGCGTATCTGTGGCAAGTGCCGCACGAAGTACGTGCCCGACGAGCTGGAGCTGGCCGGCGCCAAGGTCACGCCCGAGACCAGGCTGGGTGACATGCACTTCACCGAGGAGGCATTGATCAATGCCCGTGGCCGGGCCATGCCGGAGGCACTGCCCTACCTCGCCAACCTCTCCCTGAACACTACCGTCGCGGAACTCCCCTTCTTCCGCGGAAAGGGTTGCGATGATTGCAGCGGCAGCGGTCTGCGCGGTCGCCAGGGTCTCTACGAGGTGATGACGATGTCGCCGGCCATCAGGCGCCTGGTGTTGCAGAACGTCGGCGCCGCCGAGATCGCCGCAGGCGCCATCGCCGAGGGAATGCTGACACTACGCATGGACGGCTGGCTCAAGGTCCTCAAGGGCATCACGACGCTGGAACAGGTCATCCGCGAGACCAGCGCATGACGTCGCATGGCTCACCGCGCGGCACGTTGCGCACATCCCGCCCCATCGCATCCCCGCTTCCCAGGTCATGACCGCACCCACGACGCCAATCAGCCTGCGCGCCCTGCTCGAGGAGATGATCGAGCGCAATGCTTCCGACCTGCATATAACGGCCGGCGAGCGCGCGAAGGTGCGCATAGACGGCGCCATCACCAGCTCGCATGGCGAGACGGTACTGTCGCCCAAGGACACGCTGCAACTTGCCTACAGCGTGCTCACCGAGGCGCAGAAGAAGCGGTTCGAGATGGAGGACGAGCTGGACTTCTCGTTCGGCATCCAGAACCTGGCCCGTTTTCGCGGCAACGTATTCAAGCAGCGCGGCTGCGTGTCGATGGTCATCAGGCAGATCCCCTTCCAGATCAAGACGTTCGAGGAGCTGGGCCTGCCCGCTGTGGTGGCCCGGATGGCCGAGAAGCCTCGCGGACTGGTGCTCGTGACAGGTCCCACCGGCAGCGGCAAGAGCACGACGCTGGCGGCCATGATCGACAAGATCAACCGCGAGCGGAAGGGGCACATAATCACGGTGGAGGACCCGATCGAGTTCATCCACCGTCACCAGAACTGCATCGTCAACCAGCGCGAGGTGGGCACGGACACCAAGTCGTTCAGCAACGCCCTCAAGTATGCGTTGCGTGAGGATCCGGACGTGCTCCTGATCGGTGAGATGCGCGACCTGGAGACGATCCAGGCGGCGCTGACCATCGCCGAGACCGGCCACCTGGCTTTCGCCACGCTGCATACCAACTCGGCCGCCGAGTCGATCAACCGCATCATCGACGTCTTCCCGTCGCACCAGCAGTCACAGGTGCGGGCGCAGCTCGCCTTTGTGCTGGAAGGGATCATCACCCAGACCCTGCTGCCACGTTCACGCGGCCACGGCCGGGCGATGGCGGCCGAGGTGCTGGTGGTTACGCCGGCCATTCGCGCACTGATCCGGGACGACAAGATCCACCAGATCTACTCGCTGATGCAGTCGGGCAAGAAGTTCGGCATGCAGACCCTGAACGACGCCCTCTACGCCCTCTTCGTGAGCCGCGAGGTGACGCTGGAAGATGCCCTGAGGGTGAGCGGCGACCCGAACGAACTGCTGCGCATGACCGGCCACACCATGCCCGATGGGGACAGCTCGATGACGAGCGGTCCACTGGGCGGCGCCAACGGCAAGCTGGCGACAGCGACCGGCGGCCGACGCTAGTCGGCCACGCAGACGAACACCGCGCATCAAGCCACCCGCAACCCGAACACTACCATGCCCACTTTCGCCTATACCGCCCGTGCAGCAAACGGGGACCTCCGCTCGGCGACCCTCGACGCACCCTCTCGCGAGGAGGCCGTGGCGCAGTTGCGGCGGCAGCGCATGTCAGTGGTCAAGATCGAGCAGGAGACGAAGCGGAAGAGTGCCGGCGGCTCGATCAAGATGCGCGACATAGTGATCTTCACGCGACAGTTCAGCACGATGATCAACGCCGGCCTGCCGCTGGTGCAGGCGCTGGACATCCTGGCCAAGCAGTCGGACAACAAGGCGCTGGCCGACGTCACGCGGGCCGTGGTGGCCGACGTGGAGAGCGGGCACACGGTGGCCGACGCGCTCGGCAAGCACCCGAAGGCCTTTACCGACCTCTACGTGAACATGGTGGCCGCCGGCGAGGCTGGCGGTATCCTGGACACGATCCTCATGCGCCTGGCGACGTTCCTGGAGAAGAACGATGCGCTGGTGCGCAAGGTGAAGGGAGCGATGACCTACCCCGCGGTGATCATGAGCGTGGCCGGTATCGCCATCCTGGTGCTGCTCATCAAGGTCATCCCGGTCTTCCAGGAGATGTTCGGTTCGGTGGGCATGGAGTTGCCACTGCCGACGCGGGTCGTGATCGGCGCATCGCAGTTCCTGCAGAGCTACTGGTGGGCGATGCTGATTGGCGGTGTCGGTGCGGTATTCGCCCTCAAGGCATACTACAAGACGTCCGCCGGCCAGTTGAACATAGACCGCCTGCTGCTCAAGTTCCCCGTCCTCGGCGACCTGTTGCGGAAGAGCGCGGTGTCGCGCTTCACCCGCACGCTGGGCACGCTCCTCAGCTCAGGCGTGAGCATCCTGGACGGCCTGGAGATCACGGCCAAGACATCGGGTAACCGGGTGATCCAGGACGCGATCATGGCGTCGCGGGCATCGATTGCCGGCGGTGACACCATCGCCGCGCCGCTGCAGAAGAGCGCCGTCTTCCCGCCGATGGTGATCTCGATGATCGCGGTGGGCGAGCAGACCGGTGGGCTGGACGAGATGCTGACGAAGATCGCCGACTTCTACGATGAGGAAGTGGACGCGGCGGTGTCGGTGCTCATGAGCCTGTTGGAGCCGATCATGATCGTGTTTCTGGGGATCGTGGTGGGCGGGATGGTGGTGGCGATGTACCTGCCGATCTTCGACATGATGAACGCGGTGCAGTAGTGGGTGTGTGTCCGAGTCGCAAGCCAATCAACTGTCAGGCCTTCTGAGGACTCAACAATGCGTACGAATCGATGGGTTGTCACGCTAGCGCTCTGCTTCACCGTGACTGCCTGCGGCGGAGACAGCGGCACCACTGAGCCGAGATCAGCGGTCACCAGCATTGCTGGTAGTTATGCCGGCGGCATGATCGGTCTGGCAGAAGGTGTGGCGCTACAAGCAGTCTTCAGCATCACACTCGGGCAGAATGGCGCGGATCTAACGGGTAGCTACGGTCTCACGGGAGATCTACGCGACGGAGTCGATCAGCTCGATGTGATCGGCACGGGAAGCGTGACGGGTAACGTTGGTAGCGGTGCGAATCCCTCCATAAACATCGTGATGCGCCCAGCGGCATGCCCGAATCGGACGGCTAACTTCTCGGGAAGCTACGACGGTCAGAATCGACGTATCAGCGTCACCGGCCCTGTTCAGTTCACGCGGTCGGATTGTTCGGTGTTTGTGACCTACCTTATGACGATAGTTCTGACCCGCTGAGGCTGGGGGAGTGGTCGGCGACGATATCTTCGGGACGACGCTGACACGCGATCAGGCGAATTAGCCGCCCCGAGCATTCAGGAGACTCGTTCAGCCGGGTGCCCCTACGCCTGCGTGAGCGGCGCGGCCGCGAAAGAACCCACGCTCTCGACTTGTGCCGGTCGGCCGTGCACCTGCGCCCAATCGAGGTCGTACCTGCCTGCAGTGTCAGGCCCGCTACCTGTCCCGCGGCTCGTGACTCCCGAAACGACAGCATAGCCGGCGCTCGCTCCACAGAAGACCTGAGTACGCCTCTCAGCTCTGGACGTCGGTGCAGCGCCTGCTACCTTGCAGACCACGACTCCAATCTCCGGTAGTTTCTCTCGTCGACTACGAAGACGGCGTTGATGAAAGGGATGAGGCTCAGGATCATCGCGACACTGCCTGATGGGTGCAGCCTGGGCGACCGTGGATGTGTGCGACGAGCGAATCGGTTTCATGACCGTGCCGGCATGGTCGCCCCGATCGCGTCACTCTGAACCGCGCGCTCGCCCGGCTGCATGACACCTGCACAACGGATAGCAAATGGGAATACTCAAGACCATGGGCACCGCCAGTGACCCGAAGCTGTTCGGCGCGAATGGCTCGGCGATCAAGTCGCTGGACTTTTACGCGATCTCGCCGCACGCCCGATACGTGATCGCGAAGATCCGTCGCCAGGGGGCGAACAAAGAGAGGTTCTGGGACCCGCTAAGGGACGGAAGCACGGTGTTCCAGAACAAGGCGAACGACCTTCCGGCCGGCTCCATCTACAAGGAATATACGGTGCTGCAGGTGACATCCTCGTATACGATGAACTACGCCGCCATGTCCGTGCTGCCTGGTGGCGTCAACAAGGGAAAGCGGAAGACCGGACGTGACGCCATCGACGCCTCGGCGGGCGACTGGCCGGTGTTCGAGTCGGGGATGGAACGCATCGTCCATGACGAGAGCAAGGTGGCGGTCTTCTACTACACGCCGACGCATTACACAGGGGAGCAGGACGGCCTCGTATACTACAACCCGTTCTTCCTCGTCACCGGGATAACCGATCAGCATCAGGCGGCAGGTCCCGGTTTCTGAGCGCCGGTCTCCAATGCCTTGCGGGCGCCAGCCCGTCAGGCTCGAGTGTTGTCGGCCGCGCTACGCGAGGTGGATCGCCGGCGGCAGCAGGGGTTCGGGCACCACCTGACGGAAGAGGAGATCAGCCTGCGGTCGACACTGACCTCGCTCTTCCACGGGGTTGGCGGAGTGCGGCTCGTCACGAACGTGAAGAATGACGGAATGCCGGGTCTCTATCCCGGCGACGGCGGCTTCGGGAGCTGGGCGGTGGGCCGGACCACCCTCAGCAGAAGGACGCTGCACCGCGAGTGCGCGCTGGCGCCATTGGTGGATGAAATACCCTGGTCGTATACCGATCTCGCCCAACTCCGGCCAGTGGATCTGGTCGCCGTCGACGTGTACACACAAGTCACGCAGGTGCTCAGCCTGTACCAGACGAGCGATGGCGCCTGCGGCGCGGTGCTCGTGTGGACGGCACAGGCGCCGTGACGCTCCGACTGGAACCTCCGATCACCGACCGGGCGATCGCGCGGTAGTATGCTTCGCCCGCAGCGCCCGCCCTTGTAGCGACGCCCGCGAGCGAGCTTCGGGACGGCGCGCCATTCACCGCCAGGAGCCTCGCTCAGACGACTCCGTTGCAACACGCTGGCAAGCGCGCACCTGACCACGCGTTCGCGATTACGCCGATCCCCGTCAATACTGTGGACAGCGGCGTCACTCTCCTCGCATCGTCACTGCCGGATCCACGCGTGAGGCACGCCAGGCTGGTACCCAGCACGCAACCGCCGAGACACCGAGCAGGAGAGTGATGACGCCCAGATACGTGAACGGATCGAAACGCGAAATATCGAAGAGCAGCGTCGTGATCGCTCGCGTCGCGAGCATCGCGGTAGCGACGCCGATCACGATGCCGACGGCTACCAGCTTCAACCCCTGCTGCAGCACGAGCTTGAGGATGTCGGCAGGCGCTGCGCCGAGGACCGCTCTCACGCCCAGTTCGCGGAATCGCTCGGCAACGCTTCCCGCCAGCACTCCGTAGATGCCGATGACCGCGAGCGCGAGCGCCGCGGCGGCGAAGGCGGCAAATACTTTCAGCACGAAGTGGCGCCTGGCCTCCGAACGCGCGAGGAGATCGCTCATGGTGGCGACGCGGATGATGGGAATGTCGCGGTCCACCGACCAGATCGCGTTCTCGATGGCCGGTGCGAGCGAGGCGGCGTCGCCAGATGTGCGCACCACCAACGACTGAACGCGGTCCACCCATGGCCACTGTCCGATCGCCACGTAGAACGCGTCGTCGCCGCCGAGCGCCAGCGACGACTGCGTAACGTCGCCAACCACGCCGACTACCATGTCCCAACCCCGAGTACTGTCCCCGATCTCGGGACCGATGCGCAGGCGCTGCCCTATGGGGTCGGTGTCGGGGAAGATACGCCTGGCCAGCGACTCGCTGATGACGACGGCCTCAGGCGCGCCCGGGCGATCGCTCGCATTCAGCAAACGACCGGCACGGAGAGGAATGCGCATCGTACCGAACCAGCCAGGGGTGACGGTGTAGCGGAGTGCACTCGGAAGCTCGGCTCTGCTCCCGGGCAGTGACTGCCACTCCACGCCGTAGCCCTCCAGGTCGCCGCTCATCGGAAGCTGGCTGGTGAACGCCGCGTTCGTCACGCCAGGCAGGCTGCGCACCCGCTCGAGCGCCTGCTCGAAGAAGAGATGGGTCGCCGTGTCGCTGTCGTAGCGGTGGCCGGCCGCGTCGAGTTGCATGGTGAGGGTGTGCGACGAGTCGAAACCGGGAGCCATGGAGAACAGTTGCGTGATACTGCGCAGCATGAGCCCTGCGCCCACGAGCAGCACCAGCGCCAGGGCCACCTCTACCACGACGAGCGATTGCCGTAGTCTGTGCGACGCGCTGCTGGTAGAGCGGTCGCCGTTCTGCAACCGGCTCCTCAGGTCGCGGCCGGTGCTCTGGATGGCTGGCACCAGCCCCACCGCTATCCCCACCAGCGCCGTGAGCGCGATCGTGAACGCGAGTGCTGGAAAGCTGATGCCAACGGAGCCGATGCGCGGGAGCTCGGCGGGCGCCAGCGCGACGAGCGCGCGCACTCCGACAGCGGCTATCAGGAGCCCGATCGCGCCTCCCATCAGGGAGAGGAGGAGTGCCTCGGTCAGGAGCTGCCTCACGATACGGCCGCGACCGGCGCCCAGGGCGGCCCTCATGGCCAGCTCGTCGCGGCGGCGTAGCCCGCGAGCAAGCATGAGATTGGTGACGTTCACACACGCGATCACGAGGAGCAGCGCCACCGCCGACATGATGGCGAACAGCGCCGGTCGCACGTCGCGAGTGACCGCGTCGCGCAGCGACTGCGTGTCGAGCCCGCGATCCATGGATGCCCAGGCCGGGCGAGGGAAGTCAGCGGTCGGTGTGGCCGCGATGGAAGCGAGCTCGCGGCGCGCCTGCTCCATGTTCACGTCCGGAGCGAGCCGGCCCAGCATGCGCATGTGGTGTCCCCATTCCGCACTCTGGAACGACGCGTTCTGCAGATAGCGGCGTGGAGCCCACACAGCGGCCGATGGCGACAGCACATCCTCGAATCCAGGCGGCATGACGCCGATCACGCTGTACAGGTCTCCGTCCAGCGTGATCGCACTCCCGACCACTGCCTGCGCCCCGCCGAAGCGGCGGCGTGCCAGTCCGTCGCTTATGATCGCCACACGAGGCGCGCCGGGTTCGTCGTCGCTCACCGTGAAGTCACGCCCCACCGGCGGCATCACCCCGAGGACGTCGAAGTAGCTGGCAGTCACCAGCGACCCGATCAGCCGCTCGGGTGAATCGACTCCCATCAGCGCCGGCTGCCAGCGGTCGAGGGCGGCGAGCGCGGCGAACGAGCGACTCCGCTGCGACAGCTCGATGTAGGTTCCGTAAGTGACGTCGATGGACTGGCCGGCCGAGCCACGGTCTGACAGCTGCACGATCCGGCCAGCGTCGGGATATGGAAGCGGCTGGAAGAGGACGGGAAAGACCGTGCCGAAGATCGCGGTGCCACCACCGATGCCCAGCGCGAGCGTGAGCACGGCGATCGTGGTGAAGCCAGGACTACGGCGCAGCCGGCGAGCGGAATAGCGCACGTCGGCAAGTACCTCTTCGACAACGTTCTCCCAGCCGGACGAGCGTACCTGCTCATGTGCGACCGTGGCGTTGCCAGCCTCGAGCCGGGCGGCACGCCGTGCAGCTTCGGCCGGGAGACCGCGAGCCAGCTGTGCAGCGACAGCCTGATCCATGTAGTGGGACAGTTCATCAGCCAGATCGCGATCGGCGTCAGCCCGATTTGTCAGGGCGCGCAGTCCACGCGTGAACTGTCTCAGTAGCGACATCCGTCACCCCTCGGCGTTGAGCAGGCGGGCCACAGCGCCGGCGCGCCGCTTCCAGTCAGCGGTCTCGAGCGCGAGCCGCTTGCGACCTGCCGGCGTGAGTGAGTAGTACCGGGCTCGCCGGGAATGCTCTGAAGTGCGCCACTCGGCGTCCAGCAACCCCGCGCGCTCCATACGCTGGAGCGCGGTGAGCAGCGAGCCCGGATTCACCTTGAAGACGTCACGCGAGAGCTGCTCGACGCGTCGAGCGATGCCGTACCCGTGCATCGGCTCCAGGGAGAGCGTCTTGAGGATGAGCATGTCCAGCGTGCCCTGGATGACATCAGTATTCGACTGGCTCACGGCGGCTCCGTGGGTGGGAGGGACGCGGAGAGAATAGTCACGTCTCATCTTGAAGGTCAAGACGTGAAGGGCAAGAGGAGATGGAGCGGAGACGCTACCTGGCGAACTGCCTCATCGCTCCGGCATTGCATGCCCTCTCAGCACCTGACGAAGATCACGGCCCAGAGGGCGCCCCGGGCTCCAACTCGAGCGCGACAATGCCAACTGTCTGCGCCATCTCGTCCACGCACGAGATCACTCCGCCTTCCATCGCCTGGCAGATCGGGTTGATCCGGATCTGCCCCACCACGGCCCTCTTCACCGGGTCGATCACCAGGACCAGGGTGTCGAAGTACCGCTCCACGCCGTCGCGCGGATCCATACCCGGTTTCCACGCCGGGTCGGCGACGGCGAAGGCGGCCCAGAGCAGGCCGGTCGAATCTGCGACGATCCCCCCGGCGAGGCGTGGTGCGGGGCGCTCATCGAGATTGGTCCACTGCCACGGTGCCTCCCGAGCCATCTCCTTCCCGGGCAGTTGCAGGCGCGCCGTCGGCGTCAGCTCCCGGCTGTCGAGCACGTCCACCGCGCCCCCCTACGACGCCGTCGCTCACGCCCCAGCCGCCCCCGGGAAACCGGAACACGTGAGCCATCACATCGGGCGCCGCGTCCAGCTCCTTGAACGAGAGTTGCGCGATGGTACGGGTCGATACGGTGCTCCGCGAACTCCAATCGTGCAGAGGCTGACGGTCCTGCGCCGACGCGCCCTGCGTCGCGATCAGGAAGATCCCCAGGGCCGTCAGGGAACGCGTGGGTTTCAGGTACATGTTCTCCTCCTGTGCAATCGGCCGAGCCGTGGCGGCGGCACCCGGACAGGATGCCCCGTCGAGCCATCCGCGGATCGCGAGAAATGCTGGCTGCGATTGGCATTGTGGGTTCTCTAAACAATGTCGCCGTTTCTCTCTAAATTTTGTCGCCTCCGGCCGGGTTTAGGCGGCGTCCTGGTCGGGCGGATTCATCTCCTCCAGTCGGTGATGGCGGGTACGGTAAGAGCGACCGCGGAGCACGTA